>Ga0209759_1000195_pt1 | contig 96092 bp, 75 predicted proteins | sample AraplaCL_Col_mMS_FD_184261 | JGI IMG/M metagenome (GOLD analysis project Ga0209759, IMG submission 184261) | Arabidopsis root microbial communities from the University of North Carolina, USA - plate scrape CL_Col_mMS (SPAdes) (version 2) | ecosystem: Host-associated > Plants > Roots >...
GACGTGAAGGAAAAATCCAACTCAGAAGTGGGGCGTGTGATGCGAGACAAGGAAGATGAACGCGTCGACGGCAGCCGCCGTACCTGGCTGATAGCGACGACCGTAGCAGGTGGCATAGGAGGCGTTGCCACTGTCGTACCCTTTGTTAGTTCGTTTGCACCATCTGAAAAGGCCAAGGCAGCAGGTGCCCCGGTCGAAGTGGACATCAGCAATCTGAAGCCCGGCGACATGATGACCGTTGCATGGCGCGGCAAGCCGGTGTGGATCATCAACCGCACCGACAAGATGCTTGCCGATGTCCAGAAAGCCGATAACGAAGTAGCCGATCCCCACAGCAAGAACGTCTTTTCGATGCCGTTGCCGGAGTACTGCAACAACGAATTCCGTGCACGCACCGACCGCAAGAACATATTTGTCGCCGTTGCCGTGTGCACCCATCTGGGCTGCACGCCGACGCCGCGCTTCATGGAGGGCGCGCAGCCCAATCTTCCTGACGACTGGCCAGGCGGCTTTCTGTGCCCGTGCCACGGTTCGACCTATGACATGGCCGGCCGCGTCTTCAAGAACAAACCTGCGCCGCAGAACCTCGACATCCCGCCTTACATGTTCACGGGAGCCAACGGGCTCGTGATCGGCAAGGACGAGAAAGGAGAAGCGTAATGGCGATCGAACATGAAGTAGAGACGACCGGGCTGGTCGGTTGGATCGACCGGCGCTTCCCCCTGACGTCCACCTGGAAAAAGCACGTCTCCGAATACTACGCACCGAAGAATTTCAACTTCTGGTACTTCTTCGGCTCGCTCGCGCTGCTGGTGCTGGTCAATCAGATCGTCACCGGCATTTTCCTCACGATGAACTACAAGCCCGACGCGACGCTCGCGTTCGCGTCGGTCGAGTACATCATGCGCGAAGTGCCGTGGGGCTGGCTGATCCGCTACATGCACTCCACGGGCGCGTCGATGTTCTTCGTCGTCGTGTATCTGCATATGTTCCGCGGCCTCATGTACGGTTCGTACCGCAAGCCGCGCGAACTCGTATGGATTTTCGGCTGCGCGATCTTCCTGTGCCTGATGGCCGAAGCGTTCTTCGGCTACCTGCTGCCGTGGGGCCAGATGTCGTTCTGGGGCGCGCAGGTTATCGTGAACCTGTTCTCGGCGATTCCGTTCATCGGGCCGGACCTGTCGCTGTGGATTCGCGGCGACTACGTGGTGTCGGACGTCACGCTGAACCGCTTCTTCGCGTTCCACGTGATCGCGATACCGCTGGTGTTGCTCGGGCTCGTCGTCGCGCACCTGGTCGCGCTGCATGAAGTCGGGTCCAACAATCCGGACGGCATCGAGATCAAGGCGAAGAAAGACCCGGACGGCATTCCGCTCGACGGCATCCCTTTCCATCCGTACTACTCGGTGCACGATTTCTTCGGCGTGTCGATCTTCCTGATGATTTTCGCGGCGATTATTTTCTTCGCGCCGGAAATGGGCGGGTACTTCCTCGAGGCCAACAACTTCGTCCCGGCGAATCCGCTGCAAACACCTCAGGAAATCGCGCCGGTGTGGTATTTCACGGCCTTTTACGCGATGCTGCGTGCCACGACCGATCCGTTCAAGATCGTGCTGATGGTCGTGATCGCGTTGCTCGGCCTGCTCGCGCTGGTGCGCGCCCGCGGAAAGTGGAAACTGGGTTTGCCGGTGCTCGCGGTACTCGTGATTCTGGCAATGGCCTTCACCGAGTCGAAGTTCTGGGGCGTGGTGGTGATGGGCGGCGCGGTGATTTCGCTCTTTTTCCTGCCGTGGCTGGACCGCTCGCCGGTCAAGTCGATTCGGTACCGGCCGTTCTTCCACAAGGTGTTTTACGGGATCTTCGTGCTCGCTTTCCTGACGTTGGGCTTCCTCGGCACTAAACCGCCGTCGCCGGCCGCCACGTTGATTGCGCAGGTGTGCGCGCTGATCTATTTCGCGTTTTTCCTCGGCATGCCGTTCTGGACGAGGCTTGGAACGTTCAAGCAACCGCCCGAGCGGGTGCGGTTCAAGTCCCACTAATGGCGAGCGAGGAGAACACGAAGATGAAGAAACTGCTTTCGACGTGCGCGCTGATCGGCGCGACACTGCTCGCGGTGCTGAGCGGCCCGGCGTATGCGGACGAGAATGTTCATCTCGACCGCGCGCCGGATAACGCGGACAATTTCGCTTCTTTGCAGCACGGCGCGCAATTGTTTGTAAACTACTGCCTGAATTGCCACAGCGCGAATCTGGTGCGCTATAACCGGCTGACCGATCTTGGCATTGCGCCAGCCGAGATTCAGTCGAACCTGCTGTTCACTACCGACAAGGTCGGCAACACGATGACCGTGGCAATGCGCCCAGACGACGCGAAGGCGTGGTTCGGCGCAAGTCCGCCGGATTTGTCGGTGGAAGCGCGGGCGCGCGGCAAGGACTGGCTCTACACGTATCTGCGCAGCTTTTATCGTGACAATACGCGGCCGACTGGCTGGAATAATCTGGTGTATGAAAACGTGAGCATGCCTCACGTGTTGTGGCAGCTTCAGGGGCAACGTACCGCGAAGTTCGGTGAAGAAGTCGACGAAAAAACGGGCGAAACGGTGCACAAATTTGTGGGCTTCCAGCAGGTCACTCCGGGGACGATGTCGCCGGTAGATTATGATTCTGCTGTGGCCGACCTTGTGTCGTATCTGTCCTGGATGTCCGAGCCGACTCAGAAAACCCGCAAACAGCTTGGCGTGTGGGTGCTGATGTTCCTCGGTATTCTGAGCTTTTTCGCCTGGCGACTGAACGCCGCGTACTGGAAACATATCAAATAATCACGCCGCTACACGGCGTGGGGCCGGCGCCAGGAAAAACCTGTTGAACGGTTTTTCCGCGCGCTGGCCCTTCAGCTTTTTGAGGAAACGTAAATCATGATGGTTCTGTATTCCGGCACAACTTGCCCGTTCTCCCAGCGTTGCCGGCTGGTGTTGTTCGAAAAGGGCATGGACTTCGAGATCCGCGACGTCGACCTGTTTAACAAGCCGGAAGACATCGCCGTGATGAATCCGTATGGGCAGGTGCCGATTCTCGTCGAACGGGACCTGATTCTGTACGAATCGAACATCATCAACGAATACATCGACGAGCGCTTTCCGCATCCGCAACTGATGCCGGCCGACCCGGTTCAACGCGCGCGTGCCCGTCTGTTCCTGCTGAACTTCGAGAAGGAACTGTTCGTCCACGTCGGCACGCTCGAGAACGAAAAGGGCAAGGCCGCGGAGAAGAATCACGAGAAAGCGCGCCTCGCCATCCGCGACCGCCTGACGCAACTCGCGCCGATCTTCCTGAAGAACAAGTACATGCTCGGCGAAGAGTTCTCGATGCTCGACGTCGCGATCGCGCCGCTCCTGTGGCGTCTCGATCACTACGGCATCGAACTGTCGAAGAATGCGGCACCGCTGATGAAGTACGCCGAGCGCATTTTCAGCCGTCCGGCTTATATCGAGGCGCTGACGCCGTCGGAAAAGGTGATGCGTCGTTGAGTTTGGCTTTGGGTTGCGGGCTTCGCGCGGCGTCTCGCGCGCAGCTCCGCGCCCGGTAAGAGGACTGCTGATGCAAGAGATTTCCACCAAGCCGTACCTGCTGCGAGCGCTGTACGAATGGTGCACGGATAACGGCTACACGCCGCATATCGCAGTGCGCGTCGACAATCAGACGCGTGTGCCGCGGCAATTCGTGCGCGACAACGAGATTGTGTTGAACATCAGCTTCGAGGCTACGAGCCAGCTGCAAATGGGCAACGAGTGGGTCGAATTCAGCGCGCGTTTCTCCGGCAAGTCGCACAAGATCGAAGTGCCGGTCGCCAATATCCTCGCGATATACGCGCGCGAAAACGGGCAGGGCATGGCTTTTCCGGTCGAGTCGACCGGAGGCGAAGCGCAGGATTCGGGCGCCGACGCCGAAACAGTCGAGCCGGCCGCCGCGCCGGTTGCGCCCAGTGCGCCTCGTGCGGTCGAAAGTCCGTCCGCAACTGACAGCGCCGCCAAAGCTGACCAGACGCCGGAGGGCGACCAGCCCGACGACGACGGTTCAAAAGGTGGCGGTAGGGCTCGCCTCAAGATCGTAAAATGAAGTAGAATCACGGCCTCATGCCGGCTTAGCTCATCAGGTAGAGCGCTTGACTTGTAATCATGAGGTGGCGGGTTCGAGTCCTGCAGCCGGCACCAGTAGTACGAAACGGGGTTTCTGTTCAGTCAGAAACCCCGTTTTTTATTTGGCGGTGATTGAGCATCTGGTCGGCCGCCAGGGAGGCCCGCGCGCGCGGCCATCACCGTTTTTTGCCGATCGGTGAGCGTCTTTTGATGCTCAAAATCGCCATATCTCTTTCACCTTGTCGATCGTGGACAAAATCGTCTACATCCGTGGCGAGTAGCGCGGTGAATACGATGCCGTGAGGCGAGGCGGCAGGGGTTACTATTCGGGTCGGGCGGGCACTGCTGTTCGCTTCATGCACGCCGCCCGCGCACCCCGGCGCTTGGCGCCGTCCAACCAGGCCACGTTTTACCGCGTCGCTCCCGCAACACGACCCACCTCATCATGACCAGCCCTGCAAGCATCACCTGGCCCGAAGCCGACGGCCCCCGCACCGCGCGTTGGCGCTCCGAAGCGGCGGTGCCTCCGCCCAAACGCGTAATCGTCGCCGACGACCGGGCCACCGCCGACTCCGCCTACCGGCTTGCGTGCGAAGGCACGGCGCTTCTGTGGAACGGGGATTTCCAGAACGCGCGGCAACTGTTGCAGGCGGTGACGCGACGTCTGGAACGCAAGCCGCGCAAGCAGGGCGCGACGCCGCTCGAGGCGTTCAACCTGCACCGGCAGACGCAGTCGCAACGTGCGCGCACGCTCGGCATGATTCTGATACCGCTTGACGCGTCATATGTGATTCCGCTGCGCCGCGCGCCCGACGTGCAGCAGGCGTGCATCGAAACCTATGGACCGCCGACCGATGAGGCGTCAGTCGTGTCGTTGCGCGAACTGCTCGGACTGATCGGCGCGCACGAGTGGCGCAAAAAGGGTGTCGAGATTCCCGCGCTCGGCGATCGCATTCATCCTTATTACGGGGTGTTTTCGCCGGTGCGAGGTGAATACGTGGATCTCGTTGCGCGGACTGCGCTGCCTTCGTTGAACAAGGCGTTCGATATCGGCACCGGCACGGGCGTGCTGTCGGCGTTGCTGGCAAAGCGCGGCGTGAAGAAGATCGTTGCCACCGACCAGGACCCACGAGCGCTTGCCTGCGCGCGGGAGAACATTGCGCGCCTCGGCTATGAACAGCAGGTCGAGGTCATTCAAGCCGACCTGTTCCCTGAAGGACGCGCGCCGCTGGTTGTTTGCAACCCACCGTGGGTGCCGGCGCGGCCCGCATCGCCGATCGAATACGCGGTCTACGATCCGGAAAGCCGAATGCTGCTGGGCTTTCTCGACGGCCTGGCCGAGCATTTGTCGCCGGGCGGCGAAGGCTGGCTCATTTTGTCGGACTTCGCGGAGCATCTGGGTTTGCGCACGCGCGAGTGGTTGCTTGCCGCGATCGACGAGGCCGGCTTAACTGTGATCGGGCGCGAGGATATTCGTCCGAGGCATCCCAAATCTACCGACGAGACGGACCCGTTGCATGCAGCGCGGGTCGCCGAAGTTACGTCGCTGTGGCGGCTGAAGGCGCGTTCCTGAAGCGAGTTTGAGTTCTCACGCGGCGCCCACTTTACTGCGACGCGCCGCGCGCCCCTACGAACGCCGCGGCACCGCGGCCAGCGACGAGACCGCTCGCAAAGCACGCAGTCAGCAGATAACCGCCTGTCGGCGCTTCCCAATCCAGCATTTCGCCCGCGCAGAAAACACCGGGCAAATGCTGGATCATCAGATGATGGTCCAGCGCCTCGAACGGAATGCCCCCGGCGCTGCTGATCGCTTCTGCAATTGGCCGGGCGCGCAGAAGTTTTACCGGGAGCGCTTTGATAGCGTGCGCGAGACGTGGCGCATCCGCGAACACGTCTTTCGGCAGCATCTCGTGCAGTAATGCCAGTTTGACACCGCTAATCCCAACTCTTCCCTGCAGATGGCTCGATATCGATCGCGAGCCGCGCGGTCTCGTGACTTCTGCTATCACTCGCTCCAAAGGCAAGCCGGGCGCCAGATCCAGGGTAATGGTGAGCTCGCCGTCAGCAAGAATCCGCTCGCGAATCGCGGCGGAAAGCGCATAGATCAGGCTCCCTTCGAGGCCCGTTTCTGTCAAAAGTATTTCACCTTGTCGATTGTGGACTTTTCCGTCTACATCGGTGAGTGAAATGGCGATGGACTTTACCGGCTGGCCGGCGAAGCGCTCGCGCAGGTAAGGGCTCCAGTCCGTGTCGAAGCCGCAGTTCGCGGGTTGCAGTGGACGCACGGGCACGTCGCGGGAGGTGAGCAACGGAACCCAGGCGGCATCCGATCCAAGGCGAGGCCAACTTGCGCCGCCAAGTGCCAACACGACGGCGTCGTAGGTCACGGCCTGCTCGCCGTCGGGCGTGGCGAATACAAGGGTATGGGCGGAGCGCGCCGTCGCGGACGCGTCGGCGGCGGTCCCGTCCCCGATCTGCCAGCCGATCCATTTTTGCCGCATGTGGAAGCGCACGCCCGCATCCTTCAATCGATGTAGCCATGCGCGCAGCATGGGCGCCGCTTTCATGTCGGTGGGAAAAACCCGTCCCGAACTGCCGACGAACGTCTCGACCCCCAACTCTCGCAGCCAGGCGCGCAACGCGTCGGGTCCGAACGTCTGCAGCAGCGGCGCAATCCATTCGCGGCGCGCGCCGTAGCGATCGAGAAACGGCTCGAGCGGCTCCGAATGCGTGATGTTCATGCCGCCTTTGCCGGCCATCAGGAATTTGCGGCCCACCGAGGGCATCGCGTCATGGACGTCGACCTGCACGCCTTGCAGGGAAAGCGCCTCGGCGGCCATCAGGCCAGCGGGTCCGCCGCCGATGACGGCGACGCGGGCGGAATCGAACGAAGATGACATGCGGGCCTGCAGATGAGCAAAAGAGGCGGCGCGCCGGCAGCACTAATGCGTGGACGGCGCGAAGGGTGTGAAAAACGGCTACCGCGGCAGTGTGAGGCGCTGGAACGCTCGCGATCGCGGACGCTCAGCGGAGCGTCGAGCATGATGAAGGCGCGAGAGCGCGGAGGAACGTGTCCGATGCGGCGGAACGCGCCGCATGCGCCCAAACGCCCAAACGCCCAAACGCCCAACGTCCGCAGCCCGCAGCACGAAGAAAAGCGCTCAACCCTCAACACCCCACAAGGCCCGCTATTTTCACACCGCATCCGGCGCGGAGCAAACGCACCTGTCGCCAACCGGGCGTCAGAACGCTACATTCAGGCGCGCTTGCCCCCGGGCTTGTCCGCTCCACGGCTTTGTTATTCAGCATCGCAAACTATAATTTTTGGACACCTTCCATTGGGCGCGTTCGTGTCATTCCCCGCGTCATTCCCGCGTCAGTACAAGCGACCGCGCTGTCCGGGCGCCGCGTGCCGTGGCATCGGGAGCGGTGCGCTTCGGTTTGAGCCTTGTGCCAGCGTGGATGGTCATACATATCGATCAAGGAGACTGCCATGACCCGCAAATACATCGACTGCCGCGAGTTCCCGAGCGAAACGAACTGCACGGTCGCCCTGTCGGCCGATAACGAAGACGAGCTGCTCAACGCAGCCGTGCAACATGCCGTCAGCGTGCACAAACACGACGACTCGCCCGAACTGCGCCAGCAATTGAAGTCGCTCTTCCACGAAGGCACGCCGCCGGTGGAAGCGCCGCGCGCATGAATCGAGTGTTCTGGAAGAAGGAGTCACCGCGGTGACTCGCAGGGGAGGCGAGCGGCAAATGGCCGTTCGCGCGAGTCGCCGTGTGGGTTCGATATGTCCGCGATTCCTCGCCGGACCTCAGCTCGGATAAGCCTCGTCTACCTTGAGGCCCGCAAGCTTGAAGATGACCCGCAACGTTTGCGGTTTGATATCGCGCCGTGAAGCCAGCGTCGTCATCACGAAGTCGAGCACTTTCGCGTATTTGAGCAATGTCAGACACGTTTCCATGTCGACGCTCCCGTCCCGCATGACTTCTGCAAGACGAAGCATTTCGGTGGAGATGTCGCGGGCCATCTCGAGTTCAAGCTGCTGCTTTTCCGACCAGGCGGGCATGGCGGTGAGCTTCGCCATCATTTCCTGGAACTTCTGTTCGACGTTTCCGTTGGGTACCGTATCCATTGCTGCCTCTTCTATTATCCGGGCGCACGTTCAGTTGAGATCGCGGCGCGCTGCCGGTGACGTAACGTTCGGCCCATGTCACTGGGCCGCCCTCCCCACTTGCATAAGATCGTGTGTCCGTTACCACGACCGACAGCTTATTGTTATAGGCACCACGGCTTACGTTCTTGGGACTCGGGCGGCGCGAATCGGTTTCTGCGCCGTGCGTAAATGTCCCGCGTCGTGCCTTTGTTAGCAGGAAGTGTTCCAAGATTGCTGCACTTCCTGCAGGTTTTTCGCGGCTCTTCGGTGAGCGGGCCGCGGTTTGGGTAAACTGGCAGCAACTTCTTCCTTTTTCCGTCACCTGACGCACGTTCGCGTCGCAATTGACGCCGGTCCCCCACGATGTCCAGCAAAACCCACGAAATCCGACCGAACCAGTCCATCGAATTGCTCAAGGAGCTTCACATCCTGACGCGCGACGGCAAGATGAACCAGGACAGCCGCCGCAAGCTCAAGCAGGTCTATCATCTGTTCCAGTTCATCGAGCCGCTCCTCAAGGACCTGAAGGACCAGCAGGGGGCAATCACCCTTGTCGATCACGGCGCGGGCAAGTCATATCTAGGTTTTATCCTGTATGACCTGTTCTTCAAGGAATTTCAGGATGCCGCAGGTGGGGCGTCGCACATTTACGGCATCGAAACGCGCCAGGAGCTTGTCGCGCGGTCGGAGGAGCTGGCGGCGCGCCTCGGCTTCAAGGGTATGTCGTTCGTGAATTTGTCGGTAGCGGAATCTATTACGTCCGACCGTTTGCCGTCGCGCATCGATATTGTTACGGCACTGCATGCCTGCAATACCGCAACGGACGACGCGATTCGATTCGCCCTCGAAAAGAACGCGAAATATATCGTGGTCGTGCCGTGCTGCCAGGCTGAGGTGGCGGGTGTTTTACGTCAAAACAAGAGTAAATCGCTCGCCAATGCGTTGACGGAAATCTGGCGGCATCCGTTACATACGCGGGAATTCGGCAGCCAGATTACGAATGTGCTGCGCTGCCTTCAGTTGGAGGCTCACGGTTATCAGGTCAGCGTAACCGAACTGGTCGGATGGGAACATTCGATGAAAAACGAGCTGATCATCGCCCAATTCAAGGACCTGCCGCGGCGACGCCCGGCGGAGCGGCTCAACGAGGTCATGCAGACGCTTGGTATCGAGGAATTGAAAGAGCGATTCTTCGTTCCTGCTTGAATCACGTTTTCATTAATTTATTCCAGCCGACGAGCCCTATTCGTCGAAGCGTTTCCTGATTGCGTTCATAAATAGCTTCCGGATCGGGAAATGCCTCAACCGCGCGTTCAATACTATCTTCTCTAAGTAGATGGAAAATCGGATAAGGCGCGCGGTTGGTGTAATTCTCGATATCGTCGGGCTCGGTGCCTTCAAACTGATAAGCCGGGTGAAAGCTGGCAATCTGGATAATGCCAGTCAGGCGAAGCTGCTTCAGCATTCTTTCTGCGAAGAACAACGCATCGTTATATTGCAGAAAATCTTCTAGCGCCTGAGGCACGATCAACAGCGTGGTATCCACCGCGGCGGGGTCGCTGGCGGCGAGACCGTTGAGTTCGGTTTCGAGGTCGGCTAGCACACCTTCCAGACCGGTCGCGGCGCTAACCGCGTAGCGGATTTGTCCCTTCACATGGACGGCCTTTGCGAACGGACACAGATTGAGCCCAATTACGGCTTCCGTCAGCCAGTGACGGGTGGCGGCAACGACAGCGTCGTGCGATTCAGGGGACAACGTCATGGCAGGCTGCGAAAAGGGAAAACACGGCAAAGAGCCATTTTAACGGTGCATGCGCCACGCCAGTGCGCGACTGCTTCGGGCAACGCTGCGGAATGAAGCGGGAGAGCAAACGGCACAACGAACGGCACAACGAAGCCGCGAAAGAGCCGAAGCCGGGCCAGACCCAAGCCATATAAAGGCCAAACCCCAAGTCGAACCAACCCGCGGCCGACTAACGCCCCGTTTTCCTGCCACACGCTGCGGCAATAAGCTGCGCGGCGGCTTTCGGCGCGGCGAGCACCGGACTCGATCCCGCGCGGTAGGTCTGACTCGCCGCATACACACCCTCGATCAGCAAAGCCAGGGAGCTGGCGAGCATCTCAGGATCGTCGGCGCCGGCGGAGGTTGCTAACTCCGTCAGGCGTGTCAGCAAACGCTCCTTGTTCCGGAACACGAATTGCCGTGCCGGATGCACGGTATCGGGGAACTCCACCGCGACGTTCACGAACGGACAGCCGCGATAGCCTTCCGCCGACGCCCGCGCGGCGAGATCGTCGAAATATTGCTGCAGCTGCTTTGCGGGGTCTCCGGAGTGTTTCGCGAAGCTCGTCTCGACGTAGCCGAAGAACTGAGCGTCTTTGCGCTCCAAATATGCCATCACCAGATCGTCTTTCGACGAGAACTGGCGGTACAGACTCATCTTGTTCACCCCGGCGCGCTCGACGACCGCATCGACGCCGACCGAGCGCACGCCTTCACGGTAGAACAGTTCATCCGCCGCGCGTAGCAGATGCTGTTGCGCCTCCGGCCCAGTTGTGTGGCCACCGCGTGCTCGCCGCGAGCGGGACGAAGCCGGATTTCCCGCTGTAGAGCTTCGCTTGGAGCTTTCGCTGTCAGACATGGGTGCTCCCGAATTCAATTGACGCCTTGACATGTTACCGACCGGTAACTAACATCGCAACACTATTGTGACTGATCTGTCACAAGTCCCTTACCGAAACCGTAATAATGCGAACGGCGCGGCGAGTCTGACGACGCCGACAGGAGAGCCGATGAACTGGGCAGCGAGACTGATAGGCAGGCGTTTCCACTACGGCTGGTTGACCGTGGCCGTGGTGTTTCTGGTGCTTCTGGCGGCGGCGGGCACGCGCGCAACACCGAGCGTGATGATGGTCCCGCTCGAGCATCAGTTTGGCTGGAGCCGTGGCACCATTTCGCTGGCAATCTCGGTGAACATCGCGCTATACGGGCTAATGGGGCCGTTTGCGGCGGCGGCGATGCAGCGTTTCGGCGTGCGCCCCACGCTGCTCATTGCGCTCGGCACCATGGCGGCGGGCGTCGCTTTGTCGTCGCTTATGACGCACCCTTGGCAGATGATCCTCATCTGGGGCGTGATGGTTGGCGGTTCGACGGGCGTGGCAGCGCTGTCGTTGTCGGCGACCGTCGTGACACGCTGGTTCACCACGCATCGCGGACTCGTCATGGGGATTCTGACCGCCAGTTCCGCGACCGGCCAACTCGTGTTCCTGCCGATGCTCGCGGCCATCGTCGAGCACTACGGCTGGCGCCAGGTGGTGTGGGTCGTCGCGGCGGTTGCGGCGATCGTGCTGCCGCTGGTTGCGTTCCTGCTGCCGGAGCGGCCGTCCGACGTCGCGCTGCGCCCTTATGGCGAGCCGCACGACGCGCCGGTGAGCGCGTCGGCGACAAAACAGAATCCGCTTGCGATCGCCTTCGGCACACTCGCCATGGCGAGCAAAACACGCGATTTCTGGCTGCTGTTCTTCAGCTTTTTCATTTGCGGGGCGAGCACGAACGGCTACGTCGGCACGCACCTGATTGCGATGTGCGGCGATTACGGCATGTCGGAAGTGCAGGGCGCGTCGCTGCTTGCCGCGATGGGCATCTTCGATCTGTTCGGCACGACGCTCTCCGGCTGGCTGTCCGACCGCTTCAATAGCCGCGTGCTGCTGTTCTGGTACTACGGTCTGCGCGGCTTGTCGCTCATGTATCTGCCGCACGCTTTCGGCATCGACTTTTTCGGTTTGCCGCTCTTCGCTGTGTTTTACGGGCTCGACTGGATTGCGACCGTCCCGCCGACGGTGCGTCTCGCGACCGATGTTTACGGCAAGGAAGCGGCTCCCGTGGTGTTTGGCTGGGTGGTCGCCGGGCATCAACTCGGCGCGGCGTTCGCGGCGCTCGGCGCGGGCATGCTGCGCGCGAGCCTCGGTACGTACACCGTGGCGTCGATGATTTCCGGCGGTCTGTGCCTCGTGGCCGCCGTCATCGTGTTGCGCATCAATCGTCCCGCCAAGGCGCCGCAGCCGCAGGCGGCCTAGACCGGTTACACGGAAAGACGCGGTAGCGCCCGCGCCTTTCCACGCTACGGAAAATCTATCCGCTCGCTTCATGCAGCGCGCGCGCCGAACCCCGGTTATGCTATGTGACCTTCGGGCAACCGCCCGCGATCATGAATTTCTACCGAGAGAAGCGCATGGCCCACAAACCCGCCCCTTCCGCAGTTGCCATTCACGAGCTGATTGCCGGTCGCTGGAGCCCGCGCGCGTATTCGAGCGAGCCGGTGAGCCGCGAGAATCTGCACGCTGTGCTGGAAGCGGCACGCTGGGCGCCTTCGTCGTATAACGCTCAACCGTGGCGTTTCCTTGTGTTCGATCGCAGCGTCGACGAAGTCGCGTTCAAGCAGGCGTTCGCGACCCTCGTGCCGTTCAACCAGGCCTGGAACGCGCCCGCGCCCGTGCTGATCGCCGTCACCACACTCACGCGCACGAGCAAGGGCGAGGTGAACCGCTGTGCTCAATACGACGCAGGCGCGGCCGCCATGGCTCTGGTGTTGCAGGCGCACGCGCTCGGCCTCGCCGCGCATCAGATGAGCGGCTTCGACCCGAACGCATTCCGCAAGGCTTTTGACCTGCCGAACGACGTTGAACCGATCGCCTTCGTCTCATTGGGCCATTTCGGCGATGTCGAGAAGCTCGACCCTGTTTTGCGCGAACGCGAAAAGTCGGTGCGGCAGCGTCTGCCGTTGGCGGAAATTGCCTACGGCGGCGGCTGGAAGAAGGCGTTCTGAGCGGGTCTGTCAGCTTCAACCGTTTTTCAGGAACGCGCGGCGCAGACCGCGCGTTTTTGCGTCGACGTGTCTACGGCGCGTCGTCGGTTACGCTCGAAAGCGGTGCCGCCACATGTTCGAGAGATTTGCGCTCCGCGTCCACACCCCACACCGCCGCGATCACGGCCGCCGCGAGCATCAACGCGGACCCGACCAGATAGCCCGAAAACACTTCGCTGCGTTGATGCGTGTCGATCAGCCGTCCGAAGAAGGCCGGCCCGGCGATCCCGCCGAGTGCCGTGCCGAACGCATAGAACACGGCGATCGCGAGCGCGCGGATCTCCAGCGGAAATGATTCACTGACTGTCAGATAGGCCGAACTTGCCGCGGCGGACGCGAAAAAGAAAATCACCATCCACGCGATCGTCTGGGTGACGACCGTCAGCATGTGTTGCTCGAAAAGGTAGCCGCTGACTGTCAGCAGAATCGCCGAAATCGCGTAGGTCGACGCGATCATCTTGCGCCGCCCGATCACGTCGAAGAGCCGGCCAAGAAGCAACGGTCCGAGAAAATTCCCGAGCGCGAAAGGCAGCAAGTACCAGCCAATGTGGTCGCCGGGCACGCCGTAGAAATCCGTCAGCACCAGCGCATAGGTGAAAAAGATCGCGTTGTAGAAAAACGCCTGCGCGGTCATCAGCGACAGGCCGACCAGCGCTCGCCGCCGGTGCACATTGAACAACGTGTGGAACACTTCGCGCAGCGGCGTGTGTCCGCGCGCGCGCAGGCGCAGCCTCGCGAGGCCATGCGTGGAAAGCGTGTGGCCTTCGTTACGAAAGCGCGTTTCGATTCCGTCGACGATAGCGTGCGCGTCGCGCTCGTTGCCGTGGGTGAGCAGCCAGCGCGGGCTTTCCGGCACCCAGATACGCATTGGCAGCACGATCAGCGCGAGCGCCGCGCCGATGAAAAAGCACGCACGCCAGCCCCAGTCACCCGGAACCACGTGAGGGTCGAGCAGAATCAGCGAGCCCGCCGCGCCGAGCCCGGCGCCGACCCAGAAGGTGCCGTTGATCGCAAGATCGACCCAGCCGCGCACGCGAGGCGGCGTGAATTCCTGAATCGTCGAATTGATTGCGGTGTATTCGCCGCCAATGCCCGCGCCCGTCAAAAAGCGGAACAGCAGAAAGCTCGCGAGATTCCACGAAACCGCGGTCGCAGCGGTCGCGGCGAGATACAGCCCCAGCGTGATGAAAAACAACTTTCGACGGCCCAGCCGGTCCGTGAGCCAGCCAAACCCGAGCGCGCCAAGTACGGCGCCGGCGATGTAAGCGCTGCCGGCGAGGCCCACGTCCGCATTGGTGAAACGCAGCGCCGGGCTCGCCTTAAGCGCGCTCGCGACGGCCCCGGCCAGTGTCACTTCGAGTCCGTCGAGCAGCCATGTCACCCCTAGCGCCAGGACGATCAGCGTGTGAAAACGCCCCCAAGGCAGTCGGTCGAGCCGCGACGGCAGATCGGTTTCGATGGTCGCTGTTGTTTTGCGCTCGGCATCGGCGACAGGCGGCGCGCTCATTGCTGGAGGTCTCCTTGATGGCGATATTTTGCGGCGACACTTTGCCGGTAGATCAGGTTGAGTCAGCGCCGAATCGGGCACTCAGGCAGCAGGAGGCAGCAATTTGTATTCCGCAACGGCCCGCTTGCGCTTCTATTGGCAAGTTGATGCTGATCCGGCTTTCGTGATACAAAGCCGCTCCCCCTTCCTGTCCGCGCCAGCCGTTAGCGGCGATTCCTGCCATGAACTATTGCGCGATTGACTTCGGTACTTCCAACTCGGCTGTAGCCGTTCCCGACGGCGCTGCGCTGAGGCTCGCGCCGGTCGAAGGCGCTTATACGACGCTGCCCACGTCCGTTTTCTTCAATACCGACGAGGACACGCGCGAATTCGGGCGCGCGGCGCTTGCGGCGTACATCGACGGTTTCGACGGCCGCCTGATGCGCTCAATGAAAAGCATTCTGGGCTCGCCGCTTGCCGACAACTCGACCGATCTCGGCGACGGCTCCGCAATCAAGTACACCGATGTGATTGCGATTTTCCTCGACCATCTGAAGCGCTCCGCGGAAAAAAGCGCCGGGGCGCCGATCGATCGCGCGGTGCTGGGTCGCCCGGTTTTCTTCGTCGACGACGATCCGCGCGCCGATCAGATGGCGCAAAAGCAGCTCGAAGCGGCGGCGCGCGCGGTCGGTTTGCGGGACATTCACTTTCAGTTTGAGCCGATCGCCGCCGCATTCGACTACGAATCGCGTCTCACGCGAGAAGGGCTGGTGCTGGTGGCCGACATCGGCGGCGGTACATCGGACTTTTCGCTGGTGCGCGTCGGCCCCGAGCGGATGAAGCGGGTGGAGCGCAAGGACGACGTGCTTGCTCACCACGGCGTGCACGTCGCGGGAACGGACTTCGACCGCCGCGTCGAATTAACGACCATTCTGCGCGAACTCGGCTATCAGACGCTCGATCCGGAAGGCCGCGAGATTCCGAACCGCGTCTATTTCGATCTGGCGACCTGGCATCTGATCAACACCGTGTATGCGCCGAAGCGCGTCAGCGAGCTGGGGCTCATGCGGCACCTGTTCACCGAGGTCAAGCACCATGACCGCTTGATGCGCGTGGTGGAGCGGCGCCTTGGGCATGCGCTCGCGGCGCACGCGGAAGAAGCGAAGATCGGCGTCGCGGCGGGCGGCGAAACCGTGATCGACCTCGACGAAGTGGAGGACGATCTGCGTCTTGCATTCGACGAAGCTCAGCTTATCGAAGCGGGTCAGGAAGAAACGCGCCGCATCGTGGCGGCTGCGCGCGACACGGTGCAGGCGGCCGGTGTTTCGATCCGCGACGTGAGCGCGATTTACTTCACGGGCGGCTCGACGGGGCTCGCGTTCCTGTCCGGCGCATTGGCGCAGGCTTTTCCGGATGCAGAAGCAGTATTCGGCGATCGTCTTGCGAGTGTCGCAACGGGACTCGGTATTCACGCGCAACGCGTGTTCGGATAACCGGAAATCACCGCTCGCATACTGCGAAGATAATCACCGCTTGCAATGGAGACTGATATAAAAAAACCCCGCCTTGGCGGGGTTTTTTGCGTCCAGAAGGAAGCAGCGTAGCGCTTACACCGGCTTGATGTTCGCAGCTTGCTTGCCCTTCGGGCCCGTCTTCACTTCAAACGTGACCTTTTGGTTCTCTTGCAGCGTCTTGAAGCCTTCCGTGCGGATTTCCGAGAAATGCGCGAACAGATCTTCGCCGCCGCCGTCAGGCGTGATAAAGCCGAAGCCCTTTGCGTCATTGAACCACTTGACGGTACCGGTTTCCATATTACTTGTTCCTAAAGATGGTAAATAAGGCCGAAGCCCAATGGGTGCATGAAAATCAAGGAAGGGGGTAATGGGACCAACCGGAGTACCGTTGATGGGCGAACTACGAAAGACCAATTCACTCGCCGCTTGAAATCCTGCCCGAACGTTATACGGCGATTTCGAGAGAAGGTCAACACTCGGGCGGCAACTTTACAAAAATTCGCGATAGCGCAATGAAAAGTTGCTTACAAACCTTGCTGGACGGGCGTCTTTTTTGCTAGGGAGAACCCTGAGTTTCACTGCAGGCTCCGGGTGCAACCGTTAAACTACGCGCCCGCGCCGGTTGCACCTATGGATAACCGCCGCGCATACATGCGTGTCACCCGTTTTCAGCGCCACGAGCGCCGGTCGTAGGGTGCCGACATGGTTCTGAAACAGGAGAAGACGTGAAAAGTTCTATACAACGGAACATCGGGCCGTTCGCACTCATGCTGACCGGCCTGGGTTCGATCATCGGCTCCGGCTGGCTGTTCGGCGCCTGGAAGGCCGCGAAGATCGCGGGCCCGGCATCGATCTGCGCGTGGATTATCGGCGCTGTCGTAATTCTCGCTATTGCACTGACCTACGCCGAACTCGGCGCCATGTTTCCGGAGTCCGGCGGGATGGTGCGTTACGCCCGGTATTCGCACGGCGCGCTGGTCGGTTTCATTAGTGCATGGGCCAACTGGATCGCCATTGTTTCGGTGATTCCAATCGAAGCCGAGGCATCCATTCAATACATGAGCACGTGGCCATACGAGTGGGCGCACGCGCTGTTTGTCGACGGCTCATTAACTACGAACGGGCTGCTGCTCTCGGCGGCCCTTGTGATCATTTACTTCCTGCTGAACTACTGGGGCGTGAAACTCTTCGCGCGCGCCAACTCGGCGATCACGATCTTCAAGTTCCTGATTCCGGGCGCGACGATTCTCGGCCTGATGCTGACCGGCTTTCACAAGGAAAACTTCGGTGAAACCAGCACGTTCGCGCCGTACGGCTGGTCGGCTGTGCTGACCGCGGTTGCGACGAGCGGCATCGTGTTCGCGTTCAACGGTTTCCAAAGCCCGATCAACCTCGCTGGTGAAGCGCGCAATCCGGCCAAGAGCGTGCCGTTTGCGGTGATCGGCTCGATTCTGCTCGCGCTCGTGATCTACGTGCTGCTGCAGGTCGCGTACATCGGCGCGGTGAGCCCCGCCGACGTAATGAAGGGCTGGAGCCACTTCAACTTCGCTTCGCCGTTCGCGGAACTGGCGATCGCGCTGAATCTGAACTGGCTGGCCATTCTGCTGTACGTCGACGCGTTCGTCAGCCCGAGCGGCACCGGCACGACCTACATGGCGACCACGACCCGCATGATCTACGCGATGGAGCGCAACAACACCATGCCGAAGATCTTCGGCAACGTGCATCCGTTCTACGGCGTGCCGCGGCCGGCGATGTGGTTCAACCTGCTGGTCTCGTTCATCTTCCTGTTTTTCTTCCGCGGCTGGAGTTCGCTCGCGGCGGTGATTTCCGTTGCGACCGTGATTTCGTACCTGACCGGCCCGATCAGCCTGATGGCACTGCGCCGCGCGGCGACCGACCTCGAGCGCCCGCTGCATATCCCGGGTATGCAGGTGATCGCACCGTTCGCGTTCGTGTGCGCATCGCTGATTCTCTATTGGGCCAAATGGCCGCTGACGGGCGAGATCATCCTGTTGATGGTCGTCGCGCTGCCCGTGTACTTCTACTTCCAGGCGAAGTCCGGTTTTGCCGGTTGGGGCCGCGATCTGAAGGCGGCATGGTGGCTCGTCGCCTATCTGCCGATAATGGCGATTCTGTCGCTGATCGGCAGCAAGGAGTTCGGCGGCCACGGCATCCTGCCGTACGGCTGGGACATGCTGGTCGTGATTGCGTTCTCGCTCGTGTTCTATTACTGGGGCGTGCACAGCGGCTACCGCTCGGAGTATCTGGAAGAGCGTCAGACGCACGACGAAGTGCTCGAGGGAATCGGCGCGCATTAAGGCGCTGCCCGGGCCGTTCAAGGTCCTGCATGACGTAAAAAACCCCGCCTGAGTTCTGCTCAGGCGGGGTTTTTCGTTTTGCAGCGGTTTGCCTGGTCTGCGCTTGCGGCGCGTGCGGCCATGTCGCCGCTCAGGCTGTCCCAAACACGTAGTTCGTCATGGCAAGCGAACGCTGATACGTGCCGAGCGATTGGATCGTCAGCGAATAATCGTCGTCTGCCGCGCCTAGCGCTGCGAACACCGGCAGGAGGTGCTCGTCGGTCGGGTGCATCAACACGGCGTGCGGCGCCTGACGGCGGTAGTCGAGCAACGCGTCGATGTCATGCGCGGCGAGCCTCGCTTCGAACCAGTCGGTAAACTCGGCGACGCGCGGATCTGCATCTTCGGGTCGCGCGGAGAAATCCGCGGCGCGCAGATTGTGCGTGATCTGTCCGGAGCCGATCACCATCACGCCTTGCTGCCTGAGCGAGCGCAGCGCGCGGCCGACGCGAAAGTGATGTTCGGCGTCCAGGTGCGGCTGGATCGACAACTGTGCGACGGGCACGTCGGCTTCGGGGAACATCAGCAACATCGGCACCCATGCGCCGTGATCGAGTCCGTGCGGGTGTACGTCGGCGTGAATGCCGCTATCGCCGAGCAAAACTGCGGCGCGTCGCGCGAGATCGGGCGCGCCCGGCGCCGGATACTGAATCTCATACAGCTGGCGCGGAAAGCCGTAAAAGTCGTGGATGGTTTCAGGTTCTGTCGATGTGCTTGCGACCGGCTGCGCCGTGCCCCAATGGGCAGACAGCATCAACACGGCCTCAGGCCGCGCCAATTGCGAGCTGAGCACGCCGAATTCAGCGGACGGCAGCGATGGGTCGATCGGCAACGTCGGCGCGCCGTGGGAAAGAAAAAGCGACGGTAAGCGGTTCATGGCAGCAGGGCGCCGGGAGGCGCGCTCGAAAGTTCGGTTACTACCAATATAGAGCCGCACCGCTGTTTGATAAACGGCTCAAACCGGATTTGATTGTCTTCCAGCGGTTGGTAATCATCGACCGCAAGCGCTGCGGGCCGTCATTCGCGGCAAGCGTGTCTGGAATCGTGAAAAGGTGCCCGCCGCATGCCCGCACGCGAAGGCCGACCGCGACTTACTCGTCAGCGCCGCGCAGTCCCGCCCACGCAGGCGACAAGGCGCGCCCGAGCGCGAACAGATCGAGCACGCGGGAAACAGTGTGATCGACCATCTCGTCGATGGTGGCGGGTTGGTTGTAAAAAGCAGGCAAGGGCGGAAAAATCACGCCGCCCATTTCGGTGACCGCCGTCATATTGCGCAAATGCGCGAGATTGAACGGCGTTTCGCGCACCAGCAGCACGAGCCGGCGGCGCTCTTTGAGGGTGACGTCGGCAGCACGGGTGATCAGATTGTCGGATAGACCATGCGCGACGCTGGCGAGCGTTTTCATCGAACACGGCGCGACGATCATGCCGTCGGTCGCGAAAGAGCCGGACGCGATGCTCGCGCCGACGTCGCGCACCGAATGGACCACATCGGCGAGCGGATGGACATCTTGCTTGCCCAGCTTCAACTCATGTTGAATGTTCAGCCACCCGGCGCTGGAGATCAGCAGATGGCTTTCAACGCCGCCGAGCTTGCGCAGCGTCTGCAGCAGACGAACGCCGTAAATGGCGCCCGTCGCGCCGGTGATCGCGACAATCAGCCGGCGGGGCGCCGCAGCGCGTGTTTCCATGGCTCGCGGCGCCTTCCAGGATCGGCTTTGAAGCAGACGGTCAGGCTGCAGCAAACAGTTGCTGCAATTCGCCCGATTCGTACATTTCCATCATGATGTCCGAGCCGCCGACGAATTCGCCCTTCACGTAAAGCTGCGGAATGGTCGGCCAATTCGAGAACTGCTTGATGCCCTGGCGGACTTCGTCGTCTTCGAGCACGTTGACCGTCTTGAATTCATTGACGTTGCATGCCTTCAGAATCTGGATTGCGCGGCCCGAAAAGCCGCACATCGGGAACTGGGCGCTGCCCTTCATGAAGAGCACGACGTTGTTTTCGTCGACGATTTGCTTGATGCGTTGTTGCGTATCCATGACTGACCTTGCGGTTCCGGTATGTGTAGGGAATAGGCTGAAATGATAGCGGAAATCGCTTGCGCCGACCGACGGCCGCTTTGTCCATTCGCTCGTCGCGGCTATTGCGATGGCTGTGGCGGCTGACGCCAGGCTTTGTCAGCCAGCGAGCCGACCGCCGGAGATCCGCTCGATGCCTGCAAGATCGCGCTCCGATTGGACCTGCGTGAAACCTTGCGCGATCAGGAGCGCGCGCACGGCTTCAGCCTGATCGTAGCCGTGCTCCATCCACAGTACGCCGTTTGCGGCAAGACGACGAGGCGCGCCCGAGACGATCGCCCGGATCGCGCTGAGGCCGTCGGCTTCGTCGGTGAGCGCGTCGCGCGGTTCGTAGCGCAGATCGCCCTGCAAAAGATGCGGGTCGCCGCTCGCGATATACGGCGGATTGCTGACTATCACGTCGAACCGAAGTGCCGCGTCCAGCGAGTCGTACCAGTCGCTTTGTGCGAATGTCACAGCGCCGCCTGGCCGGTTCGGATCGAGCAGGCGCGCGGCGTTGCGCGAGGCGACGGCGAGTGCCTCCGCCGAACGGTCGAGCGCGCTGACTCGTGCGTCCGGACGCATCGACGCGATTGCCACCGCAATCGCGCCCGTGCCGGTGCCGAGATCGAGCACGCGCGGGCGTACGAGGTTCTCCATCGCGACGAGTGCCGTTTCGACCAGCAATTCGGTTTCGGGACGGGGAATCAGCACATGCGGCGTGACCTCGAAATCGAGCCCGAAAAATTCGCGGACGCCGACAAGTTGCGCCACCGGCTCGCCCGCTACGCGACGCGTTTGTAATGCCAGATAACGCTGAACCGATTCGCTGTCGAGCGCTTCGTCTGCGCGCGTGATCAACTGCGTTTGCCGCCAGCCGAGCACATGCGTAAGCAGAATCCGCGCCTCCAGCGACGGCAGCGGCGAGGCGCGCAACAGCGCGGCGGGCGTGGCCGCATTGTCGCGATCGGCTGGGGCGTTCGACGTCATGGATGCTTAGTCCGCATCGCCAAGCGAAGCGAGCAACTCGGCCTGATGCTCGCTGACAAGTGCACCGATTAACTCATCCAGGTCACCGTCCATAATCGCGTCGAGGCGATACAGCGTCAGATTGATCCGATGGTCTGTCAGGCGTCCTTGCGGGAAGTTGTAGGTGCGAATCCGCTCGGAGCGATCGCCCGAGCCGATCAGGCTCTTACGCGTGGCGGCTTCCTTTGCCTGCTGCTCGTGCGACTGCTTGTCCTTGATGCGAGCCGCCAGCACTTTCAATGCGCGGTCCTTGTTCTTGTGCTGCGAACGGTCGTCCTGACATTCGACGACGATCCCCGTCGGCAAGTGCGTAACGCGCACGGCCGAGTCCGTCTTGTTGATGTGCTGGCCGCCGGCGCCGGACGCGCGGAACGTGTCGATCCGCAGATCCGCCGGATTGATTTCAACCTCGCCGATTTCGTCCGCTTCCGGCATCACGGCGACCGTGCACGCGGACGTGTGAATGCGGCCCTGCGTTTCCGTTGCCGGCACGCGCTGCACGCGGTGGCCGCCGGACTCGAACTTGAGCTTCGAATACGCGGCTTCGCCAGCGATTCGCACGATCACTTCCTTATAGCCGCCAAGGTCGGATTCGCTTGCCGACATCATCTCGACCTGCCAGCGATTACGCTCGGCATAACGCAGATACATGCGCAAAAGATCGCCGGCGAAGAGCGCGGACTCGTCGCCGCCCGTCCCCGCTCGAATTTCGAGGAAGATGTTGCGGTCGTCGTTCGGGTCTTTCGGCAGCAGCATTTTCTGCAGTTCGCCGCCGAGCTGTTCCATCCGCTCGCGGGCCGCGCGAATTTCCTCTTCCGCGAACTCGCGCATGGAAGCATCCGCGAGCAGTTCCTGCGCGGTGGCGGCGTCGTGCATGGCCTGGCGCCAGAGCGCGTATTGCTCGACAACCGGTCCGAGCTCGGCGTGTTCGCGCGTGAGCTTGCGATACTGGTCGAGGTTCGCTGTGATGTCCTCTCGGCTCAACAGGTCGTTAAGTTCGGCCAGCCGGGTAGTCAGCTGGTCGAGCTTGCGTTGCATGCTCGTTTTCATCAGGCGGGTATCGGAGCGGACTCCGGCAAGGACGACAACTAGGAAGTGGGCGGATGCCCAAGGGCAGAAGCACGTCGCGGGCCACTTGCGGGTGGCGCGGACAGGCGGCATGCGCGCCGCTAACGCTCCGTGGAACCGGAGTGTTTGTAGAACCCGCTCATCAATTCGATGAGCGTGTCGCGGTTCTCGCCGCTCGCGCGGTTGAGCGCGTGGGTCGGACCGTGGATCAGTTTGTTGGTGAGCGCTTGCGAAAGCGCTTCGAGCACAGCGGCAGGATCGTCGCCACGCGCGAGCATTTTCTGCGCACGTTCGACTTCGGCCCGGCGCAGTACGTCGGCTTGCGTATGCATATGGCGGATCACAGGCACGATGCTGCGCGCTTCGAGCCACTGCATGAAGTTCTGCACGCGCGTTTCGATGATCGTTTCGGCCTGCGCAACGGCCGCCTGCCGCGACGCATTGCCTTCGCGGACGATCGCGCCGAGGTCGTCGACGGTATACAGGAACACGTCTTCGAGCTGGCCGACTTCCGGTTCGATGTCGCGCGGAACAGCCAGATCGACCATGAAAATTGGCCGATGGCGACGCGCTTTCACTGCGCGCTCCACTGCGCCGAGACCGATGATCGGCAACGTGGAAGCCGTGCACGACACGATGATATCGAACTCGTGCATGCGAGTCGGCAGGTCAGACAACGGAATGGCGCGTCCGTTGAAGCGCTCGGCGAGTCGCGTGCCGCGCTCAGCCGTGCGGTTGGCGACCACGAGTTCGCGCGGTTGCTGCGCGGCAAAGTGCGTCGCGCACAACTCGATCATTTCGCCGGCGCCGATGAAGAGCACGCGCTGATTCGACACCTTGTCGAAAATGCGCTGCGCCAGCCGGACCGCGGCGGCGGCCATGGAAACGGATTGCGCGCCGATCTCGGTCGTGCTCCGCACTTCCTTCGCAACTGCGAACGTGCGCTGGAACAACTGGTTCAGATAGGTGCCCAGCGCGCCGGCTTCAGATGCCGTGCGAACGGCGTCCTTCATTTGTCCGACGATTTGCGTCTCACCCAACACCATGGAATCCAGTCCCGAGGCGACCCGAAACGCGTGGCGCACGGCTTCGGACTGCGGCAACGCGTAGATGTGCGGCGCGAGTTCTTCGATGGGCAGGTTGTGATAACGGGACAGCCACTGGATCGCGGCTTCACGCACGGCCTGGTCGTCGGTCGCGCAGTAAAGTTCGGTGCGATTGCAGGTGGACAGAATCGCCGCTTCAGGCGCGGTGCGGGCCGTGGCTCCCAGCCAGACGCTTTTGAAAGTGTCCAATGCGGGCTTGATCTGTTCGAGCGGAAACGCCACGCGTTCGCGCAAGGCGACAGGCGCAGTGTGGTGATTGATTCCGATCGTTAGGAGCTGCATTCTGGGGAGCTATGGTTTAGCTCGATATTATAGCGTTTTCACGATTCTTACATTGTGACGCCCGCTCAGCCGGGCGCGGCGACTCCTTCCGGCGGGAATGCGTCCAGTTGATAGCCATAGCCGTAGAGCGGCGTTAGCGAATAGCCCAACTCCGGGCGCAGTTCCAGCTTTGAACGCACGCGCGACGCATGGGTGTCGACGGTGCGCGACTTTACGTCGCGGCGGCGCGCCCACACCGTTTCGAGGATATGCGCGCGCGACACGGGCCTCGACAGATTTGAGAACAGCAGCAGCGCGAAGCGGAATTCCTTCGGCGTCAGCGTGACCGTGCGATGACGGAATGTCACGGCGAAGTTTCCGGTGTCGAACGCATAGCCGCGAATCACGTCGTGCCGGCGATTGGGCGGCCGGCGCAGTCCCGCGCGCCGCAGCAGCGCGTCTACTCGCGCGAGCATCTCGGGGCCACGGACCGGTTTGGTCACGCAGTCGTCGGCGCCCGCGTGGAGCACGGCGACGATCTGGCTTTCGCGCGGCTCCGTCATCAGCACGATAACCGGCAGGCTCGGCAGGATCGCGCGGGCGTGCGCGATGACATCTTCGGCTGAGTGATCGCCGGCCCAGTTTTCGGTGATCAGCAGATCGAAGAACTGATCTGCGGCCTGTGCAAGGAAGGGGACGCTGGTAGTGAAGTGCTGACACACGTGGCCACCGGCGAAAACAAGCCGGGTGACCAGTTTGGCGTGACTTGTATCCGGCTCGATAAGGGCAATTCGCATGGGCGCGTTGAGCTCGACGACGGCCGGGAACCAGGCTTTTCCGTAAGGCCTATAGCTTGCCTAACGTCACCCCGACCCCTAAACTCAACCGCTGTGCGGAAAGCGCCGTGCTGATTTTTTTGAGAAAGAGACAAAAATGCTAGCTGTCGTCGAGCCTCGCGCCCATAAGACAAATCCGAAACTGCGCGAGACCGGCCGCTAATGGGCTGGCCCGGAATCGTCGTGTTGGGGGCAGCAATCGGTATCGCGGGGTGGTGGTTGCATCCGTTGCGCCGCTTGAACCGCTCTAGCCGCGCCCGCTTGTGGGTGGCGGTGCTTGCCGGAATAGTGGGCGCGAGCGTCGCGCGCATGGCCGGCAATGTGATTGGCCTTTTCCATGACGGTGAGACGCTCGAATGGCCTGTTTGCACGGCCATCGCCATGATCGCCGTCGCCGTGACGGTCGGCTCGCTTTCCCGTCGATGAATATTTGCAGGTGACTTCCATGAATGCCCGACTTCCCCATAACTCTCCCATTCCCGAACGGCTCGCCACGTTGCGCAGCGCGATGGCACGCGAAGGCGTCGCCGCTTACCTCGTGCCGTCGGCGGATCCGCACTTGTCCGAATATTTGCCAGGACGTTGGCAGGGGCGGGAATGGCTTTCCGGGTTCACCGGCTCGGCGGGCACGCTCGTCGTCACTGCCGACTTTGCGGGCGTCTGGACCGACAGCCGCTATTGGGAGCAGGCCAACGCGCAACTCGCGGGCACCGGCGTTCAACTCATGAAAATGACCGGTGGCCAGCAAACCGCGCCGCATTTCGATTGGCTCGCCCAGAACGTTGCGCCCGGTAGCGCGGTCGGCGTGGACGGCGCGGTGCTCGGCGTGGCGGCCGCGCGGGCTCTGACCCAGGCCCTCACGGCGCGCGGCGTGAAGCTGCGCACCGACGTCGATCTGTTCGACGCGATCTGGACGCAGCGTCCGACGCTGCCGGTTGCCGCCGTCTTTGAGCACGAGGCGCCGCATGCAAGCGTCGCGCGTTCGGAAAAGCTGGCGCAGGTCCGTCGGGCAATGGCGGAGAAGGGCGCGCAATGGCACTTCATTTCCACGCTCGACGACCTCGCGTGGCTGCTGAATCTGCGCGGCGCCGACGTCAGCTATAACCCGGTCTTCGTGGCGCACGCGCTGATCGGCGAAAACCGCGCGTCGCTGTTTATTGCCGACGGCAAGGTGCCGCAGGCGCTCGCCGAGGCTCTTGCACGCGACGGCGTCAGCGTCGAGCCATATGCGAAAGCCGCGGAGGCACTCTCTGCGCTGCCCGCCGGCACGACGCTGCTCATCGACCCGCGCCGCATTACATACGGCTCGCTGCAATCGGTGCCGTCGACGGTGAAAGTAGTCGAGGCAGTCAATCCGTCCACGTTCTTCAAGTCGCGCAAGACCGAGGCTGAGGCCAGGCACGTGCGCGAGACCATGGAGCAGGACGGCGCCGCACTCGCGGAATTCTTCGCGTGGTTCGAAGGCGCACTGGGCCACGAGACGATCACCGAACTCACGATCGACGAACGTCTGACGGCGGCGCGCGCACGTCGTCCCGGCTTCGTGTCGCTGAGCTTTGCGACCATTGCGGGCTTCAACGCCAACGGCGCAATGCCGCACTACCGCGCCACCAACGAATCGCATGCGGTGATCGAAGGCAACGGCCTGTTGCTGGTCGACTCCGGCGCACAATACTTGAGCGGCACGACGGACATCACACGCGTCGTGCCGGTTGGCACCGTCAGCGACGAACAGCGGCGCGATTTCACGATCGTGCTGAAAGGCACCATGGCATTGTCGCGCGCCAGGTTCCCGCGCGGCATCCGTTCGCCGATGCTCGACGCAATCGCTCGCGCGCCGATCTGGGAAGCCGGCGCCGATTACGGCCACGGCACCGGTCATGGCGTCGGCTATTTCCTGAACGTGCACGAAGGCCCGCAAGTGATCTCGCACTACGCGCCTGCCGAATCGTGGACGGCAATGGAAGAAGGCATGATCACCTCGGTCGAGCCGGGCATCTACCGGCCGGGCAAGTGGGGCGTGCGCATCGAGAACCTGGTGCTGAACGTACCCGCTGGCGAGACGGAATTCGGCGACTTCCTGAAGTTCGAGACGCTAACGCTTTGCCCGATCGACACGCGTTGCCTCGACCTGTCGCTGCTGCGCGAGGACGAGCGCGCATGGCTGAACGACTATCACGAGACGGTGCGCGCGCGTCTGTCGCCGCATGTTTCCGGCGACGCCAAGGCATGGCTGGAACTGCGCACCCAGCCGGTGTGAGCGCCACAACCGCAACCGCAACCGCAACCGCATAGCTAACGGAGAGCGCATGGCCATCAAGGCAGTCGTGTTCGATTTCGGCGGCGTTCTGATCGACTGGAGTCCCGAATATCTTTACCGGCAACTGATTCCCGACGAAGCCGAGCGACGCTGGTTCCTGACCCACGTCTGCTCGATGGATTGGGTGATTCGTCAGGACGGCGGCCAGCCTATCGTCGAGGCGACGGAAGAACTCGTCGCCCGGTTTCCCGATCACGAAGCGCTGATCCGCGCGTTCTATGAGCGCTGGCACGAGATGGTGGCCGGCGTGCTGGAAGACGGCGTCGCGATCATGGAAAAGCTCGAAGCTGCCGAAGTCCCGCTTTTCGGTCTGACGAACTGGTCGGCTGAGACGTTTCCGTATGCGTGGGAGCACTATCCGGTGCTGCGGCGCTTTCGGGACATTGTCGTCTCCGGTCGCGTGGGGCTGGTGAAACCCGATCCGGCGATTTTTGCGGCAATGCGCGAGCGGATCGACGCGCAACTACCAGGCGTCGAGCCGGGCGAACTAGTGTTTATCGACGACAACCCGAAGAACGCCGCAGCCGCCACCGCACTCGGCTGGCATGGCGTGCATCACACGAACGCCGCCCAAACGGAAGCGAAGCTGCGGGAACTGGGTTTGCCGGTTTGACTACGCAAGTGTTGCTCGCACTTCACGCAGTGCGCGACATGCGCAGCGCGTTCTTGCCGCCGTGAGTATAACGTTGTCGGTCTCACCCTCGCGTTCACGGTGACCCGCTCCTTGTTGCGCGAAGTCTACTGCCCGAGCAAATTCTTCAAAGCATTACCCAAGCCCTTCACGGTTTCTCCCGTGCCTTTTGCCACGCCTTCCACGCTGACGCCCAGCGCTTTCGCGAATCCGGCGGCGATGCGAGTCGTCAAACCTTCCTGCACTGAGAATTTCGGATCGCGCAAGTTACCGTCCAGCACGAAGTGCAGCGTGATGTCGCCGTTGCGAGCCTTCAGTGCGGCGACCGCGGCTTTCGTCGGAATCGACATGAAGGTGTCGAGCGGACTGCCGGTGTCCGCGAGTTGCAGCTGGTGAACCGTGATCGTGCCCGGCGCATGCAACTGATAGTTGCGCACCGACGACTCGACGCTCAGATCGACCGTGCCGCCCGTCACTCGCGCCTCGGCCCCGGCTTTCTTGACGAGATAAGGATCGAGCATCACGACGTCGACGCCGCGCAGTGTGCTCGTCGTTTGCGAGTCCTTGCTGGCGATCTTGATCCATCCGCCGAATGTGACCGTGCCCGTGTGCGACGGCCCTTTGATCGAGCCGCTGACACTGACGTTGGTCGGCTCGGTGAGGGCCGGCAGATGAACGTTGTCGACCGTCGCATTCGCGTTGCTTACCGTCACCTTGTAGGCGGGCGGACCGACGGTCATGTCGTAGAAGCGGAACCGCCCTTGCTCCAGGCTGATGTGATCGACCTGCTTCTCGCGCGGCGTTGCGCCCGCGGCGGTACTGCTCGCGTCGTCGTTCGCGCTCGTGACCGACTGTCGCAAATTCGGAAGCAGGCGGATCGTACCGGTTTGAGTACGCAGCACCGCCATATCGAAACCGCGCACGACGACACTGCGAACATGCATGCGCCGCGCGAGCAGGTCGCGAATATCCGGCGTGATAGTGATTTCGTCGGCTCTCAATGGATCGCCGGCCGGCCAGCCCGGCGGCGCCTTCAACAGCACGTTGGTGAGATGAACGGAGGTCAGGCCGACGTCGATGCTTTGCGCGCTGCCCAGTGGACCGAGCGCCGCCACCACGCGCTCTTTCACTTCTCGCTGCGCGTATTGCAGCACACCGAGCGCAATAACGACGAGCACGACCAGCACGCTGCCCACGGCAACGATCCAGCGTTTGCCCTTCGACATTGCCATGCTGTGCTCCTCGGTGCCGTGTGCGCGGCGTGGCTGTGACGGATGCGCGCGGCGTGGAACGCGTGGCGCGAAACGACATATAGCACGGCCAGGTAAGCAATGGCTGTGCCCTGTCGGCACGTCGCCGACATGTGGCGTGTGCGGCTGCTATAGAGCCGATGTTTGCAGTCAGGGGAAGTTGAGTGCTGCCGACGCAAGCCGCGTTAGAGGCGACCCGCATGAAGCGACCTGCAAGATGCGACCCGCCCGTCTCCCGACGAGCAGGCCGCAGCTACTTTTACGCGGCGAGCCTTAGCGCGTAATCGGCTTGTAACGCAGACGTTTCGGACGCGCTGCTTCTTCGCCAAGGCGCGCACGCTTGTCCGCTTCGTACTCCTGGTAATTGCCGTCGAAGAACGTAACTTGCGAATCGCCTTCGAACGCGAGAATGTGCGTGGCGATGCGGTCGAGGAACCAGCGATCGTGCGAGATCACCATCACCGAGCCGGCGAATTCCAGCAATGCGTCTTCGAGCGCGCGCAGCGTTTCCACGTCGAGGTCGTTCGACGGTTCGTCGAGCAGCAACACGTTGCCGCCCGCGATCAGCGTCTTCGCAAGATGCAAACGGCCGCGCTCGCCGCCCGACAGATTGCCGACGATCTTCTGCTGATCGCCACCCTTGAAGTTGAAACGGCCGATGTACGCGCGCGACGGCGTTTCATACTTGCCGACCGTCAGCACGTCCGCGCCGCCGGAGATTTCTTCGAACACTGTCTTCGACGGGTCCAGCGCGTCACGGCTTTGATCCACGTAAGCGAGCTTCACGGTCGGGCCCTTCACGATCTCGCCCGAATCGGGTTCTTCGCGGCCGGTGAGCATGCGGAACAGCGTGGACTTACCCGCGCCGTTCGGACCGATGATGCCCACGATCGCGCCCGCCGGAATCTTGAAGCTGACGTTATCGAGCAACAAACGGTCGCCATACGATTTGCTGACGTTCTTGAATTCGATCACTTCATTGCCGAGGCGGTCGCCGACCGGAATGAAGATTTCCTGCGTTTCGTTACGCTTCTGATAGTCCTGGCTGTTGAGTTCCTCGAAACGGGCGATACGCGCTTTCGACTTTGCCTGACGGCCCTTCGGGTTTTGCCGCACCCACTCCAGTTCCTTCTTGATCGCCTTCTGACGCGCCGATTCCGACGACTCTTCCTGCTTCAGGCGTTCTTCTTTCTGATCGAGCCAACTGCTGTAGTTGCCCTTCCACGGAATACCGTGGCCGCGGTCGAGTTCGAGAATCCACTCGGCCGCGTTATCCAGGAAATAGCGATCGTGCGTGACCGCGACGACGGTGCCGGGAAAACGCGTGAGGAACTGTTCGAGCCAGTCGACCGATTCGGCGTCGAGGTGGTTGGTCGGCTCATCCAGCAACAGCATGTCGGGCTTTTCGAGCAGCAGCTTGCACAGTGCGACGCGGCGCTTTTCGCCGCCCGACAGATGTTCGATCTTCGCGTCCCATGCCGGCAGGCGCAGTGCGTCGGCGGCGATTTCGATCTGCTGTTCGGCGCTGCCGCCGTCGGTTGTCGCGAGAATCGCTTCGTACTTGGCCTGCTCGGCAGCCAGCGCGTCGAAGTCGGCGTCGGGCTCCGCGTAGGCCGCGTAAATTTCATCGAGCTTCTTCTGCGCGTTGAACACGTCGCCCAGACCTTCCTCAACGGTTTCGCGCACCGTCTTGTTCGGGTCGAGCTGAGGTTCCTGCGGCAGATAGCCGATGTTCAGGTTCGGCATTGGCGTGGCTTCGCCTTCGATGTCCTTGTCCACACCGGCCATGATGCGGATCAGCGTCGACTTGCCCGAGCCGTTCAGGCCGAGCAGGCCGATCTTCGCGCCGGGAAAAAAGGACAGCGAGATGTCTTTCAGGATTTGACGCTTGGGCGGCACGATCTTGCCGACCCGATTCATGGTGAAGACGTATTGGGCCATTTGCTTGCGAGACGTTGGCGACGCCGGCCGCAAGGGGGCGGGCAGTCGCGGGTGGAAAGGTAACCGGTGCCACGGCGTGTTACGGCGACGTCATGGCCGGGCGGGGCGCCCGGCGTTGGCCGGCGCGGTGTCGAGCGCGGTGTCCAGCGCAGTGTTCTGCTCACCGACGGCCGCGCGCGGGCCGTGTGCAGATGGCATTGTACTTCGGCATGAGCGCGCGGCGGCGGTGAGGCATGCGCGGTTGCGGGTTGCGGATTGCTGCGGGGGTGTGTGAGATCTACAGCCAGCTGGCTACGCCGCCGTGTCGCGAGCATGTGCCGCTGTGATGTCGGCTGAAACTGTAGCTGCCGTCGCGGCAGCGCGCCGTCGCGCCTTCAGGCGCCTTGCCTGACAGCGACTTGGCCGGCGCATGGACCGTGTTGCCGTCGCGATTGGTGTAGGTGTTGTGATTGCTGAGGTCGGCTTCGTTTGGCGTCGTACCCGGCGCGACATACCCGAAAGCCGGCGACATGCCGACCAGCAGCGCCGCCACGACTGCAACGCTGCAGCGAGCGGTTCTCAAGCCAATGCATTGCATCATTTTTATGGATTGTTGTTGTGGCCGCGTCTGTCAGTTCACCCGCCGCCCGCTTGCCGGATCGAAGAAATGCAAGTGCCGGGCGGGCAGCGCGACCTGCAGCGCTTCGCCGGCCGCCGGCCGGTGCGCGTGCGGCAATCGCACTGTCGCGTCATGCTTGCCCCACCGCCCGTGCGCGAGATTGTCCGCGCCGAGCAACTCGCATGAATCGACGGTGAGCGTTGTATGCGGCGCATCGGCCTGCCCCGGACTCATGTGCTCGGGACGAATGCCGAGCGTCCACTCGCGTCCTTTGGCGACTTCGCGGCCAATCGACGCGACGCCGGCGAGCGGCAGCTGCGGACCGTTGCCCGCCACGTCGAAAGTCGAACCGTCTTCGGACACGCGGCCTTCCAGCAGATTCATGCCAGGCGAACCGATGAAGCCGGCGACGAACACGGTCGCGGGCCGCTCGTAGACTTCGGTTGGCGCGCCGATCTGTTCGGCGTGACCCTTGTTCATCACGATCACACGTTGCGCCAGCGTCATTGCTTCGATCTGATCGTGCGTCACGTAGAGGCTCGTGGTCGCTAGCCGAGCATGCAGCCGCTGGATTTCGAGCCGCATTTGCACGCGCAGACGCGCATCGAGATTGGACAGCGGTTCGTCGAACAGGAACACGGCGGGTTCGCGCACGATCGCGCGGCCCATTGCCACGCGCTGACGCTGTCCGCCCGACAGCTCGCGTGGCTTGCGCTGCAGCAGCGGTTCGAGTTCGAGAATTTGCGCGGCGGCGTTCACGCGTTGCGCGATCTGCGCCCGATCGACGCCCGCGATTTTCAGCGCGTAGCCCATGTTTTCCGCCACGCTCATATGCGGATAAAGCGCGTAGTTCTGAAACACCATCGCGATGTTGCGGTCTTTCGGCTCCAGCTCGTTGACCACTTTGCCGGCGATCGAGATGGTGCCTTCGGAGATCCGCTCGAGCCCGGCGACCATTCGCAGCAACGTGGATTTGCCGCAACCCGATGGCCCGACCATCACGACGAACTCGCCGTCGTTCACGTCGACGTCGATGCCATGCAACACAAACTGTTTGCCGTCGTAGGTTTTTTTAACGCCTTGCAGTGTCAGTGCAGCCATGCGGTTTTAGCCCTTCGTATCGTGTCGTTTATCTGTTGCCTGCGCGGCGTCAGTGCATTGATGCGTTGATGCGCTGGCGAGGCGCTTTCATTTTTCCGCATCGACGAGTCCGCGCACGAACCAGCGTTGCATGGTCAGCACGACGGCGAGCGGCGGCAGCATGGCGAGCAGCGTGGCCGTCATCACCAGATGCCATTCCGTTGCGGTGTCGCCCGACGCGATCATGCTCTTGATGCCGACCACGGCCGTTGTCAGCGACTGCTGGCTCGTAATCAGAATCGGCCACAAATATTGATTCCAGCCGTAAATGAACGTGATCACGAACAGCGCCGCCATGTTGGTTTTGGACAGCGGCAGCACGACGTCCCAGAAGAAGCGCATGGCGCCCGCACCGTCGATGCGCGCGGCTTCCATCAACTCATCGGGCAAGGTCATGAAGAACTGACGGAAAAGAAACGTGGCAGTGGCCGAGGCGATCAGCGGCAACGTCAAGCCGCTATAGGTATTGCTGAGGTGCATCGACGATACGACTTGCACGGTCGGAAAAATGCGGACTTCGACCGGCAGCATCAACGTGATGAAGATCAGCCAGAAAGACAGGTTGCGAAACGGAAAGCGGAAAAACACGATCGCGAAAGCGGAGATCATCGAGACGGCGATCTTGCCGATAGCAATGGCAAGCGCCATGACGAGGCTATTGAACAGCATGCGGCCGAAGGGCGCCGCCGCGTTCCCGCTGCCGTGCGCCCAGACCGTCGTGACGTTTTCGAAGAGATGCGAACTCGGCACCAGCGAGAGCGGCACGGTGAACACTTCGTGCTCGCTCATGGTCGCCGCGCAGAACGCGACGTAGACCGGAAACACCACCAACGCGACGCCGAGTATCAGCACCGCGTGGCAGAAGAGGTCGAAACCGCGGCGGTTTTCGATCATGAGTATTGAACCCTGCGTTCGATAAAACGGAATTGCACGACCGTCAACGCGACGACGATCACCATCAGAACCACCGACTGCGCGCCGGAACTGCCGATGTCGAGTCCCTGGAAGCCTTCCGCGAAAATCTTGTAGATCAGCGTGCGCGTCGATTGCGCGGGACCGCCGCCGGTCGCTGCGTCGATCACGGGGAACGTGTCGAAAAATGCGTAGGTGATGTTGATGACCAGCAGGAAGAAGCTGGTCGGCGACAACAGCGGCAGTGCGATGCCGAAGAAGCGCCGCACGGGACCGGCGCCGTCGATGGCCGCAGCTTCGATCAACGAGCGCGGAATCGCCTGCAAGCCCGCATAGAAGAAGAGGAAGTTATAGCTGACCTGCTTCCACACCGACGCTAGCACGACGAGAAACATCGCCTGTCCCGCATTGAGCGCGTGATTCCAGACGATGCCGTACTTTGCGAGCGCGAATGTGACGAGGCCGATACTCGGGTTGAACAGAAACGACCACAACACGGCCGCGATTGCCGGCGCGACCGCATACGGCCAGATCAGCAGCGTCTGATAAGCCTTCGCGCCGCGCGTGACTCGGTCGGCGCAGACGGCCAGCAGCAGCGAAATGACGAGGCCGGAAACGGTGACGAGCGCACAGAAAATCAGCGTCGTGTTGAACGATGACAGGTAGAGCGGATCGGCGAAGAGTTGGCGGAAGTTGGCGAGCCCGACAAATTCGCTCGATGTGCCAAATGCGTCCTGGCTTTGCGTGGATTGCCACAGCGCTTCGCCTGCGGGCCACAGAAAAAACAGCGCGGTGATCGCCAGTTGCGGTGCGACGAGCAGGTAGGGCAGCAGACTGGTGCCGAAGCGGGAGCGCTTTTCCATTGAAGATTCCCAAGGGTTGCTGCAAGCGGGTTTCGACGCGATTGCGTCGAAACCCTGCCGACTGGCTTTATGCTTTTATTGCGCCGGGTTGCGGTTGTTCACCGCTATTGCTGCATGAACCGCATGGTCTACACGAGCTGCGCAGACCGATACTGCGCTTAACTGCCGGCTTTTTCGAAGCGCCGCAGCAACTCGTCGCCGCGCGAAACCGCTGAGTCGAGCGCCTGTTGCGGCGTTTTCTTCTCACCCCACACCTGTTCGAGCTCTTCGTCGATGATCGTGCGGATCTGCGGCATGTTGCCCAAACGCAGACCCTTCGTGTACGGCAGGGGCGGCTTGTTGAGCATCTGCTTGATGGCCGTGTCGCTGCCCGGGTTCTTCTCGTAGAAGCCCTGTTGTTGCGTCAACTGATAAGCGGCGGTCGTGACCGGCAGATATCCCGTGTCCTGATGCCACTTGGCGGCAACCGGCGCCGACGACAGATACGACAGGAATTTCGCCACGCCCTTGTAGACAGCCGGGTCTTTGCCCGCCAACACCCACAAGCTCGCACCGCCGATTATCGCGTTCTGCGGCGCGCCCTTCACGTTTGCGTCGTAAGGCATCATGCCGGTGCCGAAGTTGAACTTCGCGTACTTCTTGATGGTGGCGAGCGAGCCCGACGAGTTCGTGATGATCCCGCAATCGCCGCTGTAGAACTTCGAGACGGGTTCGTCCTTCCGGCCAACGTAGGTGAACGAGCCTTCCTTCTGCATGTTCTGCAGGAACTGGATGTGCGCGACCTGCAGCGGCTTGTTGAATTCGAGTTGCGCGTCGGCGCCGTCAAATCCATTGTTCTTCGACGCAAACGGCGCACCGTGCCACGCGCTGTAGTTCTCCAACTGGATCCAGCTTTGCCATCCCGACGAATAACCGCATGCCATGCCGGAGGCTTTGAGCTTCTGCGCGTCGACCTGCAATTCGGCCCATGTCTTCGGCGGCTGGTTCGGATCGAGGCCGGCTTTCTTGAACGCGTCCTTGTTGTAGTAGAGAACCGGCGTCGAGCTGTTGAACGGCATCGAGATCAACTGGCCGCTTCTGGCGTCGCTGTAATAGCTGGCGATGGTTGGCACGAACGCTTTCTCGTCGAGCGGCACGCCGGCTTGCTTGAACACTTCCGATACGGGAATGACAGCCTTCTTCGCCTGCATCATGGTCGCGGTGCCGACTTCGTAGACTTGCAGGACGGCTGGCGCGTTGCCGCTGCGGTAAGCGGCGATGCCGGCGGCAAGCGTCTGGTCGTAAGTGCCCTTGAACACCGGCACGATCTTGTAATCGGATTGCGACGCATTGAACGCGTTGGCGATATCGTTCAGACGTTCGCCCAGAGCGGCTTCCATTGCGTGCCAGAACTGGATTTCGGTGGCGGCCTGGGCCGTCTGGCTGGTGGCCATAATGCCCGCGCCCAGCACGGCGGCAACGGAAAGCGAACGGAACAGCGGCTTCAAACTCATCGATTAGTCTCCTGTGTCGATGGGAGTTAGCGCTTCAGCGCTTACTCCCATCCCATGCAAAGCGGTCGATGGGAGTTAGCGCTTGAGCGCTTACTCCCATCCCATGCAACGCGGTCGATGGGAGTTAGCGCTTGAGCGCTTAATCCCATCCCATGCAACGCGGTCGATAGGAAGGAGTTAGCGCTAAAGCGCCACCTCCCGTCTCAGCAAAGCAGATGCGGAAAGGGCGCAATTGCGAATCGCGCGATTCTATTTGTGTTCGATGACAGTCCGGCGTCGCTTTTACTGTGACGCCGAATGCCGCAATTTAACATCGCATGTCATGAAATTGAAACATTTGCGGTTGCACCGAATACTCGGCGGGTTGGGGTGAGCCAAGGGTGACACCTGCACCCGCGCACAAACCCGGCGCGCTCAAGATCGACCGCACAGCATTGCCAGCCACTTCCAAAACCCGCAAAAAAGCACAAAGCCCGCGCGAAGCGGGCTTTGACAGATGTGATACAGGCGGGAGCCGCGCGCAGCGACGCGGCCAAGTATCAGCTGTTAGGCGCTCGGAAAGCGCCGCGAGTTACACGTTGAACGGTAAAACCACCTCGGAGAGACTTGTTAATGCTAGAGTTTGATTGAATGCCGTCCGATAGATGCCCCCAAATATGCCCCCACCTTAGTCGGATGTGGGTGAACGTTGGCGAACAGTGCTGTTCTCGAATGTCACGCAAGGCGGAATCCGTATCAGCTAAGTGAAAAACTACTGAGACGGTTCGTGAAACATCCGGGCGGACGACACTCATTGGCAGGACTCGGCCTCCGCGACTGTCGCTGATCGACCCTCAGCGGGCTGCGACTTACACAACCTTTAGCGACTTTTGCGAAGTCGAGCGGACACTCCAGAGGCGACGTCTACAGATGGGTCGTCGGCCTGAGTGGTCATCCGCATCGATCCAGGGTTCCCTTAGTGAGTGACAGCTTTCGATAAAGCTGCCACTCACCAGCATTGGCTTATAGGCCACGCCCTTTAGATCATTCACAGGACGCGTGATGACACGTGCCAGCGGATCCGGCCTCTTCTGAACGACACCTATCATGGTCTCGAACGAAACATCGATGATTTCGATGCTCTGGGGGGTAACCATGCGTGGATGTTCGCACCGCCGCCTTTTTGTCTGTTTCGTAACGTCTCGGCTATTTACCGTCGAACTTGAACATACCTTCGCCGGTTAAAGTCGTTTTCCGCCACGGGTACACACAGTGTGTGCGATTGCGTACAGAGCGGTTCGAAACGTCTTGAACACCAATGGTCGGCAGCCTATAACCCGACCACCGGTTGGACTATCGGTGGCATTGCGGGCGAGTCCATCTGCCGAACGGTTTGTCTATGATTTCAAGGAGTGATGCCACAGTCTCGGGCACAAGACGTCATTCAATAACGACGAAAGCTTCGTTACTGTGAGGGCACTCAGGGCTAGCCAAGGCCTGCGCGACCCATGTGTTTGACATCTACGATCAGCGCGCAAAGAGGATTCATGAGCCTGAGAATTCATAAACGGAGTGATCCGCAACCTGATCCGACCAAGGACTATCTCGAAAGGCTGGTGAAGCTGATTCCCGGCGAGGTAGTAGCACTCTACATGGCCGGGAAACAGGTGATTCTTGGATCGGTTCCGCCGTCCCGCACTGGTCTCCTACACCCTGAGGACAAGCCACTCTGGCTCGGGTGGACGGTGTTCTGTCTGGTCGCGATCATCCTTGTACGGGCTTATGCAACCCGAACGCCTGACAAGCCAACACAGTGGACTGCGGTTCTGATTGCCGCCTTCTCGTATCTCGTCTGGGTCTACTCGATGGGAGATGTCTTCACGTACTGGGCCGTTTGGGATTCGCGGTTAGCCTCCCTAGTTATGCTCGGTTGGACATTTCTGGTGCCTCTCATCTACAAGGGGGACTAGGCGGCGCTTCATCAGCATCAAGGCATCGATCGCGCTTATCTTGTTTGTCACTGGCCCTCCATCGGCGAATATTGACGTCGAATGACTAGCGCGGCCCTAAAGGTCACCGCTAACGATTGAGTGAGGAAGACAGTAACATGACTCCTGGGTTATGGTTTCGCGGGGGATGGCTTGTGCGCAGCGCCGGCCTGGTTGCCGCTTTTGCGGGGTGCCTTGCCGGTAGCGGCTGCTCCACCGTCGACCAAGAGTTCATCGTGGACACTAGGTCACCTGATCCCACGATCTATCCACCAGGCAGCGCGCCCGACAAGCCGTTATTGATACCCCTTGAAGGGTTCACGCTTTCCTGCAGCGATACGCAGGTTATGGTGAACACCAAGGCAGGTGCCATGTCCTTCGTGTTGGCCAACAAGTTGTGGTCTGGCTCCAAGCCTTTTGGGAAAACAGTCGTGGCCATCTTGGAGCCTGAGGCGACAGCAGACGTAGTGAGCGATGCACTGTCTGGCTCGTTCGACGAGCTTGAAGCGGGCTTGAAAAAGGTGGTGGGCCGCGAGGGTTGCGTACTCGCTCTGCGCAACGAATCAGCGACTACCTCTGCCAAGACTGCAGCGAGGGCCGCAAACATCATTCAGGTCGGCCTGCCACGCAGGTACAGCGCGATGTTGCGCAGCGCATACAACCACCGCGTCTGGCCGCAAGATGCTGGCGTGGACACGGTGGGCCTCAGCGTTGACCTGTTTCCTGGGATGCGCCTGCGCATTGAAAACAGTGTGCCCATCGCCCCCGCTGGTGCTGGAAATCACGGCGGACACCCATCATCGTTTGCCGCTCCGACCTATCTGTACTTCCACGCCTTAACTGGTGCCGAACTATGCGACCCGGGCGCCAAGCCCCACGACAACCGCAGCCCCAGCTACGAGTGTGTTTCACCACCCCAAGAGTGGGAAAATAAGACTTATCTCTCACCGAACGGCGGCTTGGCTAGGCTTGGGCTCACGCAGTATTACGACATGATCGATCCGACTGCGATGTCGCCCGGGTATAGCTCCGCCAAGCCCGCCGACACGCCGGCGGTCGCTATTCAGGGCGAGAACTTTGACGACCTCTCCTTGGACGCATCCGGGCTCATCGACTTGTTGGAATCGAGCAGCGTCGGTGCAGGCGCACGGCGCTATTGGCGGCTGTGGCTTCCCGCGCATCGTATTACGTACACCGCCACCTCCATCGCCGCCGGCGGCGGATCCACGGAACCCCCGGACAGTACGCCGCTCCTGTTTTCCGCCGACAGGATGGACGAATTGCCATACGGCGAACTGGCTGACCCTAACACAAGTTCCGAGCCCTGCAAGGTCGCTACCCCCGCCCACGTAAGGTGGACCTGCTATAGCCTCCACTACCGGGTCGTACCCGTCCCGGAGATCGTCATTTGGGTGAATGGTAGGCGGCAGTGGGTCGCCATTGGCACAACGCTGCTGGATGTTGTTGCGGAACGGCTCCATGACGGGTTCGCGGGGCGGTCCAGCCACTTCTCCTCGACCGTAGAGGGCCATGACGATCTCGCGGACGACACGCCAGCCACAGCCAGCGACCTCGCACGCACGGTCGCCTCGTCCGTCAGCGTGGTCAGACTTTATCGAGATGGTCCACATGCGGTCGCCTCCCAAAGCTTGGCGAAGTCCACCGACGTCGCGAGGTTTTTGCGTCTTCAACTCATGCCTGGGGATGAAATCAAATGGACGAAGTGATTCTGTTCCGAATTCCGGGCACGCAACTCTTCGTCAACTGCAATCCGCCGAAAAGTGCCGGCACGATTGCTGAGGCGTCTTTCTGTTTCTTCCACGATCCCGTCACGGCGAGGCAAGACATTACCTTTACCGAATCGCTGATGGTGAAGGGGGCGTACGCCTTCATCCCGCCGAATGCGGCCAACCCATTTTCGGTGCTCATACCGTTCCTGCAACGAGCAGCACAAGGTGACGGCACGTTCTTTTTCTGGATGAATGAGAAGTGGGCCAATGCGCCAGCGCAATTGCGTATCACAAATGCATCCACAGCCCAACTCCTGTCTATCACCCAGTGGGCGTTCGAAGCATTGCCCGACACTGGGACGGGCAGCGGCACGATGACCGTCACCGTTCCAAAGGGAACCGCAGTTGTATTCGACGCCGGGGGTATTTTGCTGAAAGACCCCGGCATCCGGCTCGAAGTCACCGTCTACAAAAAGACAATCAAGTTCGCCCCGGACGCCAGCTCGATGCGTATCAACATCGGCTCGGGCCCGCGCTGCGCGACGTTCGAGGGCCGCCTCTCGACGCCTGACACGGGGGAGCTGATCTCGGCCATCACGCCTCAGGTGAGGTACGCGTGGATTCCGCGCGGGAGCACTTTCCCCACTATGCGTGCTGCACGCATCCTGTCAGACCGAAGCGGCGATCATGTCGGCGTGGCAGCTGCGTTCCAGCTTCACCGCTACACTTCGCGCCGGGAATATACCCGCATCAACCTCATCAGCACCAGCACCAGTGCCGAACTGGTGTCCGAGCTACCGGACACCAGCGGCCACGTGCTCGCCTTCCGCCCGGATGTCGATGCGGCAATCTATTTTGACGTTTCGCCGCAAGGCATCTCTCACGCTTCCCTGATGGGCAAGTTCGCCGTCAAGCCGGCGCCGTCCGCGGCATTCGCGGGCGTGGTGCCGGTGTATCGCGAAGTGATGCCGGGCAGCTCTGGCACAGAGTTCTTCCAGCTGGAGAAGGACGGCTACAACGGTGTCGAGTTTTTTCCCGCCCAGCCGGCATTCGTCGCATTTGGAGCCGGCTCGGAAGAACCCACGGTCTGTAACGCCGCTACCACGGCCTGGATGGCTCCCTGTCGCACCGGTACGGCCACAGCTTTCAACAATCAGCCCTACAGCTTCGTCACACAACCGCAAGACCAGCCCCTGTTTGGGCGAAGGGACGTTGTGAAGGCAACTCAGAGCGTGGATGCGTACTCCGTACTGTTTGATCCGGCGCCGTTGACCGTAGAGACGCCGCCAGGCCTTCCGTTGGCAGGTCTTCCGTTCTTTCCGTTCAGGGGCATCCGGCGGAAAACGCTGGACGGAACGCAGCAGCTCGATAGCGAAGCGCTAGGTCCGATACGCAGCCGCCTCGCCGCGGAGTGGTCGCGGCAGACGCGAAAGCGCATGGGCATCTTGGACGGCGACGATAAAACGTGGATCACGACGCCGCAAGGCCTGCTCGTGCAGATCGATGCGGCCAACGTATGGCATACGATCAAGCTAGGGGAAACCGCAGACGTCTTGAGGAAAACCTCGGATGGCTGGATGCTTTCCATCGATCGGCCAAAGGACATCAATGGCAAGCCAGTGGAGCGCTGGGCCCTGCAGGAGGCGCTCAGCCGACCGGATGTGTTTGTCGTCGTCACGCGCAAGGGCCACGCCGACATACCCAACGTCAGCGATCCGCCGTTCGGCAAGATCGACCTGGCCGTCAAGATCGCTGGCTGGCCCATGGTCATAGGATTCGCGGACACTTCGGGAACGGCGCCAGTCACGCCGACCGCGGCGGCGCCATCCACTTTCGAACCGGTGATGGTGATGAAGCTCAGCAAGGGGCCGATTGAGGACCTGCTGGCGGACGTAGGGCGCTGGTCGCTTGCACGGATCTTCAATGCCGATCCGACAAAGTCCAGCGTGGCGGCTGTCCAGTCGTTTAAGAACCTGCAGTTACTTAGCCAGGGCTATTCACCACTGGCCGCGCCAGACGCGCCCGAGCGCTACAGGAAAATCGCCCCCGAGCTGGTTTCCCACTATCAGGAGATCTACGACAAGATCAAGGACGACAATTGGACCGGCATTCTGATCTTCAATGCCCAAACACCCTTCGATAAGGTGCCCGACGACGTATCGGTCGTCACCCAAGGGGAGACCAACGTCGAGGCATTTGCGGTACCGGTCTTGGGCATCGACGTCAGCCGCGTGGTGCCGGACAAGGATGGCGTACTGGTGCTTGAAAAAACATCCGCCTTTGGCGCGATTCATTTCCACGCGCCGGCACCAATGGAGTCGAAGGGCGATTTCAAGTTCGAGCTGCGTACTCTGAATGCGGTGTTCAGCAACTCAGAACTGCGAACCTTTCTCGCATCAATGCAACTACGCCTCAGTCGCTTTTTCGGAGCCGAATCTTCGGAAGATGAGTCAGTCGGCGACAGCCGCGTGCTGGACATCCTGGCACGGTATGAAAGCAAGTCGGCAGTCGGCGGCGCTGGAGAGTACGTGTTCCGCGCACTCGGGCGGCGAAGCATGAAGTTCAAGAGCAGCGATTTCCTGTCCGGCATGGCGGCGACGCGAATTGACGTCACTTGCAAGCGGAAGGGTGATGAGCCACACAGGTACGTTGAATCCAGATTCGGCTTGTGGGGTGAGCTTGAGTTCGGATCGAAATTCTCCGGCGTTTCCGGAATAAAAAAGATCGAGTTCGAAAATGCAGCCCTCGTCATGGGCCAGGGCAAGTTCGACATTGACATTGGCAATATACGTGTCGACTTCAAGAAAGAGGGTGCCAATTCAGACGGGGGCGGCCTATTGGCCAATTTCCCCTTCCAGCTTTCCGCAATGCGTTGGGCTTCGCTGGGCGGGTCCTTATCGCTGCCAAGCGTGGGTTATACAGGCCTGTCGCTTCCAGGTCTGGTCGGGTTTGACGCGCCGTCGTTCGACTTCGGTCTGGAACTGGATCTCAATCTAGGATCCATGGGCAAGCTCTTCGAAGCAGCCAACTTCCTGAAGGCGAGAATCATCATTGGCTGGTACGACGTGAAGAATCCCCTTAAGGGGTTTAGCGTCGGCTTCCGTTTCGACGGCGGCAACGGTCCCCTCGACATCGGCATTAACGGCGTGCTGCGGTTGACCGCGGACTCCGTCAATGTCCAAAGTTACGATGAGCCCAACGGCATCGGCATCGGGCTGCTCAATCCGCAGTTGGAAGTCATGGGATATAAGGTGCCTCAAACGCCGTCTGACACGCTTGTCGCGTTCATTCCTTCCGGCAAGGACAACGTTGCCTGGGGATGGGCGCGTAGCAAGACGGAAGTCGGCCCGCTGGTGCTCGACTACTTCGCCATCGGGCAGCGGATGCGCTTGGTGCCCGATGGTGCGTTCGGACTCGACAAGAATCTTGAATATATTGTCGGCAAATCGAAGGACCTCCTGAAACCGGCCGACACAGCCGGTAAGGCCAAGCTTCCCAAGATTGGTGAGCTCTATATTCCGGAGGCCGGCTGGGGGGTGGTGGCCAGCGGCAACCTCTATTCCTTCAAGTTCCAGTTCGTCTTTCTGGATGGACTTGACCGGTACGGCTTGGGGCTGGACATTCCAAAGCTGGCCAAGATCGACGTCATCTACCGCAAGCTGTCCGACGGGCAGGGTGTGTTCTCCGCTGAGATTGAGCCAGGGTTCCGAACCTTGGAAATGGGGGCCGCCACTGTCACCCTGCCCGTCCTGGGATTCGATGCGGTAACCAACGGCGACTGGTCCATCAATATTGGCTACCATGGCAATGATTTCAGCCGCGGAACGACGGTGCAAGTCCTGCCGTTTCTCGGTTCGGGCGGCATGCGTTTTGGAAAGCTCGACTGGCAGTCGTCCTACGTGCTGAATTCACCAGACTCACCCAATTTGCCTGTCGTCAGGGCATTGAAACTTGATCCTGTCATCGAAATGTCGCTGGCAGCGCGCATCGGGCTGGGTAAGGAATTCCGGGAGGGCATCTTCGCCGCTGGCATCACGCTCTCCGTATATGGCATCTTCGAGGGCGCGGTCGGCACGCCCAATCATCCCAAGTTCCCGTCAAACCGCGCACGACGCTACATCAGGATCGACGGAACTGTCGGCTTGCTGCTGGAGATTTTTGGTGTGGCGAGTTTCTCGCTCATCAGCGCGGTCGTAAGCATCCGGGTGTGGGTCGAGGCTGGAGTGACCTTCGAGTCTTACGCACCGGTGCTGTTCCATGCCGAAGCCGGCGTCAGTGTGTTTGTCCGGTTTGTCATTGCGCGGTTTTCGGTATTCGGCCGTAGCTGGGAAATCGCCATCGAATTTAGTTTTGCGACCCGCGTCCGGTTCAGCCAAAAGATCGTAGACTCGTTCGACGGACCGCTGCCTCCCGAGATAGGCTTGCCTGCCCGCGCGGCCTTGTCTGCTGCCATGTTGGCAGAGCTTGCCTATGAGGAGGCGCAGCCTCTCCTGTGGGTCCCGCACAAACTGGCCGCTGCGCCCAACGTATTGCTCTGCGCCGTCAGCGTCGAACCGATGATGTCGGCCTCGACGCCCGTCATGCAGCCAATGCTGCTGGCCTCCGCCGTCACCCCGGGCTCGGGCGGCTTGGACGACTTCTGCGCCCAGCTTTTCGAGTGGGCGCTGCGCCTGTCTCTCGGCGTGGATCCGGCGGGGCAGACGCCGGCTCGAGTCAAACTGTCTGCGCTCCAGACCTTGGCCGGCCGCGTCACACCACCAAAAGGCGGGTTGTCCCGGTGGGGAGCCGAGCCGCTCGACTTTGCAGCCGTGGTGGGGTTCATCGACCTGCATTTGCAGCTTGAACTCGTGAACATTGATGCTTTGCTACGAGCGCAGACATCGCTGCTTGCTATGGCCGGCAACGCCGCGCCAAAGAACGCGCAAGGCATCATGTTGCCGTGGTTGGCCGACATTGCTGTGAGCGCCGCTTTCGATGGCGCCAGTGCCGCATTGATCAGGGACTTTCGCAGCACCCACTCGACCCCGATCGACGACGTGTGGGAAGATAGACTGTATGCCCTGCTGTCCGAATCGATGCCTGACTATCCCAAGGATAAGGCGACTCTGCTTAAGTTGACCTATATCCAAAATGGCGTGCATGCATTATCAGCGGGCACCAAAGAGGCGCTGGATGCCATTACGGAGGACTGGGCCGCGGCCCTTGTTCAGGGCGTTGTTCATCAGGCCCTGCGCATCGCACGGAAGATGACCGAGCAGGCGGGAGCATCGGACACCGAGCCTGACGTGGAGCTCGCCAAGCTGCTGGGTCTGTTGAAGGCCCCGGACACCGGTGGCAGCGTCTGCATCCAGGTTGCGCAACACGCAAGCACTTTCCTCCACCACGGCCTGCGCGTACCCGCGGTAAGCGCGGCGTCCAGCCTGGCGTTGCCAGAACTGCTCAAGACCGAGATCGGCATGGCCCAGCTGAATGCGCAAGGCCAGGAATGCGTGTTGTCCTTCAGCCCACGGCCAGGCTTTTCGGGCCGCTGGATCAAGGGTGCAACCACGCACAACTCATTCAGGACTGCCGACGCACTGAAGGCGATGCTGGAGGCAAGCAAGGCGCTGGATTCCCGCAAGATCAAACTCACGCTCGAGTTGGAAGACAGCCTTGAGCAAAAGACAATGCAGGCGCGGCGCTTTGTGGCCCGCACCTTCATTCCGCTGGGCAAGCCCGGCGCGATGGCCGCCAACCTGCGCATGGCTGCAGTGCCCGAAGCCTTATTCGCCCTGTCGCAAGGCCGGGCACTGCCGCTCACTATCGACGCCGCCTTGGAAGATCCCAGCGGCGGCGCGAAGCCGCGCCCGATTACGCCGCGTTGGTACGTCAAACTGGAAATCCGGCTCGAGGCTGCGGCGACGTCTGCTGCAGGAAAGCTGGGAAAGGAGGGAACGGCAGCACGCGCGGTTTATTCCGTACTGAGCGTCGACCCGCGCATCCGCGAGCTGATGGTCAACATGAACAGCGCGATGGGTCCGTCCTTCGTGACAAAGGCGCGACTCGGCTTCAAGGTCGATGGGGAACAACCTGCAGTCCCATTCCATTTTCTGGAAGATGAAGAAGCATTCTTCTTCACCTCGAACATGTCGGTTGAGCCCAATCCGCCGGTGCAGCGCGCCGCAGTTGCCGCCGGTGGCACACCAGATGCGCCAACCTTCAGTCGCCTGGGCGACAGCATGGCCGTCGCTCAGATGCTATGGATGTCCAATACGGTGAATTCACCCGGGTTTCATCTAGGGTTCGACAAGAACGACCCGATTGCGCACCTCTTCAAGGGGGGCGCAATTGCGTCGGTTTCGGTGATATTTGAGCTATCCCCGTTGCCGCATTTCCTGCCGATAATTGATGGGCTACTCCTTGATGCGGCGGAAGCCGCCCCCGGATGGGTCGTCAGTTTAACCACACCGCAAGTAACCGAACTTACCTCGGGCACCCCTGACGGACAAGCCGCTATCGTCGTTACAAGGGAAAACCCACTCTATGGCTTGCCCGCCCGGATCACGTCAACCCAGGAGGACGCGCTGTACCTTGCCGCAAGGTACGAGCTGGTCGACTACTGGACGCAGAAGAAGGCAGCTAATATTCAAGGCACAGCAAGCCTCGAACTTAGCCGGGACAGCGTCATGCCGGTGCGCGTTCACATGGACGAAAGCGAGCAGGCGGCACTGCCACCCGGCGGACAGCCGCCCACCTGGCCGCACCGTATTTTGGTGCCACTTGCAAAGATTGGCCAGCGCACGGCCATGCGAAACGCAATGGCCAGTGGCAAGTCTGCGCCTGACGCCAGCCCTTATGAGTTTGTCGGCACCGACCTTGCCACGCTGATTAACGTCGGCGTGCGTGATGGGGCGGGACACATCTTGGAGGACGGGAAGCTCGACGTGTCATGGAAAGGCGACACAACGATCCGCTATCGCGACGCCATATTCAAGCTGCAGGAATTGCCAGGTGTGAGCGCGACATGGATGCCCGCAAACGGCGGCGCCAATGCCGCCGCAATCGAGTTCAACCTAGCGTGGAACGCGGACCTGTTGTACAAGGATGACCCAAAAGCACCACTGCCGCCCGAGCGCAGGCAGGCTCTTGTCGAGCAATTCAGGCGCTATGTCGCCATGGTCCGCATGGCTGATTTCGACGCAGATATTCGGATGACGCTCGATGGGACGGCACTAGGTCAGCCTGTGGGGGTCAAGCCAGCCGTTCTGGCCTGGCTGGAGGCGGTCCACGCCGAGCTCGAAGCGCCGGGTGCGCCTAAGGCGCAAGACTGTAAACTGCCCACGGTCAGATTGCCGCAGGCATTATTCCCCGCCACAACGGCGAAGCCAGCGCAAATTTCCGCTGCGATGGTATTCAGCCGTCGGCAGGATCTTTGCGACCCCCGCGTGACGAAGACCAGTCACGATCTGTGGTTCGCGTCTTCTCCCATCGGACCGAAAAGCCTGCAGACTTCCGAAGACTGGGTCGACTGGTCGGAGCGCATACGCGTCGCTTTCGGAGGAACATTCACGCTGCTGAGGAAGGTCGAGGGACGTATAGAGCCGAGCCGCAATCGTGCCGAGGGGGCCACAGTCTGGCTGCTGCGCCGAAGCATGTTGTCCGTGCGGAGTCCAAAGGCAACGTCGGCCTCGTACTTCGCCCCCACGCCGCTCGCCAAAACTTTGCTGTCGGGCGTCGCCAACGTGGCGATGCCAGATGGGCAACGAGAGGACATCGAGGTTAAGGACGTCGACCTCAATGCGGTTGCCGGCCGCGCCTCTTCCGCCCTGGAGACGATGATGGCGGCTCCCGCTGGCGAAAGCCTTTGCCGCATTGTCCAGCCCGCTGGCCTATTTTCGCGACTTGCGAAGGCCAAGAAGGGTGTCGCCGACGCCATGGCGCAACGGCTCGAAACCATTCTCGATGACAAGGCCACGTTGCCAGACAGCACGCTCCTCAAGTTCCGCGATGCTTCGCGCGCCGATACAAAAACGGCCTTCGCACCGACCGCGGTCGTTAACGTTAACCTTCCCGGCGCGGTGGCTCAGGGCCACACGACGTTCCTTTGGGGCACTGTGAACGTGTCGAGGACAGCGGACCAAAATGCTTCGATCGCGTTCTCGCCGATCCGAATACCACTCTTGGATGCGGGTGTTGCGGGGAGCTTTGATGTCGTGGTCCGCTGGGCTGACCCGGGCACGGACCCGCTCGCCAGGGTAGCGGGTGCGATGTCGTTCACGCCACAGTACGTGGAAGTTAGATCCGGTGAGGACATCGTGGGTTATCAACCCAGCGACTGGTATGAAATTCTCTGGACAGGAGAGATCGGCGGCGCCAACACAATGAGCATCCTTCCGGCATCAGGCTCCGAATGGACGATTCCCCTCCCATTGCGCCTTGTTCCGCCGACGCCTGCCATCTTGCGGCATCAGATTGAGTCGGCTACGCCAGACTTGAAAGCGCCCTTGGCGAGCTACATTGCCAACGCGCGCGAGTGGGAATACCTGCTCGCGTTCATGACGCCGAAAGAGAACCACGACACAGCCTTCATCACGGTGCGGTTCGACGAAGACAGAACTGTCAGGTCGACGGGCGCTAACCCGCTCTTCGTCGCGCTGGCAACCTTTGCGAAATACGAAGAACGTGTTGCGGAACTGACGGGACAACTAGCGGCGGGCGTCGAACCGGACGCCAAGAGCCTCGAACTGGCGGTGCAGATTTTCGAAAGGATCGCCGCCAATCTGGGTTCTAAGGACAAACTTCTTGACAGCCTAGGGGCTGCGAGCAGCGCCAGGCCCGTCGACCTGGACACGGTCTTGCCAGTTGGCAAGCAGTTGGGGGAAATTCATTGGCGCACCCCCAAGGTGCCGAACAAACCCGTTCGTGCCGCGCTTCTCCATATCGACCAAGTGGACAGCGAGGAAAAAGTTGTCGCGCCCTATGACGAAACAGATGCGACAGTCCGGTACCAGCCTTCTGCCGATGTGATGGCCGCCTTTTCTGGTATCGCCAACCTTTCGCCACGCAGATTGACGTTCTCCGGTCTCGACGTAATGATAGAAAGCTGCGCCATGCCCACCCTAGTGGCAAAGCGTAATGCACGCCTGCTCGACGGCGCCGCCATCTCGGAAAGCTTCATTTTCGAGACCGCGAGTGTCCGCACGCCAAATGCTCTGGTGCCGCACTTGGCCCACGCCGACACTTACGATATGTCGACGGGCGATCACACGACACGCTCGGTCGAATATTGGCTGGAACTCTTGGAGAAGACGCTCTTCGACGGCGCCGAGCGCGCAGGCTTTGCAATCGACGTCTCGGCGCGGCTGAAGCTTCAGCTAGTGCAAGATGGCTCGCCCCAGTCGAGGATCTACTTTAAGGCGCCGTTGCCATCCATAAAGGGCGTTCCTGCGATGAAGGATCCTCAGAACAGTTCTCCGGACTGGTACAAGACACTTGCCGGCCACCTACTGACTTACATCAGGCGCGTGGGATCCGATGCCGCGAAGAACGGTTTCCTCGAACTCAAGGTACAGGTATTTTCCCTATCGGGTCCGGAGTCAAAGCGTCCCGCCCTGTCCCTTGAGAACCTCCAGATTCCCTTGTCGATGCTTTCCTTGAAGGCGGCGTTCGACGACCTGCACATGGTCAGGCGCCTGCCAATGGATGCCGCTCCGCCGCTGCGCCAGATCGCGGCCTACATCTATGCGAGAAGCCGCACGCTGTTGGCTCCAGAAGCAGTTGTCAAGCAGGCTAGAAGCGAGCTGGCGTCATTCGCGTTGTCACGGGGCCCGAACGAACTGAAGAGCGAGGCTCTGCCGTCGCCGGAGGAACTGTCGACCGCCAGGGGGCGCGAAGCATGGGTGAACAGTGCGGCCGCGGCAGTCGATGCGCTGTCGTCCCGCAACACATCGCCCTATGCAGTGCTGGTGCTAGGCCCCGCCGATGCAACGGGCAAGGCGCCGGAACCGCGCGTACGGCACTGGGCCATGGCCCTGGACCCCTCGCTTGTGGTGCGTGTCGCGGGGCCGATGGCCGGCGTGTCGCAGGACGGTCAGGACTTTGGGAATCTTTACCTCTGGGGCATTGCGAGCCGTGGCGCTCACCCCGTCGGCAAACGCACCAGCGGGCGTCCAGTATCGCCCGCCAACCGTGCTGTCAAGCGCAAGACCGACAGGAGCAAGAAGTGAAGGTTGGATACTGAAAAGGCAGTGAGTTCGAGATCTGCACAAATGGCGGTCAGTGTGTCCCAGTAACATACCCGCTGACTGAGGGGCACCGCGTGTGCTTTGTTGAATAATTGCAAAACAGAGGCTCGTAATGATGCTAGTTCTTAGCTTTCAGGGACACATTGTGGGCACTCCAGTGCCCAATCCAAGTCATCATGTAGGATTCGTTTCTATCCTCGTTCGCGACTCTGCGAACCAGATTATGCAACCACTGCGGATCACCAGTGGCGCAGGGATTGTTGGGTTGTCCATGGGGTGGGCGGCCCAAATCGACTTTAAGAGCTCTGTTACGAGTTTTGAACTGGTCCTCGGGTGTGGCGCAACGCCGGGCGTCGTGGAGGTATTCGACAGCGGATGGCAACTTTTGCATCAGATCCCCATTGACGCCTCGGGCCGCGCCAGTTACGCGGCCAGCGACATAAGGCGGCTGTTTGTGCGCTCGCCCGAGGACGAGACTTGTCTAGCCCTGCTGAAACTTGAAGGTGTCGCCAAGACAGCTGCGGCGAGGGAGGGGCTCTTCGATCAGAGCATCAATCTCGACGAGGAGTTGAGTGACGCCGTCTGTGCAGAGGTTGTCTTTGGCGAGACAGCCACGCTGCGTGCACCCAATGCGGAGGCGCAACTGGTCAGCGGTCGAACTTTCATTGCGGCTGTTGCTTTCGATCGGTATCTTGATGACCCGACACGATTCGCCCCCAGAAAGCATCCGACAGCAAAGGAACTCCAAGACCCGTCCATAAAAAAACACTGGGACCTGTGCAACGATGCAGCCAAGGCGGGACGCAGTCTGGATATCGGAAACTGTCGCCATTTCGTCATTTGGCCAATCGATCAAGACGGTAAGGCACCCGCCAAGGCGCCGGCGATTCCTGATACTTGGCCTTATGACTATGCTTCGAAAATTGCGGAGCGATATGGACCTCTCAAGAGCTATGGTCAGCCCTCTGGAGATAACGTTCACATTTTCAAGTATTGCGGCGTCCCGTGAATCGTGTGGTGAGCAGCAGCAAGTGATTTACCGTGGGCCAGACTTTTGACTCTGGTAACAAGAAGGCCGCGGTCTCATAAGAGAGCCGGCCCTTGGGTCGAGGTTGGCCGTTGCGCTTTGACCGGAAGAAAGGATCCGCAATGCCTCCCTCTACTGAATGGAACAGCCTCGTGCCCAGCGCCAATCGTTTCTATTCTCCGAACCGAAATGCTAGGAAACCTGCATCTCTCAATCCCACTCATATCGTGGTGCACGTGACAGGTACCGATAGTCTTGCATCGGTGAAGAAGACCTTCACGGCTGCCAATTCGGTTAGCGCGCACTACCTAGTGGCAAAGGACGGACAACTATTTCAGTTCGTTTACGATGGATATCGCGCTTGGCATGCGGGAATCGAGACAACCGTGCGAAACCTCTATCGAAAGGGAGCGTCGGAATGGACCAGGTACTTGAAGTATTTCAGTTGGTACAAACGCTACCCTCTTGATTCAGTCTATCTGAACGGGGACCTGAAACCCGTTTGGGACGAGACGGAAGCAGTCTTTGTGGCGCGCGGCGACGGGAAACAGTGGTCCGAATATGATTACTTCCTCTCTCGTTGGCTCGGGCGAGATGTTCCGGTCAACTTCGAGGTAGATGCCGATCCCAACAACTATTCAATCGGCATTGAAACGCTCGGCCTCGGGGCGAAGACCGACGACCCGGACGTCTATACACCTGCCATGTACGCGACTCTGCAGACGCTTGTAGTCGACCTGTCACAGAAGTATGCGATTCCGTTAAAAAAAGGACGCGTGGTTGGACACGAAGATGTAAATCCGATAGCGCGATTCGGCTGGGATCCCGCAGCCGGTTTCGACTGGTCTCGCATCTACCAGTGATATCTAACCACTCTACCGGGACATCCCCGTGTTAACGACCAGTGTGAGGATGGGATCGTTAGTGCGATGCTGTTCCGACCAAGCGCTCCAAAAAGTGCCAAGGCGGACTCCACATGTGGGCTTCTCGTGAAAGCGGTCATTCGCAAGAAGCAAAATTCAGAGTGGTGCCAATGACGGCGAAGGCGATCTCGCGACAGACGAAGTCCACTCTCGAATGTCTCTTTGCACGCTTGAAGAGACGCTTAGACGTCCTCATCGAAGCGGTGCCCAAGGACTGTGCAAGGCCGAACCCGGTCCGACGTAAACCGCGACGACCGATCGCCGATCACAGTTGGTCGCCCCCGGACGTGGGGAACTATCCAAATATCGCTTGCGCGACACGATCGAAGTCGAGGTATCGACGGTACAAAGCGTTGGCCGTTACTTCGTCGCCAATCGCGTGCAGCGCTTGGATGCAATCCTCCAATGTCAACACATGGAACCCCGAAATTTCATGAGCATCGGAGGCCAGCTGTAGTCGGTAACAATTCAGCGCTGCGTCGCACTGGCTATTTTGCTTTGGGTAGATCACAACGAACCGGCCCGTCGAGTAAAGCTCTGTCCCGATCATGCTGCGACTGAGTAGGTGCTCGCGCCAAAGCTGTTGTAACGGGCTCCCTCGAAGCGCTAATGCATCTGGGTCCTTGTAAATGCACGAGGAGCGTGAGAGCTCATCGTAGCGCTGACGCATCATTGAGAGAGGTTCGGTCATCGTCTCGGTGTACTTGACCTCGATGGCGATGAATCCGTGTTGTGCGTCCACGGTCGTACATACGACAAAGACATCGAACGCCGTATGATCATTCGTAAAGGCGGGGTTTCCCCGTCCGGGGGAGTGCTCGAAGTAGATTTCCTCCACGGATGCCAAATAGCCATGAAACAGATGCTGGAAGAATCGATTGGCTTTTTCGATGTCCAGTTTCATCCCCCCGAACAGGTTGAAACAAAGCGGTTGGCTTGACAGCAAATTTGTCCAAAGTCGCTCCTGTTCCATCATTGCGCCGATCTCCCGATATACGGACTCCCGTAGTGCGAGCCTCGCAATGTCGGGCGAGAGAAAATTTGCGCCACGCTCAGCGCTCTTCGTATCAAGGCGACTTCCCAACCTATGCCGCTTTCCGTTGGCGTTGCGGTGATAGCCGATGTGCAGCCCTTTGTCCTCGCGCCACAATGCCTGCAACAAGCGTGCTGCCGCTCTAAAGCGGCTGTCGGTCGGTTCATAAACCCGGTGGGCTTTTAGCACCCGCACCGGAACAAGAGGTGGCAGACTCGTACGCATGTGATTCCTCGAACCTTGGACTACGGCGATAGGCTCCGGCAGGAGAAATGGTGAGTTTCGCTGGACCTCCCGTATCCGGAAGTGTCGCTCTCTCGCAGCCTGTAGCCTCGTGTGGTCACACAAGCGTGACCGTAGGTTTGCGGCAAGTGGCGCGCGTCTAGTGTGGTGACTGAAGGTTGGAGGGGCGCCGGAGTGTCTTGCCCTTCAGGGTGGGCACATTTATGTAGGCATGACCGGGGGCGTCTCTTACAGCGGCCAACATCAAATTTTTTTGCCAATCGTTGTCGCCCTGTGCTTTCGGTATTAGCCTGTGACTTGGCTGATAGCCTTTCCCCCGAATCAATGGCATTCGAGTCGAACGGCTCATTCCTTGCGTCTGATTGCGTGCCAGCCCCCAGCCCGCAGAGAACGGCGCCGGATGGTCTTGTTGTGGACGGCGAGCAACATCGCCATCATTCGCTATGCGTTCATCGTCGTGGCGATAATGGAGGTCCAGGCAGGCACTGCATGTTGTTCGATACGCAGACCTCGGACGGTGTGTAAGTGAGTCATAGCCGGCAATGTTGCTTTGCATATTCGGGTAGGCGCGGTGGCGGGGCATCCGGGGGCGTGGCCGGGACGTTCAGGAGGACGGGACTGGTTGATCAGTGCGGGCATCGGTGAGTGTCTTGTTCTCAAGACTCCATGCACATATATGTAGTGAAAAGCGTGACCGTCTGTACAGCGGCCCGGCCCGATTTTCCGGTAGGTGCCGCGCGTGGACGGGGGGCTTGCATCCGTTCGTATTGGGACGAAGGTGCTCGGTAGAGCCGACACTCGATACCGCTCGGGGGCCGATCCTGTGAGACTAAGAGTTGCCGACAAAGGCGCCGCCGCCCACATGTTCGAGCCGTGATCGGACTAGGGCGGCGAGCTTGGTGAACACGGTCAATGGCCTTTGCCTCGCCTCGGCGTCGTTACCAGTTCGTGGCAGAATGATCGGTCTAAGTCCAACGTCGCACTGGGCGGTTGATCCGAGGCTGGAGGGAGACGGAGGGCGTGTTTAGAGTGGGAGGCATGTCGAGTGTGGTTGTGTTGGACAGTGTGGTGGCGGATGCGGGTGTTTCAGAGGAAAGTGGGTCAGTTATTTAGCCACGAGTGGGGCGCTTCATACAGCGAACACCACCGAATTTTGCGCCAATTTTTTGTCTCCCTTGTGCGTCGCCGACATGCGCCGCGACAGGCCGCACATGATGCACACACGGTACGTCTCTTGCAGACTAAAGTAATTGCGTGGGATGAGTGCTCGGCGCTTGTCGGACTCGAAACGGGCAACTGGATGCGACAAATGAAGAACTGGGCGGCGTCCCTGATTGCGTTTGTGGCGGTTATCTTCGTGGGCTGGTACAGCGGCGCAGAGTACCTGATACGCGGCCCTGATCAAGCCTTCTGGGTCGCGGAAGCGCTCGCGCATCCATCTGGATGTACTTTTATCGCCAGTTGAAGATAGCGCCGCCTTTATCACGGCTATCGCGCGGAGCCAAACGGGAACTCTGGACTCTGGGTGCATTTGCCTTCGTGTTGGCAGATGGCTGGTAGGCTGGTGTGAACCTTGATGCCCGGGGGGAGCGTGCTGCGGAGTTGTTGCTTCTCGCGATGCTGTGTGCCGCTCTAACTTGGTCCTGTCCGGCGTGGACCCCCATTGAGGTGTGGGGGCTAGCCAGCGGCGATAGAGGCTGTCACGACGCGTGATAGCGCGTGCCTACGTTATGTATCTGTCGGGGCGCGAGACCGAGCGTGGCTGCGGTAAAGATTGGCGCTGCAGAGGAAGTGACGCGCGCCAGCGCTCTGCCTCGAACTGAGGAATTACTGTACGCCGCCCGAATTTTCTGACCACTAGCCTGCCAGCCTTCATCTCAGCATACGCCGCCGTTCGTCCGATCCCGGCCCACTGGCAAAAATCGTTAACTGAGAGAACACCTTTGTCGTGGTGCTCTTCTCCTTGTTGATTCACGTGACTTCTCGCAGAAAGTTGAAGGCACGGCGGTATAGGGAGTTCCAATTCGTGCGTTTACTCGCGAGTAGACACGCACATTGCGTTCCTTTCAGAACCTGATACGTTGGCAGATGTTCGAAAAGGCTGGCCACGGGATGTTGGTTGACGCCATGCATTTTTCAGATAACGAGGATTTTCCAACGGAAGCGGTGGCGCCTGCGTCAGACTGCATTGCGATTTCATATCTCGAGCGAGCCTTTGACGTCTGACGCATTGCCGACAACCCAAGTTGCGCCTTTAAGCATGTCAAATTCGTAGGTATCATGCATTACTCGATAACAGCCCAGTGAGGGCTGGTGAAAAGGTTCGAATTCGGAACAAGTAGGGTGGTTGCCGCTCGTCCTAGTGCGGCCTAAACGCGGAGCGTTGCTTGGAACATCAAAACCACGACGATTTAGTTGGTACGCGGTTGCTTCAAAAGCATATTGACGAATGCTCTCCAATCGTCGCTTTTCTGGGGCAGGGAGCGGGTTGGTCGTCGTCGAGTCCAGACCCGGTACTTCAAATCGCCCTAGATCGCGCAGGCAGAGTTGGCAGTGCGTGGAGGGATTTGCTTGCACGAGATAGCCTCGCAGCGGACTTCTACAGTTGGCTCGATGAGCGATTCGGCCGTCGAATTCCGTCGGTGTCGCTCGATACCATAGGAGACGCTCCGTTCAGTGCCGTGTTCACTTCGTCCGTGGATCCGGGCTTGATCGATCTATTCGCCACCAGAGGTCGCGAACCGGAGCTTGTGCTTATTGGTAATTTAAAGCCAAAGCATCAGCGCAGCCTCCGGCGACCGCCCGTGTATTACCTGTTCGGTCGGGCGGGCGTCGGCACAGCGGATGCTTCGGCTCCTGTAAGCGTTCAGGCAATTGCGCAACGACGGATTCGTCACGCAAGTGCCATGCTCCAGAGCATGGAGGAAGCAGCAACGCCCCTGGGTCTGATCTTGGTGGATGGATTCGACCCACGAAGTGACTGGCTGCGCGCGGAGGATTTGCTCGCCTCGCTGGTCGATGCACCAGCCGGTGGGGTGCTATGGCTTGGCGACGAGCCTCAGTTTAGCGAGGATGACCGTGCGGCCTACGAAGATTTAAGGACCGCAGGGATCATCGTTCGCGACCAGCGAGGGCTTGCCGACATCCTTGTTGATATTCAGTCCAAGCGTGGAGCCGATTGGGGATCCGATTGGAACGAGCCCGAGTTGGTTAGTCTCGCAGGCGACAAGTCGATAGTGATATCTCCGCGCCTTCGTTTGATAACCGAAGCTTCAGCGACGATTGTCGACGATTCTTGGAGCGGGTTTCTGCCTCCACTGGGTCGGGATGACGAGAAACTCGCCTTCAGTTCTTTCCATGGTTTGGCAGGCGGCGTCAGATTGACGTTCGACGGGGTACGTCGTGATTTCGCCATCGATCGCGATTTCGAAGCCAAGCTGCACGATACGGTAAGCGGTGCGCTACATCGTCATCACGCTCAAAAGGGTGCAATCGTTCTTCACGGTCAGTCAGGTGTAGGGAAGACTATCGCCCTGACGCGATTGGCTCATACGATGCGGAAAGTAGGGTACGCCGTGCTGTTTGCTCGCGGCAGGCTACCGCAACCTGGCGACGTTTTCGAATTCCTGAAAGCCGTGGATAAAGTGGGCGGCGTGACATTGCTAATTGCAGACTCCACGACATCGGCCCAAAAATACGACGATCTTTTACATAGTCTTCGAAGCCTTGGACACCACGTTGTCGTGATCGGCTCATCGTATCGGCTAGGTTTCGACGTCACAAAGAAGAATCCTCGATTTATTGAAGCGGAAGCGAAGCTCTCGGATCGGGAGCGAAAAAATCTCGGCAAATTGGTCGAGCGCTTCGAGCCTGACTTCGTTGATAGTTTTAACCGCGTGCGGAACTCGCCATATACGCTGGCGCGATTCTATTGGGTCTTACCGCACAGCCGCAGTCGACTTTCGACGGGGCTAGGCGATGAGGCTCGTCGGGCGGAGCGCGATATCCATGCTTCGGGTTCCAGCCCGCCAAAGCCGCGTCCGATGGGTGTTCTCGGGCAAGCGTTGATCGCGGCAGGCTATGAGCCGTCCCTGCAGCCCGTATTTGAGGATAGCGACGCGCACGATATAGCCGGCGACGCACCCGCTGGCCGCATCATCGATTTCGTCATGGCCGCGTCGAGGCTGTACATCAATGTGCCAGTCAACCTGCTATTTAGAACCGTCGTTTCGGATCGACCCGAATCGGTAGGGACTGTCGATCCGAATCTGATCCTCGATCTGATCAATCGACAGGATCTGTTTCGTTGGAGTTATGCGGAAAACGAATACTCGGACGTCTTGGTTGGGGCAAGGCTTCAACTCGAGGCGCAGCTGATATGTGATCGTCGTCTAGGTGGGCCAGAGGCAGAGGGCAGAGCCATCATCCAGCTCATTCAGGCGGCTCATCGCGCTGGCCCAGATGACAACGAGGAAACACAATTCGTAGCTGACATCGTTTTCGCTATTGGTCCCGATGGGCCGGGCAAAGAGCGGTACAAAGACTGTTATGCCGACATGGCGCGCGCATTGACCGATCTGCGGGTGCGCAGCGGCGTGCCGAACGGCAGACTAATGCTGCAAGAATCGACTCTACGCAGAGCATACGTACGTACGCATAGACAGTTGAGTCAGGACGACAAGTGGGCCATCCTGGAGGAAGCAACTGAGGTGGTTGATACTGCGTTGCGTCTAATCGGCGAAGGAGGATATCGCTCGATTTATGCGTCACGCAGAACAGAGGAGCACCTGTGGGTTGAGCGAGCAGCCACTTATGGTTTTGTCGCAACGGAAGGCGCGCGACGCGGCTATGATGCGGCGGAGGTGTGGTCGGGGTACAAAGCCGCACGCGAGGCTGTAAAGGCGGCGTCAGCCCGAGTAGACAGCTATTTGCCGACAGATATTGCGCTCTGGATGCCGACGGGTATCCTTCGCGCCTCTTCGTCGCTCAGTTCACTGCAGAAATTTGAAATGCAGGCCGATGTGACGGCAACTATCGACTTGGTCGAACCAGAATTTCTTCCGCCGGCGCAGCGCGACGCGTTCAATCGCCAACGAATGATTTTTGCCGATGTATTGGGCGATTCGTCACTCAGCGATGATGCATTCGAAGCGTTAGACAAAGCTGGATCAAGCGTCGGATTCTATTTGCGGGCGCGCGCGATGTCTCCCGTCAGAACGGAAGACGAGCTTGAGGTATCGCAAGACGATTTGGCCAAAGCAAGGCAAGCGGCCGCATATCTTCGGGAGCATTACCGGAAAGTATATACGGATGACCGCTGTCTTCATCTGCTGTTGCGGATGGAGTGGATGATCTCGACTCACCGGTGGTTGTTTCAGGGGGCGCGTCAGCCAGTTCCTGCGCAAGCATCGGATCTGCGGAAGATCAAAGGCATCTTGATCGACATCGCCGCTGCAACACCTGATGGACTATCGCCAAAGTATCGATATCTAGATGCCGTTATGGACTGGATGGTTGGAAACGACAAAATCAGCACTGCCACGTGGCAGAAGCTGCAGAACGATACCGAATTTGTTGACGTGAGTCGCGTCATCAATCGTCATGTGATCACGGACGAAGCATTTCGCCCGATAGTGTTTAGTGGCATTCTCGAAAAGCGATTGGGCGGCGACAGGTGGTCGATTCTTGTCGATCAATTGAGCCGCCATGTCGATCTGGCCGAACAGCATTTTCCGCATGTCGACTTTGCGCTAGGGAGACAGATTCGCGAATTCTCCATCGTCTTTAACTATAGAGGGCCGCTCGCGGACCCGCTCACATCTCGGGCGCGTCAGCGATGAATTTTAGTCAAGTGTCTCAGGCTGCCGACGAACTTAGGCAGCTTTTAAACATGTCTACCGGCCGCACCATGGTGGATCAAGTTACCGTCGAAGTTCCAAGGCCTCCCGAGGACGAACTTCATTTCGTGAGGCTTGTGACTTGGGCCTATGCTTACATCCTGGAAGCAGGGCAACCGGCGTTTGGCGAGTTGAAACGACTCGTGAAAGTGTCTCAAAGCACGGCGAAGGCCGCGGAATGTGGCCTTACACAAGCGACCGTACAATGCCTGCGGACCAACATCGCGCACAACCTTCCAGCGCAGACAGGTACGGACGAAAAGCAGCGTCGACAGGCGAAAGCTTGGTACCTCGAGCATGGCAAGGGATATCCCCCGGACTGGCAGGAATCCAATCGTGCCCTGTGTAATTTCTTGCTGAGCTGGATGAGCACGTACAAAGCAGCGTGGATGTGCGCGATCGAAGACGACGGGGATCGGAAGAACGCAATCGCCACTCTCATCGCGGCGGTCGACAACGAATGGCCGGCCCACATGTTCGACCGTATGGTAGGGGATGCTGCTGCGCGGCTAGGCTTAGACGGCTTCAACGCTACGGACTATCGAAAAGAGCGAGTCGAGCAATGGCGGAACATGGCAAGACGTTTCGAGAAGCGGGAACTCGCGGAAATCGCGATGCAGCGATTGATACACAGCGAATTAAAAGGGCATTTCGGCGAACAAGTCTAAAGAAGCGACGTGCGAGGCTCGAATGCCCCGTAGTTCGCTGACCTTCGTATTGGTTTCCCGGCACTATTCGCGCAGATTGATCTTGACGATGCTAACTTTGCTGCCGCCAAGCTTTATCCACCTGCACATGACACCAATGTTAACCGCAACTATGTCCAGCAAATGGTCAATCAAGCCTATGCACTCCTCGCCGACGCTGGCGTCAAAGAGAAGGCGAGGGCAACATCTGGAATGCGCGCCCGTGAGTCTTGAACGGTCGCCTGCAATCCCTTTCGGCTTTCTGCATGACCATGATTAGTCTGGCGTTGTTTCTTGATACGTGAGCTTGGGACGAGGTACAAGCCGATGCGTGATGATGATGAAGACGGTGCCAGCATGCGCGACGGAATGCGCGACCTGATCCGATGGGAGCGCGAGGAGCGGGCACGTACCCTTATCGAGCAGGGAGACTTAGGAGCCGACGCAGAGAAGATAGCTTCAATGACCGGCCACGAGAGATACGGTGAACGTCTGGCGGCGATAGCAGGCGATAGCAGCGAGACAAGGCTCGCCCATTTTCGGCATTCGATACGAGAAGCGGAAGCGCAATTCCCTGAAATTTACGTCATAAAGAAGGGGGCTCGTTTCAGGCGGTCGTTAGCCGAGGAACTTGTAGGGGCTGCGAATGCGACAAACCTTTCAAAGGACGATTTTGTCGATCTTTACAGTGCCGTCGCTTTTGGTAACGCCAATGGCGTGGCGCTTGATGTCCATGTCGTCATCCAGTGGGGGTATCTCGGCTACAGGGACCACCAAGAAGCTGCGGATGCCCTACAAGAAGATTTCATCAAACATTTGGACCTCTGGTACTACTACTGGCGGAAGAAAGATGTTTCAGGAGAAATGCCGCCACTGTGTTGGGTTTATTCGCACGAGTGTTCATATAAAGGCGATTTCCATACGCATTTCCTGACCCATGTTCCCGTGTGGCTCAGAGACCGGTTCAAAAAATGGATCACGAAGAGGGCACAGACTTGGGTGAAGGACGGGGGTGGCATAAAGGGCGCGGTGAAGGTGGTCTGTCGGCCGAGCGATCCGATAGGGCGGCAGTGGATCTTCCTTCAGTATCTCTGCAAGGGGCTTGATCAGAATGCGATGGTGCCGGTGCGGGGTAGGCCATGTCTACTGGCGAATTTCATTCAATTTCAGTATCGGAATCCAGGAAACATTACGTGCAAACAGCGGAGCGGGATGTCGGATAACTTGAACTCGACCAGCCGTAAGCAGGCGGGGTTTGTGTCGGCGGCAGAGGCGGGCGAGTTTGATAGACGTGTGCTCTATAGCTCATCGGTGTACGACGAGGCATGGCGTCGGTGGCAGTTGGCGCAGAATTTTGACAGCTTGGCGGAAGTATGGGAAAGGGTTTAGTAAGGACTTCATCGCAGACAGACCCCAGAAACGGATTTCTGTGGTCTGTAAAAGTCATTTGAAAACAATCAATTACGGTCGCTTTGTCTAAGTCAGGCGGACTAAGAAATGGCCCCTTGCAGAGATACTGAAGGAAGATCCACTGCCGCCCTATCGGATCGCTCGGCCGACAGACCACCTTCACCGCGCCCTTTGTTGTCGAGCCCTTCGCTCGCGGATGGGGCGGTAGCCTGTTTCAGGGCGGGATTGGGCGGGCGATCCTTGCCGCCCAGTATCTGGATCGGCAGGTGCCAGAAATGGCTAAGGTGGGAATTGTCTACTGGGTGAGATAGGGTGGAGGGCGGTGGGTACGTTGGCGGCAGGTGGTGTGGGATCGGAGTCGGCTGCGGCGTGATTGTTGCCGGAGAGAGCAATGTGTCCCGTGCTTTTATAACGCGTTTGTCGTTCGTTCAGACAGCCATTCGTCGTTCAAAGCAACCAAATTTTTTTCTGACGGTATTGGCTCGATTTGATTCGACGCGCCTTGCGTTGCTCGGCCTGACGCCAATACGCCCGCACGCGCCGATTGCCCGGTGATTCGCTATTCGCATGCATCGACGTCCGACGAAGGTTCCGCTATATGAACGAAGGGTTGGAGCAAGAACTTCTTAAAGCGCATCCCGTGCTGTACCCCGATCTGAAGCCACGTTGGGATGACGCTCCGCATTTTGAATGCGAGGATGGTTGGGGCGAAATTCTCAAAGAGCTATCCGCGCGTCTTGATCGATACGCCGCGACTGACGGTCTCGCGGTGGTTCTTGTCAAACAGAAGTTCGGGGGCTTGTACGTTTATACCGAGCTTCAAGATGATGCGCGAGCGGTGGACGGCAAAACAGACGCTAACGTTCGGCGCTGGTTAGATGAAGCGACAAGGAAAAGTCTGTGTACATGCGAGCTTTGCGGGGGAACCGGTCGCCGCCGTTATAAAGGCCGCGCTAGATTCGTTCAGGTGCTTTGTGACCCTTGTACGGTATCCAAGGGCTACGCCACCTAATATGGCTTGCGTTGTAGTTGTCAGCGAGTCTCGACACGCTCGGCGGCTCCGTGAGCCGGAGATGTTTGCCGCCATTCGAATCCCATATCCGCGTAGATGGGCTGCGTCAAAGTGCTGTTCTTTCAAAGATTTGCGAGGTCGACTTGTCTTGGCTAAGTCTATGGGGCAGGGGCGCGGATGCCCGGTCGCGCTGGATAGGGCTGCGCTGAGCATGGAGTACCTACGCTGGCCGGAGTTCGTGCAGGAGGGAAGTGATTCTCTTCACAAAGCTCGCACATATATGTAGTGCCGAGCGGTGCCGTTCGTACAGCGACTACCACCGATTTTTCGCCAATGACTGGCCGCTGGCCACAGTGCTGTATTTGTAGACTATCATGAACATGAAGGGGGAGTATTCGGTCTCTCAGGGGCCGATTCGCCAACGGGTGGTTCAAATGAAGAACTGGACGACATCCGCCGTCGCGTTTGCGCTGATCTTATCCTTGGGCTGGTACGGCGGCGCGGCCTATCTGGTGCGAGGCCCTGATCAAGCCTTCTGGGTTGCTGAAGCGATCAGTGCGTCAGTCTGGTTGCATTTTTATCGGAAGCTGGCTCGGGGGCAGCGGGTCTCGCGACTGCCGCTTCGGGTCAACCGGACTCTGTGGACCGCAGCCGTATTTCTATTGGTTTTGGCGGATGGTTGGTATGCGGGCGTCAACCTCGATGCTCGAGGTGAGGGGCCCGCTGGCCTGCTCGCTGTTGCGGCGATGTTTGCCGGCCTGACCTGGTACTGCCCGGTGTGGACGCCCATCAAAAGTATCATCGATGGGTGAGGCCACTAAATTTCAGTGTTCTAGTCGATGCCACGGCGAGTGGCTTGACGGCTAACGCAAAAGAGAGCCCGAATTTGAGATAGACGCCGTCGTCGCGCGGACAGCATCGCGTGGCAAAACGGACGATTGAGGTCAACCATCACAGTTGGCGCTGTAAGGGGAGTGCGGCAAGCCAGCGTTCGGCCTCGACTTGAGGAATGACCGTGCGGCGCCCGAATTTTCTGGCCAATAGCCTACCGGCCTTCATCTCCGCGTACGCCGCCGTGCGGCCTATACCCGCCCAATGACAGAAATCGTTCACCGAAAGGACGCCCCTACTGGTTTGCGCCGGTCCCTGCTGGTCCATGTTGCATCTCGCTGCAAGTTGATCGTGCAGGGATATAGTGAAATTCGTACGCGTTCGTAACGAGTGCTGGACGTCATCGGCATGCAATTGTTTGTCGCGCTGGCTTTCATATCTTGCCTAGGACTGCCGACTCCGATGCAGACCTGATTGAGCCACCGTTCGGCATGCTGTGACCGGGTAATGGCCGCCCTCAAGCTGCGCGAATGCACCGAGAACCACGAAGAACGTTGCGCGTCGAGGAAGCGCAGATGAACTTCGCAAACAGGAACGGCCGAGACCATTGCACCAAGTGGTGTAAAGTGGTGCATTCGTGACAAAGGTGAGCGGTGATGAACTCAGCGAAACAGCTTGCAGTGCCGGCCACGGTGCGAGCTTCGGTAAGCCTTCCGTCGACGCTGCACGCCGAATTAGAACGGATTGCGCGGGATAAAAAGGTCTCGCTAGCTTGGGTAATCCGAGATGCGGCGGAAAAATACGTTATGGAACAATGGCCACCATTGTCGAATTCGAAGTGAGCCATGGACAGCGTCAGTCCGGGCCGTCGATCCGAAATCATGTCGCGCGTCAGATCGCGAGACACGAAGCCCGAGATGTTAGTACGGCGTCTGGTTCACGCAATGGGCTACAGATATCGCCTCCATGCGAAAGAGTTGCCTGGCAAGCCGGACCTCGTATTTCGATCAAGGAAAAGGGTTATCTTCGTACATGGATGTTTCTGGCATCGGCATCCCGGATGCGCGCTGGCCAGATTGCCAAAATCGCGCGGGGAGTTTTGGTTACCGAAACTTGAAGCAAACCGGCAACGGGATATCAAGAATGAACTCGCACTCCAAAAGGCCAACTGGAGTGCGCTAATAATTTGGGAATGCGAGCTCAGTAATGTCCCGGAGCTCAAAAACAGAATAAAGGAATTTCTCGATGCGTAGCGTTGAGCTTTTCGCGGGAGCTGGCGGGCTTGCAATCGGCATGGCGAACGCTGGTTTTCAGCATGCGGCCGTGGTGGAGTGGGACCACGACGCCTGCGAAACATTTCGGGAGAATCAGCGGCACCATGCCCACGCTGTCGAGGGTTGGCCAGTGCACGAAGTCGACGCTCGCGGTTTCGACTTCAGCGCATTGACCACGGATATCGCGGTCGTTTCCGGAGGTCCGCCTTGCCAGCCATTTTCCATGGGCGGCAAGCACCAAGCCCAACGTGATGAACGCAACATGTTTCCTGAAGCGGTCCGTGCCGTTCGGGAATTGATGCCGAAGGCATTTGTCTTCGAAAACGTCAAGGGACTAACCAGAGAGAGCTTCGCCTCATATTTTTCCTACATCCATCTTCAATTGCAGTATCCGGAGATGTCTCGGCGTAAGGGCGAGAATTGGATGCAGCATAGGGCACGCCTCGAGCAACACCATTCCGCGAACAACGGGGCAGCGACATACAACGTTCTATTCGACGTGTTGAATGCGGCCGACTATGGAGTGCCACAAAAGCGTGAACGCGTCTTTTTCGTGGGATTCCGCTCAGATATCGGCGCACGTTGGTCTTTCCCAGAGAAGACGCATTCAGAGGATGCTTTGCTCATGGCCAAATGGATCGACGGGACCTACTGGGACGAACACGAAGTTAGCCGAAAAAGGAGAGACGAGGATCCCCGTCGGCATTCGAAGAGATTGGATCGGCTCCGGTCTACGCCATCGCTGCTGGAAGTCGAGCGGTGGCGCACTACACGGGATGCGTTGCGAGGCCTTCCAGACCCTGAGCTCTATCGGGACAACGGAATCTCCAATCATGTTTTCACACCTGGTGCGAGAACATATGCAGGTCACACCGGAAGCCTACTGGATGAACCTGCGAAAACCTTGAAGGCGGGCGACCACGGGGTTCCGGGGGGCGAGAATATGTTTGTCAAAGATGATGGTTCCGTTCGCTACTTTACCGTCCGTGAAGCGGCCAGACTACAGACCTTCCCCGACGAATACGAGTTCCACGGCTCTTGGAGCCAGACTATGCGTCAGCTGGGCAACGCGGTACCGGTACGATTGGCTGAGGTCGTGGCCGGCTCAGTAGCTGCCAGCTTGGCGGCCTGCGCCAGCAACTTAGGAAACAACCCACGGCGCATCACTTGAGAAAAAGAAAGTACCGCCATGACTAATATCGAATTCGACCTCACGCCCGATCCCCGCGTCCTGCAAATGCTCGGCGAGATAAACCTCGACCAGTGGAAATGCTTGGCCGAACTCATTGACAACAGTGTGGATGCGTTCATCAACGCACGACGCGATGCAGCCAAGCTGGAATCCCCCTCGGTAGTACTCAGCCTTCCCACGCAGGACAAGGAAGACGCGAGCATTACCGTTCGCGACAATGGCCCGGGGATGACTATTGAGCAACTGGAACGAGCCGTGCGTGCGGGGTGGAGCGGTAATAACCCGCTGGACAATCTGGGCCTATTCGGCATGGGCTTCAACATTGCCACCGCGCGGTTGGGTATGGTAACTGAGGTATATACAACACGCGCAGGGGAGACTGAGTGGACAGGCCTGCGAATCGATCTCAACGAGTTGCGCCGAACTCGGACATACGCGACCCCGCGCTTGTCGAGGCCAAAGCACGATCCGTCTGCGCATGGAACCGAGATCAAGATTCTTCGGCTCAAGACGGACCAGCGGGGATACTTCTCCAAGAGTGCGAACCACAATAAGATCCGCCGTCAATTGGCGCGGGTTTATGCGCCGTTGTTGCTATCGAAAGACAGTGCTTTCTCGCTTCAGCTGAACGGCCAGAACATTCAGGCTAAGCGCCCTTGTCACTGGGACCCGGACCGATCGGTCCCGGGAGGCGACGGCAAGCCCGTTCACGCGGTGGAGACCTTCGATTTCGAACTGCCTTCACGACACTATTGCCTCACCTGCATGCTCTCTTTCTCCGGAACGCAGGGATGTCCCACGGCGGGACCAGACTGCAAGACCGTCGAACTCAAGCGTAGACTGCACGGCTGGGTCGGCCTGCAGCGTTATATGCACGAGGAGGACTTCGGGCTCGACATCATTCGCAACGGTCGAGTGATCGAAATTCAGAATAAGGATCTCTTTGTTTATGGAGGAGACGAGCGGCCGGAGCGCGAGTACCCGATAGACGACCAGCGAAATCGCGGCCGTTTTATCGGCGAAATCCATCTCGACCATTGCCGCGTGAGCTACACGAAAGATCGTTTCGAGCGCGACGACACGTCTTGGGCGGAAATGGTGAGTCTTGTCCGGGGTGAGGGGCCGCTGCAGCCGCAAAAGGCAAAGGCTATCGGATTCGAGCCTCAAGTAGCGCCGCTCTATCGCCTTTTCCAGGCTTTCCGGCGTAGCAGCCCACAAGGCAAGACCGGGCGTTGGTCGCGCATTCTCGCTGTGAAGAATAACGAGCGCGCTATCGAAATGGCGGACTTCTTCCACAAAGGCGACCCTGAATATCAAACGGACGACAAGTGGTATGAGCTTGTCCAGGAGGAGGACCGCAGTGTCGTCGGTGCGATCCCCGCAGCCACAGGATCAGGTTCGCCATTGCCAGCGGTCCCGGACGGGTTTCTTGACGAAGGTGACACGTCTTCGCCCAGCGGCATGGGAGCTCAGCCGTCGGCACCCTCTGCCCCTCCTCTCGCGAGCGCCCCTGCCGTCCCCGTTCGACAAAAGATGCACGAGTTGTCGAGAGTCTATAAGCATCCGCTGTTGAAAGTGGAATTCACAGTTGAAGCATTCATGGTGACGCCCGGTGACCCGGACTTACCCTCAAAGGCTCCTTGGACGTTGAAAATTGAGGATCCCGGAACGCGAACGTTCCTTTTTCTCTTTGATCCCGACCACCCTGTATTTCGCTCGGTCACCATGACCCCGACGGATGCAGTGCTCTCTGAACTAGCCTTTAGGACCTACGAGTTTCTGAAGGAGGCAAGTCCGAATTCGGCTGTATTTGCCACCATCCTCTCGGACCTGCGTGGCGAATATGCTGAGGACGCGAAGCTCGACCCCAATGGCATCATCGCATTCGCCGACAAGACGCTACGAGAAATCGCCCAAGCTATTAGCACCGATGGCGACAGCGCGTCGTTCAACGCTCTATTTGTGCAGATGCCACAGACCGTCCAGGACGGAATTCGCCGAAAAATCGCATCGACTGGAATGAGTGGCGCACAAGCAGTTATCGATTCTGGCGAGTTCCTGTTGTATGCGGAAGTCCGTGACGTCCGTCAATTTGTTCGACACCATCCGCACTTGTTCTTCGACGGCAAGTTCTGGGCGCAACCTTACTCCTCCCTTGAATACGGCGACGCAAAGGTGAATGAGGAGGCGCGGGAGCGTGTCATGGAACGTTACGACGCTTATCTGGCTGACGCTGTGTGGCTTGCCTCGCAGAGCCCTCGCGATCTTGACCGCTGCGACCGTGACGAGCTGATTCGCGCGACACTTTCCGTGCGTCTGCTCGTTCAGGACGGAAGCGTTTGAGATGGAGGGTTATTTTCTTGATTCACGGCGCCTGCTGAACGGATCGTGGCGCGCCTTCGAGCGCGATGTTGCGCGACTATTGGTACAAAATGCTTTCGAGGACGTCCGCGTTGTCGGCGGGTCCGGTGATCGGGGCGCGGATGTTCTAGGCGTGAAGAATGGAAAGCTGTGGGTTGTTCAATGCAAATTTACCAGCGATAGTTATCCGGATCCGCACGCCGTTGATGAGGTAGTGGAAGCGTCGCGCTTTTACGAGGCGGATCGCCTCGCCGTAGCAACTTCGCGCTCGTTCGGCCCGGCACTCAACGCTGCGGTTGACAGGTGGGGGCGCCTCGGAATCCGGGTCGAGCCCATGCCGCCGGCGACGCTCGTTGAAATGATGCGACGAAGCCCCGAGTACCCTAGGGCCCGACGCGACCTTCGCGACTATCAGGATGAATGCGTCCAGCGTCTGGGGGCCGCGCTGCGGGAAACGGGCCGAGGACAATTGGTGCTTGCAACAGGACTGGGTAAGACGGTCGTGATGGCCGAAACCACGGCCCAACTTTTGAGAGACGGTGCTATCGACTCCGGGCGTGTTTTGGTGCTTGCCGACAAGCGCGAACTTGTCGAGCAACTGCAACGGGAGTTTTGGCAACAGTTACCGAAGAGCATACCGACACATCTGCTTGTCGGCGGCGAACAGCCTACCTTTTGGGACGGCATTACTTTCGCGACGGTACAAAGCGTTCTTCCAAGATTGGGTGACCTCCCCGAGTTCGGCCTTGTCTGGGTCGACGAGGCTCATCACATCGGTTCCGAGAGCTTTCGTCGAGTGATCGATGATCTCGGCGCACCAATGGTTGGGGGGGCGACCGCTACCCCGTGGCGAGGGGATCGTTTCGACATCGACTCCGTCCTGGGGCAGCCAGTGGCCAAGATTGGGATCGACGAAGGATTACGGCGCGGCTTCCTCTGCGAGGCGGACTATCGCCTTCTTGCCGACAACATTGATTGGGAGTTTGTAAAAAGACAATCGCGCCACGAGTACTCGATAAAGGAACTCAATACCCGCCTGCTGATCCCCACTCGTGACGATGAAGCCGCGCGTGTCATCGCGGACACATTCAAGAACGAATCGCGGCGCAGTTTGATTGTGTTCTGTGCCAGCGTCGAGCACGCGAAGAACTTTTCCGCGATGCTAAAGCTGTACGGCTTTACATCCGCCTACATCACCGGCGAAATGGATCCTCGCGAGCGTGAGAAGACCATGGCCGGCTTACGTCGGGGCTCAATCAACGCGGTAGCGACTGTGGACATCTTCAACGAGGGAGTCGACGTGCCCGACGTGGATATGCTTGCCTTCATGCGTGTCACTCACAGCCGGAGAATCTTTGTTCAGCAGCTCGGCCGTGGCCTCCGCCTGGCGCCGAACAAGGATAAAGTGGTCGTTCTCGACTTCGTCTCCGATCTTCGGCGAATTTCCGAAGTGATAGACCTTCAGCGATCGATATCAAACGATATCGAACGACTCGATATGGTGGAGCGCGTAGTGCAATTCTCGGACCAGGGTGCCGGTCACTTTATGTTCGAATGGTTGCTCGATCAAGCCGACCTGTTCAATCGTGAAGGAGATGCCAAACTGGAGCTCCCCGAATTTAACTTTCCCCTCCCGCCATCCCCAGGAGCGGTGCAATGAGCTTGACAATGCCCAAGGACATTCGCGATCGAATCAGAAAAAAGATATGGGACAGAGCCGACGAACTCAACTGGTCAGGGTTATCGGATGTCGATCGGGCAGTTTGGTATGAGAACTGGTCCAAGGACAAGGACGTCGGCGGCGCACTGGCCCACTTCATGGATCCTCGCAAGGTCCGCGTATACATCAAGGACTCCTTGCTTAAGCCCTATTCGCGCACCCGTCTCGAAGACGGAGCCGAGGAAGTGCTTCTCTCAGTGGGTCTGAGTCGAGACGTGGTTGTGATCAAAAAGACCTATGACAAACCACACGGTCATTTGCTGACGGATGGCAAGGTCATCTGCTGGGGAAATAGTCGAGACTGGAAGTCGATTGTGATCTCTGTCTTCGAGCGCGCATATCGAACGGATTCAGCCGTCCCGTTTGCGGCTGTACTCGTTGAATCCGGGAGAACCACGAACGACGGCATACGCGAAATGATCAAGGACATCGGCGCAAAACTTCAGCTAACGCATGTTATGTGGATTGACTAGGCGACTGCGCGCCGGCGCGCATGAACGATACATTGCTTTAGTCGGCATCGCTGCGCGCGTCCCGCACGATATTCACGAAATCTGGCACCCTTTGACTAGTAGAGTTCGACAAAGATGACCCGCTCATTCGGCCTGGTTGACTACAAGGTTCAAGAGGCAGAGTACTTCCTTCTAGAACTTGTACGGGTAGCCAAACGCATCGACTTCGGAGCCGTTCAATTCTGTGCTTCCGCCTTCGTGTCTGCGGCGCGCAGCGTGACCTTCGCAATGCAGTCGTCGCTAAAAGGTCTGCATGCGTTTGAGGATTGGTATGCGCCGCGGCAGGAAAAACTGCGTAACGACTCGTTAGCGCGTTTTTTCCACGATTTCCGAACAGTCACTCAGCACATCGGTGTAAATGTCGTTGGAGGCGGTTCGCACGGGAACGACGGGACCTATTATTACTTTGTGCCGTGCCCGGATCTCCCGAAAGTGCCAGAGCTCGATGTCTTATCCGCCTGCAACGAGTATTTCGTGTCGGTTTTGCAGCTGGTCTTTGATTGCTATGTCGAGCTTGGCCCAATAGTCGACGGTCAACAGTACTCTACGGCTGAGAATTTTCATGCACTCGGCAAAACCATCGCTGATGCAGAAGAAGAGTTGGGAATGCTGCGAAACTGGACAGACATTGGCAGACCAGACACAGAACCGTATCGATGGGAGCTACTCCGGCGTCAAGCGGATGGATGCGACATCGAAGTCCAGTTTGAGAGGTGGCTTGGAAGGTACCTGCCCCGTCCACCGAAGCTCCCGCCCTACCAACCCCAACGTCTAACCATCAAAGACCACATGCTGAACTGGGCATATTTCCCGAGATCTGACAAACCCACATTTCTCGTGCGAGCTGTCGTAAAAGCATTTGAAGAGAGCCACCCCTCCATTACTTCGGAGGAACACACGCTTCCAAGCAACGCAGTTCTCGCGCACGTTGCTCCTCAGCTCGCAGAGTTGGGATTTTCCGTCGAAACCGGAAAGAAGAAGGCCGAAAAAATTCGGGTGCCTGTTCTATATGGAAACAACGGCCGGATAGCAAAAGCTTTCGAAGCGGATGCACACCATATCGAAGGCAAGCTCGTCGTTGAGGTAGAGGCCGGTCGCGCAGTACTCAACAACCAATTTCTCAAAGACCTATTTCAAGCTTGCATGATGGACGATATCGATTACTTAGCGATCGCAGTTCGCAACGTATACGAAGCGGCCAGTGCCAAGAACCCTGACTTCGAGCGCGTCGTGACCTTTTTTGAAACGATGTACGCCAGTAACCGAATGAAGTTGCCCCTTCAGGGAATTCTGGTAATTGGCTACTGACGCATCCAATCGATCTGCAAATCAGCCTGATCGTCGGGGAGCGAACGAGCGCTGGATACCCGCTCTCGGCAACTCTGAAGATCCGAGCTTTGAGTGGCATGGCGTTGGCGGCCCGCTCGGAACTTTACATTCCGTCGAAGCGGGCATTGGTCAAAGATCACCGCTCTTGGCCGGTAGCATCACAATGGTTGGTCGATTGCTGACGTGCAACCGGTTCAAGCGGCGCTCTCGTGCTTGATCGGAACGACATTGTCGGTTCCGAGCTTCCATTGTTCGAGAAGGTCAGCCCATTGCTGCATCATCTTGGCTCGGTCTTTCAAGTGGTCGGCATGGTTGTAGGTACGACGGACGGAATTGGGTTCGACGTGGGCGAGTTGGCGCTCGATCCAATCCGATGAGAAGCCGAGTTCGTTGAGTCGTGTGCTGCCGGTTGTTCGTGTCGCGTGCGGACTGAACTTCCCCGACCACCCCAGGACGTGCAGCATCTGCCGGAATGCAGCAGTGACCATCGGTCTGGTTTTGTCGTCGCGGTGTGTGAATACGTGTTGCCTGTTGCCGGTCAGCGTTTTCATGCCGTTCAGTAACTGGATGGCCTGCGTCGGCAGAGGGACTGCATGTTCCCGGCGCTTTTTCATCCGTTCTGCCGGAATGCGCCAAGTGGCTTCGGCAAGGTCGAATTCCGCCCATTCCGCTTCGATGACCTCCGAAGGGCGCGCCAACGTCAGCCACATGAGTTTGAAAGCGCTTTGCGTCTGAAAGTTGCCGCCGTGTCCGTCCACGGCTTTCAGCAATTGCCCGATTTCCGTAATGTCCAACGCTCGTTTGTGCTGGGTCTTGTTCTTGGGCAGTGCTTCACGCCATTGATGCACTGGGTTGGCGCCGACGCGGAAGGTTTCCGCCGCTAGTTCGAAAATTCCAAACATGGTCCGCTTGGCTTCGGCCATGACGGACGGGCCGTTGTTGCTATGCGCCTTTTTCAGCAAGTCGAGGATCATGCTCGGCGTTATGGCCCGGACGGGGAGATCGCCAATAGAGGGTGACACCACCCGCTTCAGCATATCGAGCCTGCGTTTTTTCGTGACATCTTCCCAATCCTTGAGTGCCAACCATTCGTCGGCTAAGGCATTGAAGGTGCTCGCGTGCCCGTGAATAGTTTTGAGACGCTCGATCTTTCGCTGTTGAGCCGGGTGTTGTCCCTGTTTGACCAGCTTACGGGCGGCGTCAACCTGTTCCCGTGCCTCTTTCATTGAGGTTTCCGGGTAGCTGCCAATCGCGTAGCGGTTTTCCTTGCCGCCCAAGCGATATTTCCAGCGCCAGAGTTTGGAGCCTCGTGGGAAGACTTCCAGATAAAGCCCGTCGCCGACCGCGTACTTGTACGGCTTGTTGGCGGGTTTCAGCGCACGTAGCGCGGCATCGCTTACCCGTGGTTTCGTTGCGCGAGGAGATGGGGTAGTGCTAGCGGTGGGGGTTCCCCCTGCGTTCGCAGGGGTGTCTGGATGATATGGGGGCATGTTTCCTTGAGGGTATCAGGCATGGTCCTGTATGCCCCTTATGATGCCCCCACGTCGCCCGAATATCAACGAACTGTCACGAACGCCGATGAACTGGATTTCCCTGTGTTTAAAGGGGTTGGTCGAGGTGGCGAATGTCGATGAACACCCAGGAACAACAGTTCATGCTCACACGTTGAACAGGAAGTTCATCACGTCGCCGTCGTGCACGACATATTCCTTGCCTTCGGCGCGCATCTTGCCGGCTTCTTTCGCGCCTTGCTCGCCCTTATAGGCGATGTAGTCGTTGAAAGAGATGGTCTGCGCGCGAATAAAGCCGCGCTCGAAGTCCGTGTGGATCGCGCCCGCCGCTTGCGGCGCCGTGTCGCCCACATGAATGGTCCATGCGCGTACTTCCTTCACGCCGGCCGTGAAGTAAGTTTGCAGGCCCAGCAGCTTGAAGCCGGCGCGAATCACGCGGTTCAGGCCCGGCTCTTCCATGCCCATGTCGGCGAGGAACACTTCCATATCGGCTTCGTCGAGGTCGGCAATTTCCGCCTCGATTGCCGCGCAAACGGCGACCACCGGCGCGTTTTCCGACGCCGCGTACTTCGTCACCGCGTCCAGATGCGGATTGTTCGTGAAGCCGTCTTCTTTCACATTCGCGACGTACATCGTCGGCTTTGCCGTGATCAGGCAGAACGGCTTGAGCGTGGCCTTTTCTTCGTCCGACAGATCGAGCGCCCGGACCGGTTTGGCCTGATCCAGTTGCGCACGCACCTTTTCGAGCACCGCGGCGTTCTTGATGGCTTCCTTGTCGTTGCCCGACTTGGCGGCCTTCGAATAACGCGCGAGCGCTTTTTCGACCGTTGCGAGGTCCGCGAGCGCCAGTTCGGTGTTGATGACCTCGATGTCCGACAGTGGATCGATCTTGTTGGCCACGTGAATCACGTTTTCGTCTTCGAAGCAGCGGACAACGTGCGTGATCGCATCGGTTTCGCGGATGTTCGCGAGGAACTGGTTGCCGAGGCCTTCGCCCTTGCTCGCGCCCGCCACCAGACCGGCGATGTCCACGAATTCGACGACGGCCGGCAGAATGCGCTCGGGTTTGACGATTTCGGCGAGCGCCTTCAGGCGCGCGTCCGGCACTTCGACAATGCCGACGTTCGGCTCGATCGTGCAGAACGGGTAATTTTCGGCGGCGATGCCCGCCTTGGTCAGCGCGTTGAACAGAGTGGACTTGCCGACGTTAGGCAAGCCGACGATGCCGCATTTGAGGCTCATGGAAATCCTTCAGTAATTCAGTAAATTGCGTGATGCGCTCGACGCTGTGTGCAGGATTCGGGAAGCCTTCGCGTTTGGCGGCAAAGGGAACGCAGCGGAGCGGGACGCGACGCCAGAGCGGGTGTTGCCTCGACGATTCTGGGCGAGTTCTGTCACGGAAAGCGCAATTGTAACCCGTTCCAATCAGCTTCTTGACGTGGCTTCAGAAAGCTGCGCGCCCGATCCGTCCCTCGCAACCCCGCAGCTATAATGCGCGGATGAACGCACACCATCAGACTTTCGATGCCGCCGTGATCGGCGGTGGGCTGGTCGGCAAGACCGCGGCGCTTGCGCTCACGCAAGGCGGATTGCGCGTCGCGCTGCTCGCGCAGCCCTGCGCGCCGCTCGCCGCCGGCGCTTCATTCGACTCGCGGGTGTATGCCTTGTCGTCGAGTTCGCAGGCGTTGCTCGAGCGCTTGCGCGTCTGGCAGGCGCTCGATTTGTCGCGGCTCGGTCCCGTCTACGACATGCGCGTCTACGGCGACGCCCACGCCGAACTGCATTTCTCCGCGTTTCAGGCTTCGGTGCCGCAACTGGCGTGGATCGTCGAGTCGTCGGTGATCGAGCGCGCGCTCGATGCGGCGCTGCGTTTCCAGCCTAACCTCACGTGGATCGACAGCCGCGCGCAAGCGCTCGATTTCACCGCCGACAGCGCGAGCGTCGGTCTTGCGAACGGCAGCGTGCTCGCGGCGGATCTGCTCGTCGGCGCAGACGGCGCGCATTCATGGGTGCGCGCGCAGATCGGGTCGAAGATGAACCGGCGCGACTACCGGCAGACTGGCGTCGTCGCGAACTTCAAGGCCGAGAAACCGCACGGCGAGACCGCTTACCAATGGTTCAAGGACGGCGAGATCATCGCGCTGCTGCCGATGCCTGACGGTCACGTTTCGCTCGTGTGGTCGGCGCGCACGGAGCACGCCGAGCGGCTGATCGCGCTCGATCCGGCACAGCTCGCAGCAGAAGTGGAGCGCGTGACGGGTGGCCAGCTTGGCGGCCTCGACTGCGTGACGCCGGCACAGGGATTTCCGCTCGCGTTGCAAACTGTAGACCGCCTCGTGGCGCCGCGCGTCGCGCTGGTCGGCGACGCCGCGCATCTGATCCATCCGCTCGCCGGGCAGGGCATGAACCTCGGTCTGCGCGACGTCGCCGCGCTTGCCGATGTCGTCGCGGGCAAGGAGTCGTTTCGCGATCTCGGCGACATGGTCCTGCTGCGGCGCTACGAACGCGCGCGCCGCGAAGACATTCGTGCGCTGATGATCGCCACCGACGGTCTGCAAAAACTGTTTTCCGTGCCCGGCCCGCTGGCCAAGATCGTGCGCAATAGCGGCATGGCTTTCGTCGGTGCGCAGCCGTTCGTCAAGCGCTGGCTCGTGTCGGCCGCGCTCGGCTGAAAGGCGGGGCGCATTACGGCTTCAGCCCGGCTTCAATCCCGGCGCGGCATGCCGAACCGGTGAGACAGGTATCATGAACGCACAGTTGCTGCGGCCTTCCCAAGCAAAGGAGGGCAACGGCATGAACGCCCAACGCGCGCAGCGCGCGATTGAATCAGGAATTCAGCATGAAACGAACCTTCCGCATGGCGACCGCCATGCTTGCGATTGCCGCTGTCACCATCGGCTGCTCCGCGCAAGCCGACCAGTCCACCGACAAACTCAAGGCCACGTTGCAAACGCGTCTCGCGGACGTGACGATCAAGAGCGTGACCAAGTCGCCGATTGCCGGCTTGTATGAAGTGAACCTCGGCAGCCAGATCGTGTACAGCGACGCCAACGGCGACTACGTGCTGCTCGGCGACATGGTCGACACGAAGACGCGCAAGAATCTGACGGAAGCGCGCCTGTCGGAAACCAATCGGATTGACTTCGCGAGCCTGCCGTTCGCCAACGCGGTGAAGGTCGTGAAGGGCAACGGATCGCGCAAGATCGCGGTGTTCTCCGACCCGAACTGCCCGTACTGCAAGCAGCTCGAGACCACGCTGAAGTCGATCGACAACGTGACGGTCTACACGTTCCTGTACCCGGTTTTGTCGCCGGACTCGACCGCCAAGTCGAAGTCGATCTGGTGCTCGACTGACCGCGCGAAGGCGTGGGAATCGTGGATGCAAGACCATCAGGCGCCCACGGCCGCCGGCACTTGTGACACTGCCGCGATCGACAAGAATCTCGCGCTCGGACATGCGATGAACGTGGAAGGCACGCCTACCGTGTTCCTCGCCGACGGCCGCCGCCTGCCGGGCGCGGTGCCGGCCGACCGGCTCGACAAGGAAATGGCAGCGGTGCACTGACACACGCGGCACTGACCAAACCGAAGGAGGCGCAAATGGCGCCTCCTTTCGCATCAAGCCCCCAACAATCAGCCAAAACCACCAATCGCCGCCGATGAAGCCGATCCGCTACACCATCGTTCCCAAGCAACCCGCCGCTCACCTGTTCGAAGTCACCGTCACCGTTGCCGATCCCGATCTGGCCGGGCAGCGTTTTATGCTGCCGGTATGGATTCCGGGCAGCTACATGGTCCGCGAGTTCGCGCGCAACATCGTGACACTGCGCGCCTTCAACGACGCGGGCCGCAAGGTGCGTGTCGAGAAAACGGACAAGCACACGTGGCAGGCGGCGCCGGTAAAAGGCGCGCTGACGCTGCGCTACGAGGTCTATGCGTGGGATCTGTCGGTGCGCGCGGCGCATCTGGACGACACCACGGGTTTTTTCAACGGTACGAGCGTGTTCCTGGCGCCGCTCGGTCACGAGGAAGCGCAGTGCGTGGTTGATATCCAGAAACCGGAGGGCGCGGCGTATCGCAACTGGCGCGTCGCGACGGCGCTGCCGGAAGCGCGCGGCACGAAGCGTTACGGCTTCGGGGAATATCGCGCGCAGAACTACGATGAGCTGATCGATCATCCGGTCACGCTCGGCCGATTCGAATTGGCGACGTTCAACGCGCACGGTGTGCCGCACGACGTCGTGATTGCGGGGCGCGTGATCGGGCTGGACATGGCGCGGCTCAGCGCCGACCTGAAGCGCATTTGCGAAGCGCAAATCGCGCTCTTCGAGCCGAAGTCGAAGAAGGCGCCCGTGGATCGCTACGTGTTCATGACGCAAGCTGTCACGGACGGTTACGGCGGCCTCGAACACCGCGCGTCGACGGCGCTGATCTGCAATCGCGGCGATCTGCCCGTGCAAGGCCGCGACGCACTGACGGAAGGCTATCGGACCTACCTCGGCCTGTGCAGCCACGAATACTTTCACACGTGGAACGTGAAGCGGATCAAGCCGGCGGTCTTTGCGCCGTATGACCTTTCCGTCGAAAACTACACGTCGCTGTTGTGGCTGTTCGAAGGCTTCACCTCTTACTACGACGACCTGATTCTCGTGCGCAGCGGGCTGATTTCAGTCGACGATTATCTCGGCCTGCTCGGCAAGGTGATCGGCGGCGTGCAGCGCGGCAGCGGGCGATTGAAGCAGAGCGTCGCGGAAAGCTCGTTCGACGCCTGGGTCAAATACTACCGGCAGGACGAGAACGCGCCGAATGCCATCGTCAGCTATTACACGAAGGGCTCGCTCGTTGCGCTCGCGTTCGACCTGGCGATCCGCGCGCAGACCAACAATCGCAAGTCGCTCGACGACGTGATGCGTCTGCTGTGGCAGCGCTTTGGCCGCGATTTTTACCGCGGCAAGCCGGTGGGCGTCGACGAACGCGAAGTCGAAGCACTGTTTGCGGAAGCGACCGGCGTGCACCTGGGCGAGCTGTTTGCGGAAGCGGTGCACGGCACGCGCGATTTGCCGCTCGAAACTCTGTTGGAACCGTTCGGCGTCACGCTCGCGCCGGAAGTCGACAAGAGCGGCAAACCGTCGCTCGGCGTGCGGGTGCGCGGCGGCGCGGACTGTACGCTGACGGCTGTCCACGAAGGCAGCGCCGCGCAGAAAGCGGGGCTCTCGGCCGGCGACGTGCTGATCGCGCTCGACGGCCTGCGCGTGACGGGCTCGAATCTGGACACACTGCTCGCGCGCTATCAGCCGGGAGCCAAAGTGGAAGTTCACGCATTCCGCCGCGACGAGTTGCGCACCGCGCAGCTCAAGCTGGAAGGGCCTGAAGTGTCACGCTACAAGCTCACCGTCGCCGACCAGCGACCCGCCCCCCGCAAGGCGCGCGAGCGCTGGCTGACAAGCTGATCGTAATCCGCGCCGACGTCAATTCGCGTCGGCAGGCGGCGGATTGTTCTACCACTGCAACAATCCGTCGCTGCCGGATGGCTTTTTCCCGGATCGGTAAAAAAACACAATGGCTCCACTCGCGCAACACAGCGCGCCCCCCACTGGAGTCAACCATGACCACGATCCTGCAAATCAACTCGGCAGCCCGCTCGCAAGGCGCGAACTCGACGCTGCTCCTCAACGAGCTGACCGAAAAGCTGCAACAATCGAATCCGGGCGCGCAAGTCGTCGTCCGTAACCTGCAAGCCGAACCGCTGCCGCATCTGGACGACGCCATTCTGGGCGCGTTTTTCACGCCGGCTGATCAGCGTACCCCCGAGCAAGCCGCGATCGCCGCGCGCAGCGAAGCGCTGATCGCGGAACTGCAAGCCGCCGACATCATCGTGATCGGCGCGCCGATGTACAACTTCGGCATTTCGTCGCAACTGAAGACCTATTTCGACTTCATCGCCCGCGCCGGCATCACGTTCCGCTACACCGCCAACGGCCCCGAAGGTCTCGTGACGGGCAAGAAGGTCTACGTCGTTTCGGCCCGCGGCGGCAAGTACGTCGGCACGCCGAACGAGAGCCAGACGCCGTATCTGAAGAGCTTCCTTGGCTTCATCGGCATGACGGATGTCAACTTCATTTACGCCGAAGGTCTGAATATGGGCCCGGACGCAGCGGGCGCGGCGCTGGCTGCGGCGCGCGAAGCGATCGCGGCTGCTTGAGCTGGCTGACGAGTTCGCGGCCCAGGTTCGCTGCCTGGTTCGCGACTTGTGGCTTGCTGCTGAGGTTCGCAAGTTAAGCCGATTGCGAGCGTTGAAAACTGAAACGCCACGGAAATAGACTCCGTGGCGTTTTTGTTTTTTGCCGCTGGTTCTGCCCCGGTTTGCAGACAGGAGCCGCTAAGCCAGCATTTGCGCTTCGTCGGGCAGGCGCCAGTCGATCGGTTCGCGGCCATGCTTCACGAGATACTCGTTTGCCTTCGCGAAATGTCCGCAGCCGAGAAAGCCGCGATGCGCGGACAACGGCGAAGGATGGGGCGCCTCCAGCACGTAATGCGACTTGCCGCCGAGCAGCGCGCGCTTCGCCTGCGCATGTGCGCCCCACAGCATGAACACGAGACCGTCGTGACGCATCGCGAGTTCGTGAATCAGCGAGTCTGTGCATTTTTCCCAGCCGCGCTTCGCGTGGCTGGCGGCTGAGTCGCGCTCCACGGTCAGCACCGTGTTCAGCAGCAGCACGCCTTGCTTCGCCCACGTGTCGAGGCAACCGTGACGCGGCGGTTCGTGACCGAGGCTTGCCGCAATTTCCTTGAAAATGTTGCGCAGCGACGGCGGCGTGCGCACGTTCGGCGCGACTGAAAATGCGAGCCCGTGAGCTTGCGGCGTGCCGCGATCCTCGCCGTGATACGGGTCCTGGCCGAGAATCACGACCTTCACTTCATCGGGGCTCGTAAGCCGCAGCGCGCGGAACACGTCGGTGGGATAAACGGTTTTGCCGGCCGCGCGCTCACCGTCGACAAAACGGCAGAGCGGCGCGTAGGCATCGCTTTCAATGAAAGACTTCAGGTGCGCTCGCCATTCGGCCGGTAGCGCGGCGAACTGCTCTTCGAGCGTGAGCGGCGTGCCGGCTGCTTGCTGGGATTGCGACTGCGGCTCGGCGGAAATAGTGCCGGCCGGCGCCGCGGCGTCGCCGAATAACGATGCTTGTGACGGCGCGGAGCGGGGGCGGGATGCAGTAGTCATGGCGCAGAAGTGTCGCAGCAAACGCGGTGTGACTCAAGCCGAGGCGGCGGCGCGCACTGTAAGCGGCGATAACGCGCGGCGATGAACCCGCGCTCAGCCCGCGCGCAATTGATACCCGCGCTGCGCCTTGCTGATGTTTTCGGGCGCGAGGCCGGCGATCTGCTTGCCGAGTTCGCTCGAAAGCGCGTGCAGCGCGGCTTCGTCGCCGGACTTCAGTTCGAGTTCGATTTCCGAAATAGGCGCGCGGCGCAATTCGCCGTTCACTTCGGCCAGCACGTTGCCCTGGTCGATTGCGGCTTCAACCTCGGAGCCGTCGACGCTCACTTGCCACAGCGTGCGTGTGAAGTCCGTGCGAAACAGTTCGATCAGTTGCGGCGCAGCTTCGCGCAACGCTTGCGCGGCCGCGGGCTCGTCGCACTCGCGCAGCAGCGCGTCAATTTCGAGCGCCTCGCCCGCGACGGGCATTTCCCATTCGTGACGGCTGTGCAAGCCGTTTGCCGCACTGCCTACCGTCTTGAACGTCTGCAGCCAGCCGTCGGGTGTATGGCGCAGGCGCAACGCGCTCTTCGAGGCTGCCAGCTTGAGTTGCGGCGTGTCGAAGTAGATATTCGACAGCTTGATCGCGCGGCCCTCGTTGCCAGTGCACGCGACGAACCACTGCCCGGCCGCTTTCACTTGCGCGGCCGGCAGCAGCAACTTGATCTCGCGTTCCATGGCCATGTCGTGCTCCGCTGTGTGTGCGTTACATGAGCTGCGGTGTGCTCACGCCGCGCCCGGGAAAAACATGCGAGCAAGCTCCACGCCTGGTTCTTCCGCGCGCATGAATGCCTCGCCGACGAGGAACGTGTTCACGTCCATCGCGCGCAGCCTTTCGACATCGACGCGCGACAGAATGCCCGATTCCGTTACCACGATGCGGTCGTCGGGAATCGCTTCGAGCATGCCGATGGTGTTTTCGATCGACGTCTCGAAAGTGCGCAGATTGCGATTGTTGACGCCGATCAGCGGCGTTTTCAGCGTGAGCGCCTGCATCAGTTCGTCGCTGTCATGCACTTCGACGAGCACCGCGAGGCCGAGCGAATGCGCGAGCGCTTCGAGGTCCTGCATCTCCGAAGTTTCCAGCGCGGCGGCGATCAATAGAATCGCGTCGGCGCCCATCGCGCGTGCTTCGACAATCTGGTACGGATCGACGATGAAATCTTTGCGCAGCACCGGCAACTGGCACGCGGCGCGCGCCTGCTCCAGATACGCGACGCTGCCCTGAAAGAACTGCACGTCGGTCAATACCGACAGACAGGCCGCGCCGTGCGTTTCATACGAACGCGCAATTTGCGCAGGCACGAAGTTCTCGCGCAGAACGCCTTTGGACGGGCTCGCTTTCTTCACCTCGGCGATCACTGCGGCAAGGCCGGCCGCATGTTTTGCGCGCAGAGCGCCGACGAAATCGCGAATATCGCGCGACGACGCTTCGAGGCGCAGCTCTTCGAGCGGCGCGCTCTGTTCGGCGGCGCGGACTTCTTCGCGTTTGACCGCGATGATACGGTCGAGGATGTCGCTCATAAGAATCTCGCTACGTTGGTTGCTGCGTGATTAGTGCTTGAATTGCTGCGTGAAGCGGATCAGTTCGTCGACTTTTGCGCGAGCCTTGCCGCTGGCGATGGCTTCGCGCGCAAGCTCGATGCCGTTCGCGATGGACGACGCCACATTCGCCGAGTACAGCGCCGTGCCCGCGTTCAGCGTAACGATCTCGCGTGCGACGCCCGGCTTGTTGTCGAGCGCTTCGAGCAGCATTGCTTTCGATTCCGTGGCGTCCGCCACTTTCAATGTTCGATTCGACACCATCTGCATGCCGAAGTCTTCCGGATGAATCTCGTACTCGCGCACTTCGCCGTCACGCAACTCGCCGACTTGCGTGGCCGCGCCGAGCGACACTTCGTCCATGCCGTCCATACCGTACACCACGAGCACGTGCTTTGCGCCGAGGCGCTGCATCACGCGAACCTGAATGCCGACCAGGTCCGCATGGAACACGCCCATCAGCTGATTCGGCGCGCCGGCCGGATTCGTCAGCGGACCCAGAATGTTGAAGATGGTCCGCACGCCGAGTTCACGGCGCACTGGCGCGATGTTTTTCATTGCCGGGTGATGATTCGGCGCGAACATGAAACCCATGCCGGTTTCGGCAATCGACGCTGCGACTTGTTCCGGCTGCAGGTCGATATTCACGCCGAGCGCTTCGAGCACATCTGCGCTGCCCGACTTGCTCGACACGCCGCGATTGCCGTGCTTCGCGACTTTCGCGCCGGCTGCGGCGGACACGAACATTGTCGCCGTCGAGATATTGAAGGTATGCGAACCGTCGCCGCCGGTGCCGACGATATCGACGAAGTTCGAGTTGTCCTGCACCTCCACGTGCCGGGCAAATTCACGCATCACCGTGGCGGCGGCGGTGATTTCGCCGATGGTCTCTTTTTTGACGCGCAAGCCTGTAATGATCGCAGCCGCCATGACGGGCGAAAGTTCGCCGCGCATGATGAGCCGCATCAGATGCAGCATTTCGTCGTGGAAAATCTCGCGGTGCTCGATGGTCCGTTGCAGCGCTTCTTGCGGCGTGATTGTCATGATGGTATCTCGCTTCATCAGGCGGTGCGTTGGGCCGGCTTCGCTTTTGACTGCTTCACGAAGTTCTCGAGCAGCGCGTGGCCGTGTTCGGAAAGAATCGATTCCGGATGGAACTGCACGCCTTCGACGGCCAGTTCCTTATGACGCACGCCCATGATCTCGCCGTCTTCCGTCCATGCCGACACTTCGAGACAGTCCGGCAGCGATTCGCGTTCGATAGCAAGCGAGTGGTAGCGGGTCACGACGAAATGCTTCGGCAAATCCGCGAACACGCCTTTGCAATCGGTCTCGATCGTGCTGACCTTGCCGTGCATGATGGTTTGCGCGCGCACGACGCGCCCGCCGAACGCTTCGCCGATCGCCTGATGGCCGAGGCACACGCCGAGAATCGGCGTCTTGCCCGAGAACTCGCGCAGCACGTCGAGCGTGATGCCGGCGTGTTGCGGATTGCTCGGGCCGGGCGACAGGCAGATGCGCTCGGGGTTGAGCTTCGCGATTTCGTCCAGCGTGATTTCGTCGTTCCGATAGGTGCGCACGTCTTCGCCGAGTTCGCCGAAGTACTGCACCAGGTTGTAAGTGAACGAGTCGTAGTTGTCGATCATGAGCAGCATGGTGTGTCTCCGGTCAGAAGTCGCTATCGAGGCCGTCTTGAACCTGTTCCGCCGCGCGCAACACGGCGCGCGCCTTGTTCTCGGTCTCTTGCCATTCGGATTCCGGCACCGAATCCGCGACGACACCCGCCGCCGCCTGCACATACAGATTGCCGTTCGCGATCACGCCGGTGCGAATTGTGATCGCCAGATCCATTTCGCCGGTGAACGACAGGTAGCCGACTGCGCCGCCGTAGAGGCCGCGCTTCACGGGTTCCAGTTCGTCGATCAATTCCATCGCGCGGACTTTCGGCGCGCCCGACAGCGTGCCGGCCGGGAAAGTGGCGCGGAGCACGTCGAAATTAGTCGTGCCGGGCTTCAGCTTGCCTTCAACCGAACTCACGATGTGCTGCACGTGCGAGTACTTTTCGATCACCATCTTGTCGGTGACGACCACCGAGCCGATTTGCGCGATGCGGCCCACGTCGTTGCGCGCGAGGTCGATCAGCATGACGTGCTCGGCGATTTCCTTCGGGTCGTTCAGCAGTTCAGTGGCGAGTTCGGCGTCGCGTTCGGGCGTGTTGCCGCGCGGACGCGTGCCGGCGAGCGGACGAATCGTGACGATACGATCTTCGCCGCGCTTTTCCTGGCGCACGAGAATTTCCGGCGACGCACCCACCACGTGGAAGTCGCCGAAATTGTAGTAGTACATGTACGGCGACGGATTGAGCGAACGCAGCGCGCGATACAGCGATAGCGGGTTGTCGCGATAGGGTTTCGTCAGACGTTGGCCAACCTGCACCTGCATCAGTTCACCGGCGGCGATGTATTCCTTCGCCTTGCGCACGGCGGCGAGATAGTCGTCTTTCGCAAACTCGCGGTACGTCTCGGTGCGCACACTCGCCGAGGTGACCGGCGGCTCGACCGTTGCGCGCAAACGCTGACGCAGTTCGCGCAGACGCTGCTTTGCCTTCGTGTAAGCCTCGGGCTGCGTCGGGTCGGCGTAGATCACGAGGTACAGCTTGCCCGCGAGGTTGTCGATCACCGCGACTTCCTCGGTCAGCAACAACTGGATGTCCGGCAGATTCAGATCGTCTTTCGGCGCGCTATGCGCGAGCTTTTTCTCGATGTAGCGCACCGCGTCGTAGCCGAAATAGCCCGCGAGGCCGCCGGCGAAACGCGGCAAGCCCGGCCGCTGCGCGACCTTGAAACGGCTTTGAAACTGCTGGATGAACTCGAGCGGATCGCCCTCGTGCGTTTCGACGACCTTGCCGTCGCGTACCACTTCCGACACGCCATTACGCGTGCGCAGCAGCGTGCGCGCCGGCAGGCCGATGAACGAATAGCGGCCAAAGCGCTCGCCACCCACTACCGACTCCAGCAGGAACGAGTTCGCGCCGTTGCGCTCGGGTTGCGCGAGCTTCAGGTACAGCGAGAGCGGCGTTTCGAGGTCGGCGAGCGCTTCGGCGATCAGCGGAATACGGTTGAAGCCCTCGTTGGCGAGGGACTGGAATTCGAGTTCGGTCATGTTCCGATCCTGTACGTAGGTCCGGCGGCAGCGTGCGTCGGACAAAGCGGGGCATTGCGCGGCCGGTCAGGCGTTCGTGCGTTTTTTCGATGATGAACCGACCGGCGCGATTTTCCCATCGACGCGAGCACGGAGTTCCAGCCACGCACGTACTTTGTAGGTACACGCAGGCGGAATCAGCCGATGCAGCGAAACAGAACGATGGAAAAACGCGTGAGCGCAGCGAAGTAAAAAACGGTTGCCGAAGACGAGCTTCAGCGTACCTCAGGCGAGGTTAGCGCGACCAGCGACGCCAGGGCCAGGCTCCCCGGTCGATGCTAATCAGACTCCGTTTTTTATTCAGAAACATGAGGATGAAGGACTTTTCAAGTCGTGGATTGGTGCGCTGCGATCGCCTTGGCGGCGTCCAGCAGCGAGGCAACTATACCATCGGATTTTATTGTTTGTATAGCTTGGCCATGGTTGTAGCCATAGGGCACGGTGAGCGTCGCCATGCCTGCCGCGCGGCCCGCCAGCGCGTCGTTTTCCGAATCGCCGATGGCGACCGTGGCGCGCGGCTCCACCCCGAGTTGCGCGGCGGCGGTGAGCATGGGCAGCGGGTCAGGTTTCTTTTTCGGCAGACTGTCGCCGCCGAGCACGACGCTGAAATATTGTGCGAGGCCATATTGCTGTAGCAATTCGAGCGCGAAGCGATGCGGCTTGTTGGTCACGCACGCCAGCTTCAGACCGGCGTCGCGCAGCGCGACGAGGCCGGCTTCCACATCTGGATAAAGGCGAGTGTGCAGGCCGTTGATCTTCGCGTACTCGGCCTGATAAATGGCGAGCGCTTCGTCAAAACGGTCCTGCGCGTGCTCTGCTTCGAAGCGCGGCGCCAGCACGCTGCGGATCAGATGCTCGGAGCCTTTGCCGACATAGCCGACGACTTCTTCACGCGACGTTTCGACTGCGTCGAGTTGCGCGAGCATGCCGTTCAGGCCGGCGGTGAAGTCGTCGGCGGTGTCGACCATCGTGCCGTCCAGGTCGATGATCGCGGCTTGCAGGCGCGGGCCGTTGAAAGTCGGGGCAGGGAACGAAGCGGTCATGTGGCGCGAGTGTCAGTGCTGAATGTTGGCGAGCGCGGCGCGCATCTTGTCGATCACGACCTTGTGATCCGGTTGGCCGAAAATGGCCGAGCCAGCCACGAAGGTATCCGCGCCGGCCGCCGCGATTTCGGCGATGTTGTCCACTTTCACGCCGCCGTCCACTTCCAGATGAATCTCGTGGCCGGTGCGCTCCTTGTACGCGTCGATACGCTTGCGCGCTTCGCGAAGCTTGTTCAGCGCTTCCGGAATGAACGACTGGCCGCCGAATCCCGGGTTGACCGACATGATCAGCACGAGGTCGAGCTTGTCCATTACGTGATCGAGGTAATTCAGCGACGTGGCGGGGTTGAACACGAGGCCCGCCTTGCAGCCGTGGTCGCGAATCAGCGACAACGTGCGGTCGATGTGGTCCGAGCCTTCCGGGTGGAAGCTGATCAGATTCGCGCCCGCTTTCGCGAAGTCCGGCACGATGCGGTCGACGGGACGCACCATCAGGTGCACGTCGATTGGCACGTCCACGTGCGGACGGATCGCCTCGCACACGAGCGGACCGATGGTCAGGTTCGGCACGTAGTGGTTGTCCATCACGTCGAAATGAATCCAGTCGGCGCCGGCGGCGACGACGTTGCGCACTTCTTCCCCGAGGCGGGCGAAGTCGGCGGACAGAATGCTGGGAGCGATTCGGAATTGCGTCATGGCGGCGGGCGGATGCAAGCGGGAAAGCGTCATTTTACCGTGTTGTGTCGCGCACGCGCGAAGCGGCCGGCGGGCGCCGGAACGACGCGCGGCGCAGCCTCGGGCTTAGGCCGCGAGGATGGCAAAACGCCTTAAGCGTCCCTGGCCAAAGGATATGTCCGGTTGCGGGCATGTCGCGCATGACGCAGAATGCCAATCCATGGCGCTGCGTCGCCAATGACCGCTTAAGCCATTGGCACTCGGGCTTTCCAGCGATTTTGTCGCCCCGTTTCACCAGATTGGAATCAGGATGAGCCAGTACGAATTCAGCGTGTCGGCGCAGGTGCAATTCCTGCCCGAAGAGTCGGACCCGGAGCGCCGCCAGTATGCGTTCGCCTATACGCTGACCATCCGCAACACCGGTCAGGTGCCTGCACAATTGATCGCGCGGCATTGGGTGATCACGGACAGCGACAAGACCGTGCAGGAAGTGAAGGGTTTGGGCGTAGTCGGGCACCAACCGTTGCTGAAACCCGGCGAGCAGTTCGAATATACGAGTTGGGCGGTCATTGCGACGCCGGTCGGCACGATGCGCGGGGAGTATTTCTGCGTGGCCGAAGACGGCGAGCGTTTCGACGCGCCGGTGCCGGAGTTTATTCTGCGCATGCCACGCACATTGCATTGAACCGTGAGCGCGGTTCACGGTCCTTAACGGTTCTATGCGCGCCGTGGAATGCGTGAATCGGCGCCGCTTCAGCGCGGTTCTTGCGGCTTCTGTGTTTCCTTGCTGCTGGCGCGCGCCGCTTTCTTTTTACCAGACGACGTCCACACAACGATGAACACGAGCAGGAACAGCGCGAGAAGCGATTCCAGCGCGAAGATGAGCATCGGGTATTCGTCGAACAGATCAGACATGGCGGTTTCCATTAAGAACGAACATTGTAGGCGTTTTGTCCGCGCGACCGGAGCCTGGCTCAGCGCGCTTTCAGTTGCGGCGATTCTCGCCGCTTGCGGTGGCGGCGGTGCGGTTCGACCTGTGGTTTCGCCGCCCACGGGCGCGGCGATCATTCCTGGCCAGATCTCGGCGACGCGGCTCACGCCGGTGGCGTGGCAGCAGGTCCCCGGCTGGCAGGACGATTCGCTGATCGGCGCCACAGCGGCTTTGCGGCAGAACTGCGTGAGGCTTGCGCGCCAGGCGAACTGGGCGCGGGCATGTGCTGCGGCGGCGCAACTCGACGATCTCGACGCCACCAGCGCCCGCGCATTCTTTGAAGCGTATTTCACACCCTTTCAGCTAGCCAATACCGACGGCACGCTCGACGGACTCGTCACCGGTTACTACGAGCCGTTGTTGCGCGGCTCGCGCACGCGCCACGGCGTGTATCAAACGGCGCTTTATCGTTGGCCTTCCAGCTATCGTCCTGGCGCGGCGATGCCGCCGCGGGCGCAGCTCGAACGCATGGGCGTGCTCAACGGCAATGAACTCGTCTGGGTGGACGACCCGATCGAAGCGTTCTTCCTGCAAGTGCAGGGCTCCGGGCGCATCGTGATGGAAGATGGCAGCGTGATGCGCCTCGGTTTTGGCGGCACGAACAACCAACCGTATAAATCCATCGGACGGTGGCTCCTGGATCGCGGCGAACTCACGCCCGCGCAGGCCACCATGCAAGGCATCAAGGCATGGGCGCGCGCGAACCCGAATCGGGTCGATGCGCTGCTCGATACGAACCCGCGTTTCGTGTTTTTCCGCGAGATGCCGTCCGCAGAGGGCGTGTCCAAAGCCGGCGCCGATGGTCCTATCGGCGCTTTGGGTGTGCCGCTAACGCCGGAGCGCTCGATTGCCGTCGATCCGACTTCGATCCCTCTCGGTACACCGGTGTTTTTGCAGACCACGCGCCCGCTGACGAACTCGCCGATGAACCGTCTCGTGTTTGCGCAGGACACCGGCTCCGCGATCAAGGGCGGAGTGCGCGCAGACTACTTCTGGGGTCTCGGCGACGACGCCGGCGATCTCGCCGGCAAAATGAAGCAGGGTGGCCGGATGTGGTTGCTGCTGCCGAATTCCTGATCTGGACTACGGCGCGCGAAGCCTTGCCGGAGGTGGCTGTCGCGCGGCGGTCCGGCTTGACCGCCGCTCCTGGCGCGGCGCAGCTTCGCGCGATCCCCGAGGCTCTGCTTACAACCCCGATTTGCGCTTATCGACTACCCGGCGCGCCTTGCCCACCGAGCGTTCAATCCCGTTCACCGCAAGCACATTCACCACAGCGCTGACGCCGATCAGCGCTTTGATGTCGTAGGCCAGCGCCTGCTTGGCCGTGTTCAACACAGACGTGTCCGGCGCCGTTTCCGGACAAGGCTCCACGTTCAGCGTCAAAACGTCGAGCGGGCCTTCCCTGGTGAGTACGATCTGATAGTGTGGCGCGAGCGCGTGCTGCTTGAGCAGCAGCTCCTCGATCTGCGTGGGAAACACGTTGACCCCGCGCACGATCATCATGTCGTCTGAGCGGCCGGTGATCTTTTCCATACGACGCATGGTGCGCGCGCTGCCCGGCAAGAGACGCGTGAGGTCGCGCGTCCGGTAACGGATGATCGGCAACGCTTCTTTGGTCAGCGACGTGAACACCAGTTCGCCCAGTTCGCCGTCCGGAAGCACCTCGCCCGTTTCGGGATCGATGATTTCTGGGTAGAAATGATCTTCCCAGATGGTCGGGCCGTCTTTTGTCTCGACGCATTCCGACGCCACGCCGGGGCCCATCACTTCCGACAAGCCGTAGATGTCGACAGCGTCGATCCCCATGCGCTTCTCGATTGCGTGACGCATGTCGTTCGTCCACGGCTCCGCACCGAAGATGCCTATGCGCAGCGAACAACTGGCCGGGTCGACGCCCTGGCGTTCGAGTTCGTCGGCGATCGAGAGCATGTAGCTCGGCGTCACCATGATGATGTCGGGCCGGAAGTCCTGGATCAGTTGCACCTGTTTTTCAGTCTGACCGCCGCCGAACGGGATGACGGTGAGGCCTGCGCGCTCTGCACCGTAATGGGCGCCGAGGCCGCCCGTGAACAGGCCGTATCCGTAGCTCACGTGAACTTTGTCGCCGGGTTTGGCGCCCGCGGCGCGGATTGAACGCGCTACCAGATTGGCCCACGTGTCGATATCGCGCGCGGTGTAGCCCACCACAGTGGGCTTGCCGGTCGTGCCCGACGAAGCATGAATGCGTGAAATTCGGTCTTGCGGCACAGCGAACATTCCGAACGGATAGCTGTCACGCAAATCTTTTTTCGTCGTGAATGGGAAGCGGGCGAGATCCGCAAGCGTGGTCAGTTCGCTCGGGTGGACGCCAGCTTCGTCAAACTTGCGACGATAGACCGGCGAGTTCTCATAAGCGTGGTTCAGCGACCATTTGAGCCGTTCAAGTTGAAGCGCGCATAGCTCGTCGCGGCTGGCGGTCTCGATGGGGTCGAGGGGAAGGGCGGTGGTCATCGAATGTCTCCTTGCTGCTTCAATGCTCAGGTCTGATATGCGTTGCGCTCAAGCGCGAAACCAGGTGCGGCGTTCGCCGACCGCGCCCTCTGCGGGGGCTCGGTTGCCGGTGTCACCGATCAATGGCGCTTTGGACTGGCGACTCTTGCGAGGAGCGTCTTGCGTGCGCCTCTTTGCCGGTCATGCCGACACTCCTGCGTCTTAGTCCGGTGACGCCCCTGCCGTGCGGGATGCTATCGGCGGGATCACATTGCCTTTGATCTGCGCCGATTTGCCGCGAAACATCGCGACTGTATCGCCCGCACGATTGGTTACTCGAATATCGTAAATGCCCGTGCGCCCGCTCAATGTCTGCTCGACCGCCTCTGCGGTGAGCACGTCGCCACCATGCACGGGTCGCAGGAATTCGATCGAGCATCCTGACGCGACGGTGTTCAGGTTGTACGAGTTGCAGGCGAACGCAAAGGTCGAATCGGCGAGCGTAAATATCAGGCCGCCATGGCAGATTTGATGGCCGTTCAGGAAGTCGTCCCGTACGGCCATGCGCAAACGCGCGTAGCCGGCGCGCACTTCCATGATTTCGAGACCGAGCGCGCGGCTGCACGCATCGTTTTCGTACATCGCGGCGGCGGTTGCGCGGGCGAGTTCGTCGGGCGTCATTTCGGCGGGATACAAAGGTTGCGTCGACATATCAGCGGCCCTCGAAACGCGGTGAGCGTTTTTCGACGAAGGCTCGCACGCCCTCTGCATAGTCGTGCGAGGCACCCAGTTCGCGTTGCAGATCGCGTTCGAGATCCAGTTGCTGATCGAGCGTCTGAGTTGCGCCGGCGCGCATGGCCTGCTTAATTGCGGCGATGGCGCGCGTCGGTTGCTGCGCGAGTTGCGCCGCCAGTTTGGCTGCGGTGGCCGCCAGTTCCTGATCGTCCACCGTTTGCCAGATAAGTCCCCAGCTTTCGGCTTTTTCGGCGCTGAGTTTGTCGCCGGTAATGGCGAGTCCTAATGCGCGTGCCATGCCGACACGCTGTGGCAAGAACCAGGTGCCGCCCGAGTCCGGCACGAGGCCGATCTTCACGAATGCCTGGATGAAACTGGCCGAACGAGCCGCGAGCACGATGTCGCAAGCGAGCGCAAGGTTTGCGCCGGCGCCCGCAGCTGTCCCGTTGACTGCCGCTATGACGGGCAACGGCAACGCTTGCAGTCGGCGGATCAAAGGGTTGAAGTGCAAGTCGATCAATTCGCCCAGATCGGTCATCGCGCCGGGCGTGAAGTCGAGGTCGGCGAGGTCTTGTCCTGCGCAGAATCCGCGCCCCGCGCCGGTCAGAACGAGAGCGCGGGCACCTGAGGTTTCGACCTCGTTGAGCGCCGCGTTCAACTCCTGATGCATCGCGCGCGTGAAGCTGTTCAGCTTGTCCGGGCGGTTTAGCGTGATGGTTGCTACGCGGCTCGCTGCGTCGATGTCGAGGCCGATCGCTTCATATGCCATTGGGTGTCTCCTCAAAGTCTCTTTTTGCCAGGCTGCAGCGCTTACGTAGAGGTCAAAGCCGTTCGATTACGAGCGCGATGCCCTGGCCGACGCCGATGCACATCGTGCAGAGCGCAAATCGGCCGTTGCTGCGTTCCAACTGATGGAGCGCGGTCGTGACAAGGCGTGCGCCCGATGCACCGAGCGGATGGCCGAGCGCAATTGCTCCGCCGTTGGGATTGACGCGCGGGTCGTCGTCGCGCAGGCCGAGCATGCGCAGAACCGCGAGGCCTTGCGACGCGAACGCCTCGTTCAACTCGATCACGTCCAGCTGATCGAGCGTCATGCCGAGTTGCTTGAGCAGCTTTTGCGTGGCAGGTGCCGGCCCAATGCCCATGATTCGCGGTTCGACGCCCGCCGTTGCCATGCCCACCACGCGTGCGCGACGGCGCAGGCCATATTGGTCGGCCGCCTGTTGGCTGGCGATGAGGAGTGCGCAAGCGCCGTCGTTCACTCCCGACGCGTTGCCTGCGGTTACAGTGCCGTCGGGGCGGACGACGCCCTTGAGCCTGGCCAGGCTTTCGAGCGATGTTTCGCGCGGGTGTTCGTCGAACGTCACACGAATCGCATCGCCCTTTTTCTGTGCGATTTCCACGCCGACGATCTCCTGTGCCAGCGTACCGTCGCGTTGCGCGCGGGCAGCCTTCTGCTGGCTGGCCAGCGCAAATGCGTCCTGATCGGCGCGGCTGATTCCAAACTGCTCAGCCACGTTCTCCGCGGTCTCGGGCATTGAATCGACGCCGTACTGACGTTTCATTAGCGGATTGACGAAACGCCAGCCAATCGTCGTGTCGTGGATTTCCGCTTGCCGCGCGAATGCGCTCGCCGCCTTGCCCATGACGAACGGCGCGCGAGTCATGCTTTCGACTCCGCCGGCGATCATCAACTGCGCTTCACCTGCCTTGATTGCGCGTGCGGCTGTTCCGACGGCGTCCATGCCGGAGCCGCACAGCCGGTTTATCGTCGCGCCGGGCGCGTCTGCCGGCAGTCCCGCGAGCAGCGCCGACATGCGAGCGACGTTACGGTTGTCTTCGCCAGCCTGATTGGCGCAGCCGTAGATCACGTCGTCGACGGCACGCCAGTCCACGCCGGGATTACGCTCGATCAATGCCTTGATCGGCACGGCGCCGAGGTCGTCGGCCCGGACATCTTTCAGGGCGCCGCCGTAGCGGCCGATGGGAGTGCGAATCGCGTCGCAGATATAGGCGTCGTTCATAAGGTTCCTGCTAGGAAGACCGGCGCGCGGGCCGATCCGATGTCTCATGTTAGTTGGCGCGCACGGCGTGGTCCATTCGGCCAAACGGCATAGGACAAGCCGTGCGTTTGTCTTATGACGTTCAGCCAGCTACCGCTGGCGCGGCTTTCGGTTCAACATGAACGCGGCTCTGAATTACACGGAAGCGATTCGCGACGAAGGCCGCATCGGCGAGAGCGGCATTTGCAGCCGGATTCGCGCCGGTGCCATGAAAGTCAGAGAAAGCGGCCGACTGATTGACGAACACACCGCCCGTCAAATTGATTGATAGCGCGACGCCGCCGCGGATCGATGCCTCGTGTGCCTGGTCGAGCACGGCTTCGTCGGTGCTGTAGACGGACAGGGTGAGTGCGCCGTGCTCGGCTGCGATGGTGCCGGCGAGATCGAGGGAATGAGCGGTCGAGTCGGTGGCGATAACGAACGATATCGGGCCGAACCATTCCTTGGTGAACTGCTCGCCGTCGGTTGCAGCGTCGAGTTGCAGCACGAGCGGAGTGCGCACGCGGGCACCGGCGAAGGCCGGGTGCTCGAGTGCCTGGCTTTCGACCAGTACGCGGCCAAGCTTGGTGGCTTCGTCAACGCGCTGGGCGACGCCTTCGTTCTGAATGGCGCCCAGCAGTTCCACGGCACGGGCCGGGTCGGCAACCAGTTTCTGCACGGCGCCGGCAATGGCCTGAGCGACTTCGTCGAAGCTGAGCGTGCCGTCCGCAGTCCGGATGCCGTCGCGCGGCACGTAGATGTTTTGCGGCGCGGTGCACATCTGGCCGGAATAGAGCGCGAGCGAGAAAGCAATGTTGCGCGCGACGGCTTTGATGTCGTCGGCCGAATCGATCACGATCTGATTCACGCCGGCTTTCTCGGTGTAGACCTGCGCCTGATGCGCGTTGCGCTCGAGCCACGTGCCGTTTTGCGTGCTGCCGGTGAAATCGATCAGTTTGATCTCCGGGCGCACGGCGAGGCTCTGGACGATCGCGCCGTCGTTCGGTTCAGTTGCTAGCAGCGTGACGACGTTTGGATCGAAACCGGCTTCGCGTAGAACGTCCCGCGCGATTCGCACGGTCACGGCGAGCGGCAGAATCGCGCCGGGATGTGGTTTGACGATCACGGCGTTGCCGGTTGCGAGGTCGGCGAACAGACCCGGATAGCCGTTCCACGTTGGGAACGTGCAGCAGCCGAGAACGAGCGCGGCGCCCCGCGGTACGATCGTGTAGCGCTTGTGCATGGCGAGAGGCGGGTTCTTGCCTTGCGGTTTTTCCCAGTGGGCGTCGGCGGGGATGCGGCGCAATTGATCCCACGCGTACACGACGGCTTCGAGCGCCCGGTCCTGCGCGTGCGGGCCCCCGGCCTGGAAGGCCATCATGAAGGCCTGGCCGGTTGTGTGCATCACGCTATAGCCGATCTCGAAGCTGGCTCGATTCAAGCGCACGAGAATTTCGAGCGATACGCCGATCCAGGCTTGGGGGCCTGCAGCGCGCCAGTCGCGTTGCGCATCCGCAGCGGCCGCCAGCAGCGCGTCGGGATCCGATTTAGGGTATCGAATGCCGAGCGGAAATCCGAACGGCGATACTTCGGTGCCCACCGTTTCTCCGGTCGACGGTTGGTCCAACTCGAACGTGGTGTTCAGATGCGCTTTGAACGCGGCTTCGCCGTCCGCGTTGGCTGTTTCCCCGTACACTTTCGGGCTGGGCATCTCAACGAAAGGGCTCCAGTAACCGCGCGTTTCGACCGCGGCGAGCGCCTTTTGCAGCGTGTCTTCGTGCTTGGTGAATAACGGATGTGTCATGGCAGAGGGCTTGGTGTACGTTGGGGAAAAGCCTGTCTAATAATTGACCGACCGGTTGGTTGGGGAATGTTAGCATTATTAAGATGGCTGCGCGAAGCGTTTTCGCGGTCGATTAACCACTAGGAGGCGGCATGGTTTACGAGAACATTCTGGTCGAAACGCGCGGGCGGGTCGGCCTCGTCACGTTGAATCGCCCTAAAGCGCTGAATGCTTTGAATGATGCTTTGATGGACGAGCTCGGGGCGGCACTGCGCGAGTTCGATGCAGACGATGCGATTGGCGCGATCGTGGTGACGGGCAGCGAAAAGGCGTTTGCGGCGGGAGCCGACATCGGGATGATGTCGACCTACTCCTATATGGACGTCTACAAAGGCGACTACATCACGCGTAACTGGGAAACGGTTCGCTCCATTCGTAAGCCGATCATTGCAGCGGTGGCGGGGTTTGCATTGGGCGGCGGCTGTGAACTGGCGATGATGTGCGACATGATCTTCGCCGCAGACACGGCGAAGTTCGGCCAGCCGGAAATCAAATTAGGAATCATGCCGGGTGCCGGCGGCACGCAGCGCCTGCCGCGCGCGGTCTCAAAGGCTAAGGCAATGGACCTGTGTCTGACGGCGCGTTTTATGGACGCCGCTGAAGCAGAGCGCGCCGGATTGGTGTCGCGCGTGATTCTCGCCGCGTCTTTGATTGACGAATCGATCGCCGCGGCCGCGACTATCGCCGAGTTTCCGCTGCCGGCAGTCATGATGGTGAAGGAGTCGGTCAATCGCGCGTACGAAACGACGCTTGCCGAAGGTGTGCATTTCGAGCGTCGCCTCTTCCATTCGCTCTTTGCCACGGAAGATCAAAAAGAGGGGATGGCGGCGTTCGTCGAAAAGCGCAAACCGGTTTTCAAGCACCGTTAATACGCTTGTCAAAATAACGCTTGCAAGGTGCTGGCCGGCTCGCTAGAATCTCGCTCTTTCGTGCTCCGGACGCCGGGGCACGGGAAGCGGGAAAGCCAGTAGTGGCAAGGCTTCGAGCGGTGGCAGCAGGTTCAGGCAGCAACAGAAACCTGTTGACGGCGCAGCCGGAGTTCTTCATAATCTCGTTTCTCTGCTGCAGATGCAGCGACGCAGAACGAAGCGGTGCCGGGTAGGTGTGGTAGGGCAGCGCGGGGTGAGCGGATCGATCTTTAAAAACTAACAGCCGATAAGTGTGGGCGCTTGATGCGCGACGCGAGCCGGGCCTTTCGGGGTCTGGCGCAAAGCGAAAGTATCAAGTCTCACACAGTAATGAAAGGAAGGTTTGGTCATCGAGAGATGATTGAACACTTCGTCAGTACGTTGAGTGAGCGACCGGTTGGTAAAACAACCGAAAACAGTAACAGGTTTGAACTGAAGAGTTTGATCCTGGCTCAGATTGAACGCTGGCGGCA
>Ga0209759_1000200_pt1 | contig 94590 bp, 73 predicted proteins | sample AraplaCL_Col_mMS_FD_184261 | JGI IMG/M metagenome (GOLD analysis project Ga0209759, IMG submission 184261) | Arabidopsis root microbial communities from the University of North Carolina, USA - plate scrape CL_Col_mMS (SPAdes) (version 2) | ecosystem: Host-associated > Plants > Roots >...
ATGACGAGGCGGCCATCAAGCTGCTGTGGCTGGCGCTTCGCAACGTGCTGGCAAAGTCCGTACGGACCACCTTCGACTGGAAATCAGCCATGAACCAGTTTGCCATCCTGTTTGGCGAGCGCTTCACTAACGCACGCGGCTAGATCCGCTAACCGCCTCGCACACAAAAATGCGGACAGGTTCTCCAAGCACGGCGCTCGCGCAGAACAACACGTTCAAAACTTATCCCACCCATCATCCGCACCGGCCGCGCCCGCTGCCGTCGCCAACGCGGAACCCGGCGCAACACCCAACGCAGCACCCGGCACAACCGTCGCCCGCGCAACCCGCCGCACAGACGCACCCCCCCGCTCCTGCCGCACCATCTCCTTCCGCATAGCCGCCCCCGAAACCAACGCCCCCGCATCACCACCATTCAAAACCCGAAAAAACGCCACAGCCTCATTCAACTGCTGCCCCTGATCTTCCATCGACCGCGACGCCGCCGCCGCTTCCTCCACCAAAGCGGCATTCTGTTGCGTGACATTGTCCATCTGCGTGATCGCGAGATTGACCTGCTCAATGCCGCGGCTTTGTTCGCTCGATGCCGCCGCGATCTCCGACATGATGTCCGTCACCCGTGCCACCGCCTGGGTGACTTCGGCCATCGTCTTGCCCGCTTCGCCGGCAAGCGCGGAACCGTCGCGGATCTTCTCCACCGAGGTGGCGATCAGATCCTTGATTTCCTTGGCCGCGCTCGATGAGCGCTGCGCCAGGCTTCTGACCTCGCTCGCCACCACTGCGAAGCCGCGGCCCTGCTCACCGGCGCGCGCAGCCTCGACGGCCGCGTTGAGAGCCAGAATGTTGGTCTGAAATGCAATGCCTTCGATGATTCCCGTGATATCCGCGATCTTGGTCGAGCTATCGCTGATGTCGTGCATCGTGTTCACCACCTGGCCGACCACCTCGCTGCCTTTCTGCGCGACCGACGATGCGTTCGTGGCCAGCATGCTGCCTTGCTGCGCGTTGTCGGCGTTCTGCTTCACCGTCGAGGTGAGTTCCTCCATGCTCGACGCCGTTTCCTGCAACGAGGCCGCTTGCTGCTCGGTGCGCTGGCTCAGATCCATGTTGCCCGCGGCGATCTCGCGCGCCGCGCCGGCGATGCTGGTGCTGCTGTCGCGCACGCGCCCGACGATCGTCGTCAGCCGTTCGTTCATCTCGCGCAGGGCGCCGAGCAGCTTCCCGGTTTCGTCGTTGCCGTCGACCACGATGCGCGTGCGCAGATCGCCTTCCGACACAGTGCGCGCGACGTCGATCGCCTGGCGTAGCGGTCCGGTCACCGCGCGCGTGATCAGCACGCATGCGCCGATCGCGAGCGCCACCGCGATCAGGCTGATCGCGATCAGCAGATTGCGCTGGTTCTCGTAGTGCGCCGCGTAGTCGTTGATGATCTGTTCCTGACGCGTATGCGTGTAGTCGGCATACGCGTTGGTCGCGCCAATCAGCGCGGCGAGCAACGGCCGGCATTGATCGTCCATCTTGACGATCGCCTCGTCGCGCTTGTTGTTCAGCGCGAGATTGACGATATCGGTAGCGACGGGGCCATACGAAGCCTCCACCCGGTTGATCTCGGCGACGAGACTGCGCGCTTTCTCCGACGTGTCGGTAGCGGTCGCGATCATGTCGTTGAGCTTCTTCAGATCGGTTTGCACGTCTTCGTGCGCGCGCAGCACATCGGCTTTCTCTATGTCGAAGTCCTGCGGCTTGGTCACGAGCACGAGATTACGCGCGGCGATCGCCCGGCGGTCAACGGCGGTTCGCACCTGCACCGCCATGTCCGCGCGTGCATTGATGCCGTGCACGAAGCTGGAAAAACCATCGGTTGAGTCGCTAAGAGCTTTCAGGGAAAGCCCCGAAACCCCGACGACGATAAGAGACAGCATGCCGAAACCGGCAATGAGTTTTGCCTTGATGGTGAGGTGCTTCAGTGTCACGATTTTTTCTCCAATAACGAAACGTTGTGCGTTCGCAATGGACTCTCAGGTCCGGGCATGGGAGCGTCTGTGTGACCGCCGTACATCGAGGCGGCCCCGCGCGGTCTATTTCTTCGATGTCTTTCGTCGATGCAGGAGCGAAGCGCATCGGCGTAAGGCCCAAATGGGTATCCCATTTACCGGATATCGGTTCGCGCACTCGAGTACTGAAGGCAAAATCGGGTATATCTCTACAAGGCTTGCACGCGATGACCGAGGAAAGTGGAAATTTTCCGCAAATGAATATATTTGAGCGCGTGATGAAAACATTGCATCGAGCGAGAAGATGGAGCAGCCGCTTGAAACAGCCCGCCGTTCCCCGTCGGTCTCGCCAGCTGGCGGTCGCCCGCCACGGCGCCGACAAAGCGGTGCTCGAGACCGCCGACATTCGCGCTTCGAGCCGGTCGGCATCCCGGTCCGCACTCGACGTGGATGTCGTCTGAACACAAACGAGCGGTGCCGAGCTCGCCCGGCCCGGCAAAAACCCGTCTTTTCGATGGTTCGGCGCGGCGCATCGTCTGGTACGCTACCGCTTCACGGTACGCGCCGGTCCGGACGCGACCCTCTTCTTCACGCGCATAGGCCAGCGCATGTTCGAACGAAAAGCCATGGTGACGCGCCGACCGAACATCGTGATTGCAATCAGTATCGTCCTGGCCAGTGCGATTCTTGCGATCGCCGTGTGGGTGCTGGCGCAGATGCGCGACGACGCATTGCGGCGCGCCCAGGATTCGGTCTTCAACGTGTCGCTGCTGGTCGAGCGCGACGTGTCGCGCAATCTGGAGATTTACGATCTCTCGCTGCGCGCGGTGATCGACGGTCTGAAACAGCCCGGCGTGCTGGAACTGGATCCGGCCATCCGCCAGATGGTGTTGTTCGACGGCTCGGCGAGCGCCAAAGACATGGGCTCGATCCTCGTGACCGACGAGGCCGGCAACATCAAGTTCGATTCGCAAGCCACGCCGCCACGCCGCGTGAATCTCTCCGACCGTGATTACTTCAAGGTGCAGCGGGACTCGTCCAACGTCGGCCTGTACATCAGCCACCCGTTCGTGCCTAAGGTCAGCGGCAAGGAAATCAGCATCGCGATGAGCCGTCGCATCACGCGACCGGACGGCAGTTTTGGCGGCGTGGTGGTCGGCACCATGCGCCTCACCTATTTCCGCAGGCTGTTCGCCGGCATGAATCTTGGCGCCGGCGGTTCGATGGCGCTGATGCTGAGCGACGGCACGATGCTGATGCGGCGCCCGTTCGATCCGAAAATCATCGGTATCAATCTGACCGGCACCGCCAACTACTCGCGCTTCACCCAGCAGCCGAGCGGGGATTTCTTCGGCACGGCGGCGATCGACGGCGTCGAGCGCTGGTACGCGTTCCGTCATATCGACATGTATCCGCTGATCCTCGACGTCGCGCTGTCCACGCGCGATATCTACGTGGAATGGCGGCACCGCGCGTGGATCATCGGCTCGCTGATCGCTGCGCTCGACGTCACGATCATCGCGCTGGCGGTTCTGTTCTCGTATCAATTGCGATACCGCCGCGCAGCCGAAGAAGAGTTGCGCGTCTTGGCGCGCACCGACGGGCTGACCGGCCTGAACAATCGCCGCACCTTCGAGGAGCACGCGGAAGACGAGTGGCGTCGCGCGCAGCGCAACGCGTGGCCGCTGTCGATGCTGCTGATCGACGTCGACAGTTTCAAAGGTTTCAACGACCTGTACGGCCATTCCGCCGGCGACGATGCGCTCACGGCCGTGGCCCGCTGCATCTCGCAGAGCGTGCGGCGTCCGGGTGACACGGCGGCGCGCTATGGCGGCGAAGAGTTCGCCGTGCTGCTGCCGGACACCGACGAGACCGGCGCAGCTTTCATCGCCGAGAAGATTCGCGCGGCGGTTCAGGCGCTTCAGCTTCGCCACGTGGCAAGCTCGCAACATGTGTTGACCGTGAGCATCGGTATCGCCACCACCCGAGGCGAGGCATTCGCAACGAGCCGCGCCCTCCTGAACGCCGCCGACGACGCGCTATACGAAGCCAAAGATGCGGGCCGTAATCGCGTGCTGAGCTATCGCACCGTGACGCACACTTCGCCCCGAGGCGGCGCCACGGTGACACCCAGCACCGAAACGCGCAACTCCGTCTGAGGGGCAGCGCATTAATTTATCCGGGTAATATGTTGTGTTTTAATTTAACCCGGATATAATTCGACAAATTCTTCATTTGGAGTTTGTCATGACTGTCCATCCGGTTTCCTGCACCGCATTCGAAGGCCATCGCCGCATCGCCTCTGGCGCTTTGCCCGACGTGGCGCTCGCGGTGAGAGAAGTGCTGGCGCGCGGCGAACAGGGGCCGGTTCTGGTCTTCGACGACGTCACCAGCCGGCCGGTCGAATTCGATCTGCGCGGCACGCCCGACGAGATCGTCGCGCGGTTAGCGAGCCAGCATGACGGTGCCCAAACGGCCCACGTTGCCCACGCCGCCGACTGCGCCGCAGAGGACACGCCGCGCGGCCGTGGCCGACCCAAGCTCGGCGTGGTGGCGAGAGAAATCACGCTGTTGCCGCGTCATTGGGACTGGCTTAACGGACAGTCGGGCGGCGCGTCGGTCGCGCTGCGCAAACTGGTCGACGCGGCGCGCGTGGCCGGCGAGCACAAGGACCGTCAGCGCGCGGCGCAGGAAGCCGTGTATCGCTTCATGACCGCGCTGGCCGGCAATCTGCCGCGCTATGAAGATGCGACCCGCGCGCTTTACGCCGACGACCGTCCGCGTTTCGACGAGATCGTCGCGGCATGGCCGCAGGACGTGCGCGATTACACCTTGCGACTCGCGAACACCGCTTTCGCGACGAACGCTTAGAAGCAAGCAACTCGCAGCGCCGTTGCAAGCGGCGCGAGCACCGAATCGCACAGACAAAAAAAACCGCTCACGCCGGGGAAGCGTGAGCGGAAAGTCGGAGAGTTACAACAACATCGCATGCGCCCACTCATGGGGTCGACGCAGCAGAGCAAGTCTAAGAGCTGGCCCCGTTCCTATACATCAGACGAATCCCAATCTTGTTGCACGACAGCGTGCCCGCATGGCGTCTCGCGTCCAGGTCGAGTGCGCTAAGCATTGCTTACAACATCCTGTCCCGGTTATTCCTGACATTTCGCTCATTAAGTCTCTGCCATGGCCGCCGTAAATGAGGTGAGAGCGTCGCCACGTATCCGACAGATCGCGAAATGTTCGCGACGGCGTGGCGGTTCGATCGTCCCGCCGTGACTCGTGAAGGATGGTGAAATGAAGTGGTTCGACCGCATGCCTGTGTTCAGGAAACTGCTGCTGGCGTTTGCCGTGGTGATTGGTTTTTGCGTCGTGATCGGCGCGATGTCGCTCAGTACGCTGTCGTCGATGCACGGCATTACCGACGCCATCTGCGATAAACACATGAACGGCCTGTACTGGATGGAAGAGGCGAACCGTCACAAGATCGATTCCGACCTGGCCGCCGCGAATCTCGGCTACGCCGCCGACGACGCCGGCCGCCAAAAGCTAAAGGACAGCATTGTCGGCTCGCTCAAGGAGATGCACGCGGCCTACGACCAGTATCGCGCGACGATCGAAACGGGCAAGGGCCAGGAGATGTTCGACGACGTGCTGCGCAAATCGGCGGTGTGGGAAGGCATCGTGCATCAGCAGATCGGCCTTGAGCCGATTCCGGCGGGCGTCGACAACAACGAACTCGTGCGCCGCGCGATTGCGTCGAGCGAGGCGCTGCGCGATCGCATCACCGCGCTGATCGACTATCGCCGCCAGCAAGCCAACGACGCGCAAGCGGAAGCGTCCACCGACTATCAGCACATGCGCATCGTCATGAGCGCGCTGGTGCTGGGCGCGATCGTCGCGGGCACGCTGCTCGCCACGATGATCGCGCGTCGTCTGGCCGGGCAGCTCGGCGGCGAACCGGATTACGCGATGCAGGTCGCCAACCGCATCGCGGACGGCGACCTGAGCGTACGCGTCGAAACGCGCGCCGGCGACTCACACAGCTTGCTGTTTGCGTTGCGCAACATGCGCGAACGGCTGGCCGGTATCGTGTCGGGCATCAGCGAGTCGAGCGAATCGATTTTGATGGCGTCGGGCGAAATCGCGCAGGGCAATACCGATCTGTCGCAGCGCACTGAAGAACAGGCCGCGGCGCTGCAGGAAACAGCGTCAAGCATGCAGGAGCTGACTTCGACGGTGAAGATGAACGCCGAGAACGCGCAGCAGGCGGGCGGCGTGGCGCACGGCGCTTCGGAAGTCGCGGCGCGCGGCAGCCACCTCGTCGGCGACGTCGTCGAAACGATGCGCGAATTGGCGGCCGGCTCGAAGCGCATGACAGACATCATCGCGGTGATCGAAGGGATCGCGTTCCAGACCAACATCCTCGCCCTGAACGCGGCGGTGGAAGCCGCGCGTGCCGGCGAACAGGGACGCGGCTTCGCGGTCGTGGCGGGCGAAGTGCGCTCGCTCGCGCAGCGCAGCGCGGTGTCGGCGAAAGAGATCAAGGAGTTGATCGAAAGCTCGACGGCGCGTGTGGGCAGTGGCGCCGAACTCGCCGAGCGGGCCGGGCAGACCATGGCCGAAGTCACGCACGCGGTAAAACGGGTGACCGACATCATGGGCGAGATTTCGTCGGCGTCGCAGGAGCAAAGCACCGGCATCGAAGAGGTCAATCGCGCTGTCGCGCAGATGGACGACGTGACCCAGCAGAACGCGGCGCTGGTCGAGCAGGCGGCGGCCGCGGCGGCGTCGATGGCGGATCAGGCGAGGCAACTGCAGGCGGCCGTGACGGTATTCTCGCTGGAAGCGCGGCACGGCTGAGGGCGCCGACGATGGTAAGGGCGTGCTGCATCGCACGCGCCGCTGCATGCAACATGGCTTGCCCAGCGTCGTTACAGAGCCTCGACTCTGGTGTTGCGAACAATGCGGCTACGCGGCCCGGCGGCACCGACAACAAACGTCGGTTTCCACAGCCGCAAACAACGCGGCCAGAGCCACCCCATACCGCGGCATTCATCCACGCCTCGCCGCGCATTTCCCCGAGCTTGCCAGGCCCAATGGCACTCCGTACACTCGCGCCTAATTCCTGGGCGGCGCCTTGTTCCGGCGCCGCGCCACCACACCTAGCGCCGAACAGAGGAGAACCCCCGCCATGGCCGATTCCTACTTCCCCCGCTGGCGTCCCCAGTCGGCAGCCGCCGAGGGCCGCATCGTCGGCACCGACGAGCGGCTTGCGTGGCCGCAGATGTTCGCGATGGGCGTGCAACACGTCGTCGCGATGTTCGGCTCGACGGTGCTCGCGCCATTGCTGATGGGCTTCGATCCGAACCTGTGCATCTTCATGTCGGGCATCGGCACGCTGTTGTTCTTCGTGCTGGTGGGCGGCCGCGTGCCGAGCTATCTCGGGTCGAGCTTCGCGTTCATCGGTCTCGTGATCGCGGTCACGGGTTATGGCGGGCACGGCCCGAACCTGAACATTCCGGTCGCGCTGGGCGGGATCATCGCGTGCGGCGTGGTGTACGCGATTATTGGCCTGATCGTGTCAGCGGTCGGCACCAAATGGATCGAGACGCTGATGCCGCCGGTGGTGACGGGCGCGATCGTCTGCGTGATCGGTTTGAATCTGGCGCCGATCGCGGTGCATGGTGTGAGCGGCAGCAACTTCGATTCGTGGATGGCGCTCGTCACCGTGCTGTGCGTGGGCGCGGTCGCGGTGTTCGCGCGCGGCATGCTGCAGCGTCTGCTGATTCTGGTCGGCCTGCTGATGGCGTATGTGATTTACGCGATCGTCACGAACGGTCTCGGCATGGGTAAGCCAATCGATTTCGCCATTGTCGCGAACGCCGCGTGGTTCGGCATGCCGCACTTCACGGCACCGGTGTTCAACGTGCAGGCAATGACCCTGCTCGCGCCGATCGCAGTCATTCTGGTCGCGGAGAACCTCGGGCATATTAAGGCAGTGAGCGCGATGACGGGCCAGAATCTGGACCGCTATGTCGGCCGGGCATTTCTCGGTGACGGACTCGCGACGATCGTCTCCGGCTTTGCCGGCGGCACGGGTGTCACGACGTACGCCGAGAATATCGGCGTGATGGCCGTGACCAAGATCTATTCGACGCTGGTCTTCGTGATCGCCGCGTTGATCGCGCTGGTGCTGGGTTTTTCGCCGAAGTTCGGCGCGGTGATCCAGACCATTCCGGGGCCGGTGCTGGGCGGCGTATCGATCGTCGTGTTCGGGTTGATCGCCGTGACCGGCGCGCGCATCTGGGTCGTCAACAAGGTGGACTTCTCCGACAACCGCAATCTGATCGTGGCCGCAGTCACGCTCGTGCTCGGCGCGGGCGACTTCTCGTTGAAGCTCGGCGGCTTCGGTCTCGGCGGAATCGGCACCGCGACGTTCGGCGCGATCATTCTCTACGCGCTCCTGAGAAGGAAGCCGGCGCAAGGGCCGGTGGCGTGAATTTTCTCGCGCGCTGAATCACTCGTCTTTGTGAGTTCGTCGGCGGCGCAGGCTTCTTCTTTCGCACATTGTCTTGATCGAAGAAAAAGCCAGTGCCGCCGCCGGTATCGCAACTACGCGGCGCGAGCACCTCTTATTTTCTCCGTGCCGTCAGCGCAGTCTCCGACAAATCCACTTCCCGCATCAGCTTGTTCAACGTCTCGTCGTTGATTGCCTGACTGCTGCGCAGTTCCAGCAGCGCCTTGCGCTCGGCTCTCATGGCGGCGAGCTTCATCCTGAACTCCAACGCATCGGCGCGGCGCGCCAGCTCGCGCGGTTCGCGTTCCTCATCGAGCGTGGCGAGGCGGCGCCGATAGAGGTCCATCACCCGCGCGGTGACGTCCGCCGCATACGCCGAGGACGACTCATCGAGGTTCGAGCACTCCCTGTCGTGCACCTCGTCGACGGCGCGAATCGCGGCTTGCGCGGCCATGGTCCGGGCGAGCGCTTCTTCGGCGGCGTGCGGATCCTTGCCGCGGCGCCAGCCGCTCAGCAACAGCGGCAACCCCACCACCGCCACGATCAGCGAAACCAGAATCACGCCGGATGCGATGAAGATCGCGAGATCGCGGCCCGGCAACGCGGCGCCACCCGGCAACACCTCCGGCAACGACAACACGCCCGCGAGCGTCACGGCGCCGCGCACGCCGGCCACGGTCGTTACCGCAGCGGTGCGCAAACCCGGAACGGCATTCGCCACGCCTTGTTTCGCGGCGCTGCGGCTCGCGAAATAGCGCAGCAGCCACACCCACACGAAGCGCATCGCGTACAGGGCGCCCGCCACGGCGGCGATGTAGCCGATCAGCCGCCAGACCTGCGCGTTACTGGTCTCGTGTGCGTCGAGCAGGGCCCGGCCGAGAATGTGCGGAAACTGCAGCCCCAGCAGAATGAACACCATGCCGTTGAAGACGAACTCGATCATGGTCCACGTGCTGCTGGCGCGCACTCGCGACGACGCCGGCCCGGCGGTCACCATGGTCGTGTAGTTCATCATCATGCCGGCGGCGACCGCGGCCAGAATGCCCGACAACTCGAAGCGCTCGGCGACCAGATAGGCGGCGAACGGAATCAGCAGAGTCATCACGACGCCGGGTGCCGGATCGCCTTCTTCGGTGAGATTCAGAAAGTGGGCCGACACGTAGCCGAACAGCCAGCTCACCGCCGCACCCACTGCGAGGCCGCCCACGGCGATGATCACGAAACTGATCGACGCGTCGCGCAACGAGAACACGCCGGTCAGCGCCGCGGCGATCGCGAACTTCAACGCGACCAGTCCCGAAGCGTCGTTCATCAACGCCTCGCCTTCGAGGATATGCATCAGCCGCCCGGGAATCTTGCCCTTGCCGACGATGCCGGACAACGCCACCGCATCGGTCGGCGACAACACCGCGGCCAGCGCGAACGCAACCGGCAGCGAGATCGACGGTACCAGCGCGTGCACGAAATAGCCGACCACCAGCACCGTCATGAAGACGAGGCCGAGCGCGAGCATTAGGATCGAGCGGCGCGCCATGAAGAACTCGCGCTTAGGAATGCGCCAGCCGTCCGCGAACAGCAGCGGCGGGATGAACAGCATCATGAAAATGTCCGGATTGAAGGTGACGTGCAAGCCGAGCCTCGGCCACGCGAGCAATGCGCCGATCGCGATCTGCACGAGCGGCAGCGGCAACGCGATCGGCAGGATGCGGGTGAGGACACCCGAAGCGGCGACGGCGAGCAAAAGAATCAATACGGTAAAGACAATGTCCATCAGTCTATTTCTGGGGATATAACGGTATGACTTCGGCGATCTTCGACGAAACGTCCACGCGATGCTGACGAAGCGTAAGGCCAAAGTTTAGCCGGATGAAGCGCGACGTATCGCTCAAGGTGGCATGTGGCCCTGTCAGCGAGATCAAACCGCGATCACGACGGCGTGGCGCACCTTAACGGTGCGCGCCACGCCCACGCGCGGCGCATGCTCCCTTGCACGGGTCAATCTTTCGAATAAATTTCATTGGAATGTGCGTCAGCGTGCGCATGGAGCTTGCTTAAGGTATATCGATGACGCACATTTGAGAGACGGCGCCGAGGTTGTTCGCTTCCGCGTTCGGACCGGCCCGGCTCTCGCGTGAGAGGACTTGCATGACGATTGCGCAACAGGAAAGGACGGCCAGCGCGCCACATGGCTTCGGTGTCGAGATGACGTCGGGGCTCGAACGTTTTACGGTGCAGCATGGCGAACTCACGCTGAGCAGCGTGTTTCAACCGATTTTCAGCCTGTCGCATATGCGGGCGGTCGGTTATGAAGGGCTGCTGCGTGCGCACGACGCGCTCGACCGGCCCGTGTCGCCGCTCGACGTATTCGGCGAGGCCGCGCGCCTGGGCGATGTGCTGCAGGTCGACAAGCTGGCCCAGACGCTGCACCTGGAGAATTTCAAGGTACTCGGCGCGGAGCGCGAGTGGCTGTTCCTGAACGTGCATCCGGGCGCGCTCACCGATCCTTATCTCGCCGCCGCGTTGCTGGCTACGTTGAAGCGGCTCGATCTGCCGCCGCGGCGCATCGTGCTCGAAGTGCTCGAGCATCGCGCCGAAGACTTGGAGCGTCTCGCCGACGCCGTGCGCCAATTCCGCGAACGCGGCTTCCTGATCGCGCTCGACGATTTCGGCGCGGGTCACTCGAACGTCGAACGGATCTGGCAATTGAATCCCGACATCGTCAAGCTCGACCGCATCATGCTGTCGCACGCCGCGCATCGCGCCGACATGGCGACGATCCTGCCGGGCCTCGTGGCGTTGCTGCACGAAGCGGGCAAGCTGGTGCTGGTCGAAGGCGTGGAAACAGAGCATGAAGCGCAGATGGCGCTCGCCTGCAACGCGGACTTCGTGCAGGGCTTTTTCTTCGGCCGTCCGAACCCGGGCGCGGCCGATGCGTTGCACGCGACCACGTGCATCAGCGAACTCACCGAGCGTTATCGCGATCAGGCCGACGCGCGCGAGCGCCGCAATGCCAGCCGGCTCGCGCCGTACTTGCGGGCTTTCGAGCGCGCGGCCGAGCGGCTCGCGGCCGGCGAACCGCTCGAGGAAGTGTGCTGGAATTTTCTCGCACTCGATCATGCCGCGCGCTGCTTCCTGCTCGACGCGAAGGGCAAGCAGGCGGGCCGCAATGTCGTGCTGCGCGCGGATCGCGCGGCGCATGAAACGCGCTTTCTGCCGCTTGCCGACGCGCAAGGCGCGAACTGGCTGCGTCGTCCGTATTTTCGCGATGCGATCAATGCGCCGGAGCGCGTGCATGTGACGCGGCCGTATCTGTCGATCAACGAGGCGTTGCCGTGCGTGACGCTATCGGTAGCGACGCGCGTCGGCGAGCAGACCTGCGTGTTGTGCGGCGATATCGACTGGGTGGATGAGTAGCGGTTCTGACATCATGTCGTTTTTAACGACACTCAGCCGCGCTTATGTCCGTCCTCCTTGAAGTCATTGCCACGACCGTTGCCGACGCGCGCGTAGCCGCGCAAGCCGGCGCCGATCGTCTCGAACTTGTCACCGCGATGGGCGAGGGCGGCCTGACGCCGAGCCTCGGACTGATCGAAGCGGTGGTGGCGGCGGTCGAGATTCCAGTGAATGTGATCGTGCGGCCGCATAGCCGCTCGTTCGTGTACGACGCCGACGACTACGCGGTGATGCTGCGTGACGTGCGCGCGGTGAAAGCGGCGGGCGCGAATGGCATTGTGATCGGCATGCTGAATGCCGCGGGGGAGATCGACCGCGAAGGCCTGGCACGTGCGATCGATGCAGCGGATGGACTGGCTATCACCTTCCATCGCGCGTTCGACGAAGCGCGGGATTTGCACCGTTCATTGGATGTGCTGCTTGGTTTCGACGCGGTGACGAACGTGTTGACCTCGGGTGGACAAGCTTCCGTGCTGCACGCGGAAGACACGATCCGCGAGCTGGTCCAGCAGGCGGCCGGTTCGCATTGCACCGTGCTGGCCGGAGCCGGTTTGACGGTCGATGCAATTGCCGGCTTCGTGAGCAGAACACACGTTGAAGCCGTGCATTTCGGCTCGGGCGTGCGCGTGAACAGCAACGGTCTCGCGCCGGTCGATTCAGACAAAGTTGCAGAGGTCCGCGCACTGTTGACGAGCGCATGACTCAATAGCTAAAACAACGAAGCAAAGAAAAATGCCGCTTCGAGATCGCTCTCGAAGCGGCATTCTTTTATCTGCGTCTGCGGCGCCAAGAAAACCTACTTCGCCACGACCACCGGAATCCCGCGCAACTGCCCCGCGCCTTTCATCTCTTCCAGCGATTTGCGCACCGACTCACCCGTCGCCGCATCGATCTGCAAACGTGCGGCCAGATCGCGCTCGCCACGCTTCACACCCGCCAGATTCGCAAGCTTCACGTGACCATAACCGCGCACGCGAGCATGCAGGTCGGCCAGTTTCGCCACGTCTTCCAGATTGCCGGCATCGAGCCTGGCAAGCGCACGCTGCAACGTGGTTTCATAATCGCCCGCGAGTTCGCGTTCCATCTTGCGTTCCAGCGTGCGGCCAAACGGATCGAGCATCGTGCCGCGCAGGCTGCTGAATTTCGCCAACGTGCCGAGTACCGGCCACATCCATTGACCGAAGGTTTTCTTCACCGGATTCTTGCCGGGCTCAGGACGCGTGAGCGTCGGCGGCGCGAGATTGAACTTGATGCCGAAGTCCTTGCCGGCCACGCCTTCGAATTGTGCTTCCAGTGCTTCACGGAATGCCGCATCCGTATGCAGGCGCGCCACTTCGTATTCGTCCTTCACCGCGAGCAAGCGGTAAAACGTGGTCGCGACCGCGCGCGTCACGCGCTCGCTCTTCGCATCCACCGAGGTTTCCGCACGACGGGACGCATCGACTAGCGCGCGATAGCGCTTCACATAGCTCGCGCCGCCGTATGTCTGCAGACGTCCTTCGCGATGCGCGATCAGTTCGTCGAGCGTATCGACGCGCACGCTTTGCTTCGCGAGATGCCGCGCTTGCCAGAGTGCTTCGAGCGCGGCCGGATCTTCGGCGGCGAGGCGGCCAATCGAAAACGCCAACTGGTTCATCTGCACCGCGACGTTGTTCAATTCGATCGCCCGCATCATCGCGCCGAACGACACGGGCACCAGACCGAGTTGCCAGGCATAACCGAGCATCAGAATGTTCGCGCCGATGGTGTCGCCGAGGAAGCGCGTGGCGAGCGCTTGCGCGTCACACGTCGACATGCGCTCCGCGCCGGCGGCGTGACGCATCTTGTCGAGCAGCGCGTCGGCGTGCAGCGTTGCGTCCGGATTCGTCACGAACGTGGCGTTCGGAATTGCGTGCGTGTTCACGACGATGCGCGTGCGGCCATGACGCACCGTTTGCAGCGCATCGGCGCTTGCACCGACCACCATATCGCAGGCGAGCAGCACGTCGGCCTGTTGCGTGTCGATACGTACCTGGTTGAGCCATTCGTCGCGCGCGGCGAAGCGCACGAACGACAGCACCGAGCCGCCCTTTTGCGCAAAGCCCATGAAATCGAGTACCGACGCGCTCTTGCCTTCCAGATGCGCCGCCATGCTGATCAATGCGCCCACCGTCACGACGCCCGTGCCACCGACGCCCGTCACCAGAATGTCGTACGGCGCGGCGTCGAGATGCGTCGCCGGAATCGGCAGTGCTTCGACGCGAGCGGCCAGCGCTTGCGGATCGAACGCGGCGCCCGCGGCTTTTTTCAGCTTGCCGCCTTCCACCGTAACGAAGCTCGGGCAGAAGCCGTTCACGCACGAATAGTCTTTGTTGCACGACGATTGATCGATGCGGCGCTTGCGGCCCAATGCCGTTTCAACCGGTTCCACCGACAGGCAATTCGATTGCACGCCGCAATCGCCGCAGCCTTCGCAGACTTCCTCATTGATGAAGAGGCGCTTGTCCGGATCGGGGAATTCGCCTTTTTTCCGGCGCCGGCGTTTTTCCGCCGCACAGGTCTGGTCGTAGATCAGCACGGTCACGCCGTCGGTGTCGCGCAATTGGCGCTGTACGGTGTCCATCTCGCCGCGATGGTGAAACGTGGTGCCCTTCGGAAAGAGATCGTGATGGCCGTCGTATTTCTCCGGCTCGTCGCTGACCACGACGAAGCGCGACACGCCTTCGGCTTCTACCTGACGCGCGATCTGCGGCACCGAAATGCTGCCGTCGACCGGCTGGCCGCCCGTCATCGCGACGGCGTCGTTATAGAGAATCTTGTACGTGATGGTGGCTTTCGCGGCCACGGCCTGGCGGATCGCCAGAATGCCCGAATGGAAGTAGGTGCCGTCACCGAGATTCTGGAACACGTGACGCGTTTTCGTGAACATCGAATGCGACGCCCAGTCCACGCCTTCACCGCCCATCTGGATGAGACCGGTCGTGTCGCGCTCCATCCACGAGGCCATGAAGTGACAGCCGATCCCCGCATGCGCGATCGATCCTTCCGGCACTTTGGTCGACGTATTGTGCGGACAGCCCGAGCAGAAGTACGGCGTGCGCTTCACGCTGTCCGCGGCGTTCGAGAGAATTTGCGGCGCGACCAGATCGACCACGCGTTCGCGGCGATCGAGTGCGGGCTTGTGCTTCGCGAGCCAGTTGGCGAACACAGGCAGAATGCGCGACGGCCGCAATTCGCCGAGCGAGGACAGCAGCAGCGTGCCGTCTTCGGCGTTCTTGCCAACCACGATGGGCCGCGTGCCTTGCGTGCGGTTGTACAGATAGTCCTTGATCTGCTGTTCGATGACCGGGCCTTTCTCCTCGATCACCAGCACTTCGGACAGGCCGGAAACGAACGCGTCGATCCGCGTCATCTCCAGCGGAAACGACAGGCCGACCTTGTAGATGCGCACGCCGGCCGCTTCCAGGTCGGCGACCGTCAGATCGAGGCGGCGCAGCGTTTCCATCAGGTCCAGATGGGCCTTGCCGCAGGTCACGATCCCAACGTTCGCATGCGGACTCGGCGCAATCCATTTGTCGATGCTGTTCACGCGCGCGAAGTGGCGCACCGCGTCGAGCTTCGCGTGCATGCGTGATTCGATCGTCAGGCTCGGCAGATCGGGCCAGCGGTTGTGCAGCCCGCCGGCGGGCGCTTCGAAATCCTGCGGCATGGCCCAGTCGGTGCGCAGCGCGTCGAGATCGACCGTCGAGCCGGATTCTACAGTTTCGGAAATGGCCTTGTAGCCGACCCACGCGCCCGAAAAGCGCGACAACTCCCAGCCGTACAAGCCGAACTCCAGCATGTCGGCGATGTTCGACGGGTTCACTACCGGCATATGCCAGGCCATCATCGCGAAGTCGCTCTGATGCGGCATCGATGACGACACGCAGCCGTGGTCGTCGCCCGCCACCACCAGCACGCCGCCGTGCGGCGACGAGCCGTAGGCGTTGCCGTGCTTGAGCGCGTCGCCCGCGCGATCCACGCCCGGGCCTTTGCCGTACCACATCGCGAACACGCCTTCGACGGTGCGCTCCGGGTCCGATTCCACCCGCTGCGTGCCTAGCACGGCGGTGCCACCAAGCTCTTCGTTGATGGCGGGCAAAAAGCGGATATCACTCGCCGCGAGCAGTTTTTTCGCCTTCCACAATTGCTGGTCGACCATGCCGAGCGGCGAGCCGCGATAGCCGCTGATGAAGCCTGCGGTATTCATGCCGCGCGCCTTATCGGCGGCGCGCTGCATGAGCACGAGACGCACCAGCGCCTGCGTGCCGGTCAGGAAAATCCGGCCGCGCGTCGCGGTGAGGTTGTCGGAAAGCTTGTAATCGGCCAGTGCGGGCGTGCCGTCGATGGGCAGGCGAGCGGTCATGGGTGAGTCTCCGTTTTATTGCATCCGCGCGCGGTGGTGGGGACCACGAAGGTGGCGCAGCGAAAGAGACTCTATTTTTTAGCGCCAATGAGAGAGAATTTTTTCTACTTTGGCCGGGCAGTTGCGAGTGGGCGCGAAGACCTGCGCGTTTTAATGAAGTTTTGAGATGGATCTGCTGCGCAACGGGCGGATTCGGGTAAGCCCTGGTGCGGTTGGCGCGTTTCTGGGCGGCCCCAAAGCGTTCCGGGCGCCGGGACGCATTGCTGCGTGCCGGCGCCCGGGATGCCTGGCTAAAGAAGCTGCTTAGCTCGGCATGAAGATTCGCGCGTAGAAGTAGCCGTCCTGATCGTAGAAACCGCTGTACTTGTTAAGATCAGGCGAATGGGGATCCATGCGAACAAAGCCGGGAGGCGGAACGAACGTTGTCGGAGTCGGCTCCGGCTTCGGCGCCGGCGTCCGCTCCGGCTCCGGCGTCGGATTGACCGGCGGGATGAAGCCGCCGTTGTTGCGGCCGTTATCGCCGACGACACGAATTTCCGCGGAGATCGGCGCCGAGATCGTGCCGCCGACATTCGACATCGACCCCGCCGTGCCGCGTACCGCCGCTTGCGACGTGATCGAGCCGTTGTCGTTCGTCAACTTGCCGCCGACGTCTATCTGCCCATCACGCCCCGCGGTGATCGTGCCGCCCGTATTGTCGAGGTCGCCGCGCGTATTGATCGACATCGCGTTGCCCGACGACAGCTTGCCGTTCAGGTTGGCGATCGTGCTGGCCTGTACGGATAGCGTGCCCTTCACCGCCTCGATGCTGCCGTTGCTGTTGTTCAGCGTCGTCCCGCCGATCTGCACGTTGTTCTGTGCGGTCAGCGTGCCGTTCGCGCCGTTCATGAACGTGTTCATCGCGTTGACGCGTGCATCGCCGTTCGAACTCAGCGTGCCGGTGTTCTCCACGTTGTCCGCGCGAATGTCGAGAAGCTGGCCGGCGTTTACCGTTGCGTTCTGGTTCGTGACGGTGCCTCCGTTCAGCGTCACCATGCCACCCTTCACGCTGCCGCCCGAAAGCATCAGATTGTTGGATGCCAGCGTTGCCTGCGTCGTCGCGCCGATCGTGCCGGTATTCGTCAACGACTGGTCGGCGGTCATGCCGAGACTCGCCGCCGACATCTTGCCGCTGTTCAGCAGTGAACCGCGCGTTGACAGGTTCATGAGATCACCGGCCGTGAGGGTGCCACGATTGGTCAAGCTTATGCCACCGTTGGCGTTCAACGAGCGCGTGCTGGCGATCAGGCCGTCGTTTGTCACGTTGCCACCGCCGATCTGAACGTTGTCCCGCGCAGTCAGCGTGCCGTTCGTGCCGTTAGTGAACGTGCTCATCGCGTTGACATTGGCAAGGCCGCCCGAACTCAGTGTGCCGGTGTTCTCCACGTTGTCCGCGCGAATGTCGAGAAGCTGGCCGGCGTTCACCGTTGCGTTCTGGTTCGTGACGGTGCCTCCGTTCAGCGTTACCGTGCCACCTTTCACGCTGCCGCCCGACAGCATCAGATTGTTGGATGCCAGCGTTGCCTGCGTCGTCGCGTCGATCGTGCCGGTATTCGTCAACGACTGGTCGGCGGTCATGCCGAGACTCACCGCCGACATCTTGCCGCTGTTCAGCAGCGAACCGCGGGTCGACAGGTTCATGGCGTCACCGGCCGCGAGGGTGCCGCGATTGGTCAAGCTCAAGGCACCGTTGGCGTCCAACGAGCGCGCGCTGGCGATCAGGCCGTCGTTTGTTACATTGCCACCGCCGATCTGAACGTTGTCCTGCGCAGTCAGCGTGCCGTTGGCGCCGTTGGCGAACGTGCTCATCGCGTTGACATAGGCACCGCCACCCGAACTCAGCGTGCCTGCGTTGTCGATGTGGTCCGCGTTGATATGGAGGAATCGGGTCGCGTTCACCGCGTTGCTCTGGTTCGTGATGGTGCCGCCCCTCAAGGTCACATTTGCACTGTTCACGCTGCTATCGGCCGCAAGCGTCATGCTGTCGCCCGCCAGTTCCGCCTGTTGCGCAGCTTCGATTGTGCCGGTGTTAATCAGCGACCGGTCGCCACCCATGCGGATGCCGTTCGCGGCGACTTTGCCCGCGTTCGATAGCGTGTTGGCGATCAGGCTCATGCTGTCGGCCGTGATCGTGCCGCGATTGGCGAGCGCCTGAGTAGCGTGAACGTCCATGCTGCCACTGGCGGCGATGGAGCCGTCGTTCGTCACGTTCGCGCCGTTGATCGTAACGTTGCCTGCCGCCTTGATGCTCGCGGGCACAGCGATCGTGACGTCGCCGTTCGCACCGACGCTCAGGTTGCCGGTCAGTGAAGTCAGTGTGCCGTTGTCGCGCACGCCGACACCCGCTTCGGTGCCGATCAGACGCACGGCGCCGTCGCCGTACATGCTTCCGAGCGACTGCACATCGATCGCCACCTGCGGAGCGCTGCCCGTGCCGGCCTGAGCGAGCGCGGACTTCGACGCGTAATTGACGCGGTTGGCGCCAGCAATCGCATCGATCGATTTGCCTTGCACCTTGCCGTTGATCGTGATCGCACGCGCGATCAGATCGACCGCGCTCGTCGAGCCGTTCAGCCCGCCGCCGTCCACAGCAAGCGTGCCTTGCTTCACGTCGATCGTATCCAGCGAACCGTCGCTTTTCAGCGTCGGCGTGCCGGTTGCCAACGTGACGCGCGGCGCGTTCAGGAAGCCGCAACCCGAGCACGTGATGCCTGCCGGATTGGCGAGCACGAGATTGGCACTGTTGCCGGCGATCTCAGTGGTGCCGAGCAACTGCGACTGCGCGCCCGACCTGACCTGCATCAGGACCAGTTTCGCGCCCTGCTTGTCGAGCACAGAGTTCGCCTGGACCGTGCCGCCGATTTGCGTTTGCGCGGCCTGCGTGGCGTTGTTGATGATCACGCCGCCCGTGCCGACGTTGTAGTCCGAGAAGCGATTGCTCGACACACCCGCCGCATTCGGCGCAACGATATTGACGACCTGGGTGCCGTTGCTCGATGCGCCGATCGTCGGGCGCGTGGCCGCGCCCGCGTCGGGGGTAATGGTCAGCTTTGCTTGCGCGCTTGCGACAAGCGGCTGCATGCCGAATGCGCACAACGCGGCAAATGCGCTGGCGCGTGCGGCGAACCAGACCGTCCGGCTCTTGCTGTCAATGATACGAGGAGGAGTTTTCTGCATGTTTTTTTTCTCTGAGATAACTAAGGTACTGCTAACAAAAGGGGAAGCCCTTTCAGATCAGAGTGCTGATCTGCACAAGCACGGTGGGCGAACGACTTGGGAAACCGTTCGGCTTATGGAGCGGCCAGCCGACAGAGACGTCATAGTTGACGCCGGCCGACAGACGGTTCTTCGGCGCGAGGCTGCCTTTGACGCCCGCCACCATTCCCACCAGGGTGTTACCCGCCAGGTATCGCGTCGTCGGCCCATTTACGCGGCCGGCGTCGAGCGCCGCGTATAAGGCTTGCACGCCGTAGGACGTCGGCGCGTACCAGTCGAGTTCGTTCGATACGGTCCAGCCACCTTCGGCGGCAAGCGTCGCTTGTTGGTCGAAGCCGCGTACTGCGTAGCGTGTACCGATCGTAAAGTAGTCGGGCGCTGTCACCCGTGTGCGCGCGTTCTGCCTGTTCCAGATGAATTGGTAGGAGAACGGCTGATTGGCGAGGTGAAAGGGCGCCTGTACGGTAAGCGACGCTGTTTCGAGTTGCTCACGCCCGTTGAACGTGTCGTCGCCGACCACGTAGCCGGGCTGGCGAGAAATGCCCGGCAGCGTGTCGCGCCAGCCGAGCGACGCGTCCACCTGCACACGCCCGAAATAATGTCGATGCGATGCGCCGACTTCGTAGCCGTACACGTCGCGATCCTGCACGCCGATCCATGTGTCGTTCACGTAGTTGTGATTCAACGCGCGATAGAAGCGCGCGCGCAGTTCGGTGCGCGATGTCGCGCCACGCTGCACGACGCCAGATAGCCTGATGCCCGCACCTTTCTGCTCGCCAGTGAACTGCGCGACGGCCGTCGGCAGCGCCTGCGTCTGCAGATAGCTTGCGCGGTATGCGTCGAGGGTGAGCATCGCGTAGCCGAACGGCACGCTGTACGAGGCGCTCGCCTGATTCGCGCCCTTGCCCGGTGCGCCGTGGTTCGCGTTCGTGAGGCCGGAAACTTGCAATTGATCGTACTGATAGAACGGCGAATCGATGGAGAGCGCGCCGAACAGTTCGTTCTTGCCAGTGGCATCCTGGCCCGCGTTGTCGTAGCCGGCCATGACGTGCCAGCGGCGTCCGGTGCCGGCATGCAGTACGACGTCGGATTCGCCTTCTGCTTGCCCCGGCGCGATGTCGAACCGCGCATCCGCCTGCGACGGCAATCGCCGGATGTTTTCCAGCGCCTGATCGATTGCGCGCTGGTTCAACAAAGCGCCTTGGCCCGACGGCAAAGCACGAGCGACATCGCCGATCGTATCGCCTTCACTGCGAATGGCGCCGATGCGGCCAGGCACGACATCGAGCTGCAGAGTGCCCGACGTCAGCGACTGCTCGGGCACTGTGACGCGCGTGGTGACGTAGCCGTAGTCGATGAGCTTGTTGGCGACGCTGTCCTGGACGAACTTCAGGCCGTCGGCGCCGACGCACTGGCCCTCGACCGCTTCGACCAGACGATCGATGGCGCGAAACGGATTGTTCGTAATCCGGACTTTGCTGATCTCGAAGCATGGCGACTGCACGGGCAAATGCGCGAGATCGGCGGTTTCCTCACGCGACGCGTCCTCGCGCAGCACGTTGCCGAGCGTGCCGTTGGTCGCAGTCGCTTCGAGGCGCTGCTGTTGCGCGCGCAGCGTGTCACTGCCCGGTAAAACATTGATCAGCGACGCGTCGCCCTGGGCAAGCGACGGCAGGCTGTACAGCGCGAAAGAGGCGGCGGCGAGTGCGGTTTTGCTGTGCTGCATTGCGTCGTGGTGGTCGTGCGAAGCGGCGCAGCATAAGTCGTATGCTTTTAGAAATCCAGTAAAAGCATTTTGAAATCCTTATCTCTTTTTTGTTTTTTCTCTTCTTAACACTTGCGCCGTTTTTATGGACGACTGTGCGTTGCGACGGGCGCCTCGTCGAGAGGCGCGATCTCGTTGAAATGCGCGTAGTCGATATGGCTCACGCCGTCTTTCTCGGTCATGATGTCGACGAAACGGTGCTGCCAGTAAATCTGATCGCACGACCACGTGTGGCGCGCCTGCATGGTTTGCGAGGTCGACTCGTCGACGCCTTCAAGGGTGAGCAGCAGCAACACGTCGCGGTTCCTGAGCGTTTCGGCGGTTTCGCCAAACAGCGGGCTGGTTTCGTCGACGATATGCATGACCGTCCAGCCCAGCTTGAACACCGGATGTTGATCGCGAACCAGCGTCAGGTCATAGAGTTTGCGCAACGTGAAGCCTTCGAGCGTGGTCTCCGTACGCAGTATGCGCAGTCGTGCGCGGGCCTCGGCGATCACGTTGCGGCGTGCGTTGGCCGAGCGCACCATGAGTGTCATGCGGCCGTCGAGCGGCCTGATCACCGCGTAACGGGCAAAGATGATCTTGGCGTGCGGACGAGAGAAGCGCGCGAAAATGAGTCCGGTCGCCAACGCGATGCTGGACATGCCGACGAAAATTTCCAGCGTGGCGATCCAGTGCGCGTAGACGGTTTGCGGATGCATGTCGCCATATCCGACCGTGGCGAGCGTCTCGACGCTGAAGAAAAACGCGCCGCCAAAACCGGCTGGAAACTGATTGGCGATCGGCGCGTCGCCCAACATGTAGAGCGCGGCAAACGTGGTGTTGAGCAGCAGGAACAAGACCGCGAGCGATACGAAAAAAACCGGCCAGCGAACCATGAGGGCGCGGTGATAGAGGTCCTGCCAGAGCGGCGTCGGCGTGCCATGCTCGATGACCACGCGCTCGTCCAGACGGAATTCGCGGCTGCCTACCGGTCGGCGCGCCGATGCGCGTGCTTCGGCGTCGCCGAAGCCGGAAGGACGGTCTGATGATTCAGTCGCCATCGCGGGCTCGTGGAAGTTAAATCGGCCAAAGCGTAGCACGCCGCCTTCGCCGTGGAAGCCGATTTTGAGCTTGCCGTGCGGTTGCGCAAATGTGCGTTATTGCCGCGTGGCTGGCGTGTGTCCGCCGTGCTCCGTCGCGCGTTCCGTCCTGCGCTTGCCGCGTACCGCAGCGGATCGCCGGCGATATGCGTGAGCGAACGATCGACCCCGCCGCAGTTCGGCGTGAACGGCAGCGCATGCATGCATGCAAGCCGGCTGGCGTCGCCAACTGACGCTGCACACAAACCCCACCGTCGCCAAAGAAACGCAGGCGCCGTTCGTGCACTTCAAACTTACGGAAACGCTCGCGGCTTAGGAATGCCCGCGCCGTGTTCGATATCGTCGACAGCTTGCTGATGAGCCGCCGCAACCGCTTCGGTTTCGTCGCCGTAACCGTTGTCGCCGCCTACCGTCGTCCAGGATTTGACGGCTTTCTCGCGATGGCGGATCTCGTATTCCGCGTCCCAGCGGGCACCGTTGAGTTCGAGCGGGCGGACGTGAATCGAATACACGCCGTAGAGAAAGAGCTGTTCAGCCATGACCGCCTCCGGCCGGTTGGTTCAGGATTGCGCGGCGCGAATGCAAACGAAAACGCGAGAGACGCAGCGCCGGTTGCTGCCTAAAGTTCGATTTCTCCGAGGATGCGATGAGCAAGCGCTTTGGCTTCCTCGAGCGCTTCTTCAGGCGTCGACGAAGTGGCCTCGACTTCGTAGAGCGTGGTTTCCTGATCGGCGGTGGCGTCGCCTTCGTCGCGCGAGAGGGTGACCACGCCCTGCCAGGTGTCTTTTTCTACTTCTCTTGTCGAGGCAGTGGCCGTGTAAATGCCTTTGGTGTAGGTGATGTCGTCCATGGCGTCTCTCCGTCTTCCAAAGGTTTCGGTTTTTTCATCCTAGCACGATGATGGAGCTTCCGTTCTCCGTCCCGACGGCGCTCCATGCCAGTGACAATGCGCGCCGCACAAGGCAACAGAATTACAGCAGCGCGACCACCTCATCGAGCGACGGCGCGTGCGCGCCGGCATGCCGGCAAGCGGCCGCGCCGGCGGCCAGCGCGAACGCCAGGTGCTCCGGCCATGCCCGCTGCGGCGCGGTCATCAGGCTGAACAGCAAGCCGCCAATCGATGCATCGCCCGCGCCAACCGTATCGACCACCTCGACGCGCGGCGGCCGCGCCTCGGTCACCATGGCGCCGTCGATCAGCACGGCGGTCTCCGGTCCGCGCGTCACCAGCACGGTTGCCGCCGGATTCATGGCCCGCAACTGTGCGAGTGCGCCGGCTTCGTCGTCGGTCTTGAAGATCAGGCGCAAGTCTTCGTCCGACACCTTGATCAGATCGGCGAGCGCGGCCATTTTTCGCAACGTGGGTTCGTAGCCGTGCTCCATCAGATTCCGGTAGTTCGGATCGAAACTGATCTTCACGCCTTGCGAACGCAGCTCGGCCGCGAGTGTGGCGAGCGTGTTGCCGATGGGCTGCCGCACGAGGCTGATACAACCGAAATGCGCCCATTTCACCTGACCCATCCAGCCCGCCGGCAGTTGCGCCGGATCGAAGGCGAGATCGGCGCTGTTCTCGCCCATGAAGAAGTACGCGGGCGGATGCGTCTGGTGGACGATCGCCAGCAAGGGCGGCCGCTCCACGCGCTGCATGAAGCGCATGTCGAGCCCGGCCGCGACGCTGGCGTTCCACAACTCATCGGAGAAATTATCGACGCCTAGCGACCCTGCGCACGCGGTCGGCAGACCAAGCCGCGCGACGCAGCGCGCCACGTTCCAGCCGGCGCCCCCAGGACGCGAGAGCCATTGTGACGCGCCGGTGCGCACGAGATCGGTGAGGATGTCGCCGGCCGAGACGAAGAAGGGGAATTCGTGGTTCGCGCTCTGATTGCTCATTTTGTTTGCTCCGCGGATTCGGGCGCAGCGGCCGCCCCGTCGGGCAGCGCGTGGGCCAGTACTTCGTAGCACGCGCCCATGGTGTGATAGTCGGTCTTGCCGGCCGGGCTCTTTTCGTCGCTGTATTTGCGGTTATCGCACGTGAGGATGCGATACCACGCGCCATACTTGTGATCGACGAAATGCGCCCAGCTATAGCGCCAGATCTCGTCGTACCAGTCCCAGAAGCGTTCGTTGCCGGTGCGCTTGCCGAGCAGCGCGGCCGTCGCGAAGGTTTCCGCCTGGACCCAGAAATACTTGTCGTGGTCGCACACGGTGCCGTCGGGGCCGAAGCCGTAGTAGAGGCCGCCGTGGTCTTCGTCCCACGCATGGGACATGGCGGCGTCGAACAGTTCGATTGCGCGCGGCAGCAGCCACGGCAACGGACGGAAGCGCTCGAGAATCAACAGCAGCTTCGCCCATTCCGTCTGGTGCCCCGGCTGAAAGCCCCACGGACGGAAGATATTCGAGCTGTCTTCCTCGTTGTAGTGCCAGTCGACCGACCAGTCCGCGTGAAAGTGCTCCCACACGAGACCCTGCGACAGCTTCGCCTGGCGCAGCGTGATATTCGACGCCACCCGCTCGGCGCGATCCAGATAGACGAGATGCCGGGTCGCTTCGTGCGCGGCCAGCAGCGCTTCGGTGGTGTGCATGTTCGCGTTCTGGCCACGGTACGAACTGACCCGCCAGTCGGGCGATGCTTCGTCGGCGTAGAGGCCCGCAGCGGCGTCCCAGAAGCGGTGTTCCATCAGCTCGAAGGTCGCGCCGATCATCGGCTTGGCTTCTTCAATGCCGGCCATCGCCGCATGCGAATAGGCGAGCAGGACGAACGCGAGGCCGTAGCAGTGACGCGTCGCGTCGAGCGTGCGCTTCTTGCCGTCGTGCCATTCGATCTCCCAGTCGTAGCCTTCGTGCTGGGCGTCCCAATGCGCTTCGCGCAGGAATCGCAAACCGTGGCGCGCGTATTCGAGATGCTGCGGGTCGCCGAACTGGCGATACGCCATCGCGTAGTTGAAGACGTAGCGGCAACTGCTCACCAGATGCCGCGTGGTTTTGTCGTAGACCGAACCGTCGTCGCGGAAGAAATGAAAAAAGCCGCCGCTCGGGTCGAACACGTTCGGCGCGTAGAAACGCAGCGTGTCCTGCACATGCGAGAGCAGAAAGTCGCGCGAGCGGAAACTCTCGACGGGCGGCGCCGCAGCGGCGCTGTTAGCGGGGTGAAGCGGATCGGATTGCGTCATGGCATTTTCACCAAAGTACTGGCACGGGCAATGAGATGGACGGGCAAACGGACTTCCAGTTCGGCAGGTGCGTCTTCAAGCAGCAGCTCGACGCCGCGCCTGCCTAGCGCTTCCTTGTCGACCGAGATGGTCGACAGCGGCGGCGTGGCATGGGCGGCGGCCGGAATGTCGTCGAAACCGATGATGGCAATGTCCTCGGGCACGCGTAGTCCGCGTGCGAGGCACGCGCGCAGCGCGGCGAGCGCGGCGGCGTCGTTGTAGGCGAACACGGCGTCCGGGCGCGGACCCGGCGCGTCGAGCAATTGATGCATGGCGCGCGCGGCGCCGCTGTCGGGGTCGAGGCCGGCGTCGATCGTCACTTCGAGCGACGGGTCGAACAGCAAGCCCGCCTCGAAGAACGCGCGCCGGTAGCCGAGCGCGCGCTGCGCGATGCTGAAGTGCGCGAGCGAGCCGCCGATGAACGCGACGCGCTTGCGCTGCTGGTCGAACAGATGCCGCATGGCGAGCGTGGCGCCCGCGGCGTTGTCGAGATTCACTGAACGCATGCCGGGCGCCCACAGGTCGATCAGCACGAGCGGGCGCTGCATGGCCACCAGCGTGGTCAGCGTTTCCGGCTCGACGAAACCGGCGATCGCCACTGCGTCCGGCGCATGCAGGCGCATCTGCTGGATCACGTCTTCGGTGGGGCCGGCGGTCAGCACGGACGGCACGATGCCGCGCTCGCGGCAGGCGTCTTCCACGCCGTGCAGCACATGGGAGAAGAACGGACTGACGGCGAAATTATTGTGCTGACGGTGCAGTAAAAACGTGAGGCGGCGGATGCGCGGGCGCAACTGGGCAGCGTCATAGCCCAGCTTGCGCGCCGCTTCGACGACGCGCTCGCGGGTGGCCTCGGAAAGGCCGGGCTGGTTTTTCAGTGCGCGTGAGACGGTGCCGATCGACACGCTGGCCGCGCGGGCGACGTCGCGGATGGTTGTGGCCATCGAATCAGGCGGCCGCGTAAGGGCAGCCGACGGTGTTTGAGTTCGGGCGATTGTATAGTAAAACCGCGCTAAGACCGCCCGAAAAACACTCGCTCGACACCCGGAAATACCCGTACGCGCTGGAGTTGGCCCGAAATATGCTGTTTAGTAAAAATAGCTAAACAATGTCCGATTCGTGATCTTGAGGCCGCTCTTCACTCCAGCAAAACGTGAGCGGCTTCGGCCTGTCCACGCAACAAGGCGACGCTTTCGTCGGCGTCGATCAGCACGAAACCGCTCGTTTCGTGCTTCGCGCGGCGCTTGGCCAGCGCCGCTACGGAGGCAATTTCCTCGCTGCTGTAGAGCGACGGGCCGTCGGCGGGTTCGACGCGCACGCAGCCGATCGCCATCGTCACGAAACCGAAGAAGGTCGGATTGCCGCGCCGGTCCTCACCGTGAATGCCGCCGGCGAGGCGATCGGCCGGCGCGTAAAAGCGTTGCGCGCCTTCGTTGAACACGTGGATTGCGCGTAGCACGCGCTCGCGCCAGTCCTCGCTCTGGAACAGGATCAGGAAGTCGTCGCCGCCTACGTGGCCGAGAAAGTCGCGGGTGGGGTCGCATACGTCGGCGAGGACGACGGCGGCGAATTTCAGGACTTCGTCGCCTTGCCAGTAGCCGTACTGGTCGTTGAACGGCTTGAAGTGGTTCAGGTCGACGTAGCACGCGTAGAAGCCGGCGTCGTTGCCGAGCAGGCGGGCAATGTGCGAACTGATCGGGATGTTGCCCGGCAGGAAGGTCAGCGGATTTGCGTAGCGCGCGGCTTCGATGCGCACCTCGGTCACCGCGCGCACGAGCTTCTCGCCGGTGCCGAGGCCGACGTATTTGCCGTTGTCGGTGATGACGAAGCCATCGGCGAGATAGCGCTGATCGTCGCTTGCGAGAAGCTTGGCCATCTGCTCGACGGTCATCGATTTCTCGATCACCACCGGCGATGCATTGGCGAAAAGCAGGCAAGGGCGCTTGCCGAATAGCTCGCGGTGATATGGCAGCGCGTAGCGGTCCATGAAGCTGCGGCGGTTGATCAACGCGACCGGCTCGTCGTGTTCGACGACCGCGACCGCATGCAGGTCGGGCAGGCGGTTGAACAGTTCGAGCACGTCGTTGTTGGTCGCCTGGCGCGGCAGCGCGGGCGCATGCACCAGCATTTTTTCCGAAGCCATGCCGCCCGAAGGCGACGCGCTGCTCACCGTGCGCGTGGTCTCGGGGAACACGGCGATGTGGCCGGCGCGCAGCGCGTCGCGGGCGTCGTCGGTGACTTTGCGGGCCGGCTGCGCGTGCGGACGGCCGAAGAAAAAGCCCTGCCCGCAGCCAATCCCCATGTCGCGCACCACGATCAGATCCGCTTCGTTCTCGATACCCTCGGCGACGAGCCGCGCGCCGCTCGCGCTGGCGAAGTGCTGCATCGCGCGGACGGCCTCGAACTTGAGCGGGTCGCAGGCAATGTCGTGAATGAAGAAGCGGTCGATCTTCACGACGTCCGGTTGCAGCCGCACCCACAAGCTCATGCTGGCGTTCGCGGTGCCGTAGTCGTCGAGCGCGAATTGCGCGCCGGTTGTGCGCAATGTCGTGATCACCGGCAGGAAACTGCTCACGTCCAGAATCGTGCTTTGCTCGGTCAGCTCGACCACGATCCGTTGCGGATCGACGCCGCGATGACGCAGCAGCGCGAGCGTGTCGTCGCGCGCCTCGGCCAACTGGCGCATCGCGCCCGCGCTGAAATTCAGAAACAGCTTGCCGTCGAAGTCGAGCCGCGCGAACGCTTCGATGCAGGTGCGCGCGGCGGCGCGTTCGAGCGCGATCGTGCAGCCCTCGGCGAGCGCTTGTGCAAACAAGGCGAACGGCGCTTCGAGCGGCGTGCCGGCCGGGCCGCGGATCAGACCTTCATAGCCGAGGATCGCGCCGTTTTCGAAATCGATGATCGGCTGGAACACGGCGGACAGCTCACGCCGGGCGATCAACTCCTCGACGCGCGGCGCGGCGGATCGGGAGGGCAAGCGAGGTTGCATGGCGGGTAGGCGTAGCGTTCGACCTTCGGCTTATCGGCCGGGCTTGCCTGGAATTAAGTGAAGTTTTAATGAACCGTTGCACCGGTCTGGTGCGGTGATTGATTCGGTCGAGTCACTCTGAATATCGGCTCCGTCCGGCTTCGCATTGCCAGGAATCGGCCTATGCCATCCGGCCGAGGCGACAGCGGCGGCGTTTCCGCGTGAAATAACAAAAAAGCCGCGCGAGGCGGCTTCTTTAAATGACGCTCAGGGAGGGCGCTTATGAATGTCCTGTTTGCATTGCGCGCATATTCACCGGCGGGCAACGGCGGCGGTCCGCTCGCGCGCAGCGGCGTGGGTCTCGCCGCTCATGTCGCGGGCACCCCAGCGCTGCGCGAGCGCGGCGCACACCATCAACTGGATCTGGTGGAACAGCATCAGCGGCAAGACGACGGCGCCCACCGCATGCGAGGCGAAGATCACCTTGGCCATCGGCACGCCGGCCGCGAGACTCTTCTTCGACCCGCAGAAGATGATGGTGATCTGGTCAGCACGGCTAAAGCCGAGCCGCTTGCTGACGAATATCGTCACGGCGAGCGCCAGCGCGAGCAGCACGACGCACAGCAGCAGCAGACCGCCAAGCGCGGAGAGCGGAATCTGATGCCACAGGCCTTCGTTGACGGCCTCGCTGAACGCGCCGTACACCACCAGCAGAATCGACCCCTGGTCGACGAACTTGAGCACGCCGCGATTGCGCTCGATCCACTTGCCGATCAGCGGGCGCAGCAACTGCCCGGCCACGAACGGCACCAGCAATTGCAGCACGATGTTGCCTACCGTATGCCACGGCGAAGCGCCGCCGCCGGCCGCCTGATTGGTGACGACGAGGCTGACGAGCGCCGGGGTGATGAAGATGCCGAGCAGGCTCGAGGCCGACGCGCTGCATACGGCAGCCGGCACGTTGCCTTTGGCAATGGACGTGAACGCGATCGACGACTGAACCGTAGACGGCAGCGTGCAGAGGAAGAGGACCCCCGCATAGAGCGCCGGCGTGACAAGTGGCGAAAGGAGCGGTTTAAGCGCGAGGCCGAGCAGCGGAAAGAGCGCGAACGTGCTGAGCAGCACCACAAGATGCAGGCGCCAATGCGTCGCGCCCGCAATGATCGCTTCGCGTGAGAGCTTGGCGCCGTGCAGGAAAAACAGCAGGCCGACTGCCACGTTCGTCACCCAGTTGAACCCGACGGCGGCCTGCCCGTGAACCGGCAGCAAGCTGGCAAAAATCACGGTGCCCACGAGGCACAGGGTGAAGTTGTCGGGAAGCAGTTTCGGGCGAGCCATGTCGGAATCTCGATTCGGTGACGCGGAGGAGCGCGCGGGACGTGCGCGTGAAACCGCCGTCCCAGCCTATGGGAAACCGCTATTGTTGTTGATTTTCGATTAAATATGCAAATTCATTTGCCGAATCGATTAATGAGGGTTGTGCATCAACAAGCGTATTTACGTGTACTTGGACAGCGCCGTGATTCACGTTTCAGTATTGGCGACGTCATCCGTTTGGTCCATGCCGTTTTGACAATCATGGCGAAAATCCACACGCGATTCGTCATACACAAGAGCGCTCGAGCGATCTATCCAAGTCATTGAAAGCAAGCGGTTTCAGGGTTTTCACGCAAGGGCTCTGTCGCAGAAAAACGTCGCAGTAACAAGGTGTTACATCCGCGTCCGAGGCCTAACACTTTTTGGCTCGACACCCTTTGCCCGCACCCATAAATTACGGTCAAAGGCCGTCGGGATACCCGGCGCCGCGATGTTCTCGCAGCGCTCGTGCCAGTCCCAAAACAAGTCCGTCGCAGCTCGAACGGTGGGCTTCAGGCAAGTCTTCGGGCGTGAGAGTCACTGGGTGGACGGGTTGTCGAGAACGAGGCACTGGGCGTTGGGCGCGGTCATCGCTGCGCTGTGCTCGTTCGCCTATGCGAAAGCGCCGGGCGTGCCGCACGGCGGCGGTGGCGGTTATTCGCATGCCGAAGCGAATCATGCCGTGCGCGTCGAAATGCAAAACGGTGGTCGCTACTACGGCGGGGCTGCGCCAGCACCTGCGCGCAATACGGTGGCCGATCGTAATGCGCGTCTGCCGCGTGGCGGAGCGAACTTCGCGGGCGGAACTTACGCCGACGGTTTCGACGTCTACAAGCCGGGCGTGCGCCGTGTCGCGGGCCCGGCCGGATACGCAGGCGACGGTCGCGGCAGCATGCAGTACGCCGGCGCGATCACCCCGGTCAGTGCGGAGTCGCGCACGGTGCCGCGGCCGCCGGCCAATGCGCCGGTTCGTACCGGCTCGATTCGCGCCGACATCGCTCGTTACAACGAGGAACGCGGTTCGCAGCGCGCCATGCAGCGCCAGTCCGACGACCCGCGCCAATCGGAAGGTTCGCCTTACCGGAACTAGTCGATCGCGCTGCGTGCGCTGTGCGTTGCGGTTGTTGCGTGAGCAACCAGTGTTGCCGTTTAGGCAGCGCACGCACACATCTGTTTCTATCTCCCCGCCACTTCGATATTGTTCCGGTGCCTGCACCTGGGTATCCGACCGCGCCCTCATGCATGCGTCTTCGCGAACCGGATGCCAAGCGTCTTTGCCCATTTCGTCCTCCCAAATTCTCATCGCTTAGTCGCGCCGTACCAGTTCGCCCGCCTTTCAAACCGCTTGATAGCGGCCTTCCGCCTCGCCTTCACCTTAACGCCCGCGCTCAATGTGACGTTTCGACGCCACACTTTTTTGAAAACGCTCGGCAGCACACCCTCTCCCATCGTCAAATTTGGTCGTTTCTGCGGCGGTGCGTCATCCGCATGTCATCTGACGCGTTATCAACCGGTTCGCTGCAATGTGAGCAACGCTTTGCGCGCCGCGGCAAAACTTGCGGCGGCACGGCGAGTGCGCCATCGGCCATGGCTTTATCAGGCCGATAAGCGACAAAACTAATCAGACCGATATACCGGCAATAACCAACGATATTTTTGTTCATAAAAATGGTCCGCAAAGATGGTCCCGCCCAGATTGGCTCGATGATCGAACGGACAACAACAATGATTCGCGCGAGCTCCCCCTTTCGCACAGCCATACCCTTTTTGACAAAGACAGGAGAACCCATGAAAACAAGCATCAGCAGTGCACTGAAGACCACCCTCAAGGCAACCGCGTGTGCCGCTCTGCTGGCCAGTGCATCGTCTGCTTTTGCGCAATCGAGCGTGCAACTCTACGGTCAGGTCGACGAATGGGTCGGCGCGCAGAAATTCCCGGGCGGCAAGACCGCGGTGCAGGTCTCGGGCGGCGGCATGTCGACTTCGTACTGGGGCTTGAAAGGGGCGGAGGATCTGGGCAACGGCTACAAGGCGATCTTCGCGTTGGAAGGGTTCTTCCTGGCGCAAAACGGCCAGTACGGCCGCTTCACGGGCGACACGATGTTCTCGCGTAACGCGTACGTCGGTATCGAGTCGCCCTACGGTACGGTCACGGCCGGCCGTCTGACGACGCCGCTGTTCGTGTCGACGATTCTGTTCAACCCGTTCGTCGACTCGTACCAGTTCTCGCCGATGGTCTGGCACACGTACCTGGGTCTCGGCACGTTCCCGACCTACTCGACGGATCAGGGCGTGACCGGCGATTCGGGCTGGAGCAACGCGGTGTCGTACTCGTCGCCGAACTTCAACGGCTTGAGCGCGACGGCCATGTACGCGCTCGGCAACACGACCGAGAACGGCGCAAAGAAGTGGAGCGGCCAGGTGCTGTACTTCCACGGCCCGTTCGCGGCCACGGCGGTGTATCAGTACGTGAACTTCAACAACGTGCCGAGCGACCTCGGCAGCTTCGGCACGTCGGGCGTGCCCGGCCTGAAGAGCCAGAGCGTTGCGCAAGTCGGCGCGTCGTACGACCTGAAGTTCGTGAAATTCTTCGGCCAGTACATGTACACGTACAACAACCAGCAGGTCACAAGCTGGCACGTGAACACGGCGCAAGGCGGCGCGACGGTGCCGTTCGGCCCGGGCTCGGTGATGGCGTCGTACGCCTACTCGCGCGATGGCGGCGGCTTCGACCAGACCCGTCAGACGGCAGCGCTCGGCTACGACTATCCGCTGTCCAAGCGCACGGACATCTACGCCGCGTACATGTACGACCACATCTCCAATCTGTCGAGCGGCAACACCTACGGCGTCGGCCTGCGCGCGAAGTTCTAAGCTTCACGTCCGCGCCGCGCGCACCCGCTTGCGGGCTTCGTGTAGCGGCCGCATCAGTTTGATCTCCAAGCCCGTCTTCCTCGGAAGGCGGGTTTTTTTTGCTTCTGCGCCTCGGGGTTCGTGTGTTGGGAAGCCGTTTTGCCGACCAGGCTTTGATAAACACGGCAAAATGACGCGGATTGATTCCCAAAGCGAGCGATTGAGATGGATACCCTCGTCAGCATGAAAGTGTTCCGCCACGTGGTCGAAGTCGGCAGCTTTGTCGGCGCGGCTGAACGGATGGAGATGTCGGCGGCCATGGCGAGCAAGCATGTGATGCACCTCGAACAGCAACTCGGCGCGCGTCTGTTGAACCGCACCACTCGGCGGGTCGCGCCGACCGAAGCGGGCCGCGAGTACTACGAGCGTCTGAGCCAGGTGCTCACGGAACTCGAGGAGGCCGAGCAGGTGGTCGGCGCGGCGAGCGTCGTGCCGCAGGGGCGCTTGCGGGTGTCGTCGCTGTCGGCGTTCGGCTTGAGCCACGTGATGGCCGCAGTGGCCGACTACGCCGCGCAGTATCCACAGGTCACTGTCGACATAACCTTGTCGGACCGCGTGGTCGAATTGATCGACGAGGGTTTCGATGTCGCGATCCGCGCGTCGCCGAGCGGGCTGAAGTCTTCTTCATTGATCGCGCGGCAGATCGCGACCGCGCACCTCGTGCTATGCGCGTCGCCCGCGTATTTAAAGCGGCACGGCACGCCGAGGACCGTTGCCGATCTGACCCGCCACAACTATCTGCAATACGCGGGCGTGTCAGCGCTCGAAATCGCGCCCGCCACCGGCGACGCCTCGCCGCGCGTGCGTCTGACGGGCAATCTGATTGTCAATCATCTGGAAGCGCAGCGCGTGATCGTGCTGCAAGGCGCTGGCATCGCGATGCTCGGCACCGAAGTGATCGGCGACGATCTGGCCGCGGGGCGTCTCGTGCCGCTGCTGGTGGACGAGGTACCGCCGCGCGAGCTGCCCATTCACGTCGTCTACGCGAGCCGTCGGCATCTGTCGGCCAAGGTGCGCTCGTTTGTCGATTTTCTCGCCGAGCGGTTCGCGAACGAATCGCTGTGGCCGTCGCTCGAACAGATCAAGGCGTTGGCGGTGCGCTAGGCCGCCCAAGCCACCGCGACTCCCCGACCCGTTTCGCTATACTGGTTGCCAGCACCCATACGCATAACGATCTGGGGGAGACATGACCGATCTGTCCACGCCGCAGCGCGCCGGCAGCCACAAGCTGCCCGCGGGCCGGCGACTGCGCTTTGTCACGGCGGCTGCGTTGTTCGATGGCCACGATGCGTCGATCAACATCATGCGGCGCATTTTGCAGGCTAGCGGCGTCGAGGTGATTCACCTCGGCCACAACCGCTCGGTCGATGAAGTCGCCACCGCCGCGTTGCAAGAGGACGCCGACGGCGTCGCCGTGTCCAGCTATCAGGGCGGCCACAACGAATACTTCCGCTATCTGGTCGATCTGCTGCGAGCGCGCGGCGGCGAGCGCATCAAGGTGTTCGGCGGCGGGGGTGGGGTCATTGTCCCTGAGGAAATTTCGGAGCTCGAGCGTTACGGCGTCGAGAAGATCTATTCGCCGCAGGACGGGCAGCGGCTTGGGCTGCAAGGCATGATCGACGATATGATCGCGCGCTGCGCCGAAGGTGCGCGTGCGGCTGAGGCGGTCGGGCAGAGTCCGGTTGGTGAGTGGGTGGGCGAGTTTTCGAAGCGTGGCTTGCCGCGGTTTGATTCGCGCCGGGATGCTGGCGGCGACGAGGATGCCGTGCGAAATCCGTTTAGTCAGGCGAGTCACGTGGGCTGCGCAACGAGCGTGGGTCATGTGGCTAACGCGGCTGACACGGCTGACGCGGCTGACACGGCTGACGCGGCTGACACGGCTGACACGGCTGACACGGCTGACACGGCTGACACGGCTGACACGGCTGACACGGCTGACACGGCCATCGCGGCCAACACAGCCAACACCTCCGACCCAGCGTCCCCCACCTTCCGCCGTCTCGCGCAACTCATCAGCGCGTTCGAAGCGGGCGCCGTCGACGCATCCGCCCGCGAAAAACTGTCCGCTCAAGCCCAGGCCAAAGCAACCGCAGCCCCCGTCCTCGGCATCACCGGAACCGGCGGCGCCGGCAAATCCTCGCTCACCGACGAACTGATCCGCCGCTTTCGCCTCGACTACGGCGACGCCCTCACCATCGCCGTCCTCGCCATCGATCCGTCGCGCCGCAAGTCCGGTGGCGCGTTGTTGGGCGACCGCATCCGCATGAACGCGATCGGCGACTGGGGCGGCGGCGCGCGCGTCTACATGCGTTCGATGGCGACGCGCGAAGCGTCCAGCGAAGTCTCCGACTCGCTGCCCGATGCGCTGATGCTGTGCAAAGCGGCGGGCTTCGATCTGATCGTGGTCGAAACATCCGGAATCGGTCAGGGCAATGCGGCGATCGTGCCGTTCGTCGACGAATCGCTGTATGTCATGACGCCGGAGTTCGGCGCGGCCAGCCAGTTGGAGAAGATCGACATGCTCGACTTCGCCGGCTTCGTCGCGATCAACAAGTTTGATCGGAAGGGCGCGCCGGACGCACTGCGCGACGTCGCCAAACAGGTGCAGCGCAATCGCGCCGACTTCGCGAAGCCGCCGGAAGCGATGCCGGTGTTCGGCACGATCGCCTCGCGCTTTAACGACGACGGCGTGACCGCGCTCTACCGGCACGTCGCCGAAGCGCTTCGCAAGCACGGCTTGCGTTCAGGCGGCGGTCGTCTGGCCGCGCCCGAAGGTCTGCGCTTTTCGAGCGGCCGCAACGCCATCGTGCCGCCGGCGCGGGTGCGCTATCTGGCGGATATCGCGCAGACGATCCACGCTTATCGCGAGCGAGCCGAAGGGCAAGCGCGTCTGGCGCGCGAGCGTTGGCAACTTGTCGAGGCGCGCCGGATGCTCGGAGAGTCGGGTAGACAGGCCGGGGTGACGCAATCGCGGGCAAGCGCGAGTGGCAATTCGATCGGCAATTTGAGCGCTAACCCGAACGCCAACCCGAGTGGCAATTCGAGTGGCAACCCGAACGCTAACTCGGACGCCGACTCGGACGCCAACGCCAACGCCAACGCCAACAGCAACCCAGACCCAAACTCAAACAAACACTCACCAGCAAACGTCGCCTCCGCCGACACCCCTTCGCCGCTTCAGCAACTCGACACCCTGATCGCCCAACGCACCGCCTCCCTAGGCGAACGCGAACGCGCGCTCCTCGACACCTGGCCGCAGACCGTCGCCGCCTATTCAGGCGCCGAACACATCGTCCGCATCCGCGACCGCGAAATCCGCACGGCACTCACCGTCACGACACTCTCCGGCTCAGAAGTCCGCAAAGTTTCCCTGCCGAAATTCGCCGATCACGGCGAGATTCTGCGCTGGCTGATGCTCGACAATCTTCCCGGCTACTTCCCGTTCACCGCGGGCGTGTTCCCATTCCGCCGCGAAAACGAAGACCCGACGCGGATGTTCGCCGGCGAAGGCGATCCGCAACGCACCAATCGCCGCTTCAGGCTGCTCTCGGAAGGTATGCCGGCCAAGCGCCTGTCGACCGCCTTCGATTCGGTCACGCTGTACGGCGAAGAACCCGACGAGCGCCCCGACATCTACGGCAAGGTGGGCAATTCGGGCGTTTCGGTGGCAACGCTCGACGACATGAAGACGCTCTACAACGGCTTCGATCTCTGCGCCCCGGAAACCTCGGTCTCGATGACGATCAACGGCCCCGCGCCGACCATCCTCGCGATGTTCTTCAACGTCGCGATCGACCAGCAGATCGCGCGCATGACGCAGCAGCAAGGCCGACCGCTCACGAACGACGAACTCTCCGCCACGCGCCGCGCAGCGCTCGAAAACGTGCGCGGCACCGTGCAAGCCGACATCCTGAAGGAAGACCAAGGCCAGAACACCTGCATCTTCTCGACCGAATTCAGCCTGAAGGTGATGGGCGATATACAGGCGTACTTCGTCGAGCATGGCGTGCGCAATTTCTATTCGGTGTCGATCTCCGGCTATCACATTGCCGAGGCCGGCGCGAACCCGATCTCGCAATTGGCCTACACGCTCGCGAACGGCTTCACCTATGTCGAGGCCTACCTCGCCCGCGGCATGTCGATCGACGACTTCGCGCCGAATCTGTCATTCTTCTTTTCGAACGGCATGGACCCGGAGTACACGGTGCTGGGCCGCGTCGCGCGACGCATCTGGGCCGTCGCCATGCGCGAGCGCTACGGCGCGAACGAACGCAGCCAGAAGCTGAAGTATCACGTGCAGACGTCGGGCCGCAGCCTGCACGCGCAGGAGATCGACTTCAACGATATCCGCACCACGCTGCAGGCGCTGATCGCGATCTACGACAACTGCAATTCCCTTCACACGAATGCCTTCGACGAAGCGATCACCACGCCCACCGAAGATTCGGTGCGCCGCGCGGTGGCGATCCAGTTGATCATCAACCGTGAATGGGGGCTCGCAAAGAATCAGAATCCGAATCAGGGCAGCTTCGTGATCGAAGAACTGACCGACCTGGTGGAAGAGGCGGTGCTCGCCGAGTTCGACCGGCTGACCGAGCGCGGCGGCGTGCTCGGCGCGATGGAAACCGGCTATCAGCGCGGACGCATTCAGGACGAGTCGATGTTGTACGAGCATCGCAAGCATGACGGCTCGTATCCGATCGTCGGCGTGAATACGTTTCTGAGCGCGCATCCGCATGAAGCGCCGCAGCCGATCGCGCTAGCCCGTTCCACCGACGACGAAAAGCAGAGCCAGTTGCAACGTCTGCGCGCCTTCCAGTCGCAGCATCGCGACGCGGCACCGGCTGCGCTCGAACGCCTGAAGCGCGCGGTGATCGATGATGAAAACGTGTTTGCGGTGCTGATGGACGTCGTGCGTGTCTGCTCGCTCGGGCAGATCACGCACGCGTTGTTTGAAGTGGGCGGGCAGTACCGCCGCAATATGTAAGTCAGGCTGTGCGGTGAGTGCTGCGGCTTGGCCTGAAGTTGGGCCAGTGCGCAAAACCGTTCCAGCTTTGGCGCACCGGATGAGGCGCGCGGGTCAAAGGCGTCCGATTGAAGTGTCCTACCAGCGGCCTGAATCGGCCACCACGAATCAAGCGCCTCCGCCGAGGCCCACAGGCTAACGCGCAACGTGCAACCCCGGCCGAGTGACGCCGGGCTGCATCACCTCAGCGCGCAATCCCGAGCCGCGCCTTCGCATCCTCATATTCCTTCGTCAAACGCTGCACCAGGTCGCCCACGCTCGGCACGTCGTCCATCAGACCGACGCCCTGGCCCGCGCCCCAGATGTCTTTCCACGCCTTCGCCTTGTCGCTGCCGAAGTTCATCGCGCTCTTATCCGATTCCGGCAGCGCGTCCGGGTCCAGTCCGGCGTTCAGGATACTTTCGCGGATGTAGTTGCCGTGCACGCCGGTGAACAGATTCGTATAGATGATGTCCGACGCCGTGGAATTGACGATCGCCTGTTTGTAGCTGTCGACCGCGTGCGCTTCCTTGGTCGCGATGAAGCGCGTGCCCATGTAGGCGAGGTCGGCGCCCATGGCCTGCGCGGCCAGAATCGAACCGCCGTTGGCAATCGAGCCGGACAGCACGATCGGGCCGTCGAATATGCGCCGCACTTCGCCGACCAGCGCGAATGGCGAGGTCGTGCCCGCATGGCCGCCCGCGCCGGACGCGACCAGGATCAGACCGTCGACGCCCGCTTCCAGCGCCTTCTGCGCATGGCGCAGATTGATCACGTCATGCAGCACGATGCCGCCGTAGCTATGCACGGCATCGACTATTTCGCGCGCCGGCGCCCGCAGGCTCGTGATGAAAATCGGCACCTTGTGTTCGACGCATACGCGCACGTCGTGTTCGAGCCGCGTATTCGATTGATGGACGATCTGATTGACCGCTATCGGCCCGATGATCGCATCGGGATTGGCCGCTTTGTGCTCGGCGAGTTGCGCCTGAATCTGCGTGAGCCATTCGTCTAGCAGTTCAGCCGGGCGGGCGTTCAGCGCGGGAAACGAGCCGACGATCCCGGCCTTGCATTGAGCCAGCACGAGTTCGGGATAGCTGACGATGAACATCGGCGAAGCGACGACGGGCAGCGCAAGTTTTTGCAGGACGGCGGGCAATGCCATAGTGCGTGTCTCCTGATTTGAGCGGGCCGGCGCGTCGTTGCGCGTCCGGCGATGACTGAGTTTAGCGGCACATGGCTTGCGGCGCATTCATCCGCCGCAGACATGCGAAAAATTTAAGAACGGTCGTTCGATTATAGGCGAAGCGTGGCGAGCGCGTCCGGTTGAGGCGTTTGGAACAGTTGGAAGGAGTGTTCAGGTTCTATGCTTGCGTGGGCTATCCCACCTCGCGTGGACACATCGGGCTTTTACAATGCAGGGACTCCAAAATCACGAGAGAGACGCCATGGCCTTCGAGAGTTTCACGCCCTTTCGCGTCGCCGTGGGCGATGTCGATATTTTTGGAGTGAAGGGCGGAGCGGGGCCGCCTCTTCTGCTGCTGCACGGCCATCCGCAGTCGCATCTGATCTGGCAGAAGTGCGCCGCGCAACTGGCCGAGCATTTCACGGTGATCGCCACGGACCTGCGCGGTTATGGCGCGTCGGGCAAGCCGCCGAGCGACGCCGCGCACACGCCGTATTCCAAGCGCGTGATGGCGGCCGATCAGGTCGCCGTGATGCGCCATTTCGGCTTCGAACGTTTTCTCGTGTGCGCGCACGACCGCGGCGCGCGCGTCGCGCATCGCATGGCGCTCGATCATGCGGACGCTGTCGAGCGTCTGATGCTGCTAGACATTGCCCCGACGCTCGCGATGTACGAAGCCACCGACCGCACCTTTGCGACGCATTACTTCCACTGGTTCTTCCTGATTCAGCCGGAGCCGCTGCCGGAAACGCTGATCGGCGCGAATCCGGCGGCGTATGTCGACGCGGTGATGGGCAGCCGTCACGCGGGTCTGGCTCCGTTCGAGCCGGCCGCGCTCGACGCCTATCGCGCGGCCCTCGCGCAACCGGACGCGATTCACGCGATGTGCGAGGACTACCGCGCGTCGGCGAGCATCGACCTTGAGCTTGATCGCGCCGACATCGAACGCGGTCACAAGATCGGCTGCCCGTTGCGCGTGCTGTGGGGCGACAAGGGCGTGATCGAGAAGTGCTTCGACGCGCTGGCGGAATGGCGTCACGTGGCGCGCGACGTGAGCGGCCGCGCGCTGTCTTGCGGACACTACATTCCTGAAGAAGCGCCGGACGAACTGGTCGCCGAAATGCTGTCCTTCTTCGAAGCGGTCGAACAATAAGCCTTTCCGTTCATTCAGTTTCATTCATACGCGCCGCCGCGCCCGCGCCGCGCCCGCCCCTCGCTCAACCGAGCGGAGGCAGGCGGCGCGCGACCGGCGTCGACTTGACGATCGCGGTGCTGGTCTCCGCGCGCTCGGTGACCTTCGACAAAATCTCGTCGAGCTGCTCGATCGAATGGAGATACAGCCGGCAGATGAAGCAATCGTCGCCCGTCACCTTGTCGCATTCGACGAACTCCGGAATCCGCCGGATCACCTCTTCCACCAGATGCAACTGACCGGGCAGCGGCTTCACGCGCACGATGGCCTGCAGTGTGTAGCCGAGCGCGCGCGGATCGATCTGCACCGTGAAGCGCTCGATCACGCCTTGCGCTTCGAGCCTGCGCACGCGCTCCGCGGTGCTCGGCGCCGACAGGCCGACCTGACGCGCCAGTTCGCTGACCGGCTGGCGGGCGTCATCCGCGAGCGCGGCGAGAAGCGCGCGGTCGGTGTCGTCGAGCGGGGCGGGTGTTGGAGGAACAAGGCGTTTGGTCATGACGGCCTTCGATTATTAGGTTGCGTCGCGAGAATGCTTAAGTTTAGCCATGTATTCGGACGAATGGATTAATTACACTGCTCGTCATGCAGGAATCAATTCGAGGATCGAATCATGGCGTCAAACGAAATCCGCCGCGGAGCCGCGGAAATGACCATGGCCATGCTGATGTCCGGCACCATCGGCTGGCTGGTGGTGTCGTCGCAGCAAAGCCCGTCCAATGTCGTGTTCTTCCGCTGCATTTTCGGCGGCGCGACGCTCGCGCTCGTGTGTGCCTTACTCGGGCTGTTTCAGCGCAAGCTGTTCTCGTGGAAGATGCTCGGCCTCGCCTTGCTCGGTGGCGCGGCAATCGTCATCAACTGGGTGTTGCTGTTCGCCGCGTATTCGCGCGCGTCGATCTCGATGGCGACGGCGGTCTACAACACGCAGCCGTTCATGCTGGTGGCGCTCGGCGCGCTAGTGTTTCGCGAGCGCATCAGCGCGTCGACGGTTGCGTGGCTGGTAATCGCGTTCGTCGGCCTCGTGTTCGTCGTGAAGGTCGAACCGGCGGTGCTGGCGGTGCCGGGGCAATACCTGGTCGGCGTCGCGTACGCGGTGGGCGCGGCGGCAATGTACGCGGTGTCGTCGATCATTACGAAGCGGCTCAAGGGCACGCCGCCGCACCTGATCGCGCTGATCCAGGTGTCGCTCGGCGTGCTGATGCTCGCGCCATTCGTGCGTTTCGATGCGTTGCCCGCAACCGGCGTGCAGTGGCTCGAACTGGTCGTGCTCGGCATCGTCAATACCGGGCTCATGTATGTGTTGCTGTACGGTGCGATCCAGAAGCTGCCGACTTCGATGACGGGCGCGCTTTCGTTCATCTATCCGGTGGTGGCGATCATCGTCGATCGGGTTGCGTTCGGGCAAACGCTTGCGTGGATTCAGGTGCTGGGGGCGGTGCTGATTCTGGTGGCGGCGGCCGGCGTCAATCTCGGCTGGCGGATCGTGCCGCAAAAGCGCCTGTCGTCGACCTGACGGGCATTGCGCTCTTGCGGCGAATCACAATGCTACGGATTCCCGAGTAACTGGGTGCGCAAATTTATTCATATCAGTAATGAATCGAGAGACGCGCGACTGCGGTACCTCGTAACGCGACGTGTTGCAGACGGCTTTGAAAGCGGGCGTCAAACTTCTGTAGGGAAATCACCGATGCGGTCAAAAAACCGGCGCGCGTATCATGCGTCTTGACGCTGATCACGTCCGACAGAATTTCCGCCGCTCGCCTGCAAGGGTCGAGCGGCTTTCTTTTTGTAGCGACGATATCCCGCATGGCCTCCTTCGGCGGCGGCGCGTCAGGCCGCGCGCGCGACGATGCGCGCGCCATCCACTTCCAGCGGCCCATTCCTGGCTGCCAGTTCCTCGACGATCTGCTTCAGAAACGCGGGCCATTCGCCACGCGGCTTGAGCATCGACGCGGCGGCGCGCATCACGCTGGCGTCGTCGAGCATCTGCAACAAGGTGTCGAAGCGCATCGCGCGGACTTCGAGCAGTTTGAACACGATCAGCACCTTCAGCGCGTTCTTTGCATTGCGTGCGGGATCGGCGCGCAGCCACGCAACACGCGAAAACGCGCGTTCAAGCGCCTGTTCGACATTCGTGAAGGGTGCGCCATGGCCGGGGATCACGAGACGCACGTCGAGCTTCGCAATGGCTTCCAGCACGGCTTGCTCTTCGGCGAAACCGCTTTCGCCTTCCAGTTCGGGAAAGATCACGCCGAAGCCGTTTTCCCACAGCGCGTCCGCGCTGATCAGGATGCGTTCGTCCGCGCAGTAAAGCATCAGCGAATGCGGATCGTGGCCGGGCGCGCCGAGCACGTCCCAGTCGAGCGCGCCGAGCTGCAAGCGCGCGCCGGGCGCGATCGTTCCGGTGAAGGTGAAGCGCTCGCAGGTCTGGCCGGTGGCGCGAAACGTCAGGCACGTTTCGTCCCAGCCGCGCACGGCGCCGGCTTCCGAGGCCGGAATGACGGTTCGGCACGGCCACGTCGCCTGCAAGAGCGCATTGCCGCCGCAATGGTCCGAATGCAGATGCGTGTTGACGATCAGATCGAGCGGCCGCACGCCGAGCGCTTGCCGCACGAGGGCGAGCGTTTGCGGCGCGTGCGTGGCATAGCCGGTATCGACCAGCGCGGCGCAGGCGTCGTCCGCCAGCAGCACGTTGTTCGACGAGAGCCAGCCGCGTTCGAAAACCCGAATCGATTCCGGTAGCGCCATCATGGTGAATCGGGCGCTACGTTTGCGCTTGCGTCTGCGTTCGCGTCTGCATTCGCGGACGCCTCGGGTTTCGGCATCACGAGAATCGTCGACGAACCGATCAACATGGTCTCGCCACGCTGATTCACGACCGAGCCTTCGAGATGCGTCAGATCGCCGTTCAGACTCGGCTTCCAGTAAGCATGCTTCACGCGCCACGTGATCGTGAGCGTGTCGTTCGCGTGGACGGCTTTCTTCAGCTTGATATCGAAGTCGAGACCGAGCGGTTGCGCGTAGGTCGAATAATGCGTTGCCAGGAGCGCCATGAAATGCGCGGTGGGCTGCGTGCCGGACGCGATCAGACCGCCGAAGCGACTTTGCGCGGCATACGCTTCGTCGTGATGCAGCGGGTTGTGGTCATTGACTAGCGCGGCGAACGACTTCACCGACTCTGCCGACAACTCCAGCGTCGAACTGAACGTTTCGCCAACCGTGACGATGCGCGGCGCGGCGTTCATCGCGGCACCTTCGACTGCCTGGCGACGAACTCCGCGTGGCGCAGCTCGATCGCGTCCCAGACCGCGCGCTTCGCGTCGTCGTCGAATAGCGACCAGCCGGCGATTTCGTCGATGGTGCGCAGGCATCCTTCGCACCAGCCCGTCGACGCGTCCATCCTGCACACGTTGATGCAAGGCGAAGGCACGGCGTGGTGATCTTCGTTATCGAGGCCCGCTGTCATTGTTGTCGTCGTCATCGCGTCACGCCGTTTCGCGCAGCGCTACGTCGATCACCGGCGCGTTCGTGAGTGCGATCAGCTCTTGCGCGGTCAGGTTGAACACCGCGTGCGGATGACCCGCGGCGGCCCACAGACTGTCGAGTTCGAGCAGATCGGCGTCGATCAGCGTGACCGGCTCGGTCGCGTGACCGATCGGGCAGACGCCGCCGATCGCATAGCCGGTTTTTTCGCGGACGAATTTCGCGTCCGCACGGCCGATGTCGCCGACCTGCGCGGCGACTTTCTTTTCATCCACACGATTCGCGCCGCTCGCGATCACCAACACCGGCGCGTCGTCTTCACGGCGGCGAAACAGAATCGACTTGGCGATCTGCGCGACCGAGCAGCCGAGTCCCGCGGCGGCTTCGGCGGAGGTCTTGCCGGTTTCCGGCAGCATCACGATCCGGCCCGCGTGACCGCGTTCGCGCAACAGCAGCGCGACGCGGCGCGCCGAGTCGGGCAGCGCGGTGAGATCGTCGGATTCGAGAGAAGCGTGGTCCGTCATCGTTTCAGGTCCTGATTGATTGCATGAGTGTTGGGCGGTCCCATTGCGCCAGCGTCAAACGCAGTTGGCCGCTTCGCTGCGCGCTTTGGCGAGCAGCGCTTTGCCGGCGCGCGAAACATTGGGCCGGCCGATCGACGTCGAGATGAAATCGCCGATCGCCACGACTTGCGCGAGGTCGATGCCGGTTTCGATGCCGAGGCCATTCATCAGATACAGCACGTCTTCGGTCGCGACGTTGCCCGTCGCGCCCTTCGCATACGGACAGCCGCCGAGGCCCGCCACCGAGGCATGATAAATCTCGATGCCTTCCTGCAGCGCCGCGTAGATGTTGGCAAGCGCCTGGCCATAGGTGTCGTGGAAGTGGCCGGATAGACGCTCGCGTGGAAACACCTGCGTGACCGCCTCGAACACTTCACGCGTGCGCTTTGGTGTGCCCACGCCGATCGTATCGGCGATATCGATCTCGTCGCAGCCGAGCGCCGCGAAGCGCTGGACCACATCCACGACCGACGCCACCGGCACTTCGCCCTGATACGGACAGCCCAGCGCGCACGAGACGCTGCCGCGAATCCGCAGGCCGTTTTCCTTCGCCGCCTGCGCGACCGGCACGAATCGATCGATGCTTTCCGCGATGCTGCAGTTGATGTTCTTCTGCGAGAACGCTTCGCTGGCGGCGCCGAAAATCACGATCTCGTCGGCACGCGCGGCGAGCGCGCCCTCGAAGCCGCGCAGATTCGGCGTCAGCACCGAGTAGATCGTACCAGGGCGGCGTTCGATGCCGGCCATCACGTCGGCGCCATCGGCCATCTGCGGCACCCATTTCGGCGACACGAACGAAGCGGCCTCGACGTTACGAAAGCCCGCCGCAGACAGACGGTTGATCAGCTCGATCTTGATCGCGGTGGGCACGAAGTCTTTTTCGTTCTGAAGTCCATCACGCGGACCGACTTCGACGATTTTCACTTGCTGGGGTAGGGCCATGATGTGTCTCCTATGTCGGCGCCGCGCATGGCGGCGCTCCTTCAACTGGATTCGATAAGTTCAGTATCCGCGTTCGATATTCACCACGCCGCTGATCGTGTCGCCGCGCACGAGCGCGGTGATCTTCTGCGCGACCTGGGCGACGCTTTCTTCGCGCAGCGTCAGCGCGGACACGTGCGGCGTGATCGTGATGCGCGGCTCCCGCCAGAACGGATGATCCGGCGGCAACGGTTCTTCGCGGAACACGTCGAGCGTGGCGGCAGTGATCTGCCCGCTCGCGATGGCGTCCAGCAAATCCTGTTCGACCAGATGCCCGCCGCGCGCCAAGTTGATCAGATATGCACCGTGCGCGAGCTTCGCGAAGGTGCGGGCGTTCAGCACATCTGCCGTATCCGGAGTATGCGGCAGCAGATTGACCAGCACTTTCGCGCCGTCGAGAAACGCGTCGAACTGCGCTTCGCCGGCGAATGTCGTGATGCCGTCGATGTGCCGCGGGCTGCGGCTGTAGCCGCGCACCGGCACGCCGAACGCGGCGAGCGTTTGTGCGACATGTGCGCCGAGCACGCCGAGTCCGAGCACGCCCACCGTGAAAGTGTCACGCGGATGCGGCTCGAGCACTTCCCAGCGGCGCTCGTTTTGCAGTGTCTGATATTCGTCGAAACGGCGCAGGTAGCGCAGCACCGCGTGCGTCGCATACTCGGCCATTTGCGGGGCCATGCCGGTGTCCTCCAGCCGGATCAACTGCGCGTTGCGCGGTAACGTGCCGGGCTGTTCGTGTTCTAGCGCGAGGATCGCGTCGACACCCGCGCCGAGATTGAAGATCGCGCGCAGATCGTCGCGGCCGGCCAGCATCTCGCGCGGCGGACGCCACACGACCGCAAAATCGGCCGGCGCGGTGTCGCCCGGTTGCCATTCACGCAGATCGGCTTGCGGCAGTGCGCGGGCAAGATCGTGCAGCCACGCGGCAGCGTCGGATTGCGGCGTGTAGAAGAGGATTTTCATACGGTCCGGAAGGCGCCTGCGAGAACGGGTCTGTAGACGAAGAGGCCACAGCATGACCGGCGCGACGGCTGCGGCGTTGCGGACGATGCTTGCGGCATGAGGCCTCCTCCTTTTATGGATAGGCTTCATTCTACTTTTTCGACGCGATTCGCGCGCGTTTGCGTACGGGCGTGCGGTTCGATGTTGAGCATTCCGCCGCGCGGCGCGTATCTGGCGGCGCATTTGCCTGCGTGCTTGCCCGCATTTGTCCGCGCATTTGCCCCATAAACAAAGCACAAAAACTTGGTTCGCCCGCGCGGCGCCGGGCGGGACAATCACTACCCGGATTCCCGCAGCGAGGCACACACATGCTTTCATGCACCAAATCGACATGGCCGCCGCGGCTCGTCACCGTTCCCGGTCTGCACGGCAGCGAGGGCGCGCACTGGCAGACCTGGCTGGAGCGTCAGTTCGCGCGCTCGCTGCGCGTCGAGCAAGCCGACTGGGACGCGCCGGACCTCGCGGTATGGTCGAAATCGTTGCGCGATCTGCTGGCGCGCGAGCGCGGGCCGTTCGTGCTGGCAGCGCATAGCTTCGGTTGCCTCGCGACCGCGTATGCATTGCAGCAGGCCTCCTATGCGAACGAGGTGGTCGGCGTGCTGTTCGTGGCGCCCGCGAGTCCGCAGAAATTCGCCGTCGCGGGACCGTTCGACGCGCGGCGTCTCGGCGTGCCGTCGATCCTGATCGGCAGCGAAACCGATCCGTGGATGTCGCTCGCCGGTTCGCGCGATCTCGCGCAGCGTTTCGGCAGCGCATTCGTCAATCTCGGCGACGCGGGACATATCAACACCGCAGCCGGTTTCGGTCCGTGGCCGCGCGCGAAATATTTCGTCGATACGCTCGTGCATTGCGCGGCGCCGCTGCGCTTTCGCGAGGAGTCGTTCGAGGCTGTACAGCATGCGTTCGTGTAAGTGAGCGGGCCGCGGCGTGCGCGCTTCGAGTGACGCGCGTACGGGCCGCTGGCCAAGTAAGCGATCCGTTAGAATCCCGCTTCACGCTGCACGTTCGTGCGGCCACTGGTTTTCATCATCGATAGGCGGGGACAAGATGGCAGGCAAGACGGGGACATCGCGCTGGCTGGCAGCCGGCATGACGGCAATCACGCTCGCGCTGGCGGGTATGTCGACGGCGCACGCGGATACATCGCTGCTCAACGTCTCGTACGACGTGACGCGCGAGTTGTACAAGGACATCAACGCCGGCTTCATCGCGGCGTACAAGCAGAAGAGCGGCGAGAACGTATCGATCCGCCAGTCGCACGGCGCGTCGAGCGCGCAGGCGCTGTCGGTGTTGCAAGGCCTGCAGGCCGACGTGGTCACGATGAACCAGCCGAACGACATCGACCTGCTCGCCGAGAAAGGTCAACTGGTGCCGGCCAACTGGCGCGCGCGTCTGCCGAACGACAGCGCGCCCTACACCACGACGATGGTGTTCCTCGTACGCAAGGGCAATCCGAAGCACATCAAGGACTGGGACGATCTCGCCAGGCCGGGCGTGCAGGTGGTGATCGCGAACCCGAAGACTTCGGGTAACGGACGCTACACCTATCTGGCCGCGTGGGGCTATCGCAAGCAGCACGGCGGCACCGATGCGCAGGCGCTCGACTTCGAAAAAGAGATCTTCAAGAACGTGCCGGTGCTCGACACGGGCGGCCGCGGCGCGACGACCACCTTCACGCAACGCGGCATCGGCGACGTGCTGGTGACGTTCGAAAACGAAGTCGCACTGATGGACACGGGCCTGGGCGGGGGCAATTTCGAAGCCGTGTATCCGTCGGTGAGTTTACTGGCGGCGCCGCCGGTGTCGATCGTCGACAAGGTGGTCGACAAGCGCGGCACGCGCAAGGAAGCGCAGGCGTATCTCGACTATCTGTGGTCGCCGGCCGCGCAGGAGATCATCGCGCAGCATCATCTGCGTCCGCGCGACAAGACCGTGCTCGCGAAGCACGCGGCGGAGTTCAAGCCGATCAAGACCTTCACCGTCGAAGAGATGTTCGGTAGCTGGCAGAAAGCGCAGCAAACGCACTTCTCCGATGGCGGGACGTTCGATCAGATCATCGTGGATAAGAAGTAGGTTCTCAGCGTCGTCAATAAGCAAAAAGGCTGCCTCGAAAAACGAGGCAGCCTTTTTTATTGCGCGTGCTCTATCTCGCGCGATGCATAGGCTCAGTTCGGCGCAGCGTGCTTATCGCAACCATGTTCGCAGCCGCTCTGATCGAGCGGCATCTGTTGCGCCGCCTCGGCGCGAATGCCGAGACGTTCGAGCAGCTTGCGGTCCGCTTCTGCTTGCGGGTTGCTGGTAGTCAGCAACTGATCGCCGTAGAAAATCGAATTCGCGCCAGCGAGGAAGCACAACGCCTGCAACGCTTCGTCCATCTGCTCGCGGCCGGCCGACAGACGCACCATCGCGCGCGGCATGGTGATGCGCGCGATCGCGATCGTACGCACGAATTCGAATGGGTCGATTGCCTCAGTGCCGGTCAGCGGCGTGCCTTCCACCTGCACCAGATTGTTGATCGGTACCGATTCCGGATACGGCTCCATGTTCGCCAGTTGCGCAATCAGACCGGCGCGCTCACGGCGCGATTCACCCAGGCCGACAATCCCGCCGCAGCACACGTTGATGCCCGCATCGCGTACGCGTTCCAGCGTGTCGAGGCGGTCCTGATACGTGCGCGTCGAAATGATCTGCCCGTAGAACTCCGGCGACGTGTCGAGGTTGTGGTTGTAATAGTCGAGGCCCGCTTCGCGCAGCCCTTGCGCCTGATGCGTTTCGAGCATGCCGAGCGTCACGCAGGTTTCCAGACCCATGGCCTTCACGCCGCGAATCATGTCCTTGATCGGTTCGAGGTGGCGGTCTTTCGGATTGCGCCACGCGGCGCCCATGCAGAAGCGCGTCGCGCCGTTTTCTTTGGCGACCTTGGCGGCGGCGAGCACTTCGTCGACCGGCATCAGCTTGTCGGCTTGGAGGCCCGTGTCGTGATGCACCGACTGCGGACAGTACGCGCAATCCTCCTCGCAGCCGCCGGTCTTGATGGACAGCAGCGTGGACAGTTGCACGGTGTTCGCATCGAAATGCTCGCGATGCGTTTGCTGTGCCTTGAACATCAGGTCGTTGAACGGCAGTTCGTACAACGCGACGATGTCGGCGACGCGCCAGCGCGCGACCTGTTTCGCGCCGGCTGCGGCGTTGGCATTGTTGTTTGCCGCGGCTGTGTCGGCGGGCGTGGGAGCGATGTTCAGTTGCGTCATGTCGTCAATCCTCATGGATGGATATGTGAGTTTTTAGCGCTGCGAATGCGTTTGCATGTGCCGCAGCGTCTGCAAAAGCCGGTTGATGTCGAGTTGGTCCGCCGCAAGTTCGGGCGACGCCGGATTCAGATTCGGCACGATGCCGAGCAACGGCGCGTCGTATTCACGTGCCAGATGCTCGCGGATCGATGCGATGTTTTCGTCGGGGAACGTCATGTCCGGATCGATGCGGTTCGCGACCCAGCCGGCGAGCCTGAGCCCGCGCGCGGCGATTGCTTCGGCGGTCAGCAGCGCGTGGCTGATGCAGCCGAGCCGCATGCCGACCACCAGCACGACCGGCAGTTTCAATGCGACGGCGAGATCGGCGGTGTCATGAGTGGCCGTCAACGGCACGCGAAAGCCGCCGACGCCTTCCACGACCACGATCTCCGCGCGCTTCAAAGCCTGCGCGTGACAATCGACGATATGGTCGAGATCGAACGTAACGTTTTCCAGCGCGGCCGCGATATGCGGCGCGGCCGGTTCCTTCAGCAGATACGGCGTGCGCATCGCGGGCGGCAGCAACACGTTCGAGGCGGCGTCGAGTTGATCCGCATCTTCGTTATGCAGTACGCCGTTCAGTTCGAATGCGCCGGCGGCGATCGGCTTCATCGCGGCGGCTTGCAGGCCTTCGCGGACAAAGCCGCGCAACAGTGCCGACGAGACGAACGTCTTGCCGATTTCCGTATCGGTGCCGGTGACGAATAAGGACAGTGCGGGTTGATTCAAGCCACTCATGCCGCTTTCGCTCCGAGTTGCTGCAAGCCTGCTTCGAGCCGGTCGAGGTCCGCCTGCGAGTGCGCGGCCGACAGCGAAATACGCAAACGCGACGTTCCGGTCGGTACGGTCGGCGGACGGATCGCCGGCACCCACAGACCCGCGCGATCGAGCGTGGCGGCGATGTCGAGCGTGGCATCGTTCGCGCCGATGATGAGCGGCTGCACGGCGGTGTGCGAGTCGACCGGCAACCACGGCGTGGCCTTCAGCATGGCGCGCGTGCGTTTGATCAATTGCTGAAGATGCGCGCGTCGCGCGTCGCCTTCCTCGCCACCGATGATGCGCAAGCTCGCAGACACCGCGTGCGCCGCGGCTGGCACCGACGCCGTGGTGAAGATGTACGGGCGCGCGCGCTGCACGAGCCACTCGATCACCGTCTCATGCGCCGTGACGAACGCGCCGGAGACGCCGGCTGCTTTGCCGAGCGTACCGATCGAAATGAGATTCGGCGAACGCAGCGCGGCCTGCGCGATCGCGCCGCGGCCTTGCGGACCGAGCACGCCGAAGCCGTGCGCGTCGTCCACGATCAGCCATGCGCCGTGTTGTTCGGCGAGTTCGAGCAGGCGCGGTAGCGGCGCGATATCGCCGTCCATGCTGAACACGGTATCGGAGACGATCACCTTGACGTCGGCGTCCGAGGCTTCGAGCATCGCGCTCAGCGCTTCCGTATCGCAGTGCGGGTAGATCTGCACGTCGGCGCGGGACAGGCGCGCGCCGTCGATCAGCGACGCGTGATTCAGTGCATCGGAAAAGAGCGTGGTGCCGCGGCCCGCGAGGGCGGTGAGCGTGGCGAGATTCGCCATGTAACCGGTGCTGAAGTAGAGCGCGCGCGCGTTGTCGACGAAGCCGCCCGCGAATTCCGCGAGATCGTCTTCGAGCTGCGCATGCGCGCGCGAGTGGCCGCCGAGCAGATGCGAGCCGCCGCTGCCCGCGCCATAACGCTGCGCGCCTTCAGCGATGGCCGCGATAAGCTGCGGATGCGCGGCGAGACCGAGATAGTCGTTGCTGGCGAAGCCGATGATTGCGCGGCCGTCCACGGTCATGTGCGCCGCGCACGGCGTATCGGCGGTGCGGCGGCGACGGCGTAGGCCGCGCGCGTCGATTTCCTTCAGACCTTCAGTGAGCGTGTCGAGCAGATGCATTAGCGGGTCTCCGCGAGCGTGGCTTCGAAGGTTTCTCGGGTGCGTGCGGCGAGCAGCGCGAGTTCTTCGTCGTCGAGGATATAAGGGGGCATCAGATACACCGTGGTCGAAATGGGGCGCAGCAGCAGTTCGCGCTGCAGCGCGTTTTCGAAGAAGCGGCGCGAGAATGTTTTGGCTTGCTGAGCATCGTCGATCACGGCGTCGAATGCGAAGAGCGTGCCGCACTGACGCAGATTGCGGACTTGCTTGTGCTCGGCTAGCGGCGCGAGCGCGGCTCTCAGCTTGGCGGATTTTTGCGCGTTGACGGCGAGCACGTTGTCGCTCGCGAACAGATCGAGCGTGGCTAGCGCCGCGCGGCAGGCGAGCGGATTGCCCGTGTACGAATGCGAGTGCAGGAAGCCGCGCGCCGTGTCGTCGTGGTAGAAGGCTTCGAAAATTTCGTCGCGGGACAGCACGATCGAGAGTGGCAGATAGCCGCCGCTGATGCCTTTCGACAGACACAGAAAGTCCGGCCAGATGGCGGCCTGTTCGCAGGCGAAGAAGGTGCCGGTGCGTCCACAGCCGACGGCGATTTCATCGGCGATCAGATGTACGCCGTATTGGTCGCACAAGGCGCGCAATCCCGCGATATACGACGCGTCGTGCATGGCCATGCCGGCGGCGCACTGCACCAGCGGCTCGACGATCAGCGCGGCGATTTTCGCGGCGCGCGCTTCGAAGAGCGAGCGAACGTTATCGAGCGCGCGGCGCGCGACGTCGGCGGCGGTTTCGCCTGGTTGCGCGAGGCGCGCATCGGGCGACGCCACGACGTGCGCGTGACGGATCAGCGGATCGTAGGCGTCCTTGAAGAGCGCGACGTCAGTGACGCCGAGTGCGCCGATGGTTTCGCCGTGATAGCTGTTGGCGATGCAGACGAATTCCTGCTTGTCGGCGAAACCGCGATTGCGCCACGAGTGGAAGCTCATCTTCAGGGCGATTTCGACGGCGGACGCGCCGTCCGACGCGAAGAACGCGTGGCCCAGCGTGTTGTTCGTGAGCGCGCCGAGCCGTTCGGCGAGTTCGATGGCCGGTTCGTGCGTGCAGCCGGCGAGCATGGCGTGTTCGAGCGTGTCGAGTTGATCTTTCAGCGCCGCGTTGATGCGCGGATTGGCGTGACCGAACAGGTTGACCCACCAGGAGCTGATGGCATCCAGATAACGATGGCCAGCGCGGTCGTAGAGCCACGCACCCTGGCCGCGCGCGACGGGCACGAGCGGCAGGCGCTCGTGGTGCTTCATCTGCGTGCAGGGGTGCCAGACGGCGCGCAGGCTGCGGGCGATCCAGTCTTCAGGGACGGCTGACGGTGGTGCAGGGTTTTCCAAAGGGTACTCCACGGGGTGCTTTTCTTGCCGCTGCGCAGCGTGGCTTTTTAGGGCCATTTTTCAGACGCGTGGCGCGGATTTGTTTGCGCTGCGCGCGGCCCTGGGCGGGCTTGCGGGGTCGAGATTAGCGGTTTATTTCGTCGTGTGCACTAGGGCTGTGAGCGCGGTTTTTGCCTGCGGCGACGGGGTTCGCCGATGTTCGGGGCAGGTCGTTTCTGTTTTAGCCCGAAGGTCGCAAATGGGCGGAGTTGACGACGGCAAAGTAATTGGCGGTTACTGGCGCGGAACTGAGGTTTTGCACGTTCGACGGTTTTTTGTTCGGTGGTTTGTGCCCGGCAGTCCTTAAGCCACCACCGTGAGGTTTTTTCGGCTGCATCAAAGGCCGGGGGCGTGGCGGACATGCCTGCATGTTTTTGCAGAGTTTTCCCGTCCCGCGATGCCCTGCTGTGCGCTTCAATCTCTCTTCCGGGCGATGCCGCGCCCATTCCCCAAAAAAACCTATGCAAGAGAGAGAAGACACGCCCGGCCGTTCGCGCGGCGAGAGGCGTCGCCCATTTACCCCGCCAATGCGTGACCGGCATTGACGCGAAGCGATGGACCCGCGACTGCTCGACTACTACAGCCGTGAACTGCTCTACATCCGCGAGTTGGCGATGGAGTTTGCCGCCGCGCATCCAAAGATCGCACGGCGGCTCGGCATGCACGCCGGCGAGATCGGCGACCCTTACGTGGAGCGCCTGCTGCAGTCGTCGGCATTCGTGACCGCCCGGGCGCAAATCCGGCTGGACGACGCGTTCCCGGAATTCACGCTGCCGCTGTTGCAGACCGTCTATCCGAACTACACGTGTCCGACACCGTCGATAGGCGTTGCGCGATTCTTCCCGCTTGCACAGGGTAAGCATGCCGTGAACGGCACGGTCGTGCCGCGCGGCACCGCATTCCCCTCGCGCATTCCCGATGGCGAACTCACCGCCTGCGAATTCCGCAGCAGCCAGGACGTCACGCTGTTTCCCCTGGAGATCGTGCAGGCGCGGCTGACCGGAATTCCACCCGACATTCCCATGCTCGACCGGTATGTGCCGGCGGGCCGGACTGCGCATGGGGCGCTGCGTCTGCGGTTGCGCACGACGAACGGCGCGTCTATTGCGAATCTGGCCGGACTGGACCGGTTGCCGGTCTATCTCTCGGGTGATGAAACCACCGCCTCGCATCTGTTCGAACTGATTCATGCGGCGGGCGTCGCCACCGTGACGGGCGTCCCCGGCGAGTTCGCGACCGGCACGTTGCACGCGGTCACGCGCGACGCGGTTGTTCATGAGGCGCTCGAACCGGAACAAAGCCTGCTGCCCGCCGTGCCTCGCAAGTTCCACGGTCACAACCTGTTGCAGGAGTATTTCGCCTGTCCCGCACGCTTCTGGTTCTTCTCGCTCACAGGGCTGGCCAAGGGACTCGCCTCGATTGCGGGTAACGAGGCCGAGATCGTGCTTCTGCTGGAGCGCCCCGCGGACAGGCTGGCCGAGACCGTTGATGCCTCGCACTTCGCGCTGTTCTGTACACCGGTCATCAATCTCTTCCCCAGGCGCACGGATCGGCTCGATCTCGATCCGGACCGGCAGTCACACCGGCTTGTGCCCGTACCGGCCGCGTCTTCTGACTACGCTGTGCATTCCGTGCAGGCGGCCTGGGGCCAGGTTTCCGAAGATTCCGAAGCGCTGTGTTTTTATCCGCTGCATGCGTGCGTTGGCGAGAGCACGAGCCGCGGCGCGCGCTATTTCACGATTCGCCGCGAACTGAACCGGGCTGAAGAGGACGATCGCCACTACGGCACGCGCCGTCCGTTTACCGAGACGCGCACCTTCATTTCGCTGGTTGACCGGGATGAGCAGCCCAATACCGAGCGGATTCACTACCTGTCGCTCGAGGCGTTGCTGACCAACCGCGATCTACCGTGCTTGATTCCGTGCGACGGCAGGCGTGACCTGTTCCCGCACAAATCGATACCGGCTGAAAGCGTCGGCCTGGTGCGCGCGCCGACCATGCCCCGGCCACCGCTGGCCTCCGGCGAGCGGGCCTGGCAGTTGTACGGCCAACTCAACCTCGGCTACATGACCTTCGACGAGCCGCCCGACCGGCCGGCGACCGGCGACGCATTGCGCAGACTGCTGCGTCTGTATCTGAGCGAGGATGCCGCCGTGCTGCGCCGTCAGGTCGAAGCGCTAAGGAGCGCGACGGCGACGCCCGTGAACCGCCGCTTGCCGCCGCACTTCCCGCAGCCGTTCGGCCGCGGTATCGAATGCACGCTTACTTTCGACGAAAGCGGGTTTGACGGCATGAGTCCGTACACGCTTGGGCTCGTGCTGGAGCGCTACGTCGCCCGTCATGTGTCGGAGCGCTCATTCACGACAACCGTGCTGTGCTCGACGCAGCGCGGACGCCTCACGCACTGGCCACCGCGCGCGGGTACGCGCGGCGCGGCCTGAGCGGCCCTATCTGTGGATTGACCCAACGAACGGAGTTGCCGATGTCATGGTTCACACAGCCGCGCACGCTGGAAATCACCGGCAAGGCGCTGCCGCAATGGGCGGGCGAACCGCTGTTCGTAGTCTCGCGTCTGCGGGGCAGGGAAAAGCTCGGCCACCTGTATGAGTACGACATCGAGGTCAGCACGATCGACGCTGCGGCGTTGAGCGCGAACGAAGCGCAGGCGCTGGTCGATGTGGATGCGCTGATCGGCAAGGAAATCACGCTCAACATTGCCGTCGAAGGCAACGGTACGTGGGTGCAGGGCGCCAGAGGCGACGCGGGCATGTCCAATATCGGCGCCGACATTCGCAAGCTGACGGGCCTGATCGTCTCCGCGCAGTGCGTTGGCGCGGACGACCGGCGTGCGTTCTACCGGCTCAAGCTGCGCCCGTGGCTATGGCTCGCGACGTTGAACCGCGATAGCCGGTTCTGGCAGGAACGCGACGTGATCGAAATAACGCGAGACGTCCTGCAGAAATATCCGTTCCCGTTCGAGCTGCGCCTCGCGGGTCCTGGCATGCAGCGCCGTCCGTATCCCAAGCGCAACTACCAGCGGCAATGGTGGGAGTCGGATTTTTGCTATCTGAATCGAATCTGGCAGGAATGGGGCATCAGCTTCTTCTTCGAGCGCAGCACGCTGGTGCTGTGCGATTCGCCTGGCGCCTATAAAAAGCACGGCCCCGCGTACCAGACGCTGCGCTATCTGGAGCGCGACGGTCAGCGCATCGACGAGGAACACGTCCACGAATTCAGGGTTGCGCGGCAGCTCACCACGGGCAAGGTGTCACTCACCGATTACGACTACACGCAGTCGCTGGGCAATCTTGCCGTCGCTCAGGAAGACTACGGCGGGCGAGCCTTCGACAACGCGGAGGAGTACGCGTGGGGCGACTACTCGCAGCCGATGGAAGGCCCCATGGGCACGCGCGGCCTGCACGGCGACGCGCAGTTCGAAGGCGAGCATCTGGCGCGCGTGAAGGTCGAAGCGCATCGCGCGAAAAGTCTGCGGGCGAAGGGCAAAGGCAACCTGCGCGGCTTGATGACGGGCTACACATTCACGCTCGAGGGCTATCCGCTCACACCAGGCGATGGCGAATATCTGGTCGTCTCGACCATCACTGAGATCGTCAACAACGACACGGTTACTCAGCGCGGCGCGATCGACCGCCAGTACAGCTGCACGACGAAGTTTGCGGCAGTGCCCGCCAACACCTTCTACCGCACGCCGCAGAAAGCGAAGAGGCCGTGCGCCTATGCGGAAGCGGCCGTTGTGACCGGCTATGGCGACGAACCGGTTTATTGCGACGAGTACGGGCGGGTCAAGGCGCATTTCATCTGGGACCGGCTCCGCGAGAAGGATGAGAACGCGAGCTGCTGGCTGCGCGTGGCGTCGCCCTGGCATGGAGTGGAACACGGCGCGATGTGGCTGCCGCGCGTCGGACACCATGTGCTGGTCGGCTACTACGACAGCGATCCTGACCGTCCCTACATCATTTCGGAGCATACGACTGAGTTCCATCAGGCGCCGTGGCAGCTGCCGAAGAACGATGCGCTGTCGGGGTGGCGCAGCCGGGACCTGAAGGGCCTGGCTGCCAACAGCGTGGTGACGGACGACACGCCGGGCCAGTTGCAGGTGCAGGTGGCCAGCGACCATGCGCAGTCGCGGCTGGTGCTGGGCTACAACACGCGCATCGACGGGCATAGCGGACGCGACAAGGCGCGCGGCGAGGGCTTCGAACTCGCGACCAACGCGTGGGGCGTGATGCGAGCCAACAAGGGCATGCTCATTACCACGCAGACGCGCGCGGGCGCTTGCGCCGCCGCTAAGGACAACGATGAGATTGTCGGCCGGCTCGAAAAGGCGCAGGTGTTGCACGACGCGTTGGCGCAGGTCGCGGTGCAGGGCGAAGCGCAGGAGGCGGAGGGCCACCAGGCGGACATCGCCAGAACGATCCAGGCGCAAAACGAACAGCTTCGCGGAACGGCTGCGACGGACGCCGCGTTTCCACAGTTGAGCGAACCGCACCTGCTTATCGACGGCAAGGCCGGCGTCGAAATCGCGTCGCCTGCAACCGTGCACATCGCGGCCCAGCAGGCTGCGGTGACCGCTGAAGGACATGTGGCCATTGCGAGCGGACGCAGCCTGTTCGGCACTGTGCGAGACACCATCCGGCTTTTCGCACAGCGTGCCGGCATCAGGCTGTCGGCGGCGGCGGGCGACATCGTTTTGCACGCGTTGACGAGCTCCATCAGCCTCGATTCCGCGAAGTCCATCACGCTTTTGAGCAAGGTCATTCGGATTACCGGTGTTGAAAAGCTGGAGCTGCAAGGCGGCAAGAGCAGGCTGGTGCTGGATGACTCCGGCGCGCAGATATTCACGCCGGGCAAGTTCGCCGCGTTTGCCGCGACGCATTCACTGCCCGGACCGAAGGGCACGCCTGCGGACCTTTCGCCTAAGGGCGTTTGTATAGATTGTCTGCTCAAGGCCGCGAGAGATGGATCGGCTTTCGTGATCCGCTAGTTCACATTCATCGGGAGCAATGGGCTATGAACAGTCGATCAGGCTTTTTGGGGACGAGCGTTTGGTTGAGCGGGTTGGTGGTTTGGATGGGGGTAGCGGTGGCTGGATGTTCAGGTATCCAAAACGAGGAGGCAGGCAGCACGGACATGCCGCGTCATGTTGAGCTGGCAAGCGATGGTGTCTGGGCGCTGAACTACACGCCTTGGTACATCCACACCTTTGCAATTACGGGCCCGAAGGGTAGCGGTATCAGTGGTGGTGGTCCGAATGTCTGGCCGATGAAGCAGGGTGGTAGGCCCGCCGGCGGAGGAGCGGAGGTCTGCTGTATGTCCTACCCACGCGACTGGCAACCGGACCTGAAGTTGACTGTGCGTTGGCTAATGGACAAAAAACGCGACGGTAAGACACCCGGCTACTGGTACAAGGCGGAGAACGTGCGGATCGCACAGTACGACGGGAAAAACGCCGGAGGAGTATGGGGCATCTTTTTACCTGGGGATCGGGTCCGCATCATGATCGTCGATGGCAATCATGACGGCGGTAACAACGCCAATAACCATCCGCCCGACGACGATCCATACATTGCTCAAGGCGTTCTCGATGACGAATGGAACCGGTTGTATCGCGACGGAGGAATGCAATGAAGACTAAATGGTTACCGGTACTGCTGGGCGGGGGAAAGGTGCAGGTATCGAAACGCGATGATGTGTTGCGCGACGGCGCGCGGCGAATGCGAGATGAGACAAGACAGGAATTCGTCTGCCCCACATGCGAGTGCAGGACGACTCCACACAAGCCGAGCGAAGCCCAAGAACAGGTCGGGAAAGTGGGCGCGACATTTCGCGCGACCAGCGACGGAGTGTCGAAGTTGCTGCCGAAGAAGTCTGGTCTGTCCAGAGGGCTAATGTTCTCAGTGTGCATGTCGCTGGCTGGGTGTTCAGGTATCCGGAGCGATGCGGCGAGTACTGTGGACGTGCCGCCGTATATTGAACTTCTCAGTGGCGGCGTCAGGGCGCTGAACTATACGCCCTGGTACATCCATGACTTCGCGATCACGGGCCCGAAGGGTAGCGGTATCGGTGGCGGTGGTCCAAACGTCTGGCCGATGGACAAGGGCAGCGACGAGCCTTCCGGTGGAGCAAAGGAAACCTGCTGCATGTCATTCCCACTCGAATGGCAACCGGACCTGAAACTGACCATGCGCTGGCTGGTGGACAAAAAGCAAGACGGCAAGACGCCAGGCTACTGGTACAAGGCCGAGAACGTGCGGATCGCCCAGTACGACGGAAAAATGGCGGGGGCGGTGTGGGGCATCTTTCTACCCGGTGACAGGGTGCGCCTAATGATCACTGACGGCAATCACAACGGTGGAAACAACGCCAACAATCGCCCCGCGGACGACGATCCCCTACGTCGTGCAGGGCGCCATTGATGAGGAATGGAATCGGCTTTATCGCAAGGGAGGAATGAAATGAGGATTCGATGGTTAGCGCAACGGCTGGATGGAGGATTAGTGCAGCTATCGGAACGCGCATGACTAGCAGATTCGAAACTCGGGAGACGTTAGGCGGCCTGAAACAATGCGTATTGGAGGGCGAGTGCAGGTGCACAACATCATAGAAGCAGACACGATGATTCAGAAGATCGACAACGGTTTGTCGAAATCACGAGTGGCGAAGTCTCGTTTTTTCAGGAGTCTGTTGCTCTCACTGTGCGTATCACTGACTGGATGCTCAGGTGTCCAGAACCATGCGATGAACACGGTGGACGTGCCTCCTCATATTGAGCTGGCGAGCGACGGTGTCTGGGCGCTCAACTACACGCCGTGGTACATCCACACCTTTGCAATTACGGGCCCAAAGGGTAGCGGTATCAGCGGTGGTGGTCCGAACGTCTGGCCGATGGAAGCGGGCGATAACAGGCCTTCGGGTGGAGGCAAGGAATTGTGCTGTATGACCTACCCGCTCCAATGGCAACCGGACCTGAAGCTAACTGTTCGCTGGCTGGTCGAGAAAAAAAGGCCGGATGGCAAGGTATTCGGTTACTGGTACAAGGCCGAAGGCGTGCGAATCGCACAGTACAACGGCAAAAACGCCGGGGGCGTATGGGGCATATTTCTGCCCCGAGATCGGGTTCGCATCATGATCGTTGATGGTAATCATGACGGCGGAAACAACGCCAACAATCGCCCGCCCGACGATGATCCATACATTGCTCAAGGCGTTCTCGACGACGAATGGAATCGGCTGTATCCGCCCGCGCATGACTAGCAGATTCGAAACTTGGCGAACGTTTGAGCGGCCAGAACCAATGCCTATTAGAGGGCGATTGCAGATGCAAAAAATCGTAGAAGCAGACACGGTGTTTCAGACGATCAACAACGGTTTGTCGAAATCACGAGTGGCGAAGTCTCGTTTGTTCAGGAGTCTGTTGCTCTCACTGTGCGTATCACTGACAGGATGCGCAGGTGTCCAGAACCATGCGGTGAGCACGGTGGACGTGCCTCCTCATATTGAGCTGGCGAGCGATGGTGTCTGGGCGCTGAACTACACGCCTTGGTACATCCACGCCTTTGAGATTACGGGCCCGAAGGGTAGCGGTATCAGTGGTGGTGGTCCGAACGTCTGGCCGATGAGAACGGGGGATAAAGCGCCTGCGGGAGGAGGAAAGGAAGTGTGCTGCATGACTTACCCGCTCCAATGGCAACCGGATCTGAAGCTGACTGTGCGTTGGCTAATGGACAAAAAACGCGACGGCAAGACGCCGGGATACTGGTACAAGGCGGAGAACGTGCGGATCGCACAGTACGACGGGAAAAACGCCGGAGGCGTGTGGGGCATCTTTTTACCTGGGGATCGGGTCCGCATCATGATCGTTGATGGTAATCATGATGGCGGAAACAACGCCAACAATCGCCCGGCTGATGACGATCCGTACATTGCGCGGGGCGTCGTCGATGAAGAATGGAATCTGCTGTATCGCGACGGAGGAATGCAATGAGCATTCAATGGCCGGAAGCAATGGCGGATGGAGGGCGACTGCAGCTGTCCGAAAGCGATGATGCATTTCGCGATGGCGCGCTGCGAATGCACGACGAAACTCGCTCATGCGAGCAGACGCTGCATATCAGTCTGTTTTTCGATGGTACGAATAACAACGACGACAGATTTAATCCGCTACGCGATTCGCTCAAACATTGTCATACCAACGTGGCCAGACTTTTCAATATTGCGATAGATAGGAATGTGGACGGTCTGTTTGCTTTCTATATTCCCGGCGTAGGCACGCCTCTGCCTGACATCGGCGAGACGACCTATTTGCAAATGGGCAAGGCAATGGCGAAGGGTTTCAACGCACGATGCGCATGGGGTTTCACACGAGTCTTGAACGCCGTCTATTACTCAGTCTCTACGGACAAGACACGGCCCCTAATCACACAAGACAGCGCCAAGCCCCTGTGCATCGCAGGCGCGAACGGCGACATGAGCGGCTTCAACGACCTCATCCAGATACTCGGCGTAACACACAAAGATGCTGTAGATAACGGCGACAAACCACGCACCATCAAAAAAGTCTGGATCAACGTGATCGGCTTTTCGCGTGGTGCAGCGGGTGCGCGTGCGTTCGTTCACAAACTGGTCAACGAATGGGCGCCCGGTGGCAATCTGGTGAAGTTCAGCGGCAAGTATGCAATACCTTATCAGGTCAACTTCATGGGGCTTTTCGACACGGTCGCCTCCGTGGGGCCGCCTGAGTTGACCCGTGCATCGGTGGATATCGGATCATTCGACGGCCACTTCGCTTTCGCCAATAACGGCGCGATGCGCATTCCCGATTCCGTCCGCTATTGCGTCCACGCGTTTTCGATTCACGAACAGCGCATGAGCTTTCCCGTCGATTCGATACGCGATGTGGGCGGTTATCCCGGCGGAGTGCGTCTTGAAATTGCCTATCCAGGCGTGCATTCGGATGTCGGCGGCGGATACGCGCCGAACGAGCAGGGCAAGGGGCGTGGATCCGGCCGCGGTAATCATGACAGCGGCAAACTAAGCCAGATCCCGCTGCACGACATGTATATTCACGCGCTCAAATACGGGGTCCCGCTGTGGAGCAGTCCCGATATCCTGGCTCAATCCAACACCGCGTCCGACTTCTCCCTCTCCCCCCAAACCATCACCGCCTTCAACGACTGGCGCAAAACAGCCGGTCCGATCGGCAGCATCGAAGATGCGATAAAGCATGGCATGACGGAAATGCTGGCATGGCGAACGCTACGCGCCAAGGTCGGCACGGCCGACTACGTGACCGAGCAGGAATTCTTCCGTCTCGCGCAAGAGGACAGCATGACACCGCACAAGGTGGCCCTCGACGTGGACAGAGCCAGAAAAACAGACCCGGAATACCAGGCGCTCGCCGACCGGCTGTCGAAATTGCTGGCGGAGAAATCCCGCGTGGCGGACAACCGCACCTATCCGACCAACACGCCGCGCATCGCCGAGCTCGACGGCCAGATCAGCGCGACGCGCGAGTCGATGGACCGGCGCACGGAAGCGATCTGCGGCTTGGTCGGACATCCGGACAAGAACGATCCTTCTCCCGCGCGTCCCGGCGAAGGGCCGTGCGATGTCACCACCAATGACCAGAACGATCTGCGTCAGGGTGCCGAAGAGATGCGCTTGCTACTCGGCTTTCTGCATCCTGAGCAACGCAAGATTCCCTGGCAAGTAACGGAAACAGTTTCAGTTCACCCGGTGTACGAGAACTCTCCCTACGCGGGGCAGACGCGAACGACGCTTTCGGTGTCGCATGACCACCCAGGCAGCGATTCGCCGCACGTAGCGCTTGCCGAAAGTGGAATTCTGCTCGCAACGACGTGGAGCACGATCTTAAGCAATTTCAGTACGGGCGACGACCTCCTCGCCGCGCCGGCGCGCGGCGTCACGAGCTTTCTGAAAAAGCATGCTTCGTTGGAGGCCGCTGCGCGTCTTCGTCCCGAAGCCATCCATCTTCTCGACAACTATGTTCACGACAGCCGTATCTGGTTTCGCGTGCCGTGGTTTCACGAATACGCGCCGGGCGGCTACGGTTGGCCGCGCGTCATTTTTGTCGGCGGCACGCAGCGGATCGCCTACCTGGGCCTCGCGTCCGAATCGGAACCGCTGAAGGTGGGCAGTATCCAGCAGGCCGCATGGGCGTAACGTAGTCGCGAGAAGAAAGTGATGCAGAGAGTTTCTGGAAAAATGGCCCCGCAGATGTTCGGACTCGTCGATGGAGCCGCGTCGCCCGGCAAGATTGAAGCTTTGCTCGAACAGTCGGGGAGCGCGTTCGTCTCGGTATATGAAGGCCTTCCCGAAGAGCAGGCAGGAGCGGCTTCGCTCTTTCTCGTGCGAATCGACAACCCCATGGCGTCGTGGGCCCATGAACTGGATCAGATCGATTTGCACTCGCCGTGCCTCGTCCTCATCTGGAGCGATGTCGAACTGTCCGATCTCGCCGCGCACCTGCGCGCTTTTCTGTTCGCGGATATCGGTGACGGAATGACCGCAATGGTTCGCTATTTCGATCCCCGCAACACGGGTGCCGTATTCCGCGTCTGGGGCGAGCAACTACGCAATATGTTCATGGCGCCGATCGAGCAGCTCAAATATCGCGGACGCAGCGAACAGTGGTTCACCGTCTCGAACCGGTCGGAAGAAGCGGGGCGCGTGAGCAGGTCTGTCGTCGTCCGGTTCGACCAGCAGGATATCGACGCGCTCACGGCGCACACGGAACCGGACCACTTGATGGCGTCGCTTACCGATCTTGGCTATATCGACGAAGCACGGCCTTACCGTGAACGCTTCCTCGATTTCGAACCTCGCTACCAACGAGCGCTCGACTGGGGACTCGTCGAAACCCGGGACAGGTTGGCGTATTGCGACTTCGCCTATCGATACGGCGACGGCTTCGACCGGGAAGCGAGTATCCGCGACGCGCTCGACGCGCGCCGCCGCAATGCCGAATCGTTTGAAAATGCGATGCACCGCGTGCCGGCACGCGTCTGGCGCGCACTCAAGCGCGCACGCCAGGCTGAGGGCCGCGCGGTTGCATCACAAGACGCTACGCATGAAAAGGACGCGGTATGGCGCTGAAAATAATTCTCGTGAGTGATTCGACCTCGCACGGCGGCCGGGTTATCACCGGCTCTCACTCACGGCTGGCAATAGCGTGACGCACATCGGCACCGGCGCCCGCCGCGCCATTATCAACCGTCTGGGAAGACTGATCGCCCCAAACAACTGCATTATTCACCGCATATAACCGGCAAGGCGCCGAACTCTGCTTCTGGCAATTCGCGACCGCGACCGACATCGGATCATCGCCACCTTCAGCCCAGGACCAAGCCCCCGAGTCAGAAACAGCAAACGCCCGGCTAGGAAACTGATGCAAGAAATTCCGATACCCATTCCGCCCGGCTTCATCGACAAACGGCACGGCGTCGACCGCATCGACAGCGGCAAACCCGCTCGCCTTCGGCGTGGACGGATCCGATACGCGGTACTGCACGCCAGTCGGCATGCCGACCTGCGCAAGGAATGCTTCGACCGCCGGCCACCACACGTGCACGCCATCACGATCCCCGACCAGACGATGCGCGTCGTTCTTGTAGTTGCCGAAATCCACCATCTTCGCGCTCGCGCCGTGCGCGCCATAAGCGGCGTACATGCCGGCCACCAACGGCGCGTTCCAGACCGAATCGTTATCGCCGTACATCCACAGCGACGGCACCTTGGTCTTCTCGCCGTAAGCACCGAACGCACGCGTCAGATTGCCTTGCCAATCGCTGCACGCGTCCTGCCGCAAGCCACCCGAGAAGTTGATCAATGCCCGCACGCCCGGCGCGGCTTCGGTGCCGTACGCCATCGTAGCAAGACCGCCGTGCGAGGTGCCGGCCACGACAATGTGTTTCACATCGACATAAGGCTGCTTCGACATGAAATCAATCGTCGCGGCGACGTCGCCGGCCTGGCCGATGCCGTTCTTTTCGACATCGCAGCCATCCTGCTGATACACGCCGTCCGAGTGGCCGAAACCCTGGCGGTTCGGCGCGACCACCACGTAGCCGCGCCGCACGAATTCGCGCGCGAGCGGCAGCGGGTCGCTGCGTTCCTGCGTGTGCGGATCGCCGGGGATCTTGCCGTGGTTGAAAACGATCATCGGAAACGGGCCAGCGCCGTCCGGTTTGTAGATCGTCGTTTCGAGAGTGACCGTGCCGGCTGCGTCGACCGGTACGCGGATGATCTGTTCGTTAAGACCTGCGGTGGGCAGATAGACGTCGTCGTCGAGCGCGATGCGCGGCACGTGTGCGCGGGTCAACGGTCCCGCCTGGGTGTCCGCGAGCGGGTCGGCGTGCGCGAGTGCGACAGCGCATGTAGCCGCTGCACAGATCACCGCACACTTCGTCAGAACCTTGCTGAACACCATTCACGCACCTGCCTCAAAAACCTGCCCTGAACACCGTGGTGTCTATCTGTCGAAAGTCATTGCTGACATTTGCCTTTCGGGCAGGTTTTCGACAAACAAAAACACACTCGCGTACGGAGTGCGCTAGAGGCGCACGCACGCTAATCGAGATCGCACGGGATGAACCCAAACGGCCGACGCGACCCCACGCGCCGATGATGAGCGCCACGGCTGCTGCCGAAACCGCCGCCGGAACCACACTGTCTGGTGCCCGGCAGGGCTTCCTGCGCATTTTGCGGAGTTGGTATGGACCGGCTCTCGCAACGTGACGTCATGAAGCTACGGCCTCATCCTGGCACGACAATTTTGTTTTGTGCAATCAAGGAGAACCCGCGCCGCAAAAATTGCCGCGTGCTGTTGGGTCGCGTGAGGCCGGTCGAGGAAGGCTTCACGAGCGTTTTGCGCACCGAAGCAATCAGGCGTGGCGCGGCTCGTGTGGCATCGCGCCAACAAAAAATCGGCCCTGCTATCAGGGCCATATGTGAGCGCGGTGTAAGGACGCTGCGTCGGTTTGTAAGGGGCAGAAAGGGACTTTATTCGCTGACGTCGCCGTCGACGTAGCGCCAGCGGCCGTCATCGCCGCGAACGAAGCGGCTCAACTCGTGCAACCGATGCGCGCGGCCACCCACCTTGTAGCGTGCGACGAATTCGACCGTCGCGTGATCGGGGTCGGTTTCGGCGAATGCCTTGATCTGCAGTCCGAGCCAACGCGGCGCGTCGGGCGCGGCCGGGTCTGCGTCGAGATCGGCGGGGCAGGTGTGCGGCGCCCACGTGGCGCGCAGATAGTCGGTTGCGCCCAACACATACGCGCTATAGCGCGAACGCATCAGTTCCAGCGCCCGTGGCGCCGCTTCGCCGCCGTCGATATAGCGGCCGCAGCACTGCGCGAAGCGTGGCGCTTTGGCACCGCTGCGCTGGTCAGGCGCGGCGCCGCCGCACGGACAGTCGGAGGGTCGTTGCATCGACAACAGTTGCTTGTTCATTGGACTTTCAGCCAAGACCGCGCGCGATCAAGATTTTCTGGATGTCGCTGGTGCCTTCGTAGATCTGGCAGACACGCACGTCGCGGTAAATCCGCTCGACGGGGAAGTCGCTCAGATAGCCGTAGCCGCCATGAATCTGCAAGGCGGCCGAGCAGATGCGCTCGGCGGCTTCGGACGCGAACAGCTTGGCCATCGCGGCTTCGGTCAGACACGGTTGGCCGGCGTCTTTCAACGACGCGGCGTGCCAGATCAATTGGCGCGCGGCTTCGAGTTGCGTCGCCATATCGGCGAGGCGGAATTGCACGGCCTGGTGCGAAAAGAGCGGCGCGCCAAAACTCTCGCGCTCCTTCGCATAACTCAACGCCGCTTCGAACGCGGCGCGCGCCATGCCGACGCTTTGCGCCGCGATACCGATACGGCCGCCTTCCAGCCCCGACAGGGCAATCCGGTATCCCTCGCCTTCCGCGCCGATCAGATTCGCGGCCGGCACGCGGCAATCCTCGAAAATGATCTGCGCCGTATCCGACGAATGCTGGCCGAGCTTGTCCTCGACTCGCGCGACGACGTAGCCCTTCGTGTCGGTGGGCACGATGAACGCGCTGATGCCGCGCTTGCCCGCCACTTTGTCGGTCACGGCCATCACGATCGCGACGTTGCCGTTTTTACCGCTCGTGATGAACTGTTTGACGCCGTTCAGCACGTACGCATCGCCGTCGCGTGTGGCGGTGGTGCGCAACGCGGATGCGTCGGAACCGGCTTGCGGTTCGGTCAGGCAAAACGCGCCGAGCATCTCGCCGCGCGCGAGCGGCGTCAGCCAGTCGCGTTTCTGCGCGTCGTTGCCATAGGTCAGCAGAATGCTGCACACCGGGCAATTGTTGACGGAGATGGCCGTCGAGGTGCCGCCGTCGCCGGCAGCGATTTCTTCGAGAATCAGCGCGAGCGCCAGCGCGTCCATGCCGGCACCGCCATACGCTTCGGGTACCAGCACGCCGTACGCGCCGAGCTCCGCGAGCTGCCGATGCACATCCTTCGGAAAAGTGCGCTCGCGGTCCCACGCTGCCGCGTGCGGCGTGATCGCTTCGCGAACGAAGGTGCGCAGCGCATCGCGGACCATCAAGTGATCCTGATCAAGCACCATGAGTGTGTCTCCTTGCCGGCTCGTTGCTCACCAGTCGAGCAGCGTGCCGTCGTATTGATAGAAGCGGCCATTGAACTCGTCGTGCGCCGCGGCGGCCTGCGCCAGCACTTCGCGCATGCCGGTCACGCTGCGCGCCGGATCGATTGCCGCCTGCGCGCCGCCCATGTCGGTGCGCACCCACCCCGGATGCAACGAAACGCACGCGGCGCGCTTCGCTTCCAGCGACGCGAGTTTCAGCGCGTCGTTCAACGCCGCCTTGCTCGCGCGGTACAGCCATCCGGTCGTGCCGCTCGCGTCGCCGATGCTACCCATCTTGCTCGAAATCACCGCGAACACGCCGCCGGCTTCTTCGACGAGCGGCAGCAGGATCGGTATCAGTTGCATCGGTCCGCGCACGTTGGTGTGCATGACGTGGTCGAAGTCTTCGGCGGTGATCGTCTCGATGCCTTCCGTGCGCGGGCCGTACACGCCCGACACCAGGATCGCCGCATCGAGCCGTTCACCGTCGAGCTTCCAGCCGAGCGCCGCGATTTCTTCCGGCGCGCTCACATCGAGTGAAAAAGTTTCGGCGCCGAGTGCCTTCAACGCGTCGAGCGCGGCGCCGTCGCGCGCGGTGGCGAGCACGCGCCAGCCGCTCTTCTTGTACTGCCGTGCAAACTCCTGGCCGATGCCGCGCGACGCACCGACGATCAACACTGTCTTCATGTAATACCTCAGCAAGCCGTCAAAACAGCGCGCTTTGAAAAACGCGCGTTACACCAGTTCGATACCCATCGCCGTCGCTTCGCCGCCGCCGATGCACAGCGTCGCGACGCCGCGCTTCAGTCCACGTTTCTTCAGCGCGCCGATCAGCGTGACCAGAATCCGCGCGCCCGACGCGCCGATCGGATGGCCGAGCGCACAGGCGCCGCCATTCACATTGACCTTCTCGTGCGGCAGATGGTGTTCCTTCATGGCCGCCATCGTCACGACGGCAAATGCTTCGTTAACTTCATACAGATCGACTTCATCCGCGCGCCAGCCGTTCTTCTCGAACAGCTTGCGAATCGCGCCGACCGGCGCGGTGGTGAACTTCGCCGGTTCCTGCGCGAAGGTCGAGTGGCCCACTACGCGCGCGATCGGCTCGACGCCGAGACGCCTGGCCGTCGATTCGCGCATCATGACGAGCGCGGCCGCGCCGTCGGAAATCGACGACGAGTTCGCCGCCGTCACCGTGCCGGTTTTGCTGAACGCGGGTTTGAGCGTCGGAATTTTTTCGAGGTTCGCCTTGAACGGCTGCTCATCGCGATCGATGGTGACATCGCCCTTGCGGCTCTCCACTTTCACCGGTGCGATCTCCCAGGCGAACGAACCATCTTCGTTGGCGCGTTTCGCTCGATTGAGCGACTCGACGGCGAACGCATCCTGCGCCTCGCGCGTGAAATCGAACGACGCCGCGCATTCCTCGGCGAAGGTGCCCATCAGACGGCCTTTTTCGTAGGCGTCTTCCAAGCCGTCGTAAAACATGTGGTCGATCACCTGACCGTGGCCCATGCGCATGCCGCCGCGCGCTTTGGGCAGCAGGTACGGCGCGTTCGTCATGCTCTCCATGCCGCCCGCGACGATCACATCGACGGAGCCCGCCGCGAGCATGTCGTGCGCGAACATGGCAGCGCGCATGCCGGAGCCGCACATCTTGTTTACCGTGGTGCTGCCGGTGGCGAGCGGCAAGCCCGCGCCGAGCGCGGCCTGACGCGCGGGCGCCTGACCGAGGCCGGCGGGCAGCACGCAGCCCATTACCACTTCGTCGATCTGCTCGGGCTTCAGACCCGCGCGTTTCACGGCCGCTTCGATTGCCACCGAGCCCAACTGCGGCGCTGTCAGCGCGGCGAAGTCGCCTTGAAATGCCGCCATCGGCGTGCGGGCCACGCCCACGATGACGATCGGATCACCTTTTGTCTCACTCATGTTTAAGCTCCTTGATTACGCCTTCGACGATAGCCGGCACGTCGCCGAGCTGGGCCGCATCGGCGGCGACCACGTCGTTCTCTGCCTTGTGCGGGCCACTAGCTGACACCGCCGCGACGCACTTCTGATAGGTGGCCTCGAGCGCACCCGGCTCGCTGACCATCATGCCCAAATTGCGCACCTTGCCGTCATGCACGCCGTACGCCCAGGCGTGCACCGTCAGCTCCTGGCCGCGCGCCCATGCATCGTTGACGATGGTGGTGCGGCATACGTTCATCACCTGTTCGATCGCGTTCAGTTCGACCAGCCGCCGGTGACGCACCTCGCCGATCGGCCATTCCTCGATCAGCGCCGCATGTTTGGTGCGCACGTCCTGCACGTGATGCAGCCAGTTGTCCGCGAGACCCACGCGCCGGCCGTGCAGCGCCGCGCCGACGCCCGAGCAGCCGTAGTGCCCGACCACCATGATGTGCTTGACCTTCAGCAGATCGACGGCGAACTGGATCACCGAGAGACAGTTGAGATCGGTATGCACGACCACGTTGGCGATGTTTCTGTGCACGAACACTTCGCCGGGCGGCAGGCCGATGATCTGGTTGGCCGGCACGCGCGAATCCGAGCAGCCGATCCACAGATACTCGGGCGTCTGCTGATGCGCGAGGCGCGAGAAATACTCAGGGTCTTCGGACAGCTTGCGGGCGACCCACGCTTCGTTGTTGTCGAACAGATGCGAGAGCGGATTGTCAGGAGTGGAAGCGTTCGTATTCATGGTGCGTCTTGGCGGTTGCTCGACCGATTCACCGGTCGATGTCGTTACATAAGATTCGGACGAGGCATCTGAAGACGCCAGCGGTGCGAGAGCTTCACGCCACCCGCGCGCTGCGCGCGTCGGCTGGCGCATCTGGTTCGGGCGATGCGCGGCCGGCGGCATCGGCAAAGCGTTCCGGATAGCAGTTGCAGAAGCGCGCGCTGTCGTCGTACGGGAAAAAGTCGGGCAGTTCGCCTTTCAATAGATGATCCTTGTGCCGTTGCCATAGCGCAGGATCGAAGAAGTCCGCGTGATGCTGCATGAAGGAACGGCGCACGCGTGGGTCGCCGAGCAGAAATGTGCCGTACGTTTCCGGGAAGATGTCGTGCGGGCCGACCGAGTACCACGGCTCGCCCGACATTTCGTCTTCCTCGTTACGCGGCGCCGGCACTGCGCGCACGTTGCAGTCGGTCAGATATTCGATTTCGTCGTAGTCGTAGAACACGACGCGGCCGTGACGCGTCACGCCGAAGTTCTTGTACAGCATGTCGCCAGGAAAGATGTTCGCCTGCATCAGTTCCTTCACGGCGTTGCCGTATTCCTTGATGCCGCGCTCGACGTCCTCGTCGTTGCCGTTCTGCAGGAACAGATTGAGCGGCACCATGCGGCGTTCGATATACATGTGGCGAATCACGAGGTTCTCGCCCTCGTATTCGAGCAGCGACGGCACTTCCTTTTCGAGCTCGCGCACCAGCGCGTCGTCGAGACGCGAGCGGGGCAACGCCACGCTCGAATATTCGAGCGTGTCGGCCATGCGGCCCAGCCGGTCGTGCCGTTTGACGAGCTGATACTTGCTCTGGATCTGCGCGCGCGTGGTTTCCTTCGGCGGCGGGAAGTTGTCCTTGATCAGCTTGAACACGTAGGGAAACGACGGCAGCGTGAACACCAGCATCACGAGCCCTTTGATGCCGGGCGCGATGATGAACTGATCGCTCGAATGCGAGAGATGATGCAGCAGGTCGCGATAGAACAGATTCTTGCCCTGCTTCTGCAAACCCACCGACGTATAGATTTCCGCCTTCGGCTTGCCCGGCATGATGGTGCCGAGAAATTCGACGTAAGCGGACGGCACTTCCATATCCACCAGAAAGTACGAATGCGAAAAGCTGAAAATGATCAGCAGCTGTTCGCGCTTGAGCAGCACGGTGTCGAGCGCGAGCACGCCCGGCTTCACATGTCGCAGGGGCACGGCGAACGGCAGCAGCAGGTCGCCGTTGATGATGCGTCCGACGATATACGCCGACTTGTTCCGGTAGAACAGCGACGAGAGCACGTGAATCTGGAAATTGGGCGCTTCGTCGAACGCACCGAATGCGTCGTGGATCGCTTGCATCACGCAGCCGACGTCGCGCGTCAGATCTTCGAACTGCGGCTCCAACTGGAAGTTCGTGACGATGCGTTCGAGCGTCGCCGCGAGTCCGTCTTTGCCGGGATAGTACGCACGGTAAGTCGGTTTCGCGGCCGGCTCGTCGTTCTCGATGTATTCGGTCGAGATGGCCGGTCGCACGAAAATGAAGTCGTTGTTGAAGTACGAGCGGTGCAGGATCTTGCAGCACACCGAATTGAAAAAAGTTTCCGCACACTCCGGCTGACGGTGCGTGGTCAACAGGCCGATGTAATGCAGCTTGATCTGCTGCCACACTTCGCTGTCGATTTTTTCCGCGTCGTATTCGTCTTCGAGCAGTTCGACGCATTCGTCGACGCGCTCGTCGTATGAAGTAATGCGATCGCGCGCGAGCTTCTGCAGACCGTGCCAGTCGCCTTTTTCGAAGAGCGTCTTGGCGTGGATCGCGGCGTCGCGAAAGATCCGGTAATGCCGGTCGAATCCTTCGAGCATGGTCTGCGCGAGGTCAAAGCCGATCTGCGACGACAGCAGTTTGGGGAAGTGATTCATGTCGACCGCGCATTCGCCTCATGTCGTGAAGACACCCGTGATTGTATCGTTCGGGTGCACCTGCGACGCATCGCGCCGCGCTTGTTCAAGCCGGTTTGGCTTCGCGCGTGCCGCCTTCCAGCAGCGCGCGCGCCTGGGTTTCGTATTGCGCGAGGTCTTCGAGCGTCGCGTTCAGGTCTTCCAGTTGACGCTCGAGCACTTCGCGATGCCGCGCCACCGTGGCGAGGAACGCGTGCAACTGCGGCACCGTGTCGGTCGGCGACTCGTACACGTCCAGCAGATCGCGAATCTCCGATAGCGTGAAGCCGAGCCGTTTGCCGCGCAACGTGAGCTTAAGACGCGTTCGGTCGCGGCCTGAATAGACGCGCCGCAAGCCACTCGACCCTTCGCGGCTCGGTGAGAGTAAACCCTGGTCTTCGTAAAAGCGGATGGCGCGCGGCGTGACGTCGAATTCCCGCGCGAGCTCGGTGATCGTGTATTGCGTGTTCATCGGGGCATTCCGTGGCCGGGCAGAAAATCGGATTGAACGATAGAATCGACGTTTACGTTATCGTCAACTTGAGTTGAACGCAACCAGGCGCAGTACGGCAGCGATACGTCATTCGCGCGCCGCAACCACGCCGACCGGCATCGCACACCTCGCCATGCCGGACGGCCGACGGAGGAAGACACCCACAATGAATGCACTCGAACATCAACTCGACTACCCGTTCGGCGACACCTTGCCGGAAGCGGGCCGTGCGATGGAAGTCGCGCCAGGCGTGTTCTGGCTGCGCATGCCGCTGCCTTTCGCGCTGGATCACATCAACCTCTGGCTGCTGCGCGACGAGATCGACGGACAGCAGGGTTGGACGGTGGTCGACTGCGGCATTACCTCGGACACGATCAAGGAGAACTGGGAGAAAGTGTTCGACTCGGTGCTCGACGGTCTGCCGGTGCTGCGCGTGATCGTCACGCATTGCCATCCCGATCACATCGGCCTCGCGCACTGGATTTGCGCCGGCGGCGACAAAAAGCGCTGGGACGTGCGGCTATGGATGACGCTCGGCGAATACATGCAGGCCCGCGTCATGGCTGCCGGCGACGGTTCGAATGCGGGCGGCGAGGGCGCGGCGCGGCACTTCGCGCGGCACGGCGTGACCGACGAAGAGTCGCTCGAAAAACTGCGCAATCGCAAGAGCTATTACGCGAGCCTCGTGCCGGCGATTCCGGGGCAGTATCGTCGCTTGCGAGAAGCCGACGAAGTGAAGATCGGCGGCAAGACGTGGCGTGTGGTGACCGGCTTCGGCCATTCGCCGGAACACTGCGCGTTGTTCTGCGAAGAGACCAGCGTACTGATTTCCGGCGACATGGTGCTGCCGCGTATCTCGACCAACGTGTCGGTGTTCGATATGGAGCCGGAAGGCACACCGCTCGCGTTATATCTGGAGTCGCTCAGCCGTTACGAGACGATGCCGGAAGACACGCTCGTCCTGCCTTCGCATGGCAAGCCGTTTCGCGGCGTGCGTACGCGGATCCGGCAATTGCGTGAGCATCACGACGCGCGGCTTGCCGAAGTGCGCGAGGCGTGCGCGGAGAAATCGCAGAGCGCCGCGGATATCGTGCCGCTGATGTTCAAGCGGCAACTCGATATCCATCAGATGACGTTTGCGATGGGTGAAGCGCTGGCGCATTTGCATCTGCTGTGGCTTGCGGGTGAGTTGAAGCGCAAGCAGGATGCGGATGGGGTGATTCGGTTTTCGGCGGTGTGATTGAGGTAGCGCGGCGTTAAAAAAGCCCGGCGCTTTCGCAACCGGGCTTTCTTCCGCATGCTGCACGTTCAAAGCAACGCTATCACTGCACAGACACAGCCCCGAAGTTCTGCCGCCCAAATGGACTCACGTGATAACCGCTCACATTCGTGCGAGTGATCGCCGCCGCGGTCGGATACCCGAGCGGAATCCACAGCGCCTGATCGTGAATGATCTGCTGGGCCTGCTCATACGCCTTCGCGCGCTTGGCCTGATCCGGCGTTGCCTTGCCGTCGGCGATGAGCTTGTCCAGATCCTGATCGCAGAACCGCGCGAAGTTGATCCCCGACTTCACCGCATTGCAACTGAATAGCGGCGACAGGTAGTTGTCCGGATCGCCGTTGTCGCCGGCCCAGCCCATAAAGAGCGAATCATGCTGGCCTTGCTTGGCCTGCTTGATCAACTCGCCCCATTCGATCACCTTCACGTCAGCCTTCACGCCGATCTTCGCGAAGTCGGCCTGCAGCAGTTCGGCGCCGGCCTTCGGATTCGGATTCAGCACGCTGCCGTTCGGCCGCACCCAGATCGTCGTTTCGAAACCGTTCGGATAGCCCGCGTCGGCGAGCAGTTTCTTCGCCTTCGCCGGATCGTACGGCCATGCCTTCACGGCTTTGTCGTAGCTCCACGTGTTCGGCGGATACGGATTCACGGCCGGCGTCGCCGTGTTGTCGAACACGGTCTTCAGATAGGTGGTGCGGTCGAACGCCATGTTCAGCGCGGCGCGCACCTTCTGGTTGTCGAGCGGTTTCTTCTGCGTGTTCAACGCGACGAACGCTGTCATGAACGCGGGCGTCTGTACGATGGCGAGCGATTTGTCGCCCTTCGCTTCAGCGAGATCCTGCGGCTTCGGCGACAAAGCGATCTGGCATTCGCCGGCCTTCACTTTCTGCGCCCGCACCGTGGCGTCCGGCGTGATCGCGTAGATCAGGCGGTCGATCTTCGGTTTCGGGCCCCAGTAGGTCGGATTCACGTCGTACCGAATCACCGCGTCTTTTGTATAGCTCTTCAGCTCGAACGGACCGGTGCCGATCGGCTTCGAGTTCAGATCGACCTGCTTGCCGGCCTTGAGCAACTGGTCCGCGTATTCGGCCGAATAGATCGAGGCGAAACCCATGGTCAGGATCGACACGAAGGTCGCGTCGGGCGCGTTCAGTTCGAACTTGACGGTGTTGTCGTCGACCTTGCTGATCGACTTGATGAGCTTCGGCAAACCCATCGACTGCGCATGCGGGAAGCCGCTCGCGCCCGCTACCTTGTGCCACGGATTGCTGTCGTTGAGCATGCGGTCGAACGTGAAGACGACGTCGTCGGCATTCAGCGCGCGAGTGGGCTTGAAGTAGTCGGTGGTCTGGAACTGCACGTTCGGGCGCAGATGGAACGTGTAGGTGAGGCCGTCGGCGCTCACGTCCCACTTGTCGGCCAGCGCGGGCACCACTTTCTTCGCGGCCTCGTCGTACGAGACCAGCGAGTTGAAGATCACGTCGGCCGACGCGTTGGTCGTGACGAGCGAATTGAACTGCACGACATCGAAACCGTCAGGGCTCGACTCGGTACAGACGGTCAGCGGTTTGGCGAGCACGAGCGCGGGCGCCGTGAACAGTACGGCGGCTGCGAGCAGTTTGAAGCGCATAGGATCTCCCATAACAAGCGCAGTCAGGCAGTGCGTCTGGTTGTGTGGTTATGTTCCGTTGACGAAGGACGGGCGGCCGTGCGGCGTAGCCGTCGTCTTTATTGTGATACGTTTCCGGCGCTGGCGCATGGGTCGACAAATAACGCCGACGCGGGCGCGGGCCTTCGCGAAAGCTTATCGAAGGGTCGTTGCGACGACAACAACATAATCCGCATATCCATATGGCGGGCGCGGGCGAGTTTTAGGTGCGCTGCCTCTGCACGCGCTCAGGCCGCCGCAGCGCGCTGCAGCAGGTAAGCGATGCCTTCGATCGCGCGCACGCCGTACCACGACACCATTTCCCCATCGATCAACTCGATGCGCTTGCCGGCGAGGCGCGGATCGCGTTTCAGCGCGTCGCAATGGACCTGCGTGAACCGATACGGCTCGCTGGAGAGCAGAATCCGGTCGACCTGGGCAAGCCACCGCGCGGTGTCGAAGTCGAGCGTCGGGTAACGCGCGGCACCTGCCGCGCCGCCTTGCACGTCCGGCAGTGTGTGCCAGTTCACTAGCCGCAGCATGGTCGAGATATAGGTGTCGCGCGCTACGGTCATCCACGGCTCGCGCCAGATCAGATACAGCACGTTTTGCGCAGCGAACGCGTGCGCCGCCGCTTCGCGAAGGCGGCCTTCGAGCGCTTCGCTCAGGCGCTGCGCTTCCCGCGCACGATCGAAGATCGCGCCCAGCAGCGTGTAGAGCGCCAGATTGTCCCGCGGCGTTTGAGGATGCGTCACGACGATATGCGGCACGAACGCGCGCAACTGCTCGACGGTATCGCGCTCGTTTTCGTCGATATTGACGATCAGATGAGTGGGGCGCAACGCACGAATGACGTCGAGATTCACGGCCTTGGTGCCGCCGACCTTGCGGACCTGCTGCACCTTGTCATGGGGATGCACGCAAAAACCGGTGCGGCCGACGATCTGCCTGTCGAGTCCGAGCGCGAACAGCAGTTCAGTGATGCTCGGCACCAGCGAAACGATACGCGCCGCGGCGCCCGCTGGCTCGTGCGCGACGCCGGCTGCATCGACCGCACGGGATTGCATGGCTTACTCGGCTTCGGTGGCGGCGCGCGGCTTGCGCGGCGCGCGCTCGAAAGCGCGGTCGTACAGCCAGCGCGGCAACACGTGCAGCAGCATGGCCACCACGCGCATCTGCCAGGGAAACACCGCGAACGCCGTTTGACGCTCGATCGCCTGCGCCACCTTGACGGCGAAACGGTCGGCGTCCATCAGGAACGGCATGGTGTACGGGTTGTGCTCGGTCATCGGCGTGCGGATATAGCCGGGCGCAATCGTGACCACGCCGACATCATGCGGCCGCATTTCGACGCGTAACGCTTCCAGATACTTGAGCGCCGCCGATTTCGACGCGCTGTACGCGCCGGAGCCCGGCAAGCCGCGCACACTCGCGACGCTGGCGATACCCACCAGCGTGCCGCGTTTCGCGGCGACCATCGCGGCGGCGAACGGCTCGAAGGTGGCGACCATGCCGAAGTAGTTGATGTCCATCACTTCGCGGAACGTGCGCAGATCGCCGTGACCGGTGACCGCGCCGCGGCTGATGCCCGCGTTGGCGATCACGACATCCGGCAAACCGTGCCGCGCGATGAACTGTGCGGCCGCGTCGGCGAGCGCTTCGGCGTCGCGCACGTCGACGGAATAGATGGAGATGGTGTTCTGCGGATGAGACTGCTGGAAGGCGGCGAGGGCGTCGCCGCGGCGGGCAACGAGGCCAAGAATCGCGCCGCGCCGCGCATATTCGGCGGCGAGCGCGAGGCCTATGCCACTCGAGGCGCCGGTAATGAAAACCTTCAGGGGTGAACTCATTCCGGCGCCTCGAATTTACATCTTCTTGGCGCGGACCTGGGCGACCAGGTAGTCGAGCACCTGGATCGTGCCCGGCAGGCTGTTGGTCGCAGCCGGGCCGGTTTCATACTTGCCCTGCACGGCCAGCGTCGGCACGCCGTCGATCTTATAGTCGTCCAGCAGCTTCTTGTCTTTCTGCAGCGCGCTTTGCGTCGAGAACGAGTTGTACGCGTCCATGTACTTCTTCGGATCGACGCCGTTCTTCGCGAGGAACTTGGCCTGATCTTCCGGCGTCAGCAGGTAGTCCTTGTTGACGTGGATTTCGTTGAAGACTTTCGGCGTGAGTTGCGTGGCGAGGCCGAGCGCGTCGAGCGCGTGATACATCTTGGAATGCGGAATAAAGTCGTCGCGGAAGGCGACCGGCACGCGCTTGAACACCACGTCCGGACCTTGCTTCTTCACCCACGCTTCGAGGTACGGGTTGAATTCATTGCAGTGCGGGCAGCCGTACCAGAAGAATTCGGTGACTTCGATCTTGCCGGCGGGCACGTCGGTGGGCTGCGCGGTGGGCAGCACGGTGAAATCCTTGCCCGACACCGGCGCGGTGGGCGATGCCTGTGCCGAGGCGGCAACGAGGCCCAGCGAGAGGAACAGGATGCTCAGCAGTTTCTTCATGTTGTGTTGACCCAAGTAGGCGTAAAGCGGTGGCGCCACGCAAATGCCCGTCACCGCCTTCGAGATTCGGCGTTGAACGGTTTCAACCGTCCATCGTGCTTGTGACACGCGCCGCACGCCGATAGTTCGGCGGCGGCGCGTTCCGGCAAATCACCGTATATTTATTGTTGGCTTATTGCTTCGTGAAACGGATCACTGCGGTATCCACGCCCGCGTCCGACAAACGCTGACGACTCGAATTCATGTCTTCGAACTTCGAGAACGGCCCGATACGCACGCGGTAATACGTGACGCCGCCGGCGTCGCGCTGCGTGACTTTCGATTCGAAGCCCTGGAAGGCGAGACGCGCTCGCTGCTGTTCGGCATCTGCCGAAGTCTTGTACGCGCCCACTTGCAGGAAGTAGCCGGTGTTCGCATCGCCCGGCGCGGGCGCCGCGCCCGAACCGGGCTTGGCGTTGGCGGCCGTGGAGGACGTGCCCTTCGGCGCGGAACCTGCCGCGGTAGCGGTCGGCGAACTGGAGGCTTGCGGCTTCTTCGCCGGCGTGGTGGCCGTGCCGTTGCCGTTATCCTGCGCGGGCTTCGGCGCGACCGCCGTACCGTTCGCGTTGCCGCTGTTTCCGCTGTTGCCGTTAGCCGGCGGCACTTCGACGATCTGCGGTTCTTCCAGCATGCCCGACTGCGTCTGCGAATTGGTCTGGCCCGGCGCGGTGTTCGGCGGCGCGGGTTGCGCGGCTTGCGGCACCGGCTGACCCGGCGTCTTGCCTTGCAGCGGACGGTTCGGATCGTACTGCGGCTGACTCGCGCCGGAATCCGACGCCGCGGGCGGCGCCACCTTCGAGACAAAGGGCGTAGGCGCACGGGTGATATACAGCGCAACCACTACCGCGATCGCAAGGCCGACGATCAGGCCCAGCACGATGCCGAGAAAAGTCCCCCCGGTTTGTTTCGATTGCTTTGTTGTGCGGCGTGGTTTTGCCATCGTATGAATCACCTGCAAAAAGAATCCTGGAACGGCCGTCGATTATAACGACGGCCGCATGCATGTTGCGCCGGAGGACTTACATCTTGACGGGAGCGGAGACGCCGATCGTCGCGAGACCGTTGGCCAGCACTTGACGCGTGGCCGCGAGCAGCGCGACGCGTGCATTGCGCTCGGCCGCATCGTCGACCAGCACGCGTTCGGCACGGTCATTGTAGAACGAGTGGAATTCCCCGGCGAGGTCGCGCAGATAGAACGCGACCGCGTGCGGCGCAAGTTCGTCGGCGGCGTGCTGCAGCATGTCCGGGAATTCGGCGAGCTTGTTGAGCAGGGCCATGGCACGTTCGCTGGTGAGCGGGGAGACGTCCACGTCCGCCAGCGTGCTTTCGTCCGTGCTGTAGCGCGCCTTGCATTCGGCGATGACCGAGCAGATCCGCGCGTGCGCGTACTGCACGTAATGCACCGGATTCTCGTCGTTTTGCTTCAGCGCGAGGTCGATGTCGAACACGAATTCCGTATCCGCCTTGCGCGAGATCAGGAAAAAGCGCACGGCGTCGCGGCCGCGGCGAATCGTTTCCTCGTCGATCAGATCGACGGCGGCTTCCGAGCCCGGCGTCGCGCCGCCCGACCATTCGATCAGGTCGCGCACTGTCACATAGCTGCCGGCGCGCTTGGAGATTTTCACCTCTTCGCCGTTGCGCATGACCGTGACCATCTTGTGCAGGATGTAGTCGGGATAGCCCTTCGGAATGCCGACGCCGAGACCTTGCAGGCCGGCGCGCACCCGCGCGATCGTGCCGTGGTGGTCCGAACCCTGAACGTTGATGACCTTGGTAAAGCCGCGTTCCCACTTGGCGACGTGATACGCGACGTCCGGTACGAAGTACGTGTAGGTGCCGTCGGTCTTGCGCATCACGCGGTCTTTGTCGTCGCCGTCGTCGGTGGTGCGCAGCCACAGCGCGCCTTCCTGCTCGTAGGTCTTGCCGGCGGCGATCAACGCCTCGACGGTCTTTTCGACCCGGCCTTCCTTGTACAGCGACGATTCCAGATAGTACTGGTCGAACTTCACGCCGAACGCCTGCAAGTCCATGTCCTGCTCGCGGCGCAAATACGCCACGGCGAAGCGGCGGATCGCTTCGAGGTCTTCGACGTCGCGCGCGCCGGTGACCGGCTCGCCGTCGCTCGCGGCCACGGTGACGCCATTCAGATAGTCTCGCGCGATCTCGGCGATGTACTCGCCGTTGTACGCCGAAGCCGGCCAGCCCGCGTCGCCGGGAGCGAGGCCGCGCGCGCGCGCCTGAGTCGACAGCGCCAGCGTCTGGATCTGCACGCCGGCGTCGTTGTAGTAGAACTCGCGATGCACGTCGTAGCCTTGGCTAGCCAGCACGTTCGAGAGCGCATCGCCGAGCGCGGCCTGACGGCCGTGGCCGACGTGCAGCGGGCCGGTCGGGTTGGCCGAGACGAATTCGATCAGCACGTGCTTGCCGGCGTCGCGTTGCGAGCGGCCGAACGCCTCTTTCTCGGCGAACACGGCGGCGATCACCGCCTGCTTGGCGGCGGCCGCGAGGCGCAGGTTGATGAAGCCGGGGCCGGCCACTTCAGCGGCTTCGACGAGGCCTTTGGCCTGCGGTTGCGCGAGCAGCGCGTCGACGATCTGTTGCGCCAGCTGGCGCGGATTGGCGCGCAGCGGCTTGGCGAGTTGCATCGCCACGTTGCACGCGACGTCGCCGTGCGCGGCCACCTTGGGGCGCTCCAGCGTGATGGCGGGCGACACGAACGCGGCTTCGCTCGCGCCTTGCGAGGCGGTCGCGACCTGCTTCACTGTTTCGGCGAGCAGGGTTTCGAGAGTAAGTTTATGTGCAGGCAGCATGCTTGTTGCGAGTCCAGTGAGGCAATCCGGTGATGCAGGAGAGGCGCCGGCCGCGCGAGGCGCGAGCGGTTCGTCAGAAGCGTGGAAAGCGGCATGCCGTTGCCGAAGCGCGGCGAGCAATGCGCGCGGTATCGGGCACGTTGCCTGCAACACATCGAATGCGGTGCGGGCGGCCTGCCGTGGCGTCGACTGCTTGCGGCAGGCCGCGGCGGTACGCGGGTTGTGCTCGACCGGCCAGCCACGTTACCCGCCGTTCGCCGTGCGGTGCATTGCGACACGCTTTTCCGTCCAGACGGATTTTAGCAGGTGCTAATATGTTCAATGAGATGCCCAACAAGGGCCGTGGCCGCTGCGCCTGATCGGCGAGCCAACGTAACGCGCGCTGGTAGCCGCCGTTCAGCCGCTCGCGCGCTAATCCAACATAACGAAAAAGGGAACAGTCATGTTGATTACTTTCAAATGCCGCGCCAGCCCGGACGTGATGATGCTGGAAAATCTTGCACAGTATCTTGTCGGCATCGTCGGCAAGCGGCTGGGTGAACGCGGCGTCATCACGCACGACGAACTGGGCCCGGCCATCGAGAAACTCGAAGTCGCGATTTCCGTCGACAAGCAGGAACGTGCCGAGCACGACGGCCATTTTCACGAAGGCGAAGACGGTCACGAGCATCACGAAATTCCGCCGGGACTCGCGCAGCGCGCGTATCCGTTCCTCGACATGCTGCGTGCGGCGCAGAAGGAGAGCGCGGATATCGTCTGGGGTCTCTGATCCCGCGTTGAACCGCTGTGCGTGGCGTTTGAAAGAGCCGCGGCACCCGGCGGGGCGAAACCTTGCGCACCAATGAAAAGAGCCCGCTTATGCGGGCTCTTTGTCGTTCAGAGATCCAGACCAACCGGTGCTGCCGTTCCGCTTACTGGCTCGCGGCGTCCGCCGGCGCGGCTGCGGGAGCCGACGCACCCTTCTTCGCTTTCTGTTTCTTCGGTTTCTTGACGTGTTTCACCGTGGGCGGCGAATACGAACTGACCGAACTGGAACCACCAGGCGCGGCGGGCTGGGCCAGCGCCGCGGTGGCGCCGAGGGCGAGCGAAACAGCGGTCAACAACAGCGTCAGCTTCTTCATACGATTTTCTCCGTTGACGATTGCAATTAATAAGCCGACGCGTTTTGGCCGCGTCTGGCGGGGTCAAGCCGCCTCAGTCTACAAAGCCGAAAATTACGTTGCCGCAAATATTCAGTCTTTCGAGCCCGATATAGTGGGGTTCCCGCCACGCCCGACGGCTTACAGCAAAGGCGCCAAGGCTCGTTCCGCATCCGTTTTCGACAGCGACATGCGCTTTGCGTAGTCTTCCAGTTGGTCCTGGCCAATCTTGCCGACCGAGAAGTAAGTGCTGTCCGGGTGCGCCAGATAGAAACCGGAGACGCTCGCCGCCGGCAGCATGGCGAGCGATTCGGTCACGCTCATGCCGATTTCGGTGGCGTGCAGCACGTCGAACATGTCGCGCTTGACGAGGTGATCCGGGCAGGCCGGATAGCCGGGCGCAGGACGAATGCCGTGGTACTTTTCCGCGATCAGGTCGTCGTTGGAGAGCGTTTCGGCGTTCGCGTAACCCCACAAGTCGCGCCGCACACGCGCATGCAGCGCTTCGGCGAAGGCTTCGGCGAAACGGTCGGCGAGTGCCTTGAGCATGATCGCGCTGTAGTCGTCGTGGTCCTTTTCGAACTGCTTTTCCTTCACGTCGACACCGAGACCCGCCGTCACCGCGAACATGCCGATGTAGTCGGCCACGCCCGAGTCCTTCGGCGCGATGAAATCGGCAAGCGACCGGTTCGGCCGCATCACGCCGTCCACCACCGGACGCACGCTCTGCTGGCGCAGATTGCGCCATGTGAGCGCGACTTCCGAGCGCGATTCGTCCGTGTAGATTTCGATGTCGTCGTCGTTCACGGTATTGGCGGGCAGCAGCGCGATCACGCCGTTCGCTTGCAGCCAGCGGCCCTGGATCAGGCGCGCGAGCATCGACTTGCCGTCAGAGAACACGCGCCGCGCCGATTCACCGACGATCTCGTCGTTCAGAATGGCCGGATACGGGCCGGCCAGGTCCCACGTCTGGAAGAACGGACCCCAGTCGATGTAGTTCGCCAGTTCGCTCAGATCGAAGTTCTTGAACACGCGGCGGCCGATGAACTTCGGCTTGACCGGCTGATAACTCGCCCAATCGACCTTGGTCTTGTTGGCGCGGGCTTCGGCCAGCGTGACCATAGGCTGCGCCTTCTTGTTGGCGTGCTGAACGCGGATTCGCTCGTAGTCGGACTTGAGTTCGTCGAGATACTTGGCCGCGCCTTCGTCGGACAGCAGGCTCGACGCCACGGAGACCGAGCGCGACGCGTCCGGCACGTAGACCACGGGCCCTTCGTAATGCGGCGCGATCTTCACGGCGGTATGCACGCGCGAGGTGGTTGCGCCGCCGATCAAGAGCGGAATCTTCTTCACGCGGAAGTAGTCGTCGCGCTGCATTTCCGAGGCGACGTAGGCCATTTCCTCGAGGCTCGGCGTAATCAAACCGGACAGCCCGATGATGTCCGCGCCTTCGACCTTCGCCTTCGCGAGAATGTCGTTGCACGAGACCATCACGCCCATGTTGACCACTTCGAAGTTATTGCACTGAAGCACCACCGAAACGATGTTCTTGCCGATATCGTGCACGTCGCCCTTCACCGTGGCGATGACGATCTTGCCCTTCGCGCGCACGTCGGCGCCGGCCTCGGCGAGCAGCTTCTTCTCTTCTTCGATGTAGGGAATCAGATGCGCGACGGCCTGCTTCATCACGCGCGCCGACTTCACCACTTGCGGCAGGAACATCTTGCCCTGGCCGAACAGGTCGCCGACGATGTTCATGCCGTCCATCAGCGGACCTTCGATCACGTTGATCGGGCGGCCGCCCTCAGCGGCGATCTTGGCGCGCACTTCTTCGGTGTCTTCGACAATGAAGTTGGTGATGCCGTGCACGAGCGCATGCGACAGGCGCTTCTCGACCGGCTGGTTGCGCCACTCGAGGTTCTCTTCCTTCTTCGCGGCGCCGGTCTTGAACTTGTCGGCGATTTCGAGCAGCCGGTCGGTGCCGTCTTCACGGCGATTCAGCACGACGTCTTCCACGCGTTCGCGCAACTCCGGATCGAGGTCGGCGTACACGCCGAGCTGGCCCGCATTGACGATGCCCATGTCCATCCCCGCCTGGATCGCGTGATAGAGGAACACGGTGTGAATCGCCTCGCGCACCGGGTCGTTGCCGCGGAACGAGAACGACACGTTCGACACGCCGCCGCTCACTTTCGCGTACGGCAGATTCTCTTTGATCCAGCGCGTCGCGTTGATGAAGTCGACCGCGTAGTTGTTGTGCTCTTCGATTCCGGTCGCGATCGCGAAGATGTTCGGATCGAAGATGATGTCTTCCGGCGGGAAGCCGACTTCGTTCACGAGGAAATCATACGAACGCTTGCAGATCTGCGTCTTGCGCTCGAACGTATCCGCCTGGCCCTGTTCGTCGAAAGCCATCACCACCGCGGCCGCGCCGTAGCGGCGAATCAGGTTCGCGTGGTGACGGAACGCTTCCTCGCCTTCCTTCAGCGAGATCGAGTTGACGATCGCCTTGCCCTGTACGCACTTCAGGCCGGCTTCGATCACTTCCCACTTCGACGAGTCGATCATGATCGGCACGCGCGCGATATCCGGTTCCGACGCGATCAGGTTCATGAAGCGCACCATCGCGGCTTTCGAATCGAGCATGGCTTCGTCCATGTTCACGTCGATGACCTGCGCGCCGTTTTCGACCTGCTGGCGCGCGACCGCAATTGCGTCGTCGAACTGGTCGTTCAGGATCATTCGCGCGAACGCCTTCGAGCCGGTCACGTTGGTGCGTTCACCGACGTTGATAAAAAGCGTCCCGGATGTGACGTTGAACGGCTCGAGGCCGGCAAGGCGCATGGTGTGATCGGTCATGGCGTATGTGCTCGATTGCTGCGATTAAGTGCGTCGTGTTCGATAGCGGAGTGCGGCGGCGCCTGCTCAGCGAAGCGCCGCTCGACTCAGGCGGCGTCGCGGTATTGCGTCGGCCATTGGCGCGGCTTCACTTCGGCCAGCGCCTGGGCGATCGCCGCAATATGCTCCGGCGTCGTGCCGCAGCAGCCGCCGGCGATATTCACCAGCCCAGCTTGCGCGAACTCCTTCAGCAAGCCCGAAGTATCCGCGGGCAGTTCATCAAAGCCCGTATCGCTCATCGGATTCGGCAAGCCCGCGTTCGGATAGCACGACACATACGTGTCGCACAGCTTCGCCAGTTCGGCGATATACGGCCGCATCAACGCCGCGCCCAACGCGCAGTTCAGCCCGAACGTGAGCGGCTTTGCATGACGCAGCGAGTTCCAGAATGCTTCAACCGTCTGGCCCGACAGAATGCGGCCCGACGCGTCGGTGACGGTGCCGGAGATCATGATCGGCAAACGCTCGCCGGTGTCTTCGAACAATTCGTCGAGCGCGAACAACGCGGCCTTCGCGTTGAGCGTGTCGAAAATGGTCTCGACGAGGAACAGATCAGCGCCGCCGTCGAGCAAAGCCTTGGCTTGCTCGTAATAGGCCGCGCGTAACTCGTCGAACGTTACGTTGCGCGCGCCTGGGTCGTTCACATCGGGGGAAATACTCGCGGTCTTCGGCGTCGGTCCGATCGCGCCGGCGACGAAGCGCGGTTTGTCGGGCGTCGAATACTTGTCGCAGGCGGCGCGCGCCAGTTTCGCCGACTCGAGATTCATCTCGATGGCGAGGCCTTCCATGCCGTAGTCCGCCTGCGCGACGGTGGTTGCACCGAACGTGTTGGTTTCGATGATGTCCGCGCCCGCCGCCAGATACTGCTCGTGAATCTCGCGGATGATCTGCGGCTGCGTAATCGAAAGCAACTCGTTGTTGCCCTTGATGTCGCGCCCGTAGTCCTTGAAGCGTTCGCCGCGATAGCGGGCTTCGTCGAGTTTGTAGCGCTGGATCATCGTGCCCATTGCGCCGTCCAGGATCAGGATGCGCGACTTGAGCAGCGCGGGCAGCGCCGTGCCGCGCGTGTAGGCGGCGTCGGGGCGGACTGGCGTGGCGGTGTGAGCGGGCTGGTTCATGGCGGACGAGGGCTTGCGCCGGCTTTTTCGGGAAACCTGTCATTGTAGCCGCAGCCAGACAGATCCGCCCGGCGCGGGGTGAGCAGCCGCCTCTGGCTAGCGAGGCGAGCCGCATGATCACGAGCGGCAAAGCAGCGTGACAAAGAAAACGGCCCAGCGAGGCGAAAGCCTGCTGGGCCACTTCATATTTGCCGACCGACTTGTAAAAGCCGCCTGCTTGCCCAGTTACGGGAGCGGGCGGCGCGGCCGATGTATGTCGCCAAAAACGTTAAGCCGAACCTCGCGGTTAGTGAAGGATCACCGGTTGATGCATCAGGCTGTCGAACTGGCCGAGGAATTCGTCTACTTCATCCAGCGACGGTTCCTCTTCGATCAGCTTCTGCACGTGCTCGCGAAAACGCGCCGCCATTGCTCCGTCGATATAGATCTCGCGCTGCATGTTTTTGTCGACGATCTCGTAGCCGCCTGACTTCATGGCCAGCGGGCCTTCCTGCGGCGGAAACTCGACGACACAATAGTTGGGGCTGTTGTAGATCATTTGCATGGCGACACTCCTTATTTCCGTTGGCTCCTGGCCATTCCTGCGCCATAGGTGGAGCGTATGGTTTGGAATTCAAGGGGTGGGTCCGGATTGACGCACGTCAAACTTCCGAACCTACCGGTTAGACCGGCCTTTCAAGAAACGTTTCAAGCAGCGCAGCAAAACGGTGAGATTGCTCGATGGGCGCGAGATGAGCGGCATCCAGCAGTTCGAAACGTGCGCCTTCGATGGCGTCTGCTATTGCCTGTGTAGAAGCAGGCGGCGTGCCCGTGTCGTGGCGGCCCGCCACGGTCAATGTTGGGCATCGGATTGCTCCCAGCTTACTGCGTACGTCGAAATCGCGCAGGGCTTCGCATGCCATGGCGTAGCCTTCTGACAACGTGTTGGTCAATACGTCGCGGATCTGCTCGACTGCTTCGGGGTGCGCGGCCTGGAAATCGGGGGTTAGCCAGCGGCTCAATGTCGCGGGCACGAGCGACGCCATCCCGTCGCGGCGGGCCGTCGCCGCACGTTGATCCCACGTGGCGCGGGCTTCTTGCGGCGTGCCGCCGCTGCTGTCGGCGATCGTCAAACTATCGACGCGCCTGGGGTGATCGAGCGTGAATTGCTGCGCGATCATGCCGCCCATCGACATGCCGACCAGATGCGTAGTGGGTGCGCCAAGAGCATCGAGCAGCGTGGCGAGATCGTGTGACAGATCGGCGATGCCAAACGGCGCGCTGGACGCAGCAGTCTTGCCGTGACCACGCACGTCGTAGCGCAGCACGGTGTAGTCGTCGCGAAAATAGCCGGCGAGCTGGTCCCACACGGACAAATCGCCGCCGAGTTGATGGATGAACGTCAGCCAGGGGCCGCCGCCCTCGTTGCTCAGCACATAGCGCGTCTCGATACCGTTGATGTTCACTTGCATGCGGGCTCCTTGGAAGGGGAACGCAGTGGAAGGTCCATTCGCGCGCGGGTGCTGCCTGGGCACTTGCTTACCGGGCTGATCTATATACGCAGCCTAGGCGCGAACGGTTGCAGTAGATGGTGCGAGTCGGCCCCGGTGCAGAAGTTCGCCGAACCGATGGAATCTCTCTTCAAGTGTGCGGATTCAGGGCTTGATGATGCCGGGCGTATTGCTGGCCGTATCGCTGGCCGTATCGCCGGGGTCGGCCGGATTGACCGGCACGGAGGGCGCGACCTCGGGCATAGCCGCCGATGCAGGCGCAACTGATGGACTGGCTGCATTTTCAGGAGAAGTCGCGGTCGCGTCGGTATTGCCGTTGGGAGCGCTGCCACCCGTGTCCGCATTGAGCTTGCCGCGCCACACTAGTTCGAATTGCGTGCCGTTCGGTTCCGTCTGCACGATGCGCGCAGGCAGCCAGCCGAGCGACGGCGCGAGCCACACGTCGATGCGCCGCAAATCGCCGTCATGCCGGGGCAGGCGTTTGAAATGACGCGTGTCGAGGAAACCTTGGGCCGTGCGGATGGTTTCGTCGCCGATCGTCTCGACCGGCCAGTTTTCGCCGCTATCGTTATCGACCACGAAGAACTGGCGCGTCACGCCGGGCTTATAGGCACCCGGATCGCCACGTACGAGGCTCGCAAGCTGCATCACCATGCTGAAACGGTCCTGCGCGCCGTCGGGCAACGGTAAGGTGGACGGGGTGCGTGTGAAAGCGATCTTCTTGTCGGTGCGGTTAAAGATTGCGATGTCTTCCGCCCGGCGGCCGCGTTTTTCGATGTACTGATCCGGCGCGAGACCGAAGGCGTCGATACGGCCATGGCTCGAATACACGAAGGTGCCGACAAACGGGAGCGGCACGGAGACGACCATTTCGTAGCTTTGCGCGTTGCTGGTCCAGTGGATCGTGCCGGGCTGGTTGCGCACGCCGTTGTAGAACGTGTCGTACTGCAGTTCGCCCGATGGCGGCACGGAGAACTTCACGCCCGGCGACGCTTGCGGCGCGCTCGCGGCAGCGGGCGTGCTGGCCGTGCCGGTGGCGCTGGCGGCGGCGTTAGTTGCTGTGTCGGCGCTCGACGCCGTGCCCGGAGCGCTCGCGACGGCGTCCGATGCCGTAACAGGTACCGCCGGCGCGGCTTGCTTTGCCGGCTGCAGGGCAGTCAGCACGTGTTTGCGCGGCTTGCTTGCCGCAGCGTGGCGAGCGGGCGCGGGTTCAGGCGCGGGCGACGCGGTGGCGGCCGGTTTGCGTTCGATACGTTCGGGCGTCAGCAATGCGACTTGTACCGGCACATGCTCATTGTCGGAGGGATTGAGGTTCGCGCGATTGCGCTCCACCCATTGCGCGGCGATCCAGTGCAAAACGGCCACGATGAACAGCACCACGATCCAGCGCCACACGCGCGAACCGGTGCGCGGCCCGCTGGGCGGCGTGTGATCGGAACGGCGGGTGGCGGGGGCTGAGGACATCGGTCAGTGATTGTGCGCGGGCGCGAGGCTTTTGGATTGACGAGCGGAGCGTGCGAGTTGCAGTGAATGCGACACAGGTGCCAGGCCTTGGCGCCTGATGCGTTTAGGGACGGCAGCGAACCGATTCGACCGCGCCGCCGCGAGCGATGTTCCGCGCGGTTGAAAACATGCGCACGTTCAAGACCCGGAACAGAACACGCAGCGCGGTGCCGCCATGCTCGCCGACTGAGTTCCTGTCAAACCCAGCAAAGCGCCCACGCACTCAACGCGCCGCATCGCATCTATTCGTCGCGCGGCGACGCACTATACCCCAGCTCATACGAGAGCTTTTCTGCGCATTCGCGCAGTGCCGTATCGATCTCACCGCCCCAGCGAATATCGAACGCGCCTTCATGACCGAGCGCGACGAGGCCGAGCGCGAGTTCGCCGGTCGAGTCGAACACCGGCATGCAGAACGCGTGAATGGTCGGCAGCAACATGCCTTCGACGCGCGCCGCCTGATGCTCGCGCACCTGCGCGAGGACCTGTTCAACCTCATCGCGAGTGCGCGGCGCGCCGATATGCGACGAACGGCGCGAATCGGCCAGTTCGCGTTCGAGCATCGCGGCGGTCTTGCTCGCCGGCAGATACGCGGCGAACAACAGGCCGGTGGCGGAACTGAGCAGCGGCATCACGTCGCCGAGTTTGAGCGATGCTTTTGCCGGATAGCTCGATTCCATCCAATGCACCATGGTCGGCCCCTGATTGCCCCATACCGCGATGCCGACCGTGAGATCGAGCCGGTCGCGCAATTCGGAGAGCGCGATGCGCGCGAGCTTGACGCCGTCGACCCGAGCAAGCCGCGCGAGTCCCAGTTGCAGCGCGAATCCGCCCAGCTCGTAACGGCCCGACAGCGGGTCTTGCGACACCACACCGAGGCGCAGAAAACTCACCAGATAGCGATGCGCTTTCGCGGGGCTCATACCGGCACGCTGCGCGAGATCGCGCAGCATCATGGCGCGCGGTTCGTGGGTCAGCACATCGAGCAACTTGAAGCCGACTTCGATCGACTGGATGCCCGAGCGCAGCTTTTCCTCGCCGCCATCGACGCTTTCGCCGCCTTCTTCGTCGGGTTCGATCGGGTCGAGCGGTTCAGCGGAGTCGGCGTCGGTGCGGATGGCGCCGGAGCGGGCAGTTGGAGGCATGAGCGAGGCGCACGCGGCGCATTCAAAAAGTGACACAAGGATGAGGCGGATCGCCGGCACTTGGGCCGGGCCGATTCACCATCGTAGAATAGATTCCTTCTATCGTCACCAACACGGTTCATTCCTCTATGAAACTTGCCACGCTGAAGGACGGCACGCGCGACGGCCAGCTGATCGTCGTGTCCCGCGACCTGCACACCGCAGCTGTCGCCGACGCGATCGCGCCCACGTTGCAGCGCGTGCTCGACGATTGGGCCTTCTACGCGCCGCAATTGCACGATCTGTACGACGCGCTCAATCAGGGCCGCGCGCGCAACACCTTCCCGTTCGACGCCAAGGAATGCATGGCGCCGCTGCCGCGCGCGTTTCAATGGGCCGACGGCTCGTCGTATGTGAACCACGTCGAACTGGTACGGCGCGCGCGCGGCGCGGAAATGCCGCCGGAATTCTGGACCGATCCTTTGATGTACCAAGGCGGCAGCGACGACTTCATCGGACCGAAAGACGACGTGCTGTGCGCGTCTGAAGCATTCGGCATCGACTTCGAGGCGGAGGTCGCCGTGATCACCGGCGATGTGCCGATGGGCGTCACGCCCGACCAGGCGCTCAGAAGCGTGCGTCTGATCACGCTCGCCAACGACGTGTCGCTGCGCAACCTGATTCCCGCCGAACTCGCGAAGGGCTTTGGCTTTTTCCAGAGCAAGCCGGCCACCTCGTTCGCGCCGGTCGCGGTGACGCCCGACGAACTCGGCGAACACTGGCGCGAAGGCCGCGTGCATCGGCCGATGATCGTCCACTGGAACAACAAGAAAGTTGGCCAGCCTGATGCCGGCACGGACATGGTGTTTCACTTCGGCCAGTTGATCGCGCACGCCGCGAAGACTCGCAATCTGCGCGCGGGCGCGATCGTCGGCTCGGGCACGGTGTCGAACAAGGACGCCAAGCGTGGCTATTGCTGTATCGCCGAGAAGCGCTGCCTCGAAACCATCGAGCACGGCGCGCCGCAGACCGAGTTCATGAAGTACGGCGATACAGTGAAGATCGAAATGTTCGACGAAGCGGGCAAGTCGATCTTCGGTTCGATCGATCAGGGCATCGCGCCGCTGGATTGACGCACCGCTGTTGTGTGGAACGCGGCATGTCGGCCGCACGGGTATCCGCGCGCTTCGTTCCAATTCGAAAGGGTTTCGCCCGATGCCGTGGCGAGTGTGCGCGGCTACACTGACTGGCGCGACGGCATGGCCGGGGTGGCTGACTGCGGATTCATCGCAGGACTGTCGCGAAGCCGCGTGTGACGGCACGTGAGCAGGGCATGAGCCGGACATCGGCAGTACATCAAAACGAAAAACCGACGTGAGGAGACAGCATGCCGCGAATCGAATTTCTTGAACCCGAAACCCCGCGCGCTCGCGCGTCCAACCACTCGCGCCCGATGCCTTCGCGCAATCGCCTCGCGCGTCGTGCCGTTGCGCTATGCGCGGCGTTGGCGGGTGTATTGCCCGGTATCGCGTTGGCGCAGGTGAAAATCGGCCTGGTGCTGTCGCTCACCGGACCGGCCGCGTCGCTCGGCATTCCGGCGCGCGATACGGTCGCGCTGCTGCCCAAACAGATCGGCGGTCAGAGCGTCGAATACATCGTGCTCGACGACGCATCCGATACTACGCAGGCCGTGCAGGACACCAAGAAACTGATCTCCGAGAATCACGTCGACGCGATCATCGGGTCGTCGATCACGCCGAATTCGCTGGCCATGATCGATGTGGTCGCCGAAGGTCAAACGCCGATGATCTCGCTGGCCTCGTCGGCGAAAATCATCGAGCCCGTGGATGCGAAACGCCACTGGGTCTTCAAGACGCCACAAACCGACGCGATGATGGCGTCGGCGATTGCCGAACACGCCAGTCTGCACGGCGTCAAGACCATCGCATTTATCGGCCAGGCCGACGCGCTCGGCGAGACCTTCTACACCGAGGTCGCGAAATTCGCGCAGTTGCATCACATCGAGATGGTGGCGAGCGAGCGCTTCAATCGCACCGATCCGAGCGTGACCGGTCAGGTCCTCAAGATTCTCGCGACGCATCCGGACGCGGTGGTGGTCGGCGCGGCCGGCACGCCCGCCGCCTTGCCGCCGAAAACACTCAGGGAACGTGGCTACAAAGGCCTGATCTATCACAATCACGGCGTTGGGAATAACGACTTCCTGCGCGTCTGCGGCGCCGATTGCAATGGCACCTTCCTGCCCGCGAGTCCGGTGCTGGTCGCCGCGCAATTGCCGGCGGATCATCCGGCCAAGCGGCTCGCGCTCGATTACATCGCGCGCTTCGAAGCGGTGCGCGGCGCGGGCAGCGTCTCGGCATTCGGCTCGTACACGTGGGACGCGGGCATGCTGCTCGGCCATGCCGTACCTATCGCGTTGAAAAGCGGCGCGCCGGGCACGCCGGAATTTCGCCGCGCGCTGCGCGATGCGCTCGAAGCAACACGCGGTCTCGCGGACACCAACGGCGTCGTCAACATGAGCGCCACGGATCACCTCGGGCTCGATCAGCGGGCGCGGGTGATGGTCGAAATCAAGAACGCGAAGTGGGTTTATCAGCCGCGTTGACCAAACGCGGCACGGTTCAAACGAAACACCGATATACGGATCGCTCATCATGTCTCAGGCACCCCACCGTAACGACGCGTTTTACGCGCGTTACCAGTCGCTCCAGTTGCATCGCCATCCGCACGGCGTGCTCGAAGTCGTGATGAGCGGCGAGGGCGCGAACAAGAGCGCGCTCGCCACCGCCAACGCGCGCATGCACTTCGAACTAGCGGAGATCTGGCGTGACATCGACCGCGATCCCGACACGCGCGTGGCGATCATTCGCGGCGAAGGCAAGGGCTTTTCGGCCGGCGGCGACCTGCAACTCGTCGAAGACATGGCCACTGATTTCGACGTGCGCGCGCGAGTGTGGCGTGAGGCGCGCGATCTGGTCTACAACGTGATCAATTGCAGCAAGCCGGTTGTGTCGGCCATGCACGGGCCGGCAGTCGGTGCCGGGCTCGTGGCGGGGCTCCTCGCCGACATTTCGATCGCGACGAAGACGGCGCGGATCATCGACGGCCATACGCGTCTGGGCGTGGCCGCCGGCGATCACGCGGCGATCGTCTGGCCGCTGCTGTGCGGGATGGCGAAGGCCAAGTATTACCTCATGCTGTGCGAGCCGGTGAGCGGCGAGGAGGCTGAACGCATCGGCCTCGTCTCGCTCGCCGTCGACGAAAACGATCTGCTGCCCAAAGCATTCGAAGTCGCGCAGAAGCTGGCCAACGGCTCGCAAACGGCGATTCGCTGGACCAAGTACGCATTGAACAACTGGCTGCGCTCCGCGGGACCGGCGTTCGATACGTCGCTCGCGCTGGAATTCATGGGGTTTGCCGGCCCTGATGTGCGCGAAGGCGTGAACTCGCTGCGCGAGCGGCGCGCGCCGGATTTCGGCGGCGCGGACCCGTGGCGCGGTCAGCCGTCGAACGGCGGCGCGACAGGCGGCGAGCGCTCCTGAGGCCGCCTCCTGCACGGTATGATCGAAACAAGACGCGCGCGGGACGGCGCCCCTTCCTTAACGCTTCTTCTTCAATTTACGCAGGGAGTCGACAACCATGACCGATTCTTCCAACTCCACGCCGCCCTTTCCTGGCTTTCCCGGGTTCCCGCCCGCTGAAATGCTCGAACGCATGTGGGGCATGATGCGGCTGTCGCCGTTCGGCTCGGCTTTTTCGGGCGCGCAGCCGGCCGCTGGCGGCGGCCTCGGACCTTCGCTCTCGATGATGTCCGACATGATGGCGCCGCTCACCAACGTCGAAGAACTGGACAAGCGCATCACCGACATGCGGGCGGTCGAGCAATGGCTCAAGCTGAATCTGAGCATGCTGCAGTCCGCGATTCAGGCGCTCGAAGTGCAGCGCGCGACGCTCGCGACATTGCGCGCGTTCGGCGCGTTCGCGCAGACGTCGATGTCGCAGCCCGCGGCGGAGTCGGCCGCGCCGAGTCCGGCGCCCGCGAGAGGCTGGCCGCATCCGGCCGCGCCTGCCCCGGCGCCGGCTGCTGCGGCGAGCGCCGCTGCGTCGGCCGAGGAACCGGCGGGTGGGGAAGAGGAGGCGCCGGCCACGCCGCCATTCGACGCGTCGGCGTGGTGGAATCTGCTGCAATCGCAGTTCAACCAGATCGCCCAGTTCGCGATGACGCAACCGCCGGCCGCCGGTGCGGGCGCCGAGCCGTCTGATTTTGCCCCGGACGATGCGGCCGCATCGGCGGGCGGCGGCGAGCCAGCCGGCGACG
>Ga0209759_1000202_pt1 | contig 94051 bp, 88 predicted proteins | sample AraplaCL_Col_mMS_FD_184261 | JGI IMG/M metagenome (GOLD analysis project Ga0209759, IMG submission 184261) | Arabidopsis root microbial communities from the University of North Carolina, USA - plate scrape CL_Col_mMS (SPAdes) (version 2) | ecosystem: Host-associated > Plants > Roots >...
AGACGCTGATCGCGATCACGTCGGGCGCGAACATGAACTTCGACCGCATGCGCTTCGTGGCCGAGCGCGCCGAAGTCGGCGAAGCGCGCGAAGCGGTGTTCGCCGTGACGATCCCGGAAGAGCGCGGCAGTTTCCGCCGCTTCTGCGAACTGGTCGGCACACGCAGCGTCACCGAATTCAACTACCGTATTGCGGATGCGAACTCCGCCCATATCTTCGTGGGCGTGCAGATCAGGAATCGCAGCGAGTCGGCGCAGATCGCGGGCGCGTTTGAAGCGCACGGCTTCGCCACCGTCGATCTGACGTTCGACGAACTCTCCAAGCAGCATATCCGTTACATGGTCGGCGGGCGCTCGCCCTTGGCACACGACGAACGTCTGTTCCGCTTCGAGTTTCCCGAGCGTCCGGGCGCGCTGATGAAATTCCTCTCGTCGATGGCGCTGAACTGGAATATCAGCCTGTTCCACTATCGCAACCAGGGCGCGGACTACAGCTCGATTCTGGTCGGCATCCAGGTGCCGGACAGCGAGAACGAAGTGTTCAACAGGTTTCTCGCCACGCTCGGCTATCCGAACTGGGAAGAGACGCAGAATCCGGTGTATCGACTGTTTCTTGCGTCGTAGTGCGGCTCGGGGTTTACCTTTATCCGAAGGAATACAACCTGAAGGATGAGTCGTCGAGTGAATGGGCCACAAGCCCCGTCTGGACGGCGTTAGGGCCCGACTGCGCTGACCGGCTGCACGTGCCCGACCACGGCTGCTATCTTTAAATTAGATACTGCCTATCCGCCATATCGCGTTGCGCGATACCGTGCGTGATCGTCACACTGGGCGCAAATCTAACGCCGCATTCAGGAGACAACTCATGCGTACCCAAGTTGGCATCATCGGTGCCGGGCCTGCGGGCTTGCTGCTTTCCCATCTTCTCCACTTGCGCGGCATCGACTCTGTCGTACTCGAGTCGCGCAGTCGCGATCAGATCGAATCCACCATCCGTGCCGGCGTGCTCGAACAAGGCACGATGGACCTGTTGACTGAAGCCGGCGTCGGCGCGCGGATGAAAGCGGAAGGCGCGCTGCATCACGGCTTCGAGTTGGCTTTCGAGGGCAAGCGGCGCCGTATCGATCTGACCGGACTCACGGGACATTCGATCACGGTCTACGCGCAGCACGAAGTGATCAAGGATCTCGTCGCGGCGCGCGTGGCCGACGACGGCAAGCTGCGTTTCGGCGTCTCGGAGACGTCGATTCACGGCATCGATACCGATACGCCGTCGATCCGTTATCGCCACGAAGGCGAAGCGTACGAATTGCAGTGCGACTTCGTGATCGGCTGCGACGGCTCGCAAGGCGTGTCGCGCGCATCGATTCCCCATGCGTTGCGCAGGGATTTCGAACGTGTGTACCCGTTCGGTTGGTTCGGTATCCTGTGCGAAGGGCCGCCGTCATCGGACGAATTGATCTACGCGCGTCACGAGCGTGGCTTCGCTCTGATCAGCACGCGCTCTCCGAACGTGCAGCGCATGTATTTCCAGTGCGATCCGAAGGATTCCGTCGAGAACTGGTCCGACGACCGCATCTGGGCAGAACTGCATGCACGAGTCGACTCGCATGACGGCCAGCAGATCGTCGACGGCAAGATCTTTCAGAAGAACATTGTCGGCATGCGCAGTTTCGTATCGAACACCATGCAACACGGCCGGCTGTTCCTCGCGGGCGACGCGGCGCATATCGTGCCGCCCACCGGCGCGAAGGGTATGAATCTGGCGGTGGCCGACGTGCGCGTGCTGACCGAGGCGCTGAATGCGTTCTACGTAGAGAATCGCACGGATCTGCTCGACGGTTACAGCGCAACAGCGCTCAAACGCATCTGGCGCGCCGAGCATTTCTCGTACTGGATGACCAGCATGATGCACCATATCGAGGGTGCGTCGCCTTTCGAGCAGCAGCTTCAGGTGGCCGAACTCGAATACGTGACGACGTCGCGCGCGGCGGCCACCGCGATGGCGGAAAACTACGTCGGCATTGCAGGCGCTCAGGCGTAAACGGGCGGGGTGGCTGGCCGGATTGGCACAAGCAAATGCCTTCGGAAACTATTCATAGGGACGCACCTCGCGCTGTCATTTTGCCAGGGTAAGCTGTGCCTTTGATGCGTTCTCAATATAGGGGCAGAGGTCAATGCGGCGTGTGATATTCAACCAGAAGGGCGGTGTGGGCAAATCGACCATCGTATGCAACCTGGCGGCCATCAACGCCAGCGAGAACTTGCGTACGCTAGTCATCGATCTGGACCCGCAAGGCAACTCCAGCCAGTATCTTCTCGGCAAGCAGGCCAGCGATCTCAAGCCCAACGTCGCGGACTTCTTCGAAACGGCTTTGAGCTTCAGTTTCCGGCCGACACCGGTCTCGACGTTCATTCACCCCACGCCGTTCGAGAACCTCCATGTAATGCCCTCGCATCCGGATCTCGACACGCTGCACGGCAAGCTCGAATCGCGCTACAAGATCTACAAGTTGCGTGACGCGTTGAACGAACTGGATGAGTACGACGCGATCTACATCGACACACCGCCGGCGCTGAATTTCTATACCCGCTCAGCGTTGATCGCGGTGGAGCGCTGCCTGATTCCGTTCGACTGCGACGACTTCTCCCGTCGCGCGCTGTACACGCTGCTCGACAACGTCAAGGAAATTCAGCAGGACCATAATCCCGGACTGGAAGTCGAAGGAATCGTGATCAACCAGTTTCAGCCGCGCGCGAGTCTGCCGCTTCAACTGGTCGAGGAACTGATCGGCGAAGGCTTGCCTGTGCTGGAGTCGCGACTGTCGACGTCCGTGAAGATTCGCGAGTCGCACCAGTACGCGAAGCCGATGATTCACTTCGATCCCCGACACAAGCTCGCTCAGGAATTCGTGGCGTTGCATCGGGAATTGATCGACTAACCGGCGCCGCGGGGCCACGTCATCGAGACAAATCTGCCGCTAGCCAAAGACCCGTTGTGCGTGGATGCCGAGACCGGTGGCCACGCTCGCTAGCGGATCGCCGAACACGAGCTCGGCTTCGGGAAACGCACCCGCAATGGTGCGGGTCAAGGAGGCGAGGCCCGTCGATCCGCTGGTGAAATAGACGGCATCGACTTTGCCCGCAGCGATGCCGGCCAGCCGCGCCGTCTCCCGCGCGGCGTGAACAATCCGCGTTCTTTCCTCGCGCGTGGCGTCGACGAGTTGTTCGCCGCGGGACTCGTGAATGTGATAATCGGCCACGTTCTCTAGCTAACGAGGTGTGGCAATGCAGGTCTATGGCAGACGCAATTCGATCAATGTGCAGAAAGTGCTGTGGTGTCTCGCTGAACTGGGTTTCGAAGAAGGCCGGGAGTTTTCGCGGATCGACGCGGGACTGGAGTACGGCGTGATCGACACACCGGAATATCGTGCACGCAATCCGAATGGCCTGGTGCCGACGCTCGTCGACGGCGAGAGTGTGTTGTGGGAGTCGAATACGATCGTCCGTTATCTGGCCGCGAAATATGGCGCGCAGAAGCTCTTGCCATCCGAACCGGCTGCCCGTGCCGACGTCGAGCGCTGGATGGACTGGCAACTCGGCACGCTGTGGGCGACGTTGCGCGTCACGTTCCTGGGGCTCACGCGCGTGCCGGAGGCGCAACGCGATTACGACGCCATCGAGCGTTCATATCGTGAAGCAACGCGGCTTCTGGGCATCGCCGACGCGATCCTCGAAAAACACGACTACCTCGCGCAGGATCGCTTCACCGTGGCCGATATCGGCGTCGGCCTCGCGGCGCATCGCTGGGTGCAACTGGCTGAGCGGTTCCCGGACACGTTGGGGGCGCCGCAGGCGTTGCCTTCGGTGGATCGGTGGCTTCGAGCGATCAAGGCGAGGCCGGCGTTTTCCGTGGCGGTCGCTTCGTAAACGGCTTTTTCGACGGCGAATCGTGGCGCGAGGTTCGCCGGCCAGCCACTAGCATCCAAGGCCCTTGAAGCAGGGCGCACGCGCAGAATTGTCCAGCCGCATGCCTTCGGCGGCTTGCTGGATCGCCGGATAATCTAGTCATTGCCGCCGGAAGCCCGTCCCGGTCGCCTCTTGGTTCGTTTCTCTCCATTCCCGCTGGCCTCCGGGTCAACCCGTATTGCCAAGCCAAGCTCCTACGCCTATCTTTCTACATCATACGTATGACCTAGAGAGTGTATTTTGGCGACTTTGCACAGGCAGGTCCTGAATCAGATGGGCGAGCAGATCTGTTCAGGCAAGTTCATGCCCGGCGACATTCTTCCCGCCGAGCCCGTGCTTGCCGAGCAGATGCAGGTGAGCCGCATCACCATCCGCGAGACGATGAAGTCGCTGTCCGCCAAGGGCATGCTTCAGGTGCGCCGCCGCTACGGCACGGTCGTGCTGCCGCGTTCGCAATGGCAGTTGTTCGACCCGGACGTGATCACGTGGCGGGCTCGCGCGGGCGCTGTGGAGCCTGGCCTGATTGAAGATCTGATGGAGTTGCGCCTGATCATCGAGCCGAACGCGGCGCGGCTCGCCGCGAAGCGCGCGACGGCGGAAGACCGCGTCGCGGTCCGGCGCGCGTTCAAACTGATGGAGCGCGCGGTCGCCGGGCATGGCGAATATGTTCCCGCCGACCTGGCGTTTCACGGCGCCATTCTCGCGGCCTGCCACAACCAGTTTGTGCAGCAGATGCAGAACGCGCTGTCGGCGATCCTGCGCACCAGCTTCGAACTCAGCTCGGAGATCGAGGGCGGCCCGGCTCGTTCGCTGCCCATGCACGAGGCGCTGTGCGTCGCGATCGAGCAGGGCGACCCCGTGGCCGCGGAGCAGGCCGTGCTGACGCTGATCCAGCGCGCCGAGCAGGACTTCGAGGACCGTGCCGCGCTCGATCGCAGCGCTAACGAGAAGCCTGTTTGACGAAGCGCCTGGACCACGCAACGCGACCGCACGGACCGGCCCCTTAGACGAACCGTCCAGAAGCAGCGGCGTTGCATCCTCAACTCATTTATCGCGATTGTCATAACGGCACGCGAGGGGCGCACTCGCGCCTTGTTGTCGAACATCGAGAGGACACGTGCATGACACAGTTATTCGATCTGAGCGGCCGCACGGCGCTCATTACCGGCTCGGCGCGCGGCATCGGCTTCGCGTTCGCGGAAGGCCTCGCTGCCGCCGGCGCCGGTGTGGTCCTGAACGGCACACGCGCCGACACGGTGGCTGAAGCCGTCGAGCGGCTGCGCGCCAAGGGCTTGAACGCTCGAGGCCGCGCGTTCGACGTCACCGACGAAGCCGCCGTCGCCGAAGCCTTCGCGCAATGGGACAAGGACGGCGTGCAGGTCGACATCGTGATCAACAATGCCGGCATCCAGTTTCGCAAACCGCTCGTCGACCTCGAACTGCGCGACTGGCAACGCGTGATCGACACCAACCTCACGAGCGCATTCATTGTCGCGAAAGAGGCCGCGCGCCGCATGATCGCACGCGGCACGGGCGGCAAGATCATCAACATCGGATCGCTGACGAGCGAGGCCGGGCGCGCGACGGTCGGCGCCTATACGGCGGCGAAAGGCGGCATCAAGATGCTGACCCGCGCCATGAGCGCCGAGTGGGCGGGCGCGAACATTCAGGCCAATGCGATCGGTCCGGGCTACATCCTGACCGACATGAACAAGCCGCTGATCGAAAACGCCGCGTTCGATGCGTGGGTCAAGAACAGCAATCCATCGCAACGCTGGGGCAAGCCTGAAGAACTGGTCGGCACGGCGGTGTATCTGGCGTCGCCGGCTTCGAGCTATGTGAACGGCCAGATCATTTACGTGGACGGCGGCTGGCTGGCCGTATTGTAAAGACAGATCCGCACGGGTAGAGCACAACAAAAACACCGCCCGCGCTAAATAGTTAGTAAGCCGTACCGATCCGGAGACATCATGGAAAGCGTCAAACCCGTAGCACCCCAAAGATGGTGGTATCTGATGCCCATCATCTTCATCACCTATAGTCTCGCGTATCTCGACCGCGCGAACTACGGCTTCGCCGCCGCAGCGGGCATCGATCGCGATCTCGGCATCACGCACGGCACGTCGTCGCTGATCGGCTCGCTGTTCTTTCTCGGTTACTGCCTGTTTCAGGTGCCCGGCGCGATATACGCGCAGCGCAATAGCGTGAAGAAGCTGATCTTTTTCAGCCTGATTCTCTGGGGGCTGTGCGCGGCGGCCACTGGCATGGTCAGCAACATTCCGATGCTGATGATGCTGCGCTTCGTGCTCGGCGTGGTGGAGGCGGCCGTGATGCCGTCGATGCTGATGTACATCAGCCGCTGGTTCACCCGCAGCGAACGCTCACGCGCGAATACCTTCCTGATTCTCGGCAATCCCGTGACGGTATTGTGGATGTCGGTGGTGTCGGGCTATCTGGTGCGCAGCTTCGGCTGGCGTGAAATGTTTGTTTTCGAAGGTGCGCCGGCGCTCATCTGGGCGGTCGTGTGGTGGTTCACGGTGAAAGATCGCCCGGCCGACGCGCCGTGGATGAGCGCCGCCGAAAAGACCGAACTCGACGCGCGCCTGAAAGCCGAACAGGCGCATATCGCACCGGTGCGCGACTACAAGGCGGCGTTCCGCTCGTCGATCGTATTGAAGTTTTGCGCGATTCACGCGTTGTGGAGTATCGGCGTGTACGGCTTCATCATGTGGCTGCCGTCGATCCTCAAGGCGGCTTCGACGATCGACATCGTCTCCGTCGGCTGGCTCGCCGCCGTTCCGTATCTCGCGGCGATCATCCTGATGCTGCTCGCGTCGTGGCTCTCGGATAAGACGCGTAACCGCAAGCTGTTCGTCTGGCCGCTGCTGCTGGTGGGCACGATTGCGTTCGTGGCGTCTTACCTGATCGGCGGCTCGCATTTCTGGATATCCTTCGCGCTGCTGGTCGTCGCGGGCGCAACGATGTACGCACCCTACGGGCCGTTCTTCGCGCTGGTGCCGGAGTTGATTCCCGGCAACGTGCTGGGCGGCGCGATCGGTCTGATCAACGCGTGCGGCGCGCTCGGTGCGTTCGCCGGTTCATGGGTGGTGGGGTACCTGAACGGCGTGACCGGCAGCCCGGCGGCTTCTTATATTTTCATGGCGGGCGGCTTGCTGTCGTCCGTGATCCTCATGATCACCGTGCCGGCGAATTCCGACGAACATGCGAAACGCGGAGCAGCGCTGCCGCTGCATCGCACGCAACACTAGTCGATCGAATTCATTGGCTGAAACCTGGCAGATAGAGCATGGCAACCCTGATTACCGATGTAAAAGTCATCCTGACCGCGCCGGAAGGCATCAACCTGATTGTCGTCAAGGTGGAGACAAACCAGCCCGGTCTGTATGGTCTGGGATGCTCGACGTTCGCTTACCGGCATGTGGCGGTGCAGTGTCTGATCGAGGAATATCTGCGACCGCTGCTGATCGGGCGCGATGCGGACGCGATCGAGGAGCTCTGGCAACTGATGCATCAGAACGCGTACTGGCGCAACGGACCGATCGAGAACAATGCGATCTCCGGTGTCGACATGGCGCTGTGGGACATCAAGGGCAAACTGGCGAACATGCCGCTCTACCAGCTGTTCGGCGGCAAGTGCCGTGAAGGCGTGCCGATCTATCGCCACGCGGATGGCCGCGATCTGAACGAGTTGTGCGAGAACATTCAGAAATATCGTGAGCAGGGCATCACGCACATACGCTGCCAGAGCGGCGGCTATGGCGGCGGTGGTTTCGGCAAGGCGCCGGCGAGCGCGCCGCATGGCTCGGCCGACGGCGTGTATCTCGACAGCCGGAAGTACATGCGCGACACGCTCAAACTGTTCGACGGCATTCGCAGCAAGATCGGTTTCGACGTCGCGCTGTGTCACGACGTGCATGAACGTTTGAAGCCGGTCGAAGCGATCCGCTTTGCGTGCGAACTGGAGCGGTACGAGCTGTTCTTTCTCGAAGACGCGATCGCGCTGGAGGAGGGGGAATGGATGCGTCAGCTGCGCGCCAAAACGACCACGCCGCTGGCGCAGGGCGAACTGTTCAACAATCCGTACGAATGGCGCTTCCTGATTACCGAACGTCTGATCGACTTCATTCGCGTGCATCTCAGTCAGATCGGCGGGATTACCGCGGCACGCAAGCTGCAGATCTTTGCCGAGCAATTCGGCGTTCGAACCGCATGGCACGGCCCCGGCGATATGTCGCCGTTGGCGCATGCGGCGAATATTCATATCGATCTGGCCGCGCGCAATTTCGGCGTGCAGGAATGGTCGGGAACCGAGCCGCCGAATTTCGTGATCCAGGACCTGAAGGGGCCGAGAGCAGCGTTGCTCGATGTCTTTCCCGGCCTGCCGGAGTTCAGGCAGGGTTACGTGTACGCCAACGACAAGCCGGGCCTCGGCGTCGATATCGACGAAGTGGAAGCCGCGAAATATCCCTGCGAAAATAGCGTGACGACGTGGACGCAAACCCGCCTGAAAGACGGCACGCTACAAACGCCGTGAATTACCCACTCTAACGTTATGGTGTGCACGGATCGTGACCCGGCAACAGGATCCGCGCGCCGGCGCTCCCGGCGCCGCGCCGCACTACGCAACTATGCGCGTAATGCAGAACAGTCTCTCCACTGCTGCAAGAAGAACGGCAAATTCCGAGCAAATGAAATTTAAAAAGCACTCGCTGAACAGCCGTTTTTCATTGTAGTGGCAGCAGCAACAGTGAATTCAGGATTGGCGGATTTATCCCGCCGCGCTTGCCGCCTACACTCCTTTTACCGCTGCAACGACAGCCCTTGCCGCAGCGCGTAGAAAGACAATCTCTGGAGGTGGTTTCATGAAGTCGCTCATTCAAGCCGTTGCTATCGCCGTTGTTCTCGCCGCGCCGGTAGCCTCGTTCGCCCAGTCGTCCAATGATCCCGCATCGCAAGGCGCGCAAACGCAAGCCGCGGGCCGTCAGGATTCCGCTCAGCTCAATAACAGTGGATACGGTTCAGCCAGCGTCGGCACGTGGCAGGCAGGTCAAGGTAGCGATACGACGGTCAGCTCGTACTCGCCGCCGATTCGCAACGTGCGTTAAGCATTTCACGAAGCGCGCGGCGAGCCTGTCACCGCGCGCGAGACTGACTCTCTTCTTCTATGGCGTGCGCAATAGTGTCATCTCGTTGTGCAGCAGCGCCAGCAAATCATCATCGCTAGGCCGCGTGCCCCAATGCCGCGCGCCCGCCACCGACGCAATCGCGATCCACGAGTGCGGTGGAAACCATTCGCGCAACAGCGCGCCGTCCTGACGCAAACACAATTGACCGGTCTGCTCGCTGTATTCGGCGCTGATCAGCGTGTCGTTGATGTGCGCGGTGACTCGTCTCGGATCGCTGCGTAGCAAATCGTCGCTCCTGCAGAACGTGTGGCGCGAATGCGTGCGCGGCGCGGCCGCGTCGTCGACGCGGCCGCGGCCTACGCATCAATGATCGCCGTGGCCGTAATCGCGATCGTCGCCATGACCATGCCAGCCGTTGTCGTGACCGCGCCAGTCGCCGTGCGGACCACGCGCTTCGTGCCATTCGCGTCCGCCGTGATGACGCTCTTCCCACTCGCGCCGTTCCCAATAGCGGTTGCCGTCGTAATAGCGTTCACCGTACCAGCCGGGACTCACGACGACCACCGGCGGAGCCGGAGCATAGACCGGCGGGGGCGGCGGAGCGTACACGGGTTCGGGCGCATAAACGACGCCCGGAACGCCGATGTTCACGCCCACGTCGACGTGGGCCAGCGCGACCGACGATGCGCCGATGCCGAGACCCGCGACGATCGCCATGGACAGCCAGCGGTTTTGTGATTGCTTCATGTTTTATTTCCGGCTTCTACGAGGGTGAGTGGAAAGTCCTGCGCGACTCGCGTTCAATAGCGATCGTGATAGTGATTGTGGTAGCCGCCTTCCGGAACCACGATGCAACCGCCCAATGCACTGCCGAGCGTGACGGCCAGAATGACCAGCGCGAAAATTCTTTTCATGACATTGCTCCTGTTTCTCTGTGACCCGAACTCTACTGAGCCGCGGTATTTCCGGTGTGTTTGTGTGTAACAGGACGTGTCGATTGCGATGCATGCGGGCAACGCGTGCGTCGTGTGAATAGCGTGCTTGAATGTGCAGCGAGGAGAGGGGTGAGGCGAGCGGCCGCATGTGCAAGCCATTGAACGCATTGTGTAAAAGACGGATTGGTCGAGCGTTTCGCGCACGCCGTAGCGCGTGTTGTTGCAGCTATGCCGTGCGGATACATTCGGTTGCAGACTAACTGCGCCGATCTGCATTCCTGGCCGATTTATCGCACTGACCGCGCGGGCGCATGCGTTCGCGCGATACGCGAGCGTCGATAGCGAACATGAACGACAGCGCCGTGACGATATCGGCGTCATCGCATCGGCACGCGATCCTTATGCCGTCGCGTGTGATAAGCACATGAGAAACAAGTGTTTTACGCACGCCGCCGGGACTGGTTAGATCGCTGCATTGGCTGACCGTCCGCCGCCTCGGTCAATCGCATTCGTGCCGGTCAACGCCGGCCTCTCTCGTCCCCAATCGTCCTCACACCAGGAGTGGCATAGCATGTCGAATCTGAGTCTCGCGACGTCCAACGCACTGGACATTCATCCCGTCACAGGCCGCATCGGCGCGGAAATTCGTGGCGTACGGCTGTCGAGCCAGCTCGAAGCGGCCACCGTCGAAGCGATTCGCGCGGCTCTGATACGTCACAAGGTGATCTTTTTCCGCGGCCAGACGCACCTGCAGGACGCCGATCAGGAAGCCTTCGCCAGGCTGCTCGGCGAGCCGGTTTCGCATCCCACGGTGCCGGTGGTGGACGGCACGGACTATCTGCTCGAACTCGACTCGCATCGCGGCGGCCGCGCTAATTCATGGCACACGGACGTGACTTTCGTCGATGCTTATCCGCAGGCGTCGATCCTGCGCGGCGTGACGATTCCGGCAGTAGGCGGCGACACGGTGTGGGCCAACACGGCCACCGCGTACGAGGATCTGCCGCCGCCGCTCAAAGCGCTCGCCGATCAACTCTGGGCCGTGCACAGCAACGACTACGACTACGCGAATCACACCAGCGTCGGCGAACGCGGCCGCGACGCCGAAGCGATCAGGCGTCACCGCGAGGCGTTCGTGTCGACGCGTTACGAGACCGAGCATCCGGTCGTGCGCGTGCATCCCGAGTCCGGCGAAAAGACGCTGATTCTCGGGCACTTCGTGAAGAGTTTCGTGGGCCTCGCGCCGAGCGCGTCGGCGCATCTGCTGGAACTGCTGCAAGGCTACGTGACGCGCCACGAGAACATCGTGCGCTGGCGCTGGCAGGCCGGCGACGTCGCGATCTGGGACAACCGCGCGACCCAGCACTACGCCGTCAACGATTACGGCGACGCGCACCGAGTGGTGCGCCGCGTGACGTTGAAGGGCGACGTGCCGGTGAGTGTGGACGGCCGCCGCAGTTTCACGCGCAGCGTGCAGCCCAACCCCTCGGCGAAGGCGGCCTGACGGCCTGAGGATCTAGCGTTCAGCCCGGCGTTCAGCCCGGCTCGGCGGCGGTCTGTTCCGGCGCCGTCGTTTCGCGATAACCGAGCCGCGTCGAGATCGCGAGGCCCGACTTCCTGAGCAGCGCGACGTAGTGCGACTTCGTGTCGGCGCCGCAGCGCATGGTCGGAAACGAAATCGACAGGCCCGCGATGACGCGGCCGAAGCGGTCGAACACAGGCACCGCGAGACACCGCAGGCCTTCTTCCTGTTCCTCGTTGTCCTCGCCGTAACCTTGCTCGCGCACGTGCGGCAGAATGTTCAGCACGGCCTCGGCTGAGGAGAGCGTCTTCTGCGTCGACTTGCGGAATTCCACGTGCGAGAGCACTTCGCGCGCGTCGGCCGGATCCATCCACGCCAGCAACACCTTGCCGATCGCCGTGCTATGCAACGGATTGCGCCGGCCGATGCGCGACTGCATGCGCAGCCCGTAGTCCGCATCGATCTTGTGAATGTAGATGATGGCGTCTTCGTCGAATGCGCCGAGGTGCACCGCCTCGCGCGTCGCTTCGCCGATGCGGCGCATTTCCACGTCCGCCTCGCGCACCAGATCGACACTTTCCAGCGCCTTCGCGCCGAGTTCGAACAGGCGGATGGTCAACCGGTAGCGCTCGGTTTCGACTTCCTGCGTCACGTAGCCGAGCGCCTTCAGCGTCTGAATCACGCGGTGCACGGTGGTCTTCGACATGCCGAGCCGTTGCGACAGTTCGCTGATGCCGATCTGTCCGCTGTCGCCGATCGCGCCGAGAATCGCGAAGACGCGACCAATGGACGAGGCCGATTCGCCTTTGTCGCCGCAGTCGGCGTTCTCCGCGTCTTGCGCCTGCGCGATACCGTCGTCCTTGCGCTGTTTGCCTGTCGATGCCATATCCGTGTTCCCTGTCTATCCGTTCCCGCGACCTGCCCACGAGCTTGTCGCGACTATGCCGCGCTTGCCGGCATGCGCCGGCGAGGCGCCGAGAGCATACCGCGTCTGGCGCCTGCTGCCGAGTCAGCGCGCGAGCCAGCCGCCGTCTACCGCCAGTGTATGCCCGTGCACGTAGTCCGAAGCCGGCGACGCGAGGAACACCACCGGTCCCGCGAGATCGTCCGGCGTGCCCCAGCGGGCGGCTGGAATGCGACTGAGAATCTCGTCGTTGCGCTGGGCGTCGTCGCGCAGCGCCGCCGTGTTCGCGGTCGCCATGTAGCCCGGCGCAATCGCATTGACGTTGATGCCTTGCGCGGCCCATTCGTTCGCGAGCAGCCGCGTGAGCCCCAGCACACCGCTTTTCGACGCCGTGTAGGACGCGACGCGGATGCCGCCCTGGAACGACAGCATCGACGCGACGTTGATGATCTTGCCGCCGCTTTGCTGCTTCACGAACTGCCGCGCCGCGGCCTGCGAGAGAAAGAACAGGCTCTTCAGGTTGACGTCCACCACGGCGTCCCAATCGGCTTCGGTGAAATCGAGCGCGTTCTCGCGGCGGATGATGCCCGCGTTGTTCACCAGCACGTCGACGCGGCCGAACGCTTCGAGCGCGGCGCGCACGATGTCCTCGACCGGCGCAATCGAGCCGAGATCGGCGCGCACGTCCGCGAAGCGCCGTCCGCATGCTTCGACGCGCGCGGCGGTGTCGCCGGCGTCGGCGCGGCTCACGCCGACGATGTCGCAACCCGCTGCGGCGAGTGCGACGGCCATGCCGGCGCCGAGGCCCGTATTGCTGCCGGTGACGATCGCGACGCGGCCGGAAAGATCAAAGGGATTCACGATGTTCAAGCCCATGTCGTGCGGTCGTGATTGCTGATGTGAGAAGGGCTGCGCATCAACGCAAATCCCGCACTGCGATGTGATTCATATCGCCGAACACCTGGTTTTCGCCGACCATGCCCCATATGAACGTGTACGCCCGCGTGCCGACGCCGGAGTGAATCGACCAGCTCGGCGAAATCACCGCCTGCTCGTTGTGCACGAGAATATGCCGCGTCTCGTTCGGCTCGCCCATCATGTGAAAGACGGCGGCGTCGTCGGCGACGTTGAAGTAGAAATACACCTCCATGCGGCGTTCGTGCGTATGGCACGGCATGGTGTTCCACAGGCTGCCCGGTTCGAGTTTCGTCATGCCCATGGAAAGCTGGCAGGTGGGCAGCACTTCAGGAACGATGAACTTGTAAATGGTGCGGCGATTGCTCGTGGCCGGGTCGCCGAGCGTTTGCGGCGAGGCTTGCGCGAGCGAGATCGTGCGAGTCGGATACGACGTGTGGGCGGGCGCGCAGTTCAGGTAAAACTTCGCCGGACGCGCGGCGTCGTCGCTGCCGAAGGCGATGGCTTGCGTGCCTTGGCCGATGTAGATCGCCTCTTCATTGCGCACCGTGTGGCGCGTGCCGTCCACGTCGACCCAGCCGTCGCCGCCGATGTTGATCGCGCCGAGTTCGCGCCGCTCCAGCAGATAGCGCACGCCGATCGACTTGCCGAGCGAACTGGGCACCTCCACCGCGCGCGCCACCGGCATCACGCCACCGACGATGATCCGGTCGATATGGCTATAGGTCAGCTTCAGCGCATCGCGCTCGAACACCTGATCGACCAGAAACGCCTTGCGCAGCCCGTCGGTATCGAGCGTCTTCGCGTAGTCGCTATTGATGGCCTGTCTCACTTCCATTGTTCTTTCTCCGCTGGGGTTGTGGGCTCGACTGTAGCGCAGAAATACGGTTTCGGAACAGTGGTCCGAAAATATCGCCACCCTAAGTAAAGACTGGCAAGGGTTTCGAAGAGCACACGGGTAAACGATGAGCGAGATTTCCGACCGAAACGGAACAGCGTTCCTTTCACGGTGCTATATTGCGCCGAAAGGGAGCAGCCCGGCGCGAGAACGGGACATTACCCAGGGTGAATTACCCAATAACTGGACGCGAAGTCCATGGAGGAGGCATGAAGCTCAAGAAGGCCATCGACCGCATTCCTGGCGGCCTGATGCTGGTGCCGTTGCTGCTCGGCGCCTGCGTCCACACATTTGCGCCGGGCGCGGGCAAGTACTTCGGCTCGTTCACCAATGGCTTGATCTCCGGCACCGTGCCGATTCTGGCGGTGTGGTTCTTCTGCATGGGCGCGACCATCGACCTGCGGGCGACCGGCACGGTGCTGCGCAAGTCGGGCACGCTGCTGGTGACGAAAATGCTCGTGGCGTGGATCGCGACGATCATCGCCTCGCACTTCATTCCAATCGATGGCGTCAAGGCCGGGCTCTTCGCGGGCCTCTCCGTGCTGGCGATCACGACCTCGATGGACATGACCAACGGCGGCCTCTACGCGGCCGTGATGCAGCAATACGGCACCAAGGAAGAGGCGGGCGCGTTCGTGCTGATGTCGGTCGAATCGGGGCCGCTCGTCAGCATGATCATTCTCGGCGCAACCGGTGTGGCGTTCTTCGAGCCGCGTCTGTTCGTCGGCGCGGTGCTGCCGTTTCTGGTCGGCTTCACGCTGGGTAACCTGGATGGCGAGTTGCGCGAGTTCTTCGGCCGTTGCGTGCATCCGCTGATTCCGTTCTTCGGCTTTGCGCTCGGTAACGGCATCGACCTCGGCGTGATCGTGAAAAGCGGCCTGCCGGGGATCGTGCTGGGTCTCGGCGTGATCGTCGTGACGGGCATTCCGCTGATTTTCGCGGACCGCTGGATCGCCGGCGGTAATGGCGCGGCGGGGCTGGCGGCTTCGTCGACGGCGGGAGCCGCGGTGGCGAATCCGGCGATCATCGGCGAGATGATTCCGAGCTTCAAGCCGCTGGTGCCGGCCGCCACGGCGATGGTCGCGACGGCGTGTCTGGTGACCGCGATTCTGGTGCCGATCCTCACGGCGATGTGGGTGCGCCGGCATCACACGCGCGATGCGTTACGCGAGGAGTTCGCGGCGGCCGCGGCAGGCAGTGCGCCGCCGCTGAATGAACGGGATGTGCATGTGTAGGGCAGGGTAACGGCGGCTCGCTTGCGCGCTTGTATTTAAGGCGTAAGCGGGCCGCACGCTGGCGGTTTTATCGCGCCAGCTTCGCCTCGATCATCGCCTTCACTTCACTCCATTCTTCATCGATGATGCTAAAGCGCACCGAGTTGCGCTTGCGGCCATCCGGCATGATGCGTTCGTGCCGAACCACGCCTTCCTGTTTCGCGCCGATGCGCAGAATCGCCGCGCGCGATTTTTCGTTGAGTTCGTCGGTGGTGAATTGGACGCGCACGCATTGCATTGCTTCGAACGCGTGGCACAGCAGCAGATACTTCGCTTCGGTATTCACCGCCGAGCGTTGCACGGATTCGCTCAGCCATGTGTGGCCGATTTCGAGCTTGCGATTCACGCGGTCGATCTTCCAGAACCGCGTGCTGCCGACCAGCGCGCCGGTGTCGCGGCGCACGATCACGAACGGCATCACGGTGCCGGCCGCGCGGCCTTCGAGCGCTGTCGCGATATAGCCGTCGACGGCGCCGGCTCCGGGCACCACGGTCAGCTTCATATTCCACAATTGCCCGTCCGCGGCGGCGTCGACTAAACCTTGCGCGTGTTCCCGCTGAAGCGGCTGCAGTTCCACGGTCTTGCCGGTCAGCGTGGGTTGCATGAGTCGTCGGTCGATATCGTTCATGGCAAAAAAAAGGTCCGCGAATCGATGACTCGCGGACCCGGCACGGTGGTGTAAAAAGAAGCGGTCAGCAAGCCGCCTCTGTCCGTCTTAAACCGACATCACCGATACCGCCTTGGTGACCAGATAGCCTTCCATCGCTTCCGGGCCGCCTTCCGAACCGTAGCCCGAGTCCTTCACGCCGCCGAACGGCATTTCCGGCGACGGCGTAGCCGGCTGGTTGATCCACAGCATGCCGACTTCCAGTTGCTGCGACAGCAGATGCACATTAGTGAACGACTTGGTGAACGCATAGCCAGCCAGACCGAACGGCAGACGGTTCGCTTCGGCGATCGCTTCCTCGAGCTTGTCGAAGCCGCGAATGGCGGCGATCGGACCGAACGGCTCGTTGTTGAACACGTCCGATTCGAGCGACACGTTGGTCAGCACGGTCGGCGCGAAGAAGTTGCCTTCCGAGCCCACGCGCTCGCCGCCGGTTTCGACCTTGGCGCCGGTCTTGCGCGCGTCGTCGAGCACCTTGCTCATTGCCGTGAGACGGCGTGCGTTGGCGAGCGGGCCGAGCGTGGTGCCTTCGGCGAGGCCGTCGCCCAGTTTCAGGCCTTCAGCGTGCTTGACTAGCGCCGCGGCGAATTCTTCGCGGATGCTGTTGTGCACGAGGAAACGCGTCGGCGAGATGCAGACCTGGCCGGCATTGCGGAACTTCGCGCCGCCCGCGGCCTTCACGGCGAGCGCCACGTCGGCGTCTTCGGCCACGATCACAGGCGCATGACCGCCCAGTTCCATCGTCGCGCGCTTCATATGCGAGCCGGCCAGTGCAGCCAGTTGCTTGCCCACCGGCGTCGAGCCGGTGAACGTGACCTTGCGGATCACCGGATGCGGAATCAGGTAGCTCGAAATCTCAGCCGGGTCGCCGAACACCAGGCCGACCGTGCCCGCCGGCACGCCGGCTTCGACGAAAGCCTGCAGGAGCGCCGCCGGCGACGCCGGGGTTTCTTCCGGCGCCTTGACGAGGAACGAGCAGCCGCACGCGAGCGCGGCGCTCAGCTTGCGCACGACCTGGTTGACCGGGAAGTTCCACGGCGTGAAGGCGGCGACCGGGCCGATCGGTTCCTTCAGCACCAGTTGCTGCGCCGCGAGATTGCGCGAGGGCACGATGCGGCCGTAGACACGGCGGCCTTCGTCGGCGAACCATTCGATGATGTCGGCCGCCGCCAGCACTTCGATGCGGGCTTCGGCGAACGGCTTGCCTTGCTCCAGCGTCATCAGGCGGCCGATGTCCGAGGCACGTTCGCGCACCAGCGCGGCGGCCTTGCGCATGGTCGTGGCGCGCTCGTTGGCCGGCACCTTGCGCCAGGCTTCGAAGCCGCGTTGCGCCGCGGCCAGCGCGCGGTCCAGATCGGCGATGCCGGCGTGCGCCACTTTGCCGATGGCCTTGCCGGTAGCAGGATTGATGACGTCGAGGGTCTTGCCGCTGGCGGCGTCGCACCACTCGCCGTTAATCAGAAGTCGGGTATCGGTATAGCTCGAGGTTGCCATGCTGGGGTTCCTGTGTAGGGGAAAACGACAAGGCCGCGCGCTCATGAAACATCGGGCTGAATCTGCGCGGGCCCTGGATGGACTGCCGATAACCAAACAGTTTATCTGATTGGACGGAATCGCACCGGCGGGCTGCAAGCTCGTGGCGCAAGGCACGGTGCTTGCGACATGGCTGTCGCGGCGGCGAAAAACCGGGCGAAGCAGCGCCGCGCAAAGAAGCGTAGAGTCGAGCGGCGGAGGCAGAATCCGGCGCACACCCGCGGCGGCGGGCGAAGCTCGGCGAATGCAGCCCAATCAACCCAGATGCACAGAGGAAACGACATGCCAACCGGTACAGTGAAATGGTTTAACGACGCGAAAGGTTTCGGCTTCATCACCCCCGACGACGGCGGCGAAGATCTGTTCGCGCACTTCTCGGAGATCCGCTCCGAAGGTTTCAAGTCCTTGCAGGAAAACCAGAAGGTCAGCTTTGAAATCAAGCAGGGGCCGAAGGGCAAGCAGGCGGCGGATATCAAGCCGGTCTGACGCCATGGCCGGTTCGCGCGCGCAACGCGTGCGGCCGGCCATCATTGCGTGCGATCCGCACATAAAAAAGCGCCTCGTTCACACGCGTGACATGAAGCGCCGCTAGCGGGATCCCGCCCGCTCGATCCTCTCTGCTGCACCCACTTCACCGCCTGTTTCGAGGCACATGGAACAGCGCCGCCGTCATTGTCAGCGCCCGAATTTTCCTTAAGGTTTCCTTCAGCTTTGCTCCGTAGTATTTGCGCGATCGCCCGTCTCCCGGCGGGCAATAGTTCCGATAGTTTGTCGACAGAGAACTGAAAGCGCCGATTCAAGGCTTGCTGGAGCATCCATGAAAACCCTGTTCTTGCAGGCGCCGTCGTATGACGGCTTCGATGGTGGCGCGGGTTCGCGCTATCAGGCCAAGCGTGAAGTCCGCTCGTTCTGGTATCCGACGTGGCTCGCGCAACCCGCCGCGCTCGTGCCCGATAGCCGCGTGCTCGACGCGCCCGCCGACGGCCTGTCGGTCGAGGCCTCGCTCGACATCGCACAGCACTACGATCTGGTGGTGATCCACACCAGCACGCCGTCCTTCCCCACCGACGCGCTCTTCGCCGAAGACCTGAAAAAACGCAAGCCGTCGATAGTGATCGGCATGGTCGGCGCGAAGGTCGCGGTCGATCCGCACAATTCGCTGACCGCGAGCGAGGCGATCGATTTCGTGTGCCGTGAGGAGTTCGACTTCACCTGCCAGGAAGTCGCGGAAGGCAAACCGTTCGCGCAAATCAAAGGTCTCAGCTACCGCAACAGCGACGGCTCGATCGAGCACAACGAAGCCCGCCCGATTCTCGAGAACATGGACGAATTGCCGTTCGTCGCTCCCGTGTACAAGCGCGATCTGAAGATCGACAACTACTTCATCGGCTATCTGAAGCATCCGTACGTGTCGATCTACACGGGCCGCGGCTGCCGTTCGAAATGCACCTTCTGTCTGTGGCCGCAAACCGTGGGCGGCCATCGCTACCGCACGCGTTCGGTCGAGAACGTGCTGGCGGAAGTGAAGTGGATTCGCGACAACATGCCTGAAGTCAAGGAGATCATGTTCGACGACGACACCTTCACCGACTTCAAGCCGCGCGTCGAGGAAATCGCCCGCGGTCTCGGCAAGCTCGGCGTGACGTGGTCGTGCAACGCCAAGGCGAACGTGCCGTACGCGACGCTCAAGATCATGAAGGAAAACGGCCTGCGCCTGCTGCTGGTCGGCTACGAATCCGGCGACGACCAGATCCTGCTGAACATCAAGAAGGGGCTGCGCACCGACATCGCGCGCCGCTTCAGCAACGATTGCCGCACGCTCGGCATCAAGATTCACGGCACTTTCATTCTCGGTTTGCCGGGCGAAACGCAGGACACGATCCAGAAGACGATCGAGTACGCCAAGGAGATCAATCCGCACACGATCCAGGTGTCGCTCGCCGCGCCGTATCCGGGCACGACGCTCTACAACCAGGCAGTCGAGAACGGCTGGCTCGAAGAGAACAAGGTGATCAATCTCGTAAGCAAGGAAGGCGTGCAGTTGGCCGCGATCGGCTATCCGCATCTGTCGCGCGACGAGATCTACCATCAGCTCGAAAACTTCTACAAGCGTTTCTATTTCCGCCCGTCGAAGATCTGGGAAATTCTGCGTGAGATGTTGACGAGCTGGGACATGATGAAACGGCGCTTGCGTGAAGGCGTCGAATTCTTCCGTTTCCTGCGCGCCCACGAGGCGTGAACGCCGCGCACCTGCTCGCCGTCACGCTGGGGTATGCGTGCGCGGCGGGGGCGGTTTTCGGTGTGGGCTACACCGTGCTCGCCGGCGCGTTGATCGGCCGGTTCTTCGCGCGAGCGGTGTCCGAGCCGACTGCCTTTCCACCGGTCACGATCGTCAAGCCGCTGCACGGCAACGAGTGGGCGTTGCTCGCCAATCTGTCGAGTTTCTGCCGCCAGGATTATCCTGGCCCCGTGCAATTCCTGTTCGGCGTGCACGACTCGGCCGACCCCGCGCTCCAAACCGTCGACGACCTGCGCCGTCTCTATCCGGACGCGGACATCACCGTGGTGGCCGACGCGCGCCTGTACGGTCCGAACCGCAAGATCAGCAATATCCTCAATATGCTGCCGCAAGCGCGGCATGACGTGCTCGTGTTCGCCGACAGCGACGTGAGCGTCGGCGCGAACTATCTGCGCAATGTGATCGGCGAGTTGCAGAAACCGGGCGTGGGGCTCGTCACCTGCGCGTATCGCGGACAGCCCGATCCGGGTTTCTGGCCGCGCCTGTCGGCGAAGGCGACCAACTATCAGTTCCTGCCGGGTGTCGTGACCGGTCTCGCGCTCGGGCTTGCGCGTCCGTGCTTCGGGCAGACCATCGTGATGCGGCGCGATACGCTCGAAAAGATCGGCGGCTTCACACCGTTCGTGCGGCATCTGGCCGAGGACCACGCGATCGGCGAGGCGGTGCGCCTGCTCGGCGAGAAGGTGGTGATTCCGCCGTTCACGATCTCGCATGCGTGTGTCGAATCGAGCGCGGCGCAACTGATCGCGCATGAACTGCGCTGGAGCCGCACCATTCGCCGCATCGATCCGCTCGGCCATCTCGGCTCCGCGCTGGTTCATCCGTTCGCGTTCGCGCTGCTCGCGGTGGTCTTTTCGGCAGGCGCATGGTGGGCGTGGTCGCTCGCATTGGCCGCCATGGGGGCGCGGCTCGCCTTGAAACTGCTGTCCGATCGCGCGCTGAAACAGGCGCATCGCGATCTGTGGCTGTTGCCGTTCTGGGATATCGTATCGTTTGCGATTTTTGTCGCGAGCTTCTGGTCGTCGCGCGTGATCTGGCGAGGCTTCAGCTTCAAGGTGGACGGCGACGGCCTGTTGTCGGCGGCACAGGACGAATGAACGGCAGTACGGAACGGCCATGATGCACAGGGTTTTTAAAGCAGCGGTTAAAAGCAGGGCAAGGCGCGTCGGGCGCGCGTACGAGGTGCGCGCGTGATGAAGCATCTCGGCCGCGTCGCCGCGTTAGCCGGCTTGCTGGTGTCGCTCTGGCTCGTCTGGCATGACAATCCCGGTGCTGTACTCGGCGCGCTGCGCGCGGCCGGCGCGGGGCTGCTGCTGGCCGCGCTCGCGCACGTACTGCCCATGCTCGCCAATGCCTGCGACTGGCGTTCGCTGATTCGCGGCGCGAACCGTCCCGGCCTCGTCAATATGCTGCATCTCGTGTGGGTGCGCGAATCGGTGAATAGCATGTTGCCGGTGGCGCGCATCGGCGGCGAGCTCGTGTCGTTTCGCATGCTCAAGCGTTGGGGCGTGCGGCCGTCCACGGCGGTGGGCAGCATCGTCGTGGATATGCAGCTCACGGTGATCAGCCAGCTGCTCTTCACCATGGTCGGCATCGGCTTTCTGTTCGCGCATGCACATTCCGATACGCTGCGGCTCGCCGGACAACTGGCGTGGGGCGTGGTGGTGCTCACGCCGCTACTGGTGCTGTTCGCGCTCGTACAGCACGCGAGTCCGTTCGAGCGCATGACGCGCGCGCTCAATCATCTGACGAGCGGCAAGCTCGCCGCATTGGTCGGGCAGTCGGCGCAGATCGATCAGGCTATCAAGCTGATCTGGCGGCGGCGCGGCGTGGTGCTGCGCTATCTGTTCTTCTGGCAACCGCTGCAGTGCTTTCTCACCTCGCTGGAAATCTGGCTGGCGCTGCACTTTCTCGGCGTGCAGGTCACGCTCGTGGAAGCGGTGGTGATCGAATCGCTGATCCAGGCGATCAGCAGTGCTGCGTTCTTCGTGCCGGGCGGTCTGGGCGTGCAGGAGGGCGGCTTCATTCTGATCGGCGGCGCGCTGGGCCTCGATCCCTCCACCTGTCTCGCGCTGGCCGGCGCGCGCCGGATTCGCGATCTCGTGATGTTCGTGCCCGGCCTGATTGCGTGGCAGTTCGCGGAGTCGTCGAACCGCGCGCCGGAGCGCGCGTTCGAGCGCGCGCCTTAGAGAACGAACGGCGCGCGGCGCATGGGCGCCAAGGCGCCACGGTTCGCGGCACATGGGCGCCGCATTAATACGAGAAAGCGCACCCTCACGATCGAGACGCACCGTCGCGAGGCCGCTTGCGGATTCTCCTCAACTCGCCTGCGCGTAAGCCGGGAACGACACTTCGACCGCGAGCCCGCGCTCGCCGATGCCTTTACCCAGATGCAGGCTCGCGCCGAAATGCTCCGCGATCCGCGCGACGATCGACAGACCCAGCCCGCTGCCGGTGGCCTGATTGCCGGTCGCACGAAAAAAACGATTCGTCAGACGGTCGAGGTCGCCCGCCTCGACACCGGGGCCGTCGTCGCGCACGGTCACCTGCACGCGGTCCTGTGCGTGCTGCACCGCCACTTCGATGCTGCCGCCGGCGTGTCCGTACTTGATCGCGTTATCGAGCAGATTGTCGAGCAGGATGCCGATCAGCACCGGCTCCGCGTCGATCTCGGCGCGCAGGTCGCCGAGCAGCGTCACGTGAATGTCTTTCTGCTGCGCATTGCGCTCGTTGGCGAGCAGCGCGTCTTTGGCCACCGTTGCCGGCTTGAGCGGCGCGGTTGAAATTTTTTCATGCACGTCCAGACGCGCGAGCAGCAGCAATTGCTCCGCGAGCCGCGCGCTGCGGTCGACGCCTTGCACCACGCGCTCCATCGCCAGCCGCTGGCGCGCCGTTTCCGTTTCCGCCAGCGCGACTTGCGCCTGCACCTTGATCGCGGCCAGCGGCGTTTTCAGTTCATGGGCGGCATCGGCGGTAAACGCGCGTTCGCGCTCCAGCGAATGCAGCAGACGCGAGAGCAGCAGATTGATCGCATCGACGAGCGGGCGCACCTCGGTCGGCGCGCGGCCTATGTCGACCGGTTCCAGCCGGTTCACATCGCGCGCACGGATGGCGCGCGAGAGCAGCCTGAGCGGCGCCAGACTCCAGCCGATGCTGAACCACACCAGCACCGCCAGCACCGGCAGCGCGACCAGGGTAGGACGGGCGATGCGGCTCGCGACGCCGCTCACCAGATCGCTGCGCGTATTGGCCGGTTCGAAGACGCGCACCGTGTGGCCGAGCGCGGTATCGCGCAAGGTGAACGAGTGATACATCTGGCCGCCGAGCGTGATGTCCTGCGTGCCGCTCACCGCCGGCACCGGCAGATCCCAGGCCTTGAGTTCGTGCAATTGCGGACTGCCTGCCAGCACCGCACCGTTCGGGCCGCGCACCTGGAATAGCGCGTCGCGCGGCAGCGCGTCGTCGTCGTCGCGGTCGTTGGCGCCCGGCTCGCCGCCTTTTTCTTCCTCGCGCACGTCGATGCGCGCGTTGGCGAGCGTGGTCAGGTTGGGCTGATCGAGCAGGGCGAGAATCTGCGCGAGTTCCGCGAGACGCGCCTCTTCCCATTCGGCGACTTCGCGGGTGGCCTGACGATAACTCGACACCAGCGCAACGCCCCAGACCAGCGCGATGCTGGTCAGCACCAGCAGCACGAGACGCCGGCGAATGGAGGCGCCCATCATTCTTTCTCCACCACGTAGCCGATATTGCGCACCGTCTTGATCAGCTTGGCGCCGAGTTTCTTGCGCAGATTGGACACGTGCACCTCGATTGCGTTGCTCTCGATTTCTTCCTGCCAGCCATACAGGCTTTCTTCGAGCCGCGAGCGCGACTGGGGAATTCCCTGATTGGTCAGCAACTGCAACAGGATGGCCCATTCGCGCGAAGTGAGCGGCACGCGCGTCGTGCCCACTTCCACGGTTTGCGCGGCCGGGTTGACGGTCAGGTCCTGATAGCGGATCTGCTCGACGCTGCGGCCCTGTGCGCGGCGCAACAGGGCCCGGCAACGGGCGATCAGTTCGGTCAGATCGAAGGGCTTGCCGAGATAGTCGTCGGCGCCCGCTTCGAGGCCGCCGACACGGTCGACCACCGTGCCGCGCGCGGTCAGCACCAGCACCGGCACGTCCTTGCCTGAATCGCGCAGCCGTTTCAGCAGCTCCATTCCCGATACGCGGGGCAGGCCGAGATCGAGCAGCACCAGCGCGTAGGCGGTGGTGTCGAGCGCGAGACCCGCCTTGTGGCCGTCGCGCGCCCAGTCGACCGTGAAGCCCGCCTGACGCAGTCCGGCTTCGATACCGCAGCCGATCAGATCGTCGTCTTCTACGAGGAGTACGCGCATAGGTCTGTTATTTCCATTCGACGTTTCATTGCACGGCAGCCGGAATATTAAGCGAGCGCCGAACCGTAATCCGAAGTTTAACCATGCTGTTCATCACCCGCTTTATACGCTTTATTCCTTAAGGTTTCCTTCAGCTTGGATCGCTACTATCGCCCCTCAACAGGTCACGAGACCCAGTCATGAAGCCAGCCACCGTCGACATGCTGCGCGCCCACCTGATGGTGGCCTCGCTCACCGCCATGGGCGCCGAGGTGCTCGCGTGCCTCGCGCCGCTGGTTCTGCCGGTTTCGCAGAGCGCCTTCAGTTCCATGCCGTTCCGGCTGCTCGCTATTGCCGTGATTCTCAGCGGCGTGATCGTGACGCGCCAGTTCGCGCATGCCGCCTTCGAACTCGCGCTGCAGGGCCACTTTGCCACGGGAGCGAGCCGGCGATCGCGACCGGTCGCGATCGCCGTGGATTGTCCGTGGCGCTGGCTCGTGATTCTTCATCTGCGCCTGACCGGCAGGGCGTTCGTGCTGGCCGGGCACTGACGGAACCGGGCGATGGCGGCGCACGCAGTGACGGCATGTCAATGGGTCCTGCTGGCCGTCTGCTCGAGCGCGTCGCTGTACGCGCTGCTGGCGGCGGTCGCGATGCCGTTTTTTGGCTCGCGCCGCGGCGCGGCGAGTCGCGCTTTTTATTCCACTTCGCACGTTTCGCAGCGGCAACCGCAACCGCATCGTTTCGCGCGGGTCGGCGTCAGCGTACTCAAGCCGCTGTGCGGAGCGGAGCCACGTCTGTACGACAATCTGCGGACCTTTTGCGACCAGCGTCATGAGCACTTTCAACTCGTGCTCGGCGTGTCGTCACCGGACGATGCCGCGATTGCCGTGGTGCGCCGTCTGCAGGCCGCCTATCCCTTGCACGATATCGAACTCGCGATCGACACGCGCGTGCACGGCAGCAATCTCAAGGTCAGCAATCTGATCAACATGGCGGCGCGGGCCCGCCATGACGTGATCGTGATTGCGGACAGCGACATCGCCGTCGAAGCCGATTATCTCGACAGCGTGGCCGCGCCGCTCGCGAATCCGCGCGTGGGCGTGGTCACGTGTCTCTACGTGGCGCGCGGCATCGGCGGCTTCTGGCCGCGTGTGGGCGCGCTCTTCATCAACGAATGGTTCGCGCCGTCGGTGCGGGTCGCGCACGCGGCCGGCTCGCGCCGCTTCGGCTTCGGTGCGACGCTTGCGTTGCGGCGCGCGACGCTCGAACGCATCGGCGGTTTCGAGGCGCTGAAAAACTGTCTCGCGGATGATTACTGGCTGGCCGAACACGTGCGCGCCCTCGGCCTGCAAACCGTGCTCTCGCGCGTGATGGTGGCCACCGACGTGATCGAGCCGACCTTTTCCGCTTTGTGGCAGCGCGAGACCCGCTGGCTGCGTACGATCCGCTCGGTGAATGCTCCGGGTTTCGCGTTTCTCTTCATTACCTTTCCCACGCCCTGGCTCGTTGCCGGTGCGTGGCTTGGTGCCAGTCTCGCGGCCACTTCGTCAGATGCGGTGCACGCGTGGGCCGCGTTCACGAGCGCGACCGGAGCAGCCGCGGGTCTCGCCGCGCGGCTGTTGATGCATCTGCGCTCGGCGCGTCGTGAGCGCACCTTCTGGCGCGATCTGCCGCTGGTGCCGTTGCGTGATACGTTGCTGGCGTTGCAGTGGTGCGCCGCCGTGTTCGGCTCGCATGTGACGTGGCGCGGCGCGCGCGTGCCCGTCCAGGTTTCGCGGGCTTCGACGTCGACGGCCGCGCGCGACGGCGCGTTGAACGTGATGGATGTGATGGAGGCGTCGGATGGCGGCTAAGCCACGCGCATTGATCGTGACCGCCGACGATTTCGGTCTGCACGCGCGAGTCAATCTGGCGGTGGAGCGAGCGCATCGCGACGGCGTGCTGACTGCCGCGAGCCTGATGATCGGCGCACCGGCCGCGCGCGACGCGGTGGCGCGCGCGCGCACGTTGCCGAGCTTGCGAGTCGGCCTGCATCTGGTGCTGGCGGACGGCGACGCGGTCACGCCGCGCGCGGGGATTGCGGCCTTGCTCGACGAGCATGGCCGCTTCGGCGACAACATGGTGCGCGACGGCGTGCGGTTCTTCTTTTTGCCGCATGTGCGCAAGCAGCTTGCGCGGGAAATTCGCGCGCAATTCGATGCCTTCGCGCAGACCGGCCTGGCGCTCGATCATGTCAACACGCACAAGCATTTTCATTTGCATCCGACCGTGCTGGGACTCATTCTGGAGATTGGCCGCGAGTATGGGATGAGGGCGATGCGTTTGCCGTTCGAAGCGAACGCCCCGCTCTGGTTGCGGCCATGGATTGCGCAGGTCAAAGCGCGCCTGGATCGCGCGGGCATTGCACATAACGATTACGTGGTGGGGATCGCGCACAGCGGCCGGATGGACGAGGCGGCGTGGCTGGCGGCGCTCGCCGATCTGCCGCATGGAGTGGGCGAGATTTACTGCCATCCCGCGTTGGCGGGGGAGAGGGCGTTGAGCGACGGGATGAAGACGTACCGGCACGAAGATGAATTGCACGCGTTGTTGTCGCCGAAGGTTGCGATGGCGATTCGTGCGGCGGGGCTGCGGGTTGGCGGGTTTGGAGATGTGCTGAAGGCGTAGATCTTTCGCTGCGTGAACCGTGAACCGTGAACCGTGAACCGTGAACCGTGAACCGAGAACCGAGTCCCGGGGCGCACCCGCGGCGAGCCGCAGGCGCACGGACCGGACAGGCCACCCAGGCCGTGAATCTCGACCTAAATCGCTTCCTTCTTCATCAACAACTTCAACAGCACCGGTAGCAACAGCAACACCAGCGGCAACTGCACAATCAGGCCGGAAATAATCGCAATCGCGAGCGGTTGCTGCATCGCCGAACCTTGCCCCAGTGCAAAAGCCAGCGGCAACAGCGCCAGGATCGCGGCAATCGTCGTCATCGCGATGGGGCGCAGACGATTGCGCCCGGCGCTCAGGAGCGCTTCCTCGAACGGCATCTCCTCGTCCCGCACGAGCCCCTGCAACTCCGACACATAAAAAATCGCCACCTCGGTCACGATGCCGATGATCATTGTCATCCCCATCATCGCGGAAATGTTCAGCTCGATGCCGGTGATCCATAAGCCGATGAACACCGCGCCCGCCGCGAGCAACGGCATTGCCATGACGGCTAGCGCGACGCGAAAGCGCTCGTAGAGAAACAGCAGCAAACCGAACACGAGCGCAATCGCCGCGCCGAACACGCTCAGCAGCCCTTTGAACGCAATCTGCTGCTGCTGATACAGCCCGCCCAATTCGTAATACACGCCACTGGGCAAAAGGCTCTTATCGCTAAGCGTCTTCTGCACGTCGGCGATCGTCGAGCCCAGATCGCGGCCGTCGATGCGCGCGGTCACCGCCACCATCCGTTTGAGATTGTCGCGGCTGATCTCCGGCTGGCCGGTCACCGTCACCTGATCGGCGACGCGATCGAGCGCGAACAGATGGCCGTCGGGCGCGCGAATCTGCAACTGTCCCAGTTGCGTATCCGTGAGCTTCATCGCGCCGGCCACGCGTACGCGCACGCCGACCGTTTTTGGGCCGCTCTGGAACTGCGTGGCCACGTTGCCTTCCACCATGTCGGACACGGCCTGCGCGATCGATTGCGGGTCCATGCCCTCGGCCGCCGCCGCTTCCGGGCGGATGTGCAATTCGAGGGCGTCACCGGCCGGATTGATGCCGTCGTTCACATCCACCACGCCCTGAATCTTGCCGATTTGCGCCGCCACCTTGCGCGCGGTCGTCTCGAGCGTGTTAGGGTCGTCGGAATAGATCTTGATCTGGACCGGTTGCGGCACCGCCGTCAGGTCGCCGATCAGATCCTCCATCAACTGCGCGAGTTCGATACTCACGCCGGGCACCTGAGTTTCGACCTTCGAGCGGATTTCTTCCATCACGGCGTCGATCGGCTCGCGCTTGCCCGACTTCAGCCGCACGAAGAAGTCACCCTTGTTGGGCTCGTTCAGATCGCCGCCGAGACCGGCGCCGGTACGGCGCGAATAGGTCGCGACATTCGGATTCGCGCGGACGATGCCTTCGATCTGCTTCATCAGCCGATCGGTCTCGGTCACCGACGTGCCCGGTTCAGTGTGGTAATCGAGCACGAAACCGCCTTCGTCCATGCTCGGCATGAAACCGCTGCCCACGCGCGTGAACGCGAACGCGGCCACCACGATCAGCGGCAGCAGGCCCAGCAGCACGAGCACCGGCCGCGCGGTGACGCGCTCGACCAGAAACGCGTAGCGCCGGTTCATCCACGCGGCGAAGCGGGTTTCCTGATGTTCCTCGGCGTCTTTGGGTTTCAGCCAGCGGTCGCACAGAATCGGCACCGCGAGCCACGTGACGAGAAACGAAATGAACAGCGCGCTCGCCATGGTGACGGAGAGCGCCTTGAAGAACGCGCCCGTCACACCGGATAGAAACGCCAACGGCACGAAAATGATCAGCGTCGCCGCCGACGACCCCGCCAGCGGCCGCGTGAATTCGAGCGCCGCCGCCATCACGCGGCCATGAAAAGCGCGTGCGCCGCCTTCGCGCATGCGCCGCACGATGTGTTCGATCATCACGATCGCGTCGTCGATCACGAGACCGACGGCGGCGGCCATGCCGCCGAGCGTCATGATGTTAAAGCCCATGCCGAACACGTCGAGCAGCAGAATCGTCGCGGCCATCACCACCGGCACCAGCGCGACGGCGATCGCGGTGATCTTCCAGTTGCGCAGAAAGGCGAACAGCGTCAACGCCGCCAGCACCACGCCGATCATGATCGCGTCGCGTACGCTGGTGGCCGAGGCGATTACCAGTTCGCTCTGGTCGTACCAGTTCGAAAGATGCACGCCGGCCGGCATCTGGTGCTGGAAGCCGGCGAGCTTCGCGCGGATCGCCTTGGCCATCGCCACGCTGTTCGCGCCCGGCTGCTGATACACGTTGATGAGCACGGCGTCCTGGCCGTCGGCGGTGACGCGCATCCATTGCGGCGCCACGCCCTGGCGTACGGTCGCGATGTCGCCGAGGCGGATCTGTGTCGCGCCGCTGGCCGACACCACGACGTTGCGCAGTTCGTCGAGCCGCGTAATGGTGGTGTTGGCGATCACGAGATAGAGCTTGTAGTGATCCTCGATGCGGCCGTTCGCCATCAACACATTGCTAGCGCCGATCGCTTTCGAGACATCGGCGAGCGAGAGTTTGTACGCGGCGAGCCGCGCGGGATCGATCGCGACTTCGAACTCGTCCTGCGCGCCGCCCGTCACGTCGACTCGCGCCACGCCTTCCACCGAAGACAGCAACGGCCGCATCTGGAACTGCGCGAGGTCGTGCAGCGCGGAGAGCGATTGCTGCTGCGAAGTCAGGCTGTACGCCAGCACCGGAAACACGGTCGGGTCCATACGCCGCACCTGCATCGAGGTGCCTTGCGGCAGCGTCGCGAGAATCTCGCTGATGGCCGACTGCGCCTGCAAGGTGGCTTGCGCCATGTCGGTGCCCCAGTCGAAGTTGAGCGAGATTTCCGCCACGCCGCGGCTCGTCGTCGATTCGACGTCGCGCACGTTCGGCACGCGCCGCAGCGCTTCTTCGACCGGCATCGTGACGAGCGTGGCCATCTGTTCGGCGGGGCGGTCGCCCGCGTCGAGCGAAACGACCGCGCGCGGAAACGCGACGTTGGGGAACAGCGAGATCGGCAGGCGGAACGCGGTCAGTGCGCCCGCTATCGCCAGCAGTGCGATCACGAACAGCAGCGAGCGGCGATGCTTCTGCATCCATTGACCGAAATTCATCGCGGCGCGCCTCCGCTGGTGCGCACCGCCATGCCGTCCTTCAACTCATAGTTGCCGCTGACCACGAGGCCTTGCGCCGCGTCGAGCGCGCCATCCACGCCGTAGCGCTCGCCGTTCTCGACCTGGATGGTCACCGCCACGCGGCGCGCCTTGTTCTGCGGCGTGATCTGGAACACGTAGGCACCTTTGCCGTCTTTCAGCACGGCGGCGCGCGGCACGATCCAGTGCGTGCCGTTGCGGGTCGCGATGTCGGCGCTCACGCGCGTGCCGGGAATGAAGGCCGTCTGACCAAGCGGCACGTTCGCGCCGACGTCGACGAGCTGGCTCTGCTGATCGACCGAGGCGCCCACCAGTGCCACGTGGCCGTTCGCCGAAGTCTTTGCGAGCGACGTCGACAGACCGTGCAACGTGACGATGTCGCCGGCGTGGATCGCGGCGGCATCGGCGGGCTCGACGCCGAGCATCACGTTGGCGCGCGCGTCCTTGCCGCTGCCGCCGGCGAGTTGCAGGATCGCCGTGCCGGGTTGGACCTGATCGCCTTGAGCGGCCGAAACTTGCAGCACGACGCCGTCGTTCGGCGCGGTGACGATCTTGTTGCCGTTCGCCACGCCCGTCTGGTTTTGAGCGGCGAGCGCCTGCTGCGCGTCGTCGGCGGCCTTGCGGGCGCTGGCGAGTTGCGATTGGGTGGCGAGCCCTTTGTCGTACAGCGATTGCGTGCGCGTCAGTTCTCCTTGTGCGAGCGTCACGGCGCTTTTCGCCTGGGTGGCCGCGAGCACGGCGGCAGGGTCGGCCTGCACGACGAAGAGCGGCGTGCCGCGCGTCACCGTTTGCCCGGACTGCACACGCATCTGCACGATGCGCGCGGTGTACGGCAGGTTGACGGTGGTGAGGTTCGATGCGGACGCGGCGACGATGCCATACGCCCGCACCGGCTGCGCGATCTCGGCGCGCTGCACGCGCACGGTTTGCACGGCGACCACGGGTTGCTCGGCGGCGTCGGCGGCGGGCGTTGCGGCGCTGGCCGTATGAGCGCCTGCGCACAGCAGCGCGGCGCAGGCGATAGCAATCGCACCAGCGGCAAGGCGCGGCCGCAGCGCTGAATTCAGGCTATTTCGCATGAGTGTCGGTGAAGGTGGGAGCGGTGGAGTAAGCGTCGGGAATCGCGCTGCCGAGCAGTGCCTGCAAGCCGACGCGTTGTTCGGCGAGCGACTCGCGCAAGGTCGCGGCGTCGATCTGTTTGGTGAGCGCGGCGCTTTGCGCGTCGGTGTAAGCGCCGAGCGCCAGGTTGTGTTCCGCGTAGGCCGCGGCCGCGTGCTGGGCGGCGACGTCGACCTCGGGTAACGCGGCTTCGGTCTGCTGCAATTGCCGCGTGAGGATCGCGTTGTCCGCGCGCAGATGCGCGACGTCGGCGTAGGCACTGTTCAGGCGCGTTTGATATTCGTCGCGCAAACGCTGGCGGCTCGCCTGCTCGATCGCGACGTTGCCCTGATTGCGGTTGAAGATCGGCAGGCTGAGGTTGATCTGGAAGCCACTCGTATAAATGTTCGAGGTGTCGCGTGCCCGCACGAAGCCCACCGACAGACTCGGGAACTGGCTCAGAATCGCGGCGCGATATTTCTGCTCCTGCGCCTCATAGCCTGCTTGCAGCGCGATCAGATCGGGGCGGCGCCGAGGCAGTCCGGCGAGCGCGGCATCGAGGGTCGTGTCGGAGAGCGGTGCGATGGTTTCGCCTCCGGCGAGTTGCAGTTGCACCTCGGGCGAGACGCCGAGCAGCGCGTTCAGATCGTGGTGCGTTTGCTCGGCTGCGCGTTCGGCATCGGTGTATTGCTTGCGGGCGTCGTTGTAGGCAGTGAGCGCGGCGGTGAGCGTATCGTCGGTGAGATTGCCGTCGCGGCGCGCTTCGGCCATGCGTTCGTAGCGCGTGCGCGCCAGATCGCGCTGGCGCTGCAGAAGCGGCAGCGTGTCCTGCTGGAAGCGCGTCTTGATGAACAGCTGCCGCGCTTGCGCGACGATCTGCCATTCCTGCCACAGCAGGCCGAGATCGGTCTTGGCTACGGTCGCGTCGGCGGATTGTTGGTTGGCGCTGCGCAGCACGATCGCCATCACGTCCATGCTCAAGCCGTAGCTGAACGCGCGCGTGGTGCCGATCTGGCCGGGGTAATCGCTCGCTATGCTCAGCTGCGGGTCCGGCAGCAGACCCGCCGAGTAGGCCTGAGCGCGGGCGATGCCGAGGTCGTCGCGAGCCAGCTTGAGGTCGGGATTGTTGGCGACCGCGAGCATCGCGACCTCGTCGATATCGAGCCCGTCAGATGGGTCGAAGCGATGCGCGGCCAGTTCCGGCAGCGGCATGCTAGACGAATCGATGCGGATACGTTCGAGCGAACGGGCGGAGGTGGACGTGTCCTCTGGCGCGAGCGGCTCGCGGTGATACCACGTGCAGCCGCCCATCAGCAGCGCGCCAAGCGGCACGAGAGCGCGCAGCTGTGCGTAGGGTCGCGGCGCGGGTTTGATCGCCGTCCTCGCGGCCGAAGCAGACATGGACGCGACCGCTGATATAACCGCTCGCGCGGCTTTGATAACGGGCAAAATCCGGCTCCTGAATGAAGAGTGAGGCATCCGGAAAGGGATGCCGAAAAACAGGAGCCGATTCTGCTGATTGACTGCTTAAGACATGCTTAACGCCAATTTAAGCCTCCCTTCAGCGTCCCATCAGCGTCCCTTCAGCAAAACCTAAGCGAGTCATAAGGAAGCGTTAAGCTACCGGGCGGGACAATGCCGGAGCCAACAAGGGAGAGGAGTGACCATGCGTCTGCTACTGGTCGAAGACGACGACATGATCGCGGAAACGGTATTGGGCGCGATGCGCCGCTCCGGCTACGCGATCGACTGGGCCGAAGACGGCCGCGCGGCGGAGCTGTCGCTGGGCAACGGCGTGTACGACCTCGTGCTGCTCGATCTTGGCTTGCCGAAGAAGGACGGCATCGACGTCCTCAACGCCTATCGCAGGAACGGCGGCGCCGCGCCGGTCATCATCCTGACGGCTCGCGACGCCGTCGACGAACGCATTCGCGGCCTCGATGCCGGCGCCGACGACTATCTGATCAAGCCGTTCGACCTCGACGAACTGGCCGCGCGCGTGCGTGCGCTGCTCAGACGCCGCACCGGACAGAAGCAGCCGGTCTACGCGCACGGCGAGCTCACGCTCGACCCCGCCGCGCACGAGGTCACCAAGTCCGGCGAACCGCTGCCGCTCGTGCCGCGTGAATTCGCGCTGCTGCAGGCGCTGATCGAAGAACCCACGCGCGTGTTCACCAAGGCCGAGCTCGAAGAGAAGCTGTACGGCTGGGGCGAGGAAGTGGGCAGCAATACCATCGAAGTGCACGTGCACAGTTTGCGGCGCAAGATCGGCGCGGACCAGGTGGTGACCGTGCGCGGCGTGGGTTACCGTCTGAAGAGGTGCTGATGACGTCGATTCGCCGCTGGCTTCTGGGCTGGCTGATCTTCGGTCTGGCGGCGGCCTCGGGCGTGGCCGGCTACGCCATCTTCCACACGGCGCGCGAGGAAGCGAGCGAACTGTTCGACTTCGAACTGCGCACGATCGCACTGTCATTGCCGTCGAATCTAGCCGGCGCGGGCGACGGCGAACATCGCGATCCCGACCTGGGCGGTCTGGCCGACGACCGGGTCGTCATCGAGATCTGGGACGGCGCCGGCAAGCTGATCTATCACTCGCTGCAGGCGCCGGTATTCGAGCGCCAGCCCGCGGGCTACAACACGGTGGAGCGCGGCGAGTATCACTGGCGTACATTCGCCGTGCAGCAGGGGGAACGCTATATTCAAGTGGCGCAACCCATTTCCGTGCGCGAGGACCTCGCGATGCGACTTGCGCTGCACACGCTCTGGCCGCTCGGCGTGCTGGTGCCGGCGACAATCGTGCTGGTGCTGCTGGTAGTGGCGCGCGGGCTCGCGCCGATCGGCGGGCTGTCGCGCGCGCTGTCCACCCGTACGATCGATTCGCTGGAACCGTTGCGCCTGGACGGCAGCGTGCCGGTCGAGATCAAGCCGCTGGTCGAAGCGCTCAACGATCTGCTGCAGCGGTTGCACACGGCGTCGCAGGCGCAACGCACGTTCATCGCCGATGCCGCGCACGAATTGCGCTCGCCGCTTGCCGCATTGAAGCTGCAATTGCAGGCCGCTTCGCGCGACGGTTCGTTAAAGGGCGAAGGGCAAACGCTCGAACGCGTCGAAGGGCGCGTCAACCGCATCATTCATCTGGTGCAGCAACTGCTCACGCTGGCGCGCGAAGACGCGCATCCGGTCACGTCGATGGTGCCGGTCAGCCTGCGCCGGATCGGCGAGCAGGCGGTGGGCGATTTTTCGCTGCTGGCGGAAACGAAGGAGATCGACATCGGCCTGGAGTGCGAGGGCGCGCGCACGGAGGGCGATGCTTATACCGTGCTGGCCGAGCCGCACGGCATGAGCGTGCTGCTGGGCAATCTGATCAACAACGCGATCCGGCACACGCCGCGCGGCGGCCGTGTGGATGTGATCCTCAAGCGTGACGGTACGCGCGTCGGCTTCGAAGTCGCCGATACCGGCTCGGGCATTCCGGAGGCCGAACTCGAGCGGGTCTTCGACCGTTTCTATCGCGGCGAAGAGGCGCAAGGCGAGGGCAGCGGTCTTGGGCTTGCGATCGTGTCGCGCATCGCCGAGCGGCATCAGATGGATCTGTCTCTGTGCAACAACGAAGGCCAGCCCGGCTTGCGGGTGTCCGTGTCCGGTCTGAAGGCGCATGACGCCGGCGCGCCCGTGGCCCTTAAAACCTGACGGTGTTCAATTCGCGCTGCCAGGTTCAGGCGCTGCGTTCGTTGCTGGACGAAAGCGCTGGACGTGGCCCATTCGATCCATCACCGGACGGCGCGCCCAGCGTCGCGTCCAGTTCCGACGCGCTCGACACCTTGCGCAACTCGTCGGCGATGATCGACACGAGCGCATCCGCCGCGGCGCTCAACGGGCGTCGCGGATGGCTCACGCACACGATATGCCGCACGATGCGCGGCGCGAGAATCGGATAGGCGCGCAGGCTGCCCAGGTGCACCGCGCGCTGCACGGCGATACGCGGCAGGATGGTTGCGAAGTGAGTGGTTTCCACCAGCTTCACGATCGTGCTCAGCACGTCGATCTCGAAGCGCGGCGCAAGCAGCACGTCTTCATGCTGTGCAGCCGTATCGAGCACGCCACGCAAGCCGTGGCGCTTGGTCGGCAGCACCAGTTCCAGCTCCGGCAGTTGCGCGAGTTCAATGGCGTGCGGCAGCTCGGGGCCGTGCTCGGCGCTCGTCACCAGCACCATTTCCTCGTCGAGCAAGGGCTGTGCGTCGAGTGAGAGGCGCGCGCGCGGTTTGTTGATCAGCGCCGCGTCGAGCTGGCCGCCCGCCACCCAGTCGATGAAGGTCGCGCTGTAGCCGTCCGCCACGGTCACTTCGACATGGGGATAACGCGCGTTAAAACGCGACAGCGCATCGGCCAGCACGCTTTCCGTAACCGATGCGATCAGTCCGATCGACACATGGCCGGTCACTACCTCGTCGCGCTGCACGAGTTGCTGACGAGCGTGCGCGAGATCGCGCATGATCGGCAAAAAGAGCCGGTACATGAGCCGGCCGGCGGCGGTCGGCGCCATGCCGTGCGCGTTGCGCTCGAAGAGCTGCTGGTGCAGTTCGTCCTCGAGTTTGGCGATCTGCATGCTGAGCGCGGGCTGCACGATGTTCAGGCGTTTCGCTGCCCGCGTGACCGACCCGTCCTCGAAGAGCGCGATGAAATACTGGATTTGCCTGAGGTCCATGTTGGTATGAATAAAACATCAGCAAACGTAATGAGAGTGGCGCGCCGTATCAGGTAAAGACTGGAACCGCACTCCACGAATGCTCCGGAACCCTGGCTACGATCCCGCAGAATGCGCCGCAAGCCGCGCGGTGTCTATTGATATCCCGCCTACAATTGGCTGTCATTGGTGCTAACACGCATATCATCGGGAATGATTCGACGCATCAATAATCAGTATTAGAAGTTATAAGCCGATCTCGTTACGCTTCCATCATCAACTGGCTGTCCGGTTCGGACATGAAGCCGGGGCACGGATGGAGACGTAGATGAATACTCGCGATGCCGCATCGCACGGTAATTTCCAACTGACGTGGGGCCGCCCGTCCGGCGTGCTCACGCTGCGCGACTGGCTGGCGCATCTGGCGCGCACGGACCGGGTGGCCACCATCGACAAACCGGTGGCGCTCGAACATGAGCTTGCCGCGATTGCCAAGCGCCTCGACGGCACGCAGGCAGCGTTCTTCACGAAACCGGGCGGACACGACGTGCCGGTGGTCAGCGGTTTCATGTCGCGTCGCGCCTGGATCGCCGAGGCGATGGGCGTGGCCGAGGCCGATCTGCTGACGCGCTTTCGCGATGCAGCCGATCAGCCGCTTCCCTCGAAAGAAATTTCACGCGCCGAAGCCGCCTGCCAGCAGGTCGTGCATACCGGCGGCATCGATCTTCACAAGTTGCTGCCGATTCCCACCCACAGCGAACACGACAACGGACCGTACATTACCGCGGGTCTCGTGATCGCGCGCAATCCGCGTACCGGCGTGCAGAACGTGTCGATCAACCGCATTCAGGTGCATGGGCCCGACCGCATGGCGATCCTGCTGCTGCCGCGCCACTTGTACGCCTTCCAGAAAGCCGCGGAAGAGGCGGGTGATGCGCTCGACGTCGCCATCGCGATCGGCGTCGATCCGCTGACGATGCTTGCCTCGCAAGCCATTTCCCCAATCGATTCGGACGAACTGGAAATCGCCGGCGCGCTGCATGGTGCGCCGCTGCCGGTGGTCAAGTGCGTGAGCAACGGTGTCAATGTGCCCGCCTTCGCCGAGATCGTGATCGAAGGGCGCATTCTGCCCAACGTGCGCGAACTGGAAGGCCCGTTCGGCGAATTCCCCAAGTACTACAGCGCGCAGGAAGCGCGTGAAGTGATCGAAGTCACCGCGGTGACGCATCGCGAGAAGCCGATCTTTCATACGATCGTGCCGGCGGAAATGGAGCACTTGCTGCTCGGCGCGATTCCGCGCGAGGCGACGCTGCTCGCACATCTGCAACGTAGTCATCCTAACGTCAAGGACGTGCATCTCTCCGTGGGCGGCGTGTGCCGCTATCACCTGTGGGTGCAGTTCGAGAAGAAGCGCGAAGGCGAAGCGAAGAACGTGATTCTGTGCGCGTTCGGCGCGCACTACGATATCAAGCAGGTGGTCGTGGTCGACACCGACGTCGATGTGCACGATCCGGCCGAAATCGAATGGGCCATCGCCACGCGCTTCCAGGCCGACCGCGACCTGGTCGTGATCGAAGGCGCGCAAGGTTCGCCGCTCGATCCGTCGACCACCGTCGGTCAGCCGGAAGACGCGCCGCCGCATTTGCAAGGCGTGAGTGCGAAGATGGGGCTCGACGCCACGCGGCCTGTGGTGTATCCGTCGCACGTGTTCACACGGGTGCGCATTCCGGGCCAGGACACGGTAAATCTGGACGAACTCGTTGCAGCCGACAACACCGCGTTCGATACCTATCTGGGTGGCGCGCATGGCTGAGCACGCACACAAGCCTCAGCGCATCGTCGTCGGTATTTCCGGCGCGAGCGGCGCTGTGATCGGCGTGCGTCTGCTCGCGGCCTTGCGCCGCCTCGGTACGCACGAGACGCATCTGATCGTGTCGGCCTCCGGCGCGGTCACGGCGGCGCAGGAACTCGGCATGACGCGCGGCGACCTCGACAGTCTCGCCGACGTTGTCTACAACGTGCGCGATATCGGCGCAGCGGTGGCGAGCGGTTCGTTCATCACGGCGGGCATGGTGATCGCGCCGTGCTCGATGAAGACGCTCGCGGGCGTAGCCAACGGTTTCGCCGACAACCTGCTCACCCGCGCCGCCGATGTGATGCTCAAGGAGCGTCGCCGGCTCGTGCTGGTCGCGCGTGAAACGCCGCTCAACCTCGCACATCTGCGCAACATGACTTCCGTGACGGAGATGGGCGGGATCGTGATGCCGCCGGTGCCAGCCTTCTACGCGCATCCCAAGACGATCGAGGACGTGGTCGATCACACGGTAGGGCGCATTCTCGATCTGTTCGCGATCGAGCATCGCGAGATCGCGCAGCGCTGGAGCGGTCTCGCTGACGAATTCACGGAGCGCCGCTCGGGAGTGGACGAATGAATCAGCGCGACTTGATCCACGCGGGCGACACCGCGACGCATGAACGCGATCCGGAACTGGACAAACGCCCACAACGGCATCTCGGCCGTCCGATGGAGCGTCTGGAAGATCCCGCGATTCTCACCGGCCACGGCCGTTACGGCGACGACATCGGCGTTCGTCCGGGCACGCTGCACGCGGCGATCCTGCGCTCGCCGCACGCGCATGCGGAACTGGTGTCGATCGACACCGATGCCGCGTCGAAACTGCCCGGCGTCCACGCGATCCTGACACGCGACGACCTGCGCGCCTGGTCGAGGCCGTTCGTGGTCGGCGTGAAATCGCCGATGGAACAGTGGGCGCTCGCGATGGACCGCGTGCGCTATGTCGGCGAACCGGTGGCGGTGGTGCTGGCGCAATCGCGTGCGATTGCGGAAGACGGTCTCGATCTGCTCAAGGTCGAGTACGCGACGCTCGATCCGGTCACGTCGATCGAACAGGCGGCGAGCGACGAGTCGCCGGTCTTGCACGAGAAAGTGGGCAGCAACGTGATCAGCGACCGGCACTTCCGCTACGGCGAGCCGGAAGCCGCGTTTGAGAAGGCGCCGCATCGCGTGAAACTGGTCGCGCATTATCCTCGCAATACCTGTGCACCGATCGAATGCGGCGTGGTGATCGCCGAATATCTGGCAGGCGACGAAGGCTACGACGTCACGTCGAATTTCATGGGGCCGTTCTCGCTGCACGCGGTGATGGCGATGGCGCTCAACGTGCCCGCCAACCGTCTGCGCCACAAGGCGCCGCGCGATTCGGGCGGCAGCTTCGGCGTGAAGCAGGCGGTGTTTCCGTACGTCGTGCTGATGTGTCTCGCCTCGCGCAAGGCGGGCGCTCCGGTGAAATGGGTCGAGGACAGGCTCGAGCATCTGAGTGCGGCGACCTCTGCGACCGCGCGCCTCTCGACGCTCGAAGCCGCCGTGGAAAGCGACGGCCGCATCACGGCGCTCTCCTACGATCAACTCGAAGATTGCGGCGGCTATCTGCGCGCGCCGGAACCCGCCACGTTCTATCGCATGCACGGCTGCCTGACCGGCGCGTATGCGATCGACAATCTGCTGGTGCGCAACCGCGTCGTGCTGACCAACAAGACGCCGACGGGTCTGGTGCGCGGCTTCGGCGGACCGCAGGTGTACTTCGCGCTCGAACGGCTGATGCAGCGCATCGCGCTCGAACTGAAGCTCGATGTGCTCGACGTGTACCGCCGCAATTTCGTCGCCGCCGATGCGTTCCCGTATCGCGCCGCAGCGGGTGCGCTGCTCGACTCGGGCAACTATCAGGAAGCGCTGCGCCGCGCGCTGGCCGAAGGCGGTTATGACGAGCTGCGCGCGCGCCGCGACGCGGCACGCAAGGAAGGGCGGCTGTACGGGATCGGCTTTGCGGCGATCGTCGAACCGTCGGTGTCGAACATGGGTTACATCACGACCGTGATGCCCGCCGAGGCGCGCAAGAAAGCCGGGCCGAAGAGCGGCGCGATCGCTAGCGCGACCGTGAGCGTCGATCTGCTCGGCGGCGTGGTGGTGACGATTGCATCGACACCCGCGGGCCAGGGGCATATGACGGTGTGCGCACAGGTGGTCGCGGACGTGCTCGGCGTGTCGCCGCACGACGTTGTCGTCAATGTCGAATTCGATACGCACAAGGACGCGTGGTCGGTGGCGGCGGGCAATTATTCCAGCCGCTTTGCCGGCGCGGTGGCGGGCACGGTGCATCTCGCAGCCGTGCGGGTGCGCGACAAGATCGCGCGCATCGTGTCGAAGCAGATGGGCTGCGCGCCCGACGATATCCGTTTCGAAGAAGGCCGCATTTTTGCAAAGGGCGCCGAGGACCGCGCGCAGCCGTTTGGCCGCGTCGCCGCCAATGCGCCGCATTGGGCGCCCGCGCTGTTGCCCGAAGGCGAAGAGCCCGGCCTGCGCGAGACCGTGTTCTGGAATCCGCCGAACATGGCCGCGCCGGATGAGAACGATCGCGTCAACACATCGGCGGCCTACGGTTTTGCTTTCGACATGTGCGGCGTCGAACTGGATCGCGCCACCGGCCGCGTGCGGATCGACCGCTACGTCACCGCGCACGACGCCGGCACGCTGCTGAACCCGGCGCTCGCCGACGGCCAGATTCGCGGCGCGTTTGCGCAAGGGCTCGGCGCGGCGTTGATGGAGGAGTTTCGTTACGGCTCGGACGGCAGCTTCCAGTCGGGCACGCTCGCCGACTATCTGATGCCGACCACCTGCGAAGTGCCCGATCCGGTGATCGTGCATCTGGAAACACCGTCGCCGTTTACGCCGCTCGGCGCGAAGGGACTCGGCGAAGGCAACAACATGAGTACGCCGCCGTGCATCGCGAATGCAGTGGCGGATGCGCTCGGCGTCGACGATATCCGTCTGCCGCTGACGCCTTCGAAGGTGATGGCGCTGATCGGCATCGACGATCCGGAGCCGTCGCGTCCTGAGTTTCGTGAAGCGCCCGCCGCCAAACCGGCGACGCCGGGTAGCGGCAAGGCGCTCACCGCGCAAGGCAGCGTCGACCTGCCGGCGTCGCCGGAAGCGATTTTTGCCGTGCTGCTCGATCCGAACGCGCTCGCCAAAGTGATACCCGGCTGTCACGCGCTCGAAGCCGAAGCCACGAATCAGTATCGCGCGGACGTGACGGTCGGCGTCGGCATGATCAAGGCGCGCTTCGAAGCGAAGATCGGCTTGTCCGAAATCGACGCGCCGCATCGGCTGCGGTTGGCGGGCGCGGGCATGTCGTCGCTCGGCAGCGCACGCGGCAGCGGCCTCGTCGAACTGACGCCGATTGAAACCGGCACGCGTCTTTCCTACGACTACGAAGCCCAGGTGTCGGGCAAGGTCGCGGCAGTAGGCGGACGCATGCTCGAAGGCGCGGCCAAGGTCGTGTTGCGGCAACTGTTCGAATCGCTTGGCCGTCAGGCAGCGGGCAAACCGGTTCACACCGGCGGCTCGTGGCTCTCGCGCCTCTTGGCCCGTTTCAGGAGACAGGCATGAAACCCGCGCCGTTCGATTATCTGCGCGCCATGACGACGCAGCATGCGCTCGACGCGCTCGCGCAAAGCGGCGAGGACGCCCGCGTGCTGGCCGGCGGCCAGTCGCTGATGGCGGTGCTGAACATGCGGCTCGCGCAGCCGCGCGTGCTGATCGATATCTCGCGCACCGACGAGTTGGGCTCGGTGCGTGTCGATCACAAGGCCGGCTTGCTGACAGTCGGCGCGGCGGCGACGCAAGGCAACGTCGAGTGGCGCGAAACGCTGCGCGACGAAGTGCCGTTGCTGGCGATGGCGTTCCCGCATATCTCGCACTTCCAGATCCGCAATCGCGGCACGGTGTGCGGCTCGGTGGCGCATGCCGACCCGAGCGCGGAACTGCCGCTGGTGCTGGCCGCGCTAGGCGGCGATGTGATGCTGCGCTCAAGAAAGAAACACCGCGTGCTGCCGGCCGGCGAGTTTTTTCAAGGCATGTTGATGACCGCGCGCGAGCCGGACGAACTGGTCGAAGCCGTGCGCTTTCCGCTCAAGCGGCCGGGCGAGCGCTACGGCTTCACGGAATTCTCCGCGCGCCACGGCGACTTCGCGATGGTCGCATGCGCGGCCGTCGTGACGAGCGACTCGATCCGCCTGGCGGTGGGCGGCGTCGCGGACAGGCCGGTGGTCGAGCAATGGCCGCGTCTGCGTGACGAGGACCTGCGCGGCGCATTGAACGATTTGAGCTGGAAACTGGGCGCGCAGGACGACGCGCATATCAGCGCGGCGTACCGCCGGCATCTGGTCCGGCAACTGGGATGGCGCGTGATCGAGGAGGCGAAGTGAGCAACACATCGAACGGCAACGTCATGCACGTAATGCGGCAGGGCGAACGGCAATGCGTCACGCTGACGCTCAATGGCCGTGAACGCAGCGGCTATTGCGAGCCGCGCGAGCTGCTGTCGGATTTCATCCGTCAGGAACTGGGCGCGACCGGCACGCACGTCGGCTGCGAGCATGGCGTGTGCGGCGCGTGCACGGTGCACGTGGACGGCGTGGCGGGACGCTCGTGCCTGATGCTGGCGGTGCAGGCCGACGGCCGCCGCATCGACACCGTGGAGGGACTCGCACCCGACATGCAACTCGGCGATCTGCAGCAGGCGTTCCAGCGGCATCACGCGCTGCAGTGCGGGTTCTGTACGGCCGGGATACTGATGTCGTGCGCGGACTATCTGCAACGTGTGCCCGATCCGAGTGAAGCGCAAGTGCGCGACATGCTCTCGGGCCATCTGTGCCGCTGTACGGGCTATACGCCGATCGTCGCCGCGGTGCTCGACGTGGCGGCACGGCGCCGGCAAGGCGAAGCGGCTAGTGAAACCGTGGAGGCCGCTCATGCTTGACCTCGGCCGAACTTTTTTACAGAGCGTGGAACGCAGCCCCAATGCGCTCGCTATCGTCGACGGCGAACTTACGCTGACGTACGCGCAGTGGCACCGGCTCATCGTGAAGGTGGCCGAAGGTCTGCGCGGCCTGGGTCTCGTGCATGGCGACCGCTTGCTGGTCGTACTGCAAAACCGCTGGGAAATGGCGACCCTGCATTGGGCCTGCCAGTTCGCGGGCGTGGTGATCGTGCCGCTGAACTGGCGCGCGAAACCCGATGAACTCGAATACTGCGTGACCGACGCCGGCGTGAAAGCCATCGTGTACGAGCCGGTGTGCGCCGATGCCGTTGCGCAAAGTCCCGCCGCGCAACGTGTGCCGCGTATCGGTCTCGATGACGCGCAAGGCCGCACCGTGAGCTTCGAAACGCTTATGGCCCGGAGCACGCCGGACGCGCTGAACGCAGGCCATACCCGCGCGAATGCCGACGACTACTCGCTGATTCTCTACACCTCGGGCACCACCGGCAAGGCGAAAGGCGTGCCGCGCCGTCATCGGCATGAACGCGCCGCCGCGCTCGCGCATGTCGCACAGAATCTGTACGGCCACGGCGAACGCACGCTCGGCGTGATGCCGCTTTATCACACCATGGGCGTGCGCTCGCTGCTCTCGATGGCGCTGGTGGACGGCCTGTTCGTCTGCGTGCGCCGCTGGAATGCGCGCTTCGCGCTCGATGCGATCGCACGGCACAAGCTCACCTGCCTCTATCTGGTGCCGACGCTGTATCACGATCTGCTGGCCGATCCGGCTTTCGCGCCGACGGATACGTCCACGGTGAAGAAGCTCGGTTTCGCCGGCGCGCCGATGAACGACGGTTTGCTCAAGCGCCTCTCGGCGGCGTTCGAACCGGACCTGTTCGTCAATCACTATGGCTCGTCCGAGGTCTACACCTTCAGCATCGATCAGGACGCCACGCGCAAGCCGGGCAGCGCGGGGCGCGCGGGTATCAATACGCGGTTGCGCGTGGTCAGGCTCGACGCCCTTACGCCCGAAGACCTGGCGCAAGTGGGCGAGGAAGGCCAGATCATCGCCGACCTGCTCGGCGACGAAGCCTTCGAAGGCTACTGGAACCGTCCCGACGCGAACGCCAAATCGTTGCGCGACGGCTGGTACTTCACAGGCGACACGGGTTTCTTCGATGCCGAAGGCGACCTGTACGTGTCGGGCCGCGTCGACGACATGATCATCAGCGGCGGCGAGAACATTTCGCCGGTCGATATCGAGTCGGTGCTGTCGCTGCATCCCGCGGTCGACGAGGTTGCGGTGGCCGGCGTGAAGGACGAGCGCTGGGGCCAGCGCGTGGTCGCCTTCGTCAAACGCCGCGTCTACGTCGACGCCGACGCGCTCGACGCCCATTGCCGCACCTCCGACCTCGTGAACTTCAAACGTCCGCGCGAATACGTGTTCGTCGACGACATACCGAAGTCGCCGGTCGGCAAGATTCTGCGCCGCAAGCTGTCCGCCGGCGAGTACCAGCGCGACGCCCACGGCGAAGCCATTGCACCTCATACGGAAACCACCAAGGAGTAACTCATGACCGATTTGACCCACCGCGGCCAGAGCCTGCTGCAGGACCTCGACGGCTTTTCCATCGAGATCGACGCGCAGCGCGAGCGGGCCGACATCATCCTGCACCGCCCGCCGCTGAACGTGATTTCGATGCACGCGCGCGACCAGTTGCGCGCCGCCTTCGAGGCGCTCGACGACGACCCGCGCGTGCGTGTGATCGTAGTGCGCGCCAACGGCGAACATTTTTCGAGCGGCGGCGACATCAAGGGCTTTCTCGAAGCATCGCCGGAAACCGTGTCGAAGCTCGCCTGGAACATCGCCGCGCCCGCGCGTTGCTCGAAGCCAGTGATCGCCGCCAATCGCGGTTTCTGTTTTGGCGTGGGCTTCGAACTGTCGCTTGCGTGTGATTTCCGCATCGCCACCGACACCACTTTCTACGCGCTGCCGGAACAGAAACTCGGGCAGATTCCGGGTTCGGGCGGCTCGGCCCGCTTGCAGCAGATGGTCGGCATCGGCCGCACCAAGGACATCGTGATGCGCTCGCGCCGGATTCCGGGCAAGCAGGCTTACGAATGGGGTATCGCGGTCGAATGCGTGGCCGACTCCGAACTCGAAGCGGCGACCGACGCGCTGGTGGACGAATTGCGCGCGTTCTCGCCGCTCGCGCAACGCACCGCGAAGAAGCTGCTCAACGACACCGAGGACGCGCCGCTGTCGATCGCGATCGAACTCGAAGGACACTGCTATAGCCGTCTGCGCGCCTCAGATGATTTCCGCGAAGGCGTCGAGGCGTTTCACGGTAAGCGCAAGCCGGTGTTTCGCGGCAGTTGATGCGAACGTCGGGCAAGAGCGAACCCAAATAAAGGAGGCAGGCGGATGGAGCGCTTCGATTACGTGATCGTTGGCGGTGGATCGGCAGGGTGCGTGCTCGCGCATCGCCTGTCGGCAATTCCGTCGTTGCGCGTCGCGCTGATCGAAGCGGGCGCGGATACGCCGCCGGGCAACGTGCCCGCGGCGATTCTCGACAGCTATCCGATGCCGGTTTTCTGCGGCGACGAATACATCTGGCCGCAACTGAAGGCAAGCGCCACGCGCGGCGCCGCGCCTCGTGTCTACGAACAGGGCCGCGTGATGGGCGGCGGTTCGAGCATCAACGTGCAGTCGGCCAATCGCGGCCTGCCGCGCGACTACGACGACTGGGCCGCCAACGGTGCAACCGGCTGGGCATGGCAGGACGTGCTGCCGTATTTCCGCAAGCTCGAACGCGATGTGGATTTTCCCGCCGGCGAACTGCACGGCAGAGACGGGCCGGTGCCGATTCGCCGCATTCTGCCGGCCTACTGGCCAGCGTTCTGCGATGCCTTCGCCAGCGGCATGCGGAAGAACGGTTTCGCGAGCTTGCAAGACCAGAACGCCGAATTCGGCGACGGCTATTTTCCCGGTGCGTTTTCGAATCTCGACGACCGGCGGGTATCGACCGCGGCAGCCTATCTCGACGAGGCGACGCGTCAGCGCCGCAATCTGCACATTTACGCTGACTTGCGCGTCGAGTCGATTGTCATGGAAGGGCGTGTCGCGCGTGGCGTGGTCGCGGTGGAGCACGGCGGTGCGCGCATCCGTTTCGACGCCAATGAAGTCGTGGTCAGCGCGGGCGCGTTGCAATCGCCCGCGTTGCTGATGCGGGCCGGCATCGGCGCAAAGTCGGAACTCGACGCGCTCGGCATCGACTGCAAAGTCGATCTGCCCGGCGTGGGACGCAATCTTCAGGATCATCCGTCGCTCACGTTCTGTCATTTTCTCGAGCGGCGTTTTCGCATGCCGCTGTCGCGCCGTCGCGCGAGTATGACGGCGGCGCGTTTTACCTCGGGCGTTGCGGGTTGCGACGAATCCGATCTGTATCTGTCGAGTGCGACGCGCGCTGCATGGCATGCGCTCGGCAACCGGCTCGGTTTGTTTTTTCTCTGGTGCAACCGGCCTTATTCGCGCGGCCGTGTGCAGCTCGTGTCCGCTGATCCGGCCGTGGCGCCGCGCGTCGATCTGAATCTGCTCGACGATCCGCGCGATCTCGCGCGCCTCGCGTACGGCGTGCGGATGCTCGCGAAAATCGTCGAAGCGTCGGGTCTCGGCGACAACCCGCGCGACTTTTTTCCGGCCGCGTTCTCACCGCGTGTGAAAGCGCTAAGCCGCGTCGGCAAGGGCAATGCGGCGCTGACTTCGCTGCTCGGCATGCTGCTCGATACGCCCGCGCCGTTGCGGCGTCTGCTGATCGAGCGTTTCTTCACGCGCGGGCAGCGCATGTCCGCGCTGCTCACCGAGCCCGGCGCGCTCGAAGACTTCATCCGCGCCAATGTGTTCGGCGTGTGGCACGCGAGCGGCACCTGCCGGATGGGCGACGCGCACGACGTCATGGCCGTGACCGACACGTCGGGCCGCGTGCACGGCGCGTACGGCCTGCGGGTGGTCGATGCGTCGCTGATGCCGCGGCTACCCTCGGCGAACACGAATATCCCGACCATCATGATGGCCGAAAAAATCGCCGATGCGATGCTCGTGCGGCACGCGGCAAACGCTGCACCGACTACGGCGCCGCTCACCGCGGCCTCGCCATAAGGTTTCTTAACACCACCAAGAGCACGTGCAAGAGAACGTGCCTACCAACGGGGACGATCGCAAGACGGCCCCCAGATAGTCAAGGAGATGACGATGTCCGTAGCAGCGCAAAATGGCGCCGCCTTGCCCGCGGTTGATCAGCGGCAAGTGATGGGTGCAGTAATGGCCTCGTGCCTCGGCTGGGCACTGGATCTGTTCGATCTGTTCGTGTTGCTGTTCGTCGCGCCGGTGGTCGGGCGGCTGTTCTTTCCGTCCGAGCACGCGATGCTCTCGCTCGCGGCGGTGTATGCGTCGTTTGCCGTGACATTGCTGATGCGCCCGCTGGGTTCGGCATGGTTCGGCTCGTACGCGGACCGGCACGGACGCAAGGGCGCGATGATCATCGCCGTGGTCGGCGTGGGCCTCTCGACGGCCGCGTTCGGTTTGCTGCCGACCGTCGCGCAGGTGGGGCTTGTCGCGCCGATCCTGTTCCTTGTGCTGCGGCTCGTGCAGGGCGTGTTCGTGGGCGGGGTGGTGGCGTCGACGCACACCATCGGCACCGAATCGGTCGCGCCGAAATATCGCGGCGCGGTGTCGGGGCTGATCGGCGGCGGCGGAGCGGGGCTCGGCGCGTTGCTCGCCTCGCTCACGTATCTGGCGATGTCCGCGCTGTTTCCCGGCGCAGCGTTCGATGTCTGGGGCTGGCGTTGCATGTTCTTCACCGGCATCATCAGCTCGGTGCTCGGCCTGTTCGTCTTCAGCAGTCTCGAAGAGTCGCCGCTGTGGAAAAAGCTCGCCGCCGAAAAGGCCGCCAAAGCCGCCGCGCAGAAGCTCGACACGCCGGTCGAAATCGTGCGCTCGCCGTTGCGCACGCTGTTTTCCCGCGACTATCGCTCGATCCTCCTGGTCAACCTGCTGCTGACCATCGGCGGCGGTAGCGGCTATTACCTGACCTCGGGCTATCTGCCCACCTTCCTCAAGGTGGTCAGCCACGCCCCGAATGGCGCCGCGGCGGCGATCCTGCTGATCTGCAGCGTGGCGGTCGTGATCGCGTCCGTGGCGGCGGGGCATCTGAGCACGTTCATCGGGCGCAAGAGCGCGTTCATCTGGCTCGGCCTGATTCGCCTGTTCGCGTTGCCCGCGCTGTTCCTGCTGCTGCCCACCGCGCAGAGCATCACCATGATCGGCGTCTACGCAGTGATTCTGAGCGCGCTCGGCAGCGCGGGCTATGCGCCGATCCTGATTTTCCTGAACGAACGGTTCCCGACCGCGATTCGCGCGACCGGCACCGGGCTCTCATGGAACATCGGCTTCGCGATCGGTGGGATGATGCCGACCGCTGTCTCGCTGGTGGCGAAAGATGCGAGCGAGTTGCCGATGACGCTGGCGATCTTCGTCGGGGCGATCAGCGTGATTTTCCTGATCGGCGCGTTCGTCGTGCCGGAAACGCGCGGCCGGCTGGAGCAGGGCGCGGTGCGCGAGCCGGCTTAGCTCGCGGATGGGTCGGCGGGCACGCCCGTCGTCACGCGCCGGATCTCGTCGCCGATGATCTCGATCAGCGCGTGCGCCGCGGGCCCGATCGGCCGCTTCGGATGGCTCACGCGGATGATGTGCCGCACGATCGGCGGCGACGTGATGGTGCGCGCGCACATCACGCCTTCGTCGACCTTGCGCTGAACCACCACGCGCGGCAGGATCGTCGCGACACTGCTCTGTTCGACGAACTGCACGATGGTGTTCAGCAGATCGATCTCGAACTTTGGCTTGATGACCACGTCCGCTGCCAGCAGCGCGGCGTCCAGCACGCCGCGCAGGCCGTTGCGGCGGGTCGGCAGCACCAGTTCGATGCCGCCCAACTGCGCGGCATCGACCGCCGGCGGCAGGTCCGGGCCTAGCGCGGCACTGGTTACCAGCACCATTTCCTCGTCGACCAGCGGCACCATGTCGAGCGTGAGGCGCCCGCGCGGCTTGTTGATGATGGCCGCATCCAGCCGGCCCGCTTCGACCGCGTCGATCAACTGCGCGCTGAATCCGTCCGCGACCGACACTTCCACTTGCGGGAACATCGCGTTGAACCTGGCGAGCGACTCCGGCAGTACGCTTTCCGCCTCCGACGACACCATGCCGAGCGACACGCGCCCCGTCACGATCGCGTCCTGCCGGCTCAACTGGTCGCGGGCCCGCTCGATATCGCGCATGATCGGCGTGTACAGGCGGTACATCTGGCGCGCCGCGTCGGTCGGCGTCATGCCGTGCGGGCCGCGTTCGAAGAGTTTCTGGCGCAATTCGGTTTCGAGCTTCGAAATCTGCATGCTGAGCGCGGGTTGGACGATATTGAGCCGTTTCGCCGCGCGCGTGACGGAGCCGTCTTCGAAAAGCGCGATGAAATACTGGATTTGCTTGAGGTCCATGAAGCCAGGGGCGGAGGCGGGAAGGGGAAAAAGACGGCGGAAAGCGCCGCAAACATCGAGTTTAAACGCACCGCGCCGAGCATACGCGCAAGCCGGCGTGCGGGCCCGCGCGGCCTCGTCACGAATGTGTTTCCTTACACTGCTACAATCTCGTCTTTCTCGATCGATTGTGCGCTATGGGTTTCGAACAACTCGCTGAACTGAAGAAGCAATTGGCCGCGGCTCGCCGCGAGGCTGCGCCTGCCGCGAAGTCCGGCGCCAAGCCTGCTTCGAAGGACGCATCCAAGCCGGCCAAGGACGTTTCCAGGCCCGCTGGCAAGGACGCGGCCAAGCCGGGCGCGAGGCCTGCCCGCAAGCTCGCGCCGCCGCGCCGTGCCGCGCCCGCAGCCGACGCCAAACCGGCGGTGGACGCAAAGCCGGTGGACCCGGTGGTGAAATCGATCGGGCGGCTGCAAAAGCGCTTCCCCATTGCCTTCCCCAAGAATCCGGCGCCCAAGCTGCCGCTCAAGGTCGGTATTTTCGAAGACCTCGTGGTGCACGCCAAGGATCTGTCGCTGAGCGAAGCCGAGTTGCGCGACGCGATCAAGACCTGGTGCCGCGGCAGCCGCTACTGGAAATCCCTCGTGGAAGGCGCGGCGCGCGTCGATCTGACGGGCGCCGAGGCCGGTAAGGTTACGGCGCAGGAAGCCGCCGGTGCGCAGCGTCTGCAGGCGCATCGCGCGGGCAGGGGCGCGGCGAAGGCGGCAGCCGGCGCGGCGAACGCGACCGGCGAGGCCAGCGCGCAAGCGGCGGCTGAGCCAGTCACGCAAGCGTCCGCTGAGACGGCCGTGCAGCCGAACGCTGAAGCCGCCGCGCAAGCCACTGCCGAAGCGCCGAACGCTCCGGCCGAAACCGCCACGGCCTCGCAGGATGGCGAAGCGGGCAAGGCGTAGGCCGGACTCACCGGCCACCCACGAAGCGTAAAACCCGCCACGCCGCCTAGGCGTGGCCGCCTTGCCGCGACGCAGCCCCCAGCCGGCTGCGCACGAAGCCGACGTGTTCGCGCAGCACATAGAACGCGTCGGCGTATGCGAGCGGCATGCGCAGCCGATTCAACGAATCCTCGATCTGATCCAGTTCCTCGAAGAGCCGCTTGCGCTCCTCGTCGGTCGAATCGGCGAGCGCGCCGCGTTCGATCGCAATCAGCGAACCATAGTAGCGATAGATTCGCGAGCGCACCCGCCAGCGGTACAGCGCGGGAATCAGGCGCATGGCCGGGAACAGCAGCACGGCCATCGGCAGCAGCAGAACCAGCGTACGGTCGCCGATGCTCGCCAGCCAGAACGGCAGCGTGCGGTACAGGAAGCTCTTGCCCGTCTTGTAGTAGCGCTGCGCGTCCTCGCTGATCTGATATTCACGCGCGACCGGACTCGGAAATTCTCCCGCCCGCTGTAATAGCCCCGGCATGCCGTGCACTTCCTGCGCCGCTTCGATCAGCAGATCGGATATGGCCGGATGCAGCGTGGTGCGGGCCACCAGTTCGACGGTCGGGCTGATCAGATGCACCGTTTCCGGCGGAATCCGGCGCTTCAGATCCAGCACGCCGGCCGGCAAGTCGATCTGGTCCAGATACGGAAAAAGACGCGTATAGGCGCTCGCCTCCGCGAAGTTCATCACCGAGACGCCGGGCACCTTGAGCAGGCGCAGCATCAGCCCGCGCGTGGCCGAGTCGCCGTTCAGGATCGCCGCGTCCACCTCGCCCGCCACCAGCTGGGTGGCGGCCTGCAGGCCGTCGCTCGGGACCAGCGTGGAATCGCCGCCCGGCTCGATGCCGTTCGCATCCAGCAGTTTGAGCGCCAGCATGCGCGTGCCGCTGCCTTCGCGGCCCACGGCGATCCGTTTGCCTTCCAGTTGCGAAAGCTGGCTCAAGCCCGAACCGCGATAGAACACCACCACCGGAATATAGAAAACGCTGCCGAGCGACATCAGCGACGTGGTGTCGAGACCGTCGGCCACGCCGCCTTGCACGAGCGCGACGTCGACGTGCTGCTTCGGATCCAGCAGACGTTGCAGGTTCTGCACGGAGCCGTCGGACTCCAGCACGTTCAGCTTGATGCCGTTGCGGGCGAGGATTTTCCGGTACTGCCCGGCGGCGACGAAAAACGAGCTGTCATGCGGCCCGGCGCTTAGGGTGATCGTCCTGGGCGGCGCCGGATCGATCAGCCAGACGACCAGCGTGACCATCAGGATGATGACCGTCGCCACGGCGACATACAGCAGGGTATGGTCGCGCCACTCGGCATGCGGCTCTTCGCCGGGAAACTGCGGGGGACGCGGACGCTGCGCTTTCATGGACACTCCGTGCCGGGAGCCGGGATGAAACGCATTGTCCACCGTCCGTGGCGGGTTTGCCGTCGGCAGTTTGCTCTATTGACCGTGGCATAATCCGCGACAGCTTCCCCATCGTGTCGCCGGGCGCATCGTGAGTCGTTTCTATCGGAAGATCGGCAGTTGGCTGGGATTGTTCGCGATCCTGATGGCCACGCTCGCGCCGACGATCTCGCACACGCTCGCCGCGCACGCCGACGAAAGCGCCATGTCGGACGAGCATTGCGATATGCCGTCGATGGGGGCGATGGGGTCGATGGACTCCATGCAGACGGACATGCCGGACGTGTCGTCGGACGTGTCGAACGCGCCCGATCAGGCAGCCGGCAAACACGCGGACCACGCGGCCATGTCCGACGGCGACGCCTGCGGTTATTGCAGCCTGCTCGCCCACATGCCGGCCGTGCCGAGCGTGGAGGCGCTGTTCGTCGTCACCGTCCGCGCCCTGCAGCACACCGCCGCAACCCGCTTCGAAAGCGTGCGCCGCGTCGAGCCGCTCACTTTCGCCCAACCCCGCGCCCCTCCGTTCGCATCCTGATTCGAGTCACCACGGCGCGATGCAGCGAATGCATCGCGGCTGCCGCCGCACGTCCCTGTCGACTGTGCGCGCCGGCATTGTCACGACTTATGAAACAGGATCGATCATGCGTATCCTCTCAACGCCCCGCGCGCAGCCGCTGCGCTCGGCGGCGCTTCTCGCCGCCGCCGGCGTCATGCTATGCGCGCCGACGCTCGCCGGCGCCCACGCCATCGCGGGCAACCGCGTTTTCCCAGCGACGATGGCCGTCGACGACCCCGGCGTCGGCGACGAAGCCAACCTGCAGTTCGGCCATCAACGCGTGCCCGGCGACGACGGCGACCAGAGCATCAACACCTTCGACTTCGAGTACGACAAGCTGATCACGTCGCGGCTCGCGGTGTCCGTCGACGGCACGTATGCGATGCAGAACAATCCGCGGGCGCGCGGTTTCGACAACTTCGGGGTCGGCCTGAAGTACCTGCTGTACGTCAACGACGCGCACGAGTTCATGACCTCGGTCGGCGTGAATGCCGAACTCGGCGGCACGGGCAGCCGCGCGATCGCCGACAACTTCTCGACGATCTCGCCGACCATCTATGCCGGCAAGGGCATGGGCGATCTGCCCGACTCGCTGGCGTATCTGCGGCCGCTCGCCATCACCGGCGAAGCGGGACCGGCGCTGACCACCGGCGCGGGACAGCCGAACGCCTTCAACTACGGCTTCACCGTGCAATACAGCTTGCCGTATCTGCAGCAGCACGTGCGCGATGTCGGGTTGCCGCAGCCGTTCGCCAATCTGATTCCGCTGGTGGAAATTCCGTTGTCCCGCAGCCAGGGGCAAACGACCGGCACGGTCAATCCGGGCTTCATCTGGATCAACCGTTATGGGCAGTTCGGCGTGGAGGCGCAAATCCCGATCAATCGCGCGAGCGGCTCGCATGTGGGCATTCTGGTCCAGGCGCATATCTTCTTCGACGACGTCGCGCCGGCCACGATCGGCAAACCGCTGTTCCAGTAAAGCAGGAGAGTGATGATGAATGACACGATGAAACAAGCGCGATTGCGTGGCACACACGCCGTGGCGAAACTGGCGGCGCTGTTGGCCGGCCTTGCATTCGCCAGCGCGGCTTTCGCGCATGTGTTCCCGCAGAAGCAGGAGCCAGGAGCCGGCGCGACGGTGGCGTCACCCGCGCAGGTGCGGGTGATGTTCGACGGCCCGCTCGAAGCGGCGTTCAGTTCGCTGACGGTGACCGACGCGAGTGGCAAGGAGGTCAACACGGAGAAGGGCACGGTCGATGAGCATCAGCGCGCATTGATCACCGTGCCGCTGCCGACGCTCGTGGCCGGTCGCTACACGGTGCACTGGGTGGCCGTAGCGTCGGACGGGCATCGCACCCATGGCGACTATGCGTTCAATGTGAAGTAGCTGAGGAGGTGATGCGCCGCGTCGTCCATCGGGCGGTGGCGCGGCGTGCTCTGATTGCCGCACGCGCCACCACTGTGCGTAATCAATGCGATGCCACGCGTTTGATGCGATGGAAGTTGCGATCGAAGTAGATCAACCCGTCGCCATCGCTGCGCACGCTGATGCGTGTGGTCTTCACGAACATCACCGAGTGCGAGCCGACTTCCTTCAGGTCGACGATCTCGCCTTGCAGACTCGCCAGCGCGTCGCGCAGGACCGGCACGCCGCGCGTGCCTTCATCCCAGATCGGCCAACCGAAGCGTTCTTCCATCGGCACCTGGGTCATGCCCGCGAAGTGGCGCGCGAGCAGTTCGTGCTCGCCGGGCAGCACGTTCACGCAAACGTGCCGGTTGCTCTGGAAAGTCGCGTGCATCGCGCTCGACCGGTTCAGGCAGACGAGCAGCGTGGGCGGCGCGTCGGTCACGGAGCACACGGCGCTTGCGGTTACGCCGCAACGTCCGTGCGGGCCGGCTGTCGTGATCACGTTCACGGCGGCGCTGAGGTGCGCCATGGCTTGACGGAATTGCTGTTTGACGTCGCTGTGAGCTTCGGCATCGGGAGTCGCGTGTGGGGTCGGCGTCATCGTTCGGATTCCTCGGGCAGGTGTCGAGTGGTTTGATTCAAGCGTACTCAATCGCCATGCGGAAAAAAATCCGCGCGAGCGGCAGGCGGGCAGGCGTGTTTCCCAGTGCATCTAAAGCTTTCCCCAACGTGTGGTTGAGCACTGGCGCATGGTCCATGATTAATGAGTCTTTCAGGGTAACTATCGCTTTGCAGCGCTTTTCCCGCTGGTTATGATGGACCGGGTATTACGCTTCGAATCGCCTCTAAAACGACCACCATGTCCCAGCCTTCGCCATCCGTCACGTCACTTGCACCGATCGTCTACATCGTCGACGACGACAGCGGCATGCGCACGTCGCTCGCGTGGCTGCTCGAATCGGTTGGCGTGAAGTCGGCGGGTTTCGCCAATGCGAGCGAGTTTCTCGGCGCATTCGATGCGGACGTGCCTGCCTGTCTCGTGCTCGACGTGCGCATGCCGGAGCACAGCGGCTTCGACGTGCAAGCAGAATTGAATCGCCAGGGCGTCACGCTGCCGATCATTTTCGTGAGCGGCCATGGCGATATTCCGATGTCGGTGCGCGCGCTGCAAAACGGCGCGATCGATTTCGTCGAGAAACCGTATAACTCGCAGCAGATGCTCGACCGCGTGCAAAGCGCGCTAAAGCTTGCGTCGCAACGTCACGTAGCGGGCCAGAAGCAGCGCGAGTTGCGCAAGCGGATCGAGTCGCTGACCGCGCGTGAAAAAGAAGTGCTGCGCGGAGTGATCGACGGTAAAGGCAGCAAGCGCATTGCCAGCGATCTGTCGATCAGCGTGAAGACCGTCGACGTGCATCGCGCGAGCATCAAGGACAAGCTCGGCGCGGCGTCGATCGCGATGCTGGTGCGCGAAGTGATGGCGGTGTGGGATCAGGATGCGAACACGGGCGGCATGCAGGGTTGATGCATGCCGCTGTCGTTTTGTCGCGCATAGCGTGCGTAACCGCAACCGCAACCGCAACCGCAACCGCGTCAGCGCATGAAGAGTCCGCCGTTCACGTCCCAGCACGCGCCGTTCGCGAAGTAGGCATTTTCCGCGGCGAGCATGACGGCGACATCGGCGACATACTCCGCTGAGCCCAGACGTCCTGCGGGAATATTCGCGATCACCGCCTTCAGTTTGTCGGGCGCGACGCTTTCATGCACGATCGGCAGATCCATCGGTCCGGGCGAAATGGCGTTGACAGTCACGCCCGTCGCGCCCAGATCGCGAGCGAAGACCTTGGTGAGCGTGATCACACCGCCTTTCGCAGCCGCATAATGCGCGCCGGTTGCGGAGCCGCCGTTCTGTCCCGCGAGCGACGCGATATTGACGATACGGCCCGCGCCCACGTCGGCGAAATGCTGGCCGAACACCTGGCAGCCGAACAGCACGCTGCGCAAGTTGACGTTGATGACCTGATCGAATTGCTCGGCGGTAATGTCCATCACGGAGACGACTTTGGAGGCGCCCGCGTTATTCACCAACGCGTCGATACGCCCCCAACGCTGCAGTACCGCGTCGCGCGCGGCCGTGAAGGCAGCTTTCGCGGTGACGTCGAGATTCAGCGCGAACGCAGTGGAACCGTCGGCGCTCAGATCGCGCGCGAGCGCATCTGCGGCGTCGAACGCGATATCGCCGATGGCGACCGCGTAACCCGCCGCATGAAAGCGCGTGGCGATCGCGGCGCCCAAACCGCGCGCGGCGCCGGTGACAAGAACGACTCTCTTCTGCATTGCATCCACTCCACTTCGAATTAACGGCCGCTGTTCGAGCGGCCGGAGGCACAGCGCAAGCGAATCAAGCGGCGAGGGCGGCTTCGAAACGCGCCGCGATCGCGCACACCTGCTCATCCTGGCCTTTGCGCCCGACGATCTGCAAACCCGCCTTGAGCGGCGAGCCGCTAATCGGCAACGGCAAACTCAGCGCGGGATGGCCGCTCAGATTGAACGGGCGGATCAGCGACGACATGGCGATCACGGATGTGCCGCTGCGGGCCTGTTCGAGTGTGATCGGCAGAGCGGGCAGTGTGGGCAGAATCAGCACATCGACGTTGTCGAGCGCGTGGTCGACCGCTGCGGTGAAATCGCGGCGCACCTGTTCTGCCGCATCGAGTTGCGCGGCGGTGGTGTTGGCCGCGGCGCGCAAGCGTGCGTCGAGATCCGCGCCGAGTTTGCCGCTTGCCACAAGATGGCCGAATGCACGCGAAGTCTCGACATTGATGACGGCGAGGCCCGCGTCGAAGGCGGCGGCGAGTCCTGCAAGCGGCAGCGTGTGCGCGATGCAACCCGCTTTGTCGGCCGCGCGTGTCACGGCTTGGAGGATCTCGGTCGCGGCTTCGACCTGCACGATGCCGACCTTGCACGCGCCTTGCCATGCGTGCGCGGCGCCCGCATCGAAGTTAGCGGTGATGGCCTCCATCGCGGCAACGAGCATGCGCATGTCGCGTGCAAACGGTCCGACACAATCGAGCGTGGATTCTCGCGGCGCCACGCCGAGTCGCGACACGCGCCCGAAAGTGGGCTTCAATCCGATCACGCCGCAGCATGCGGCGGGGCCGCGAATCGAGCCGCCGGTGTCGGTGCCGAGCGCGGCGTCGGCGAGTTTCAATCCGACTGCCGCCGCCGAGCCGCTCGACGACCCGCCCGGAATGCGCGCAGCGTCTTGCGGATTCTGCGGCGTGCCAGTGTAATCGTTGATACCGGTCATGCCGAACGCCAGCTCATGCATGTTCGCTTTGCCGACGATGTGCCAGCCGGAAGCGATCAAACGTTCGACAACCTCGGCATGCTGTTGCGCGGGCGGCGTATCGGACAGCGCGCGGCTCGCTGCGGTGGTGGCGTAACCGGCGATATCGATCGTGTCCTTGATCGCGATGCTCGGACCGGCGCCGCCTATCGACAGCGTCTGGATAAACTCGTTCATGGGTGTGGTTTCCTTGCGTTGACCTGCCACGGCGCGTCGAACAGTCGCTCCGTGCGAAAGTGCGTGATGAGCCAGTCGCGGCCGTTATCGGCGGGCGCGAAATCCACTTCGAGGCGCGCCGAGATCAGTTCGGCCGGCGCGTCGACATAGCCCGAGGCCTGCAGCATGATCCAGCGGCCTTTCGCTCTCGCTCCCTGCACGTCGATGCTTTCCGACGTGAGGAAGTGCACGTTCACCGAGAAATGCGGTGAGGGCGGCAGGTAGCGCGTGAGCATCGCGAGAATTTCAGCGTGGCCTGTCAGGCGGCCGAACTTGTTCGCGTACTGTGGGCCGATGCCTTCCCAGATCGCGTGGGCGCAGAAAAGAGCCGCGAGTGACTCGCCTTCGAGCACGCCGGACGGCACGTCGCATAGCGCCATATAGCGCGCCATCGTACGGCGCACGGCCGATTCGGCTTCGAGCGCGGCGAGCCGTTCGGTCAACGTGGCAAGCGTATCCTGGTTCGCGTTCATTGCATTGTTCCGATACGTTCAACCGGCATTGGCATGTTGCGGCGGCACTTGCAGCGCGCGTCCGACACGCGCTTCGATCTTGCCATAGCGCCACAGGTTGTATTCACCCACCGGCGTGGTGCGATACAGATTGCACACGGCGACAGTCGTGTCGAAATCGCGCACGTCGGCCATGATGTAGAAGGTCCACGGCGAGTTGTCCGCATGGCCCACGGTGAGACGGTCGTCGTCCATGATGCCGAGCACCGTGACGCCTTCCATCGACTCGATCGCGGCCAGCATCTTGCCGTAGGCCTGCCAGACTTCGCCGATCTGTTCGCGCGGCAGGTCGAAGAAATTTTGCGTGACGCCGCAGCAGAACAGAACACGCAGCGGCAGTGTCGAGGTATCGGACATGAGATGTTGCTCCTTGCAATCCTGGTTGTGCGGATAGTGATTAGATAGTGATTAATCAGAAAGTGGCTTACAGGTAGCCCGGAATCGGCGGCACGCCGACGAATACCGCGCCCGCGCCGTCATAGTTGCCTTCGCCGAGAAACGCGTGCTGCGTGACGACCATCGAGTCGCGCATCAGACGCTGCAATGGATGCGAGCGGTAAATCGCCATCGTGCCGCCGATCCGGTAAGCACGCTGCACGACATCGGCGCCTTCGCGGGCGATCTGCGTCGCCGAAAGACGCAGCAGGCTCACCTGATCCGCTGTGACGGCGTTGCCGGCGAGGATCGATTGCCAGACCTGGCTGGTGGTGTCGTAGAAGAATGCGCGCGCCGAGCGCAATTGCGCCTCGGCTTTCGCGAGTTCGATGCGGTAGTACGCGCGGTCGGCGAGTTGCGGCGCGCCTGTGGTCGTCTTGCGGCCGCCGGCCATGTGGTTCGCGACGTCGAGCGCGGCGCGCGCGAGTCCGAGGTTGACCACGGCGAGCACTTGCGCGGCGTAGGCGATGGTTGGGTAGCGATACAACGGCTCGTCCACGCAGGGTTCGCCGCCACGCACGAAGGTCCAGTCGTCTGCAACGAACTGGTCGGCGACGCGCAGATCGTGACTGCCGGTGCCCTGCATGCCGACCACGTCCCAGTTCTCGACGATCTCCACCTGATGCGGACGAAACACGGCCGTGCGCGGTTTGCCGCCTGCGCCTGGAGCGCCTACGCCGATGCCTACGCCGAGCCAGTCCGCGCCTTTGCAGCCGCTCGCAAATTTCCACGTGCCCTTCACGCGCCAGCCACCTTCAGCGGGTTGCGCAGGCTGCACCGGGAAAAGTCCGCCCGCGAACACCTGGTCGGGGCCATCCGCGTAGATTTCCGCTTGCGTATGCAACGGCAGCGCCGCCAGGTAGACGTTGGCCGAGCCGAAGCTTGCGACCCATGCCGCCGAACCGTCCGCGACTGCAATGCGCTCGATCATGTCGAGAAACAGAGCGGGCGCCAGCGCGTCGCCGCCGAACCGCCTCGGCGTGGCCGCGCGATACACACCCGCACGCTTGAGCTTCGCGATCACGTCGCGCGGCACATGCGAAAGGCGGTCGAATTCATCGCGGCGCGCGGCGATCTCGGCGATCACTTCGTCGAGCGGCAGGCGCGCGCTATTCGACGTATTCGATTGTTCGGCAGCAACGGTGGCGGTGTCGGACATGGTGAGGTATCTCCTTGATTCGTTATCGACTGGAATTCGCGGCAAGTTGGATCAAAACGTAAGCCGCGCAGATTCGACCAGTCTAGAAATGCAAAAAGAACGCTTCAATTGGGACGCGAGGCGCCGTTTTAGGTAATGCTCCGGGGTCGTCTAAAGAAATCTTCAGACGCGCAACACGCGCACTGGTGTTATGTTTCTGCCCATACGTGATCGACCCTGTGTGCCGTACTCCCCGATGAATTTCCCCGCCGAAGAAGACTTTCACCGCCTGCTCGACGCGCTCACGCTGTGCGTGCTGCTGCACGACGCCGAGACCAAGGCGATCGTGTGGGCGAATCGCGCGGCCTGCGAGGCGCTTGGCTTCACGCTCGCCGAATTGCTGCCGCTCAAGGCGAAGGACATGACGCGGCCGGTGCCGAAATACCGCCGCGAGATCGGCGTCGGCGCGATGGACCGTTCGATCACCGAAGGCCCGCAGGTGTACGAGTGGTGTTACCGCTCGCGCAACGGTGCCGACATGTTGTCCGAGGCGATCGCCACTTATGTGCCGCTGCGCGAGCGCGCGGTGGTGATGGTGCAGTTCCGCGACATCAGCGTGGAAGACACGCTCAAGCAAACGCTGCGCCGTTACGAATCGCGGCTGCGCGAATTCATGCAGGATCTCGGCGAAGGCGTCGCGGTGTTGACGCCCACGGGCGAAGTGGAGTTCGTCAGCGAATCCGGCCGGCGCGTGCTCGGTCTGGAAGAGGGTGCGCCGCTGGGCGACCTGCTCGACTATTGCAGCGAGCCGGACCGCGAGCGCCTGCTGGAACAGCTCGCGAACGCGCCGCGGATTCAACCGTCGGCGCCGCAGCGTTACCGCATCGCGCGCCGCGACGGCACGCCGGGCTGGTTGCGCATCACGTGCCGGCGTATCGAGATTGAAAACGACCTGAATGGAAGGCTGCTGCACTTTCGCGACGTGACCGACGAAGTCGCGGTCGAAGAAGCGCGGCGTAATGAAGCGCGTCTGCTCGAATACGCCGGACGTTACAACGCGATGGGGGAAATGGCGACTGCCATTGCTCATGAGTTGAGCCAGCCGCTCGCCGCCGTGCGCAACTTCATTGAAGGCTCGATCCGGCGGCTCGCGCAACCCGCTTCGATCGACGACGCTGTATGGGGACTGCGCAGCGCCGATCGTCAGGCCGAGCACGCGGCGTCGATCATCAAGAGCGTGCGCGATTACATCGTCAAGCGCGAGCCGAGCGAGACGCATGCGGATCTGCGCGAGGTGCTCGCGGAGGTTGCGTACTTCATCGAGTTGCGCGCGCGCGAGGCGGGCGTGACGCTCACGATCGAGCAGGCGGCGCAGCCGCTGCCTGTGTATGTCGAGCGCGTATTGATCGGCCAGGTGGTGTTGAATCTGGCCTTCAATGCGATCGAAGCGCTTGGCGAAGAGACAAACGAAGGGACAAGCAGAAGCGCGACCTCGGAAAGCCGCGAGCTTCGCCTCGTCACGCAGTTGCGCGGTAAGTACGCGATCGTCAAGGTCATCGACAACGGCCCAGGCGTACCCGCCGATGCGCACGGCCGCCTGTTCGACGGCTTCTCTTCGTCGAAAGCGGGCGGCAACGGCATCGGACTTTCGCTGTGCAAGAACATCGTCACGCGACACGGCGGCGAGATCCGGGCAAAACCGTCGCAGCACGGCGGGCTCGAATGCAGCTTCTCGCTGCCGCTCGCCGCGGCGCCGGCCGCTTGATTGCAACAGGTCAATCATGCGTGGTGCTGGTGTTGCGCGGAATCGTCACGAGCGTGAGCGCGGTAATCACGCCGAAGCCGATCAGCATCAGAGCGACCGGCCACGGCGCGCGCACTTGCGCATACAACGCGGTAGCGACGAGCGGCGCGAGTCCGCCGGAAAAGACCGAAGCGATTTCGTGGCCGAGCGCCATGCCCGAGTAACGCACTTCAGTGGGGAACAGTTCGCCCATCAACGCCGGTTGTGTGCCGATCATCGCCGCGTGGCAGAAGGGCAGGCCGAGCACGAGCGAGAGGAACACCAGCATTGGTTGATGCGTGTCGATCAGCCAGAAGGCGGGAAACGCGATGACCACCAGCCCGAGCGCGCCGATCATATACACGGGCCGCCGTCCGATTACATCCGATAGACGTCCCCACAACACGATCGTCACGAGTTCAAGCAGCATGGCGAGCATCACGCCGCCGAGCATCACCGAAACGGGCACGCCGATGGTCTTGCCGTACACCAGCACGAACGAAAGGAAGATATACGTCCCGCCGTTTTCGGCGACGCGCAGCCCCATCGCTTGCAAGACCTGCTTTGGATGATTGCGCAGCACCGTCAGCACCGGCATGTGCTTCGGTTTGGCGGCGGTGAAGTCGCGGCTCTCCGGCAAGCGCCGGCGAATGTACACGCCCACGCCGAAAATCAGCACGCTGGCCAGAAAAGGCACGCGCCAGCCCCACGACATGAAGCTTTCCACCGGCAAGCGCTGCACCAGATAGAACGCGGCCGCCGACAACACGAAGCCACCCGCCACACCCAACTGGCTGAACGCCGCATAGTAGCCGCGGCGATTGGCCGGTGCGCTCTCGCTGATCAGCAGCACGCCGCCGCCCCATTCGCCGCCTGACGCGATGCCTTGCACGACTCGCAAACACACGAGCGCGGCAGGCGCGAGAAAGCCGACTTGCGAGAACGTGGGCAACAGGCCGATGCCGAAGGTGGCCACGCCCATCATCATCAGCGTGATGACGAGCGCGCGCTTGCGGCCGTGCCGGTCGCCGATATGGCCGAACACGATACCGCCCAGCGGCCGCGCGAGGAAACCGATCGCGAAGCCCGCGAAAGCGGCCAGCGTGCCCAACAGCGGATCGCCGTGCAGCGGAAAGAACAATGGGCCGAAGATCAGCGCCGCGGCCGTGCCGTACATAAAAAAGTCGTACCACTCGAGCGCATTGCCGAGCACGGACGCGATGATGATCCGCTGCAAAGTTCGCGAAGTGGTCGGCGCTGCGGATACAGGTGGCGATCCGGCCGTGGGAGAAAACGTGTCGTTTTGCATCTGCGTGCCCGTTGGTTCGCGTTGACTAAAAGGAAAGGCGCTAGCGCCCGAGTGATTTCGCGGTCTGCCCGCCGATGCCGAAATCGGTGTTCGGAATGTCCTTGATCATCACGCGGGCGGCATCGAGCGGCGTGTCGAGCAGGTCCGCGCCGGTCTTGCTGAGCGCGGCGATCAAGGCTTCTTTTTGCGCGGGCGTGCGGCCCGCGACCAGAATCGCCACGATGGTAAGCAGCGGCGCTCGAACATTCGCGTTGCTCACGCCGCCCAAACCGAAATCGTGCGACGGCAGTTCACTGAGCAGAATCCGCACCGATTCAGCGGGTGCGCCGATTGCCGTGACGGTGGCCTTCGTGAGAGCCGCGATCAATTGCGCCTTGCGCGCCGGCCAATGACCATCCGGCAAATAAACTTCCAGTGTAGGCATCCCTGTGCTCTAAGGTTCGAGAATCGAAAAGATCAAAGCAGGAAGCCGATCGCGCTCAACGCTTCGGTCGAATCGATCAGACGGATCACCTTCTGCGCGATGCGCGGCTCGCCGCTTGCAAAACTGATGCGATGCGTGAGGTCCGCGGCAAACAGCGTCGACTTGCCGCGTTTATACGCGACGATGACCTGCGCCGAATTCACCGTGACTTCATCGCTGGCGTCGCTCGTGAGCGTGAAGCGCGACACGGTGCGCACGGTGCGGGCGGCGTCAGTAGCCGATGCCGAATAGCCGGACGTCATGCGTTGCACGCGTTTTTCGCGCATGTCCTGATCGTCGTATGCGTAGTTGAGCGTGGCGGCGAAGTCGGCCGTGTCGTGATCGATCGGCACCACGTAGAAGCCCGCGGGGTCCCACAGCGTGAGCCACTCGCGATAGTCCTTGCGGTCCAGCAACTCGGCTTCGCGCCAGATGAGTTCGATCGCGCCGGCAAAAGTCTTCTGCGAAAACAGCGTGTTTCTGTCGTCCATCATGCTTGCTCCATCATCGTGCGCCATTGCGCGTACGCTTCGCGCATGCCGGTTTCGTCGGTGGCGTGGGCGGTCTTTTCGCCGTTTGGCGCGGTGCTTTCGCGATTCAGGCCACGGTTCACCAGAATCGGCAGATCGGGGCCGGCGTGCGAGCCGCGCTGCACGCGCTCCCACGCTTCAGCGTCGTCCGGACTGCCGAAACCGAACGGACCTTGGAAGTGTTCGTGAATGCGCAGGCGCACGCGGTTCGCTTCCTCGGGGCCGCCGTCCATCGCGAGTGCTACGTGACGGATCTCGGTCTCGTTCGCGGAAATGGGCCGCAGCACGCGGAAAAACGCCATCGACAGCGCGAGGTTCGGAAACAGATTCAGGTTGAAGCCGACGCCCATCAGCGAGCGCACGATGCGGCGCACTTCCTCCGGCGTGTGATCCGTCGCAAGCGAGGCCGCCAGTTCTTCGAAGCGTTCGGGAATCGGCGCGCCGTCATCCTTGTCGAGATCGACGATTTCGGGCACCAGCACGGCGAGACTGTGGCCGTTGCCGAGCGAGCGGCAGAAGGCCTGGTCGCTGGTCATGAAGCTCGTGATCGCGGCGGCGGTTTCGTCGTCGATCGATTTCATCCACGACTTGTGGACCACCGGGAAGTGATACAGGTCGGTGGTGTTCTCGAGCTGGATCTTCCAGTTGCCGTTGAAGCGGAAACGGTGTTCGCCGTTGGCCTTGATCGGATAGCCCGCGCCTTGCTTCATGAACAGATCGATCCACGGCTTGGCGCCGCCGAGGAAGTCTTCCAGCCGCTCGATCTCCTGATTGAAGCTCGCGAAGATCAGGCCTTGATAGATGCCCACGCGCAGGCTGGCGAGCGGCAATTCGGTTTTGTCGACCACGCCTTCATAACCATCGCCGTACGGCAGCGCGCGCAAGGTGCCGTCGAGGCCGTAAGTCCAGCTGTGATACGGGCACGTGAAGCCTTTCGCGTTGCCCTTGTGCTGTTCGCAGACGGTCGCGCCGCGATGACGGCAGCGGTTCTGCAAGACGTTGACCGCGCCGCTCTTGTCGCGCACCACGATCACCGGCTGGCGGCCGATCGTGGTGGTGCGGAAGTCGCCCGGATTCGGCAGTTCGCTTTCGTGCGCGACCCAGATCCACGTCTTGTAGAAAATGCGCTCGAGTTCCGCTTCGAAGACGGCCGGGTCGTAGTACAGCGACGGGGCCACACGGTCGGACTGCGCGCGCTGATACAACGCGCTCGCATCGACGGTCTGATATGAGGATTCGCTCATGGCTTGTGTAGGTGGGGGTGGTCGATGAAGCGAAGTCTCGCCGACTCGTTGATATGCGTCAAATTGATCTAAAATGAAATATAAAATCAACCGCATGGATATCTCGATGAACTCGCTGGACCACGTCGACCTCAATTTGCTGCGCGTTTTTCAGGCGATCGTCGAGGAGCGCAGCCTCACTCGCGCGGGCGAACGGCTGGCGCTCTCGCAGCCGGCCATCAGCTATTCGCTGGGGCGTTTGCGCACGCTGTTCGACGACCCGCTTTTCATTCGCACGCGCGCCGGCATGCAGCCCACGCCGATCGCGCTGGAGCTGTCGACTATCGTGTCCCGCGCGCTCGACACCGTGCGCGAAGCGCTGCGCTACGCGGAGCATTTCGACCCGGCGGTGAGCACGCGCACGTTCCGGCTGTCGTTATCGGACGCGGGCGAGCTGGCCTACCTGCCGCCGATTTGCGAGGCTCTGCACCGGCAAGCGCCGCGCGTGAGGCTGCGTATCGAACCGCTGCCGGTCGAAGAAATGGAAGACGCACTGCGCGCGAGCCGGCTCGATTTCGCCATCGGCAATCTGCCCATGCTGACCGCGCGCACGCGGCATCAGGCGCTGTTCGAAGAGACGTACGTGTGTATGACGAGGAAGCGGCGCGGCTTGCCGCGCACGAAGGAGCTGAGTTTGAAGGCGTTTCTGGATGCGTCGCACGTGCAGATCACATCGGTCGAGCACAGCCACCACGCGCTCGACGACGAATTCCGCGCGCAAGGCGTCGGCCGTCATATCGCGCTGGAACTACCGCATTTCGTGGCGCTGCCGAGTGTGCTGGCCGTCACCGATCTGTTCGCTACGCTGCCGCGGCGTCTTGCGCACATTTTCAATCGCGACGGCGGCTTCCAGATCTATGAATTGCCCGTGACCTTGCCGATCGCGGCGGTCACGATGCATTGGCACGAGCATTTCGATCAGGACGAGGGCAATGTGTGGCTACGCAATCTGATGGCGGATATCGTGAGGCGCTTCGACGAGTGACAAGGCGAGGCTCTCGGTATTTCAGGTCTTCTTGAACAGATCTCGCGCGATCGAACATAGCAACGTGGTGGTCGGCGATTCGTCCTGCAAGCGGCGGCTCATGATGATCGGCGAAGCGACGCTGGCCGCCGGAATGGGCCTGTACACCACGCCATGCGCGCGCAAACCTTCCACGCTTTCCGGCACGAGACACACGCCCACTTGCGCCGCCACCAGGCCCAATGCGGTCTGCAGTTCACGCACTTCATGAATCGCCTTCGGCTCCAACGCGTGATCGTGCATGGCCGATAGCTGCTGGTCGGCATAGCTCGGCCGCGGTGTGCTCGGGTAGACGATCAAGGTTTCCTCGGCGAGCGCCGCGAGCGTCAGCGGTTTCTTTTGTCGCGCGAGCGGATGGTCTTGCGGCAACGCGGCAATCATTTTTTCTTCCAGAAGCACCTCGCGCGCGAGCTGCGCGTCGTCGAAACGCAGGCGGCCGAAGCCCACGTCGATGCGGCCGCCTTTGAGCGCCGCGAGTTGCTCGATGGTGAACATTTCGATCAGCGACAGCTCGATATGCGGCGCGGCCTCGCGAAACGCGCGGATCACGGCGGGCAGCGCGCCATACAGCGTCGACGGCACGAAGCCGATCACGACGCGCTCGGCCAGTTGCGCGAGGCGCCGCGTGAGCGGGGCGAGCTCGTCCGCCTCGTCCACGAGCCGCTTGGCCTGTGTATAAAAAATCCGGCCGGCTTCGGTCAGCCGCAGCGGCCGCGCGCCGCGCTCGAACAGCGCCAGCCCGACGCTTTCCTCGATCTGCTGGATCTGGCGGCTGAGCGGCGGCTGCGTCATGTGCAGGCGCTGGGCGGCCCGCGTGATGTTCATTTCTTCGGCGACCGCGATGAAATAGCGGAGTTGGCGAAGTTCCATGCATACCCCTACGGTATGGAAGTAGTCGGAATCGGTGTTGGACTGCTTCGCGGGTTGTTTCTACTATGGGGGCTCCAGGTCAGGCAGTTCAGGAGGGCAACGAATGATAGCAACACCCGTGAAGATCGAGAGCGTGGAGACGATTCTCGTCGACGTACCGACGATCCGTCCGCACCGCCTCTCGGTCGCAACGATGAACTGCCAGACGCTCGTGCTGGTGCGTATCCGTTGCGCCGACGGGTTGATCGGCGTCGGCGAGGGCACCACGATCGGCGGCCTCGCGTATGGCGAGGAGAGCCCAGAAAGTATCAAGGTCAATATCGACACCTATTTCGCGCCGTTGCTCAAAGGCATGGACGCGACGCGTCCGGGCGCCGCGATGGCGAAACTGCGCGAACTGTTTCAGGGCAACCGCTTTGCGAAGTCCGCGCTGGAAACGGCGTTGTTCGATGCGCAGGCACAGCGTCTCGGCGTGCCGCTGTCGGAACTGTTCGGCGGCCGGGTTCGCGATTCCGTGGAGGTGGCGTGGACACTCGCAAGCGGCGATACGCAACGCGATATCGACGAAGCCGAGCAGGTGTACGAGGCGAAGCGCCATCGCGTGTTCAAGCTGAAGATCGGCACGCGCGCTGTTGCCGACGACGTCGCGCATGTCGTCGCCATCCAGAAAGCGGTGCAAGGACGCGGCGAAGTGCGCGTCGACGTGAACCAGGCGTGGAGCGAATCCGACGCGATCTGGGCCGCGCGGCGTTTTGCCGATGCAGGCGTGACGCTGATCGAGCAGCCCATCGCGGCGGAGAATCGGGCGGGACTAAAGCGTCTTACCGACCTCGCGCTGGTGCCGATCATGGCCGACGAGGCGCTGCATGGTCCGGCCGATGCGTTTGCCGTCGCCAGCGCGCGCGCCGCCGATGTGTTCGCCGTGAAGATCGCGCAATCGGGCGGCCTCGTGGGTGCCGCGCACGTGGCGGCCATCGCGTCGGCCGCGAACATCGATCTGTACGGCGGCACGATGCTTGAAGGCGCGGTGGGCACGATCGCTTCCGCGCAACTCTTCAGCACCTTTGGCGAGTTGAGGTGGGGCACGGAACTGTTCGGCCCCTTGCTGCTGACCGAAGAGATTCTCACCGAACCGCTGCGCTACGAAAATTTCGCGCTGCATCTGCCTCGCGGTCCGGGTCTTGGCATCGCGCTCGACTGGGACAAGATCGACCGCCTGCGGCGCGATACGCGCAAAGGCGCCAGCGTTACCACGAACTGAAGCATCGAAGCACTGAAGGCTCATCCGTTAGCCATCCAGAACATCAATCGAAGGAGATACCCCATGAACAAGCAAGCAATCGATGCGCTGCTCAATAAGATCAACGACAGCGCCACCAGCGAAGGCAATCCGCGCACCAGGCAGATCGTCAACCGGATCGTGCAGGATCTGTTCTATACGATCGAAGATCTCGACGTGCAGCCCGCCGAATTCTGGACCGCGCTGAATTATCTCGGCGACGCCGGCAAGAGCGGCGAACTTGGTCTGCTGGCCGCGGGTCTGGGTTTTGAGCATTTTCTCGATCTGCGTCTGGATGAAGCGGAGGCGAAGGCCGGCATCGAAGGTGGCACGCCGCGCACGATCGAAGGTCCGTTGTACGTGGCCGGCGCGCCGCTCTCCGACGGACATGCGCGACTGGACGACGGCACCGATCCAGGCCAGACGCTGGTCATGCGTGGCCGCGTGCTCGGCGAAGACGGCAAACCGCTCGCTCATGCGCTCGTCGAAGTGTGGCACGCGAACCATCTGGGCAACTACTCGTACTTCGACAAATCGCAGCCGGCCTTCAATCTGCGCCGCTCGATCCGTACCGACGCCGAAGGCAAATACAGCTTCCGCAGCGTGGTGCCAGTCGGTTATAGCGTGCCGCCGCAAGGCCAGACGCAATTGCTGCTCGATCAACTCGGCCGGCATGGGCATCGTCCGGCGCATATTCACTTCTTCGTTTCCGCGCCGGGTTTTCGCAAGCTGACCACGCAGATCAACATCGACGGCGATCCGTATCTGTGGGACGACTTCGCCTTCGCCACGCGCGACGGCCTCGTGCCGGCGGTCAAGCAGGCTGAAGGCGCCGAAGGCAAACCGTATGGCGTGGATGGCAATTTCGCGCTGATCGATTTCGACTTCACGCTGTTCAAGGAGCGCGACAACCTGCCGGACGCCGAAGTGGAGCGTCTGCGCGCCGAAGCCTGATGCTGCGTTCGCAGGGCTGAAGCCGGGCGTTCAACATAAAACGCCCTGATGTATCGCACGAATCTGTCAGCCTTGGTTGCGCGGCACGATTGGCCGGGCCGCCGGGGCTTTTTTTATTACCGATCAGAGAGGAGAGCAAGCATGCTGTTTCACGTCGAGATGACCGTCCGCCTGCCGGCCGATATGGATGCCGAACGCGCGGCGCGCCTGAAGGCCGATGAGAAAGCGATGTCGCAAAGGCTGCAGCAGGAGGGCGTGTGGCGGCATCTGTGGCGCATCGCTGGCCGCTACGCGAATATCAGCGTGTTCGACGTGGAGAGCCCCGCGCATCTGCACGACGTGCTGAGCCAGTTGCCGCTGTTTCCGTATATGGATGTCGAAGTGCGCGCGCTGTGCCGGCATGCATCGTCGATTCGCGACGACGACCGCTAGGAATAGGCGCTTGAGAAAGGTGCTGCGAATGCAGCACCTCGTTGATGCTTCTAAAGATCCAACACCAGCACGGGCGACGTAGCGCGTGAAACGCAGCAGCAGATTACCTTGCCGCTCGCGCGCTCCGCTTTGCTCAGGCAATGGTCGCGATGCTCCGGCGTGCCGCTCACCACGTCGACCATGCACGTGCCGCAGACACCTTCGCCGCACGACGTATCCACCTCGATGCCGATCGACGCCAGTGCGGCGACGATGGTCGTGTCCTTGTCCACACGCACGGTCGCGCCGCTGCTCGCGATCCGCACGTCGAAGGTATCGAGCGCGGCCGATTCGGCGCTGGTCGAAGCCGGTTCAGCGGCAAAGCGTTCGAGATGAATCGCCTCAGATGCGAGGCGCGTTTCGCCGATTGCCACCACACGTTCCATGAAGGGCGCCGGCCCGCAGGTGTAAACGTGCGTGCCTTCGCGCGCATTCGCGAGACAATCGCCGAGCACCGCATCGAGTTGCTCGCGCGCGACGCCGAAGTGCAGCTTCACATAATCGCTGAACGGCGCGCGTGAAAGCAGCGGCAAGAATGCTGCGTGCTCCGCGCTGCGCGCGAAATAATGCAATACGAAGCGCTCCTGTTGCCTGAGCAGACGGTACGCCATGCTCAGCAGCGGCGTCACACCGATACCCGCGGCGATCAGTACATGTTCTTCGGCGTCCGGCGCGAGCTGGAACAGATTGCGCGGTGCGCCGATAGTCAATTCACTGCCGACCGTGACGTCTTCATGCAGCGAACGCGAGCCGCCGCGTGACGTGTCTTCGCGCTTCACGGCAAACAGATGCGCGTCCCGCTGGTCCGGGTCGCCGCACAACGAATATTGCCGCGTGACGCCGGATGGTCCGGTCACGTCGATGTGCGCGCCCGGTTCGTAGTGATCGAACGGTTGCCCGTCCAGTCGCGAGACGCTGAACGAGCGCACGCCATGCGCTTCGTCGCAAACGCTATCGACGCGCACGTTGAAGGTGGTTCTTTCCATGAGCTTGCCGGCAAAAAAAGTGGCGGACGGCGCATGCATCGAGTCGCATGCGGTTGTGCGTCAAGGATAAGAAACCGCGCTAAATCAGGCAAATCGATTAAAAATAGGCAGTTAGATAAGTGAGACTGATAATAGCGCGACTCTAGTATTCCAATCGGAACATTCAAATCCCCGCCAGATGCCGCACCAGCGCTTTTTCCGGCCGCGGCATCGCGTTCAGTTCGCGCATGCAGATCAGCAACTGGCGCGCGGCCCAGCTATCGGTCAGCTCGATCGTGCGGATGCCGGGCGTGCCGCGATAGCGCTTCGCCGCCGTGGCCGGCACGATGCCGACGCCGGCGCCTTGCTCGACCATGCAGCAGATGGCGTCGAAAGTCCGTACGTGGGTGCGGAAGCTGAGTGGCTGGCCGGCCAGCAGCGCCCGTTCTCCAAGGTAAGCCTGCAACGCGCTGTCCGCGCTCAGCCCGATGAATTCCCGCTCCGCCACTTCCGCGAGCGTCGTGCGGCGCAGTGCGGCAAGCGGATCGTCGCGGCTCGTGATCAGCACGAGTTTGTCGATGGCGAACGGGAAAGTCTGCAGCGCGCCGTGATCGACCGCGTCGGAGATGATGCCGATTTCAGCCGCGCCGGTGAGCACGGCCTTGACCGTTTCGCTGCTTTGACGCTCCTTCAGGTCGATCTGCACGTTGGGGTGATCGCGCAGAAAGAGGCCGATCGCGGAGGGCAGGAACTCGGTGATGGCCGCCGTGTTGGTCCACAACCTGATGCACGCTTTGCGCCCTTCCTGATGCTCGCCGAGTTCGCCCTGCATGCGTTCGATCTGCCCGAGCACGAGCCGCGCGTGATGCGCGAGCGTGTCGCCGGTCGGCGTGGATTCGACACCGCGGCGGCCGCGTTCGAGCAGCGGCATGCCGAGCGCGTCTTCCATGCCGCGCAGCCGTGCGCTCGCCGACGGCAGCGACATGTTCGCGCGCGCCGCGCCGTGGGTGATGCTGCCGGTTTCGAGGATATGCAGAAAGAGGCGTAGGTCGATGAGGTCGAAGCGCATGGAAGACGAATCGTATGTGTGTGGAAGCGGATGGGTTCCAGCAAGGGTCACAGCCTTAGCCCCAGCCTAAGTCACGGTAAGTATCTTACGCATTGTGGCCGCGCTTGCGGCGATTGAAAATTGCCGGCATCACTTCAACAACAAGCTCCCAATGATCTCTTCGTTTGCGATGCGTGCGGGCGTGGTCGCCGCGACTTTCGTGGTTGCCGGCTTTGTCAAGGGGGTGACCGGCATGGGACTGCCGACTGTCGCCATGGGCGTGCTCGGCACGCTGATGCTGCCGGCGCAGGCCGCCGCCATGCTGCTGTTGCCGTCGTTCGTGACGAACGTCTGGCAACTGTTCGCGGGGCCAAGCGTGCGGGCGCTGCTCAAACGTTTGTGGCCGATGATGTTTGGCATCGTCGCCGGAACGGTCGGGGCCGCGTCGTTCATCGCGGGCGGGGGCGGCGAATGGGCCGTGATCGGACTCGGCGCCGCATTGACGCTCTACGCGGTGGCCGGTTTGCTGGCGTGGCGCTTTTCAGTGCCGGCGCGGCACGAGCGCTGGTTGTCACCGGCGATCGGCGCGGTGACGGGCCTCGTTACCGGCGGCACTGGCGTGTTTGTCGTGCCGGCAGTACCGTATCTGCAAGGCTTGGCGTTGAAGAAAGAGGATCTGGTGCAGGCGCTCGGCTTGTCGTTCACGGTGTCGACCATCGCGCTGGCGATCGGGCTCACCAGAGAGCATGCGTTCGCCGTCGGCGATCTGGGCGAATCGCTATTCGCCGTGGTGCCGGCGCTGCTCGGCATGTGGATCGGACAGCACGTGCGCGGACGTATTGGCGCGAACACGTTCAGACGTTGGTTCTTTATCTGTCTGCTCGGACTGGGTATTCAATTAATGGCACGAGCATTCGTTTAATCAGGCAGTGGTGGAACGAATGTGGAAGGAGCGATATTGTGTGGCACGTTATTCTGGATACACTCGGCGCGCTGGCGGTGCTGGCAAGCGTGGCCGCGCAAATCATGTTGCTGCGTAAGTGCTGAATTCATTGCGTGGCGGGCTGCGTCACAGGCTTTTGACGGAGCCGTTCCTGATAGAACGACTCCGCTGCCGGCTCAGAAAGGTTTGGTCGGCAGATACTTTCCGTCGAGTGTGATCACGGCACGCTGACCGCCTTCGGGATCGTCGACCTTCTTGATGTCGAGCTTGAAGTTGATCGCGCTGATAATGCCGTCGCCGAACTGCTCGTGCACCAGTGCCTTTAGCGTCGAACCGTAGATCTGCACCATTTCGTAGAAGCGGTAGATGGTCGGATCGGTCGGCACGCCGCCCGGAATGCTGCCGCGCAATGGGATGGTTTGCAGCAGGCGCACCGCATCTTCGCCGAGTTCGAGTTTGTCGGCCACGACCTTCGCGGCGTCTGCGGGCAGCGGATGCTGGCCGAGCAAGGCGGCGGTGACGAATGCAAGACTCAGGCCGGTGCCTTCGTTGATCTGCTCGAACGTCAGATTCTTGCGAACCTTCGCGTCGATGATCGCGTCGGTCAGTGCTTCACGCGGGGCCTGGCTGTATTGGGACTGCGTCATGATGAATTTCCTCAGAGTAAGTCAATAAAATAAGTGCGCTCAGGCCGCGACGGCGAGTCGAGCCGGGGTGGCACACGTATGCGGATGATCCGCGAGAGAAACGAAGCGGTTGGTCGAGCCGTCGAGCGCATCGATCGAGCCGGTTTCGATGTCGTACACCCAGCCGTGCAGTGCGAGATGTCCCTGTTCGAGGGCGAGCCGCACGGAAGGATGAGTCTTGATGTTAGCGAGTTGCGCGATCACGTTTTCGCGGACCATCGAGTCGACCCGGTCGCGTTCGCTCTTATGCTCGCGCGCCTCGTTGACGACTTTCGCGGAGTCCGCGTAGTGCAGCCAGTTGCGCACGGCGGGCATATGGTCCATGCATTTGCAGGTCGCGATGGCCGTCATCGCGCCGCAGTCGGAATGACCGCAGATCACCACATCGGTGACGCCGAGCGCGGCGACTGCGTACTCGACCGTGGCGGTCACGCCGCCCGGCTCGGGACCGTACGAGGGCACGATGTTGCCCGCGTTGCGGATCACGAACAGATCGCCCGGTTCGCGCTGCGTGACGAGTTCCGGCACGAGCCGGCTGTCTGAGCACGAAATGAACAACGTGCGCGGGTTCTGGGTCGTGGCCAGCTTCCTGAAAAGCTCGGAGCGCTGCGGGAAGGCGTCGCGCTGAAACTTCAGGAAGCCGTCGATGATGTCTTGCATGTTTCGCTCCATCAGGTTGTTCGTGGGGAATCGATGGATGAACAATGCGCCGATCGAGCTATAGCGTCCAAGACCGGTTTATTATTCTCTCGATAGGAAACACCAATAGTTCGAGAGGACGCCATGCTACTCAGGCACATCCGTTACTTTCTTGCAGTCGCCGAGCACCGCAATTTCACGCGCGCGGCCGAGGCGCTGCACGTGTCGCAGCCGACGCTGTCGCAACAGATCAAGCAGCTGGAAGACACCTTGCGGGTGCAGTTGCTCGACCGGTCCGGCCGCACGATCCAGCTGACCGATGCCGGCACCGCCTATGTGCATTACGCTCAGCGCGCGCTGCAAGACCTCGAGGCGGGCAAGCGGGCGATACACGACGTGGAGGAGTTGAGCCGCGGCTCGCTGCGTCTTGCGATCACACCGACCTTCACGGCCTACCTGATCGGCCCGCTTCTGGAGAAGTACAACCGCCGCTATCCGAACATTACGCTGAACATCCTCGAAATGCCGCAGGACCGGATGGAAGCGTTGCTGAGCGAAGACGCGCTCGACGTCGGCATCGCATTCGACGACACGAACACGCCGGACATCGAGACGCAAACCCTGTTCGTCGAAGCGCTGGCGATGGTGGTCGGCAAAGCGCATCCGTATGCGAAGCGTCGTTCCGCGTTAAAGCTGAGCCAGTTCCAGAACGAAGCGCTCGTTCTGCTCAACGAAGAGTTCGCAACGCGTCAGTACATCGATCGTTATTGCAAGCTGCATGGCGTGTCGCCGCGCATCGCGATGGAGGTGAATTCGATTGGCGCGATCGTCCAGATCGTGCGCCGCAGTGCGCTCGCCACGCTGCTGCCCGCCGCGATCGCGCGCGAGCAGAGCGAACTGTTTCTCGTGCAGTTAGAGCCGGCTCTGCCGCAGCGTACGGCCGCGCTGCTATTGCGCAAAGGCGCGTACCGGAACGCGGCAACGCGCGCGTTCATCGCGCTCGCGGTGGAGGAGCGTGCGGCTGATACAGGCGGGCGGCGTGCCAAGGCTGTTTTATAGAAACGCCGACGCTTCGAACCGCCTACACTGACAGGGGGAAGTACTGTTAGCTCTTATGTGCGTGCTTACTCGTGCTTTCCCATTCGCACTGGCGGGTTGCACCGCCGGTCGCATCGAGCCTTCGGGCCATCCGCGTCACCTGTCTTCCGATTGTTCGTCTCAACCGACGTATCTATTCGCCTTCAGCCGCTTTATCCGCGCGGTCGACGTAACTACATTGTCACCAGTGTCAGCGCCAGTGCATTTCCACCGCTGCCCGCGAATCGTCGCGACAGCGTCGGCGCCAATCCCATCTATAGGAATCGATCATGAGCAAGCTCACAGGTAAAGTTGCAGTCGTAACCGGTGCATCGAAAGGTATCGGCGCGGCAATCGCCAAGGCATTGGCTGCGCAAGGCGCTTCAGTGGTGGTGAACTACGCGTCGAGCAAGGCCGGCGCGGAAAGCGTGGTCGAGGCGATCACCGCTGCCGGCGGCAAGGCCGTGGCCGTCGCGGGCGACGTATCCAAAGCCGCGGACGCGCAAGGCATCATCGATACGGCGGTGGAAACGTATGGCCGTCTCGACATTCTCGTCAACAATTCGGGCGTGTATGAATTCGCGCCGATCGAAGAGATCACCGAAGAGCATTTCCATAAGCACTTCAACGTGAACGTGCTGGGTCTGCTGTTGACCACGCAGGCAGCGGTCAAGCATCTCGGCGAAGGCGCGAGCATCGTCAATATCAGTTCGGTGGTGAGCCGCATCACGCCGCCGGGCAGCGCGGTCTATACCGCCACGAAGGGCGCTGTCGACGGCATAACCGGCGTGCTGGCACGTGAGCTTGGCCCGCGCAAGATCCGCGTCAATTCGGTGAACCCGGGCATGGTCGCAACCGAAGGCACGCACGCCGGCGGCATCCTCGGCTCCGACTTCGAAACGTGGGCCGTCAGCACGACGCCGCTCGGCCGTATCGGCCAGCCTGACGATATCGCCGATGTGGTCGCCTTCCTCGCTTCCGACGACGCACGCTGGCTGACTGGTGAAAGCCTGATCGCTAGCGGCGGCTCGCGTTAAGCGATTCGGTGTGAAGGGATGTAGCGTGGCCGCATGACGCCGCGCCACAATCGCAACAAGAGCAAGACAAGCCGCCCGCAGGCATCGCCTGCCGGGCGGCTTGTCGTTTCACTCAGCCGGAGCAGCGGGAACTGGCTTGTCGTTTGATGCCGCGACGGGCTTTCCTAACTCCACCGCGAACAACGCGTCCAGCAGATTCGACCCCGGCCGCTCGGCGAGCCGCGTCAGCGATTCGATCATCTGCACCCGGCAGTCCTGTAGCGGAATCATCCTGATCCGCCGCGACTCGTTGAATTCGGCGCGCGCGATGACCCCAACTCCCATGCCTTGCGCGACTGCTTCTTCGAGCGCCTCGCGGCCGTCCACATACATCACCGGTTCTACCTGCAGCGACTCGCGCACCAGTTCGATTTCGAGCAACTGCTGCGTGACGGATTGCGACTCGCGGAAAATCATCGGCTGCTGCACCAGTTCGGCGTAGCTCAGCTTGCGTTTCTTCGCCACCGGATAGCTCGCCGGCACCATCGCCACCAGCGGATCGCGCCGCAATACGCGCGCCTCCAGACGGCTGTGCACTTGCGGTGCGGCGGTAATGGCCGCGTCGACGACGCTCGAGAGCACACGCTGCATGCAGTCCGCGGCGTTGGCGATGGACAGCGTCACGACGATGCCCGGATGCAGCTTGCGAAACGCGCCGATCAGCGCGACCGCGAGGTCGGGCGCGTCCGCGGCCAGCGACAGCGAGCCGGATTCGAGCCCGCCCGCCGATTCGAGCAATTGCCGCGCGTCGCGCTCGCAACTAAGCATCTGCCTTGTCACGCTGAAGAGGCGCAGGCCGAGCTCGGTAGTCTCGACGCCGCGCGGACCGCGTTCGAACAGTTTGACGCCGTAATCCTGTTCCAGCCGCCGCACGTGATCTGACACGGCCGGCTGCGTGAGCGAGAGCGCCTGCGCCGCTTTGGAAAACCCGCCGTGTTCCGCGACCGCATGAAACGCCCGCAATTGCGCGTATTGCACGTGTGCCTCGCCAACCTATAAGTTATTACGATACCCACATCAATTATATCGATTTTACCGATGGCACGCATTTCTGTACTGTGTCATTCACCAAACCAGCGATATCGGAGATTCCGAACATGGACAGCGTGATCGACCGTTCCCCAGCCGTGAACGCCGCAGGATCTTCCGCCGTCACGTGCGCGGCACCGGCCAGGGGCGAGCCGTATCTGCTGACGCCCGGGCCGCTCACCACGGCGTTCTCGACCAAGGAAGCGATGCTGCGCGACTGGGGTTCGTGGGACGGCGATTTCCGCGCAATGACAGCGCTGTTGCGCAGCAGCTTGCTGGAGATTGCCGGCGACACAGCGGGCGACTACGACTGCGTGCCGCTGCAAGGCAGCGGCAGCTATTGCGTCGAAGCGATGCTCGGCAGCCTGATTCCACGTGACGGCCATGCGCTCGTGCTGGCCAACGGCGCGTACGGCAAGCGCATCGCGACCACGCTCGGTTATCTCGGCCGCGCCTATACGCTGCTCGACAAGGGCGACTACCTGCCGCCGCGCGGCGCTGAAATCGAGCACATGCTGGACGCCGATCCACGCATCACGCACGTCGTCGCGGTGCATTGCGAAACCAGCTCGGGGATTCTGAACCCGCTCGAAGAAATTGCCGCCGCCACCGCGAAGAAGGGCCGCAAGCTGCTGATCGATACGATGAGCGCCTTCGGCGCGGTGCCGCTCGACGTGCGCGAGATTGCCTGCGAGGCCTTCGTGTCGTCGGCGAATAAATGTATCGAGGGCGTGCCGGGTTTCGGCTTCGTGATCGCCCGCAAGAGCGCGTTGCAGGAAGCGAAGGGCCGCAGTCACTCGCTCGCGCTCGACGTCCATGATCAATGGGACGTAATGAACCGTACCGGCCAGTGGCGTTTCACGCCGCCCACGCACACGGTCGCCGCGTTCATCGAGGCGCTGCGCCTGCACAAGCTCGAAGGCGGGCAGGCCGGGCGTCTCGCGCGCTATGCGAACAATCGCGACGTGCTGGTGGCCGGCATGCACGAACTCGGCTTCGAGCCGCTGCTGAACGCGCGCTGGCGCTCGCCGATCATCGTGACGTTCTTCGCGCCGGCGCATCCGTCGTTCAGCTTCGAGCAATTCTATGAATTGATGAAGCAGCAGGGTTTCATCATCTATCCGGGCAAATTGACGGTGGTGGAAAGCTTCCGGATCGGCTGCATCGGTCAGGTGGACGAGGACGTGATGCGCCGCGTCGTGGCCGCGTGCGGCAACGCGCTCAGGACGATGGGCGTCGAGCACGCCGCTCCGCCGGCGGCCGCACTCGACGAGCGCAAGAGATTGGCCGACGCGGCCTGAAGCACGAAGCTCGGGCGCACCGCGCGAGCTTTAGAAATTCCTTGGGATCGAAGCAGATGAAACACGTAAAAGCAGTGATTTTCGATTGGGCCGGCACAGTGGTCGATTACGGTTCGCTGGCGCCGATGGGCGCCTTCGTCGAGACATTCGAGCAGTTCGGCGTGTCGATCACGATCGATGAAGCGCGCGGCCCGATGGGCATGGCCAAGCGCCCGCATATCGCGGCGTTGATGGCGTTGCCGCGCGTCGCGCAGGCGTGGGCCGACAAGTACGGCCACGCGCCGGGCGAAGCGGATATCGACGCCGTCTACGACGTGTTCGTGCCGAAGAACATTGCCGTGGCGGCGAGCTACAGCTCGGTGATTCCCGGCGTGGCCGACGTGGCGAGCGCGCTGCGCAGCGACGACATCCGGATCGGCACGACCACCGGCTATACGCGCGAGATCATGGCCGAGATCGTACCGGGCGCGGCCGCGCAGGGGTTCTCGCCGGACAGCATCGTGTGCACCGGCGATACGCCGGAAGGGCGGCCCTCGCCGTACATGATCTACAAGACATTGCCGGAACTGGGCGTGTGGCGCGCGAAAGATGCGATCAAGGTGGACGATACCGAAGTCGGCATCGAAGAGGGCATCAACGGCGGCACGTGGGCGGTTGGCGTCGCGGTGAGCGGCAACGCTTTCGGCATGGCCGAGAACGACGTCAAGGCGCTGGCGCCTGACGAATTCGCGTGGCGTCGCAAGGCGGCGATCGAGAAACTGAAGGCGGCGGGCGCGCACTACGTGATCGACAGCGTCGCGGATCTGATGCCGGTGGTGTACGACATCGAGGCGCGGCTGGCGCGAGGCGAGCGGCCTTGATCGGGAGAGGGAGCTAAGACGCCTCTCTCTCTACAGAATCACTCGAAAAACCCCACCGCCAGATCGATAAACTCGCGGATCTTGCGCGGCACGAACTCTCGGCTCGGATACACGAGCGACACCGCCACGTCGCCGTTGAGCACGGCATGATCCTCGAGAATCCGCATCAGCGTGCCCGCGCGCAATTCGTCATCGACCATCTCCAGCGGCAGCAGCGCAATGCCCATCGCGCCGAGCGCCGCCTGTTTCTGCATGATCATGCTGTTGACGGTGAATGACGCATCGAGCGCGATGCTGTCTTCGCCGCCTTCGCCGTTGTCGAACACCCAGGTCTGCGGACTGGTCTCGAGCGGCGCGGTGATCACGCGATGCCGCGCGAGGTCGGCGGGCGTTTTCGGATGACCGGCCTGCGCAAGGTAAGCAGCCGACGCCACCGGCACCGCGTGCGAGTTGATCAGCCGGCGCACCACCAGCGACTCCGAGCGGATCATATGCTCGGTCACGATCCCCACATCGAAACCGCCTTCGAGCAGATCCACGCGTTTCTCCGTTAACGTAACCCGCAGATTCACACGCGGAAACTTGGCCTGATACTCCGCGAACAGCGGCGTGAGGCGAAACAGCGAAAAGCTGCCCAGCGCCACGATGCGCAGATCGCCCGCGACTTCCTTCGAAGCCGTGGTGGCGCGCGATTCGACTTCTTCGAGTTCGGCCATCAGCAGGCGGCAGCCGTCGGCGTATTCGGCGCCGGCTTCGGTCAGCACGACTTTGCGCGTGGTGCGCTGGAACAGGCGGATGCCGAGATGCTTTTCAAGGCTCGACACGTGGCGCGTGACCACCGAGGTCGAGACGCCGAGTTGCTCTGCGGCCTGCGCGAAGCTGCCCGCGTCGGCGACCTTGACGAACGCCTGCATGGCCTGAAATAGATTGATCATGAGATGCGAAATGCGCGCGGCGAAAGCGTGTGCAATTGTCTGTTGAAAAGGCCGCGCTGCCTGTTTCCTGAGCAAAACGCAGGCGCCGCGTGTCCGGCCGGTGAATTGTACTTCCTGGCGCCACGCGCCGATCCGCGCCGCCATGCGTAGCTTGCGCGCCGACAAGGTTTCGCGGCTGCTCAAGTTTCGCGCGATTGTGCCGTTGACACGAGCTAATCACATTCCGGGACCCAGCCGTGCAACTCGCCTTCAGTAACGACCGTCTGTCCAGCCGCATGCAGTTCGATTCGTCCGCCGCCGCTGAACCCGAGGTGGAGTCGTCGGTAATTGAATGGCTGTTGCACGACGATCAGGTGATGCGCGAATGCTTCACTCACGCGGCGGAAATTCTCAAGAGCGTGACCGGTGCGGCGATCACCGCGATCACGCTGCTCGACGAGGAGTACCAGCATTACCGCGCCGAGGTCGGCATGGCGATGCCGCTCGTCACGCGGGCCCGTTCGCTCGCGGACTATGCGGTGCGCGACGCCGAACTGTTCGTGATCGAGGACGCGCACGACGACACCCGTTTCGGCGAATGCATGCTGGTGCAGCGGCATCCGTTCGTGCGTTTCTACGCGGCCATCGCGCTGCGCGCGCCCAATGGCGAGATCGTCGGCGCGTTGTGCGCGATGGACCCGGCGCCCGGCCGACTCGACGCGGGCCAGCGCGGCGTGTTCTACCACCTGCGCGCGATGATCGAGAACGACCTGAAGATGCGCACGGCCACCGCGATCGATCCGCTGACGCAGTTGTACAACCGGCGTTTCCTGCTGGAGAGCATCGCGCGCCGCTGGAAAGAGGCGCACGACGGCGACGTGATGGGATCGGTCGTGGTCGACGTGGACTGGTTCAAGCAACACAACGACACCTACGGCCACCAGGCGGGCGACCAATGTTTGCGCAAGGTAGCCTCGGTGATGCAGGCCGCGGCCGATGGCGAACGCATCATCGTCGGGCGCATGGGCGGCGAGGAGTTCGGCCTGCTGGTGCTGCACGCGGAGCACGCGGCGCTCGAAGACACGCTCGACACGTTGCGTCAGGGCGTGGCGGATCTGGCGATCGAACATCGCGCGTCGCCGCTCGGCAGGGTGACGGTGAGCGTGGGCGCGTCGTTGACACGTATCAGCGAGACTTCCCGGCCGGCGCATCGCGAGGGTTTTGCGAGCGCGGATCGCGCGCTGTATCGATCGAAACATGGCGGTCGAAACCAGGTGACGATGGCGTAGCGCGCCTCTGCGTTCAGGCAGTCTCAAGCTCCGCATAAAGCTGGCTCACCCAGTCGGCGAACACGCGGAGTTTGGTGCTGTAACGGCGGCTCGGCGGATAGGCGAGATAAACCTGCAGCAGGTCCGGCCGCCAGTCAGTGAGAATCGGCACGAGCTCGCCGCGCGCCACGGCCGGCCGCACCATGAAATCCAGCGTATGAACGATGCCGAGTCCCGCCAGCGCAGTGGCCAGATGCGCATTGCTCTCGCTCACCATCACCGTATTGCGGACCTTGTCGAGCACGATGCGCTCGCCGTCCTTGAGGAAATGCAAGGGCTGCGCGACTCCGCTGCTCGCTGAAAAATAGCCGACCACCGCGTGGCCGTCGTCGACGATCTCGCGCGGATGTAGCGGCGTGCCATGTTCGGCCAGATACGCCGGGCTCGCACACGTGGTCCAGCGCAGCGTGCCGATGGCGTTTGTCACCAGATTAGGGTCGTCCGCCGTGCTGCGAATCGCGCAGTCGATGTTCTCCGCGATCAGATCGGCGGTCCGGTCCGTCACGCTCAGGCGCACCTGAATGTCCGGGTAGCGCGCGCAAAATTCGGGCAGCGCGGGAATCAGGATGCCGCTCGCGGTCGAGCCGCCGCTGTCAACCCGCAGCACGCCGCGCGGATTCGCGCGGTCGCGGCCCAAGGTTGCCTCGATATCGTCGAGCTCACTCAGCAAATGCCGCGTGCGCTCGTAATACGCCGTGCCGTCCGTCGTGACGCTGACGCTGCGCGTGCTGCGTTCGAGCAGTTTCACGCCCAGATGATCTTCGAGCGACTTGACCCACTTGCTGACGGTGGCGTTCGGCATCTGCAGCGACTGCGCCGCCCGGCCAAAGCCGCCGGTTTCCACCACACGCGCGAATATGCGGATGGCCTGCAAATGATCCATGCGAACTCCATTTCCCGATAATTATCCACGTAGGTGGATAAAGAAGTCACAGAATACCTATTTATCTCTATGCGTGCATGAAATAAGCTTCTCTCCAAGGTCAACCGACCCTCACACACTCAGGAGCAGATCATGAACACGTCCACACTTGAAAACGTCAATTCCCGCAAACACGCCGGCAAGATCGTGCTGGTGACGGGCGGCAGCAGCGGCATCGGCCTGGCCGCCGCAACGCGCTTCGCGCAGGAAGGCGCGACGGTCTACATCACCGGCCGGCGTCAGGCCGAACTCGACGAAGCGGTGGAGCGCATCGGCCACGGCGCAATCGGGATTCGCGCGGACATCTCGTCAGCCGAGGATCTCGATCGCATGTTCAGCACGGTGCAGGCCGCCCACGACCGGCTCGACATTCTGTTCGCGAATGCGGGCGGCGGCGAGTTCTCGCCGCTCGGCGCGATCACCGAGGCGCAGTTCGACAAGTACTTCGGCATCAACGTGAAAGGCACGCTGTTCACGGTGCAGAAAGCCTTGCCGTTGATGCGTCCCGGCAGCGCGATCGTTATCACGGGCTCGATTGCCGGAAGCAAGGGCATGCCGGCCTTCGGCGTGTATGCAGCGACCAAGGCCGCGCTGCGTTCGTTCGCGCGTACATGGGCGACCGATCTGAAGGGCCGCGGAATTCGCGTCAACGTGGTGGCGCCCGGCGTGGTGGTGACGCCGGCCTACAAATCCGAACTGGGAATGAACGACGAGCAGATCGCCGCCTTCGCCCAGCAGACCAGCGAAACGACGCCGCTTGGCCGCGTGGGCGAACCGGACGAGATCGCCAAGGCCGTCTCGTTCCTCGCCTCGGACGACGCGAGCTACATCACGGGGATCGAAATGGCTGTCGACGGTGGCATGGCGCAGGTGTAGCACGAGCAGGCAAGCATCGAGTCATCATCTAAAAAGGCCGGTTTTTCCGGCCTTTTTTGCATGTGAGGGGTCAAAGACCACGGCGTCTTCAGCAAAACATTCCGATATTCATCGAGCTAACGGATTGCGTCTCTCAAGCATGCGTCTGCGTGAGGTTTTATCCGTTACGCATAAGGTTCTCTTAAGCTTGAACTGTTCAGATAGTAGGAGACGGTTGCGTTGGGCCAGAGCATGAGAACGCTTCGCCTCGCCAGCGGAAGAGAGCCGCTGGTTGCACACGCAACGAAAAACAACCGAGAAAAACAACGATGCGTAACGGACAAAAATCCGCTCGAGAGACAGAGAAAGCGCTTTGCAGATCCACCTACATGATGGAGTTGGCGCGCGGCAGTTCGTACATTGCCAGCACGTTGACGCCGGCGACACAACAGGCCGCCATCGCTGAAGTCCTGAACGAATTTCGTGAGCAGCACGGCGCCGACACGCTGCTGATCTTCTGCAATCTGCTCGCGGAGAGTCTTACGGATCGCCAGCACAAGCTTGCGGCGGAGGCGGTGCTGAATTTCAAGCTGCCCTAGCCGCGCCAGCATCAGCTCGCGATCAGCTTCAGTCCTGCCGGCAGCGACTCGCCGAACACGCGGCCTTCGTCGGCGTTATCGAGCTCGACGCTCTCGCTCACCATGGTGATCCACGCGCGCGGCGCGTTGGCCGCTTCGAGGCGGCGCACTACCGCAAGACGCAAGTCTTCGGGCAAGTCACGCGAACGGTCGCCAGTCATGCGGGCGATCTGCACGGCGGCGAACGCGGCAGGATCGACCTTCTTCCAGTCGAGCGCGAGGATCGCGTTGAGCCATGCACCGGCAATCTCCGGCGGCACGACGCTATGCGCGCTCCCATAGAACGGCCGCCGCGCGCCGATACGGCCGACCGCCCACCAGCTTTGATGATTCTCAGCGGGTTTCTTTAAACGCGTCAGCACCGACTCGCCGAGTTCGATCTTGCGCTCCACGGGAATCCGTTCGAGCGATGCGCTCAAGCGGACCATGTCGGTGAAGCCGGTCTTCGCCACGTCGAACGGCAGCTTGTGACGCGCAAGCGCTGCGCCTTGCAGATAGGCCATCGCGTCGAGCACGCGCAGCTGCGCGCTCTCGTCGAGGCCGCCGGCGGCGCGGCGCCAGAGCGTCCACCATTCCGACCAGACCTGGCTTTCGTTTACGTACTGGATGCCGTCGTCGAACAGCGACCAGAGTTGTTCGACGCGCCATTCGTCGAGCGGGTAGCCGAAGCCGGGCCGCACGCAATAGCCAGCCAGATTCAGCCAGAGGCGCTCGTGATCCGCCGAGCGGCGCCGGCGGCGCGCGCGTTCCCACAGCGCGCCGAACAGTTCGCGCAGCAACGCGCTGTTCCAGCTTTCGCGCGCGCCCAGTAGTTGTTCAAGTTGCGAGCGCAACCGTTTGACTTCTTTCGGATCGACTTTCTGCGCGCGCGAGCCGAAGCAGCGGTCGATGTGGTCGATTGCCTGATCGAGCGCAGGATGGCGGGACTGCGCGGCATCGTCGGTCAGGTTCACTTGCGCGTGTTCGCGGCGCAACTGCAATTCGAGCAGCCAGCGCTGCGTGGGATCGTCCAGTTCGATGCAGTGGACTTCGAGCGTGCCCACTTCGGTGAGCGACGTTGCGATCTGCACCGCGGTTTCGCGCGCACTCTTCGCGCCGCGCGGCTGCACGATGGTCGCGATCGGCGGCAGGCGGACGAAATCTCCGCCGGCGAGATCGATCAGTTCGCCGGGTACATACGCCGTATCCGCGCTCGACGAGACAAGGTGAAACCGCACCGGATGCCCGAGACGCAGCGCGAAGGTGCGATCCGCGATCAGAATCTCGTGGCCTTCTTCGGTGCCGCGCGGCAGCAGGCAGATGCCGCGTTGCACGGGTTCGGCATCGGGCTTGCCGTCGCCGGCTTCGTCGAGCACGAGGAAATAGCTACGCGGCGAGCCGCCGCCGATTTTCGGCGCGTTGCCTGCGCGCGCGAGCGAATAGGCGACCGCGCCGCGCGCCACGGCGACGTCGGGATTGTCGTTGTGCAGCACGTTGAGCGCTTCGCCGCGCCACGTGCCCAAGGTGCTGGCCAGACGTTGCGTGAGCGCTTCGGCGCGGAACACGCCGCCGTTCAGCAGCAACGTGTCGGGCACGGGCAAGGTTGCTTCGTCCGAAGAGCCGGAGGGCTCGACGACGCCCAGCGCCTTGCGTGACTGCGCCGCGAAGCGGCTCAGAAACGCCGCGATATGACGCGTGACCGCGGCATCGGTCGCATAGGGCAGGCCGAATTCGACGATCGCGCCACGCGGCCGGCCAGGCCGTTCATGCGACGCCACCGCCGGAAAAAAACCATCGACGATGATCCGCTCGACCTCGTCGCGCGTGACTTGCGCCGTGCGCGCGCCGCCTATCAGCTTCGAGCCCGCGCCCAGCAGTGTGATCGACGTGGAGTCGGGCGCCTGCGCGCCGAGCAGTTGTTCCTTGGCGTTGCGGCAACGCTCGACCAGCTGCGACAGGCTCGCCGCCGACAGACGCGCGCGTTCGCCCGGCTGGTTCGAGCCGCCCGGCAGCCGCGCTTCCACCAGATGCGCGAGCGCCAGATCCATGTTGTCGCCGCCCAGCATCAGATGATTGCCCACGCCGATGCGCGTGAGCTGCGGCTCGCCGTCGCGCAGGCCGACCTCGATCAGCGTGAGGTCGGTGGTGCCGCCGCCGACGTCGCAGATGAGCACGAGACGCGTGTCCGCGAGTTCGCTTGCGAGCCGCTCGCGATGATGAAACAGCCAGTCGTAGAAGGCCGCTTGCGGCTCTTCCAGCAGCTTCAAAGTAGGCAAGCCGGCCATGCGGGCGGCTTCCACGGTCAAGGCTCGCGCGCCTTCGTCGAACGATGCCGGCACTGTCAGCACCACGTCCTGGCGTTCGAGCGGCGCGTCTGGAAAACGCTGATTCCAGGCCGCGCGCACGTGCGCGAGGTAGCTCGCGCTGGCTTCGACCGGCGAGACTTTGCGGACGTCGTCGGCGGCGCCCCACGGCAGGATCGGCGCGGTGCGATCCACCGACGCATGCGAAAGCCAGCTCTTCGCGCTCGACACCAGCCGGCCCGGCACCTGAGCGCCCAGCACGCGCGCGAGCCGGCCGATCACGACCGGCGGTGTGTCCTGCTGCACGTCCTGCTGTGCATCCTTGCGCGCGCCGCTCTGAGCGGCGCCGGACCACGGCAATTGCAGATCGCCGGGGTTCAGTTCGCCTTGCGCGGCCTGATAGCGCACCGAGGGCAGAAGCGGCCGCGCGGCCACTTCGCCGGGGCTCACCAGCTGCTCGATCTCGAAGACGTGGATAAGCGGCGACCCACCCGGCGATCCCGCCTCCGCATAGGCGAGCACCGTGTTGCTGGTGCCGAGATCGATACCGACGCTGTACCGCTTCATCTCAGTCATGCATTCGCGTTGCCGCGCACGTCGAACTCGACCTTCCAGCGCTCGTCGGTGCCGCGCGGCACGGCTTCGAGTTCGAGCGTGCCCGCTTCGGTGACGCGCGCGTGCAGCTTCACCGGCACGACTTCACCGGCGTTGCGGCCGGAGGCGGGCAATGTCGCCTGAATCTCCTCGAGTTCCTGCAATTCCTCGGGACCCCAGAAGTCGAGCAGCGTGCCGACCTGATCCTGACGGCGCACCGACGACCCGAAGAAACGGAAGTGCACCGGCTCGCCGACCACCAGCCCGAATTCCTGCGCGGGCAGCTCGGCCTCGGTGCCTTCCTCCATGCCGAAGGGCGCGACGCACAGCGCCTGGATAGGCGGTTCGAGACCGGGCACGGCGGGCATCGCCGATTCGATCGCGATGTAGTACGCGCGCGCCGTGCCGCCGCGAATCCGCACGCCGCGGCCGCGTCGCACGTAGCCGTAATAGGCGGCGCCGCGCGCCACGGCGAGATCGAGATCGGCGCCTTCGAGCAGCCGCGCCGGCGCCGCGCCTTCCGCGGCGAGCCAGTTGTTCAGCGTGCCCATGATGCGTTCGACCAGCAGCGGCGACTTGAACACACCGCCGTTGAAGAGCACCGCCGTGGGATGCAGGAAGCTCGCATTCCCGGCAGCCGCGATGCCGCTCGTTCCCGCCAGTTCAGCGAGCGCGCCCACTTGTCGGCCGAGGAACGCGGCGAGATGACGCGTGATACCGGCGTCCTGCGCATACGGCAGACCGAGCTGCGTCAGACCGGCACGCGCGCGGCTCACCGGACGCGCGGCGCTGTCCACCTGCGGGAAGAAGCCTTCGAGAATCGTTTGCGTCAATTCGGCGCGCGTGAGTTCGGTGCGGATCGAGCCGCCGATCAGCTTCGAGCCGCGGCTCGGCACGACGAGCGGCACGCTGTCCGTGGCCGGATCGCTGAGCAGCGTTTCCTTGGCCGAGCGGCACGCGTAGGTGAGGGCGCGCAACTGCCACGCATCGGCCTGGGTGCCTGCCGCGGCCAGCTTGCGCGCGACCACGTGCGCGAGCGCGAGGTCCATGTTGTCGCCGCCGAGCAGAATGTGTTCGCCGACCGCGACGCGATGCAGTTCGAGATTGCCTTCGCGCTCGATCACGGCGATCAGCGAGAGGTCGGTCGTGCCGCCGCCCACATCGACCACGAGGATGATGTCGCCGATCTTGACCTGCTTGCGCCAGTCGCCGCCGCTCTTCTGGATCCAGCTATACAGCGCGGCCTGCGGTTCTTCGAGCAGCGTCATGCGGCCGAAACCCGCGGCCTCGGCGGCTTCGGCGGTCAGTTCGCGCGCGGCCGGATCGAACGATGCGGGGATCGTCACCGTGATGTCCTGCTCGCTGAACGGCGCGTCGGGATGCGCGTGGTCCCAGGCTTCGCGCAAGTGCGTCAGATAACGCACCGAGCTTTCGAGCGGCGAGACGCGCGCGACTTCGGGCGGCGCATCGTTGGGCAGAATCGCCGCGCGCCGGTCGACGCCCGGATGGCACAGCCAGCTCTTCGCGCTCGACACGAGCCGGATCGGCGTGGCCGCGCCGCGGCTGCGGGCGAATTCACCGACCGCGAATTCGCGCTGGCCGGTCCACGGCAGATAGAGGTCGCCCGAGGCGAGTTCGTCCGGGTGCGGCAGATAGAGGAAAGAGGGCAGCAGATCGAGGTTGTCGATCGCGCCGGGGCCCGTGAGCTGCGCGATCGGCAGCACGCCTTGCGAGGTCTTTTCGCCGTCGCTGGCGCTCGTGTCCACATAGGACAGCGCGCAGTGCGTGGTGCCCAGGTCGATGCCGATGGCGTAGCGTGATTGGCGTGCGTCGCTCATAGCTCCACCTCGGCCGGTGCGATCACTTTCGCGTTGTGGCTGTCCGCGAGCTTCGGCAGACGCACTTCGTCGACGCGCCAGCCGCGATGGCTGATGCTGCCGTTGAACGGCGCGCGACCGACCACATTGCCGGTCAGGCGAATCGAGGCCGCGTCGAAACCTTCGGCCAGCGTGACGCGGCTGCCTTCGGCTTCATCGCGCACCGGGCGGATCGTGAAGTGCTCCCGCAGCGTCGCGCGGCAACCGTCGTGCACGAGGCGCGCGGCCGCGCCGATATCGGCGTCGCTATAGCTCTTGATGTCTTCCTCGACGAAGTCGATGAAGCGCGCGTCGCGTTGCAGCAGGCCGAGCAGTTGCAAGGCAGCGTCGGGGCTTGCTTCCTTCAGGACGGGTGCGGGTTGCGGCGCGGGTGCAGGCGCCGGCGTGGGAGCCGGGGCGGGCGCGGCGCTGGCGGCGACGCCGCCGTCACGCAGGCGCAGGACTTCGGCGGCGAATTCTCCATCGCCGAGGATGCGGAAGAACGTGCCCACGGCCAGCGAAATCCTGCCGAGGAAGGATGGGTTCGAATCGGTCATAAATGCTCCTGAGGTGCTCTGTTAGAGGACGAGCTGTCCTGGCTGCGCCGCACGGGCCGGCCGCTGGAGCCCCGTCGGGCTTGAGCGGGCGGTCGTCGTGCGAGTTTGCTAAGGCCGTCGGCATGCGTGCCGACGGCGTCTGATTTACCGGGATGCGCGGCGCAACTGGCGCGCGCAAAACCCGTATTTTGCCTTGTGGCGAGCCCGAAGCGGGCAAAGGCGGCCATTCTAGCGGGCAATGCGGCGAGATTGGCGGCTTGTCATGGGCGCGTGGTGAGCATTTCCGTGCGGCTCGGTCGCGCGATGTTCGCGGGATCTTCACGCCTGGTTCACGCATTGTGCGGGCCGAATTCGGCGACCACCTGGTCGATGAACGCACGCAACTTCGGCGTGACGCGGCTGGCGGGGAATACCAGATGCATCGGCCGCGCGGTCGCCTCGTAGCCGGTCAGCAGGCGCACGAGGCGGCCGGCCGCGAGTTCGTCCCTGACCGCGACTTCGGGAGCGAGCATCACGCCGCCGCCGTTGAGCGCGGCGGCCAGCAGCGCCTTCACGTCGTTGGCCTCGAAGCGGCCGGCAATCGGCACCGCCTGTTCGCCTTGCGCATCGGCAAAACGCCATTCGGTATCGGCCGGCATGCTCGTGTAGGCGAAGCTCAGACACTCGTGGGCCGTCAGTTCCCGCGGCGTGCGCGGTTCGCCGCGTTCCGCCAGATAGCCGGGCGACGCGCACGCGACCAGCCGGTACGGCATCAACGGCCGCGCGATCAGCGACGAATCCGACAGCGCGCCAAGGCGTATCGCGGCCTCGTAACCCTCATCGATCAGATCGACGAAACGGTCCGTCAATGTCAACTCGACGCGCACCTCGGGATGCGCTTTCAGATAGCGCGCGATCAGCGGCGCGAGACAGCAGGCGCCGAACGTGACGGGCGCGGTTATGCGCAGGCGTCCGCGCGGCGAGGCCGACAGTTCCTGAGCGACCGACTCCGCCGCCGCCGCGTCGGCGAGCAGAGCCTTGCAGCGCTCGTAGAAGATCTGGCCGATTTCGGTGAGGCTCTGGCGGCGCGTGGTGCGGTTCAGCAACCGCGCGCCGACGCGCTCTTCGAGCGTGCTCACGTGCTTGCCGGCCATCTGCGAGGAAATGCCGAAGGCGAGCGCCGCCGCGGCGAACGAGCCGCTGTCGGCCGTTTTGACGAAGATCGCCATGCTGGTCAGTCGATCCATGATTCCCTATTCCTGCTTTCGACAGTCGTCGAATTGCGCATGTTTATCCGGTTTGAGTTTTGAATCATAGTGGTTCTCACCGGCGAGCGTGGGCTCGACGGAGCGAACCCCGGACATGCATGGAGTGTGAAACATGAAGATAGGTATTCTCGGCGCCGGCTTTATCGGCCGCGCGATGGCGACTTTGGCGAAGCAGAACGGTCACGAAGTCATGATCAGCAATTCCCGCGGTCCGCGGACCTTGATCAGCACGGCTGCGGCGCTCGGTTGCGCGCTCGGCACCGCGCAGGAGGCGGCGAGGTTCGGCGAAGTGGTCGTGGTCGCCGTGCCGTTCAGCAGCATCGACGCGCTGCCGGCGGCGGCGCTCGACGGCAAGATCGTGATCGACACCTGCAATCATTATCCCGAGCGCGACGGCCAGATCGAGGCGCTCGCCAGCCACGCCACGACCACCAGCCAGATGCTCGCCGCCGCCTTGCCGGGCGCTCGCGTGGTGAAAGCCTTTAACGCGATTCTGGCGAGGGACCTCGAAACCGATGGCTCAGCGCCGCATACGCCGAAACGTCGCGCGCTGCCGTTTGCCGGTGACGACCAGTCGGCCAAACGCGTCGTGAGCGAACTGCTGGATCAGTTCGGTTTCGATCCCGTCGATGCCGGCGCGCTGGCGGACAGTTGGCGCTTCGAGCGCGCCAAGCCGGTGTATTGCATTCCGCTCGATCGAGCGGGCATGCTGGAAGGATTGGCTGCGGCACAGCGGGATGTGGAGTTGCCGCATGGGTCGTGGCGGCGTTGATTGGCGCATCGGCAGTTCAGACCGGGGAGAGCCTTTGGCTTGCCGGTCCAACGTATCGACGAACGGCCGCGCTCGGGTAGCGGCTGTCGATTCGGTCTCCCCGCGATCCCTGACGCGCTGCCACAGTCAGGCCGAGGAGGCTCACCATCGCCCAGCGGCCGCAAGGCCGGACAAAGCAACCTGTTCCAGGTGGACGGATGCGTGCCTTGAGTCGCCCGGCGCGGTCTTCCCAACGCCACTTCAAACCTTGACGACAGAGGCCTGATAGATCTCGTCGACGGCCTTCTCCAGCGCTGCGTTGAACTCGCTGTCGCTCATCGATTCCTTGAGCTCGTTGATCAACGCCCTCGAAAAGCTGGCGATCATGCCGTGATTCGAGGCGAGCCGTTGACACGCGTCGGCGCGCGTGTAGCCTCCGGACAGCGCCACCACCCGTGCGACACGCGGGTGTTCGATCAGCGGACGATAGAAGTCCGCCGCATCGGGTATGGTCAGCTTGAGCATCACGCGGCGGCTATCCGGCAACGCGTCGAGACCTTTGATCAGTTCGGCGCGCAGAGTGGCTTCCGCGCCCGGTTTGTCCGGACTCTTGATCGAAACTTCGGGTTCGAGGATCGGCAGGAGGCCGTGCGCGTCGATCTGCGCCGCCAGTTCGAACTGTTGCTTGACGATTGCAGCGATCCCGTTTTGCGAATTCAGATTGATCACCGACCGCATCTTGGTGCCGCAGATGCCGAGCTTCACGGCGCGCGCGAGCAGATCGTCAAGGCCGGGAATGGGCTTCATTAACTGGACACCGTCGGCTTCGGCTTGCAGGCCCTTGTCGACCTTCAGGAACGGTACGACGCCGCGCTCTTCCCACAGGAAGGCCGGAACGGGTTTGCCCTGAGCCTGACCGTCCATAGTCGCTTCGAACAGGATGGCGCCGATGATCTTGTCCCCCGTAAAGGCGGGCGCCGTGATGATGCGCACGCGCATCTCGTGTATCAGTTTGAACATCTCGGCGTCGCCGTTGTAGGCGGTCTCCGGAATGCCGTAAAGCCGCAGTGCGCCAGGGGTCGATCCGCCGCTCTGGTCCAGGGCGGCAAAAAATCCCTGTTTTTCACAAACTTGCGCCAGCATCTTTTCATCAGCCACGATCGTCTCCCTCTCTTTCACAGTGGAATATCGAACCGGCACGTCCGCTCGCGACGCGTCGAGTTGCATACGTTCAGTGTCACGATGTTAATGCAAATGTGAGATTTGACGAAAAAACGGTCGCCGGCGCGGCCAGTTGCCTTGCTCCGGCTTTTTTTCGGCACGGCGTTCAGGCGATCGACGCCGCAGACGCTTCGGGTGTGGCGCGACGCGATGACCGCGCCGTTCGAGAGAGAAGAATCATGTCGTTTTTCGTAGCGACCGGCATGCAAACATTATTTATCGACGAGAACTGTCCTGCCCGGCATACGTCGATTCCCATCCACCACCGAGCACCTTGCACAGCGTGATGAGGTTCGCGTCGGCGTCGGCCTTGCTCTGTTCGAGTTTGCTCTGCGCGTCGAGCAACTGTTTCTGCACGTTCAGCACATCCAGGAAATCCACCGCACCCGCCTTGTACCGTTGCTGTGCAATCGACAGCGCGCGCTGGTTCAGACTCACGACCGTTTTCAGCCGGTCGCGCCGCCGCTGTTCGGCGTCGTAGACGACCAGCGCGTCGTCCACCTCACGCCATGCCTGAAGCACGGTGTGCTGGTAGACAATCGCCGCTTCCTGCTGCTGCGCCTCGCGCAAACGAAGCGTGCCTTTGAGGCGTCCGCCTTCGAATATCGGCAGCGTGATCGACGGTCCGACAACAAACTGGCCGGACGCCCAATCGGCGAGATTCGACAGTTGCAGGCTCTGGAACCCGGCGCTGCCGTTGAGCGAAATGCGCGGATAGAAGTCGGCCTTCGCCATGCCGATCGTCGCGGTGGCCGCATGCAGCTGGGCCTCGGCTTTGCGGATGTCGGGCCGGCGCTGCACCAGTTTCGACGGAACGCCAATCGGCACCTGATCGGGCAACGCCGGCACATCGTGCGGCTCGGCGAGCATCTGCTGCAATGCGCCCGGTTCTTTCGCCAGCAGCACGCCGATCGCATTGATCGTGGTCGTGTTGCGCGATTCGAGCGTCGGGATCAGGCTTTCGATCGACTCCGCCTGCGCCATCGCGTTGGCCACGTCCAGGTCCGTCGTGACGCCTTCATGCACCCGGTTTTGCGTGAGCTTGGTGACGTCGTGAGCGATATCGAGGTTCTGTTTCGCGATCTGCAGCAGGGCCTGCGTGTCGCGCAACTGGATGTAGTCGCGCGCGAGTTCGGCGCGCGCGGACAGCAGGATCGCGTTACGGTCCTCGTACGATGCATCGGAGAGCGCCGACGCGGCCTCGACGCCGCGTCGCACGCGGCCCCAGAAGTCGAGTTCCCATGACGCGTCGAAGCCGAACTGGTACAGGTCGTAAGCGGGCGAGCCCTTGGCGCCCGGCAACGGCGCGACACCGAGCGGTGCACTGCCCGAGGCCGACTGCGTCTGGCTTCCTGTCGGCGTGACGCCAAGCAGCGAGAGGATGCCGTTCGGACTGCCGCGCTCGCGGTCGTATGAGGCGGCGCCATTGAGCGTCGGATACTCTTCGGCGCCGGCAATGCGCTGTTGCGCCCGGCTTTGCCGCAAACGCGCCGATGCGGCCGCCACATCGAGATTCGCATCGCTCAGCTGCTGTTCCAGCGAGTCCAGTATCGGATCGTTGAACAGCGTCCACCATTGCGGTGTGAATCCGGATTCGACGGCCTTGCTCGCAGCCTGTGCGCTCCGGGTGCGGTTGAACACGTCGGGCGTGGCCGTCTGCGGAGGTTCGAAGTTCGGGCCCACCAGACAGCCCGTGAGCATCGAACACAGCAGCAGCGCGAGCGCCGGTGTGCGCAGGGAGAAGTCGCTCGCGTTCATTTCGAATCCGCTCCCGCGACCCGCATGTCGGCGCGCCTGCCGACGGCCACCTCCGTTTCGACGGAAAGGCCCAC
>Ga0209759_1000208_pt1 | contig 91006 bp, 114 predicted proteins | sample AraplaCL_Col_mMS_FD_184261 | JGI IMG/M metagenome (GOLD analysis project Ga0209759, IMG submission 184261) | Arabidopsis root microbial communities from the University of North Carolina, USA - plate scrape CL_Col_mMS (SPAdes) (version 2) | ecosystem: Host-associated > Plants > Roots >...
ACATCGACTTTGGCTACAGGTTCAAGGCTGTCTCCAGTATCGACTTCGATTCCAGTCGTGAAGGCGACGCCGTTTTTTCAAACGGCAAGTTGAATTCCCAAAACCTTCAGCTTGGCGTGACGTTCAAGTTCTGATTGGTTTCGAGCTGATCGATCCAGCTAACGCTCCCGGCTCTCCGACGATTAGGGATGCAACATGCCGTCGTCACCGCGCCAGCAACCCAGTGGCACTCAGACCCCCCCGGAAATCGATCCTGGAGATATTGCAGCGGGGTATCGATTTTCAACGGACGGTTTGGTAGCAAAACTCTGCTTCTCGAAGGAGATCTTAGGCTGCTGGCGAAGCACGACCTTAGCACACTCGGCCAGTATTACCGGCAGTACGATCGCCTGATGAGCCATTGGCGGACGGTATTACCCCTGGCTCTTCATGACATGCAATATGAATGCAGAGTGGAGATCTCGAAGCGCAGGCGCGCGGATTGATTGCCTTCCTCGGGGTCGAGTGGGACGACACCTGCCTGAAGTTCCACGAGACCGAACGCGCCGTGCGAACACCGAGCCGCTGGCAGGTGCGGCAGCCGATCTATTCAACCTCCGTCGAGCGCTGGAAGCGGTATGGCAATGCGCTCGATCCGCTGCGAGCCGCGCTGGGGCCGCTCGTCCAAGCCTGATGCTGTGCAATCGGCGCCAACCTGCCGCACCAGCCAGCCGACGACCTTCGTTACCAACTGATGGCTCCTGATCGGCAGCTTCCGACATCTCGGCTTAGACCGGAGCGGGCGCATCTAGATTCCCTCTAAGCCGCGGCAGGAGAGTTCGCCCGGACAGCACCTTTGCGCTCATGTCGCAATGGCTTTGAATTTCTCGAACCGAGCTCGGCACTGCACAAAATGGCCGGCGCCTTCGCTGGGAGGTCGACCGCGCATAATGCTGTCAAAGCCGATAGATCGAGCAGCGGCCTCGTACCCTACCAGGTCACCGTGGCTATGATCAGGCAGATGTCGCTGCCCCATAAGAGAGATAGAACAAGCCGAAAAGCTCCGCGCCTTCTGGTGCCAGGGCCGACGCCAAGTGGCGCGGCGCGAAGACGTTACGCTATGGAGCAGGTGGTACGGTTACTCGAAGTTGGCTGCCGCGCCGTTCTTCAACCTACTCACCTTTGTAGAGCAGGTGGCCGCCATCTAGCTTGGCTTGAAGGGTCGGAGGGCAACGGCGTGGCCTCCGCGCCGGGCTCCAGCACATTGGTCGCAGGGGACTGTGACGGTATTACTACAGCATTTCAACGCGATATCGGTTATGTTCCACCTAACGGGTTGGGGTGATTCATGATCAAAATCTTCTTTGCTTCAGTCGCTTTGGTCGCTTTAGCTGCACCGGGGAATGCTCAGGACGGCAACTGGAGCGGGTATTACGCGGGTGCAGAACTCGGGGTCGGTTTTTCGCGTCCCGGATTCGATGGGGCCCCGGTTAATGGCTCGGATTTCAACGACACCGCATTCATAGGTGGCGTCTACGCTGGCCACGATTGGCAGGCCGGTCAGTTCGTTTACGGTGGCGTCGCGAATTTCGATTTCCTTGGCTTTCACAATCAGAATTCGTCACATGTCGTCATCGACCCGATTTTTGGTGGAAAGACCCACTCTTATAATTACGACGTCACCTGGGTGGCGTCTGCGCGCGCTCGAGCAGGTTTCCTGGCATCGGATCAGTTTTTGCTGTACGGAACCGGGGGCCTCGCTGTCGCCCGCATAGCTGCTTCCTCGTCAGCAACCGGGATTTTTGGTGGGGTCGACAACGTCAACACGACTAAAGTCGGCGGTGTGTTTGGTGGAGGTGTCGAATACGCATTCGCTCCGCAGTGGTCGATGAAGACAGAATACGTCCACTATTTGTTCAACGACGTCCACGTCGGGGGCCACGGCGCCGATCAAGTGACATTCAAGCCATCTTTTGGCACTTTGAATTTCGGAATTTCGTACCACTTCTAGCCGGCTAAGTTGGTTTGCGACCGAATAATCTAGCTGTCTCGCGCGCAAAGTTGCGCGGCAGTCCAGGCCCATCAAAAACCGGTAGGGTGGGAACCGCCAGCACGCGCTTCTTGAACTCGTCCAGGGTCAACGCAAAGATCAACTGATCGAGCCGTTCGCCCGATTTTGCGTCCAGTCGGTGGGACAACAATTCGCCTTCCTGGCGCAGCATTCCAAGTCGGCAAGCCGTAACTGCCGCTTGATTTCGTGCTAGCGGCTCGAACGTCAGCTTTTCCAATTTTCGTTCGAGGAACATATGCCAGATGGCGAGACGAGTTGCTTCAAACGAAGTCTGAAGCCTTCGTTGTGCTTTGTCCCCGACGATGAGATGCAGCGATCCGATGCGATGACGGGGATCGATCTCGGTCATGATCAAACCAATCGGCTCGTCGTCGAGCAGGCGGATTGCCTGCAAGTTGCGCCATACGTTGTCAAAGCTTCCAACATAGGAGCGAAACGAATCGAGTCCCATTACCGCACCGGGCATATTTAAACCGGCGGCGACGACAGGATCGGCAAGCCAGCGCGTGAAGCGCTCGTTCACTTCAACTTGTCGCAATGTGCGGATTCGACAATGCTCGCCGAACCGGTCGACAAATATCGACCTTTGAACCGGGACGGTGGGTACCAAGCCGACGCGCTGGCCGGACTGAGGCATCTTGGGCATTGGGGACTCACTTTCAATTTAACCCAATATATCACGAGAAAACGAGCCCCAGCCTAGAGCTGGGATACCGCTAAATGCGCTCCTGACCGCGTCATAATCCCTTACACCCGGGGCGTCATCAAGCGCTGCCGCCGCGCTCTAGCTTAGAGCCCTGGCGATACTTCCTGTTGGCGAGACACAACGGAGGAACGGATTGCGCTGGCGTTTGGTCCTGGCGCTGTTGAGCGAAGAGTCGGCCACTTCAGAAGCTCGCCGCGCCGGCAGCACTGGAGAGGAGAAAGCCGCCCGTGAGGAGCCGGAACGTTGCATGAAGCTCTGGATATTGTCACTGGCATCGGCCCGCGGCGCATCGCGCAGGAACCACAACGGCTCTTCGGAGTAACGGGATTGCCGGAATGCCGACAACTCGACGCTTTCGCATTCAACTCGGTGAGCCTGGATTTTTTCCGGCTATCGCCCGACTATCCGCCCCTCGCTTTGAGCTACCGGCTGATCAGCAAATCCAGAACGAAGCAGCACAGGCTGCTTTTTTACCCTGCCGTCGGACTGCCGGCAGGTGATGGATGCCCGCTGATCCGCAGGAGGAGGCGGGCATCCATCGAACCGACGACGCCACCTCTCGTCGGTGCTTTGACATAGGCGCGCTTACAACCGGCCTCGTCAAGGGGTTGCTAATGGAGTGCCTTGTTGTTCCATCTTCGTTCTTGGCCGGGAGGCCGATCTATATCCCAAGGACGGATGGGGCGACCTCTTGGAGATCGCCATGGGCAAACAATACCCCTTGGTTGAGAACACGCTCGGCAGTAAGTTGGGGCCGGGACTTGGTGTCCGCCTCCTGCCTTCACTTGTTACCCCGGGGGGCACTGCTGGACGTCGCTAAGTTGGTGAAGCGTTTGGGACCGGACCAGGACTGTATCATCTATTGCCAAGTCTGCCGCCTCGCAGGCCGAGACGATCGGAACCTACAGTTCACGAACCACGCACTAAACACCGGGAATCTGGAAGCGAGATATTTCAGCGATCCGTGAGCACCCGCCCGCCGAGCGGCGGCCCGATCGCAAGATTCGCGTCACTTCTTACAGGCCCAGTCACCCTCTGCGCTCCGGCGAAGATTTCGGCGCGCCAGGCTGACTGGCATCAATTATGAAGGGGTCGCATCAGTGGTTCCCTTCTCTTGGTTTATGGCCGCCGGACCACACGATCCGCTGATTATTTTTCCGGTGTCTTCAAGATCTATTACGGCCGGCGAACCGCGCCTTTGCGAGCCTCAAGGCCGATGCTGGAGCCGCGTTGAAGGCTTCATCTTTGATCTTCTGGATCAAATGACGGAGAGGGTCATCGTACCCGCCGAGTACCTAGACGCCGTCATCATAGCGGTAGCGATCAACAAGCCAATGTCGCATCGCACAAACGAGGGGCAGCCCTGGTGAATGTCTGAACGCCTGCGATCTTTGTTACCGAACGGGGATTTTGGTGCAACCTTCCAGATACAAATGTGGAGCATTACACAGCCCGGTTTTGTGCCTTGAGGCCAAGCGCGTCGCAGCCTTGTCGCTGATTATAACGACCCCGGACGGCTTCCGAGACGCGATTCTTGTGAGCAAGGCCGAGCTGAAGAGTGATATCCAACCTCACCAAACCTCAGCGGCAACTCGTTCTTTTCTGGGAGGACAACAAGCACGGCCCGAAAATCCTTATGAACGCTATACGCGCTGTGTTGTCCCGTAAGGCCAAGACAGACGCCGTCGTTAACAAAATCCAGTACGCGACAGCGTTGAGCATTACCGACGTAAAGTTACATTCAAAATCGAAAAAAGCAGCCAACCATCTCTACCATTCTAATACGCACGAAGTTTCCAGAAATCCTCAATCTCTCCCTTCGTGGAACGGGCTTGCCCTCTAGATGTGATCGGCGTCCTTCATTCGCATGGTTCGCCTGTATTGTTGGTAGCTCATATCTTTGCACGAGGCGCCCTAAAGCTGGAGGCCCGAATGGGCGGCTGTAAGGCCTGGCACGATGCTTTTCACGATCATGAGGTCGAACGTTTCGCTTCGGAGAGAGGCTTTACTGCGGACCTAGTCTGGGAGTTGATCCTAGAACACGGCAACAGCCGCAAGGCCGTAATGAAAGCTGCGCAGCTTTTGAGAGGCGATGATGTCAACACAGATGATCAGCACCCTGCTCCCCCTTTGGAGCCGACGCCGCCCCTGACGAAGGCCGGACAATAGGAGAAGCATAACGAGATTCAGGGCGGTAAACCCGCCGGGCGAAGACCCCAACAACCTCAAGCCCGGCGAGCCTACAACCTGATCAGAGTACGCGATCAGGACCGGGGTCAACCGGCACGCCGCTACATGCAAGAGCAGTGCCAAACCGCCGCCGTGCCGAAATGGGACAAATCAGGCCCCGACGGTCAGCCAGACTTACCCAAACAGACTGTCGGCCGCAGGAAGCCTTCACACGCGCGTTTTAGCGCTCAAGCGTCTGCCGCGGCCTTGCGGCTCGCGGTGGACTGCAGGGAGCTGAACAAGTCGGCCATGCCGCGCCAATCTCCCTTGCGACACGAGCCACGCCTTCCTGGAGACTGCTTTCATCCGACGTATCGATGCTTAATATGTACCTGCCGCTGCCGATAAGGATGTTTTTTATCTGGTCAATTATTGGGATCGACCGCAGGTTGGCACTGCAATCCGCCTCGAACAGGCGCTCCATGTAGGTTTGCTGAAGCAGCCTGTCACTCAGGCGCTTTGACAGCAATGGCTCGGCCGCGTTGGTAGCTATGGCAAGATGCGATGGCGGGATCAGTGCCAAGGCAGATCTAAGTTTCTCTGCGTCCGAAACTCCGCTGAACTGGCCTAGTGAAGAGACAAGCTGGATAAAACCTTGGTCGAAAATCACAATCTGACGAGCGTCGTGAGGCTGATGCCAAACGTGGGAGAGTGTCATGAGATACTGGCTGAATCTGATCAGCCAGATCGGATTTCTCGGCGCCAGAATCCTTATCAGCTTGGCGGTTAGTCTGAACCCTTTGGCGTTGTCGATAGGACGACAGACAAAGACGGCAGTCCGCATTGCTGATATGGCAACACGGTGCAGTGCATACCAGAACCCACCAGGGTCCAGCTGTGAGTGATGGACACCGGGTTCATAAGAAAGCATTACCTCGGCGACGTAGCCCTGTACTTGTAAATGACGTCGAAGCGCGTGTGCGAACGTCGTTTTTCCCGAGCCGGCTGGACCAAATAGCTCGATGATCACTGTCGACCCCCGATGCCGCATGCGTCTGCATTGGTGTGGTACTTTTATCCTCGAAACCCAGCTGCCAAGAAAGCGTTTGTTGCCGGTCTGGGCCCAATGCCCGTGCAATTCAGACTTTGGTCCTCGATGGCGTCGATTTTTGTCGCTTCTCCGGCGTCATCACGCCTTAGTCAGATCCTAGTGCATGCAGCCCTGGTCAGGCCCGAAGCGCTTCACCACCTCAGCGACGTCCAGCAGTGCTGTCCGCTTACAGGTGAGGCAATAGCCGGACAAGCCAGTCCCAGCCTCCCGCTTGTAGCCAAGCGTGTTTTCGCTATTTGTTCGACATTCGCGGTCCTCGGGAATTGGGTCGCCGCGTCGCACAGTGATTTAAGGACATACGCGCAGGCTTGAAGTCGCGCTCACGCATTGAAAGAGCCCGCCGGAGGGACGCACGGCGGGCTCCTTTGTGGGGCACCAACAACCCGATCGCTAGCGGGAGGTCGTTACCCGCCAGCATTTCGGACTTCACTGGTTCAAAGATGTTCCAAACTCAATGCTATGCATTGCGAAAATCGTCGCGCCAGGCCTGCGGCGATCCTCTTACCTCGCTGCTTCACGCGTCCGATCGGGCCGCCCAATCAGGCCCGCGATCGACCGCCCGCTGCGAATTGCATCGGCAGGTATTGGTGGTTCATCCTACTTATCGAAGTCCCAAAAAGCCCAGAATTGCAATGACGATCACAATGGCCCCGACGAGCCAAATAAGCCTATTCATGGTCTCTCTCCCGCTTTTAAAGCCCGCGCCTCTAGCAAAGAAGGCGGGCCGATCGGAGATCCGATCTTCGGCGAGCATTGAGGGCAACGCCTGCCGCAAAAAATTAAAGTTTTAGAGACGACTAAAGTTCCATGCCGGTCCAACGCAGGCGACGATCCTCAGGACCGTAGACCCGGCCTAGCTTGAGCCGCAGGAGATGGCGGCCGCGCCCCTCATTCGCCCGCTTCCTTATCGTGAGGAAGAGCAGAGTGAACTCGAACCCGCCAGGAGCGGGCTCTGGTCGGAGGGTGTCGTCTCGACAGATCGCGGCGAACCATCGTTACGCGCCGCACCACTCCATTTCGCTGTCGGCGAATGTTGCATTAAGCAGTCACTTGAAAATGCGCGTGACGCGCTAAAATTTCGTTATGGCAAACGGCCTAGGCATCGGCGACGTGATCATGATTGACGCGACGATCACTAAAGGGTCAATGGTCGCGCCACGACTGGCGCTTCGCGCCTCATTCCGGCCGTTGGAGACCGCCACGTAATTCCTCAAAGCAGACGTCCTTACCAAAGTTGGACACCCTGTTGGACGCCAAACTGACGTTGGACTTTCTTAGAATTTCCGGGTGGCCGAATGGGACTTTACACGGGGATCTACTTCAAGGGGTTATACGTTTGAGGTAGGTAACGTTCTCTACAGCTTGGCCCTGCCGGCGGCGCCAACACAAGGAAATGACTGAGTGCAATAGTCACCTGAGGATCCAGTTTTTCCGCCCTGTGTGGGCTGAGACTCAGGCTACCGGATCACGACGCGTTGGTTTCGGCAGAAGCTGCAAGCCCTCTCCTTCGAAGTCGGACGTCGCCCGCCAAGGCGGCCGTGATTTGCGCAGAACGGGCAGAGGACGACAAATCGATCGCGTCGACCACGCAATTGTCGCATGTCGGCTTCGGATGGTCTGTGAAATCCCGTCGCACGCCTTGTGCGACGAGCATCCGCTGAAACCCCTGCCTTACTATCCTGGTTTCGGCATCGCGGGTCTGCCCCGTCTATCTGCCCCTGGCAAGATATTGTCGCCCACAAGCCGGTCGGCGACCGATAACTTTGGCGGGGTGAAATGACCGGTGGCGCCTATTTCGCCCAGCCAATCTTCGTAGCCATCGTTCATTTTGGATTTCAGGTCATCGGGCTGAACAATCCCGGATTGAAACAGACTCATGAGCCGTCGGGAGAAATGTTCCCTTGCAGGATGGTCTGCGGGGACTCCCGCCTCGATGCAGTAGTCGTTCAGAACCGTTCGAAGCATCATTACTTGCTGGGAATTGATAGGGCCATCGTAGGACATTGCGCTTTCTCCTCATGGGGCGAAAGCTTGATCGACTCTTCCAAGCGCCAACGCCCGTTCAGTTGGTCAGCGACAATCCTCTGTACGCTTTAGTGGGGGATTAGCGAATCAAATCCGGCGTGGCTCGGATGCTCGCCATCGCTCGACACGATCTCCGGGTCCTACTTAGCCGAGTTGGAACGGTTCTGTATCGATAGCGAGATCCGAGCGCGCATTTCTGTGCAGTAATCGTCGCTCTGAGCGGAACGAAAGGGGAAGCCGGTCGTTGGGCCTGGTTCGAGTGCCGCTGCCCTATAGCGACCTCGGCTCCCAGGAGAAAGCATGGATATAACCACACTCCTCGTCATCCTACTCATTGTCATACTGCTAGGAGGTGGCGGCTGGTATGGCCGGGGGCGCTGGTACTGAGTCGAGTCCGCGCTGTGATGTTTTGTTGACGGTGCGCAGAACTGATTGGGGCCGCTGCCGTTGGCAAAGTGGCTTGAAGTTGTGAATGGGCATGGCGTTGCCTTAGCACAGTTCCGGTTGCGAGCCAGGCGACCCCGCTTGAGAACGCTTTTGACAGATACGCCAGAAAATCGCCGAAGCTGGGAAATCAGTATACGCCCCGATCGGGCGCTGTCGTTGCGGCCGTGTTGCGGCCACCAAGGATTTGATCATGTTGACCGAAGCCACATCTGTTCGCCCGTTCGAGGGCGAGCGAGCATGGCCCAGGATCCTGTCTACCTATCGAGCGCCTGATAGGAGTCGAAGCCTGCTCGAACTTGCCGTGACGCTTGTGCCGTTTGTTGTCATCTGGGCGCTTGCAGCGATGGCAGTGCATTATGGCTTCTGGTGGGGGATGGCACTGACAATTCCGGCAGCAGGGCTGTTGCTTCGCCTGTTCATGATCCAACACGATTGCGGACACGGTTCCTTCTTTGCGCACCGCACCGCGGATAACTGGACCGGTCGCCTAATCGGAGTCCTGAAGTTCACGCCATACGATTATTGGCGGAGTGCACACGCGGCGCATCATGCCTCCGCCGGTAATCTCGATGAACGCGGTATCGGCGACATCACGACTTTGACCGTGGCCGAATACCATTCCTTGTCGCGCCTGCGCCGACTTGCCTACAAGCTCTACCGCAACCCATTTGTCATGTTTGCCATTGGTCCCATATGGCTTTTTCTGATTAAGCAAAGGCTGCCTTTCGGCATGATGCGCTCAGGAATGGAGCCTTTGGTCTCGACTATGGCGACCAATCTGGCCATAGCACTCCTGGCGGCCGCTTTGATCTGGCTGATCGGCTTTGCGTCATTCATGCTGGTGCAGCTGCCGGTCGTTGTGTTGGCGGGATCGGCAGGCGTCTGGCTGTTCTATGTCCAGCATCAATTCGAGGAAACTCACTGGTCGCAAAGCCCTCATTGGCAATTCCAGGACGCGGCCTTGCACGGCTCCTCATATTATGAACTGCCCTTTGTCCTGCGATGGCTAACGGCCAATATCGGCATCCATCATGTCCACCATCTTTCCAGCAGAGTGCCATATTACCGACTTCCGGAAGTGCTCAGGGATTACCCGGAACTGCGCGACATCGGCCATATCACCATCTTGGAAAGCCTCCGCTGCGTAAAACTGGTGCTATGGGACGAATGCACCCGGCGTCTGGTAGTTCCGCGACGCCCGCGCCAAGCCGTTCAATAGTCCTTAGGGAATGTCGCATTAGGTAGCTGCACGCGCTGAGCCTTGCCGGCGGCTCGCTGACGACACTGCCCTGCACAGAGATCGTCGACAGGATGGCGGCGATGAAGATGGTGGAAGTGGCTGCTGCCGGCATCAAGAAATTTACCGCCCTCTACCCGATGAACGCACGGCCGGCACTTGCTGGCAACCGCCGTTTTATTCTGGCCTCCTCATAAAGGTATTCCGCGTCTTTAACAGCTTTGCGGTCGGCTCCGAGGCCTCGACGCTCACAGGCGTTCCCGGCTAGAGGTCCTGCGTTTGATGTTCTACCTTTTTTTCTATCGGAGTTGCGACGTTTTCCTCAGGAAGTATCTTGGCACTGCTGACGATGGCGGCGATGGCGGATACTATCCGGAGGGCTACGGTCCATTCCGGTGGCGCATACAATTGGGATGCCCCGAAGCCGTAGAGCGTCGGCCACGCGGTCGCTCCGCTCCCCACGTATATTCAAATCCAAAACAGCCGCGTCGATTTCTTGGGTTTCGATCATCGCGATGGCTCCGTCGATAGTGGTGGCGGGCCCCACAACAGTGACCCCGAGCTCGATCAAAAAATCTTCCGCCAACATGGCGATCAGGGATTCGTCCTCGACGATGAGCACTCGTCGACCTGACAATGTTGTCATTGGGAGAAACTCCCCTCTGCCAAGGGCGCATCGATTTTGCAGACGAGGCCATGAGGTTGGAAATCCATCGCGACCTCAGCCTCGAGATCGGCGGCTAAGCCCCGCTCAAAAAGGCGGGAGCCAAAGCCTCGCCTGGCCGGAGATGAAACGGTGGGGCCGCCTAGCTCGCTCCAGACCAGCTTGAGCCTTGGCTTGGGTTCGGCAGTGCGAAACCACTCGACGGAAATTTTGCCGGCCTCGTTGGAAAGGGCGCCATATTTTACAGCGTTGGTCAACAGTTCATGGAATGCAAGTGCTAGCGACAGGGCTTGGTTGGGTTGCAATAGAATTGCAGGTCCAGTTGTCGAAACGCGGTTCGAGAACGCACCTCGAATCTGAAGGCTGTTGCAAACCAATTCGTCCAATGATGCATGTTCCCAACTGGTCTGCGTAAGGATGTTATGCGCCGCCGATAGGGCCATGAGACGGCCCTCAAAGGCGGCATGAGCATCGGTGGCACTCGTTCCCCTGAACGTCTGATGAGCAATACCCTGGACGACCGCCAGTGTGTTCTTCACACGATGGTTGAGCTCAGCCATCAGCAGCTCTCTTTGCGTGACGTCGACATTTACCCCGATCAGCCCGCGAAATACCCCACTTGGAGAGAAGTGAGGACAAGCAGTTGTGAGTAGAACGCGGTACTCCCCCTTGCAATTTCTGTAGCGACCCTGAACCGTGACGCCCGATTGTGTTGCCAATGCTTGCGCCATGCGGGCCCCGACATCGGCAGCATCATCGGGATGAATGGTTGGATGCCAATTGAACGTCGGGATATCCTCGGTATCGACGCCCCAGAACTCCCTAAGCATGACGTTCAGATTTGTGCATTTGCCCAAAGCGTCGCAGGTCCAGATCATCACCGGAGCGTGTTCGGACATAAGGCGAAACTGTTGCTCGGATGCTCGCAACTCTTCTTCGGCGACTCTTCGGGCCTGTTCTGCCCGCGTCCGCTCCATATAAAAACCGATCTGTCTGGCAATTGTCGTAGCGAGATCGATCTCATGGCTGACAAACGAATGCCTGTGTTCGTAGTAGGTCATGAATTTTCCCACCACTTCGCCTTGGACTGTCAATGGAATGAACGCCAAACCAACGATGCCTTCATCGGCGATGATCTTTTTAACGGCGGGAGCTTCATCCGTTTCCGCAATGTGCGAGACAAAGATGGCATCAGGGTTGCGTTCGCCCACAACCCAAGGCGAGTGCCCCTCAAGCGCCTTTCTGTACCGTTCGGACAAGCCGCGCCAGACTACGAAGCGCATGACGCCTGCTTCATCGAACAGCAACATGGAAGCGCGATGGCACCCCAGACCGTCACGAATGGCATCCAGACCGGCTTCAAAAGCTTCGTGGCTCGTCTTTGCCCGGTATAGTCGATCCGTCAGCACGTAAAGCGCGCTGAGTTCGTCCAATCTGTCTGTGAGCTGTCGCTGCCCCCGCTCAATTGCACCGCCGACCCTCCCTTTGGCGAATGGTTATTAGCAACGACGCATAGAACGCTGATAGCTCATTTTCGTTCCGATCGCATAACTCGGCAGTTCGCTTCGGCTAGAGAGTACCTTTACCAATCGCGGCTCCTCACTTGGTGGTGTTCGTCCGTTTCGGCTCGCAACCAAACCGGAAGCCGCGCCCAAGCCGCATGCGCCAAGGGCCAAGGTCAGGAGAGTGCGCCGATATAGATTCCGATGGCAAACGACCGAGATGCCATCCAAGCCGGGCCGCTGTTCCAATGACGCGCACCTTGGCGGCAGCCACCTGTACCAGAGCAGCGACAAGATCACCTGGTCAATTCGGGTGCTTCAAAGGGGTCTCGACCTTTCCGCGGCCAGCGAGACTGAAGTCCTGCTCGACGCCTTAGCTTAGACTCTCAGTCCATGCAGCAAATCGATCCATGCAGAAGCGAAACGCTCGTCGCTGATATCAATCGCACGCTCGCCCCAGATCGCTTCAAAGACCCGGAACATGGCGACGCTGCCGACGATGACAGCCGCAGTTGCCTCGCTGTCGTGCGCCCGCAAGCTGCCCTGCCGCTGTTGGCCTGCCAGCCAAGCTGAGACGGCGAGATACGTGCTTTGCATGATCTCGCGGCGCGCCAGGGTCTTTAGCTCGGGAAAATGCTCTAGATCGCGCCACAGGATCCTGAGCACATCGCGGTTGGCTTCAAGCCTTTCCAGCATCCCTTCCACAAGGCGCCGGGAACCCTTGTCCACCGTTAGCATCATGTCGCCAAGTTCGGCGCGGCCGTCCCGCGCTTCGCCGACGAACCCTTCGATCACCGCGGCAAGCAGCGCCTCCTTGGAGGCAAAGTGCTTGTAGAGCGCACCGGAGCCACGCGACAGCCCCGCGGCTTCCTGAATGTCAGGCACACTCGTGCGGTCGTAGCCGCGTTCTGCAAACAGCCGGATCGCCTCGCGCAGAATTCGCTCGCGTCCCCTTGATGGCGGCTTCATTGCTGCTCCTTTTGTGCCCTGGAAAGCCATGCCTTCCATGTTCGATCTCCCAGCCGCTCGCCGGTTGCGACCAAACCGATGTTGAGGCTCATCTTCCGGCTGATGGGCAGCGGAAGAATGACACGCTTGATCCCCATCGCCTGACAATACTGCCGCGCGAAGGTTGAGAATGGCATCGTCTCAGGGCCGCCCATCTCAGGGCGTATCCCAAATTTGCCGTCGCTGACTGCTTCTGTCAGATAGGAGGCCACGTCGCGCGTATCGACCGGATTTGAGAGCGAAGTTGGCAAGGGCCAGGCCGGCAACCATTTGAGGCCGTTAAGCATCTGCGCCAGTAAGTAATAGAACGGCGTCGCGCGAATGACCGACCAGGGCACTGGAGATTTCCGCACAAGCTGTTCGCCCGCCAGTTTTACCCTCGCGTATGGCAAGCTGCTGGCCTCGAGACCCACAATTGAAACGAAGATGAAATGGTCGACGCCGGCACGCTGCGATGCGGCTAGCAGGCGTCGCGTGCCTTCGACGTCGACGCTTGCGGGGCTGACAAAGAAATCAACCGGCCGCATACCACGCTTGGCAATGGGCGAGAGAGTGGCGGCATGGATGACCGTGTTGGCTCCGCGAAGAGCCTCATCGACACCTTGGCCGCTTGCGAGATCGCCGTTGACCCACTCGACGGATCTGTCCTTGCCGGCGTTTCTGACGAGCACTCGCACAATGTGGCCAGCTTCGTTTAACGCGGGCAAGAGATCGTGGCCAAGATGTCCTGTCCCACCTGTCACGAGGATTTTTGCCATTCAAACCTCCCTGTCCGTCTGCAATCCAGTGAGTGAATGCTCTCTCACCAAAACGGCAAAAACTTGGCACTAACCCTTCCAAATGCGGCGCGACCGGATCGAGAAATTGCATGATCTTCGCGCAACTCGCTGAGCCGGCAGGTCGGATTTATGTCAGGCGATCGCCCGCGCCTTGCTAGAAGCGGGCAACCTGGGCAGGGATGGCCGCATGTGCCTATTTAGCCCGACCGTGGATGAACCCGCCTAGCGGAGCACCTGACAACCCGCCCGACTTCCGCTCTGGCGGGTTTACTTTCGGTTGTCCATCTCCCGGTAAATCAAAAGGAGCGTCACCATTTCGGCGCTGCCGGCTGGAGATTTGCGAGGGATGTTCGCCTCAAGAGCGTCTAGCTGGACGCAATCCATTCCCGAGAGGTGTCTCTCAATCGCCTTAATCGCGTAGCGAAGCTTTGAAATCAAATCCACTGCTGCAGTCTGCAAAACTCTCATCTCCAGTACGAGGTCCTCCCAAGTCCCAGTCGGCGAGCAGGGTTACGGCTTGTGACCTCGCATCCAACCTCGGTCCCTGATGAGTTTCTGGCGTCCCGATATTAGCGAATCCCAATTAGGACCTTCGATCTGCGTCTCGCAGCCGGTGAGAACTAATGGTTCTGCCGCTTCTACGGCCTTGAGGGATCTTTGGATCATCCCAGCCCTCGAAAACAGATTCCACGGCGTTTATTCCCCGCGGCCAATCATGGCCGAAGGAGAAACGAGATGGGCGGACGGCGTTTTTCCTTTCGGCGATAGACAGCTTCGGTCTCCGCGTTCCCGGGATGATCCTAGCGGCCTCGTCTCTGGTGATGCCGACCTCGCGGGCATAATAGGCGGCTTTCGCTTCGAGTTCGCTGCCCATGGGTCGAATCAAAGCGCATTTACAGGGTGAGGCTCGCCGCTCTCGCGATGATCAGGGCTTCAGCGATTACCTCGAACACGCTGGGCACTTCCTCGCTGATTTCGGTAGTAGAACGCATGCCTTGTCGGCTGCTTACCATGGCCTTGTGCGCAACGTCGCTGATGATGATCGGATCGTCGCTGGCTCTTTCGCGCAGTTGCCCTGCCATCCATTGGTCGAGGAAGTTAAGGCCGCGTGTTCTCATCGAGCTTGACGCTCAATAGCCGGCTTAGCTTCCGCTGCGATCTACTGCCGCCTCGTCGACTTCCGCTTCCATCTGGTCACTCACCGGCTCGACCTTGGCGGCGCCATCTAGCGGGACACCATCGAACCCCTGTAGCCACGCGTCGGCATGCTCGGCCCAATACTCCGGCACGACGCGTTGCTTTCCGTCCTTGCGTGCCTGCTGGCCATACATCCAGGCGTAGCCGACACGCTCCTGGTCTTTCTTGGCCACAGCCATCTCTATCGCCCCAAGGGTTGCTTTGAGAGCGAGGCCAGTTCGGCCTCATCGACCACACCTGCCATGTAGTTTGCGATTATGCGGGAGGCCACCGCGTCACGCTCCTCAGGCAACTGATCGTCCAGTTTCAGCTTTTCATAAACTCTTCCGAGTAGCGCCAGATCCGATGCATTGAAAATGCCTGCCTCAGTCGCCTTTCTCCGAATTGGCATGGTCTGCCTCCCAAATGAAGGGAAGCATGCCGCAAATCTTCCTCGCCGCGCAAGTGCTTCAAGCGGCCGATCAACCCTCGCTTGACTGGTTGGGAGAGGCGTTCGATCGTCCTGAGCCAAGCCGTCTGCGCTGCCGTTCCGCGAAAGCCTCAGCGAGTTCCTTTTGCCAAACGACTTTGCGGTGGCTTCCGCGGTTTTGTTGACGACGCACCCGAGCCACGCGCCCATGGCAGCAACCAAATCCACGGTTGGGAACGACAGAAATTTTCCACGTTTCGTATGGAACAAAAGTCGGGCGATTCCATTCCTTTGGTCGCTTCGGGATGGGCCCGTCCAAGCATGGCCAGGTCCGCGGACTCGTGTCACGAACGACGCAGCGGCCCAAGCCATCGGCCCGTTGCCAAACGTGCTGCCCATACGTTCTCGGCAACGGGCCACCCAAGCCGGCCAAGTCACCTATACCCGTTCCCTTAAAAAGAATGGCACGAGGAAACTTCGCCGAAGCGCAGACCGTGAGACCGGGCGTGCACGTAGTGAACGCGAATCTGGTGGTCGGGAGCCGCGCGGCCGCAAGTGGTGACTGATCGCTTTCAAATATCTTGCCTCGGCATCCCGGTGTCCGTTCGTGACTGCGGATTTCGGTCGCCTGAGCCTGCGGCGCGGCACTCCAGGCAATACGTGATCTTGATCAGATCCTATTGCATGCAGCCCTTGATCCTATCCGACGCGCTTCACCAGATCAGCGACGTCTAGAAGCCGTACCTCCACAGCGCACGGACCAGTTCCAGCTTCTTGTTTTCGATGGATCGATAGTTGTTCGACATCGGCGATCCTCGCGGAGTGGCTCGCCGCACCCGAATGAGAGGAGGGCCATCGCGCGGGCTTCAAGTCGCGTTCATGTATTGAAGAGCCCGCCGGAGGGAAGCACGGCGGGCTCCTTGTCGGGGCACCCTGAATAGCCCGACCGTGGCGGGTGGGCATCAACCGGAGAGTCGTTTACCCGCCTGAATCCCGAACCGCATTGGTTCAAAGATGTTCCAAACGCAAGACTCTTCGTCGCTAGAATGCTGCAGCGAGGGGTGCCTCGCCGCGCTAGTGCTCCGCGCGGTCGATGATGCCCGGCTTGACCCATTGCGTCGCGGGTCGGTCGGGCGCCGTGCCGGCGTGGTCCTGCACGCGCAGGGCTCGCTGGACTGAATGAGCCGGCCCGGCTCGATCATGCTTCGCGGCGCTTCCTCCAGCGCGCTGGCGCGCAGATCATGGCCATGGAGGTGCAGGAGATCGAAGGCAACGAAAGGGGGCCTGCCGGGCGCTGTTTAATGCCTGGAGGAGGAGCTGGAGATGCTGGCGCCATTCAAGGCGATGATCTCGCCGTCGATGATGGCGCCTTCCACCTCGAGGTCGCCGACGGCCTTCGCGAGGTCGCGGTATTCCGCCGACCAGTCGTTTTCCGTTCGCGTGCAAATCCTGGTGCTGTCATCGTCAATGATCATGTGCGAGCGGTAGCCGTCAAATTTGACCTAGTGAGAGTCAGCACTTGCCCTCGGTGTTGCTCGCAACCCGGGTCGGCATCAGAGGGACGACGAACTTCAAACGTCTGCGCAGGACTCAGAAACCGCGAGGCAATCAGCCGCAATTTAGTTCCGCCTCAGCGGGCAAAGGGACCAAAGTCTGTACCGCCGCCACAGAGGTCCTAGGACAAGAAACCTCTGGGTTGTTCGCTGGTTGTGAGTGCCTGCACACGTCAGGTAAACTGCTATGCGCTTGTCACTTGAATTCAACGATGCGCGGGTCGCTTTAAAGTGTCCCGTCTGTTCACATACATTCCTAAAAACCGGATCGTGGCTCAGAACCATTAGCAGGTACAAATGCGATGGCTGCGGGTCGAAAGTTCGCATTGGTTACGAAGAGAAGCTCGCGATCTTCTAGAGGCACCTCAGAAACAATCCACCTGTCAGTCCTGAAATGCACTCGGCCAACAAGCTCTGATGTTCAGCGCGCTCGTCGCGACGGAGCTACCGGATCTCGGGACGCCTATGTTCCATCGGCAGGTGGATCGTTGAGCGGTTTCGGCAATAGCGATCTTACAATCCCGACAATCTCGCGAGGGTCAGCCGGCTTACCAACTGGCTTACCGAAACTGAAAATTGGATGTTGGTCGTGCCTGGCAGCGCCGCTATGGACGACAAATGGCACGCCGAGCTCAAGGAGCCTTTCGGCCACCATTACGCAATCGCCGTCAGACAACCGTATGTCCAGCACGGCGGCATCAGGCCGATGAGCGACCAGAAATTCATTGGCGTCCGCGCGCGATCCTGTCACGACGGTCGCAAAGCCGGCTTCCTGTAGAGCAGCTTCTACATCGAGTGCTATGAGCGCCTCGTCCTCTAGGATGAGGACCATCGCGACCTGAGCCTGCCCAGGCAACCCGAAATCCTCCCTCGCGGCTTTCGCTTTGATAATGCAACCCTCGCCGACTCGCAACGTTACGGCTTTTCAGACCAGCCATGGGATAGCATCGTATGAAAACGGACCGCGCGTTTTTCGCAGAAGCCTATGACGAGGCCGAATTCGCTGCAAAGCATGGCCTCACAATCAAACAGGCCAAGGTCGTCATCCAATCCAACGGTCCTTCCAGACATAAATGCGATTTGGCGGCCGTTGCGTTTATCCGAGCGCTGGACCTTCGCAGCCAAAGGCCAAGGACCAATTCACGTGCGCGGAACCAGGCCGATTCCGCGCCCAGGGCTAGCAACCCATCGGAGCCGGAGCTGATCCATGACCCGGATCGGCCGTTTACATGAAACGCTATTTTTTTGACCTGACCGATAATGGTGAGCTGGTCTCCGATCCCGAGGGCGTGGAACTTCCCAGCCTGGACGCAGCAGTGGAAGAGGCAGCGAAAGCCCTGCCGGATGTAGTGCGAGAAGCGAAGCCCGACGGCACTTTTAGAGAGGTGGCCTTTCATGTCCGTGACGGAGACGGTAATCCGCTGTTTATGGTGAAGGTCACGTTCGAGATGATACGAAACCGCGTCGGGAGCGACGACTTACCGACAGCCCGTGACAAAAATCGAAAAGCCACAGCAGCAAAATGAGATCCCATCACGCGCGGGTTGGGCTCTCTCTGATCGGGTTCCAGTCCGATGCATCACGGAGAGGTCATGCTCACGCACCACACTATCAAATTTCGCTGTTGGGGAAACGTTCCATTAGAAGTTGCTTGACGAATGCGCATGACGCGCCAGAAATCGCCTGATGGCGAGCTGTGGAGACGAGATCGTTGTTGACGCGACAATCTCGAAACGGGTCGATCGGGGGCCAGCGTTGCGATCCCGGGCTGTAACTTTGGCCACTCAATCCCGGCACCGAAGGCAAAGCCTAAGACTGGGGATCGAGTTGGCCGGGGAAATCAGCCGGATCGATAAGGCAACCGAACAGTGGCCTGTCGCTGGAGGGTTATCACATTGGCATTGGACGAGGTCAGGACAGCACAACGAAATTATCGGACCTCGGGCCGCCTGCCCCGGCAAGCGCGATGGTGGCGAGCCAGCGAGCGAAGCCGACTATTTCGACCGCTGCCCCACTGCGGGCAGAACGTCGACCAGCACGATCTGCGCCAGGTTTTGTATCACCAGCAGCCGGGCATGAGCCGCTAGAGCCCGAGCCCAGGGCAACGATCATCGAATTCTCGAAACGCAGATAGCCCGCCCGGCGCGAGCCGCTTACCACCACAATTACAGATAATGATACGATGCTCAAAAAAGGGAGGCTTTATGGAATTGAACCTTGGTGCCGAGGCCGTGCTCGCTTGGTTACCCAAAGGCACATACGCTACCGACAAGGATTTTTCAGACAAATCAAAAGTCGAGCCGCCGCCTAGTGAGAATCCGGAGCCTTGGTGGACACTGCAAGACGCGGTCGTCCATGCCGCGACGATAGAGCGCGACCATGACAAAGTGCCGTGGATAAAAAGTGGTGGCAAAGTCTTTGATCAATTCGCGATTGACCGGGTTGCGTCAGCCCTTTTCGGAAGATGAGAGGCCACTGCTAGTCAAACACCCTTTTCGGGCAATCGCCCGCGCGCGAGCGTCGGCTGCTATGTCAAGAAGCCGCCGCGCTGCAACACGGGCACCAGCGATAGAAAAGCCCCGCCGGCGCGGACTGTCGGTTAAAGGTGAGACTTCATGGCCGGGTCGATCCGCGGATCGCCCGCGACACAGTTGATACGGCCGCGCGGATAATCACGCCTGCGCACTGCCGATCACGCCTACGTGACGGTGAACCAGTGTCGAGGTGGCCACCAGCTTCGATTGCGAGACAGGGCCGAGGAGTAGGGTCAAAGGCTGCAAGGAGGATTACGTGATGCCTTAAAAAAGAATGGCGCTGCGCTTCAGATTTCAGATTTGTCGAAACCAGTAAAGGCGGCAATCGAAGTCTATGGCCCGGATGCAAAGACTGCCGTAGCCTACTTCTTTGAATGCTCGCTATGAGGGTCGGTCGGTCCCGATTTCCGTTTCGGGGCTCAGTCTTCCTAGCCTCAGCCAGCGCTCATAGTCCTTAAGCCGAATGTTCGGTGCCCGGACAGACCGGGATCATATTAGCAATTTGTAGAATTCAAGCGGGGTACAAATGGAGGTCACCTGTCTGAACGGACAGGCTTGTTAGAACTCCGGGGGCCGACGTTCAATGCAGACAGCAGTGCGGTTGCTTTCAAATCTCGACAACGAGATAAATGCCATCAAGGCTCACCTCCAAACGATGGACGATCACACGCTCAGAACCCTTTTGAAGCGCATGCCAGCAAAGTCAGCTGGCGGCAGCGCCGAGATGACGATGACCATTCTGATCTATCGCGAGATGGAAATCCGGATGAGTAACCAAGGCAGCAATGTTTTGCCGTTTGCGCGTTAAGGTGCGCTACTCTGCCAGCAGGGATCGGCCAACCTCGTGCTGAAATTTTGCCATGCGTTGTTCGCGTTGGCACTTGTCTTTTTCAAGCCCAGATCGGGAAGCAAGATCGAGCTCTGGTATGGCTTTGGACCGGCGCCCTCGCTTCCCAGTTTAGCCGCTGGCAGTCACCGCCCGACCGGGTTTTTCTCAGGATCGACCCTGCTTAAGACAAGCCACACGATTTGGCCCGATCATTACGATTTGGCCCGGTCATTATCGGTGAGAACAATCGCCAGCTATCCGGAGTTCGGGCGGAGGTGATTGATTCCCACCGCCTGACATGCTGGAGGAAATTCAATGGTCGAGGATATGTCTCGCAGGCAGGAGCAAAAGGGGACCGCACGAATCTTTGGCTGGGGAGCGGCGATCATTGGGGCTTTGTTCGTTTGCCTATTGGCTTTCTTTGTCTTGGGGTCTTTGTCGAAGGGTTGGCAGACGTCGCCACTTAAACGCACGCCGGAACAGAACCAGGGGCAAGGCAATGCCCCGGCCGATACACGGCCATCTCCCGGTGTGCAAAAAGATTCCTTTGGGAACTACAAGCTTCCGCAACAACAGGGGGGCTAGTGAGATGGCAGAGCCGATCGAACGATTTTCCACCGCGAGGTTTCGACCGAAGAGGTGCTAGCCTGGTTCGATGAAACGTTAGAGGCCAACCCCAGGCTCACCCCGAAGGGCGTCAACGTCAGCAATCATATACAGGCGATGGGCATCGGAGATGGCTGCCGTAACCAATAGTACCATCCAGGCCCGGCCATCCGCGCAGAGAACATTAGCGGTCGGGAAGATAATTTTCGTGTGGAGGTTTATCTGGTAATCGGCCCCTTGGGAGATTGCTATGAGAAAGCTTTTACTTGCCTTGACGATTGCCATCGCGTCCGCCGCAGCGACGGTAGCGCCTGCGGATGCCCAGTTCTTCGGCCCTGGCATTCTTCCGTTCGGCGGTGGCCCGTTCTTCGGCGGAGGCCCGTTTTACGATTATGGGGGGCGCTATTACGGCCCGCGCTATTATCGCGATTATTATCCAGGCTATGCCCGCTACCCGCACCGCTATTACTATCGCCATTGCCATGGGAGGTGGGTGAGACATTGGCACCATCACCGCCGGGTGCTCGAACGCGTCCGCGTTTGTGGGTACTGACATGGCTTTTTCGGCAACGTCATGAGAACACCTTCCGACGATATCCAGCGGACAAACCGCGCATCCCGACAAATAAGGTCGTGACTGGCGGGCCTTCCCAGTTGCGAAATGGCCCGCGCTCGGGAAAGCGCGGGCCGACCAAGATTGGGTCTTCGGTCAGCGACAATCTGCTGCGACCGTCGCTCTGCTCAGACAAGCGAACGGCACACAGGTTCCACGGCCCGACCAAATGAGATCTGCTGAATTGCTTAAAGCCCCGCTTGATAACGGGGCGGTTTGCGCCGGGTCTGGTACGGCCCGGGACGTTCCAGATCAATTCGCGACGCAACGCGAGTGAGGCCCATGAGACCTGCCAGGGACGATGGGCTCTCTGTTCGGGGTCCGGTCCCGAGGGATCGCGGCGCGGATCATCCTTATGCGCCACACCACCCAAACTTCGCTGAAATCGAAATTTTCCAGTAGCACTTGCTTGACGAGCGCGGACGCTGCCCCTGTATCGCCCTATGGCGGCGACGAGATCTAATCTACGCGACGACTGGTCGATGGTCGGGCCAGCGTTGCCATCCCTGGCTATAATTTCCCGCACTCAATTCCGGCGCCGCCAAAGGCAACACAAACGTTGAGATCGAGCTGACGGCGGAGACCGCGTCGACGAGGCTACTATCACAGCCGGCCTGTCGCTCAGCGGCCTCATCGCATTACCACTGGATAATGTCAGGGCAGCATAACGAGACTATCCCACCCCGGACCGCCGATCCCGGGCGAGCGGACACACTTTCCTGGACTTAGTCTAAGCGGCCGCACCCGAGATGACACCCACCCCGTCGACGTCCTAAGGCGATGACACGACGTCTTCGGCCTTCATGCCCGATGGCCGTATGGCAGCGCTCGGACAGCACTTCAATTGACCAGGACTGGAGCTTTGAGCAGGTAAGTCTCATCCTCGATCTGCCTGACAATGAAATCGGCTACGTCGGAGCGAGAGATGATCCCATTTCGCCACTGCGAGGCGTCGTCAAGTATCTTGTAGTGCCCTGTCCGCTTACCTCCGGTTAAAACACCGGGTCGCGCGATGGTCCAATCCAGCCCGCTGGCTTTAATCAAATCCTCCTGACGGGACTTGTCCTGGTATGCACGGCCAAAAACGGCCTGGAACGGAATTCTCTGCAACGATGATATGCGCGCGCCACTGTCGCCTGCCCCAAAGCCGGTCACGCAAATCAAACGTCTAATTCTCCTCCTCTTCATCGCTGCGACCAGCACTCGCGTAGACTCGGAGAAAACGCTGATAGGTTTGAACAAATCCGAAAATCCAACGCCGAGTGTCTGTACCACGACATCAATTCCAACAAGCGCGGCTTCCACGTCTCGGCTTTCGAGGGCGTCGCCACGCACTCGTTCAAGCATAGGATTTGGCTGTTCCACCGCCGGGGCAGATCGAGCCATGGCACGTACCGCGTGACCCGCTTCGAGCGCTTGACGCGTTACCTCCAGCCCGAGTCCTTTGCTGGCGCCTTCGACCAATATATGCATAAATGTCAAACCCAAATGAATAAACGAGTTTATTGTCTAAGATGCACTCCCAATATTTCTGACATTGTGAAAATGTCCTTGTCGCCTCGACCGCACAGATTCATTACGATCACTTGTTCGTTGCTCATATGAGGTGCACGTTTCAAAACCTCAGCCAGCGCGTGCGCCGGCTCCAATGCCGGTATGATACCTTCCAGTCTGGTAAGCGTCTGGAAGGCGGCCACGGCTTCGCTGTCCATGATAGGCACATACTCGACACGGCCCGCCTCTTTGAGCCAGGAATGCTCTGGCCCGATGCCCGGATAGTCCAGCCCAGCCGAAATTGAGTGACCTTCAACAATCTGGCCATCGCGATCTTGCAATAAATATGTTCGGTTTCCGTGCAGCACACCTGGCGAACCCGCCGTGAGTGACGCACAATGCTGGTCGCCATCAAGGCCCTTTCCTCCCGCCTCAACGCCAATCATCTTGACGTCTTTCTCGTCGAGAAATGGGTGAAAAAGCCCGATAGCGTTTGACCCACCCCCCACAGCTGCAACGAGCATATCTGGCAGGCGTCCCTCCGCGGCAAGGATCTGTTCCCGGGTTTCCCTGCCGATAACGGTCCCGCACAATCTCAGGATAAGGGTGCGGCCCCGCGGCAGTTCCGATCATGTAGTACGTATCATCGACGTTCGTGACCCAATCCCGCAATGCCTCATTCATCGCGTCCTTAAGAGTTCCATGCCCAGAGGTGACAGGGATGACCTCGGCGCCGAGGAGCTTCATGCGGAAAACGTTCGGCGCCTGCCTCTGCACATCCGTCGCACCCATATAGATGGCACAAGGCAGGCCGAACCGTGCCGCCACCGTCGCTGCGGCCACTCCATGCTGGCCCGCGCCTGTCTCTGCGATGATGCGCCGCTTTCCCATGCGTCTTGCCAGAAGGACCTGACCAACGCAGTTGTTGATCTTGTGCGAACCGGTATGGTTGAGTTCGTCGCGTTTGAAATAAATCTTTGCTCCGCTGATCTCACGGGTTAGGCGCTCTGCGAAATAGAGCGGGCTCGGCCTGCCTATGTAGTGGGCGTTGAGATGTTGCAGTTCCGCCTCAAAGGCGGGGTCCTTGCTTGCTTCTCTCCATTGCCTCTCAAGCTCAAGCGTCAAGGGCATGAGCGTCTCGGCGACGAAACGCCCCCCAAAAATCCCAAACATGCCCTGATCGTCAGGTCCGGTACGAAATGAGTTAGGCTGAACAAGCTTGTTCACAATCGGTCTCCTTGAATGACGCCGCGCGCCATTCCGCTTTTAAGCGCCAGCTGGGTTCCGCCCATTGACGCGTTTCGGTAAGCTCGTGTTCAACGGAGCAGTGACGCTCCGCCAGTTCAGCATAGGCTTCGCCCGCGGTGCCTTCGGATTTGCAGCCCACCACTTCAGGCAGGGCGCAGGATCGGCCGAGTCAAGCACACCATCGATCCGGCGGCGCGCTTGTGCCGCTCCCTGATGCGATCGCAATCGCATGGTTGCCAATTTGCGACCGGCCATGAGATCGGATTTAGGTTGGAGACAGTAGAACGGCCCGCCATCTTCATGTCGCGACAGAGACTTTCGTAGCGCTCGTTCCACATCTCCCCGGTCGATTAAAACACGCAAACACATCCCAAAAATTGTCGCGCTGCTGTCAAGGTAAGGACGATCGAACGCAAGCCCGTTCTTCATCGAAGTCCCGACAAGCAGCTTGGTGGCATCATGGGGCGTCATGGCAATCAAGGCCGCTAGGCGCGAAAATTAGCGCCACCTATGTAGCACTGATTAGCGACGGGAAAAAAGTCAGAGTGCCCTAGCTGTCACGCGTTGGCATGTGACCAAACAGCACAAGCGGCAATACATTTGACCATCCGGCCACCGACCCTAGCATTGGTGATGCGCAAGCAGAGGCCAACAGCAGCGGCGCGACGGGAATGTCCTAAAATGGAAGCTCTCGATCCTGTTACGATGCTGGGCACAGATCGTTTTTCACCGTCTTCTTGATCAATGCCTGGAGCAATCAAAACCAGGACGCTCTCACTGTGGTTCGAAAGGGGATGTCCATTATGCTAGGGCGAGAGCGCGTTGATGCACTCGACTGGCGTCGGGCCATTGCGATCAAACAGGGTCCCTCCTGCCCGATTGACCGGCGTAACCGGCTTGTGCGGGCGCCAAGGAAGGCCAGGAATCGGTCTGGGAGTACCCGCGCCCGCCGCGCATCGAACCGGTCTTAATTATTTTTCTCGTCAGCGATGCCGGAGCCATCACTCGATTCTGGCGCATGACGCGCAGTCGTTCAACAGCTGAATGGAACAATTCGCTCACGATGAAATTTGGCTGGTGCGGCGCGCAAGGATGATCCGCGCCGCGATGGGTCGGGACTGCACACCCCGATCAAAAGAGAGCCCATCCCCCTCGTGATGGGCTCTCACTTTTGCTTGTGTGTAGCGTCGCAAAGCCCCTGAACGCCAAGCAGCAGCGGCTTGGGTCGTACTTTCCAACTCACGACCGGGCGCAAAGTCCTTTCCTACGAGCGCCATAGCTTCGATGCTCGCACGCTCATCTTCTGATAGTGGGCCCAGACTGTCGAGCTTTCAGATTAAAGGCGTCGTCAAATCGGACATCGCTGACCTCAGCACATTAGCATTATCCACAAATGACGCTTGAAGTGCTCCCATAGTCGGGCAGCGGGGGCCAACTCCTATATCCACGCGAAGGCGTTTGAGACGCCTCGGCGATTCGACTCCCGCTAGAATTCTTCTTATGGTGCGTGATCGCCGCGCAGCGTACGGCACGCATAGCCCAGGGAGGGGGACTTATGGCCACGACGCAAGCCTCTGCCGTTGCGCCAACCGTTTATCTGGTTGACGCCAAGGGAGAGTGGCTCGTGCGCGTGGTCGACAAGACCGGGGTCACCATCACCAGGTCGTTTGAGCATAAAGAATACGCGGAAGCCTTTGCGCAAGGGCAACGCATTCGGCTTGGGTTGGATGGTATCGAACGCCTCAGATCAGCGTAAGGCAGGCCTTCAATGTGAAGGCCAAGCGCAGTGGGAACTGCGACATTCGAAGGGCGTATTCATGCCAGATCGGCTTGGCCGACTTCCGCGGTTGAAAGTCCGACCGCGGGCTATCTTGCACGGACCATCCTAAAAGCACTGTTTGCGCGGACCACCTGAATAGGGCTGGTATGTGTTATCTTCCGGCCGATAGGATCGATAACGGCCGAGGCAATTCTCGATATGGTCAGGAGAAAGCTGGGGGCGGCCCTCGGCCTTCCAGGTGACGCCATTCAAAGAAGCGTAGCTTGCTTCAACATAGCCGGCATTAAGCGGCTGCGCATCGACATCCACGTAGGGGGAGATGCATGGGCGCTGCCGACCGGTGTATGACCGGTAAGTGTTGTTTTCTGGCTGGTACGATCGGTAGCGGCTAGTGCACCACTCGACATGGGCTGCCGGCAGCTCTGGCCTGGCCTCCTGACCTGTCGAAGAATTCTGTATCTCGGGCGCCGCGATGTTGTCGGTCGGCCCTTTTGCCATAGAGGACGAGTCTGCTACCTCAGCTTGCTCAGCTGGAATGCGCTCAAAAGGCTGTTGCGCTGTGTTCACAGGCTGCGCGTCTCTGGTCCACAGATCCACGACGCTCGAGCCGAGTGTTGCCTGCTGCACAGGCTTAGCCGCGATAATCCAGGCCGCAAAGGCGAGGCCGCTGGCAAAAACAGCAAGCGTCAGCACAAAGCCACCGACTATCCCAATCAAGGCTTTCATGCTGCGCTCCTCCTGTCTGAAAAGGAATGCAAGCGGTTCAATCCGGTTCCATAAAAGAGAGCCAGCCTAACGGCTTAGGACCTAAGCCTGACGGGCCATCGGCAGTTAAGCGTACCTCCTATGACTATGATGGTTCCTCGACTAGTCTGGCGGCCGTCAACGAGTTGGTTGAAGGCCAAGTGCTATTCGATCGATGAGACTATGAAATGCCAGGCGTCGAACGCCACGCGGGCAAGCCGGCCTTTGGTCTGACGGCCGAGTGCGGCAGCGGGCGCAATGTCGGTTGCGCGTTCACCTAAAACCGGGAGATACGCGAACGTCTCTGGCAGCGGGTCCAGGACCACGCCGGTACGGCGCCCGAGGGCATGAACCGGCCCCGAGACACAATGGGTGAGGCCGGGCATCATCGGCCGCGTGAAGCACTTGCGCGACGAGGAAGGCCTGCGGCACGCCTCGTTGCAGGATTTTCCCGAGAAGAGCCTTGAGTTTGTAACATCTGTGGCGCTTCTTGCCTCACGCTTTCGGTCGCTGCCTATGCTTCCGCCTTACGTTTAGCGGGCACCTTCTTAGCTGGCGCAGCGGGCGCCTTTTTTTGACTGTTGTGAGTGCTGTGACTGGCAACCCAGCCGCTCTAAGCGGGCGACTAACTCGTCGATCAATCTCACTGCTTGCGTGTGGTTCTTGGTGACCGTTTCAGTTCGTGATTAGACCGATCACCACACGTCACGTTTGCGTGGGCAGTCATTGACGAAGGAAAGATAAGCTAGGGCCCACTAGCTGGCCTGTTCAATTTTGCGCTTTCTGGCTCGGGAATGCGGGGGCCTTCGGGCGCGCGCCGGCCGTCTCCTGGCACTTTGCCTTCGCTAATTCCCGGGGAAATCCTGCTCGGTCGTCTTCCGCCGCACGCATGACATGTGCCCGGGCGCTGTTCGTGTTGACCTCCCGTACAAGAAGTCCGAGCGCGCGGTTGTGACGGAGGGGCTGCTGTCGAAGCGAGCTGCGGACGCTAGTGATCATCGGGTCGCGCGACCGGTGGCTGCTGATTCAGCAGAGTGGTGAGGGCGGTTATCACTTGTGCCAAGGCAAAGGGCTTTCATGACGCTATTGGGCACACCTTCTGCGCCCCAATGTATCGCGCTGTCACCGCTCATGTAGACGACGGGCAGGGCGGAGTTGGCCTGGCGCAAATGCCTGGCTACGTCCCACCCAGACTGTCCAGGCCCTAGCCGAATGTCCGTGATGAGGCCTCTGACTTTCTCCGCTTCCAAGTCAAAAGCAGCTATAGCTTGTGAGGCGTTCGAGACCCCCACCACTTCGAAGCCAGCCTCCTCCAATGCCGATTCAACGTCGAGTCGGATTAAGGGCTCGTCCTCCACGACCAGAATCACTCCAACACTCATTCGTAATGCTCCGGGAGTTGCGCGTGGTTACGCGCAAAAGCGGGCATTGGATCACCGTCCGTAGCCTACGGATTAATCGGCCACACCCACAGCCTTTCAAGCGCTTCACGCGCTGATTAGGCCTGATCCCTTTGCATGCGCTTGGAATCCGCGCGCCTATCAAGCCAATCCCTTTAAGAAGCCGCCAGAAAGCGACGCTGGAGTCAAGAAAATAAGTTGGACGGCGCGCACCGGGCGATACGTGCCAGGCACCAAAACTTGGAACCATCTGTGAGTAAAAATGAACGCTGGTGGCAGCAGCGGAAGTGCTGCGTAAGAGTGTCGCAAAACAACCCATGTCCACCTCGTGCGGCCACTACACTCCACGCCAAACTCGCACGAGGCGCTCCTCAAGAAAGTGCGAGTAATGACCGCCAAGGAAATGAAGTTAACCAGTGGCTCCCCACTGGACCCGTGCGGATCGATCCGCGTTTTGCGACAGGAAGAAGTTAGGCCGCAGCTGCCGGACAATTGCGGAGAGCCGCATAGCGGCCGCATCCAGGCCGGCGTCATAAGTGGTCAGCACTCGCTCAGCGGCTTCGGCTCTTTGCTCAGTGCATCCGAGAAGATCGCCGCCTCCTAACCTTGCCGGCGCGTTGGTGAGGCAGTCCCACACCCCCCACGTGCCCTTGGCTTCGGCTTGGCAGTAAAATCTATGCTGATGATTTTCCATACAGACACAACGCTCAGCCTCGGCTTCGGGGTACATGATATCCACCGAGGTGGTTAATGCGAGCAGGGGAGGGGCCCTTTAACCGCAATCCCTCGTCCTCCTGCAACCGCGGGTGAAGTGCTATTCTGCGTATTGCATCGCCCATCCCGAGGCCGAGAAGATCGGAGGATCGCCGCCGCCAGACGTCGCGCCTCCGAGCACTGCGAACGCAGTGTCAGCGGCGCGATGATGCGAGGGAAGGCCGCGCGACTTGCGGTTAGCCGCTTCGAGAAACATTGTGAAAGCCTCGATCTGGCGAAGGCCCAGCCAGTTGCGGCGGCTGTTGTAGCCGACCATCCTCTTCATAGCTCGCGCATCGAGCGCGCCCAAGATCGATCGGACCTCTCACCACCAGCGGCCTATGCACTCGCTACACCAAGGTCGTGGACAAAAAAAGACGGCCGTCGTTTCGCGCCGTCGGGATTGGAAGCAAGGAACTTAATCAACTCGACGTGGTTCGGGCGCTTCACGAGCTTCGGAGAAGGCAAATGACCAAAGACCATCCCAATTCATTATCACGACGCGAAATCATGGCCGCAGCAGGACTCGGAATAGCGGCTGGCGTCGTGAGCCCGGCCAACGCCCAGCAAACAAGCACCACACCTCTAGAGAATGGACCCGCCATGCAAGATCCCCGCTCTAAGTACCCGAAGCCGCCCTTCGAAGCACAGACCCAGCCCTGGCCCGGTTTGGCACGCGATATGAAACCCAAACCCGACCATGGAGAAACCAGTTATAAGGGATCGGGCCGGCTGGCAGGACGCAAGGCCCTGATCACTGGAGGCGATTCCGGCATGGGCCGTGCCGCTGCCATCGCCTACGCGCGCGAGGGCGCGGATGTCGCGATCAACTATTATCCGTCCGAAGAACCGGACGCGAGTGAGGTCATCCAGCTCATCCGTAATGCCGGTCGAACCGGCGTCGCTCTGCCAGGCGATTTGCGCGAGGAGGCTTTTTGCCAGAAACTTGTGGCAGATGCCGTGCAGCAACTCGGTGGCCTCGATATTGTGGTGTGCAACGCCGGGCGTCAGCAGTCGAAACCATCGATCCTCGACATCACGAGCGAGGATTTCGACGCCACGATGAAAACCAATATCTACGCGCCGTTCTGGATCATCAAGGCGGCACTTCCGCATCTGAAGCCGGGATCCTGCATTATCGGCACAACGTCGGAACAGGCCTATGATCCTTCGCCCGAGCTATACGACTATGCACAGACCAAGGCCGCGACCATGAACTACGTAAAGTCCCTGGCGAAGCAACTCGGCTCCAAGGGCATACGCGTCAACGGTGTCGCGCCGGGGCCGGTCTGGACGCCGCTTCAGATAAGTGGCGGCGCTTCCGAAGAGAAGTACAAAAAATTTGGCAACACAACCGCACTGGAGCGACCAGGCCAGCCGGCGGAGCTGGCCTCGATCTACGTGCAGTTGGGAGCCGATGATGCAAGCTTCGCAACCGGAAACATCTACGGCTCCGGCGGCGGCCAGGGACAACCGTAAACAGTAGGGGCGCGGGGCGTGGGGTGCCGCCGGCCTCCATTAAGCTTGCGACCGGATAGTCTAGGGCATTGCCGTTGTAGCAGCGGGCTTCGCAGGGCGCGGCATAGATGCAGCCTAAGCGGTAACGGTATGGGTAGAGCTGCTTGTGGACGCCGACGCCGCCGACATAATCGCGCGACCTGCCCACGAGCGACATCCTGAGAGCTTTTCTGAGACATCTTCCACGACGAACTGCCGACCGGGATTCCCCCCTAAACGTACTGCCGCGGTTTCAGCTTCGTTCGCCGGAATCTCGTATTGCTTCGATTTCTTCCGGCTCTTTGTCGTCCAATTGGGCGATTTCATTACGAGCCTTGCTGTTCGACTCGATCAGTTCATCAAGTTTCGCCTGCAGGGCTTGGGTGTCGCGATGCTCGGCCCTTTGGATAAGCAGCGTCATCGCCCAAGTGATCAGCGTCGCGACGGCGTGCCAGTCAAGCGTCTCCCGCTGAAACACTAACCAGCAGACGGAATAAGCGCCGAGGATCAAAAAGGCCGCCGGTCGGGACGTCAGCGTGCCGACCTTGGTCAGCACTTCTCGAAGCTGCAATGTCGCCATACCTGCGAACGGCTGAGGGCCATCCCGGTTCCACGCTGTCCACATGGCGGCGCGAGGTGCCTGCGCATGCCGTCGGCAAGCCCAGGCAGCATGCCTGTCAAGTCTGTTCGCCATGTCCAGCGGTGCTGCAAATGCAGCACTATCGTCCCTCGGAAATGCTTGCCTTCACGGTCGGCCTCGTGATGCAACTGCGTCTGCATTCCGTTCATGACATAGACCATACTGCTGAGCTGCGGCACGAACTGGCCGAGGTCAGCCTGAAATGCACCGGCACACCAGCGGGATTGCTCGTGAGCGTCGGGATCAGATGATAAGCTCGATGCGGCCGGAATGATGATCGAGGCAAGAACAAGGGCGTGATCATCATGGTTGCTCGAGCCCTCAAATCATCGATTCAAACCCTGCAGCTTTGACCGGCCGACCGAACAGAAATCCTTGGCCGCGATCGCAGTCCATGTCGCGCAAGAGCGTGCGCTCCAACTCGGTCTCTATTCCCTCGGCGACGACATGAAAGCCGAGTTCTTTGGAAATCCTGATGATCGATTCAATGATGACCCGCTTGGATCGGCTCTGCGCCAGCCCTTTGACAAAACCACGATCGATCTTGATTTCCGTGAGGGGGAAATCCTCAAGATAGCGCAGATTTGCGTAACCGGTACCGAAGTCGTCGATCGACAGGCCGACGCCCAGTTCGCGCAAATCTCTCATGATCGACAGCATTTCCGTGGAACTCTCGACCATCAGGCGTTCGGTGAGCTCAAGCTTGATCCATGCGGCATCTGAGCCGCTCTTGGTGAGAACGTCCGACAAGAATTTCGGCATGTCCCGGAGCTTGAACTCAATCGGCGAAACATTGAACGAGAAGCCTATCGGGACTTGTCGGTTCCTGTTCACGTGCGCGGCAAAGTCTGCGACGGTTCGGAGACCACGAGCGCCAATGTCGAGTATGAGACCGGTGTCCTCGGCGTGGCCGATGAACTTGTCCGGAGACTGCATTCCAAATAGCCCATGGTGCCATCGCAGCAGGGCTTCCGCGCCGACAATAGCTCCCGTGGCGAGGTTGACCTGCGGCTGGTAGTGAAAATCGAACTCGTCATGTTCCAGTGCCTGCTGCATTTCGCTGGTCATTCGCAGTCGGTTTCGGGCGCGTCTATCGTCCGCGGAGCTGAATGCGCAAACATCGAGGAACGCGGACGCCTTAGACCGATGCAAGGCGGCACCGGCCCGACGAACCAGCGTTATGGCGTCTGTTGTTTGGTTGCCAACGACATAGCCCGTTGCGAAACGTATCCTGATCGTTGCGCCCGCAACGAGATATTGCGGCGCCAGGGATTGCCGGATCCTTTCAACTGCTGCTCGAGCCTCGTCGGCATGGCTTAGAGGCTGGGCGAGCGCAAACTCGGTGATCCTGTGCGGCAGACAAGTGCAGCGCCAATGTTGGTCAGGCGCCGGGCAATCTGCATCAGCACCTGGTCGCCAACGTCATATCCGTAACCTTCGTTGATGTCATGGAACCGGGCCATGTCGATCTTCGCAATCAGGATCGGCCGTTCCCCTCTACCTAGCAAGATGTCGACATCCTCGACGAAGGCATATCTTTTGAGCACGCCAGTCAGCATGTCGGCGCGGGTGCTCTGGGCAATTTGAGCGGCAGCGGCTCTGCTCGCCGTCACGTCCCGAATCAGCCCGACATAGTGCGTCGGCTCGCCACCGGTGACGCTGATCGCCGCAAGCCGGAGTTCGTTCCAGAACCAGCGACCGTCCTTGCGATAGTTCTTCAGCGTGACGGCAACATCCGCACGCCGGGCGATTGCTTCGCGGATGGACTGGATTTCGGGTTGAAGGCGATCGCTGCCTTGCAGGAAGCGGCAGTTTCTCCCGATCAGTTCGTCGCTGGAATAGCCGGTAATCGCCTGGAAAGCGCTGTTGACGTAGGTAAGGGCCATACCCCTTTCGCGCAGATCGCTGATGGCCATACCTTCCCCTCGATAGATCGGGCAACTGGGCCGCGATCGTTTCCGGAACGCTTGAACTGCGCGGGTTGGCGGCGGCGGCAACGCGGATCAGACTGCCTAAGCCGGCCTTGAAAATCTCTGTCATGTTGATGCCACAACTGATAGCCTCTCCGGAGGAGCACGCCCCATAGCGGGCCAGCTGCCGCACACATTCTACTGGTACGATCATTAGGTTCCGCTGCGGAATGGTCGAGCGAGTGTGGGCAGCGTCGGCTGCAACCGATCTGGTGGGTCCGTGGAGTGATCGTGCATCCCGAAAGTGGCATCGACATGAGCGATGAGCCTGCCTACGCGCCCCGCAAGTCCGGCATCCGCGTCATGGGCGAGATATACTGGGGCACGCATATCTGCGTCTTCTACGAAGCGGAACAGGATCTGTTAGCCGTCAACGCTTCCTATTTCGCGGCCGGCCTGGAGGACAACGAATTCTGCATCTGGGCGGTCTCCGATCCGATCGACGCAGAGACCGCGAAGGACGCGTTACGGCAGTCCATCCCCGACGTTGATGCACGCCTGGCGGCCGGCCAGATGGAGATCGTCCCTGCCACTGACTGGTATCTTCCGGGCGGGGAATTCGACATGCAGCACATCACCGGCGGCTGGAATGACAAGCTGCACGCGGCCTTGGATAAAGGCTTCGCTGGGATGAGAGTGAGCGGTAACGCATTCTGGATAGGGACAAGCCATTGGAAGGAGTTTTGCCAGTATGAGCATGAACTCGACCGGTCCTTGGCGGATCAGAAGATGGTCGTGCTGTGCACCTATTCTCTTTCCAAAAGCAGGGCGGTAGACCTGCTCGATGTCGCGCGCGCGCACCAATTCACAATCACCCGGCGAAAGGGGGATTGGGAATTTCTAGAGACGCCCGAGCTTCAGGCCGCCAAGCAGGAAATCAGGAAGCTCAATGGCGCACTGGATGTGCTTTCGGATACCGGCAATGCCACGTTCACAGCCCGCGAGCGTGTCGTGCTCGCCCAAATCGTCAGGGGTTATTCGAGCAAGGAGATTGCTCGCACCTTGAAAATTGCTCCGCGAACCGTGGAGTTCCACAGGGCCAATCTTCTCAAGAAAACCAACGCAAGAAGCACGGTCCACCTCTTGCACATGGTTCTTGGCGAGTAGACCAATTCCGGATTGCTCTTGCGATGAGAAACTGTGCCAAAGCGTGCTCTCAGCGCGGCCAGCGGGTGCTGATTTGCACGGCGATCCCATGACGTCAGATTTGATGCAAGCCGACACCCTCAGTACCGTCGAACAAGTCGCCTATCGACAACGCCAAAGACGGTTGTAACGCATGGCGCTACCAGGAAATTATCCAAGCGCTGCGGCGAACAATGCTCACAGACCCGGGAGGGTTGCGGAGCCGCCGGCGCCACCGTCGGGGCGAGTTTCGCTGCCCGATATTGTCGAATTACATTTTACGGCTGCGACCAGACTCGTTCGCTACCCGGCGCCTCTCACCTGGCGGGAGGAAACTCCAACTTGCTCACGTCATAGCCGAGGGCTCGTGCCTTGCGAACCATGACTGATAGAAGGTGCTTGGTTGGTCGGCGGCGCGCATAGATCCAAAGATTGTCAAGATGTGGGTCGGCACTGATGAACCAGCGCTTATCCGGAGATACGTATAAGACCCAATAGTTATACGTAATGAAGAACGGGTATCGCACCTGAAGCTTCGCGCGCTTGACGTCGGCGTCCAGGAGATGGCCTTTGCCCTTCACCGTTTTGAGTTTGCCGGAAGGCGTACCGTCGTCGTGGCACCCGTCAAGAACCTCGATCTCCTCAGAGCTGTTGCCTGCGTGATAGGTAGTGAAGCCGGCAACACAGCCATCGGTAATCCACATCGGTCTTCGCGCAATCTCCAGCCATGTACCGCTGTAATGGTCCAACGAGACCTTTGCGACATTTGGCTCGGCGGCGAGGGCAACGGTTCCGAGCGTGCCAAACATCGATATGAAGAACGCTATCAAAACTGTTTTCATCGTTGCCTCTGGATCTATAGCTCCTGATGCCTGTTACGGTGCGACCTGCCTTTTGGATCGTTCACAATCAGCCCCCATTGTCCGAACGGTGCGGTCGGTTTCGTAAAACGACTCCAAAAATTGGATCTGCGCCAGAGTAGGCGAACGGAGAGCATGCCGAATCTTGAATGGGTGACCCGATTGGATTGCGGGTGCTGGACTGAGGGGCGACCTTCCTTATCGGACACCCGTTCGGGCTTGCATTCTCTTGGCGGCCGTATGGCGCCGCAGCGATGAGGCTCGGTGCCGGCTGACGGTCAAATAACACTTTGAGAATATGATGATCCAGTTATCCGTCCCGAGCGTAAAGACAGCGATGGTCTATGTGCTGAATCGAGTTATTGGATATGACGTTGCGCGTTAAGCAACCGGGCGACACGAAGCGCATGCAGGCGCGTTGGTGGTTCAGGGTTGCCATCGCAGCCCTTCCTGTGCTCACTGCCTCGATTCTGGGACAGCTGGCAACATTTCCCAACCTCGCCCCCTGGTACGCCGGACTGGCAAAGCCATGGTTCAACCCGCCGAACTGGATTTTCGCACCGGTCTGGACGAGCCTATACCTGTTGATGGCCTATTCGGTCTGGCGTGTCGTGACGTTTGCGAGAAGCCATGCTGAACTACAGACCGGACTGGTACTTTTTTTCGCGCAGCTCGCATTAAACGCTATGTGGTCATGGCTCTTTTTTGGATTGCACAATCCACTGGCGGGGCTTTTAAACATCATGCCGCAGTTAGCGCTAATCCTTGCGACCATGACCTGGTTCCGCAATATCGATCTCGTCGCGGCTCTATGCTTGGCGCCGCTGGCAGCTTGGGTGGCGTTCGCATCACTACTGAACTTTGAGATCTGGCGCCTTAACCATTGAATTTATGCGACCTACCTGATCTCCGAGCCATGTACAATCCCACGCCATTAAGGCTTTGAATGTATTAGGCTCTAAAGCCGCTCGAGGAATGCGCGCGCTTCCTGTGTGATGGCCTGTTTCCGATCTTGCGACATACGGTCGAGGGTGCGATAGGGCATCGTCAGCCGCGAGTTTCGTTCGAGGAACGCTCGCTTTTCGATCAGGAAGTTCCAGTACAGGAAGTTGAACGGGCAGGCGCCCGGGCCGATCTTGACCTTCGGGCTGTAAGAACATGTGTCGCAATAGTCGGACATTTTGTTGATGTAGGCGCCGGAGGCCGCGTAAGGCTTTGACGCCAGCAAGCCATCATCGGCGTAAAGAACCATTCCGTGTGTGTTGGGAAGTTCGACCCAGTCGAAAGCGTCTGCGTAAACGGCAAGATACCATTCCTCCAGCTCGGTCGGACGAACGCCAGCCAGCAGCGCAAAGTTGCCGGTGACCATCAGCCGCTGTATGTGATGCGCGTAGGCATTGCGCCACGTGTCGGCGATCGTGCCGGCCATGCAGTTCATCCGGGTTTCGCCTGACCAGTAAAACCAGGGCAGCGGCCGGTCGGCTCCAAGGGCGTTGGTCTTGGCATAGTGGGGCATCTCAAGCCAGTAGATACCGCGAACATATTCTCTCCAGCCGAGGATTTGTCGGATGAAGCCTTCAGCGGCGTTGATTGGGGCATGGCCAGTGCGAAAAGCCTCTTCCGCCGCCGCGCAAACTTCGCCGGGGCGCAACAGGCCTATGTTTAGATAAGGCGAAAGCACGGCGTGAAACAGGAACGGTTCCCGCAGCGCCATCGCATCCTGATAATCACCGAACAATGGAAGTGCGTTCAAAACGAAATGGTCGAGAGCAGCGAGCGCCTCTTGTCGGTTGACCGCCCAAGAGAAACCCTCCAGAGCGCCAAAATGTTCGCCAAAACGCGAAGCGACCAAATCAATGACCTCGCGCGTGATTGGGTCCGGCGTTGAGCCAAAGCGCTCTGGCGGCTTGACTGCATGCGTCAAGCGCTGGCGATTTGCCGCATCGAAATTCCAGCGGCCCCCGCATGGATGGTCGCCATCCATCAAGATGCCGGTTCGCCGGCGCATTTCGCGATAGAAGAACTCCATGCGATAGGTTTTTCGACCGCGCGCCCAGAAACCAAAATCGGCCAGAGAGCACAAGAAACGATCATCCGTGCGGATCTCGATGGGAAGGTCTAGCTGCTCAGGCCACAAATCCATCATGGCGCGCACGCGCCATTCGCCAGGCTCAGTGACAACGACGCGTTGCGGTCTGTGACGTGCTACCGCCCGCGCCAGTTCGCCGGTGAACGAGCCGCTATTGTCGGCGTCGTCGAGACGACAATAGTCGACAATGAAACTGCGCTCACGCAATTCATCGGCGAAATGCCGCATGGCAGAAAGGATGAAAGCTATCTTCTGTTTGTGATGGAGAACGTAGGTGGTCTCTTGCGCCACCTCGGCCATGAGGATGACATCGGTTTCGGGGTCGAAATCGCGAAGCGACGAAACATCATGGCTGAGTTGGTCGCCGAGGATCAGAACCAACGCATTAACCCTTTTCGGCTTCATGGGCGGGCTCGACGCCCGGACGTCGCCTGGGGAGAACGCGGAGTTCTGGTCATCACAAGGCGCGAGCTTCGCTAATTGTGGATTGGGTTTTGAGGAGTGTCGGTGGTTCAGGCTTCCGGCCGATGCCGCGCCAGCATGTCTCGCGCGCATTGGCTGACTTGGGGAGTCGCGCAATCGATTGGGCCCACAGACCATCTATCCGATCGATTTCAGCTTCGCTGAACTCAGCCGCGCGTTCCCAGTAGCGGCCATCCTCGACAAAGTAGCCGAGATCGGTCTCGCGCGATTGAGCGCGCGATGCGACATCGAAATCAACCCATCCTGCAAATGCGGTGCGAAGTGCGTCGATGCGCCGGGCGTTCAGGCGGGTAAGAACCTCGAGCTTAATGCGCGGGAAAGCGAGCCGGCTTTCGGGCAGGCTGGAGAGGTTGAGACAAATCGCACCGCCACGCAAAGCCTTCACAAAGAGCCGTGCTGACTTCGCTTCGAGGCTCCGCAATGTGATGTCCTGCCGCAGCGGGTCGGGGAAACCATTGCCGTAAAAATGCGTATGGCCCGTCTTGGGGTAGATCATATCGCAGCCAAGAAAGGCTATCACGTCGGGCTGCAGCGCGTGCAGTGCCCAATAGGCGGCGGTGAATGCCATGGTTCCGCCCGCATAAACGAACCCGCCGAATGCATTTTGCGCCGGGACAAATTCGTCCGACTTTACGATCGATGCGAAACGCGATTGCGCCGTAGGCAAACGATCGTCGGGGAAATCGTCGGGATAGATGAGATAGTCCCAGTCTGTTCGGATGGCCCAGGCATTGTTTATGGCCACTATGGACGCGAACGCTGAGCGCTCCCATTCTCGACTGGTCACCGCATCGGGCGCACTGCCGAGTATCAGAATGGTCCTACGGGGTTGGCCGGCAGTGTCCAATGTTTCACCAATGACGTTGTCGTTGCTGTGCTTCGTGCGTTCTTACGCAAGATTTTGCCGTTTGGATCTCCGAAGCTAGACCATCCACGTTGGCGCAGACATCCACGCAGGATGAAGTCAAGTCACAGCAGATTCATCCCGGTATGATGTTCGATGAGCTCGGCCACCGCATCCGAGTCGTCAGAGACGACATAGCGACTGGCGCCGTGTATCGTGGCACTCTCTAGGTCACTTATACCGTTTGCCTTATAGCCCCCGGCACTGCGCTCCTGACAACGCCGCCAAGGTGGTCGTGAAGCCGCGCGGCCGGGTCCACTGAAGTCCTTTGTCGGGCAGATCGACAGCAACGACAGTGAACCTGCGGGCCAGCCAGTCACGGCATGATTGCGAGGTCGGAGAACAAGCCGCCGCGTGCTACCCCGACCTTCAAAAGTCCGCCAGGATTCCGTCGGGCTCCTAAACCGGCCTATAATCCTGTGCAAGCCGGATACTTCAGCCGAGCGGGGAGCCTCATTGGCCTTGGTGTGGTATTTGAAGCCGCGTTCTAGCCTGGGAAGGCATCGGCGAGACCTGAGAAACGCCGCAGCATTTGTGACAGGAACGAAACGATAGTTGATGCCTCGAGGCTTGCCCACGACGAATTTCGGGCCTTTCTTAGCCTTTTATTAAATTGCTGCGCAGACGGTCGTCATATGAAAAAGATCGACCCAGCATGCGCGGTCATCCTTTTTGCGCCGATTGTGATCGCAGTTGCGCTTTTCACCTTCGTCGCAATCATGCAAGGCGCCCGCCAGCCGCCTGCTGATCCGGGGTTCACGTCGTCTCTTTACAAGTAGAGCTGGAGCGCGAATGCTCAGCCGATGTTTTGTGTCTCGGCGTCATATGGCTGGTGACGAGGTGCACGACACCAGGATTGATCCTTCCGCCCACTGTTACAGTGCCAACAGCGACGCGCAGAACTCCCTGTTCGATTCTATCCGCGCTGAAGTGTGGCGTCTGGTGAAAAATCTAATGGGATTGGCTATAGGAAGGCATGACGAGGCTAACCCCGTCCTCTGCCAAGCGCTTGCCGTGATTGCGACCTCGTCGCCAACTTGATGCTGCGGTTCGCCATGGCATGAGGCTGGTGCCGCGAGTCCCTTCGTCCAGAGCTTGCTAGCATGCGAGGGGTTCTGTCATGTGCAGGGCATGTCAATTGGCCTTGCGATCGCAGTGCAACTCTAGGCGGATGGCTTCCGATAGCCCTTGTTAGAACGTCGACCGCCCGCAAATAGATCTCGAAGCCGGAACGGCCGTCGACGGTTTCGAGGGCGAGCACGCCGATCTTGGCCTCGTCTTCAGAGATGACTCCGATGCGAACGCCGGTCGGCACAAGGGCGGTTTCATCATGGCTTTCCTTTCAAAGGTAGAGTTCGGCGTCGCCTTTGTGTTGAAAGCAAAACCAACGCGAATGGTCTCCTCGCCGGGCAAACCCAATACCGCCGAGCCTGCCTCAGCCTGGATGTTAACAGGCAGGGTCTTCTACCCGCCTCGGTCGCGAGGCGGTACGCGATTACAATCCCATATGAGTGGACTGGGTTGTTGCGGCGGCCCGACCGCGTCCCATCTCTTCGTAGAGGCGGCCGTCTAGCACGATTATCTCTTTCATAGCCAACGAGGCGTCAATCGCTTCTGTCTCTTGTCGATCAAAGCCGGGGCCGGCCGTTCACCCACCCGCGGATTCGAGTGGCGTTCGCCATCTGCCAGTGGCACAGTCCGAAACTAATCGGCGAGGCGAAAATGACACGCGTAGTGATCATCGGCGGCAGCGGGCATGTCGGCACCTATTTGGTGCCGCGCCTGGTCGAGGCCGGATACGAAGTGGTCAATGTCAGCCGCGGCCAGCGTGCGGCCTATACGGTGAACGCGGCGTGGAGATCGGTCGAGTTAGTGGTGATCGACCGCGAGACGGAGGAGAAGGCTGGCACCTTCGGCGAGAAGGTGAGCGCGCTGAAAGCCGATATAGTGGTAGACATGATCTCCTTCACCCTCGATAGCACCAGGCAGATCGTCGGCGCGCTGCGAGGCGCGGTCCAGCACTTCCTCCATTGCGGTACTATCTGGGTGTATGGGCACAACACCGCAGTCCCCGCGACAGAGGATCAGCCGAAAAATCCGTTTGGCAGCTATGGCACGCAAAAGGCCGAAATCGAGACCTGGCTGCTCAACGAAGCCAGGCGCAACGGTTTTCCAGCTACCGTGTTTCGGCCCGGTCATATCGTGGGGCCCGGCTGGGTGCCACTCAATCCGGCGGGGCACTTCGATGTCGGCGTATTCTCGCAGATCGCCCGTGGCCAGCCGCTGGTGCTGCCCAATCTTGGCAACGAGACAGTGCACCACGTGCATGCCGACGACGTGGCACAGATGGCAATGCGGGCCATTGTGAACTGGAGCAGCGCGGTGGGCGAAGCCTTCAACGCCGTCTCGCCGCAGGCGATCAATCTGCGCGGTTACGCCGAGGCCATGTACAACTGGTTCGGCCACGCGCCGCGGCTGAGCTACGAGCCGTTCGATACATGGAAGGTCAAGCAGACCGAAGAAAACTGGCGCGCCACGTGGGAGCATATTGCACGCAGCCCGAGCCATTCTATCGATAAGGCGCGCAAGCTCCTGGGCTACGAGCCACGATATTCATCGCTTCAGGCGGTGTATGAGTCCGTCGAGTGGATGATCGAGAACGGGAAACTCATCCGATAAGAGGCTGGAGACTTCCCAGCCTCCACAACCCTCCAATGCGTCCGACGGCGACTGCGTTGGTCCATGCAAATCAGGCCGGCGGGTAGTTCCGTGCAGGAAAGCAGCGTTCCTCGCCCTCCAGGGCTGCTGGCTTATGCGCTCGCGGATACGGTCGTCGCCCTGCATGCAACGGCCGAAAGACTGCGAAACGATCAGCTCCTGTGGATCTTTGGACTACCAAGAACCTCGGCGGTGCTGGGATGCCTGACTGGCAATACAATATCGCGGTTTTGCCTGTTTCGCGCTTCGTCATTCCTTAAGGTGTTGCCGCCCGCTTCTGCGGCGCGCCGTCGTATGGCTGGGTGTGGGCACCTTCGCGCTTGGCCTCTCGCTCACGCTGATCACTGTGATGTCCGTCGGCTTCGTCTGCATCGTCGTTGGAAAGCCGTCGGCGCTGGCCTGGGGTCTGGGCGCGGCGATCTCGTTTGCCCTGGGCTTCGGAGCTGCGGACCTGCGGCGCCTGCGAAAGTCTCATCTCCTCCTCGAAGACGCCCGAAGCGAGGGGTGCCGATGCGACCCTTAGACCTGGCGAGGCCGAGCTGGCCTTCCAGCTGGGCCTCGAACCTGCCGGGAGGTCCGCTCGCGCAAAGCGCGGCGATGACGCCTTTGCCGCCCCATCAGCCGCGAGAGTGACGGCCAGGCACGGAAGACAGAATGGGGACGGGGTGTTGACGGCGTAGATCACGCCCTTCTTCATTGCCCATGGAAGCGGTAATACACGCGAAGCGCTAGAGCCGCATGAAGTCGGCAAGGCCTAGCCGCCTCCGCTGGCCTTCCGCGAAAGCCAGTGCGAATGATTCAATCTCGAATGAGCGGATAAGTTCTTGGTCTTCCTCGACCACGCGAACGTGCCACTCGCCGCAGGTTTCCACCACTTCAACGCAAGGATGGACCTTGCCATTCGTTTCGCTATCCATCGCCGCTGCCTCACAACAACGGGAAAGCCATTTTATAGGTCCGCGCAGACGCGCGTTTCATTTAAAAAAGACACAGGCGGCGGGCATCCTTTTTGGGAATTGGGAGTCTTCGCTACGGGCTCCAGCCTCAATGTCTAGTGCGTCGGCTGCTCGTGATAAGAGACTTAGCGCAGTTCGCGTTGATCAACCTTCTGCGCGCAATCAGGGGCAAGGGTAGAAATTGTCCGCCCCGCTCGATGGCTCGTCACCGTGTCTCTTGCCCGGAAACGGTGGGCCGAGGTCCGATATTTCGTCACGCTGCCTTGACCTTATCCAATTGCAATATGATGACACCGTCGAGCGAGACGCCGACTGTCACGGTAGCCTCATCCACCAGCGGATTTCTCGGTGATCTCGGTCTCCGGCTTGGCCTTTGCCTTCTGCGGCGCCAGGTTGAGTGCGGAAAATTATGGTCCGGGATGGCAATACTGGCCCCACCATCGACCAATTTCATGATCATCGCGTCGATCATCGTCTCGTCGCCGGTGCTCAGACCGTTCGCCATAAGGCGACGCTTATTGTAAAGAAATTGCTAATGGAACATCTGGCCAACGATGAGATGAGGATCCTGTGGTGCCGAGACGCCGTGGTGGGTGGCGGTCAGGCGCCGCATCGGGACTGATCGAGCAGCCCCGATCAGAGAGCCCATCATCCCAGCGGCTCTGATGGGCTCTCACTTGCGCCAGCTGTTCTGAACCCAGCTTCCATAGCAATCGGTTTGGCCGCCCTACAGGCTAAAATGTAGCGTCCCTCATCGTTTCATACGACGCGCAAAGTTGGGCAACTGCTTCGTTGCAGCGAGAACGCAATACGTGGCGTCTCAGCTTGAAATCTTTTGCTTGGGAGACGGGACGCTGGCGCACTTTCAGCGCATCGCCGTCCTTATAGATTTTGACGGTAGACGATCGGCAGTCATGTGAGTGCGCGCGAACTTGCGACAACGCTCATCTGTGTTGATTTGGCGTTTGACGCAACGTCGCCGATGGGTCTCTGATGCCAAGATGCGCGAACACCTCTCGTCCAGGACCACGTCGGCACGGCGCATATGAGCCGGCCGGTGACGCAATGGTCAAGCCGGACATCATCGGCCGCGTGAAGCACTTGCACGGCGACGAAGGGCTCTGCACGACCCGCTGCAGGACTGTCGTGAGGTAGAACCTTTAATCCTGGAACATTTATGAAGCAGCGCAGTTCGGTATTGCGGCGGGTAGACGACTCTCCCCGGTGATGGCACCCGCCAGCGGTCGGGTTATTCATGCCCGGCAAAGAGCCCGCCAGTTCCCCTCCGGCGGGCTCTTTCATTGCGTGAACACGATTTGAAGCGTGCATGAGGCGTTCTAAACCGATTCCGGTGCGATCGGGACGCCACCCCACGTCGTTTGAGCGTTAAAGGGTGCGCCCAAGCCTTTGCGCAAGGGCACCCCATTCGGCTTTGAGGGCATCCGGCGTCTTGGTCTGGGTAGATGCAGGCCTACCAAACGGATGCACGGATGTCGAAGCGGTGGCAGGCAGGCGTAGGGAACTAAAACCTATCCGTCGGCTTTCCCGTCTATGAGCACACGCGGTATCAATTTTCTGGTCAATTGGATGGCAGAGCATCTGCCCGAAACCGCGAGCGACGATCCGGTCCTCATCAGCGACCTCGCGGACCAGGTCATGAAGGCTGCCGACAAGGCGGGCATCGGCATGACAGAGATTACCGAGGAAGTGCCGAGCGTGTTCGAGGTCATCGCCGAAGCCTTGGACCACGGCGAAGGCGGAGGTCGGTTGGCCTGAGCAGCCCCATTGCTTGGATACAACGCGGCCCCAGACTGGGCCGAGAGGTGGTTTTTCGTTTGCAAAGCACTAGTTACAGACCACATGCCTAACAACCACTCCCAAAAGCCACAGCTTTCTCCGAGCGCCGCAGAGCAACTGGTTCAAAGCGTCGTCGACTACGCGATATTCATGCTTGACACCGAGGGCGGGATTCAGAGTTGGAACCCCGGTGGCGAGCGCATCAAGGGATACACAGCTGACGAGATCATCGGCGAACATTTCTCGCGTTTCTATACTCAAGAAGACCGCGCCGCGGGAGTGCCGGAAGTGGCGCTGAAACAAGCGGCAGAAGCGGGCAGATTTCACGCCGAAGGCTGGCGTGTACGCAAGGACGGCAGGCGGTTCTGGGCAATGGTGGTGATCGACCCCATTTTTGAGAACGGGACGCTGGCCGGCTTCGCCAAGGTCACTCGCGATATCACGCACCATCGTGAGATGCAGCTTGCTGCCCTGGAGGGCGAGCGACGCTTTCGGCTGCTGGTACAAGGGGTGACGGACTACGCCATTTACATGCTTGATCCAGATGGCAACATCACCAACTGGAACACCGGAGCCGAGCGCATCAAAGGGTATAGCGCTGCTGAGATCTTGGGGCAGCATTTTTCAACCTTCTATACGTCCGAAGATCGGGAGGCGGCCCTGCCGCAACGTGTCTTAGAGGGGGCGGCTAAGGAGGGCCGCTATGAAGCTGAAGGATGGAGGGTCCGCAAGGACGGCACCAAATTCTGGGCGAATGTGATTGTCGATGCTGTTCATGACGACGATGGCGAGCTGATCGGTTTCATGGCTCGCGCAGTATGAATGGCGTGAGGCGTTGGATTTTGCCCATTCACGGCTTATCCTTTGTCATCGCAGCCCAGCAAAATCTAAGGTTGAATAGGGCTAATACAGCCGCTGATACCCAAGAGAGGGCGCGGCGCATTATGACCTGCGCCAGAAGGGTTCGGTGACGCCAGCCGTCTACGGAGTAGGAAGGGCGAGACGTGAAAAGGGGCTCCAACCTTCAGAAGATTGTTTTTCTCATCGGAGTGGGGCTTGCGATCTCTCTGGCCAGCACGATAGCTGTCTTGGTTCTGAAGAGATTGCTACCGGGGCATCCGTCAGCGACCCTGATAGGTCCCTTCATCTGCGCAGCATCGGCACTCGCTTTCAGCAAATATTACTACGGAAGATTTTAAATCAGGACCTTTTAGCGGATCTGGACGTTAGCAAGTTGTGTCGCTCTAGGGACGGGGTTTCACTAGCGGGCGGGTTTCATCGTGGGTTCCAAAGCTAAGGCTAGCAATCCAGTTGTCGGGCCATCAAAGCCGAGGCTGCTTGGCGTTCTTGGACCCGGACTGATCACGGGCGCCTCTGACGACGATCCGAGTGGAATCGCAACCTATTCCCAGGCCGGAGCGCAGTTCGGGTTCGGCCTGACCTGGACCATGCTATTCAGCTATCCATTGATGTCGGTCGTACAGGAAATCAGCGCCCGCGTTGGCCGAACCACCGGTCGCGGCATCGCCGGGAATATGCGGAAGTTTTATCCAAACTGGCTGCTGCAATCGGTCGTCATTTTGCTGCTCATCGCCAACATCATCAACATTGGCGCCGATCTTGGCGCCATGGGTGATGCCCTAAAGCTAATAATTGGCGGTCCAGCTCTCCTCTATGTGGTGATTTTCGGCGCCATCTCCGTCATGCTACAAATCTTCATCAAGTACAGCCGCTACGTTTCCGTTTTGAAGTGGCTGACCCTCTCCCTGTTCGCCTATTTCGGCACGGTGCTGTTTGTCCACGTGCCTTGGAGCGAAGTGGCAAAAGACCTGTTCATTCCCAAGTTCTCGCTCGATGCGTCGTTTTGGACGGCGGTGGTCGCGATTTTCGGCACTACCATCAGCCCATACCTGTTTTTCTGGCAGGCCTCTCAGGAGGTCGAAGACCAGAAAGCAAAGCCGCGGCGGAAACCCCTGAAACAGGCGCCCGAACAGGCCGAAGGCGCGATCCAGCGCATCCGTCTGGATACCTACGTTGGAATGGCATTTTCAAATATCGTTGCCCTCGCGATCATGATCACAGCCGGCGCTACACTCCATGCAAACGGTACGACGGACATTCAATCGACCAGCCAGGCCGCCGAAGCCCTTCGGCCAGTCGCGGGCGTTTTCGCTTTCGCCCTTTTTGGCCTTGGCGTCATCGGAACGGGACTGCTGGCAATTCCGGTCCTAGCCGGTTCCGCTGGATACGCATTGGGCGAGGCCCGGAAGTGGCCGGTCGGGCTGGAGCGTGAACCGCTGCAAGCGAAGGCATTTTACGGCACGATCACAGTCGCCACCGTAATTGGAGCATGCCTTAATTTCACGCCCGTTAACCCGATCAAGGCGCTTTACTGGAGTGCCGTTGTCAACGGCGTGGTTGCTGTGCCTGTCATGGCCATCATGATGCTCATGACGGCCCGCAGCGACATAATGGGTGAGTCGACCGTGCCCCTTTGGATGCGCCTCATCGGGTGGCTCGCAACGGTGGTGATGGCCGCGGCGGCTGCAGTCATGATTATCCAACTTTTTGGCTGAAGCGTTTCGGCGCATCCATGATCTCAGAGACCTCATCAGATGGAGCAGCAGGCGACCTAAGGTGTTTGCGCCAATTGAGCCATTTAAAATTGCTTCGGCCCGATTGACAGCTTCAACCGCGGCGAGCGGCGATCCGGTCGTCGTCGTCCTTAACGACCCTCGCGACAAGGGTCATGAAAGCGGTCGGGAGGGCCTCGTCCGATGAGACCAGTTAGGAATTGCGGAACGTGTGCGAGTCATCGCAGAATCCTTGGATCATAGCGTAGGCGGCCAGGGCCTCGACCGGCTTGACTCGTTCCTGACAAATGGCCGCAATGGTGACTGATCGGTCGGTTATCCTGTTCTAACCTTGATCCTGCGGCAACACAGCGGAGAGCGACACACCGCCTGTCCCGGCAACCTCATCGAGCCGTCGGATTTGCCATGTCAACTCGCACCCGGTCCTTTTGGGGGCGCCGGAATTTGGGTTCAGAAATCATAGCCGGACATTGCTACACTCGCCGGCGATCGACCATCGTCGCGGCGATAATGAGCTCGTCGCCTGGTTGAGGAAGTTCGCATAACGCGGTTCTGGCGCAGCATGCCGTCATCGAGCGTTTTGCTAATTGGAACATTTGACCCACCGAAAAATTAGTTCGTGCGGCGCTGAGACAGCCGAGGTGTCGCGCCGCGTCGGGGCGAAGCCAGCGTCCCGACCAGAGAGCCCATCCCCCCCCCCGGGTCAGATGGGCTCTCACTTAACTTTTGTGACTGCGCTAAGGAGTCTATGCGGTAGCGCTGATATGCTTTGCTCCGGCGACTGGCGGGCAAAGCACCCCCTTTTTCCGGCGGGGCTTTAGCAAGCGGTTGACTGGGCCGCCCGACCAGACATTTCGTCCTAACTTGGAGGGCTCGAAGTCATGACGCATATGTCCGGCGGCGGCTCGCGGAAATCGGCACTGATCCACCCCTGAGCCGGGAACCGATTGTGGAGGTTTTTCCCCCGACCAACGGACCTCAGCGGTCGAGATACTTTTCGACATGGGTTGTGGCATTCGGCTACTGATTGTCGCTCATCCGCTGGAGAAGGAGAGAAGCGTCTCGTATTTGCTTTCTCAGATTAACTGCAGCCAGGCCACTTTGTCCCAACGTCGGGGGAAGCTGCTTGATCTCGATATCGCTGAGGCGCGCTACTATGGTGGCCGGGGACAATATTCCTGCAAATCGCGGGAAGCCAAAGAAGTGGTCCGTGTGCTCGATCGCCTAGCCAGCGATGAAATGGTCCCGAGTGGAACATAGCCTCAGCCAGTAGCTTGATCTTTTTGAGCACGCGCGGCGTTAAGTTCCTGCACACATGGTTTTCGAGCAACCTGCAGTGCGTTGAAAGTTTCGACATCATCTCGGTGGCTCGACTGGTGCAGACGCTTTTCGCCGATGCCAAGGCGGCTGGAATCAGCAGCCACGAACGTTAAAGAAGGCAAGGTCGGGGCGACACTGGCCATTGTTATCGAACACCAGGTCGGCAAAAGATTTTACCCGGGCTCTACCTAAGAGCCGTCACGTTCACCGTCCTCATCGCGTTGTGGACAAAAAGCGATCGCCAAGCGCCGGCCACAAGGCGCACAGGGTGTGCATGCCGCGCGGTAGGGCCCAACGGCGAGGTTCGGACCGGTCCGCGAGATCTTGTGTCACCAAGACAAAGCGGGCCGGCACGGCTGGTTTCACCAAGGGGATCGCAGGCCCGCGATGTCATTGTAGTGACCAAGCGTCGGACCTTCGTCGAGCGCTGACCCGCGAGTGAGGGCCAGAATTCCACGCTCACACTCTGCTTTGCCGCATTCCCCGGACCAGTTGATAACGCTGGGTACGGTTGGGGCCCGAGCAACGACTTCGATCGTGTCGTAAGACTCATCAGGTGGAAGAGGACGGACGAGTCCTCATTGGCAAAATTCTGGCTTTTGAGGGTTTACGGATCCGATCCGGAAGCGCGGAGACGTTCCCATGGTACTGAGAAGAAGACAACTGCACGTGTTTAGTGCGCCGGCGACAGGCGAGGCGCGTACTAGCAGGGCAACGATCAACGTGATTGTCCCTCGCAATTCAATCGCGAAGCAGCATTTCAATAGTCCAATGTCCCAGGCGCGCTCAGGCTTTCATGGAGGTCGGACGGTGACCCTCGCGGGGCCAGAGGCTTACAGACCTCTTAAGCCTCACTTAATGATGAAGTACAGCGGGATCAGAATCGCGAATGCCGCGGCCGCGGTCAAAAACAGGCCTGTGATCATGAGCCCCCGCTCGGAATTTCTTAACCACGACACAACTAATTTAGCTGAAATGCAAGAGCTTTGCAGGAGCGCGTGTCTTACGCTTGGATGTATGGCCAGCAAGCGCAAGGACGGCGGGGGAACTCCGCAAAAACACGCTGGCAACACAATGCGGGTCATTGCAGCCAACGGCGCCCGAATGCGCGATATGCCGAAGTCGTGGTTAACGAGCTACGAGAACTAAGTTGCAGCTTGCCGATCTTCGTCGGCATCCATTTGCGATGTGGGCTGCTCGGCACCGTAGTAGACGTATTTGTAGGCGATGTCTGTACGCTGACGCTCATATCTGGTGACGAGGGGGCGTTTGATCAGGTCACCGCACTGAGTTAGCGGTTTCAAAATGAACGAAATCCGGGCTCGACACCATCGCATTTGTAGACACGACCATGAAGAACCTTCGACCACTCCATGAACTGTGGCGGCGTTTGGGCGTTGCACTGCGGATCGACGTCGCTGCGCGCGATCACCTGGAGTGGAATGCGGTGCTGCGCATATACGCGAAACCTTGGGACCTCGTTCTCAGTGTTTAAGAACGGGCTCTAGACCAGTCAGTAACATGTTGACTTGCTGTGGAAGATAATGACCCCACCGACTCTCATAGTCGTTCTTCGTCAATGGGTTACGAGGCGGTTCGCCCAAATTGATTTCAAGACGCTGAGCAGAGATTCGCCGGCCGTTTTATCTTACAGGCATTGGCAGCATTGCGCCTCATGGCAGCCGGTGCAGGATCTTCGTAGGGGCCTGAGAGCAGACATGTCGATGCAACGGCCTATCGCGGTGGCTCTCGGTGAACCTGGATGTCACTTCGATCGGGTTCAAAAACGAACAGCCCGACATCGATCGTGCCAGCCCTGAAGCCCGCCTCGCAATAGGCGAGATAATAGTTCCACAGCCGGCGGAAGCGATGGTCGAAGCCAAGCGTCTGCATGGCGCCTGAGTTCTGGCGAAAGCGTGTGCGCCATTCGGCGAGCGTGCGCGCATAGCTCTGGCCGAAGTATTCGGAAGCGACGAGCGTCAGACCTGCGTTCTCGGCGTGCGAGGCGATCAGCGCCTTGGTCGGCAACATGCCGCCCGGAAAGATGTAGCGCTGGATGAAGTCCGGGTTCCTGCGATAGGGCTCGAAGCGGCTGTCGTCGATGGTGATGACCTGCAGCACCGCCTTGCCGTCGGTTTTCAGGAGCTGCCGAAGCTTGTTGAAATAGAGCGGCCAATATTGCTCGCCCACCGCTTCCAGCATCTCGATCGAGACGATGCGATCGAAAGTGCCCTGGCAGTCGCGATAGTCCTGCAGCTCCAGTTTGACCTGATCGTCGACGCCGATTTTCTCGGCGACATCCCTGGCATAGGCCAGCTGCTCCGTTGAAAGCGTGACGCCTTTGACGTTGCTGCCCGTCTTGCCCAGCCGCGCGGCAAGCGCGCCCCAGCCACAGCCGATTTCCAGAATATCGCCGCCCGGAGGTGGCGCTAGCAGCTCGGCGATACGGTCGAGCTTGTTTTCCTGCGCCTGTTCCAGCGTGTCGCTGTCGGCCCGGTAAAGCGCGGACGAATAGGTCATGCTGGGGTCGAGCCACAAGCGGTAGAAATCATTGCCGAGATCATAGTGGAAGGCGATGTTCTTGCGGCTGCCGCGACGGCTGTTGGAATTGAGCAGATGGCGGGCGCGGTTGAACAACCTGACCGGCAGCAGGCCCGTAATGGTGTGCTCGATCTCTGCGATGTTGGCGGCCGCGAGTTCGAGCAGCGCCGGCAGGTCCGGGCTCGACCAGTCGCCGTCCATATAGGCCTCGGCAAAGGCGATGTCGCCGCCGGCAAGCAGCCGCCGCAGCGCCCGCCAGCGATAAAGCACCACCGTCGCTTCTGGGCCCGGCCTGCCGGTCTGATGGTCGATCGTCGCGCCGTTCGGCGTGCGCACGGTGACCTTGCCGATCTTCAGGCATCCAAGCAGCCGTTTCACGACCGGGCCGACGAAAATGCCGGACCACAGATCGGCTTTTACCCTGGTTTCAGTATCCAACGACATCAGGCGCGGTCTTTCTCTGTGACAGTCTAGGCACGGCGACATGGGTGACGGCACGGTGCGGCGGGGCGGGGCGCGGCTGGAGTCGCACGCCCTTTGCCCAGAGCTTCAGCGCCTCCCAATGGATGCCGGCCACCACTTTCAGCGTCAGCAGCGGGTAGGAGACGAAGGCGCGCATGAGCGCTGCATCGGTCAGCGCCCGCCGCTTGCCGGAAAAGCTGGCGACGATCAGCGGTCCCTGGTCGTCGCTGCCGGTGATGTGAACGGCGACGTTGTCGCCGGGCAGCCCGATGCGGAAGCGATAGTCCATCCCCATGCCCATGAAAGGCGAGACATAGAAGCGCTTCTCGCAAGACTGCCTGACGGTTCCGTCATGCCCGTCGCCGACCGGAATGAGGTAGCTGTGTCGCTCGCCGAAGGTGTTGTTGACCTCGTAGAGGATGGCGCGGAGATCGCCCTGCCGGTTATGGCAGAAATAGACGCTGAGCGGATTGAAGGCGTAGCCGAGCATGCGCGGCATTGAGAGCAGGCGGATCGGTCCGCCATCCGTCTCGATACCGGCCATCTCCAAATGGCGCTCGACATAGGCTTTCAGCGAGGCGCTTGAGCCGTCGCCATGATCGCGGTCGGCAAAGCCGAACAGATTGAATCGGTTGTGCGACAACAGGTGAAGCCGCTTGCTCAGCATTTCGATCTCGTCGAGATCGAGCAGCAAGAAGAACATGCGGTAGGAAAGCCTGTGCCGCCGCGGCTTCAGCCGCTGATGCATGACCTTGCCGGCATAGAGGGCTGATGTCGGCTCCAGCATCATGCCGCCGCGAGGTTGCGCCGTGCCACGGCATCGATGATGTAGATCCGGCCGGACTCATTGGCCACATTCCAGGGCCGGCGCACGCCGCCCAACGCCTCGGCGACGGCAAGGCCCGACTGGAGGCCGTCCTCATGGAAGCCGGCGCCGAAATAAGCTCCGCAGAACCAGGTGCTTCGCTCCCCCTGCAACGACCACAACCTATGCTGCGCGCGCATCGCGGCCGCATCGAAGGCGGGATGTTCGTAGGTTTCGCGATGCCGCACGGTGTTGGCCTCCGGCTCCACGACGGGATTGAGGGTGACGAAGAGCTGCTGGTCGTCAGACAGTGATTGCAACCTGTTCATCCAATACGTAACGGAGAGCCTTCGGGTTTCACCTTGGCCCTCGGTTAGATAGTTCCAGCTCGACCAGGCCCGCTTGCGGCGCGGCATCAGGCGGGGATCGCCATGCAGCACCGCCTCGTTGCGGCTGTAGCCGAAACTGCCCAGCAACCGCGCCTCGTCGTCAGTCGGGTCGGCCAGCATGCGCAACGCCTGGTCGGCGTGGGTCGCGACCACGACATGGTCGAAGCGATGCTCGATGCCTTCGCTATCCGTGAGCCATGCCGCTCCGCCGCGCCTGGCGATCGAGCGAACGCCGCGCCCGGGAAACGTCCGCCCGGCGATGCTTTTTGCCAGCCGCTCGACATATTTGCGGCTGCCGCCGTCGACCGTGCGCCAGATCGGCCGTCCGGCAAGTTTCAGCAGGCCATGGTTCTCGCAGAACCGGATGAAGGCCGCCGCCGGATAGCTACCGACATCGAGCGCCGGCGTCGACCATATCGCGGCCGCCATCGGGTAGAGATGGTCCTCACGGAACGCCGCGCCATAGCCTTTGGCGTCGAGATATTCGGCCAGGCTGATCTCGCCGATGCGTGCGATGTCGTAGGGCGCTTCGCGATAGAAGCGCAGCAATTCCTTCATCATCCGCCAGAAGCGAAGACGCCCGATATTGGCCGGTTGCGCCAGCAGCCCGCCCAGTCCGGTGCCCGAATATTCCAGCCGCCCGCAATCTAGCGAGACGGCAAACGACATATCCGACGCCTTGGTGCGCACGCCAAGATGCTCGAACAGCGCCGTCAGATTAGGATAGGTGACTTCGTTGTAGACGATAAAGCCGGTGTCGACTGGCGTGCCGGCGGCCTCGACGGTGTTTGAATGGCCACCAAGGCGCTGGTCTGCCTCGAACAGCGATACCCGGTGGCGCGTCGAAAGCAGCCATGCCGCGGACAGTCCGGAAATGCCGCTGCCGACGACAGCGAGGTCCATCGTCCTGTCCGCTTCGAAATGCTTGCCGCCGATGGTCACCCACTCCCTCCGATCTGCTATAGAAGGGACTGGCTTCCTCCCATAACTTGAACTTTTACGCAGGGGTGCGAGTTGTGGATCACCGGTTTTGAGCAATCGTTGCGCGGCTTGTGATCCGAAACGGCCGGCCACGCGTAACAGGGCGTATGAATGCATCGGGACATGGGTTCATTGCTGATAGGGCCTTGCTCGCCTTCGATCTCTCGAAGACCGGATTGGCGTTGACCATGCGCCAGGACCAATCTGTCCTGTCGGCAAATGAAGCGAGTCGCTTGCTGGTGGCGGTTGCGGCCAATCGCGATCGGGCGGCTTTCGCCATTTTGTTCGGCTTCTACGCGCCGCGGCTGAAGGCGTTCCTAAGGCGTTCGGGCATGACGGCATCGGTCGCCGAAGACATCGCCCAGGAAACCATGTTGCTCGTCTGGAACAAAGCGTCCTATTTCGATCCGGCGCGTGCCGGTGTGTCGACCTGGATCTTCACCATCGCTCGCAATGCTCGCATCGACCGGTTGCGCCGTGACAGCCGCCCGGCTTTGATCGCCGAGGCTTTCGATCCGTCCGACCAGCCGGATGAGCCGGTTTCGGGCGAGCAGGCGGTGATCGCTTCGGAGCGTGAAGAACGCGTGCGGGCGGCACTCCGGCTTTTGCCGCCCGAGCAGGCCGACATCCTGAAAATGTCCTTCTTCGGCGAGGAAACCCAATCCGAGATCGCGGATGCCGTCGGCATCCCGCTCGGCACTGTCAAATCCCGCGTAAGGCTGGCGCTTGGCCGCCTGCGCCAAATCCTGGACGACCTCAAATGATCACGCATCATCCAAGCGATGAGACGCTGTTTCGCTATGCCAACGGCTCACTGGAGGCCGGGCCGCGCATTGTCGTGGCTGTCCATGTCGGCGGCTGCGCGGCCTGTGCCGGGCGTATTGGCGAATTCGAAGCCGTCGGCGGCTCGCTTCTGCACGACATTGAGCCAGACCGTATGGAAGCTGGCGCGCTCGATCGTGTGATGGCGATGATCGACGCCGCCGGGATCGGTCGGGCCGAGATTGCTGCAACGCCAAGGCTGCCCCGCGCCGATCTCGGCATCCGCTTGCCCGAAGTGCTCGACGACTGCGGTATCGGGCCCTGGCGCTGGATCGGGCCGGGCGTGCGCTGGAGCCGTGTGACGCTGCCCGACGACGGCAGCGCCAACGTCATGTTGTTGAAGGTCGTTGCCGGGCGCAGGCTGCCGGAGCACACGCATGCGGGCTATGAATACACCCATGTCCTGAAAGGCTCGTTCTCCGACGCGCGCGGCCGCTATGGCCCGGGCGATCTCGACGAGGCCGACGACGATGTCCAGCATCAGCCGGTCGTCGACAGGGAAGGCGAGTGCATCTGCGTTGCCGCGCTGGAAGGCCAGATGAAATTGCGCGGCCTCTTCGGTCGGCTGATCCAGCCGCTTCTCGGCGGCTGAGCGTCGCCGATGAGCGTCGTCTCGGCCATCGTCCTTACCGCTTTCGGTCTCGCCGCCACCATGGCGGTGGCGTGGCTGATCGCGGTCCGCACCGGGCGGTCAGGATGGGTCGATGCGATCTGGTCGTTCGCCGTCGGCATTTTCGGCGCCTTCGGAGCGCTCGTCGCCGTCGCTGCAGGCGACAATGACCGTCGCCAATGGCTGGTCGCCATTCTGGCCCTCGCCTGGTCGCTGAGGCTTGGTTTTCACATCGCGATGCGGACGCTCAGCGATGGCCGCGACGACCCGCGCTACGGCCAGCTCAGGCAGGAGTGGGGCGCCGCCTTTGCCTCCCGGCTGTTCTGGTTCCTGCAAATCCAGGCGGCGGCCGCCTTCCTGCTGGCGATGGCGATCATGGCCGCGGCCCATAATCCCGCGCCTAACCTTGGGTTCGGAGACTTGATCGGCATTGTGATCATCTTGGTGGCCGTTGGCGGCGAGGCGTTGGCGGATCGCCAATTGCAAGCCTTTCGCAACGATCCGGCCAACAAGGGCAAGGTCTGTGACATCGGCCTGTGGGGTCTCTCCAGGCACCCCAATTACTTCTTCGAATGTCTGAGCTGGGTGGCCTACGCTGCGATCGCGATCGGTTCCGAGGCGGCCTATCCGTGGGGCTTCGCAGCCTTTGCCGGTCCTGTGCTGATGTACTGGCTGCTGGTTCACGTCTCCGGCATTCCGCCGCTCGAGGCGCATATGCTGCGCTCGCGCGGCGATCAATTCCGTCGTTATCAGGCGCGCGTCAACGCTTTCTGGCCGGGCGCGCCGAAAGCGGCAGCAATACCCGAGGGGAGATGACTTTGAGCCTGATCTCGTCCGTCATCCGCGCCGTCGAGCGCACACCGATCCCCGATGCGGCGACGCGCTATGGCATCGGCGTCCTTGTCGGGAAAACGCGCCGGCGGCTGGCCAGGGCAGGGGCGGTCGACGAGAAGCGCTTTGCCTGCGACATGGCGGGCTATTCGATCGCCGAGCACACGGCGGCGGCAAACGAGCAGCATTATGAGCTGCCGCCGGAATTCTTCACGCTGACGCTCGGTCCCAACCGCAAATATTCCTGCTGCCTCTATCCGAAAGGCAACGAGACGCTGGCGGAGGCCGAAATTATCGCGCTGGAAGAAACCGTCGAGCATGCCGGACTTCGCGACGGACAGTCGATCCTCGAGCTCGGTTGCGGCTGGGGCTCGCTGACCTTGTTCATGGCCCAGCGCTTTCCGGCGGCTCGCATCGTGGCTGTTTCCAATTCGGCCCCGCAACGCCTCTACATCGAGGGCCAGGCGGCGGCGCGCGGGCTGACGAATGTCGAGGTCATCACCGCCGACATGAATGCGTTCGAGCCGCAGCGCCGGTTCGATCGCGTCGTCTCGGTCGAGATGTTCGAGCATATGTCCAACTGGCGCGATCTGCTTGTCCGCATCCGCATTTGGCTGGCGCCTGAAGGCAGGCTGTTCGTCCATGTCTTCAGCCACCGCCACAGCCCCTATCGCTTCGATCACCGCGATGACGCCGACTGGATCGCACAGTACTTCTTTACCGGCGGCATCATGCCCAGCCACGATTTGATTGGCCTGTTCCCGGACTGCTTCACAGTCGAGCGAGACTGGCGCTGGAACGGCACGCACTATGCGCGCACCGCGCGCGACTGGCTGGCGCGCTTCGATGAAAACCGCGTCCGCATCGGCGAGATCCTGACCGATGTCTACGGGTCGGATGCGGCACTCTGGCGCCGGCGCTGGCGGCTGTTCTATCTCGCGACCGAAGGCCTGTTCGGCCATACCGGCGGCAAGGAATGGGGCGTCAGCCACTATCTGCTGCGACCGGCCACCTGACATGCAATCCCTTGCGCGGCTGTGGCGGTGGATCGCCGGTTATGCGGCGCATGACGATCCCCTGACCAGCGCCGCCAACTGGATCGCGCTGGTCGTCGCCTGGAACCAGCCTTTCTATCCGCTCTATCTCTGGGCCGCCGTCGGTGCCGACAAGATCGCGCCGTCTTTTCTGACCTTCCTGTCGACACCCTTCTTTCTCGCCGTGCCTTATGTCGCGAAGCGTCATGCGTTCGCCGCGCGTGTCATGCTGCCACTGACCGGCGTCGCCAACGGCATCCTGAGCACCAAGGCGTTCGGAGTAGGCTCGGGCGTAGAGATATTCCTGCTTCCTTGCGCGTTGATCGGCGCTGCCCTGTTCAGGCCCTCGGAACGAATGATCGGGCTTGTCGTCCTGGCGCTCAGCGGGGGAGCCTACTTTATCCCCGTTCGCTTCTTCGGCAGCCCGCTTGCCCCCTACACCGCCGCCGACAACAGCGCCATGTCCGGGCTCAACGCGGTGAGCGCCGCGACGCTGATTGTCTTCATCGGTCTGTTGCTGTCCGGGGCGGTCGCGACGTCAGAATGGCGCGCCGATCAGCCGGCCCGGAAGAAATAGCGGGTGAGCACGAAACCAACGGTCGCCGCCAGCGCGCTAAGCAGCGAGCCCCAGCAGATATCCGCCACGGTGATGATCGTCGGCCAGCCGCGGATCGTGGCCTGATTGGTCAGGTCATACGTCGCGTAGGCAAAGAAACCGTAGAGGGCGCCGTTGATGGCGGCGGTCGTCCATTTGCCAGTTGAGAAGGCCGGCGCGGTCGCGAAGATGACGATGCCCGCGACGTAGATCAGGTAGAACAGTGCGGCCGGAGCCGGGTTGAAGCTATCGACCAGGATGTCACCGATGTAGCGGCGATAGAGCCGCTGCGACATCGTCGTCAGCCACACCGCGTCGATGGCCAGGAAAGCGATCAAGGTTGTCGCGTAAGCCACGGCGTATCGCATCATGAAGCCTTCTCATTCTTTATGGACTGGTAGACGATCAGGGCCCTGTCTCGAGCCGCGGCATGATCCACGATCGGCTTTGGATAGGTCTTGCCGAGCTCGATTTTGTTGTCCTTCAGCACTGAAGCCGGGGCCTCCCATGGCCGATGAATGTAGCGGTCCGGCAACGCAGCGATCTCCGGGATGTGGCGGCGAACATAATCGCCCCGAGGGTCGAACTTTTCGCCCTGCAGGACTGGATTGAAGATGCGGAAATAGGGTGCGGCATCGGCGCCGGATCCGGCCACCCACTGCCAGCTCGCCGGGTTGTTGGCAGCGTCCGCGTCGACCAGCGTGTCCCAGAACCACTTCTCGCCGCGGCGCCAGTCGATCATCAGGTCCTTGATCAGGAAGGACGCCGCGATCATGCGTACACGGTTATGCATCCAGCCGGTCCGCCACAATTCCCGCATGCCAGCATCGATGATCGGGTAGCCAGTCAGCCCGCGCTGCCATGCCCGCAGTGCCCGGACGTCGTCGCGCCATGACATCGCATCGAATTCCGGCCGGAAGTTGCGTCCGGCAAGGTCGGGATTGTGAAACAAAAGATGATAGGAAAATTCCCGCCAGCCGATCTCGGAGCGAAACTTCGATGCGCCTGCGCTTTTCGATCTGCGGAGGCTGGCGAAGATCTGGAACGGCGTGATCTCGCCGAAGGCCAGATGAGGGGACAGCCTTGATGTTGCTTGTTCGCCCGGAATGTCGCGCTGACGCTCATATTCGGCCAGATCGTGCTTGATGAAGTCATCAAGCCGGGCCTGGCCGCCTTCTTCTCCCGGTGTCCAGCTTTCGCGCAGGCTGTCCGTCCAGTCGAATTTGGCCGGAAGCAGATCGAGCTCGTCCAGGCGCAACCCGGGGAATTCACCCCGCCACCCGTCAATCGATGCCGGTGGATCGATCGGATCGCGAATATCGGTCTTGTTCGCGATAGCCTTCCAAAACGGCGTATAGACTTTGTAGAACCCGCCCGAACCTGTCTTCAGCATCGAGGGCTCGTGCAGCAGCGCGCCGTCGAAGCTGCGTGCCGTGAGGCCGTTTTCGCGAAGGCCGGCTTTCAGCTCTGCATCGACAGCTGCCTCCGATGGGTCGTAGCGCCGGTTCCAGAACACGCAACCCGCGCCGCTGGCCGAAATCGCCTTTGCGACGATGTCGTCGGTGCGGCCGCGCGCCAAGAACAGGTTCGCACCGGCCTGGCGAAGCCGATGATCAAGGGCGGCAAGCGAGTGGTGTAGCCACCAGCGGCTGGCCGCTCCCATCGCCCGAAGGTTCTTGGCTTTTTCATCGAGAGTATAGAGCGCGATGACAGGCGCGCCGCGGTCGACGGCCGCCGCCAGGGCCGCATTGTCATAGATGCGAAGATCGCGTCGGAAAAGCACGATACTTGGGGCTGGCTTTGGCCGGCTCATTGCGCGTCGCCGCTCACTTCGCCGCCTTCCAGCCGATGTTTTTGCAGACCAGCCCGCCGACCATGCAGCCGCGCGTCGACAGTCCGCCCTGGGTGACTGTCAGTGTCATGGAATAGGTCAGCCTGCGCTTCGGGTCGTAGGCCTTGCCGACCAGTACCTGCGCCGATTTCGGCTTCAGGGTCATGATCAGCCTGTCGCCGGCCTTCTCGCCCTTGCTGGTGTCGCGGATCCACAGATTGGTCGCGCACAGTTGTTGTCCGCACGGAGCGATCGACACCCTGGCGTTGCCGTCGTCGCGCATCCATACGCCTCGGCTCTCAAAGAAGGCGTCGGCATGCGCGGTCGATGACAAAAGGATGGCGCCCAGAAATGCAATCGTTCCTTGCACGGGTCCATTCTCCGCTGATAATGGTTCTCTGCTTCTACGCCCTTGCGGGAACTTTGGATCATCCAGCCTCCGAAATCGCATCCTACGGCACTCATTCCCGCGGCCATCGCGGCATTGCAGGCCCTTCGGCCTTGACCTCGACCATCGGCTCAACCGTGACCTACCAGCGATTGCGTCGTGGACGGCGGTTGTCGTAGCGGTAGGCCGTACGAGAGGATCAATAGCGCTTAGCGCGTTGCGGATTTATTTTGAGCAGTCGAGCGCAGAGGCCCCGAATGTCCTGCGAAGGTGTGACCACATCGGATGCCGCAGTCGTGCTTGTCGGACGCCACGCGGGTTTCCGAGTTTCAACCGCTCGCGCCTCCAATCGCCATGGTTTGGCGATAGGTTGATCAAAGCCCCCCGGTCGCCGTACGTCCGGAGTTCATTGGATGGCGGTCGGCTTCAGAGGTCTAGCCCACCGACGCAAGGATCAGAGTTGCTCGAGATGCGCCTCCAGTTGAGCCAGGATTGCGCCGAGCGGAGGTCGTCCCTTTGGGGGCGGGTGTTCGCTCATAAACCTCGGCGTAGATCAGGCGTGGCGGGCCGCTGAGAGTAAAGGCCTCGTTCTCGCAGACAAGGCTAATCCCCGCCTCGAAAAGCGATTGGCCTCCTGCCTGACGCGCAAGGCGAGTAGCCAGTCGTCCGTTTTCGTCCTCACAGCGCGTGTTTGCTTTTCGCCTGACCGGCGGACTTAAAGTGGAACCAATTGTCGATGAGCAGCTTCTTTTTGTGGGTGCATGAATCGAAAAGGAGCTGAACATGGGAAGCACGTCCGACAAGGTGAAAGGTAAGGCCAACGAGGTTGCCGGCAAGGCTCGCCAGGCCGTCGGCAAGGCGGTGGACAACCATGAAGAACAGGCAAAGGGTAAGGTTCAGGAAACCAAGGGCAAGGCCCAGGCCGCCAAGGGCGAGGTTAAAGACGCTGTTAAGAACCTCGTCGACAAAGCCTGACATTCGATGCGTACCTTGAACAAGCCCGCGCTAGCGGGCAGCGCCCGCGCGGGGGCGCGTCGTTATGAGCGTTGCTGCCTAGATGGTTGCACGCTCTACCACCGCTATCCAACGGCGCTTTATTGCTGGTCCTTGTAGGATTTCGCAGCTTCGTCGATCTTGCGCCAATCGTTTCCGTGACGGCGCACCAATTCGCGTGCCTGCGTCGACGAAATATCGTGGATCTCCACGATGTGTTTGACCTCAGCGTCTTCGCCTTTCAACGGTCGACTGCGTAGCTTTTTCGGCGAACGCTTAGCTGATCCTTTGTCAGCTGTTGGTGCTTCTCCCGGTTGATCTGCGCTTGAGAGCAATGGCGTGTCCGATGACACTGCTGCTAGCAGCGGACCTCCAGCCGTGAACACCACGCCAGACGATTCGAAGGCTTTGCGGACCGCGGCAATTCTTTCCGCGCGTAGAATACGCCGGCCGCTCTCAAAATCTCGGATTGTGGCTTCGCTGAGACTGGACTTCGCACCAAGACGCACCTGTGACCAATTCAGCAGTGCCCGAGCAGCCCGGCAATACGCGGGGCAGAACTCCCGCCGCCGTTGGGCATTCACAGCTTGCTCGGTTTCGTTTGTTTCCGCCATGTACGAGAAACATTCAGTAGGGCTAAAATGTTCCACAACGCGGTCCAGCACTGAGACGCTTTCCCTCTACGCACATTGACGTCGGGTGGACGGCCTTTGCAGGCGGATCGCGAGTCAATGGGAACAATCGATCTTTGGAGCGGTTAGCAATGCATGGATATCGGTAAGGAGCATTCCCATGGATCCGCGCGAGAAGCATCCCGATGACTTAATCGATCCCCCCACCATAGAGCAGCAGGATTGGGACAGTTTCGGGGGCAATGAGGTCCTTCCGGACGGTCTGACCACAGAAGATGGCGCGCCCGATCTGCGCGAGACCGAAGGCAGCTTGCCCGAGGAAGATGACGACAATCCATACCAGGAAAGCGACGAGGCTTTGCCCGATGACGAGGAAGAGCGCGTCCTCTCCCGCGATCCCTCGAAAGAAGGAAGTCGCTTCGACGAAGTCTGAGCCTTTCCTTTTTCAGACCCTGCGGACAACCGGGGCAAAACCCACTTCCGGCATGGTCGCACGTCCTGCGACCAGATCTACCAGAAGCCGTCCCTGGTAAAGCAGGAACGATGACCGACGCGACCAGCATCAATAGGTTTCGGGGGTTGCCGACGGGATCTGAATGTGGGCCGACTTTTCACTCGCTGGTGAATCTTCGGCATGCGACACCAGCTAACACCGGTTGCAGTCAAACAAGTGTGGCATACTGCGTGGCGTTTGGTCCCCTAATAATGAACGATGCCCAGAGCTCGGAAAACCGATGTGAACGCGAGGGTGATCGGCGAGTGGCCACTAACGCCGACCGCGACACTTGGGTCGTCGGTGCGGGCGAGGGGGATTTTTCTCGAAGTCCGCGCCCGGTTGCCATTGGCGTTGAAGAAGCTGCTGCATATCGAGTCCCGGACTCTCACCTTGCGGCTGCCGGACGGTGCCGACGGTGATGTGCAGGCGGCCGCTACTATCGTCTCCAAAGCCATGCAGGAAATTGAAGATCTGCCTGTGATCCCGCGTGAGGTCGAGGACATCCTGACTATCAAGCCGACCGAGCGGCACCGCTGGCTGAAGGACGGCCGCTTGCAGAGCATCGGGACGAGAACGGTGAAGCTACGCGGACGCGCCAAGAACATCACCTTCCACGTGTTCGCCCCGCGTTCCATAGAAGACGTGCTGGATCGCGACCTGGTGACTGTCTGGCGCGAGGAGGACGCGGCGGAGGCCGCCGAGAACAGGCGACGCGCAGCCAGGAGAACTGCACTCAAGCGGTCTCAGAAGCGAGGGCGTGGAACTCAAGATCTAATGGACAAGCGAACCGACCGGTCCGAACCCATCTTGCGCGATTGGGAAGAGTTCGACAGCGACGGGCTTCTGCGCTGAACGCATTCCGTGACTGCTGGCAGCGCGCCGTTTCTTCCGCCCCCACTACCGGTCTCTGCCCATGGTCGTAACCATGGCATCGGAAGCGTATACCCGGCACGCAATCGCCGCCGCAATATTCGAAGCTTTTCTTGCCGAAAAGTGAGAAGTTGCAACGCCCTGACTAGGTGGCCGCCCAGGCCAAAGAGCGAGCTTTAGTGCAATTGCCTGGTTTCTAGGTTCGGTCTCAGAAAAGTAGGAAGGCATGGACGCTCCTATGGCGCGGCGACCGCCGGCATCTAGCTCGACACAAGGTGACCACGTGCGCCATTACATCGACCTAATTCATCAAGATCCGCAAAGCAGCCTCGGAGTGCTAATACAGGCCTCTTCGGGTTTTGTCGGCGCGGCCAAAAAATGGACGGAGGCAGGCACCATGGCTGGCGGTGAGCTGGCTTTCCGCTTCTAAGGGTTGTTAAGGATGGACTGGCAATTACCTAGCCTTCGCGGCCGATACCGGTGTGCTTGACGCCGCCGAAGGATCGGCGCGCTGGCGCCTGAGGCGCACCGTTCTCGGAGACGGAGGCGACAACTCCGCATTCTCTGACGTTGGCGGCCGCCCACTCCTGACGGCGCGCTCCTGCATCAACTGGCCGGTATCACCGTCGCTACAAGCCCTTTGTAGACGCGGACCAGTTCGAGGCGAGCGAAAGTCGCAGAAGGGTTCGTAGATCGCCCCACGTCACCTAGCGAGGCCGGAGGTGGCCTCCTCAGCCGCAGCCGCTCTGGCGAATGCCAAACGGCCCGTCCACCATAGATATGGAGCGCCAAACGGTCGTGTTCGTATCTCATTAGCTTAGCTCATCGGAGCCGCGACCCGGTTTGCAGGTCCGATCAGGTTGTCGCCTTTTCAGGAAGGAAAGTCAGGGGCGATTGCTTCGCCCCTGACCGTTCACCCATGCCTCGCTGAGGTATTTCGGGGGCAGAGGCAGTGTACCGTCCTCAAGGAGGAGGTCCTTCTTGCGTGCAAACGCAACGAATATGCCTCTTGCCGTCTCGGCGTCGATGTCGCCCACCAGGGCAGCCTTGCAGGCCCGGATCGCCGCCTTCTGTTCTGGGCTGTTGCCGCACCAAGCGCTCGCGAACTGGTAAGCGTCGACGACCGTGTTCAACTGCCGAGGAAAGCCCAATCCGACCCAGACCCGAACTGGCTTTTCGAAGGGTTTGGAAAGCATCTCGACCTCCCGTCCTGCGCCACGCTAGGCCGTCGCTCCGCCGCCAGAAGCGCTCGTGCCTGTCATCCAAGGGGGCGTCGTTGTCACGTCCTCGAGTATGCGGGCCGCTTTGGCAAAACCGCCGAAGGCAGCCTTGGCCGCGGAGAGCGGGTAGTCGCTCTGGAAGGCCCGCTGGCAGGCGCGCAATGCGGTCTGATGAATTGGGCCACGACGGTGCTTCGGCCATTCGTAGAGAAATTCCAGGGCGTCTTCGAGACAGGCGATTTCCTGGACAAGGCTGTTGCCGCTTTTGACGAAGATGGGACTGTCAAACATCCGATCATTCATAAGATCCTCCAAATCGAACGAACTTTTGTGTTTCGGCTTGGCGGGAAACCGGCAGCGGTTCCTGCCAAGCGCCGATATGGGTTTGGGCGAATTGCTGGTCAAGACCTGGATAAAGCCAAGTCTGCTGTTGTTTCCAATTCCGGCTTCAATCGGCGAATTCCGGGATGCCCGCCATGACTGCGATCCGGCAGTTCGTCAAGGGCGAGAGCGGTGTCGATCCAGCATGCCGCCAAGCGTCTCCGCCCCTGCTTCAAGCCGTCTGGCGACAGGTACCATCAACAATGTCGTCACTGCGGCGGGACCGACACCTTCGCGAGCCGCTTCGCTTGCCCTGATCAGCTCATCCATTTTGGCCTGCAACGCCTGGGTGTCCCGGGTCTCCGCTCTCTGGATCAACAAGGCCATAGCCTATTCACGAGGGTAGCAAATGCCGTGCCAATCAAGAGTTTCGGGCTCGAACACGATCCAGCCGCCCGTAAATCCGCCGAGGATAAGCAAAGCCGATGGCCTCGACGTTGCGGTGCCAACGGCGGTGAGCGTTTCTTGAATGAAAATGATATTTGCCGTCCCCGCGAACGGGTCCGAGGTTGCCTGGTTCCATGGAAGAGGGTTATTGAAGGGCTCTGATTTACTGCTCTACATTTCGGCAGGCATGGGCGACAACGTCGTCCATCGACGCAGAAATCGGCTTTGATGAGTCAGGGCCATCATCGGCGTACGCTGGCATGCTCTGACACCGGTTTCGCTGGCGATGACAGCGGTCAGTCCTTCTTGTAGGCGCCAGGTTGCCGGCCGCCTTTGGGTGCCTTGGCGTCCTTAGAGCGTTCAGCCAAGGCCGGGCCGGCGCCAGCGGTCTTTTGGGTAGCGGGCGACGGGGTGGCGTGGCGTGGCGGATTCTGCCCATCGGACTGGTGCGTTTTGTCGTCGACGTCACCGGGCGGCCTGGTCAATCCGCCACCGGCCTTTGGCTTCTTGTTGCCCGCGGCATCTTGCGAAAAGTCGTCTGACGGGTCCGGGCCTTCGCGCGCAGGGTACTTTGTGGCGCCGGTCTCACGGTTGTTTTGTATTATCGTCATCGCCTTGCTTTCTCTTTGGAGGTCCTCGACATCGTTAACACCAATGCGGCGACTGCCTCATGGTTCCGAACGCGCTGCAGCACCGCTTGCCTGCCAGTGCGTGACGGAACCAGAGACCCTGACGGATGTTTTCACCCAGCACTCGCCGAGCAAGTTACAACATGCCCAAGAAGCTGGATAATGAAGAGAGGCAAGCGCTGCTGCTTAGCCATTTCCGAAACGAGATCATGAGGCGGCATCTGCGCAGCCTTCCGATCTTCAAGACGGATCGGTGGCTTCCGGATTCGATGCGCGAGCTGCTAAAACGCATTGACCGCAAGCCGCCGAAAAAATGAGTGCATGCAGGGATCGTCGCCTAGCAGGAGCCTCGATCCGCATGTACCATAAGCCGGTTCGCGGTTCTTAGTCGGACTTGCCACAAGCCGTAACCCCGGCATTATCTGGCCATAGCTCGAGACCAGCAGGGCGGCTTCCGCGAATCCGGCCTCGACCGGGACTTGGCAGCAGACGACCTTCATTCTCGCCTTGAGAATAAGGCAATCGATACGCCGGCACCTTGCCGGCGTGAATGCATTGGACCTGCCTAAACACCATGCCTTGGGCGGGTAAAGCAGCATCAAGGGCATCTCCAGGACGCCAAGAAAGTCGTGCATTGCATTATTGGCTCTTGATCGACTCGCACAGGTCGTCGTGTTCGAAAGCGGACACCGTGCGGCCTGTTTCAGCCTTCCTGATCCCGCGACGTCAGCGATACCGCGCCAATGAGCAACGCTTTCACCCACCTGCCGCGCGTCGCGCGCGCACCGTTGGGCCTGGGGCCGAATTCACCGGAAACCGAAGGCGCAAGTTCGAGAGAAGCCGTCGCGCCATCATTGCGCAGGTGACCGTCCGTATTTGAAGTCAGGCTGATCCAACGCCCCCGCCGGCGTCCGGCGCGGTACCAAACTGCCACATGGCATCCATTAGCTCCAGATAACTGGAGTCAGTGGCGCCGGCACCGATCATACTCACCGCTGATAAAAGCAGTGCGCGCTGCACCGTGGCGGTCAAATCTGTCGAGGATCAAAACCGCACGACCCGAAATCCGTTCAAGCCAGAAAGCGGGGACATCAATCGGGCCTGCGCCGCTAAATGAAGCGCACGAATTTCTATTCGGCGGCAGCGTAGCGGCGGCCAAATACGGGGTGGAAACAGTCGTCATTTGGACATCAAGGAACAAACTGGGCAGGCGAAACTTACGGAGTATGGAACAGCAAGAAGCTTCAATGGACGCACTGCCTTGGCATGGCAAACTTGACATTCGCCGCGACACCGTCATGGGCGAGCCCGGATTCTACCAGATGTTCAACGACAAGACGGATGGCTACATCCAAGTCGTCCTAAAACTGCGGCGGCAGAGCGACCACATGTTTGAGACCTCACAGCCCATCGCAATCGTTACCGGGTGGCTCGGGCAGCGGTCTCGAATGGCCAAGCTCGCGACAGCGCAAAGTATATGACGGACGATTCTAACGCGGCGCTCTCCGCGGACCCCCAGGTTAACGACGACGCGATGCTAGAAGGCAGAGCCTACGATTGCGTCATCATAGGCGGCGGCCCCGCCGGTCTGACGGCCGCCACTTATCTTGGCCGGTTTCGCCGTCGGGCCATCGTCGTCGATGCCGGGCAGAGCCGGGCGAAATGGATTCCCGTTAGCAACAATTGTCCTGGGTTTCCCGACGGCATCGCCGGCCGCGACCTGCTTGACCGCCTAAGGCAGCAAGCGCTCATGAGTGGCGCTGACCTTGTTGAGGATACGGTGACCGATCTGCGGCGTGACGGAGATGATTTCGTCGCTACGGCTTCTGTCCCACTTAGAGCCCGCACGGTGCTTATTGCCACCGGTATTCTCGATACGCTTCCATACGGTCGTGACGTGGGTGGCATGATTTCGGCTGGGTCGTTGCGTGTCTGCCCGATTTGCGATGCCTACGAGGTCATTGACAAAAGGATTGGAGTTATAGGCCCGGCTGAGCAGGCGCTGAAGAAAGCGCTGTTCATGCGTACATATACCAGCGATGTCACCATGCTGTTGCCACACCCTCTGGTCGAATTAACCGGCGCTGCCAGTGACGAGATCAAAAGTGCTGGGATCAATATAGAGAAATGCCTGCCAGACACGATCCATTCGTTAGGGCGCCAAGCGGGCATTGAGCTGGCAGGCGGCGTTATCTCCGCGTTCGACGCCATCTACCCCGCCATGGGCTGCACGATTCTTTCAAAGCTCGCCACCGACTTAGGAGCGGAGTGCGATGAACTCGGAAATCTTGTCGTCGACTCCCGCCAGCGCACGGTTGTTCCCGGTCTCTATGCAGCCGGTGACGTTGTCAACGAAATCAATCAGATCGCCGTAGCTTTCGGCCATGCCGCTATCTCTGCAACCGATATCCACAACTACTTGGCCGATACAGACGGAACTTGGCAGCCAAAATGAGCATTAATGATCCGATGGGCTGGCCATTTAGTTGGCCCATTGCGTGGGTTTTATCTGAGCATCGCAATGCACCTCGTCCAGATACTGCTTCCGAGCGCGGACAACACTGGCCAGCCGTTCGACCGGCAAGATTTTGACCGTGTAAAAGAGGAACTGGCCGCGCATTTCGAAGGCGTCACAGCCTATCTGCAGGCGCCGGCGGAGGGTCTTTGGCGGGAAGGCGGTCAAACCGACCATGACAACATCGTCCTCTTTGAAGTGATGGCGCAGGCAATTGATCTGGAGGATTGGCGGCGCCGCCGCACCGAGCTCGAAATACTATTCCGGCAGGACAAGGTGGTCGTCCGCTATATGCCGATGGCGCTGGTCTAGGGTAGCGACCATGCCGTCTACTTCGATCGGGAAAGCCGAGTACGATCCCACTACGGAGGTTCTCTCCGTGTGGTTTGTCGCAAGCGGCAAACGTTATGACTTCGAGGCTGTCCCTGCGGAGGTCTACGCCGCCTTCCGAGCTGCTTTCGCAAAAGGCCGCTTCTTCAACAAGCACATCCGGGACCATTTTCGCTATCGGCTAATGTCGGACGGGTAGCGGTATTGGGAGGCGAACTTGGCCGCCCAGCAGGCTTTTCCCGCTACCTTGTGCTGCCTTACCGCGACCTGAACTCTGGCTGCCAGTTCTGCAATGAGCCGAACCATAGGCTGTTATCCAAAAGATAGCTCGCAAGCCGCTGACCGTGCCGAAGCGCACTCTCGGCGCCTGCTACATTACGGGATACAACACTCGATAATTCGGCCCGTCCGGACGGGCCTAACCGCCGCCTGGAACCTCTGCCGCGGCCGTCAGTTGTGTCAGCGGATAACGTCAGGGTATACAGTGGCCAGCGCACAAAAAGATGCTGAACTGATTACAAGGCTGGCGCGTGAGCACAGCGTTTCCGACGATGCTGTGAGAGCGGTCTTCGATGCTTTGCAGCGGGGAGGCGGAACCATGGCCCAGTTCAGTCATGCCGATTTCGGTGGGATGTCGCAATGGTCTGCCGGCATGACCATGGTCGGCGACATGTTCGACGATAGCCTTAAGGCAAAGCTCAATGCCATTGCCAGCGAGCTTTCGAGGTACCTTCGCGAGCACGCGGCGCTGGACCACGGCGATGATCGCGCGGTTAGCCATCGTTCTGGCAACACTCATCATGCCGGTTCATGGTGGCCCCGCGAGCTTGGTAATCCTTCTTCTGTCGGATCTCAGAATGATATGCGCTACGCGGTGTTTCCACGAAAGAAACGCCTAGTCATCGACGATCACGGCCGGATCACGACCTATGACACCGGAGATCATCTGATCGCCGGTGTATCTCAAGCCCAGGGCAGGGATGCCACCCTCACATTTGTCAGTCAGCACGGCGTCGTCCGCGTTTCGGATCTACCACTCTCGGATAGCTCTGAGCCTGGGGACAGTACCTGAGATTGGGCTTTGCATCGATGGAAACCGTTAAGATCGTCGATATCTCGCAACCAGATGCCCGCGACCAGCTTCGCGCCGCAGGCTTCGAGAATTGCCACGACGCGCAACACCAACAGTATCTCAGCTCCGATATACGCATTAACTGTCTTGGAATTTGCCTCTGACTCGTCTTCGGGCTGAAGACGGAATGGCCCATCATGGGGAGGAATGGGTACATCCGCTTCCTTGGGCAGAGCAATTCGATCATGATCTGAAGAACTTAGCTCGAAACTTCTCGAGCACCTAGTTCAAAGCTGTTGGAACTGGTCGGACCCGAGAGCCGCTGCGCTTAGTCTCTGCCGACGGTACTGCGCTGTCATATTGCGGAACGGCTGTGCCCCATGCCGCGTTTTGCGCGGACGATGTGAGATTTTTGAGAAGATGCCATGTCTACTCTCGAAACTGGAAAGAAGCTCCTCAAGGAGGCGCCTGGCCGGCGGCGGCCCTCGCAGATCGATTTGGAAAGCCTTCGCCGCCGGCGCAAAGCCCATACTTTCTATTTCAAAGACGATGGCATCGTGCCCAATCACCCGCGATGGCCGGTTGTCGTCTATCGAAGCGCCGCGGCCCTTCCGACCGAGTTTGATCCTGCGGCCATTTTCGAGGATCTTTTCCAGCGAAATAGCTGGGGGAGGTCGTGGCGCGACGGGATTTACGATTATATGCACTACCACTCGCGCATCCATGAAGTCCTCGCCATCGCTCGCGGATCGGGCAAGGTACAGTTCGGCGGCAAGCGCGGCCGCGCATTTACGCTAAAGGCTGGGGATGTTGCTGTCCTGCCGGCCGGTACCGGCCATCAATGTCTCCGCGCAAGCGAGGATTTTCTGGTCGTCGGCGCCTACCCGCCAGATGGCACATACGATGAGTGCACTGGCAGTGAGGATCACGTTCGCGCGATCAAAGACATTCGTGACGTTGCTAAGCCCCGAAAGGACCCGGTCTATGGCGGCAGGGGACCACTGCTCGAACTATGGACCGCATCACGCCGTGCGCGGACCGTACCATGAGCGCTGTCGCAAAATTTCTTCTGCCAATCGATACGGCGCCGATGGAGGCTAAACTCGCGGACAGCATCCCTGTCGAAGGAGGCCTCTGGCAATATGAGCCGAAGTGGGACGGTTTCCGGTGCCTAGCCTTTAAGGTCCAAAATGCAGTGGACATTCGCGCCAAGTCCGGAAAACCGCTGGGGCGCTACTTTCCCGAGCTTGTCGACCGCTTGCTCGGCATGGCCGCGCCGCGATTTGTCGTTGACGGTGAGATTCTGATCGAACGTTGCGGCGATTTCTCCTTCGATGCTTTGCAGATGCGGCTGCACCCGGCTGAAAGCCGCGTCCGCAAGCTGTCAGCGGACACGCCTGCCAAGCTGATGTTGTTCGACATGCTTGCCGATAGCGACGAGGCGGTTCTGCTCGACAAGCCGCTATCGATGCGCCGCGCCGCCTTGGAGGCGTTCGTTAAATCGTCAAACGCTGAGGGCATCGAGCTCTCGCCCGTCACGGTGCACGCCGAGCAGGCTCAGAAATGGCTGACGGCAGCCGGCGGCAAGACGGATGGCATTATCGCGAAGCGACTAGACCACCCTTATCTGCGCGGCGAACGCGCCTGGGTGAAGGTCAAACCGATGCGTAGCGCCGACTGCGTCGTCGGCGGATTTCGCTACCTTGCTGACAGGCAGGAAGTTGGATCATTGCTGCTGGGCCTATATGATCCGGAAGGCAGGCTTGACCATGTCGGTTTCACCTCGACAATCTCTAACGACACACGGTGCGAACTGACGCGCCGTCTGGAAGAACTTAGACAATCTCCAGGCTTTACTGGCAATGCGCCCGGAAGACCAAGCCGTTGGAGCACCGAACGAAGCGCTGCGTGGGTACCGCTTCGACCTGAACTGGTCGTTGAGGTGCGCTTTGACCATGTGACGAACAATCGGTTCCGGCACGGGACAAAACTGCTACGATGGCGACCCGACAAGGTTCCTCGCCAATGCACGTTTGACCAATTGAGGTAGGGTTCTGGCTGGGGAGCCAAATAGTCGCTTTGCCGAGCCTTCCACACAACGCCTTTCAATGCGAACATCCGTGCACCAGGCATGTCAGCCACCAGGCTGGCGGTCGGGGATTGATCGGGGTAGGGGATTGCCAGAATTTGAGGGCTGCTCAGACCGATACCGAGGCAGCTCTGACACCCCATTTCCGACCCGATACCGGCGCCAAGCCCGGCTGCCATAGAAGCACGGCGGCAGAAGGGGTTTCGAGGTGGATAAAGATCGCATCAGGCGATATCGACTAACGACTGTCGGGAACTTTGTGGTTCTAGGCGACAGAACCGTCTACGCCCGCCACCGGCGCTTCAAGGCGCCAAGTTATTCCATGCGGGCCGCAAACAAGTTCTCCTTGCCCACCCACCGCTGCCGGCGCAACCCGCTTCAGGACCACGGTTCCAAAGCCGCCTTGTCCGAGGGTTTGCACCCGCGGCCCGTCCGTTTCAGACCAGATGAGATGAAAAAGCCGCGATGCCCCGGTGCCGGTGATGTTCCATGTGACCGAAATCCGGCCGTTATCCCCGGAGAGCACGCCATATTTCGCCGAGTTGGTCGCGAGTTCGTGGAAAGCGATCCCGAGATACTGAACGGCATTGGGGCTGAGGACCAATGATGGGCCCGACATATCGATGACATCCCCCCGCGGGAACGGCTCAGTCTGAGCAGCCAAAAGCTCGCCGATCGTGGCTCCCTTCCAATCGGCCGAAACCAGCAGATCGTGAGAGCGCGATAGCGCCATGATGCGCTCGCGGACCTGGGATTCGAACTGCTTCGGCGTGTCCGATCGCTTGTTGGTTTCGCGGATCATCGACAGGATGACCGAGTACTGGTTTTTCACCCGGTGGTTGACCTCACGCATTAGCATGCGGATACGCTGCTCGTTTTCTCTCGCCGACGTGATGTCGCGCGCAATCTTCGACGCGCCGACGATCTGCCCTGTTGCGTCACGCACAGGCGATATCGTCAGCGAGACCGGAACTAAGCTGCCATCCTTGCGCTGGCGCAATGTTTCGAACGTTTCGACCCGCTCGCCACGGCGAATGCGGTCAAGGATGCGCGGTTCCTCGTCCTGGTGATCCTGCGGGATCAACATCGTCACTGACTGGCCGATCGCTTCGTGCGCGGTATAGCCGAATAGCCGTTCGGCGCCCTGGTTCCAGGTCCTGATGATAGTGTTCAGATCCTTGCTGACGATTGCGTCGAAAGAGGATTCAACGATCGCCGACAGGTGCTGCCTGGCTTCTTCCGCACGCTGGCGGTCAGTCAGGTCAAGCAGCATATTGACCGCACCAATGAGGTTGCCGTGTTCGTCCTGCAGCGGGGTGGGGTAGGGCAGGAACGGAAAGAAGGATCCGTCCGGACGCTGCGCTACCGCTTCCTGGTTGCGAACCGGCCGGTTTTCCTTGAGCGCGATGGCCATCGGGCACTGGTCATGCGGGAGTTCCTTGCCGTCGGCAGTGAACAGCTTGAACGTCACGCACCATTTGTCCTTGCCGATAGTGGGCTCCCGTCCTGCCAAGTCGGCGGCGGCTCGATTGTAATAGGTGATCGTGCCATCCTGGTCAGTGGTGTAAATGGCAACCGGAAGACCGTCCAGAATCTGGTGATAGGTGTTTTCGTGCTGCCTGAGTTCCGTCCGCGTCCGTTCAAGGTCGGTCACATCCACGGTAAAGCATCTTGTGTTGATCAGCTTGCCTTCGCGGAAATTGCCGCTCGATGTTATTTCGACATGCTTGATGGATCCGTCGCGCGCGCGCAAGCGCGCCGGATACCTCACAATCTTCTCACCTTGGCTGAGCCGGCTTAAGATATCGTCGACCGTGGTCCGGTCAGGGTAAAAGTCCGCGATGTGGCGACCGAGATAATCTGCTGGGGGATAGCCAAGCAGATCAAGCTCGGCCTTGTTGGCATGCAAGATAACACCTTCCGCGCTTATCAAATGAAGGGCAACGGCGCCGTTCTCGAAAAAATCCTGATAATCCAAATCGAGGCTATCCTTTGCGAACACTTCCAGGCGGTTGAAGGCGACACCGGTCGTCTGCTGTAATTCATTCATTCCGGAATCCCCGACAACGTAAAACACACAACAACGCGGCACTTAGCCGTTCGTTCCAGGATCGCCGCGTATTGATCGATGGTAGGATCCTCGTCATTCCTTGGCTCGCAAGCTGACGGCGTCACCCACGGCCTCGCGGAGCAAGGGAATGGCGACCCGTGCCAAGTCAGGCAGATGATATTCGCGGGCCCGCTCTTCCTAGCGTTCCATCTCTGTTGCAGCCGATTGCGCCATATGTCTTGCCTACCAAGGTCGTCGTGTTCTGTGGCGTCGGTCGTGGTGCGGGGTGCTCCCAAAAATACAGCTAATGGGTCCCTGCTGAAATGGCTGTTTAGAAATGCGACCCTCATAGGGTGAGGACGTTCGAGCAAAGTAGAAAATGTCGCATGGGACGGTGAAGCGCCACCTTCTTAGCGCGGACGGAAGCGGCCGATCGGGCGGGAGCTGGTCCGGATTGAGCAGCCCGATCGGGTTCGATCCAGTAGATCCCCTCGGCTTTAGCTTTAGAAGCGACGCCCAGAGATTCCAATCTCCTGTCGGGCGGCGAGAGCCTCTGCCAGCGCGCTTGCTGGTAGGTCCTCGCGAGACCATTTGCTCAGCAGCAACTGAACCGCCAGTTCGCCGATGCCGGCGACACATCGATGGTTCGACGGTCGTCCTCGAGCCTTGTGCCGAAGTGCTGCGGCGCCTTCGGCTCTGAACGCCTTCAGCAGACGCTGGACCCGGCGGGTCGTCATGTCCAGGAAATGCGCCGCCGAGACAACCATCATGCGCCGCTCCAGAACCTTCGACAGCACCTCGATGCGTTGCAGCTCGCGCTCGCTCATCAGAACCAGTCCCAATCTGCAATCTCCCGCGCTCTCGAACGCGGGTAGATTGGCAAGGCAGGAGCGACATTCCTACTTTGCCACCGGACATTTTAACTTAGCTGCTACATCCCTTGTTAAAGCAAGTTAGAGTTGAGACAGCGCTGGCAAGTTAGAAATGCGACACTCATAGGGTAGGGGCGTTCGATTCCTAGCAAAGTAGAAATGTCGCTTCGACGTGAAAGCGCACCGTCTTGGCGCGGGCGAAAGCGCCCGATCGGGCGCCGCTGGTCGGGATTGCGCAGCCCGATCGGGGGCGATCCAGTAGATCTCCGCGGCTTTAGCTTTGAGAGCGACGCCCAGAGATTCCAATCTCTGTCGGGCGGCGACAGCCTCTGCCAGCGCGCTTGCTGGTGAGTCCACGCGAGATCATCACTCAGCAGCTTCCAGCCTCGCCAGCGCCTGTTCGCGCCGGGCGATCACGGCGGGATCGTTCATGAAATCCGTCCGACGCCCAGGCTTGCGGCCGCGCTTCACATAGCCGTTGCCTACGCTACCGTCGGGTATACCGAACATATGGTCTGTCTGGCCGGTGCGCCGCGGAGCGTGCTGGCTACGCTTGAGTTCCCGACCTTCCTGCATCTCGGCAACCATCAGCAGCGCTGCATCGAGACGTTTGTTCTCGACGACCGCGGTCCTGTGCACTGAGCGAAGTTTGTCGAACGTTCTGTAGGGCAGCGCTATGCCGTCATGAGTTACCTCGAGGCGGCCGTCTGGATAGTCGCAGACCACGACCTTCTTGCCGGGAAGACGCTTCGCCAAGGCGGTCGGATCGAGGATGAACAGGACCTTGTCGTACCGTAGAGTCAAAGCCCGCTGACACGGTGCGAAACTCTTTATGGCACATCGCGCCATCCAGCTGCTCGTGATCGGCGAGGGGGCGATGCATGTTCTTCGGATTGCGGGGCTCTTTGCCAAAACGCGTGTTGAAATCCGCCATGAACTCGGGCGCAAAGGCGTTGCCCGCCTCGATCGTGCTGATGCCGCGAAGGCGCAGCTCCTTCACAAGTCGGTCCTGCAGGGTCTGGTTGGCGCGCTCGACACGTCCTTTGGCCTGGGGCGTGTTGGCACAGATGATGTCGATGTTGAGCTCATAGAGCGCGCGGCCGAACTGCGTCAGGCCGCTGGTCCGATCCAACTCCGAACCATGTGTCGTGCGGAAAATGCCGTGCTTGTCGCTGTAGAAGGCCAACGGCTTGCCCCAGTCGCTCAGATACGCTTTGGCCGCACGAAAATAGTCGAACGTGTTCTCCGATGCCGCAAAGCGCAGATGCAGCAGCTGGCCGGTCGCATCGTCGATAAAGACGAGCAGGGCGCATTTGGGACCGCGGTTCTCGAACCACCAGTGGTGCGAGCCATCGATCTGCACCAACTCGCCGAGGCAGTCGCGCCGGCCGCGCGGCTGATGGAGCTGGCGTTTGCGCTCACGCCGTGATGTCCAGATGCCGGCTTCTGTCATCCACTGCCGCAGCGTCTCCTTGCTGATAGCTATCTGATGGCGTTCGAGCAGCTTCTCGGCAGCCAATGTCGGTCCGAAGTCGATATAGTGCTCGCGTACCAGGTCGAGTGCCTCGTTACGAAAATCCTCTGTGTGCCTACGATTGCTCGGCCGGCCGCGCTTCTTCGAAGCAAGGCCAGCAGCGCCATCGTGATCGTAAGCTTGCAACAGCCGGTGAACCTGTGCGCGGCTCAATCGCAACAGCTCGGCCGCCTGGACAACGCTCAGCCGACGTTCACGGATCTTCTGTACAGCTTCGAGCCGATGAAGTTCGTTCTGCGACAAGGTAACGAGACAAGGCATGACGGTCTCCAACGAGCCCGGTCTGTCGCCAGGCTGAGGCCGCAAGCCTTCCTTTCCAGCTTCGAGTTGGCGAGAGCATGAGCTGTAAAAGTCGGGGACTGTCGCATCTCTAAATTGCTCAAGTGTCGCATCTCTATATAGCTGCTACATCCATAAGTAGCATAACATATCTTATGGAACTAATAATTCTGTTTATTTATCAAATGCTTAGCGCATACGTTTGTAACTCGGAGGCGCCGCCGCTCGATATTAGCATATGCCATGATCTGCCGGTTGAAGAGCCAGGCAGTTCCATGACCGCCTACTCAGCGATCGTCGCATAGGTCAACGTGAATCTTGAGACCCGAACCGCGCCGTGCCGCCGATGGCAGACGTGCACGGACTTCGAGAAAAATGGCCCCTACCTGCAGGCCGATCCGAGCGTGGCGGCTGGAGACAAGAGCCACTCGCCGACCGGCTTACAATCGCACTGGTTTTTCGGTGCGCAGGCATATCAATTAAATGGAGCTTGAACGCAACGCACTGACGCAAAGCTGAAACAAATAGGCATATCCGATGGCGTCTTAGCGTGAAATCGGGCAGAGAAGGCCTGATGCTTCCTTCCAGCCAAAATGTCGTAAGACTTACAACTGCCTCCCTCTCCATCGGATTTGTGGCGCTCATGGCAATCGTCGCCACCAATTTCTGGTTGGGTCAGAGGGCGCAGTCCTATTTCGACAGTGCGATCGAGGCCCGCGACACGCGGATCGCAGCCGTCGAGTTGCGAAGCGCAATGCAGACTGCGGAGGCAAGCGAACGCGGCTTCGTCATCACCGGCAACGAGATTTATCTCGGCCCTTACCAGACGGCGAAGGCACAGGCGCAACGGCATCTAACAGCGCTACAGGGTTTGTTGACGTCTTATCCCAATTCTGCATCCACCTTGCAGAGGCTGTCGGCAATCATCACCACCAAGTTCGACGAGTTCGATCAGACGATTACGCTAAAACGGGAACAGCGCGACGCCGAGGTGCTGGCGATTTTCCGCACAAACAAGGGCAAGGCACTGACGGATGAAGCCAACGTGTTCTTTGCCGGGATCATCGGGCAGTCTGATGACCGCCTGACGTCGGGCGTTGCCGAACAACGCGCCAACAGTGGATGGCTGCGGCTGGTTTCGGCAATCGGCAGCCTGGTCATCGTCGGGGTGGTTGGCGGCGCTTCCTACGGGGCGGCTCGTTACACGAGAGAGCTTCGCGACACGCGCGATGAAATCCACGAGCTGAACAGCGAACTCGAACAACGCGTTGCTACGCGCACCGCGGACCTGGCAACCGCGCGCGACCGAGCCGAGGTGCTGTTGTCGGAAGTTAATCACAGGGTCGCCAACAGCTTGGCGCTCGTCTCGTCGATGGTGAGTCTACAGTCGAAGGGCGTGACCGACAACGCAGCAAAAGACGCGCTTGCGGAAACGCAGGATCGCATCTTTGCGGTCTCGCTCGTCCACAAGCGGCTCTATGGCTCGTCAGACGTTCGAGCGGTTGCCCTCGACGAATATCTTGCCGGTCTGCTCGACCATCTGCGTACGTCGCTACGGAGCCAAGTTCGCGGCATAAGTCTGACCTATCACATCGATCCTATCGAGCTCGAAACGGATGTCAGTATCAACCTTGGCGTCGTTGTCACGGAGCTCGTAACGAACGCCTTCAAATATGCCTATCCTGATGGCATTGGAGAAATCCGTGTCCGGCTCGACAGGCTCCCGGACGAAAAAGCGGAATTGATCGTGGAGGATGACGGCGTCGGACGAGCCGATGGCGCACCTGCAAAGGGCACAGGGGTCGGCAGCAGGATTGTCAATGCCATGTGCGTCAGCCTTGGCGCCAAAGTAGACTATCGAAATCTCCAGCCCGGTACGGCCGCTCATTTGGTGTTTTCTACAAAGCCGAAGCGCGCTACCGCTGCTTAGTAGACCGCGCCGTCGCAAAGGTGAAAAACTGACCGGCCGCAACCCGGGAGGGGGAAACGTGTTCGATTGGAAGACGATTGGCCGCCAATGTCGCATCGGGGTAGCGATCGTTCTGCTCGTGGCTGCAACGACGGCGGGCCTGAACCGTGCAGGGGCCGAGGAAGGCGCGCCGGGGATTACACAGCGAACGGTGTTCCCCACTTTTGACCCGCACGCGCCCAGCTGCAGCGCCCCAATCGGGCTGAAAAAGGTTCTGGCCTATGTGCAGGAGAATCATCGCGACTTCCTGCAAGGCGTGGATCAAGGGTTGTCGATGGCCGCGAGGAATCGCGGGTTGGAGTATCGAAGAGTTCTGGTTGAAAATGACGTCGGCAAAGCGATAGCGGAAGTTCAATCCCTCGTAGCGGCGAAGGTTGGCGCCATGGTTGCGACATCTCCAGACCCGGTCGCCTTTAGTCCGGCTCTGCAGCGGGCGATCTGGTCGGGGGCTTTTGTCGGCACCATCGTGCCCCCGCCCGCGACGCTGCTCCTCAATGCTCCGCAATATCGGACCGGCAAGGTTCTGACGGACGCCGCGATCAAGCACATCAACAGCCAGCTCGGCGGCAAGGCCAAGGTCGTCCTTTTGACCCAAGACACCATGGAGTTCCTCGCGCCCCGTTTCACGGCAATGCGTGACGGCCTGAATGCGCTGCCTGGCGTAACGATCGTGGCCGATATCGCACCGAAGCCCGTCACCAAGGAAGGCGGATACGCCACCATGCAGACAATCCTCGTCGCCAACCCGGATGTCGACGTGGTGCTTGGCGGCGATGCAGTCGTGCTCGGCGCGTTGGAGGCCTTGCGCGCCGCGGGAAAAGACCGCCCGGATCAGTTTCTGGGAGGGATCGACGGTGAACCGGAGGCTGTTGCCGAAATCAGGAAAGGCAACAGCCCCTACAAGGCCAGCATTTCCTTGTCCTCGCCCGTCTTCGGTTACGCGATGGGCGAGTTCGCGGCCGACTGGCTTGAAGGGAAGAGCATCCCGCAAGCGATGGATATCCTGCCGGTCGCGTTGACAAGCGCCAACCTGGCTCAGTACGAGGCGGATCTACTGGACCCTGCGTCCGTCTTTGCCAACCCAGCCCGCAAGGACCAATATCTCAAGATGTATGGCAACACCTGTTATGACGCGCGAAACCGCTACGTGAATTTCCCCTGGTCGTCCGAGCAGAAGTGAGGCGCTCGGAGCTAACCGGCGGTTTTCACAATAAGTGATCGACAAGGCCTGGCCAAAAAACTGCTGCAAGGTGAGTGTGAGGCGGCTCATCAGTCATGACTCGCGTTTTAGGAAGCGCAGATGTTCGAGAATTTCTTGCTCGAAACGATGGATACTGAAGGCGGCCCAATAAGGCTTCGGCATGGTGGATCAGGTCCACCTCTCCTGCTCGTTCACGGCCACCCGCGCTCGCATATGACGTGGGGCCAAGTAGCGGACTTGCTGGCATCAGATTTTAGGGTTGTATGCCCCGATCTTCCGGGATTCGGTCGGTCCTACATACCCTTGGACGACCCACAGAGCAGGTTCTCATCCAAACGGGCAAAGGCCTCAGCATTAGTGCAGGTGATGGAGCGGTTGGGTCACCATACTTTCTCTGTCGCCGGGCATGATCGTGGCAGTTTGGTCGCGTTCAGAATGGCGATGGACCACCCCCATTTGGTACGAAAGCTGATTACCGTCGATGGATTGCCGGTCATCGAACATCTTGAACGTGCCGACTGGCAATTCGCCCGCGATTGGTACCACTGGTTCTTCTTCGCTCAACCGGAGAAACCGGAGAGGGCCATCATGGCAGACCCAATGGCGTGGTACAGCACCTTACGGCCTGATCAGATGGGAAGTGATGCCTATGACGAGTTGGTTTCATTGATCCACGATCGGGCAGTCGTCCATGGGATGGTCGAAGATTATCGCGCCGGTATCAGGGTCGATCATCTCCATGACCGCGAGGATCGAGAAGCCGGCCGAAGGCTGCGCTGTTCGATGCTCTGCCTTTGGTCGCTCGACGATGACTTGGAGAAGATCTATGGCGATCCGGTCGCAATCTGGAAGAACTGGGCCGACGATGTGGTCGGATACGGAATCAAGAGTGGGCACCACGTCGCCGAAGAAAATCCCGCCGCTCTCGCAGCAGCGTTCAAAGCCTTTCTCTAACGACGTAAGAAGCACTTGAGCGATGACCAATGCCGCAGCATTTCCGAATCCGTTTGGCGACATTGCTGAACCTTTCTATTTGAAATCCCGCGGCTTCACCTCCTCGATATGATCGATGTGAAGCTAGGGGTCGATGATATTCCTTGGCCGCGGTCCCTTCGGGATGCCGCGCGGATCGGGCGTGGGACTGCCGTAATGGAACTCGTCGCCGCGCCCCTGCGGCAGGGGAAAAACCGACTTCCTTTCGCCAACGCTGGCCAGCTCAGTGGAGAGATTGCTCAGCTGATGAGCGACAAGATGGACCACTTCTCCTTCTCTCTGGATAGGCCCATAGACGCGCATCATGCCGGCGCCGAGCACGACCCTGCGAAATCTCTCAAAGATCTTCACCCACACGACTAGGTTGGCGTGAAGCCGTCGTATTCGATCGCGACCCGCATTGCCTGTTCCTGGAACAAGGGCACGCCAAGCGTCTTTCCAAGTACCTTTTCAAGTTCCGGTTTTGGATAGACAACCTCTTCCTTGCCTTCGCGCCGGCGAAGATAGGGGTGCACCATATCGCCATCGGCCCTGGTCGCACGATGGCGACCTCGATGAAAAGATCTTGGAAGGTCCGCGGCTTGATGCGCGGCAGCATCGACATCTGGGCACGGGATATCGATCTGGAAGGTGCCGAGCGTGTCGGCCTTGTGGATCATCGCATAGGTGCGCGGATCTTCGGCCGGGATCGTTGCGAGATCGAGAGCGATGGCCTTGTGCTCGGCCAAGCGATCGAAGCTGCGTTTCATGCGGGCAACATGCCCAGAGCCAGCATCGTATCGACCGCTGCTTCAGCGACCAGGTTGCTCTTCGTCTAGCGCCGCTGCGCCATTGAGGTCGATGCCCATGGCCGCGTTCACATCATCTTCACCAAGGCCGTGGAGTCCCGAGCTTGGAGTGCTTTGAAGGCAAGGCCGCGAGACCGGCTATGAAACTGCGAGAGGAGACGACACTTTCAGGGAGGTCGCCTTTTATGTCCGTGACGAAGCCGACAACCACCGTTTGCGGTCAAGGTCACGTTGGAGCTGACATGAAACGGGTCGTTCGATGATAGACGGGTAAGAGATCATTCGAGCGGCTGATCACCCGATCACACAATCGGCGTCCTCCTGGGCGGATCGCGTCTGAAACGAGTTCCCGGCCGGATCTTGCAGGCACGAAGTCCTATGCCGCTGGGGCGGTGGGGGTTTGGTCGTTCAGCAACGTGGAAATTGCCGTGATAATTTGCGGGATGAAGAACGGCTTGGCGATCATAATGCTGTTTGGCACGCCTTCCGCGCCCCATTGGCCGGCGCTATCACCGCTCACATAAACGACCGGGATCGTTGGATTGGCCTGACGGACGTGCCTAGCGACCTCCCACCCGGAAGGACCAGGTCCGAGACGTATGTCGGAAAGGAGAGCTTTGAACCTGTCCGGCTCCTTATCAAATGCCGCGATGGCCGCCGATGCGCTGGCAACCCCGACGACGTCAAAACCGGCCTCCTCAAGCGCCGACTCGAGGTCGAGCAAAATCATTGCCTCATCTTCAACGACCAGAACTGCGACGTTGCTCATCCTGAGGCTATCCCCTGAGGCCTTCGGGACGCACACGGGGTGTTTTGGTCCCATCGCATAAATCCCACCAAAAATACCCATCGGGAAGAGAGACGGAGCCGACGCATCGGAAGGTGGACCTGTTGACCAGGAGCCACCCTGGCGCTGAACGAACTTCAATCCGCGAGATTTGTTCCGGCAATCACGCCTGACGCACTCCCAAATCACGCCTGCGAGACGGGTTCCCCTCTGATGCCGAGGTGGTACCACAAGCTTCGGTTTGCGAGACAGAGCATAGGATCCACGCGTCAGAGGAATGCGTGATACCTCAAAAAGACAATGGCGCTGCACTTCAGATTTCAGATTTTGTCGATTCTGGCGATGCGGTAAAGGCGGCAATCGAAGTCTATGGCCCTGACGCGCAGACTGCCGTTGCCTAGTGTGCTTTGAGCGCTCGCTATGACGGTCGGCCAGCCGATTCATTCTGGATTTCAGTCGAACGCTCGGAGCCCACCGGGAAAGCCCGCCGCTGCAGGAGTACCGGCGGGCGCCACCCATATGCGCGACCTGATCCGCGAGGCTGGTCGCACCTGCGAGGTCGTGCACGGCGGCACTCACCCAACCGAGCGGCGCCGGATCATCACTGCGTACAAGCGCGGCGAGATATGGGCCGTCACGAACGACAACGTCATGTCCACAGGCACCAACGTTCCCGGCATCGACCTAATCGTGGATGAGGCAGCCACAGCTTCGGCTGCGCGCTATGTGCTGCGCGTAGGCCGAGGCACGCGCGTCATCTACCCGCCAGGCTTCAACCCGGATGCCGTGGACGCAAATTGCGCGCCGCGCTGCGATTGCGTGCCACATCAAGCCCAACTGCCGGTACATGGACTTCGCCGGCAACCTGAACCGGCACGGCCCGGTCGACATGATCGAGCCGAAGGTGCCCGGAAAAGGTGACGGCGAAGCACCCATCAAAATCTGCCCGCAGGACGAGGGCGGATGCGGCGAGCAGCTGCACGCCTCGGTCCGGTGCTGCTGGAAGTGCGTAGGAGTCGGGCTTGCGCACCATGCAACCGCATCTTCAACCCAGCTTTCAAAAAGCGATCGACGTGTAGTGCAAATGATCCTGGGATCGCCATCGAGGCGCGGCCCCAGAAAGTTCGAAAGCTTCAAAGAGCTCCCGGTAAATTGGACGCCGCATCTGACATTGAGGGGCATGGATATCACAGCGAGCGTGAGCAACAGAACGGTCTATATCGATAGCACGAGGCGCGCTGCTGGAGCCATGCACGGCGCAAATTCTTCGCGCTCGCCGACATCGCCGCCAATGCGCGTCGGGGCAAAGACCGCACCGCCGATCTAGTGGTGTACCTAATTGAGCAATCGCTGATGTTCGACCTTCCTAAGCTAGTGGAGGCCTTTGTCGCCTGCCTTTGCGCCTCCGCAGTGATAGCAGGATGGCAATCCCTTCACATCGCCGTCAGCACCTCCTGGACCGCCGAAGGTGAACACCCGGCTTCCTTGGCGATCTGCCTCACAGACCGTCCCTCGGCCTTCAGAGCCTTGATCCGGTCATGGTCGAGCGTTACGGGCCTGCCGGTCTTCCACGCCTCCCCCTTGGCCTCGGCTTGGGCCTTCGCCTTGGCGATGCCGTCCATCTGCCGTTCCTTGTGAAGAGCGGTCACAAACTCTGCAATGCTGGCGAGGCCGAACAACAGCTTCCCCGTCCGGGTGGTCGTGTCGAGCGACGCGTCGTCTAGCACCCTGAAGCCAACGCCCTTTTTTGTCGAGCGTCTTGACGATCTGGTGGAGGTGCGCCGCTGATCTCGCCAGACGGTCCACCTTGGTCACCACAAACACGTCACCCTCGCGCGCAAACTCAAGAGCCTTCTCAAGCTCGGGCCTCGTCTCGTCCAATCCAGACCGCTTCTCGCTGAAGACCTTCTCGGCCCCGAGAGTAGCAAGCTTCTCAAGCTGGGTGTCGAAGTCCTGTCCGGTGGAGCTAACGCGGGCATAGCCGATAATCACGGCGTGCACTTTCCTCTAAGAATTTTAGTGTACGAAACTTAGTGGACGATAAGTGCACATGGCAAGTAGTCCTAGTGGGGGTTATTGGGTTTGGCGTCCGATCCTTTCGGTGGTCAACGAGGGGTACGGGGGGTCGGCGCGGCGTGCCAGTTATCCGATCACCCGCGCAGAAATTTGCACCAAATATTCGGCCCAAATTGACAATGGTATTGCAGGGATGGAACTAAGGCGGGCGGTAACCGTTGCGGCTGTTGTTCATGGGGGGACCCCAGGTGCAACCGACCGTCGTGCTCCTTGTCGAGGATGAGAGCCTCATCCTTTTGGATGTCGAAAACTCCCTGAAAGAGGCTGGGTTCGAGGTTATCGGCGTCATGAAGGGGTCCGCTGCCGTGGCGACGTTCGACGGTGACCCAAAGCGTGTAGGAGCCCTGGTTACGGACATTCGGCTCGGGGACGGTCCAACCGGCTGGGACATAGCGCGGCACGCGCGGAGTGTTAATCCCAGCTTGCCCGTCATCTACATGAGCGCTGACGGTGCGATCGATTGGCCCTCGCTGGGGGTTCCCAACAGCCTGATTATCACCAAGCCGTTTGTCATGCCCCAGCTTATCACTGGGCTCGCAACCCTGCTCAATGAAGCAGCCACAGCGAACACCCAAGGAAATAGCTCTTGAGCGATCTGGTTGAGCGCAAAGCTCTACCGTAAGTCAGAAGGGTATCTCGTCGTCCAGTTCGCGTCCCTTCTGACACTGGCCAAAATCTGGTGCGGGTAGCGCTCGGGGCTTTGGCGGAAGAGCCTTTGGCGTTGGTGGGAGCCAAGCCTCTCGCTTTCCGCGTCTTCTGCAATTTTGTCGGCACCCAGCAGGCTGGTGATCGTTGCGATGGCGTTCGGGGCTTCAGCAAGGAGGAAGTCCCTCCAAGCAATGTCGCGCCAATTAAGACAGCCATAAATTGCCCAACTGGACGCGCGGCTCGCCCAGTTCCACGGAGAGTTCGTTCAACTTGTCCAGGAGCCCGGTGCGCTGCCCTTCGGGTAGGTCGCTGTTGATGATGATGTCTCGCAGCCTAGCTATCTGCATCTCAATGCCCTTTGTAGCAGGTGGTGCGTGGGCCGTATCGCTCTGGCAGATCGCGCCATAGCGCACCGGATCGCAGCACCCAGAAGATGCCGTTGAGCACCCGCCGATCATCGACGCGCGGCACCCCTCGCGGCTTGTTGGGCAACTGCGGTGCAATCACGCGCCACTCGACGTCGGTAAGGTCATATCGGCTCATGCCGAGCCTGAATCAGATTCAGCTACATTATGAAAGCCCCAACGGGAAACCGACCCCATTTGGAACGTATGCTATTGGCCCGCCTTTTCGATCTGCCTTGATTTTCAGCGTGTGCGGCCCAGAGTGTCCAGAATCGTCAAGCGCTTCATCGGGACGCCATCATACTCGGTAAGTGAATGGCGTCCGTTGCTGTCTACGACGGTCAGGATCGCACGGCGCCTCCCTCCTCTGGCATCAACGCGGCTAGAAAGCTCCGAAAATCAGTCGCCTCAGCGCCGTTTTTCTTGCAGAAATTGGGGAAGGCTTGCCCGAATATGACCGCGGCGCTTTCCAGCCCGTGCGAAGCGCGACCTCTAACAATACGCCCACGCAAGCAGTCGATCTCGATTACTCCACCAGGGCTGGTCGCGGCATTTTTGAACACCTCGGTTGGACAGTAGCCGACAACAAAGCCCAACCCACTTCCCATTGAGTCAGCGAAGTTGTGGGCGATTGCGCAAAGGCGGTCATGCTTCATGTCCCGCGGATAGCAACGTCATTGTCTGCTTTCCATTCATAATGCGTCATTCAGCATTTATGAGTTCACGGCCTAGAACTCCGCAACGGCTGCAATTGCTCATGCTTCGGTGTCCTTGTGCTCGGACACGTTGACCTCAAAAATGCAAGACAACCCGCTCCTCTTAAAGGTCATTGAGACCCGACCTGCGGAATCTGAGTCGAATGCGCGCTCCAAAAGTTGAGTGCCAAAGCCTTTGTGCTCGACTGGTCCGACATTTGGACCGCCAGTTTCCCTCCATTCCAGAGTGAGCCAGGTTTCGGCTTTTCGACTCGCAAGTCTCCAGGAGATCGTGACCCTACCTTTTGCATTTGACAGGGCACCGTACTTGAGAGCATTCGTCGTCAACTCATGAAACGCCAGCGCAAATGACAGCGCCAAGTTCGGCGGCAGCCAAACTTTCTCGCCAGTGATTTGAAAGCGCTCGATGGTCGCATGGGGACCGATCGATCCGGTGATCAGATCATGCAAATCGGCGCCGCTCCAATTCTTTTGCGTTAGAATGTCATGAGCCTTTGACAATGAGACGATTCGATTCGTGAGGGTTCGGCCTGCCTCCGGCAGGTTGGTGGCGTTGCGGATGGTTTGGCTGGCTATGGCCTGGACGACTGCGAGCGTGTTCTTGACCCGGTGATTCAATTCTTTGACCAGCAATTTCCTTTGCTCTTCGCCGCGCTTACGGTCCGTTATGTCAAGGCTGATCTGCACTGCCCCGATGACCTGGCCTGTTGCGCTGCGGATAGGACGGGCGCTTGAAAGCAGGACGCGCTCTCGGCCCGATGGTAGGGTGTAATAAAACTCTTCGTTGTCGGTCAGTTCTCCGCGCATCGCCCGACTTAGCGGCCGATCTTCCCGGCTGACCGTGTGACCGTCCTTCACCGCAACGGTATTGACTACAAGACCAGGCGCTTCAAACGATGTTGGAACGTCGGTTGGCAAACCCATCAGCTCTGCGGCGAAGCGGTTTCGAATGACCAGAAGAGCTTTTGGATCGTAGGTGAACCAGACCGCAGCCGGTACCGTGTCAAGCACAGTCTCCAGTTCATTACGGCGCTGCGCAATCGCACGCGCCGCATCAATCAAAGCTTGCGCGATTCTTGCGAACTCTTTTACCGAAGTGGACATCGGCTCCACAGGGTAGCCCCTACCCAGTGCGTCCGCTCGAGCCGCAAGATCCGTTGTTGCCCGCGTTAGATGCTTGCCGACGACATAAGCCAGAGCGCCGGACAAGAGAAGCGCTACAAGGCCAATCCCGCCTATCGCCGCCAGCGAGCGCCACAGCGGCGCCTGCACATCCGAAAGCGGCACATTGGCTGTGTAGAACCAACCGGAATACGGGGATCGGTAGTACCCCGCCAGCAACGTTATGCCCTGATAGTTGCGAGATATGAAGCTCCCGTAGCGGCCGACAATATTTTCCAGATATTCGGGCAGTCCGGGCTTGCCAGTCATCTCCTCATGCGACCTGGAGCGCGCCACGTAATTGCCGTCGCGATCTCCTACCCCGACTGTCCAACCATCGGGCACGGCCGGCATCATCACATCGCGAATGCGTGTTGTCGGGACGGAAATCGAAAGAATCAGGTCCTCACCGGTGGGAGATGGCACCTTCACGGAAATGCTGACGCGGTAGTCCTTGGGGTCCTGGCCCTGAAAGACATCGCTTACGAGAATGCCAGAGATCTTCAGCTGCTCGCGATCTGAGGCCGATATCGGGTCGACTTGCGGCAGATCTGCGCCATAACCGAGCCCTGTATTCAACAACTGATTGCGCCCGAGATCGCGCAGTATGAGGCTATAGGCCGTTCCTTGGACCGCCCGCAGCGCCTCTCCTCGAAACCCATCCAGGTCGCCATTTGCGAGGGCAGCGGATTTTGAAAGGCCGTCCAGAATCGTTCTCAGATTGGCGAGCTCAGCTTCCACGACAAGCGAAACCTGTCGGGCCGTCTGCAAGGCATCCTGCTCAAACCGCGATCGCTCATGCATTGCAAATTGGAAAAGGAGATACGCCGCGAAAAGCCAGACCGGGATCACCGCGGCCGCGATCAGACCAAGCAGGTGCAATCGGGCGGATCGACGAGGCAAGCTATGTCCCCCTTGTGCCTCAGAGGTTTCGAACATAATCGCAGAAAGGCGTTCCGCAAGCTTTAGTTAGGATGAACCAAGTCGGATAATGTCGGGTAAGAGCCTCCTGCCGTGCAACCATTCTTATGAGACTGTAACCTGTTTGAACCGCAACGTGAGGGCTTACGGACGCAGGAGTGCTGCATCAAGAGTGGCGCCCTCTACGTCTACCACCGTGAGGCGCTAGCCGGCCTTTTGCAGGCCCGGGCTGATGTGGTCGCCGCAGCTGGGTTCCCGACGACCCAGATTGTTTTGTCGCCCACATCGCCGCCATCTGGGTCGATGCGGACCATCCAGCCCACGCCGTCATTAGGGCCGCCTTCGCCGACAGCCCCTGACCCCGACATCCGGGCAGTGTCGTAGCCCTCACCGGAGGCTTACGATTTCGCGAAATGATCGGCTGGTGAATGTTCAGCGCCCCGTGCTCACAAGCCGCTCGCCCAGTGCGGAGAAGGTGATCAATCATCATCTGCGATGAGACCAAAGTCCGGTCTACAGGCAAAGAGGTCCTAGGTCGGGAAACTTTGGGCTTTTCGCGAATTGCGAGTACCACGACTAGTCCCACCCCAACGAGTAGACCGCCCATGCCCTTGTCACTTGAGTTGAACGACACGCGGGTCGCGTTAGCGTGTCCCGTTTGTTCACATACATTCGTAAAAAAGGGCTCGTGGCTCAGAACCATCAGCAGATACAAATGCGATGGCTGCGGAGCGAAAGTTCGGATTGGCTATGAAGAGAAGCTCGCGATATTCGAGAGTCACCTCGGAAACGATCCACCTGTCATCACCCAAATGCAACCGGCCAACAGGCCTCCACGCTTAATAGGATGGTCGTGACGAAGCTATCGGACCTCGGACGACCCTCAGATTAAAGCGAGTACGAAAGTGTGAGAGAGCCCATCAAACCCACTGCGAAGATGGGCTCTCTGGTCGAGGGGTCTCTTCCCGACACAATCGCGGCGCGAAACCATTCTACACGCCGCACGACTCCAATTTCGCTGTAGCGAAATGTTCCATTAGCAGATGCTTGACGAGCGCTCATGCCGCGCGAGAATCGCCCTTTGGCGAACGGTCTAAGCATCGGCGACGAGATCATGATTGACGTGACGATCACGAAGGTGATCGATGCCGGGCCAGAGTTGACATCCCCGGCTATACTCGATTCCGGCGCGCCAAAGGCGAGGCCGAAGACTGAGATCGAGTGACCGGGGAAATCCGCCGGATATACGAGGCTACCGTGACAGTCGGCCTGTCGCTCGGCGGTGTCATTACATTGCCATTGGATAAGGTTGGATAAGGTCAGGGCAGCATGACGAGACTATCGGACCTCGGGCCGCCTATTCCAGGAAAGCGCCATGGTGGCGAGTTGCGGAGCGCAGGCGACTATTTCTACCCTTGCCCTGTTTGCGGGCAGAAGGTCGATCAGCGCGACGCCCGACAAGTCTTTTATCATGAGCAGCCGAGGCATGAGCCGTTGGAGCTGGAACCCGGGGCGACGATCCTCCAATTCTCTAGGCGGACAGATTCGCTGCGCGTTCCGCGCCGGAGTGGACGCCTCAATTAGGACCGCTGACGGAACAAGGTCTGACCCAATGGCGTTCTCCCACCGAGCTCCCATGTTCAACCTGTCGTGTTTCCGCCGCGCGGGGGCAAGGCGGAGCTCGCAAAGAAACAGGAGTTAAAATGAAAACCACTCTTATTCCCGCTGTTGCCGGTTTCGCTCTGCTGGCCGGCCTCGGTATTGCGGCCGCCGACGAGGTAATCGTTACGCCTGAGCAGCAGACTGTGGTCAAGGAATATGTCCACAAGCATAAGATCGCTTCCATCAACGTGCTCGGCCTCGAGCTGGGCGTCGGCTCGTCGGTGCCCGACACGGTCGAATTGCAGGAGGTACCGGACGTCAAATATCGTTATGCTGTCGTCAACGATCACACCGTGCTGATCGATCCGGATACCCGCAAGGTCATCCAGGTCATCGAATGACCTGAAGCTCACGCATTTACCAAGCTTCCCGCCATTTTCGAAGTGGCGGGAAGCGACCATGCTCAAGGATCTTCTAACGGTAAGGATAATAAGCTGCAGAGCGGTTTCCGTCGTCAAGACAGCCTACTCGCCGTGGCCTCCGGCCCGATATATGATCGCTTCAAGCACGGCTTGGGAGACCGCTGCCTGCTTTTCAAGTTCGTTGCTGCTGATGCCAACCGCTTTGGTAACGGCGAAAAGCTTCTGCACCAATTTTGCCTCGGAAATGATGTCAGGGCTTTCGGCGCGCTCAAGGTTGTTCGAAATCCACTTAGTGCAGAAAATTGACACCCCGCGCGCTCATTTAGTTCTGCTGCTTCAACGCGCGAGCCTCTCGTATGACGGAGGAATAATTGTAACCCACCATCGAGATGAGATCGTTGATCTGTTTCTCCGAGAGCCCAGTTTCTTGCGCCATTTTGCGCACGAAGTCGACGCTGGAATTGGAAGGTTTGGTTTGATGGTCAGACATGCTCGTAAACTCCGGACGCTACACTATCGTCCAAAAGGCGAAAGTGTTCCAACTCACAGAGGTTTTGAGTGACCTTACCGGAACAGCGAACCGACAATGTCGACTATCGCGTCTGCGCCGGTCGGCTTACCGATGAGCTTTCCAGACTTAAAAACTGGATCGATGCCGTCCATGACAGCACCCGTATGGACGATAAACGGAACTCCTAGATCGACCAGCTTTTGAGCCCCATTTACGCACTCCCCTAACTGGATCCAGCACGGCAGCATCAGGGCGAATGGCGGCTAAAAAATCCGCTGCGTCCCCGCCTGATGTGACAACTATGGTCGTATAGCCGGCAGCTTGCAAATCGGTTTCCATGTCCAATGCTATAGCGCTTCGTCTTCTAGAATCAGGACCGTTCGGTCTCGCGTATGCAGTAGCTGGGAGGGAACCGCAGGTTTTGAGGCCTTCATGGTCTTCACCATCGGTCCTTGCCGCGATACGCGCCAGCATATCCTTCTACTTCGCCGGAATAAGCTACAGCCACGCCAGCGCGCATTGCCCTCCGCCCGCCTGCCTACGCCGCCGAAGCCACTTGCGGGCTTCAAGGCGCGTCCAATGAAAAGAGCCGGCTGGGGGATAACGACGGGCTCTTTGTGGGCGCACGAACCAGCCGACGGCTCGGCGGAGGGCATACCCGCCGACATCCAGAACTGCACTGGTTCAAATATGTTCCAAGCTCAAGGTTCGCGAAAATCCTGCAGTGATGCATGGCGTAAATCTTCCTCACCAGGCCTGTGCTTCACGCGGCCGATGATCGCGGGCTTGGCCCATTGCATCGCCGGCTGCTTCATGCCCTTGGGCGCTGGCCCGAGGTGCTCCTGACCTGCCAGAGACGTGCGCGGATGTGGCGGTACAGCAAGCGCTATTGTTATCAGGTGATCGCGATCGTTGTGTTGCTTGTTTCAGCGGCGTCATCAACATCCACGGAGGAGGTGGAAAGGACATCAACGTCAAAGTTGAAGCGCCAAAGGTGGAAGCTCCCGCCGCGCCAGTTAAGCCTGCGGCACCAGCACCTGCCCCGCCCAATGGCGGCTTGATGGTGCGCGGTTACCGAAGGCGATTGTGAGTTTAAACTTTTACAACTCGCCGTGGGTTCTTCGCCTTTCGGAGAAGGAGCACGGCCTCCATGAGAGACCGGTTTAAGAGTAGACAACTCGCGAGCCACTGATGGGTGCAGCGGGCGGGCCGCACCTGGTGGCGCTCGCCTCCAATTACCTGCGTGAGGTCAGATTAGATCCCATGTGACTACCGTGCGCCAATGAATAGGCCCGTGTAAATTCGGCACCGATCAGAAAAATTAGTGAGGAGTAATAAATCCACAGCAGGATAACGAT